>Ga0307507_10000015_pt1 | contig 237419 bp, 202 predicted proteins | sample 7_EM_MG_FD_207223 | JGI IMG/M metagenome (GOLD analysis project Ga0307507, IMG submission 207223) | Populus trichocarpa ectomycorrhiza microbial communities from riparian zone in the Pacific Northwest, United States - 7_EM | ecosystem: Host-associated > Plants > Roots > Unclassified | place... | reverse complement strand
ACTTGTTTCAGGATCCCACAGGACGGTAGCCGACATGCTGTACACCTTGCATGTGGGGTGCCGAAACAAGTTCGGCATGACTTTGGTATATTACGAAGCAATCGTCATCCTGAACTTGTTTCAGGATCTCACAGGACGGTGACCCGCATAACGTACACTTAGCATGTGGGATGCCGAAACAAGTTCGGCATGACTTTGGTTTTGTTGTGAGGCTGCTCCCTACTCAATAAAGCTTCCGTCCCCTCTCCTTTTCATCCGTTGCCCGTGGCGCATGGGCGAGCCGCTCCATTTTTGGAAGTTGAATTTTGCGCTAAACAAAAAATAACGGCTTTGAGCATTGCTAAGGGTATTGGTTATTGAATTTTCGTTGGTAACCTGGCTTACAAAATTGTTTTGTTTTAAAACATCAAATACCTGGAACGTTAACGTAAGGCTGCGGCGTTTAAAAAACTGCTGCTCAATAGATGTATTGATAATTAGTGGGTTACGCGTAACGTTTTTTGACAAGCCGCTTACAAAGTTTTTACTGGCGCTGTAGCCAAAATTAAATGTTTGCCCGGCCAAAAAATAAAATTTGCCATCAACGGCTAACGCGGTGGTGCGGATATTTGTGTTGATGGAATTGGGTAAGGTAAAATTTGCCTTTTGCATATCGTAAGATATATAAGGATTAACCTCGATAGATTCATTTGGGTTTATCTGCGGACCAAAACGCTCGTTAAACCGCCAGGTGGTATTCAGGTACCGCATGCTATTGCTCATGGATACCCCGTGCCCGTAATTGATGCTCCCGTTAAGCGACAGGTTATATTTACGATCTTCCAACTGCTTGGAGATGTTGTAATTGCCGCCAACAGTATAACTTCCATCAAGGTTTATAAAATGCGTTTCTGTTTTTAACGATTTTACAGTGTCCTTTCTTATCCCATTATTTTTGATGGCAATATCCGTTATCAACACGTTATTGTTTACAATCTGGTTGCTTATAAAACTTACATTGGCGTTGGCCGATATATTAAATTTTGAATCGACCAGGTAGTTATTGTATTGCAGGTTGATAGCGTTTTTGAACGATGGCCTTAAGTCGGGGTTACCTACAACAGGGTTCTGTGGGTTCGATTCGTCTTTAACAGGCTGAATTTGATTAAAGGATGGCTCCTGCGGGCTGCCCGAATAGTTTATTGAAAACCTTTGCTGTTTTGACCATACGTATTGGTACCGCGCTATCGGGATCAAGGTAAAGTTGTTACGATGGGTGCTTATAACGCCTCCGCTAAGCTTGGTACCCTCAAGTGATGTTGGCACAGCGGTAAGCCCTAATGATATATTGTATCGTTTTTTGGTAAGCCGGTAGTTAAGCGCGATGCGGGTTTCGGTAAACGAATATTTATAAACGTTACTCAGCGAGTCTACCACACTTTGCCGGCCCAGCGAATCGATGTTATAAGTGTATGCCTGGTTATCATAGCTACGCGTATTAACCTGGGTGTTAAGTTCCAACTGCGATGAATCGGTTAAAGGTTCAACAAATGTAAAGCTTGTTCTGAAACTATTGGTGAGGTTGGTGCGTGTAATATTACGATGCACCAATGAATCAACCGGCGGCCTGCCTGTAGAGTCCTGGTAGTACCTGATCTTGTTATTCTGCCCGTTGTCTGTTTCGTTGTTAGAGCGGCTATAATTTACCTGGAACGACAAATTACGTTTTGGTTTTTTAAACAGATGCTGAAAAAACACAATGCCGCCGTAATTGGGCGTAGTATTATTACTAAGGGTAGTACCTGTAATATCCTGGTGAATTAAGCCGGTTTGAAAACGCTGAGAACTATTAGTAGCATCTGTACCCGAATAGCTATAAGATTGCGTTACCTTCAAATAATTGGCGCTATCGATATTATACTCTAATTCGAAGTTTACATTATGTGTTTTATTATTGTTTTGCCGGTTACTGTTACTGATAAAATCGGTTTTCCCAAGTGGATTCAGCAATTGTCCATCGCTTTTGGTAATGGAATTTACGTTATTGAAACTGTAATTATAACTGGCATTAACCTGTATTTTTTTTGTTAAATAATCCCGGTAGCTGATGCTTGGCCTGCCCGTTTGCGTGGTACCGCCGCTACCCCCGCCTGCCCCAACGCCGGTAACGGTATTGTTAAAATTGCCTATCAACCCTATTTGCTGATTACCATTAATATGCTGAAAAAACACGTTTGCCTGGTACCTGTTGGCACTCCCCACCCCCGCACTTACCCGGCCAACATTCCCTACCGATTTATCGGCCCTTGTAGTAATATTAAGCACTTTTTGCGGGTCGCCATCTTTAATTCCGGTCCGGGCGGCCTGGTCGCCGTAATCGTCAACAATCTGGATTTTTTCTACAATGTCTGCGGGCAAATTTTTAACAGCCTGGGCCACATCGCCACCCATATAATCTTTGCCGTTCAGCCTGGCCTTTACCACGGCCTGCCCCTGGTGGGTAACTGTCCCGTCTTTGGCAACTTCCACACCCTCCATTTTCTTAATCAGTTCGTCAACAGTAGCGTTTGGGCGTACTTTGTAATCACTGGCGCGATACTCAACTGTATCAGTTTTGTAAGTAACGCTTGGCTCTCCGTTTATCACTACCTCGCCCAGCATATGTTGCTGCGGCTTCAAAACAAAGGCGTCAAGCTCCAGACTGCGCGATTCGTCGTTGTTCAGCATTTTGCGGACTATAGTTTGGAACCCAACACTTGTAACGGTGATTACAAACGTAGCCGATTTAACTTTCCCAAACCTGTACTTGCCTGTTGGGCCCGTGCTGGTAACCATACTATCCGTGGCCGATATTAGCTTAATGGTTGCCCCTTCCAGTTTTTTATTCGCAGTATCCTTAACTACTCCATAAACTTCCCTGAAAGGCAAAGGCCCTTTTTGATCCCTGGCGCCACGTTGCCTTCCGAAGTTACCGGCACCATCATTTCCATAGCCACCCCCGCGGCGGTTTTGGGCATAGCCTGTGGCGGCAAACATCAGTATAAATAAAAAGAGTAAAGTTTTTTTCATGGTAAGGCATATGTAGCGGGAGTTAAGTCCTGAGTCAGAAGTCTTAAGTTTAAATCTCTCATTCCGGTAAAACCGACAAAAGGACTTCTATTTGCAAACTTGTAAAATTGACAGAAATTAACCGGGCTAAAAATACAAGGCTGCAACGGTTTATTTTAAACTGTTGCAGCCTTGTTACATAACATCCCTGTTACTTGCTTTCTTCAAGCTGCAAAACAACACTTGTTCTGCCGCTGTTAACATCAGGGTTGATGCCTACTGTCATTAAAAAATCGCCTGTTAAAACCAGGTTATTTTCGATAGATGAGTTGGAACCTGCGTAAAGATTAATTTCTTTAACCAGGTATTTTTTCTGCGGATCGAGGCCTTTCAGGCGGATGGGCACTTTTGTTCCGGCACTGTAACGGTTGTTAACCAAATAGTTAAACACTACCGCTTTTGATTTGCTATCGTTCACATACATAATAGATGCGGCATCGTTATCCCATGGCGATTGCAGGCGATATTGATCGCCGTGCCAGATAGCATCTTTCAGGTATTCGTAATTTTTAAGGGCGTCATGCACATAGGCAAGGTCTTGCTCGCTTAATTTGCTTACTACAATATCAAAACCAAGTTTACCCATCATCGCCACATCCGTGCGGAATTTTAAAGGTTGTTTACCCCAGTCGGTAACGTGGTTTGAACTGGTCATGGCCGGGTAAAAATAGGAATACTCCCATTGGATAAACACCCTTTCCAGTGGTTCGGTATTATCACTTGGCCAGTATTCGGTAAAATATTTAAGCGCACCATAATCTACCCGGCCACCGCCGCCAGAGCACAGCATCAAAGGTACCTTAGGATATTTTGCCCTGACACGTTCCAATACTTTATACAAACCGAAAACATAATCGGTATACAAATGCGACTGGTCTTTTTTCAGATAAGCAGAATAGGCGTTATAGATTACCGCATTACAATCCCATTTAATATAAGCCAGGGTAGGATTTTTGGTAAACAGATCATCCACTATGCCAAATACAAAATCCTGAACCTTAGGGTTAGAAAGATCCAATACCAACTGGTTGCGGAAATATTTTTCGGGGCGGTTTGGTTGTTTTATCACCCAATCCGGATGTTTACTGTAAAGCTCGCTTGCCGGATTAACCATCTCGGGCTCAATCCAGATGCCGAATTTTACGCCATCGGCAGTTGCTTCTTTTACCAACGAGCCAATACCATTAGGTAGTTTCAGCTTATTTTCCTGCCAATCGCCTAAACCAGCGTGATCGCCGTTGCGTGGAAACTTATTGCCAAACCAGCCGTCATCCAGTAAAAACAAATCGACGCCTAATTTTTTGGTGTCTTTTAGTAAACCAAATAGCTTGCTTTCGTTAAAATCAAAATAGGTCGATTCCCAGTTGTTAAGCAAGGTGAGCCTATCTCCCTGGCCATCAACAATTTTATATTTGCGTGCCCAGCGTTGCAATTTACGGCTGGCATCGCCTTTACCATGATCGGAGTAAGTATATACAAATGCCGGCGTGGTAAATTCCTGTGCAGGTTTAAGGTGGTACTCGGCAGCGGCATTGTTAATACCGGCAATAACCCTTAAGTTATTGGATACATCCAGTTCCAGGTCGATCTTAAAATTACCCGACCATTCCAATGCACCCAGCATTACTTTGCCTTCATCCTCGGTAGCTGGTTTATCCAAAGATACCATGAACATAGATGGTTCATACAAATTAGCGCGGGTGCCCAGTTTGCTATCAATAGTTTTAATGCCATGGGTTAATTTGGCTTCTTCAGGCTGCATCTCTAATGCCCAGTTACCGTGATACTGTTTTAGCCAAAAGCCATTACCCTTTAAATTAAGGTTTGCCGATGCATATTTGTTCAGGGTTACTTCACCCTTTTCGTTATGCTTTATTACCGACCATTGTTCGGTAACGTCCTCTTTAAAATAGGTTTTATAATATAATGTTACTTCAAACGGATAAACAGGATCTTTCAGGTTAACTGTCAGCAGGCTTATGTCCTCGTCAACTTTGGTCACCGTATGGCTTACATAAACCAGGTTAAGCGATTTATTGCCATCGGTATGCGTTACCGTAATTGCCGGCTCGGCCAGGCTTTGTGAACCCGATGCCATGTAAGCCTCAGTTAACACACCCGAGTCATCGGCCTGGCGGTACATTTTGCCAATTTGTTCGTACTCTTTGGCATTACCCAACTTGTTGCCGAAGTAAACCATTTTAAGGGTTTTATCGCCATCGGTTTGCAGTACCAGGGCATTGTTTTGTGTTTCTACCGGGATGGTAACAGTTTGGGCGTAGCTTCCCATAGCCATCACAACCGAACTTACAAGCACCACGCCAAATGGCAGCGCTTTGTTTATCAACTTCTTTTTCAATTTTTTATAGGTTATTTATCAGGTACAAATAAGGTTAAATTTATTGACTATTGGTTCTTGAATTCAAATTTATATAATGCGGCATCTGCAGCCGGAAGCTTTACATTCAAATCTGTATCAGTGCCTTTAAGTATTTCGGTAACTTTATATTTTTGAGGGGGCAGGCCTAATCTTTTAAAATCCAACGTAAACTCCTTAGGCTTATCCGAGTAATTAAATACGGCCACATAATACGCATTTGCTATTTTTTGAACAAACAGTTCTGATGCGTTTTGGCCGGTGTTACCTTCAACCGGTTTAAAAGATTTGCCATTTTTTATCACTGTTAGTATTTCCGGGTTTTGATACCACGCAATAGCCCTTGCACTCCACTGCCCATGCACCGAAAAATCGTCGCCGGTGATAAACGTACCAGTAACCATAGCCGACAGCATCCTGGCGCGGTTAGCCCCTTCACTTTCGTTGTTTAACACCACGTGGTCGGCATCAACAAAATTGTACAAATAGGTTTGCCACCAGCCATAGCTTACACTGTTTAAAGTGTATTGCGTATTATCGATACTTTTAAAAGCATCGCAGGCAATACGCCGGGTATGCACATAGCGGCCCGAGGCCAAACTTGGCGATATAGCAGCGTAAATGAGCATCTGATCGCCAAGCTTGCCGATCAGGTATTCCATCCCTTTGCAATAGGCCTGCATTCCTGTAGTTATGGCTGGGTCATAAAAATGAGTAGACTCCGCTGTAGCGTGGCCCAGGAAATCTATTTTAATCATTTTAAAGCCGCATTCTTTCAGCTTACCAATCACCAAATCGATATGTTGAAGCGTTCCCGGATGTGTAGGGTCAACAGCCCTTGCACCATCTATGTCGTGATAGCCTTTGCCAACTTTTGTCCAGGTTTCTCCGTAGGTATAATTGGTGCCGGCTACTTTTCTATTGGGACCATCTTTCCAGCCCCAATCGGTAAATGGTGCCCAGTAAACTCCGGGTTGCAGTCCTTTGCTTTTGCAATAGTCTGCAAACTCCTTTAGCTTGCTGTAATCGCCCTCCAAGCCGCCGTTTAGCATAAAATCCCAATAAGAATCCAAATCAATAAAAGCGGTGTTACCGGTGCGGAAGGCTGACAGGCTATCAGCAAAAAAGTCGGCTACTTTGGTGGCTTTCTCGTAGTTGAGTTTTTCCTGCATTACGCCCCAGCTATTCCAGCCAACGGGCGTGGGTTTTGTCCAGTTAAAAACAAACGGGGGTTCGGCAATACGGTTGGCTTTGGCGTATTCTTCCATACCCGTACGCCAATCATTGTAGTAACCAATAAAAATCTTTGGCGACTGAACTATGTCGCCTTTTACCTCGCCATGCTCAATATTATCGCGGGTTACACTTTCTTCGGTATATCCGCTCCAAACAACCATGCGGTTACCCTCACCCGCGGCAGTACTACGTACCCCGGTTTTCCAAACCTTATGCTCAACAGATCCGGCTATATAACCATTGCGGCTGGTGTTGTCATATACTGTACCAACTTCGGCACTGGTATTACTGAACGGGGCTTTAAACTCTTTAGCATTGTACCGGATAAACGTATCGTTATCAAAGGGCACAAAAACGCTTCGTGCATCGCCGGTAACAGCCGGAATATTCCCTGAAAACGGAATGATAGAATTACTGGAAATATTTTTTCCTGTGAGTACAATTTGTGTTAGAAAAAAATCCCGGCCCGGGTAAACGTAAAATACCTGTTCAATTTTTGGCAGGCTATTGCCGGTAAGTGTCACCGCGTATTTTTCGCCTTTGCCAAAACCATCGTTTATAAGGGTTGAGGCATACTTACGATATAAATTATCAGTTGTGGCTACGGCTGCATCTTTTATTTTAAAAGTGGAAGTTACATCAGAAAACAAGATTGTTTTGCCATGATAAACATTATAAGTACCGGTTTTAAGGTCGTACACAATGCTATTACCTTTGCCGTAGGTCATTGTTATAGTTGTGGTTTGATTATTAGTTGATGCGATACAAAATAGCGTTTGTATTGCTAATAACAGGGTAAAAATTAATTTGCAGTGTATCTTCATTGATTAGTATTTTTAATAATAAAGCGTCGTTGCGAGGTACGAAGCAATCCCCGATATGCTAAGTCCCACATTTCGTACCTCGCAATGACGGTAGTTTAGTACATCGATTTAACTATATTTCGTTGCACGTCATAACTTTTTTTAGGTTTTACTTGATGGATGCTCAATGGCCGTGGAAAATTACACCTTTTGCGCCATTATCTCTTTCATTATCCCGTTAACTTTTATTTTCACTTTACGTGGCGTGGTTGATGTAACGCGGTAACTAATAACCTTCCCATCTTTCCATTTAAAATCGACAGTAAAATTGCCACGGGCGCGTAATCCTTTCACATCGCCCGATGCTTTCCAGCTATCGGGAATAGCCGGGATCAGGTTGATATAACCTTCATGGCTTTGGATCAGCATTTCGGCAATACCTGCGGTAGTGCCAAAATTTCCATCAATCTGAAACGGCGGGCCAGCCGACAACAGGTTTGGATAAATACCGCCCCCGGCACCATAGTTAATGCCTGTGCTTGTAGTCGGTTTCATGATCTCGGTAAATAGTTTATAGGCCCGGTTACCATCGTGAAGCCTTGCCCAGAATAAGAGTTTGTAGGCGATAGACCAGCTTGGGCCATCATCGCCACGTACATCCAGGGTTTTCTTAGCTGCGGCTGCAAGGCCGGGCGTACCGTCTGCTGTAATTTCAGATGCCGGGTATATGCCATATAGGTGAGATATGTGCCTGTGCTGTGGCTCGGTTTCCTTATAATCTTCCAGCCATTCCTGTATGCGGCCATCTTTGCTAATGATACCAGCGGGGGGAATTTCTGTTAACCGCTTTTTTAATTGGGCACGGAAAGCGGCATCAACACCTAAAGTTTCCGAAGCGGTAATTACGTTGGCAAACAACTCGCGCATAATCTGGTTATCTATGGTTGCGCCTATACAGATACTGGCGTGGTTGCCGCTATCATCGGGCATCATAAAGCTATTTTCGGGCGATGATGACGGTGCGGTTACCATATAGCCGCTTTTAGGATCTTTTACCAATATGCTATTATAAAACTGTGCTGATCCCTTCAAAATGGGGTAGATGCTTTTAAGGTAGTTTTTGTCATTTGTAAAAGCATAATGATCCCAGATATTGCTGCACAACCAGCCCGAACCAGCCTTGGTTACGCCCCATGAGGCGCTTTCGCCGGGTTCTGTCCATCCCCAAACGTTGGTAATTACGTGGGCAACCCAGCCGTCGGCATTGTAATAAGCTTTAGCTGTACGCTCGCCATTTTTCACCATACCGCGCACCAATTCAACCAATGGCAGGTTTAGCTCAGACAGGTTAGAAACCTCAACCGGGAAATGATTCATTTGTACATTTACATCCAGATGATAATCGCCATTCCATGGGGTGTGTACTTCGTTGGCCCAAAGCCCTTGCAGGTTGGGCGGTAACAACCCTGCCCTTGTACTGCAAATGCTTAAATAGCGACCAAACTGGTAAAACAACACCGGCAGGCCTTTATCATCGGCAGGCGCTTTATGAAAGCTGATGAGCCGCTGATCGGTAGTTTCTGCCGAGTGATCATCACCTAAATTAATGCTTACCCGGTTAAACAGTTTTTGAAATTTCCTGATATGCTCCTGCTTTTCCAAAGCGTATGGCTTTAACATGGCCGCGGCCAAATTCCGCTCCATTTTTGCCTTAAAACCGGGGCTTTTAAAGTCGGTAGTTGCCGAAACGTAGATAATAACCTCGGTGGCATTTTTTATCACCAGGCTACTATCTGTAGTGCTTAATGCACCACCGGTTAGTCTGGCTTTAACATTGGCGATATATTGCATTCCGTTGCCATCGGTACCGTTATCCAACCGGCCTTCCATTTGCAGCATATTACCAATTGTGGTGGTTTTTGACCGCTCGGGGCGGGTAATGCCAATACTGAAATTCAACTGACCGGGCTTATCAGCCGTAAGTTTAATAACATCTATATCATTACCAAAACTGGTAAAATACTCCCGCTTATAGGTAACATCGTTAACAGTATAAGTACTTTTTGCTAAAGCATTATCCAACGATAATTCCCGTTGATAGTTGGTAAATTTTGAAGCGTCGGCGCCATTATAGTCAAACTTCAGGTTTAAATCGCCCAGGGTTTGAAAACAGCCCCATTGCTTACCTCCTGATCCGGGACCTTCGCACACAAAATCTTTATCAATCAGGGCCTGTGCCTCCACGTTTTTACCAGCCAACAACAATGCCTTTATCTCGGGCAGTTTTTTATAGGCATCATAATTATTGGCGTCCTGCACTGATCCCGACCAAAGTGTAATATCATTAAGTACTATTTTTTCGTTGCTCACTCCCCCATCCGGCATCATGCCTAAACGGCCGTTGCCCAATGCAAGCGTCTCTTCCCAGCGCGATGCAGGTTTATCGTAATGTAAAGTAAGCGCCTTTTTCTGAGCGATTGAAACCGTTGACAGCAATAAAAGGGCAGCTGCAACGGGTATGTTTTTTTTAAAATTCATTAGTACAGATTATGATTTTATTACAGGGATATCCATAGCGTTCATATCAAGTTCCAACACAATTACCGAGCAATTTTCATCAGGTAAAGTGGCAGGCAACTCTATTTTATAGCCTTTCCTATCCGACCTGATAGCCACCGTGTTTCCATTCAAAAAATATGATTTCAAAATTTTGGCATTGGGCAGCAAAGGAATATTCAAAGTACTGTCCTTTTTCTGAAAAACGTTGATATAAATCTTATTGCCCATGCGCGTTGCACCATATTCGGCAGTTGGTACGTACGGGCCGCCTTTTGTGCCATAAATCGCTTCGCCGTTTTGCCTTAACCAAGCCCCCATTTCTTTTAAGCGGGCTACCTGCCTGCTTTCCATATGGCCGTCCATTGTCGGGCCAACGTTAAATAACAGGTTACCGTTGCCCGATGCCGATGTTACCAAAGTTTGGATGCATTGCTTTAATGATTTCATTCCATCATTTGGTTTCCAGGCCCATTGGTTGCAAATGGTAATACAACTTTCCCATGGCTCATCCATATTAAGTTTGCCTATGGTTTGTTCCGGAGTTAAAAAATCGCCGACTGCATCACCACCCAGTTTGTCGCTTACCTTACCCAAACGATTGTTGGTAATTACATTAACATCAACACTTTTAATATAGCTATAAATCTCCTGCCCGTCGGCCGTTGTCCAGGGTGTTTCCCAATAGCCGTCAAACCAAAGCATAAAGGGATGATATTTGGTAATCACTTCCTTCAGCTCGTTTTTCATACGGGTTTTAAAGGCCGTCATATCGCCTTTGCGGGCATTTACCTCGGGGTGGTGCGGGTTATCTATCGGGTAATCTTTATCATGCCAATCTAAAACGGTACAATAAATACAAAAAGTTATGCCTTGTTTTTTACAGGCTTTTTCCAGTTCGCCAACAATATCTCTTTTAAATGGCGATTTTGAAATGTTATAGTCCGAGAAAGCGCTTGGCCACAGCAGGAAACCATCATGATGTTTAGCCGTAATCACCAGGTATTTCATCCCGGCATCTTTTGCAGCTTTCACCCATTCATCGGCATTAAATAATTTAGGGTTAAACTCATGGTACAAGTTATCGTAATCCTCTTCGGGTACCTGGTCGTTGCGGCTCCAGCCAATTTCGGTACCGCGTTGGGTTACCGGGCCAAAATGAATAAACATACCAAAACGCTTATCCATAAACTGATTTATGACCGCCTTAGGAGTTTTAACCGGAATTGAATTTGATACCTGTTGCGCCATGGCGCAACAGGTACTTAGTAAAAGGGTTATCAGCAGTCCAGTTTTTCTCTTCATCGTATAGTTTAAATTGATCAGGTGTTTTTTTTGTTAGATTGGGTTGATTGAGTTGGATTGGATAGCTTTTATAATTATTCACTTATCAACCCGATCAACCACTCACTTATTCAACATAATCAACCACTCACTCATTTATTATTTACAAAAAAGTTAACAATACGGCAGGCATGGCCTTTACTCAAATTGTTCTTTTTATCGCTTATTTTAATTTTTAAAGTGTGGTTGCCATTATTCAGGTTATCGGCCAACATGTGGTAAACACCCAGGTGAATCCAGCTATAATATTCGGTCAGCAGATCAAGATCCTTATAAGCGCTACCATCAACCGAGTAAGATATAATACCGGCATCCGGCCCGGCCACTACAGCGATACCAGCGGCTGTTCCTTTAAATGGCAGGGTAAATTCACTGCCCGGTTCTGTAGCCTGCAGCATTGGTACGTCAACAAAACCCAAACGGGTAGACAGGCCATCTCCCGGATTCCATTTAGGGTTGATAGCCCAGCCTTTATCCAGCCTGGCGTTAGTAATGTTATAATAGCTGCCGTTATTATAGCTGGCCTTATCAATTGGTTTAGGTAAAACAGCTTTAACCTGTTGCTTGTAATTTGCAGCAACATTGGCCTGCAATAATGCTTTAATTGTTTCAAAATAAAGCTCGAGCCCATGATGCCAGGGGTGGATATCTTTAAAATCATCTGCCCAGGTTAGTTCCTTGTTTTTTATTTTATTGTTAACTTCCAGTGCCAGGTTTACATAGGGTAAATTGTAATGGGCGGCCACCAACTGGTGGTTCAGCAGCTCGGGCGATACTTTGCCTTTGGCATAGTTTTCTATTTTCTGAGGGTCAACAAAGGCCATCATTATAACATCCATCATTGGGTTGTTCATTTTTGCATGCCTTACAATGCCCTCTAACGCCCGAACCTGCGTAGTACTATCGGTGCCCCTATCGTTCACGGCGGCCTCTACAAACAGCAGGTCGGTTTTGCCCGAATCAAGGATATCTCTTTGTAACCTGAACGCATGTGGTAAACTGCCTAACGAGGATATACCTGCGGCTATAAAATGAAAATCCGTTTCAGGATAAGTTTCTTTCAGATACTTGCAAACCTTATCGCGCCAGCCAGGATTAAAAGTGATCGATCCGCCTAAAAAAGAAACAGTAGCTTTTTTATTTACCGTAACTGCATAGTAAAAGTTATTTAAGCCACCGGCCGTTTTAATATAATCTGTATAAGGCAGTATTTTTTGTACCGGATACGAGTTATTGTATATAAATTCGGCATAATAAGCCGGGCGATCTACCGTAAAATGATGCCCTTGTAACTCCATTGGTCCCTGTGTTACGGGGTGAATACTGATAGGCCCGCCTAATGCAATATAGCGTTTGGCTAAAACATCGCTATTCTCGGCAGGCGGGGCAAGTTTATCGTCGAGTCCAATTGTATGTAAAACGGGGACGCGAAATGAGGCCAACCCTTCCAGGTTGTCAATCGGGTTATCGTTATAAGCAATAGCCTGTTCTTCGGTAAAATGATAAACCTGTTTTAGTTCGTTCCAGGCACCGGCATCTCCGGGGCTCTTCAACTTTCCGCCCGGCCAGCTTTTAATATCGCACACCGGGGTTTCTGCATAAATACAGGTTACCTTATCGGGGTTGCGTTTGGCCCATGCGTAAGCATAAAGGCCTCCCCTGCTTACAGCTTCGAGCGCTACCTTTGGTGCAAAGGCAAGTTGTGTGGTTAAATAGGTATAAAACACATCATAAAAACTTATTGCCGATGGTGCGCCATACTGGTTATCAACATTTATAAATGCTATATAAAACCCTTTTGCCAGCAAAATGCTGTCAATTTCGGTATGCCAGTCTGGGAATGATGTGCGCCAAACCCAGGGGTTACCGGGCAGCGGATGCGCGGGCTTAACATAGTAAGCATCCCGGCCGGCAAGTTTCAGTTGTATTTTTTCAAAGCCTTTCCATAAGTTGGCTTTGCTTTGCGCATCTGCATCAATAAAGGCAGTTATTAACAATAATAAGATAACAGTGTGTTTGAATTTTGACATTGGTTTTAACATTTCAATTTCGGGCAAAGGTGTTTATGCGCCCTGCGATTTTAGTAAATAAAGTATTTTTAAACGGGCCCTAACATGGCCATGTATCTGTGTTAAAAACTGCAGCATCTACCCGATCTGTTATTATTGGTTAGGGTAAATGTATCAGCTAATTACTTTTTAAAAAATGGATAAACCTTTTAAAACGATGGACAATACACTGATAGTATATAGTTAGATATGTCTGCTGCTCCAAAATCTCCTAATAGGGCCTTATCAATAGCTGCGATGTTAAAAGCAGCCATGAATTATTGAACACAAAACCATTTGTATCAATTTTGTTATCCAGGCATGGAGAAAACACCTATATATTCAAATCCAACATTTGATTGACTTTATATTTTTAATACTGATAATGAAAATATTATGTAGTTTTTATTGGTTATAAATTTTGTTATGCAATACCAGCGTGTTTGTACAATCCTGGAATTTTACCAGGCCGGCTTCGGTAACAGATGCACCAATAACTTTGAAACTGTTGTTTACTACCCTGATATTAGCAGCGCTTTTTGCATAAACAGCATCGGTGGATTGTAAAATGAATTCATTACCGGTCACTTCAATATTGTTGTGGACTTTTGTTACACTGTTTTGAGTATTTTCGGGCGAAACCAATACAACCGGCCCTCCGCATAAATTAAATTTATTATTCCTGATAACCAGATTTTTAACCATGCCCGATTCGTACCAACTGGCCGCATCATCAGCTACTGCTATGGCGCTGTTATTGGTACGTTGAAAAACGTTATTTTCTATTACCGCCTTGCCACGCGTAGTAACCAAAATCCCCCTTGTGGGGATGCGCGCAATAGTATTATGACCTATATAAACACTGGGGTTCCAGGTAGTATTTTCTACTACATCATTTGGCACGACAGTATTGGTAACGGGCATTTTAAAGGTTAACAATATGTCTTTATCATTTACCCTTACGGCCTTGGATACAATGTTTACACCATATTGCAAAAGGCTGTTTGAGTGTACAAAAGCGATACTATCCCCCTTAACAAAAGCTTCAAAGCCAAAAGTTTGGTTGTGCATAAACCGGACAAGGAGCTGATTGGGCTGTGGTTGGTTGATAATGCGCAAATAAGTACCGTGCACATTAACAGCATCGTCATTAGCACCAGATAACCAGGAATTTATAATTGATATTTTGCCTCCACAGCCCGAAAAATGCAAAATATCGGCCCAGGCGGCACAGGTACGCCCGGAATTTTCGGCCGGTTTCACAAAAACAGAATCGATGTTGATATCCCGGCAAAACTGGCTTACCACACCCATGCCATGCATAAAATTGATATGGATGTTATTTAACGAGAGATTGTTGCTTCGCACCAAAAAAATCCCCGCACAATCCCGCGTAATATCCCGGTTTTGATAAATAAGGCCGGTTTTAAATCCAGGATTGCTTTTAAAATAAACCCTTACTTTATTTATGCCTGTAGTCGCATATTTCAACCCGTTCATATTGATATCAATGCGTTGCAGATGGCCGGTTGCAGGGTTTAGCACCTGCCATAAGGATATTGAATTATATCTCCAGCCTTCCCCTTCCCAGGCAAGCAAGCTATCTTTAATGCTATATTTTGAATCGGGGTGAATATTCAGGTCGGCAAAATTATTTTCAGTTTTTGTCACTTCTAACTCCGAAACGGTTGGCCTGTAATAATCATAGGTGGCACCATGTATTTTAATGTCATGGCTATGATCGATACAAGTTTCTATCATCTTCCCGCGCATCAGCATTTTGGCACCCAATGCTTGTATATCAACATACCTTGAACTATCAATATAGATAGCAATGGCTTTGGGCGTGTAGGCATCGTCATTGGTGTTAGATATAAAAAACTGTTTTTTAAAACTTGTTTCCGGATAAAAATTATAGGTATCTTTTTCAAATAATAGCTTAACATGTTTTTTGCTGCTGCCACGCGCCACCAGGAATAGTGATTCCCGGAAATCGGCCGGGCCTTTAATCGTTATCCTATCTCCGGCAGAAAAGATTCGCCGGTTAACTTGCTTAAAGGTTTTCCAGGGATGTTTTTTATCAATTCCCGAGTTTTCATCATTCCCTTTTTCAGCATCGATATAATACATTGTATTGCCAGGCGATATTGTACGATTGACGATATCGGGATATTTTACTACAGCATACGAGGGCAAACTCATATGAATAGTTGCAAACGCCAACAAAAAAGTTAAATACCGAAACCCAGACTGTATGCTATTAATTATCCGCATTGAAAATATACGTTTTACCTATAATTGAATTAAACTGGTATTTAAACTCATTATTTGCCATAACTCCCGGAATTTCCATCCCTTCGGCTATCAATTTATTGGGCGACCGGAGGTTACACGCCCCACCAGCCAATGATTTAATAGCAATCCGGGTAATTTTACCGTCTTTCCATTCCATATCTGTGATCTCGAAATCGCCGCGGGTTTTAAGGCCTTGTACACTGCCGTTTAACCATGCTTTTGGTAAGGCTGGCAAAAGCTGAATTTCATCGGTTTGGCTTTGAAGCAACATTTCGGTGACACCGGCGGTGTAACCAAAATTACCGTCTATCTGAAACGGCGGATGCGCACATAGCAAATTGGCGTAAACTCCGCCGCCGTTATTATAATCAACCCCCGATCCTCCTGCCAGGGTAATAAAATTATTCAGGATTTTGTAAGCGTGGTCGCCGTCCTGCAGGCGTGCCCAAAAATTCATTTTCCAGGCCATTGACCATCCGGTTGAAACATCGCCACGCGCCAATAAACTTACTTTGGCCGCTTGCGCCAGTTCGGGTGTTTTTATAGTGCTTATGCGTTTACCGGGGTGCAGGCCAAACAAATTTGATGAATGGCGATGTGTGTCTTTCGGATCATCACGATCAGTTTCCCACTCCTGTAACTGGCCCCATTTGCCAATTTTTGGTTTCAACAAATGCTCGCGCATATCGGCAACATGATCGCGATAGGCTTTATCGGCACCTAAAACATCCGCCGCCGATAAATAATTTGTAAACAAATCATATACGATCTCCTGGTCATAAGTTACCCCATCCTCGGTTGGCCCGTGCTCGGGCGACCAGCCCAATGGCGAAACCAGGGTGCCATCCGGGCGGCGTTTTAAATGATCGTCCCAAAACTCCACAATCTCTTTTAATATAGGGTAAGCAAAAGTCTGTAAATAACTCTTGTCTTTCGTAAACGCATAATGCTCCCAAATACCCTGGGCATACCAGGCGCTGCCGGGTGTATTCCACAAAAAGCTGCCACCGCCATATACACCATTTTCGGTTTTCACTGTCCAACCGCGTACACCGGGATACTTTTTTTGTGTGCTTACCTTTTTTACCTCGCGCATACTGTTGATATAATCAAGGTATGGTATGTGGCATTCCGAAAGATTAGTTGGTTCGGCCAGCCAGTAATTCATCTGGATGTTGATATTGGAATGATAATCGCTTCGCCACGGCGGGCTATTGCTCTCGTTCCAAAGCCCCTGCAGGTTTGCAGGTAAACCGCCTTTACGCGATGAATTGATTAACAAATACCTTCCGTATTGATAAAGCAAGGCCTCCAGTTGCGGATCGGCTTGTTTTTTATACCCTATCAGTCGTTTATAGGTTGGTCCGGCAGCAGCCGATGGAGGTGTTGTGCCCAGGTTTATGGCAACCCGGCCAAAAAGCGAAGAATAATCACTTATATGATTATTTAATAATTGCTCGTACGTTTTGGCAGATGCCGCATCAAGGCTTTGTTTCACCTTTGCACCAGGTGCTTGGCCACGCCAGTGTTGATCGCGCTTGTTAATGTAATTGGTAGCGGCCGAAAGCAAGATGGTAAAACCATCGGCATTGCTAATATTAAGTTGCGAACCACCCTTGCCATCGCTTTCGATAGCCGCCGAACCGCCCGTTGTTTTTATGACGATACCTGCTTTGTAAGCCAAGCCGTTATCCAGTTTGCCCTCAAACTCCAAAGTATTGCCACCGCCGGTTATTTTTGAGCCATGTGCATCTTTAAGGCTGATAATGGCTGAGTAGGCCCCCTTTTTATCGGCTGTATAATGTAAAACCATCACCTTATCCGGGAAACTGCAAAAATACTCGCGTTTAAACGCTATACTATTATCATTATAAGTTATCTGTTGTATAGCTTTACTAATATCAAGTTGCCTGCAATAATTAGCAGGTATAGCCTGTGTGGTGTCGTTATTTTTAAAATTGATGAACATGTCGCCAAAAGCCTGATAGGCACCGGTTTCGTTTTCGTCGCCTGTCCAGAGGCTTATTTCATTAAACTGAATATGCTCTTGTGCCAGCCCCCCAAAAACCATCCCGCCGAAGCGGCCGTTTCCCATAGGGTAGGCTTCTGTCATCCAGGTTTTAGCGGGTTTATCATCCCACATTACCAGAGGATTTACACCGTGGTTAGTTTTATTTTGCGCGTTTGCAGCTTTTAAGAACACACCAACAATGGTTATTACAGCAATCCAAATTATCTTTTTGGTCATGTTTGGTTTAAAGTAAGATGGGCTAAATATCTATATAAAACCATCGTTTATAAACATCAATTTTAGCAAATGATTACGTTTTTGGAACATTAACGATATTGTTACCGGCGGCAAAAACCTTTTTTAAAAAAAGAACCTCCCGGACAAATGCGGCCGGGAGGTTTTTATTCGTATTAAAATGAGTAGTTACTGCTTGCCGTAAAAGGTCATTTCGCTCATATTGCTATAACCAGATCCTGTTACGGTGTGTAATACCCTAACGCGTATATACCTTACCTGTGGTGCATTAGGTAATACATCTACTTTCAATTTAGCCTGGCCATCATCTGATCGGGTAACGGATTTGAGTAAGATCCATCCTTTGGCTATCGCTTCGGCCTTCCAGCCTGAATTATCGGCCCGTAAAGTGGTAGTAGCTCCGGTAAGGTCATTTATACCCCATATTTCAAACTGATCCGGATTATTACAGCAACTCCTGCCTGTCTCCTCTACCTGGGTAAGTACATAGCTTTTTCCCATGTCAAACGATAATACGTGAGGTATATATGCGCCATCACTGTGGAAGATATTTGGATATCCCTGCGGACCGTCGCTTCCATCCCAAAGCTTGCTGATCCTTGTATCCGATTGGTAGAGACCTACGTCCTGCGGAAGATGAACTTCTGAAAAAATTGACTTATCGCATTGAACAACACGGAATATATCAGGATAAGTATCAGCCTTGGCAACCGTAAAGGCATCAATCGCATTTTTGTTTGGATAATAGGAAGACTGGTAAGTAACCTTCGCCCCCAACTGGTAACTTGGTAATGTAATTACGCTGTCCTTACCTGAAAGCACTGCTGTAGATGCTACTCCTGCAGCAGTTGTGTAGTTAATTATCGTATTGCCATTTACAATGGAGGTATCGGTACCTTTAAAGTTTAGCGTTACCGAACCGTCATTGTGTGCTACATATGGATTAGATGCTTTGTAGGCCCTGTTTAAAAGCGTACTTTGATATACCGGTCCATAAACCTTAACATTGTTAACCTCTGTGGGTATTGAAGTATTTCCTTTTGCATCATAGGAGTAAATGGTAAATGAATAAACAAACTCCTGAAGGCCGGAAATAATTGTTTTTACACTATCGGTTTTAGTGGTTATGCTTACAATTTGTGAATCTGCCTTGTTATTCCAATAGATTACATATTTAACAATGCTGGGGTCTGAACTTGATTTCCATTTAAGACCAACACGCAAATTTCCAGATTGCTTAATAACACCGCTTGCCGCAGCTGTATAAATAATTTCCTTGCCTCCCTGAAACTTTTTAAACTCTGTTTGAGATTTATTGCAACTATATATGGCAATCGACAATATACAGCTTAATATTATATATATGAGCTTTTTCATATGCTTACTTTTTAATAATTATTTATTTGTACATGAGTTACACTATTCCGGATTACCATAAAAAGATAACTCGATAACGTGTGCAAGTGTACCGCCTTCCCACGTTCTGGCTATAGATAAGCGCATATATTTAACTGAAGGGGCATTAAACGGCACATTAAACTCGGCACCAAGATCAAAGAATGCCTTATCACTTGCACTGGGTGTTGTTGCCGGTAAACCTGATGGTGGCGCTGGCCAGTGAAAATTGCCCATATTTGTCCAATCGCCTATTACAGTACCTTCTGCCGCCGTTAAAGGTAGTACTGCATCGGCCGGTAATGTTTTATTTGATCCCCAGATACTGAAATCCTTGGGGTTACCATGTCCATATTCATAGCCCTGGCGGCCATAAATTGTAAAACGGCTTAATTTATAGGTTCTTCCTACGTAAAATGAGCAAACAAACGGCGGAACGGAGTTTGAATTAGTATGCCATCCCGGGTCACTAAGTTTGCCATCCCAAAGTTTATCAACTGTCCATCCTCCACCTTCATAAAGTGCATCATCGCTGGCTAATGTTAAAGTTTGAAACTTACTTTTATCAAGCAACTCTTCATACAACGGGTTCAAAGTTGCCTTTAAGGTGTCAGAAATATTCCCCCACTCATCGGTTATGTAAACGCCAAAATCCCTTGAGACCGTACTATAACCCCTTAGCGAAAAATCAACGGTGTCGGTTTTCGTAAAATGCTGCTCCTGTACTTCCATGGCTTTAGTTACATCATCAAAAGCAATTACAATAACACCTATGTTCTTTTTCAACGGGTTTAAAGCTTTGACATTAATCCCTCCAAAATCGGCAGATAGAACCGCTGTAGGCCTAACTAATTTATAAACCGGCGTTAATGGATGAACTGTTACGGTTACCGGATCAGACATTACCTCGGCGCGGGTTACCACGTTTAACGTTACCTGGTAATCCTGGGATTGAGCAAATCCATTAACTACAACTGTGTCTGTATAATAAGATGATTTGGTTTGCCTGGATACTTTATCCCTAATTGAGTATTTTGCCAATACGTATAAAACATTATCGGATTTGGGCAAATCATAGATGATATTGGCGCCTCCATTAAAATTTTCAACCCTGACATTTGTGATAATACCTGGCTTTGTTTTGTCAGTAGAGACAGTGGTGTTGAAGCCATCATTCCTTTTACAGGACATAACGCCTATCATTAACAGGCACGTAAGCAACTGTAATGAATATTTATTTATATTTTTCATAATTTTTCAATTATCTATTAAGCTTTTGTTAATCCCTGTTACCAGTTTGGATTTTGAACGAGGTTGTCATTAATTACTAAATTGCCGGCGGCTATTGGCCATAGATAATTCCGGTTATTAAATACCGGGGTTATAATGGTATGTGGGCGATAATAATTAACAAAAGACTCCTCAATAAAGGTCCAGCCCTGCAATGGCCTTGCCATTACTGCCTGCAACTCCTTCCACCTGCGTAAATCCCAGCCCGCTTGCCCTTCAAAAGCAAGTTCAATCCTACGTTCCTGATGAATTATTTGACGTAATCCATCTTGGGTAGCAAACTTTGTCGGGTTTTTCGAGTACTTTGTCCAGGCATCTACAACACCTGGCAAACCTGCCCTTGTTCTAACTTTGTCGATATAAGGAATAACCTCAGTGGATGATTTGCCCTGCTCGTTTAATATTTCGGCATACAAAAGATACATACCGGCAACCCTGATCAATGGCATATGAAAATCTTCCCAGGTCATTGTCTCATTATAAATAGTTAGATAATTTACCAGTTTTTTGGGCCAGTAGCCGGTTTCATTTAAGCGAATGTAATCCTTAAAGCCTGCAAATGATGAAGGGCCTCTCCCTGCCACAAACAAGGCATTTTCTCCATTACCGGTTACCCCGTTGCCGTACCATACTCCGCCATCAAAAGCCATATCGGCATAAAATCGCGGCTCGCGGTTAAAGTGAGCTTTAACTGTTTCATAGCCGTTATGGATATAAAACCTGTTGGCATCATCGCCGGTTTGTTTCGTATAACGGTTGGCGTAATCCCATGTATTATCTTCATTGATGGGTACACCCTTGTTGGTATAAAAAAGCTCCTGCTGGCTTATAGGTGCCGCAACTGTTCCCTCCGCAATTAAATGGCCGGCCGCAAGTGCTGTTAGCCTTGGCATAAAATATTCCTGGTTTCCGTAACCAAAGTGCGCGTTTAAAGCCCATATCAATTCTGGATTTGACTCCCATTTATCGGTAATTGTAGTTTGTAGGTTTAGTACTTTACGTAATGAGTCTGTAAGGGTTACAGGAATATTGGCCGCCAAATCACTTGTTAAATGAAGCCTGTTACCGTTTGCCTCAAAGTTTGCAATTGCTACCTGGCATGCAACTGCTGCCCTATCCCATTTTTTGGCATCGTAAGCGGTGCTAAAAAGTAACTGGCCATCTTTGTTTTTTAATGATGCAAAATCGGGATTGCCATTAAATAACGGACTTGCCGCCGTTGCCAGCACTTCGGCCTTTAAACAAAGCGCTATTGTTTGAGTAATTCTTCCCAACTCCTGAGCCTGATTTTGAATTACCGGCGGTAATCCGGGAACTGCTTCATCAAGTAATTTAACAATATAATTTACTACTGAATCGGCCGGCACTCTCTTTATCTTCGTTTCCCCGGAAGGTGCGTCAATCGGCAGGTTTTTGTCGACAATTGGTATCGGGCCATACAGCCTGTACAAGTAATAGTTGTAATAAGCTTTCAGAAACTTAACTTCGGCTATCCAACGTTCTTTTTCGCCTGCAGTAAGATCTATCGGCTTGTCAATATTTTCAAGCATGGTATTGCATTTCCTGATGGCTTTATACATTGCCTGCCCGCCATTTGAGCCGTCCCAGTAGTTCAAAGCCGGGTTTTGGGCTGTTTGCTTTCCGCCCATAAGGTTGAATCCTTGTGGATCAAATCCCGAATTATTCTGCAAATCAGTCGGAAACAACGTTTCTCCTGATGTTACAAAGCCCGCGTTATACCGGATATCAGCTGTACTTTGCATAGCGTTATAACAGGCGAACAAATAATTTTCGGCCTCATTACGGTTCCTGAATGCATAATCGATTGTACCTACGTTATTGGGGATAACTTCAAGATACTTTTTACATGATACGCCCGTCAACGCTAAGGCTATCATGAATAAATATTTGTAATATGATTTCATATTCTTAAACTAATCGTCAGTTAATATTATAGGTTAACATTTATACCTATGTTAAACACTTTTTGTATTGGATAATTAAACCCGTTGCCGCCAAGTTCAGGATCCCACATTTTAAATGGACTCCATGTAAGCAGGTTTAAACCGTTAAAATAAATACGGGTATTTTTAACCCCTAACGATTTTGTGATTCGTGCTGGCAAGGTATACCCAAGTTCCATCGATTTTAGCCTCAGGAAGCTACCGTCGCGCATCCACCATGTACTTTTCTGCCTGTTATTTTCAATCTGGGCACCATTAATACCTAACCGCGGATACAATGCGTATAAGTTTTGATTATCCTCTGACCAATGGTTGTCTGCATACTCTTTAAGTAATTGTGTATTACCGTTAAATTGCGCATCGGGGCTTTGTATAAATGGACTGGTACGGGCAGGATCGATAAAAAATGACACCTTTGCTTGTCCCTGAAAGAATGCCGAAAGATCAAAGCCCTTCCATCCACCACTTACGCCAAATCCATACACTATTTGTGGTATGCTTGGGTTGCCTAAAAAGGTTTGGTCAGCGCCATCTATTTTACCATCACCATTTAAATCCCGGTACTTAATATCGCCACCTAATGGTGCAGTGCCACCGGTACTAAAAATTTGCTGTGGCGAGTTGCGGGCTTCCTGATCGTCAACAAATAAACGATCGGCTATGTAGCCATAATCTCGGTTTAATGGTTGCCCTACCCTGAGTCTGTATGATTCAAATGCTGGTTGCACAAATTGAACATACTTATTGGTAGTGTACGTAAGATTACCTCTTGCAGAAATAAAGCCGGTTTTACCTATACTTCTTTTACCATCCAATTGAATATCGATGCCTTTTGATTGTACTTTACCTAAGTTGGCAGATATGGGAGCCTCAAGGCCAAGGGTTGACGGAATGTCTGTTACTTGGTTGAAATTTTGCAATACATCGTATTTGTCATTCCTGTAAACTTCGGCTGTTACGTTGAAGTTTTTAAATATTGTGAACTCTACTCCCAAATTGAGCTGCTTTGATTTTTCCCAGGTCACATCATCATTCTCGTAATTATTGATAGCCACACCGTTATGGCTGTATATATTATTAGTACCAAAAGATGCCCCACCACCACCATTCAGGTTAACATCTGAAATATAATAGAACCTGCGGTCGCTTATCTGGTCGTTACCTACTAAACCGTAACTGGCGCGAAGTTTAAAACGGTCAAAAACATTGTAAAGGTCGCCCCAGAATTTTTCTTCAGATACTATCCATGATCCGCCAATAGTTGGAAAAAAACCAAATCTGTGGTTATCAGAAAAGCGTTCAGTTCCGTTATAACCAAAGTTAAACTCTAAAAAGTATTTGCTTTTATAGGAGTAAGTAGCGCGCCCGGCAAGGGTTTCGTTACGATAAGGTAACGAATATTGCAGTGTATAAGGGTCCTGGTCAGGGTGATTATTTACAATATTAGGATCTTTGTTATTTGAATAAATTTGTTGCTGGGTGGTGCCAATCAATGATCCGCTTAATGTATGGTTTCCAAAAGTTCTGCTATAGTCAAGCACACCTTGTAAATAAAGTTGGGTTTGCAGGTTATCTGAACCAATATCGCGACTGTAGTTAAGATACTCCTGTGCCTGTCCTGAAGCGCTGTTTATCCAATTCAGCGTATATTGGTTAGTAGCTTTATCATATGTTTTTACCTCGTAGTAATAAGGGTTGTAGTACATATTTGATTGAAAATACGCGTACCTGTTTGTACTGAAAATGCTATGAAATGTCAAGCCCTGGGTTAAAAAATCAAGATTTTGATTTAATTCCAATTGCGCAAGCAGCCTGGATTCATTTGAATTTTTGTGGCCTCGCAGCAAATCGGCATAGGGATTACGTGTTTGCGTTGTGGTTAAGGATGTTCCTGAAGTGTTTCCAAACAAAATGTGTTTTACATTAATATTCGCCGAATCCGGGGCGAAATAGGCCGGGAATAAAACAGGGCTGGTATGGGTTGCTTCATTATAAAGGTCTGTCGAAAAACCACCATCGGCGGTTTGCGGTCCGTTATAGGAGCTAAACGTACCGGAAAGGCGAACAACAAGTTCGGTTTTGCTGGTTACATTAATATTAACATTTGAGCGTAACTGGTAATTGGTAAACTTAACGTTGTTATTATTATTGTTCTTGATATCTGTACGCAATATCCCATTATCGTTACTGTACGAACCGGCAACGTAATATCGCGCAATGCCACCACCACCTTGCAGGCTTAAATCGCCTCGTTGGGTGTTGGTATTTTTCTTAAACAGCATACCAAGCCAATCAACCGCAGGATATTTGTATGAGTTACTTCCCGGATCGCCGCGCAGGGCAGCCTCAGTGTTAGAAATTTTATTGGCGGAAAAAGGACGAACAGCCAATGGGTTACGCGTAATTGTGGCCTCGTTATAAAGGTTCATATAGGTAATAGGATCAGCAAGTTGAATACTTTTTACCGATTGCGACCTCGCGTTTTCAACCCTGACATTAATCTGAGCTTTGCCGGCCTTACCTTCTTTAGTTTTAACAAGTATTACACCGTTACCGCCTCTTGCACCGTATAATGCAGTGGCACTCGCGTCTTTAAGTATCGAAAAGCTTTCAATATCATCAACATTTAGCCTTGCCAAATCAGATGTGCTTAACTCCACGTTATCAATCAAAATTAACGGGCTTTGCCTGTAGCCAAAAGTAGTTACCCCCCTGATGAAGAATTGCGCATTATCCTGCCCCGGCTGGCCACTTGGAGTATAAGCAATAACGCCCGCAACCTGCCCGGCCAAAGCATTGGTTAGGTTACTTGCAGGTATTTTTAAATTGCCGGGCTTTACAGTGGTAACAGAGCCAACTATAGCTTCCTTTAGCTGTTTACGGCCGTAAGCGGTTACAACTACCGTTTCGGCTGCCGTAACATCTTCAACCATTACAATATTGTAAACTTTTTTGCCCGGTGTAACCGTAATTGTTTGCGTTTTGTAACCGATGTATGAAACTTTGAGTTCGGTACCGTCTTTTACATCCAACACAAACTTACCGTTGTTATCAGTCAACGTACCAGACTTTTTCTCTCCGACGGTGGCAATGGTAACTCCAGTCATGGCTTCACCTTTTTCATTTTTTACGGTACCTGTTATGGTGATATCAGCTATAGCTTCAACCGGAGTGATAGTGGTATTTGCAACCGGCGCATCTTTTATGATAACCGATTTACCTTCAATTAAATAAGTTAGCTGAAAATCTTTTAAACAAGAAGCAAGCACCTGGTCAATAGATGCGTCTTTAAAAGCGGCATCTATTTTATGATTGCTGTCAACGCTTTTAGGCGACCAGAATATGTTGTACCCTGTTTGCTTATTAATCTGTTTAAATACTTGCTTTAGCGTAGCATCCTTATTTACATAAGTGATTTTTTGTGAAAAAACCGCTGCGCTCACCTGCATAAAAGCAAGCATGAGCATAAAGCTTGTCATCTTCATTATGAGCAGAAATTTCTTGATGTAGCCCGAAGGCATACAAATGTTTGTAGTAAAATTTTTATACATTTGTTAAGGCTGTTAAAGTTAAAAGTGGAGTCACATTAGCATTTTAGCTTATAAGCTTTTAGATCGGGAACATCGCGAGTGTTCCTGATCTTACTTATATTATAAGCCATCTTTTACTCTTCAGGTAGTATTTTTCTTCATACTGATTAGTTTTTTAATTTAGGGTTAACAATTGGTTATATATTGGTTTTGGGTAGTTTACTTTTTTACCTTTTTGCTTATCATAATCTTTGATCCTTCAATGTTGAAACTTACGTCACCGGTTTGTTCCATTATTTTAAGCAGGGTTGATATGTTGGCAAAACGGGTGGTTACAGCGGCAAACAGATCGTTTTTCACATCGTTATCCCGGTAAACAACGTCTACATTGTACCAACGGGAAACTTTACGCATAACGGTTTCCAAACGCTCATCATCAAATCTGAAATAGCCATTCTTCCAGGCTACGGCTTCTTCGGTATCCACATCAGATACCTTAAAACGATCTGTAAGGCTTGCTTCCTGGCCAGGCCTTAACATGGCGCTTTTATCGCCGCCGGTAACTTTTACCGAGCCTTCAAGCAGTGTGGTTTTAGTATTGGGCTCGTCGTTATAAGCATTTACGTTGAAGTGAGTACCCAAAACTTCAACTACCTGCCGATTGGTAATTACCCGGAACGGCCTGTCTTTATTATGAGCTACTTCAAAATAGGCCTCGCCGCTTAATTCAACCCTGCGTTCGCCGGCTGCACCAAAATTTACCGGGTATTTTAATGACGATGCCGCGTTAAGCCATACCCTGGTACCGTCGGGCAAAAACAGCTGAAATTGCCCGCCCCTTGGGGTTTCCATGGTGTTGTATTGCGCTACTGCAATTGCGCCGGAACTTCCCTTACTGTCATTTGCCGCCGTGTAAACCACTTGGCCATCGGCAGTTTTTGATATCTGAACACCTTTTTGCTGAGTAATTTGTCCTTTTTGCGCGTCTGTCAGCGATATTTTTTGCCCGTTGGCAAGCGTTAAGATGGCTTTGTTGCCACCCGGTACTATAATAGTATTATGTACCAATCCTGGCTTCTGGATATTCCCATTTTTTTTTATAAAAAAAATGGTTCCTGCAGAAAGCAAAAAAAGTATAGATGCAGCAATCGACCAACGCTTCAAAAAAAAGCGATGCGGTTTTTGAGGTTTCGTATGCTGATTCAAACGCAAAAGCATTTCCTCTTCAACGCTTTCTTCGTCGTCCGGAAATTCGGCGTCCCGGTTGGCTACACTACGGTACCATTCGGTTAAAGTTTCCTTTTCCGATTCGGTCGCAGTATTATCTTTATACTTGCGTATTAACTTGTAAATGGCTTGGCGGTTCAATTGGCATTGCGCTTTAGTATAGGTATGTACCACGAAAACGATGATACCCTACATGGTTATTAAAAAAAGTTTATTTAATTAAAGAAGATAGTAGCATACTTTGCTTTCTATTTGAAAAGCCTGTGGATATGGATGGCTGCGATGAGTATCCAGCCATGATTTTTAAGTTCGCCCCTGATGATACGGAGCGCGCGGGTAAGATTAGCTTCTACCCCTTTTTCCGTAATTTGTATTTTGGTAGCTATCTCGGAATTTTTCATCCCAAGGTTTCGGCTGTAGCCAAACACCAGACGGCATTTTTCGGGCATTTTTTCAACAATTCCGTTTACATATTCCTGCAAAAAAATCGCGTCGAGCTTATCTTCATCGTTTACGATAGTTTCATACTCGTAATTTTGTAAAGCCAGGCCGCTCCTGCGCTGCTCTTTTTGATAGTACTTGTAAACAGTAAACTTTACCGATGTTGCCAGAAAGGCGGGAAGGTTATTGATCTCAACATCGGCATATCTTTCCCACAACGATATAAATACATCATGTACAATATCCTTTGCGGCAAGTTCATCTTTGCTATGGTTCCAGGCTATTAACAGCAGTTTTTTCCAATACCGCCTGTAAATTTCAGTATAAGCAGCGTGGTCCCCCTCTTTTAAAAGGGCGGTAAGCTGCTCATTTGTGTATGTGCCGTAGTTAAACATAACCGCCCACCTTTTTCATTTAGCGGGTCTGATTTGTATAACCAGCAAGACATATCACATTTACTACCAATGCATTAAACGAATGCAGTTCAAAAAATAAAACGTTTTTGTTAAAGGGTAAAGCTTTCCTCATATTTTAAATTAACAGGTAATTATCAATTTATTCAAGTTTATATTTATCGTTTTTAAGCAGCTAATCTGTTACCATACCCATCAGCATTATTCCCTTTGGTAAAAATGTTATAAGTACACAATTAAAGCTCAAAAAAAACGTCAGGTTTATAACGCAACAGTCGCTTTTTGGTGATCCGACAGTTTAAAAATCAAAACTAAATAAAATCCATTAAAGTTAAACATTACGTTTTTCACTAACAATGGAATATTCGCTGTTAAAACACCACTTTATTTTCAGTATGCCATTTCAATTTTAACCAATTAACAATACAGAATATGTTTTTTACGATTTAAATTAAGCAAAGGTTTTACTCCGTATGAAACACCTCTTCCATTAGTTGCCATTGCTGCTTTTGAGCGGTAGCCTCGGGGAGGGGTATTTGCGTAGGATCGGTTTCTTTCCACCAGCGCCTGGTAGCGGTATCGGCCGCCATCTTGGCCATATCGCCCTTAAAATCAACACCTACATATTCAAAATAACTAAACAAAAAATATTTATCTTCTATTTTTTGAATATAGATGGAGTAATTGCGGATGTTACATTCTTTTATCTTTTTTAAAACACCAGGCCAGGCATGCGTGTGCAATTGTTTATAGTAGGCCATCTTTTCGGGCTTTAAGCCGGTTACCATACCAAAACGTTGCACGTTTTTAGGCTGCACCCTTTTTGTTGATGCAGTATCCTGCTGTAGGACTGTTTTCTGACCGCCATTTTTACAGGCCGAAAAGCCGATAATACAAATGAAGACCATAAATGCAAGCTGCTTAATTTGATGGATAACTCTGCCCATGATGATGCTACCTGAAAATGTAAAACAATATGGCCATTATGCCAATTAACAATACCGAAAGTACTTTATAGCTGCCCAAACCACTCCAGGCTACACCACGCAAAGGTTCCCAGGGCGATTTCCAATAAAGGGCGGCACTCTCCTTAGTATGCCTAACCGGGTACATGTACGATAATACAACCTGCAAAAGCAAGCAGATCACGAACAGGTAAAAAGCCATCATCATAAAAGGAATGGAGCCAATTGCGCCTGCAGGGTAAACCTTGCCGATGATGAACACCGCTACCCCTATTGCCGAGCCTATCCATAAAGTATATTTGGCCGACACAGCCGATGCCTTTTCCCAGAATACACCTAACAAAAACACACAGGTTATTGGCGGCGCTATGTGTGCTATAATGTCATTTAAACCATTAAATATGCTTTCGTAATTATTGAGTAGCGGCAACAACATTAATGACAGAACGAGCGCTACACCGGCTGCTATTTTACCAATGTTCACCAATTTTTTATCTGTTGCTTCGGGTTTATATCTTTTGTAAATATCGTAGCTTACAATGGTTGATATTGAATTTAACGCTCCCGAAATCTGGCTCATTAAGCCGGACAATAATGCGGCAACAAGTACGCCTATCAATCCTGGAGGAATTAACTGGGTAATCATCAAGGTATAAATCCCTTTGCTGTTCACCACTTCCTTCCCATCAACCACACTTTTTAAGGCCGAAATATCCAGGTGCCCGCTTTGTGCCAGCGTATAAGCAAACAAGCCCGGCATCACAAAAATAAAGACAGGTAATATTTTGATAAAGCCACAAAACAGCGGACCAACCCTGGCATGGTTTTCATCTTTGGCACCTAAAACGCGCTGCACAATGGTTTGGTCGGCACACCAGTACCAGATGCCCAATACCGGGTAACCTAAAAAAACGGCATACCAGGGCATACCACTGGCATCGCCATGAGGGCGAAGCATAGATAGTTTATTAAGCTGCCCGGTATGCTTTAATACCTCAACCATTGGTTCCCAACCGCCCATTTTGGTATAAGCGGCGATACTCATAATAATAGCGCCACCTAAAAGAACCACAGTTTGGATAGATTCGGTAACTACCACAGCCGTTAAACCGCCAACTACGGTGTATATTGTAGTAATAATGGAGATAATGATAACACTGGTATACATATCAACCCCAAACAGCGTATGCAAAACTATACCGCCGGCCAATAACGAAAAAGCGATATGAATTAACACAGCGGATACTACCGATATAATGGCCAGCCAATCCCGGCTGGCCCTGTCGTACCGTTTTTCTAAAAAATCGGGCAGTGTTGATACGCCTGATTTGATATAAAATGGTGCAAAAAACAAAGCCAATAGTATTAATGTAAACGCCGCCATCCATTCAAAATCGCCATTGAGCAACCCGGTATCAAAACCGCTTTGCGCAAGGCTCACCAGGTGTACGCATGAAATATTGGTGGCAAATAATGCCAGGCCAATCATTGGCCAGCGCAATTTTTTACCCGCCAAAAAATATTCGCCGGCCTCGTTATTGTTATTTTTTGTTTTCTGCTGATGACGAATACCCGACCACAGGCCGATAATAAATATCGCCGCAATGTACAAGCCACTAATGATCAGATCTGGTGTGTGTATCATCTGGAAAAATCCTGATTTTTAAATCCTAAACTCTAATTGGTAAATTCTAAACTACAAATCGCTAATTTGCCCACCCCCATTTTCACTCACAACTCACAACTCACAACTCACAACTCACAACTCACAACTCACAACTCACAACTCACAACTCACAACTCACAACTCACTACTCACTACTCACAACTCACTACTCACAACTCACAACTCACTACTCACTACTCACTACTCACTACTCACTCCTCACTAACCTAAAACTTTCAAATCGCAGCTGCTCCCTGGTTCCTGTGGTGTTTGGTATACGCCGCCGGTTATGTTCACAGGGTTCACAAAATGCTTTTGCAGGTGTGGAATATGCTCTAAAAATAAAGCCTGGTGCCCTACTGCTATGTGGTTAAACAAAACCAGGTGCTGATGCAGTTGCCCCATATCGCCTACATGAGGCACAACAGGTACCCCGTATTTTTTGCATAGCAGGCTCACGGTTATAAATTCGCTTACGCCCCCTACCCTAACAGCATCAACCTGGATAAATGAAGCCGAGCCGGTTTGCAGATAATTTTTAAAAATGATTTTATTGGGCACATGCTCGCCCAAAGCCAGTTTTAACGGCGAAATAGCATCGGCCAAAGTTTTATGGGCCAATACGTCGTCCGGGTGGGTGGGCTCCTCTATCCAGTAAGGGTTCATGCTTTTAAGTTTATTACATATCGATATCGCCTGCGGCAAGTTCCATTGCTGGTTGGCATCAAGCATCACTTTTACACTATCGCCGGCAACTTCCCTCACAATATGCGCACGGCGGATATCCCTTTCGGGGTCGGCCGAGCCAACTTTAAGCTTCATGGCAGTAAAACCTTCGGCCAATGCAATTTTGCAGTTTTCGCGTACTTTTTCATCGGAGTAATTAAACCAGCCTATGGATGTATCATAACCAGGATAGCCTTTTTGTAAAATGCTTTCGCGGATTGCCTTGGTTGATTGTTGCTCTTTGAGCATACCGATAGCCTGTTCATAAGTCAACTCATCTTCAAGGTACGACAGATCTAAAGTAGCTACAATTTGTTCGGGGCTTAGGTCTGTTAACAATTTCCATAATGGTAGTCCCCTTTTTTTAGCCCACAAATCGTAACAGGCGTTGGTAACCGAAGCAAGTGCCAAATGCACCACCCCCTTATGTGGCCCCAGCCAGCGAAATTGCTGATCGTTAGATAAACTTTTGAACAAATCGCCAAAGTTGGCCATGGTATCTTCAATATCCCTGCCCTTGATTTTATCGGCATAGTATTGGGCCGCTTTGCAAACCAAGTCGTTGCCCTCGCCCAAAGTAAAAGCAAAGCCAACTCCTGTATGGCCGCTATCATCAAATAAACGGGTTACCGCGTACGAGTAAACAGGATCGGTATGTATAGCATCACTGCCGGCCGCGCCATCAAGCTTATAACGGATATCATCAACCTGAATATTTTTTATCATATTATATAAAGTTTTTTAGGGATTGATTAAATGGTTTGGTTTAACACCCGGCGATAGCCTAATTCGGCGCCACCGGAAACTGGTAAAATGCAGCCGGTTACAAAACGGGCCTGGTCAGATACCAGGAACAAACAAGCATCGGCTATAACATCGCCTTCTGGGCAATATCCCAGGGCATGTATGTTATCCAGGTAATTTTCGATTGAACTGGTATCGGGCTGTTGCTGGCTCCATGCCCGCAGCATGGGTGTCCAAACACCCGCCGGGGCCACCGCGTTAACACGGATACCGTAAGGTGCATAATCAAGCGCCATCGATTTGGTTAAAGCGTTAACAGCGCCTTTTGTTGCACTATATGCGGCATGTATCTCCTGGCCTATATCGCCAACAAGGCTACTGGTGTTCAGAATATTGCCGCGCGTTTTCTTAAGCTCATCAATTCCGTACCGGGTAGTGTTAAATATGCCTTTTACATTTACATCAAAAAGGGCGTCCCACTCATCCATAGTGGTTTCATGAACAGCCTTCGATGGGTTGCTGATGCCCGCGTTATTATGTATCACATCTATTTTACCAAAATAATCTACCGCTTTGGCAATAGCCTGCCTTATAGCGGCAGCTACTGAAACATCGGCTTTAATGTACAGGATATCCTGCGACTGTAACCTTGACCGGGCCTCATCAATGCTGCGTTCAGAATTGGAAACAATGCCAAGCTTTGCCCCAGCCGCATGGTATATTTTGGCGCACTCAAAACCTATACCTTCGGTACCACCTGTTAAAAAAATTACTTTATTTTTTAGTAGCATATAAATGTTGTAGTGTAGCCGGAGCAAAAACCGGTACGCACGGGTTTAATATTTAAACAGTAATATTTTCGCCTTATAAAAAGCTTGATTCAGGCCATTTGCAGTTTACTGCCGTTAACCGGCAACGAGCAAAACTTTAAAAGCAAGATTAACAGAGCTGGTTATATTGGTTATTACGAACAAACCAAAAGTAAACTGATGTTTGTAAGTTTATAATAGCCAAAACATTTTTTTTAATGGATTATTCCACTAATGCATTACCAAAATTGTGGTTTATTGGCATAATGCTGTGGCAGGTTTACAATACCGCATAAATGATTGTAACTTATAGATTGTTTTATCTATAATAGCACATTGTATACCGGATGCTATGTTTCTCCTGATGTAATATCCCACTGTAACACCAATTATTCCTTAATATTATTTTGATGAGTAACAACTTTAAGAGACGGCAGGGTTTTGAGGGTGAAAAGTTTATCAGCATTCCTCAAAAAGTATTACGGGATGCCAAACAACGCCATCCTGAACTTTTCAACATATACATTACGCATATAGGGTATTTCCCTAAAGCAGCATTCCACTATCGTGAACGCCGCAAAGGCTGCGAAGACAACATACTCATTTACTGCTTGCAGGGAAAAGGCCATTACATTGTAGATAACAAACGTTTTGAAGTACACAGCAACCAGTTTATACTGATACCGGCTACCGATAAATATACGAGGTACTGGGCCGATAATGACGACCCATGGACCATTTACTGGGTACATTTTACCGGCGATAAAATAGATAGCTTTAATAAATCGCTCAATTTAAGTATCAGCCGCGGCCCGGTGAATATCCCGTTTAACGAAAACGCGATTGCTATATGGCAAAACATTTACCAAACCCTGGAAATGGGCTACAGCCTGGAGAACATTAACAGTGCGTGCTTTTGCCTGTACCATATTATAGCTACTTTTTTAATGCCCGAACGGCACATCCAGCATGATAAGGATGATGAAGGTGATATTATCACCAAAACCATCCACAACATGCGTAATAACCTGAACAAAAAACTGAGCGTGGAAGATATGGCCGGCAAGCATAGTTTATCAGTATCGCATTTTTCTAACCTGTTCCGCAAGGCTACCGGTATGCCGCCTATTGATTATTTTATCCACTTAAAAATGCAAAAAGCCTGCCAGCTACTATATGCAAATGGCGCTAAAATAAAGGTTGTAGCGGCCGAACTGGGCTACGAAGACCCCTATTACTTTTCGCGCATTTTTAAAAAATACATTGGCTCATCGCCAGAGCAATACCGCATTACGGCGAAGATTACGGGGTGATACAGATACTCCATTTATGTGACGATGGTACAACAATGAAACTCATAGTGTTAAGTCAACAGTACTAAGTTGTAAGTCTGAAGTTGAATTTTTTCTTTTTGGCTTAGGACTTAAGACTTTGGGCTAAAGGCTATCCGTCAATTTATCATTGACATGACAATAGCTTAGCTATAATATTTTTTTAGCATAAATTGTTTCAGCTAACCCATTTTGAACAACGAAGGCGCATAAATGCGCCTTCGTAAAAACTATAAGAATTAGCCAGAAGCTTAATCGCTATGATGCCTTTTGTGTTTCTTTTTCTTGCCAGATTTGGATGAGCTTTTCTTTTCTGTTTTTTTGGTGGTTGGCTTATCGTCCTGGTTTTTTGGTGCGGCATTGGCTGTAGCTGCCTTTGGAGCCAAGTTAACAGAATCTTTGCTTAGTTGCTTTACAGTAAATTCATTGCGGCTTAGCCCATACTCCAGTTGCCGCTTTGCGCCGGTTGAAGTTGCATCTTTACCGCTGCCTTTATAAATCGGAAATTCACGGATGAGTTTGCCATCGCGAATGTAAAAATTATCGTTGCCCCGGTAGCCTTTACGCTGTAAATTGTTCAGTTTAGGGAAATCGAGTTTGTTGGCTTTGCCATTATCGTTGCTAAACTCAAATGCGTAAATACTGGTACGGTTGATGGTATCTTTTGATTTTGCGGCTATCAATATCTCGGGGTTACCATCTACATCCATATCAGAGTTATACACATCAATAATGTGGCCTTCCAAATCGCCGGTTGTGGTAGTATATTTTATAGTTGCCGAATCGGAGTGCAGGATCATAAAGGCACCCGCCTCCTGCGATCCCCGGCCCCAGCTAAGCACATCATAGCTTTGCCCCGGCGAAACCTCAATCATTTTATGATATCTGAACGGCTTCATCAATTCGGGCGCTTTAGGCTTTGCAGGTGGGCCGGCTGTTTTAGTTTCGTTACCGCCACAGCCAGCTATAGTTACTGCGGCCATTAAAAAAGTTATATAATAAAATCTCCTGACCATTTATAAGTTTTATCCTTCTGTTAATTTTTCAGCACATCGGCGGTCAGCTCAGCCCTGGCTTTGCCTGGTGCCGATATAAACACCTTTAATGTGTTGTTGTCACCGGCATCTACATATTTAAGTGTAAACTTGTGGTAACCTTTTAATAAAGGCGCAGCACCAAATTGCTCGTTGGCCAAATGCTTGCCATCATTATCAACTACAACCTGGTCATCTATCAATAAAACCGAGCCATTGGCCGATAAAGTTGAGAAGCCATAGCTGCCATCAGCCCCAATATTAATAAATCCGTTGTAAATTACACCAAACTTACCTTTACTTTTCCTAAAATCTGCTGTACTAAAGTTTTTTACTGTCCCGCTATCAGTTGGCAAACCTAATAACTGGCTTGTACTGCCAAAAGTGCCTGTAAATAATTGGTATTTAAGGCCGCTTGCGTTGCCTGTATAATTAACGGCTGCAAAAGGCGCTTTATTGTAAACCAACGTGCGGGTAACGTTACTACGCTTGCCCGATGGAGTAATTACAATGGTTTGTAATTCCCTGTATTGGTCGGTTGGTACATCGTAGTTCATGGGAATATGGTACTCCAAATCGGTTTCGCGCGGCGTGTAGCCATCAATAGTGTAGTAAATTTTTGCGCCATCAACCGGCGGTTTCAGGTTCACGCTTACCTGCGAACCAATCATTACGGTATCTTTTGCCCCAATAGCAACCGGCACATGGTAATCCAGGTTATTTTTATCCAGCCAGGCTAAATGCGATGGTAAACGGGTTTCACTAAAATCTTTAAAGTTTTTGTTAGCCAACGGGCTCCAGGCAATTTCAGATAAGGCCATTAAGCGTGGCAGCAGCATAAACTCTACCTTAGCATCGGTGGATACATACTCGGTCCAAAGGTTGACCTGTACACCTATGATATAGGTTTTTTGTTCCGGCGTTAAAGCTTCGGGAGTTGGATCGTAGCTATAAATTTTTGACAGCGGTTCGTTACCGCCAATACTTAGCGGCTCCTGGCTTGGTTTGCCTTGCCCATGATCTATATAAAGGCCGTGGCTGCCAGGCGTCATAATCACGTTATGTTTTTGCTGGGCGGCGGCAATACCACCTTCTTCGCCACGCCAGCTCATTACAGCGGCGTTGGGCGCAAGTCCGCCTTCTAAAATTTCGTCCCAGCCAATGATGTTGCGGCCTTTGGAGTTTACAAATTTTTCTACCCGTTGTATAAAATAGCTTTGCAGCTCATTTTCATCCTTCAGTTTTAGTTTTTTAATCAACTGCTGGCAAAATGCCGATTGTTTCCAGGCATCCTTAGGGGCTTCGTCGCCGCCAATGTGGATGTATTTGCTCGGAAACAATTCCATCACCTCGGTTAAAACATCCTGGATAAAGGCAAATGTTTTATCGCTCGGGCAGTAAATATCTTTAAATACCCCCCAGGTTTCGGCAGCTTTATAGGTTTTGGCGGGGTCGCAGCTTAGGTCGGGGTAAGCGGCCAGTGCGGCCTGCGAGTGGCCTGGCATTTCAATTTCGGGTACGATGTTGATGTACCTGGCAGCCGCATATTTTACTACATCGCGAATTTGATCCTGGGTGTAGAAGCCTCCGTAAGGGGTGCCATCAAATTGCTGCGGTGTTTTATCGCGGTAGCCGCCAATGAGCGTTTGCGCACGCATGCTGCTGATTTGCGTAAGCTTTGGATATTTTTTTATCTCGATGCGCCAACCCTGGTCTTCGGTAAGGTGCCAGTGAAAGTTGTTTAGCTTGTAGGCAGCCAACAGGTCGATGTATTTTTTAACCATCTCTACGCCAAAAAAGTGCCTGCCTACATCAAGCATGGCGCCACGGTAGCCAAAACGGGGATAATCCTCAATCTTCACACAGGGCAATTTAGCTGTGGCAGCCCTGTCGGCCGGGAATAGCTGAATAAGCGTTTGAATGCCGTAAAACAAACCCGCTCCTTTACCGGCAACCGTAATTTGCTGCGGGGTAATGGTTAGACGGTAACCTTCGGCTGGCAGGTTATCGGTGCCGGCTGATGTTAACGTGATAATATTGGAGGCTGCCCCAGCGTTTTTCACAACAATGGCCGCATTGTACGCCTGGCTGCCGGCCAGGTAATCTCTAAAAAAAAGCACAGCTTTGTTTGAGGGCGAGTCGGCCTGTACCTTTGTTTCCTGGCTGAATAAGAAAGTTCCGGGGGCTTTTGTGAGCGACACCGGCGCCGGAATAATCCCCGCATACGGATCGGCATCCTGAGCTTTAACAATAGTAAACACAGTTAGCAATGCGCTTAGCATCGCGACAGATTTTTTGAGCATAGTAGTATGAGATTGGTACTGAGCCGTGAATATATAACTTTTTAAAAAATTATAAGAAGTTTTCTATTGTAACAAAAGCATGTTTTTTTTGCCGGATGGCAATATTATCACGAAAAAAAGCGGGGGAATTTATTGTTACCTACGGAGTTAAACAACCTTTTGATCTAAAAGATACTTTTTGGGGCTTTTTCCGAATTTTTTGGTAAAAGAACGGCTAAAGTTTGATGGCTCTGAAAACCCTACCTTATAGCCAATTTCGGATATAGTAAATTCGCCGGTTACCAGCAAAGCGGCCGCGTGTTCTAAACGGGTATTGGTTATAAAGTCATGCGCGGTTTGGTTGGTAAGTGCGTTTAACTTACGGTATAATTGCCTCCTGCTCATTTTAAGGGCTATGGCAAGTTTATCGATATCAAAATTCAGATACGACAGATTCTCCTCTATTATTTTAACCGTTTTCTTCAGAAATTCTTTGTCGATACTGGTAATTGCCGACTCCTCGATAGATTTGTTGTTGTGATGTGCCGCAAAATACTCCCTCAGTTTTTTGCGCGATTCAAGTATATTGCTTATTCGCGCGGCCAATAAAGTAACGTTGAACGGTTTGGAAATATAGTCGTCGGCGCCTGCGTTATAGCCTTCTATTTTGTCCTCATCGGCTTGCCTGGCTGTAAGCATAACAATGGGAATGTGGCTTGTTTTTTCTTCTGTTTTTAGCCTGTTGCACAGCTCTAAGCCATCTCCGCCCGACATCATGATATCGCTTATAATAATATCGGGGATTATTTCTACAGCCTTTTTAAATCCTTCCACACCATTTGTGGCTTGTTCTACATGGTATGATCCCGCCAATTCATCAGCCACATAATCGCGTACATCGGGGTTATCTTCTACAATAAGTACAATAGGAATATTGGAATATTTCTCGTCCTTCAATTTATTTTCGCCTGTCGCCCCATTCAGTTCAGTCAATACATTCCCGGTAGTTTTGGTACTTTCGGCAGGGCTGTTATTATCAGCTATAAAATTTTCCTCTCCAACCGGTATTTTAATAATAAAACTGGTGCCTTCCGGTTCGGCGTCGGCCACCCGTATTTCGCCGCCATGCAACAGCACCAGTTCGCGCGTTAGCGCCAGCCCTATACCGCTTGATTCCTTCTCAAAACGCGTACTGCCCTTAATCTGGTAAAAAATATCGAATATCTTGGATTTTAATTCATCAGGTATTCCAACTCCCGAATCTTTAACGTGTATTTCTACTGCCTTTTTAGGTGTGCCGCCGCTTGTTTCAATCTCGCCCAATTTAACCAATATCATAATCACACCAAAATCAGGCGTATATTTAAATGCATTGGGGATAAGATTATACAGTATCTTTTCCAATTTATCGGTATCTATCCAGGCATTCATGCATTCAACCTGCAAATCAAGATAATAATCAATATTTCTTTCCCTTGCCCTGGCAGTAAAGGCGTTAAATATGTTTTTAATTAACGCAACCACTTCAATTTCACAAGCTTCTAATTTAAAACTCCCTGTTTCCACCTTTCGGAAATCCAATAGCTGATTCACCAGGTTCATCAGCATAGATGCGTTGTTAAATACCAGGTTACTGTATTTCCTGGCTTGTGCAACGGTTATATCTTCATTTTTGATCTTCCGCAGGGGGTCTAATATCAGCGATAGCGGGGTGCGCAGCTCGTGCGATAAATTGGTAAAAAAGTTAAGTTTGTGCTGGTTTAGCTCTTTGGTTTTTTCGGTAAGCAGCCGTTGGTAGTGTACTTCGCTTTTTAGCTTTTCACGGGATTTTATCTCCTTATATATCAGGTAAAGTATGCCCGCAATTATTGCAATGTATACCATATACGCCCAGGTAGTTTTCCAAAAAGGCGGCAAAATTACAATTTGTAATGATGTGCCTTCCTCGTTCCATAGCCCATCATTATTGGATGCCTTTACCCTGAAGGTATAGCTTCCCGGGTCTAAATTGGTATAAGTGGTTTTACGTTCGGTACCAACATAGTTCCAGCCGTTATCAAAACCTTCCAGCTTGTAGCTATACATATTTCTGTCGGATACCGTATAATTCAAAGCGGCATAAGTTATCGTAAATACAGATTGATTATACGATAAGGTGATCTGCTTATTTGTATTGATGTTTTCGGTGAGCGGCGGCTTGTTTGGGGTGATGGGCACCGGCTTGTTAAATAATTGAAAATCGGTTATAACCACGGGCGGCACGTATGGATTATCTTTTAAGCTGCCCGGCATGAAAATATTAAAGCCTTCCAGCCCTCCAAAAATCAACTCGCCTGTGCTTAACTTATAGCCCGCACCAATGCTAAACTCGTTGCTCTGCAAACCGCTGCTGCTGGTATAATTCTTAAACTGTTTTGTTTTTGTATCAAAACGGCTCAACCCGTTATCGGTACTTAGCCATAAGTATCCGTAGTTGTCTTCTACAATGCAGTTCACAATATTATTGGCCAGCCCCTGGCTTTCGGTGAACCGTTTAAAGTTGTTTTGCCGCGGATTAAATAAGGAGAGCCCCCCGCCCATAGTGCCAACCCATATATTTCCTCTGCTATCGCCAAATGTACAAAAGATAGCATCGCTGCCAAGGTTATGATCAGTTTTGTTATAGGCTACATATTTTTCCGTTTCGGGGTTGTATACAATAATGCCATGGGCAACAGTGCCTATCCAGATATCCCCATTCCTGTCTTCGTAAAATGATCTGATATATTTGGCGCTGTTTTTTCTTTTGCCAACTTTTAAATCCAGATGTTTAATTTGACCCGTAACCGGGTTTAGCACATTTACTCCCCCGCCGTTAGTGCCTATCCAAATATTGCCCTTCTTATCCTCCAGCAAAGCATAAACCGATTGGTTGTTGAGGTCGCGTTGGCCACCCGCAGCTTTATAATAAGTTCTGGCTTTTGTTTTCAGATTTATTTTTGCCAGGCCCTCATCATAAGTCCCCACCCATAAGAACTCTTTGTTACGGGCGAGTTGCATGCACAACACCGCCAGACTTGCGAAATAGTTTTCTTTAACCGCGGGATTAAAAGGCTCAAACTTATTGCTGCGCGGTGTCCAGCGATATAAACCTGTTCCATCGGTTCCTATCCAGATATCTCCGTTCGGCACTTCGCTAAATGAGGTTACAATATTTGCGTTTATGTTAAGCGCATCTGTGCCGAAGTTTTTGTAGAGGTTAAACTTAAACTGATGTTTATCGTATTTGTTGATGCCTTTTGCATAAGTTCCTACCCATAATATACCCTGATTATCCAACAAAAGCGACGAAATAGAACTGCTGCTTAACGATCGTACATCTTTTGCACTTTGCTGAAAATGAGTAAACGTATTGTTGACCGGGTCGAACAATTCCAGGGCCATCTCGGTAGCTAACCAAAGTTTACCATCGCCGGCTTTGCAAATAGCTCTGATAACACCATCCCGCAAGCCTGTGGTTTTTGTAATATCCTTTTTGTAAGCCTTAAAAATTTCATTTTTACTATCATACAGGTTTAAACCATCAACAGTGCCTATCCATATCTTTCCTGTTTCATCCTCATATATAGTATTTACGTTATTGGCGCTAAGTCCGGCTCCGGTGGGGTTGCCTGCACTAAATTGTTTCAGGATGTTAGTACCCTTGTTCCATTTATTTACGCCGTAAAGAGTCCCTATCCAAAGATTTTCGTGGCTATCCTCATAAATGCTGTTGATATTATCTATCTGAATACGGCCAAAGGCATGCGGAACAAGTTTTTGATTTTTGGGGTCATAAATATTGAATCCCGATACAGTTCCTACCCAAAGGTTATGCCGCCTGTCTTCATAAATGGCTTTAATTATCCTGGCGCCTATCTTTTCATTGTTTGTTTCGGCAGCGCCTATTACTATAAACGAATCGCTGCCCCTATCGTACAATGCCATTCCGCCGCCAACGGTGCCCACCCATAAATTGCCGGCATGATCTTCTAATATACACCTGATATTATTGTTGGGGAGGCTTTTTTTATTGGCGGGATCATTGCGGTAAACTTTAAATTCATATCCATCGTACTTGTTTAGCCCATCCTGTGTACCAAACCACATAAAGCCATACCTATCTTTAAGTATGCAAACCACGCTGCTTTGCGAAAGCCCGTTCGCTGTAGTCAAATGCGTAAACTGCACCACGTTTTTTACCTGTCCGTATGCGCTAATTACGTTTAAACACATGCATAAAAAAAAAGCAAGCATTTGCATTAGCCTGAAAAAATTGCGGACATGCCTTTTATTAAAGCGCATAATATCTGTTGCTGTTCATAAACTCATAAAATATTACGTGCAGGCTTACATAAAATAAATTTCCGCAACTATGCGCGCGGGACTTACAATACGCAGGGTGCTATTATTGGTTACAATTGGCTTTAATACGCTAAAGATAAAAAATTGATAGCAAAACGGCTGTACCTGCCTTTATAAACTTATGCCCAAGTTATCAACTGATAACTTGTGGCCTGTTTTGACAAGTTGCCGGCAAACATTAATGAACTATTTTACAAGCAAGTGTAACGCTTGCAAGCTTAAAAAATGCACGTAAAATGGCAAGTGCATCAATTGATAAGTAATGGCACGTTTTGATAAGGGTATGTGTAAGGCTATTACATAACATTGTGCCATTAAACCAGCTGTCTTTTAGCGGGTTTGCAAACCAATTATATTTTATGACGCTGTATGGCCGCCCCAGGGCAGCAACACAGCGATGATTCTGTTACTCCCGACAAAAGTTAAAACATTGTTACGGAGGTGCATATCAAAACCAACCTGAAATAATTTATGATGAGAAAATTAAACCCCTATTAAGAGCCGGTTAAGCTGCACAACTACAGTTGCTGACGCTGGTTGCCGTTGTGCGGAAATTCAGCCCCCCCCTTTCCTTAATTAAACCCATTAAAAACCAATTATCAATATGAGAAAACGTATACATCAAATCAGGTAAGGTGTTTTAAACTCCCCTTGCAGGAGTATTAAACCCATTAATTTATTAACGGCCGGGTACAAACCGCTGCTAAAGTTTTTTGGCCGCACAGGCGCCGTTACCAATCAACAACTATTATAAACCTTAATTAATTAAACAATCAGTTGTTTATGAAAAAAACTTTTTTCCTGGCCTTATTAGGCCTTGTTTTTCTGAATTCCGTATTCGCACAATCAAAAAAAATTACCGGTGTAGTTTTGGGCGATAACAATAGTGGCCCGCTTATAGGGGCGTCGGTTTATGTAAAATCGGCTATTAACATAGCAGCCACTACCGATAATAAAGGGGCATTTTCATTAAACGCCCCGGCTACCGCAGTACTGGTAGTAAGCTATATTGGTTATAAAACGCAGGAGTATCAGTTAAAAGGCGAAAGCACCGATATCAGGATAGTATTAACCGCAGGTAACACTTCACTGAGCGAAGTGGTGGTTACCGCCCTTGGCATTAAAAAAGAAAAGAAATCCCTTGGTTACGCCGTAACCGAAGTAAAAGGCAGCGAGCTGACCGAGGCGCGCAGCGTTAACATAGCCAACGGATTGGAGGGCAAGGTAGCGGGGCTTAACATCTCGCCGCCTGCTACAGGCGCCAACGGTTCAACACGCATCACCATCAGGGGAAGCGGGTCTATTTCGGGCAACAATCAGCCGTTGATTGTTGTAGATGGTGTGCCAATTAACAATGATGCAGGTACTTTAGGGCCTATTGTGTCATGGACCAAAGGCGATGCCCAGGGTTATGATAAAGGCGACGGCATTTCACAGTTAAACCCGGACGAAATTGAAACCATCAGCGTGCTCAAAGGTGCAACCGCAGCTGCGTTATACGGCTCAAGAGCATCTAACGGGGCTATACTAATCACTTCAAAATCAGCAAAGGCAGGTCAGGGTATAGGTGTAGAATTGGGCTTAAATGCATCGCAGGAAAGCCTGCTGATACCAAACCTGGGGTACCAAACCCAATATGGCCATGGCACCGGCGGTGTAAAACCAACAACCGTTGCCCAGGCAAAAGCGGGCCGTTTTAGCTGGGGTGGCAAGCTTGATGGCTCTGATGCCATGTTTTATGATGGTGTAATGCGGCCCTATGTGGCTCAGGATAATAACTACGCCCATTTTTACAAAAAAGGCAACAACTTAACCAGCAATGTGGCTTTAACAGGCTCAAGTGAAAGTACCAAATATCGTTTCTCCTACAACAATATCAATTACGATGGCGTACTGCCAACCAATACCACCAGCCGTAACAATTTTGCTTTAAATTTAAACAGCAACCTTGGTAAAAGAATATCTATACTGATTAATACCAAGTATATATCTGAGAAAAACCATAACCGGCCACGTGTATTAGGCGAAGCAGGAAGTACTACATTCGGAATTCTGGCCTTGCCAGGCACTATTCCGCTGAATGTGTTAAGAGATAAAAAATATGATGTAAATGGCTATGATAACCCTTGGAACGACAATCTTTTTACTGTAAACCCCTATTATGGAGTTGAGGATTTTAAGGAAGATGACCACAAAAACAGCATCATTGGTGCAATTGAACCCAAATTACAAATTACCGACTGGCTGTATGCCAAGGCAAGGTTTGGCCTTAACTACTTTAACTACGCCGAAAAAGAAATTATACCTTACGGTACGGCTTATCAGTTAAAAGGCGGGCTTACCATACACAACAGAACCTACAACGAACAAAATACCGAATTTATAATTGGCGCCAACAAAAATATAACCGGCGATATTAATGTAAACGGCATTATAGGGGCCAACTTTATGAAGCAGGTAACCGATGGTAATGATTTCTTTGCTTCCAACTCGTTTAACATACCATTTTTTTACGATGTGTCTAACGTGGATGCTGCCAACCGCAGCTACGGCACTGCTCATATCGAAAAAAGAATAAACTCGGTATATGGTTCGGCAGAGGTATCATATAAAAGCTTTTTATACCTGAACGCAGCGGCCCGTAACGATTGGTTCTCCACGCTTGCACCGGGTAAAAACAGTATTCTTTATCCTTCGGTAGGCTTAAGTTTTGTAGCGTCCGAAGCGCTGAAACTACCATCAGCCTTTAATTATTTAAAATTGAGAGTTGCATGGGCACAAGCCGGCGGAGATACAGACCCCTATAATCTTTCGCTTAATTACGCTCTAAATGGCTCAAACCTCGGCGCCCCGCTCGGCCAGATCAATAACTCTAATATCCCTAACATCAATCTCCAGCCCTTAACTTCAACAACATCTGAAGCAGGTATAGAAACCCGGATGTTTAATGACAGGTTCAACTTTGACCTAACGCTGTACAATCGTAAAACCCGTAATGATATTGTTGCCGCAACTGTATCGCTGGCTTCGGGTTACTCTTCAGCGCTATACAACGTAGGCGCGGTCGATAACAAAGGAATTGAATTGTTAATTGGCGGCACACCGGTTAAAACTCCAACCTTTAGCTGGAACACCTCTTTTAATATTGCATACAACGTAAGTAAAGTAATTAGTTTATACAAAAACCTAACCACGCTGCGGGTAGATCAAAGCCGTTACGGTACTTCGTTTGTTGACCATATAGTTGGTAAACCATATGGCCAGATAACCGGGTTTGACTACAAAAGAGATGCAAGCGGCAACATCGTATTCAGTTCTGGAGGAGCACCTCAAAAAGGCAACCTGATTGATTACGGCTCCGGAGTAGCGCCATACCAGTTAGGTTTCACCAATACATTTACTTATAAACGCTTCTCATTAAGCACACTTTTCGACGGCAAGTTTGGCGGTTATATTTATTCCGGATCCAAGGCATTTTCATATCGTTTTGGCTTGGCGCCCGAGACGCTGCCAGGCCGCGATGGTGGCATAGTTGGCGTAGGTGTTAATGAGCAGGGAACGCCCAATACCGTTAACTCTACCGCACAAAACTACTGGGGTAGCGTACACTCCAACATTGCAACGTTTACCGTATTTAAATCAGATTTTATCAAGTTAAGGCAAATCATTCTTAATTACCAGCTCCCGTCGTCATTATTGAACAAGATTAGCGTTAAGAGCGCTACAATTGGTCTGGTTGCCCGCAACGTAGCCATTTTAATGAAGAAAACAGGTAATCTCGACCCTGAATCGAACTACAATAACAGCAACGCTCAGGGCCTGGAATACGGTAGCGCACCAACTACCCGAAACATCGGAGTTAACCTTAATGTTAAATTTTAAATCATTTAAAAAGTATTCAAATGATACGTAAACTATCAATCATAGCTTCTATTACGGTCTTGCTCGCGTCATGCACCAAAGACTTTAAATCCATCAACACCAACCCAAATGTGCCAACAGCTGTTCCTAACGATTATTTGCTTGCCGAATCGCAAGTGCAGCTTGCCGGCTCGCATAACCCCGATTCAAAATCGTGGAGGAACAATTTTGGATATTCTGCCTGCCTTGTTCAGCAAATGTCTTCTACCGATATCAGTTTTTACGGGGGCAGTTTTTATACATCAACTCAAAACAGTTTCTCAGCCTATTTTGAAGACGCTTATGCTAATTCGATAAAAAACGAGGTGAACCTGATTAGTCTTTCGTCTGCAGATTCCAAAAATGTAAATACTACATCGATGGCCCGAATTTTAAAAGTGATGGATATGGCAATCATGACAGATATGTACGGCGATGTGCCCTATTCAGAGGCCGGCAAGGGGTATTTGGATGCCAACTTTAACCCGGCTTACGATCCGCAGAAAAACATCTATGCAGATTTGCTGAGCGAACTCGACAAGGCAAGCGCCGCTTTAGACCCCGCAAAGTATATCCCAGCAAAATCTGATTACGTTTACTCGGGCGATTTAAGCAAGTGGAAGCGGGCGGCCAATACGCTTATGCTGCGTTTAGCCATGCGCTTGCAAAAGGTTGATGCAACAATGGCCCAAACCTGGGCGGCTAAGGCAATAGCCACCGGCCTGATTACCAGTAGCAGCGAGAATATCGCTATTAACTTTGATGGCGTCGCGCAGATCAGCTCAAACCCAAACTCATGGACGTTAGGTCCTGTAGGATCACGTAATATAGCTGCCATTAATGGCGTATTGTGGGGCAAAACTTTAATAGATATGATGAAAAGCAGGAATGACCCCCGCCTGCCGCTCATAGCCGCCTTAAAAAACGGCGATAATTCGGTTGCAAATCAGGTTGGGTTGCCCAATGGCACTACTACCAATGTACTGGCTACGCTAACTCCTTCCAATCTCGATTCGTATTCGCGCCCTGCAGCAAGTATGTACAGCAACCGCAATTCGTGGATATACATGACTTATGCCGAAGCCCGGTTATTACAGGCCGAAGCTATTGAAAGAGGATATGTGACAGGAACAGCTGCTACCGTTTTTGCCGATGGACAACTGGCCGCGCTAAACCAGGTTTACGGAACAACCAAGCCATCTGCCGGTGATATTGCAGTTTATGCCGCAACAAACCCCTACCCTGCCGCAGGTACTATAGCGGCCAAAATGAATGCCATACACACCGAATTATATTTGCTGCATGCTGTTACCCTAAACCATGTGGAAGCGTGGTCTAACTGGAGGCGGACAGGTTATCCGGCGCTTACCCCTATCAACTATGCCGGTAACGAAACTAATTCCACCATACCCCGCCGTTTAAAATATTCGCCGGGCGAATTTGGCGTAAACCCGAATGTGGCTACCGCGATTGGCAGGCAGGGCCCCGACCTTTTTACAACACGTATCTGGTGGGACAAAAATTAAAACAGCTATAGTATTAATTTAACAGCCCTTAAAACTTAAGGATTATAATTAAATCTGATCGCAGATATTTTATAAAAGAAAGTGCTTCACCAGCAGCCGTCCTGTCGTTTGGCAGGCCGGCTGCTTCGGTGATACGTCCGGCACATTACCGGCAGGGGTTTAAAACCGACAAAGAAAATACGGCCAGGATAAAGGATACCTGGATTTAATTTTGCGATTGAATGTCCTGCAGGCCAAATAGGCTGTAAATGAGCCAAAGGGATAAAAGCAGACTTCTTAATCCGGGTAAACAACTATCCGTGTAAAACTACCTATGGCCGGGAAAGAACCGGACGATTATTGAAAAGAGCGGAATTATTAATGAAAAACAAGTTATACAATTTAGCGATAGCTTTGGCTGCGATATGCTTGTGGGTGGCCCTGGCATTGTCGCTGTCGGGCAATGTAAAACTGGCAGGCCGGTTATATATTGCATTTTTTATACTGCTTGCCATCGGGTTTAACAAAACAGCTTTGCTCAAAGGTTTTGCTTATACCTTATGCATTTTTGCATCCATAATTGCAGCCCTCTGCTATCCGCAGTATTTTGTGGAATATAATGGATTTCATCTCTCTAAAATTGTTACCCCGCTGATACAACTGATTATGTTTGGGATGGGAACATCTATAAGTTTAGGCGATTTTGCCAGAGTTATAAAAATGCCAAAGGGAGTGTTTATAGGCGTATTTAGTCGCTTTTTAATTATGCCGTTAATTGGTTATATACTCGCGAATTTAAGTGGATTGCCACCGGAGATTACCGCCGGTATCATTTTAACGGGCTGCTCTCCAAACGGAATGACATCAAATGTAATATCGTATTTAGCTAAAGCAAACCTAGCGTTATCCATTACAATTACAGTGGTATCTGCTTTGTTGGCACCGCTGATAATGCCATTATTGATGAGACTTTTCGCCGGTTTTGTTGTACATATCAGCGTAACGGATATGATGTGGGATATTACCAAAATGATGATATTACCCATTACAACTGGTTTGGCGTTTAATAATTTTTTAAGCGAAAAAGCCAGGTGGCTGGATAGTGTTATGCGTTTTGTATCGATGTTTGGCATCGCCGTTATCATTGTAATTATGACCGCGGGGGGCCGAAATAGCTTATTTAACATAGGGCCTTTATTAATATTGCTTGTATTGATACATAATTTATTGGGTTACCTTTCGGGTTATTGGATGGGCCGCCTGTTCAAAATAAGCAAACGCGATTGCCGTACCATTGCAATTGATGCAGGTATGCCAAGTGGAGGCCTGGCGTCCGGTTTGACCGGGGAGATGGGTAAAATAGCAACCTCAGGTTTAGCCCCTGCGGTATTTAATCCGCTAATGAATATAACCGGTGCACTATTGGCCACATGGTGGCGGCGCAAGACACAGGAAAACAATACACCAGGTTCAGCGCCTTATAAGTTTGCGCCGGATTGAAGCGGTCACATTCATCAGAATCTCCAATCATACCTTGCAATTGTTCAAGGTAACTGTTCAGTTTCTGGTTGAAAATATGAGGCTTAAAACAAATAGATCGCGGAATGAGTATGCACTGAGAAAGACTTAAAAAAACAAAACCCTGTAAATCATATAATTTACAGGGTTTTGATACTTATTTGGTATCGCTTTTGTCGGGATGGCAGGACGATTATCCCACCCCTTAAAGGGTTGATTATAATATAGTTATCAAGCTTTAATATGAAAATGGTAACCGAATGGGTCTCATTTTATTAGACGTCATTTGATTGCATTTGCATCATGAAAGCACTTGTAACAGATAGTCAATGAACTTGTTATACAAACATAATGAATGTTTTGTAATTAAAAAAACTTACTATTTAGGATGATGGGGCTTCATCTGTAAAAATGTAGAGTTATTAAAAAACCGCCTTACATTTCTGTAGGGCGGTTTATTTGTTTATTCTTTGGGCATAAAGCCGATTAGCTTACTTCTTTAAATCCGGCACCCCGTTTAATCCGTTTTTACGTAAAAACGCTTTGGCTTCTTCTAATTTCTTTATGACAAATGGATCGTTTCCATGATCCTTAACTTTATCGCTAACGATAGCGTTGCCATAATAACCTTTTTCATTAGCGGTTGCTTTTTTAACTGCTGGCATAATCACTCCTTTTTCTTTATATCAAAAATACTCATTTATTTTCTTTTCACCAAAAACGCTTCATAATTGACATTACTTTGAAACGGCTGCCATGACCCATCCTTGAAACCCAATACAACAAAATCTATGCTAATTTCATCCCATAAGCTTGTAATGCCCATCTGATAAAGCCTGGTTCTTGCCGGTGTGCTGCCTGTAGCAAATATATAATGGTTGCCATAATTATTGATAAAATCAAAGATCGTGTTGGCTACAGTAGCAAGTACCCTATCCCTGTCATTATTGTTACTTACTACAGCATCGTCAATCATATCTGTACCATCAGGAATATCGCCAAAGGCTAAGTTGTATATGATAGGCTCATTGTTCATCAGGGAGAAACGCACACCTTTTTTAATTCGCCCTTTTGGCCCATCACTGTAAAACTCATAGTTATTAAAGTTATCATTGGCACGGTAAGGGTAACGCTCTAAATTCATTCTATTGAAATGCTGAAGTGACTATTTATTACTGCGTTCAAACTTAGTAATTTTCTAATTATTGTATTTAATTACCAGATGTGCTATCTGTGAAATCAAGAGAATGAACGTAAAAAACAGATCGCCTGATTGATGTTAAAGCTTTGGCCGTGTGCCGGGCTGTGCGGCTTTAACATCAATCAGGCGACTGGCCGGGCGCACCGGCCTGAGTTATTTGCCGGAATTGGGGCGTCCCGGCCTGTCTTGCACAGGCCCCAATAGAAACGGCTTCTTTAAATGTTTGTTGCTGCTATTGTTTTTTGCGTTTCTGTTTACCTGTTGTTTGGGTTCTCCCTTTTAATTCTTTTAGCTTTTTATCTGCCAGCTTACTTTCCTCGGCGGCCTGCTTCGCTTCAAATACCGCTTCTGACATGGTTTGCTGCTCATCAATATTGGCCTTTGCCTTTTTAATCAGGAAGTCTGCATTAGTCGCATAGGCGCTGTCAATATATTTTGCCACATCAGGATAAAAGCCTCGCAGGATCAGGAATTTGTTGGTTTCGTCTGCCCTGCGGTCATTCTCAATCCATAAGCTTACTGAAATAGCAATCAGAATAGCAACCGCCAACCCTAATCCTAAAATTAGCCTAAGTGCAAATTTTGATTTGGGATCAAACTGGTGCTTAACGCGTAGCTCTTTCGGTATCGCATTGATCTTGGTATCAAACGTATTAAGCTGCCCGCCAAAGCGTTCAATCTCCTTATTATAAGCCAATATATCGGCGGTTGGATAATTAGCCGCTTTAGTTTCTAAATCTTTTACTCTTGGTTGCAATTTATCCAATTCCATATTTTCTACTTTTTGTTGGCGGTTTTCCAGTTGGGTAACTTTCTTAGCCAAACTGTCTATAATTTCATTCTGTATGTTTTTTTCTTCGTTGTGTTCCATGATACAATCGTTTAATTGGTTTAAAATTTAATGCCCTGGCTTTGATCGTGATCGTTGTCCTGACCCTTTCTTTTTCTTCTCCTGTAAGGTTCGTCCGGTTCCGGCGCAATTACTGGCAGGTGTTCAAAGGGATTAAAGACGGATTGATGATGAGATTGCTCTTTGCCCTGTTCCTTGTTGATGACTTCCCTTAACTGCTGCGCTAAGGTTGGGCGTTGTTCCTCGGCCTGTTTTTGCTGTGCCTGCTGCTCTATCTTTTTGTTCAACTTGCCATAGCTTAGACTACGGTCAATCTCTGACCCTTTAAACTTATAGTCGCCTTTACTAAAACTGATACCTTGTTTTTCCAACGTACCGCTTTTGTATTTAAATTGCATACCGATACCCTGCTTTAACAATTCCTGTTTAAGTTCCGTCATACTGGTAACCTTTTGGCTAACCGCTTTAATGGTATCGTATAATTCATATTTCAGCTTGTCTATCCCTTTTAATTGCGGACGGTTAACCTTTTGCTTGCCCAGCCCTATGTGCATACCATACTTTAAGGTTAGCTCTTTGCTGATCTTAATATTTTTATAATGCTGAAAATTATCCGGTATAGTCTTGCCCTCATTATCCACCCGGTTATAAACAATATGGACATGTGGGTGCTCTTTATCCTTATGGCGCACCATTAAGACCTGCGTGTCCTGTATTTTCATTTTTTGCAGGTATTCTTTAGCGATGCTCACCATTTTTTCATCGTTTAATTTATCCTTATCCTCCGGGCTCCAGCTTAATGAGATATGGCCAACGGCTTGACCTAAGCCGGGGTTCATTTTGCGCTGCATGTTAAAGTCGGTTATGGTGTGTGGTATCTTATCGATGCGTACACCATCGGCATAAAGTATGGCAGCCTCTTTCTTCATAACATTATACTCAATACAGCCGCCGAAGGTTTTGCCGGGTTTAGGTATCTTGCCTATCATCGCTGTTAAAATATTTTAGTGCCTGGTCAATCTCTGTCAATACTCCATCGCATTTACGGGCAACCGTTAATAGACCCTCCCGATGCGCCAACTTGGTGAGTTGGTTCAGGTTGTTGGCTAACCCTGCAAGCATCCGCATGATTTGTAAATCCTCCGGCTTTAAGCGTGCCAGTACTTTGGCGGCTTTCGCTGCCGCCCTGAACCAATCGCTGATTTTCACACCTGCATCTTTAGCCCTTGCCGCAATCATAAAATGCTCGGTGGCGGTTAACCTCACCTTGATATGCACCTCCCGTCTGATAATTATTTTTGGCCTGCCGCCTTTATGTTTCGGGCGGCCTACCACCGACTTGTTCTGTTCTTTTGTTGTTGCTTCCATCATTATTTTAATGGCTTTAAAAAATCAAAAATCTGTCTTCACCTTTTTGCAACCAACGGGAGCAAAAAGCAAGTTTGCCGTTCAGCCGTAGGCTGCAACGGAGTTTTTGGGTACCAAAAACACAAACTTGCTTCTTATCGGCAAATGCCTTTTGTTAACGGCCTCCGGCCGGTATAGACAACTATACAGCTATACCGCAAGCGGTATGCTGTGCCGCTCTTTTACCAAAGCTTCGCTTTGGTTTTCGCCCGTTGCTTTTTCCGATGCTTCGCATCGGAGCTGCTTTTTTTCCTCACCTGGCGTTGCCCTCTAATAGCTTTTCAATGTCTTCTAACTTGTAATAAAGCAGCCCGCCGATCTTGGTATAACGGAGTGTTCCGTTAACTCTTAAATTCTGTAAGGTGCCCGGCGAAATGTTTAATAGCTTCCTGACTTCATAGCTTTTCAGCCATTGTTTACTTTGACCTTGACCGGGCTTTATTAGACCCTTGATTTCGCCTAACAAATTTTCAATCCTCCGTAAATCATCCTTGGTGATAAATTCGATGTTCATCTTTCCCTCCTTGTTAATTTTTAGTTTTTTGTTGCATGATTGCGAGTACCTCGCTCTTTTTAAAATACACCCGTTTGTGTAGGCGCAAAAAGGGTAACCCCTTTTTCATCCAGTCCGTAAGCGTGACTAACGACACGCCAAATTCTTCGGACAGCTCTTGTTTAGATAATAGCCGTTCATCCTGCGGCGGCTGGCTGCCACCCGTTTTAAAATGTTCCTGTAATTCTGCCCTGACTGCATCCCTGATACACCGGCTTAGGGCTTCGTGATTGATTAAATCCATACCGCAAATGAAAATAAAAAAGCAGCGCAGGCGTGACCACGCAGATTTGCGTGGTTAAATTGAGGGAGTTTATAACAAGCTAAGACAAGCTTGTATGTTATTGTAATCTAAGCTGTTATAGCTTGTTGATGAGATGGGCTAATAAGGTTAAGTTATGGAAGTTTTAACTCCGTTTCTTGGCGGGAGTAAGTTTAAATAGCTTTAATTCCGGTGGTACTTTGGCGTATTTGATGCCTGGGTCTTTCTTGTTTCCGGGGAAATAGCGGCGTAAGGTTTCCAAACTGATCTCATTATTACCCTCTCTGAAATACTTGGCAATCATCTTACTCCAAACGATCTGTGTTTGAGAGAAAACGAGTTCTTTGCCAGTGTCCGGCAATAGGGCTTCCTGCGCTTGCAGGCAAATATCTATGATGCTTAACAGGTAACCGTCCGCAATATTGATAAACTCCTGTGTTTCCAATTTTCTTGCAGCCTTTAAATCTTCCTTTAATCCATCAATTTGTAATTGTTGCTTCCTGATTTCTTCCTGTTGATCTGCAATGATTTCAGGTAGTGTCTTTTGGGTATTCCACTGGTCAATAGATCGGAGATACTTTTGAAAGGTCGTAAGTTTGGCAAGCAGTTCCATATCAGTCGAATGGCTCGAATTAAACGGATCTTTGGTTTCTATATATTTGATTCGTATTAAAACGATCTGCCAAACGAATGTAAAAAACTCCTGTTCGCCCTGCGGTTCCTTTTCTAAGAAATAGGATAAGTGGTATTGGTAATAATCAGGGTATTCCTGTTCAATTAGGGTAAATAGCTTTTTGATGAAAAGATTATCTTCATATCCTTTCTTTAACCCGGTAAATATGCCAATATCATATTTATGGGGATGACGATCAAAACGTTCGTGTGGTTTAAAATACTTATTGGGCATGGCTTCGGTTATTGATTTTTATTATTTTCTTTAACAGAAAAATACCATTTCCGTTTTAATAAGCAAAGTCTAATGTATTTTAAGTTTAGTATGTTCTAATTACTGATAGATTCTACTTAATCCTGCATGGTTTTATATGATAAGCATATGTTATTTACATGTAATCTAAAAATAATATATATTAGGCAGTACGTTTAGCAATCTCAAACGTCTTTAATATAAGAAATATTAAAGATCATGAAAAACAACCTATTCTATCTGTTCATTTTTTGTATTCTTTTTGCAGCGTGTAAAAAAGAAAATGCTGTTCAAAAAGAAAGCACCTTGCCGATTTCAACTGAAAAAAAGGCAAATTCCTTTTCAATTACTCAACAAGACTATTATGTATTAATTAAAGCTATGAAAAGCCACGCTAACAACGTCGATAGCTTGATGAGCGTTTTTGCTGCAAAAAGTAAAACGTTACAATTGCAATCTGGCAAATCAACTACTGCAACTGATGTTAAAACTAATGGTTTACATGTTTTGGATATAGGCGACACTACAAATCCGGATGTTCAACCGGGTGGCGATTTTATGGCCGCTAATGGCGATGCGAGTTTTGATACCGTCAACCCATATATTGAAGGTGAAAATCCAAATGTAGATTATATCGCATACGGAGCTCGTGTATTCACCAACTATGTTAATATGTTTGGTTATTTTGCCATGCGAGGAAATACAATTAAAGTTGTTCTTCCATTTAGTTACGTTCCAAATGGAGGGGGAGTATTCATAGGTAATGTTACCAACTTAAGTAAAGCTCAAATAAATATAATAGGCCCCGCAATTGGAACGTTTGATCCAAGTACAAAATACCAGTCAGACAATATCTATAATCCAGATCAACACATGAGTACTGTAGACGGAAATAGTGAGGGGGGGGATAATGGAATCCAGGGTACGTTCAAAAACATCAACGGGACAATTTAAGTTTACACTTCAAGGCGAAGTAGTGGGAGCTGAAATATCGGCAGGAGTTACAATTGTGAGCCAGCTAAATTCAACAACATCTTATCAGTATTCCGCAACGTTCCATATAACAAACACTGATTATTCATCCCAAAAACCAATTATTACCTATAATTTGGCCAGCCAATGTATAGGTATTCAGCAAAACTAATTATGAGGGTTAAATTCTTACTGATTCTATTAAGTATAGGGTTTTATTGCTGCTCTAATATTAATCAAAAACAACAAATAATTTCCAAGCGAATAGTTACCGCTAATTTCCTTGCTTTCACAAAGCCGGATAGTAGTAAAAAGGCATTTACATGGGAAAAAATGAATGATTTAAATGTGACTGCTGGTGGGTCGGTTGTTTTTATCTGGCAAAAAGATAGCACAATGGAATGTATAGGCGGTAGAAATGGGACTTCTAAGAACTATTATACAAGATTCCCCATGAGTAAATCGCAAGCTGCAAAAGTGCCGCTTACGCTCTTGAATGATAAATATAAGTTGATTGGTGTTTTTGAGCAAAATACCGATAAAAGAAGCGGCTATTATTTTGCTTATTATGTGAACGGTAATAATTTATTGGTACAGTTGCACGAAACAATAGGCTTTGTAGTAGATGTAATGTATTATTCTGATAAACCGCTAAATGAATTTGAAAAAGCCGGGTTTGTTTTTCCTTATAAAAACAATATTCGATTTTGATTATTCGGTTCTTTTTTAAATACAATTAATTATCGCTATTTATAGCTAAACCACATACGTTATTAATCATTAACGTATGTGGTTTTATTATAATTTCTTCATTTCGCTGGAATTTCCGTTGTTCAAACCTATCCTGATCTTAAAAGCCTAATTTTTCACTCAATTTAGCCATATCATCAGCTAATTTACTTTCAACCACCTTTGCATAAATTTGTGTGGTGGTCAGCTTACTATGTCCTAACAGTTTGCTTACAGTTTCTATCGGTACGCCATTCGTCAAAGTTACTGTTGTGGCGAATGTATGACGGGCAATATGAAAGGCAAGGGGTTTGGTAATATCGCACATATCAGCAATTTCCTTTAAATAGCTGTTTAGCTTCTGATTACTTAGCGTTGGCAATACCTTGCCCTCGGCTAATGCTTGTGGATGCCCTTTGTATTTTTCGATTATCGCTAAGGCTTTAGGTAACAAAGGTACTCTTACAGGTTCGTTTGTCTTCTGCCTGTTGGTAGCAATCCAAATGTTATTCTCGGATTTCGTTATCAGGTTAGCAGGCGTTAAATTAAACACATCAATATAAACCAGTCCTGTATAGCAACTGAAAACAAAAAGATCTTGAACTACCTGTAACCGTACAATGTTGAATTTCTTGGCTTCAATCCTTGCCAATTCGTCTTTGGTTAGGTATTCACGTTCTACCTTATCAAATTTCAACTGGTAAGCGTGAAAAGGGTTGCGGTCTATCCATTCCAACCTTACAGCAAGATTAATCATCTTGCAAAACCTTTCAATATGTTTCATCAGGCCATTGTTATTTAGGGCTTTTTGGCCTTTCTCCGGCGTTCTATTGCGCAGGTAGTACTCGAAGTCCGTAATAAACTTATAGCTTAATTCTGATAGGTATTTATCGCTGGTTTTAAAACGCTCTTTGATGAACTCTTTAATAATCTTCTGCGTAGTATAATAGTTTTTCATCGTGCCTGGCTCCAATAGCTGCCCTTGATCTGAATTATGATACTCCATTAATTTACATAATGTAAACTCCGCCTGATCGCCCCCGGTAACTTTTTCTTTTAAGAGTTCTGCGGTAATAAATTTTTTCTGCAATAAAAGCTGTTGGTAGCTGTCAATAATTCCGGCCTTGAATTGGTCAAGGTATTTATTCAGTTTAACGATTTCTTCCCGGCTTCCTTTGGCCATTCCTTTAGTAGCGTTCCAATTATTGTCCTCAATAGAACGTTTAACGGATATTTCAATACGCTTACCGTTTACTGTAATGCGGGCATAAATCGGTGATTTTCCCGCTTGGGTGGTCTTTTGCTTTTTAAGGTGAAAAGCAACGCCGAAGGTGTTGTTTGTGGTACTCATAGCTATTTCAATTAATAATTTACAAAAGCATGGTTTTGACCGATTTGATATATCCCTTGAAAAAGGGGCACCGATTTGATTAAAACACAGGTATCAAATGGTATCAAAATAGGTCAAATAAACTAATCAATTAATTGACTATCAATAGATTACAATGCTTTTGGTGACCCAAACCTAAGAATTTAAAATGGGTAACCGAATAGGTCTCATTTTCTTTGGTTTTACTTGAATAACTTGGGGTGGAATAAAACAAAAAACCCCTTAAATCATACGATTTAAGGGGTTTCGACTTCGATTGGTATCGCTTTAGTCGGGATGGCAGGATTCGAACCTGCGGCCTCCACATCCCAAATGTGGCGCGATACCGGGCTACGCTACATCCCGTTCCCAATTGGGTTGGCGAAGGTATAATTTAAAAACCAAATAATCAACCCTTCCTGTTAAAAATGTTTTGTATAAATATAACACTCTAAAATACAAATCATTAAAAAGTTCGGATCAACCAGTCTATAAACCACCCGAAGAATTTTCTATCAATTCCCAGAATCGATGTTGGTAAATTAAAAAGCCTTTAAATCTACGATTTAAAGGCTTTTTAATACTTATTGGTATCGCTTTTGTCGGGATGGCAGGATTCGAACCTGCGGCCTCCACATCCCAAATGTGGCGCGATACCGGGCTACGCTACATCCCGTTCCCGATTGGGTTGGCAAAAGTAGGATTTTAAATCAAGTTGTAAAACTTTTTTTTAATTAAATTTCAAGTTAAATTATAACCTCTTCATTAGCGCACATTTGGCCTTAAATATTCTTTTGCTTTAAATTATTCATAAACTATCGATGATAGTTTATGGCCTGCAAGTGATATGCTACAACCCCACTCCCATTAGTCTACTTTGCCCGATTTATTCGTTAATGTAGCAGAAACCGCTAAGCAAATTAAAATACCAATAACCAACCCGCCGAACAGCCTGCCCGAAAAAGCGAACAGGTTACTTGCCATATCAAAATAGTTAATGTAAACGATGCCTGCCAAACAGGCAAACAGTCCACCTATAAGCAAAATCCTAAAGCTTTGAAATAAGGTGTCAAAAAAACCAATCTCACCTTTCATATCATCATCACGGTAGCGTTTCACCCCAAAATAAACACCGCAAAAAGGTATCAGTAGCGACAGATATTCAACCGGACTTACGTGGTTCCCGGTGCTGTTATACCCAAACGACCGCATGATGAACAACCAGGTACCACTGAGGACACCCAGGATTAAACCTGTTACAAATGCATTTTTCATAATTTAGGGTGGCATATGATAATGCCTGATATAAATATGCAAAATTTTCACTTGTTTGTTAGCAAATCACATCTTTTTATTAGCGCTAACTCAACATAATATTTGTGAACAACTAATCAACCAGCTCCCAAACCAAAATCAAACCCTATCAAACACGCTCTCAAAAAAATGCAATAAAAAAGCCGCTAAATTTTAACGGCCCATATTTTTTCTGTCTTGATTCTTGACTCTTAATTCTTGCCTCTTCTCTTCCGCTCTTTCACTATTAAACTCAACTCGCGGCTCATTTGGCCGGCAATGGCGGTATTTTCCTGCGCCCGACGGAACAAGTATGGCAGCACGGCTTTAATTGGCCCATAGGGCACGTATTTGGCCACATTGTACTGCGCATGGGCCAGATTAAAGCTCAGGTTGTCGCTCATGCCCAATAACTGCGAAAAATAAACGTGAGGGTGCTTATGATCGATACCCTTGGTATCCAAAAGTTCGGCCAGTAGGCGGCAGCTTTCCTCATTGTGAGTGCCGGCTATAAAAGCAATTTCGTTGATATGACTGGTGCAATAATCCAATGCCGAATCATAATCCAGGTCGGTTGACTTTTTATCGGGCTGAATTGGCGAATTATAACCCATTTCCAGGGCGCGCTTTCTTTCCTTTTCCATGTAAGCGCCGCGTACAATCTTTGCTCCTAATATAAATCCTTCGCCTTTTGCAATCTCGTGGTCGTTTAATATCGATGCCAGCTTATCGTGCCGGTACATTTGGTAGGTGTTGTAAACAATGGGCTGCTTGGTGTTAAATTGCGTCATCATGGTTAAAGCCAGCAGGTCGATAGTTTCCTGGATCCAGCTTTCTTCGGCATCAATCATCACCGGTACGTTGCTTTTATGGGCTTTATCGCAAATAGCCAATACCCGGTTTTGTACCCTTTGCCATTCGCTTTCTTCATCGGGCGTAAGTGGCAAGCGGGCATCCAGCTTCTCTAACAAAGCAAAACGACCTACGCCGGTTATTTTAAATACGGTTAACGGTATCGCTTTATCTTTTGAGGCCCGTACTATCGTGCGGATAATCTCGTCCCTGGTATTGTCAAAAACGGCTTCATCGTCCTCGCCTTCTATCGAATAATCTAAAATAGTACCTACGCCACCGCTGTACAAGTTTTTGATGGTGTTATCACACTCGGCAATGGTTTCGCCGCCGCAAAAGTGTTTAAATATGGTAGCCTTTATAAGGCCCTTAATCGGCAGGCCTATTTTGATGGCAAAGTTGGTTACCGGCGGGCCTATCTTCACCAAAAAATTAACATTGATGATCCTGAATAACCAGTAAGCACGGCTAAGATCTGCGTTAGATGAATGACGAAAAGCTATTTCTGTATTTTCAAAAGAGGGCTTACCGTGTTTGGAAGTATTATTAGTTTCGTTAGAAAGCATGCGCAAAATTATAAAAATGATAACTCATTATTCCATGAATAGTTTATTTTTGCCCACCATGATTGAATTTAAGTTAAACGGCGATTTTATCCCGATGATACAACTACTAAAAGCAGCCGGCCTGGTACCCACCGGTGGCGAGGCGCAAATAGTTGTAAGTGAGGGCGAAGTAAGCTATAACGGACAGGTTGATTACCGCAAACGCCTTAAAGTTAAACGCGGCGACCTGGTTGAATTCAGAGGAAATAAAATCATGGTTATTTAAATTATGAATACCATTCAGAGCGATAATTACCCCATTTTTTTTGAAAATAGTATTGATGAATTGGCCAATTTTGTAAAACAAGGCCAGTACTCCCGCTTTTTCATCTTAACCGACGAAAATACTGCCCAACACTGCCTGCCCCTTGTAAAAAGCAAGATAGAAGACCAGGACAATTTTGACATCATCGAAATAAACGCCGGCGAAGAAAGCAAAGACATCGATTTTTGCATCGGCATCTGGAAAATGCTGATAGATTTTGGGGCCGACCGTAAAAGCCTGCTTATTAACCTTGGCGGCGGCGTTATCAGCGATCTTGGCGGCTTTGCTGCGTCGACATTTAAACGCGGGATCGATTTTGTACACGTACCTACTACCCTATTATCGCAGGTGGATGCATCAGTAGGCGGTAAAACCGGGATCGATATCGATAGTATTAAAAACATCATAGGTACCTTTACACAACCCAAAGCCGTATTTATTGAATTGGGCTTTTTAGATACCCTGCCTCCAAGACAAATCCTATCCGGCCTGGCCGAAATGTTTAAACACGGCCTCATTCAGGACGCCGATTACTGGAACCAGTTAAAAAACAGCGATTTGAGCAAACCATCTGCCGAATTGGTGCACCGGTCTGTCGCCATAAAAAATAAGATCACGGTAGAGGACCCGCATGAAAAAGGGATCCGCAAGGCTTTAAACTTCGGGCATACCATTGGCCATGCCGTTGAAACCTATTCGTTGATCAATGATAAGGATCATTTATCACATGGCGAGGCTATTGCCATAGGCATGATTTGCGAAGCATACCTGGCCTATAAAAAAACAGGCTTGCCTGCCGAAGAGTTAAAGGAGATAACAGATACACTGAATAACCTTTATCCGCGTTACACCATCAAAGAATCAAGCTTCTATCCGTTGTTCGAATGCATGAAAAAGGATAAGAAGAACCAAAACGGTAATATAAATTGCACCCTGCTGACCAACATTGGTCAATGTAATATTGATAATATCTGCACAGAAGCCGAACTTTGCGATAGTTTATTGTATTATATTAATTTGTAGATGCAGCACTTAGACAAAACGGAAATAAGCGCCATTGTAATACTTTGCCTTTTGGTTATTTTAACCCTTGTAGAAATGGGTTTAAGTTATTGGGAGGATAGGCATTATTACGAAACACGCGATACTTTTACCAACGTTTATCTAACCTCGCTTGCCGTTTTAACCAACCTGGTAGTAAAAGGCAGCACATTTATCATCCTGAGTTTTACTTATAAATACCGGCTGTTTCAAATTCATAACGTTTGGCTATATTGGTTTGTGCTTATTGTAGCCCAGGATTTTTTGTATTGGCTGCTGCATTATATTGGCCATTATTGCCGCGTTTTTTGGGCTATTCACGTAACTCATCATTCGTCAGAACATTTCAACTTCACTACCGGTTTCCGTTCAACCGTGTTTGAGCCGTTGTATAGGGTGTTTTTTTACTTACCCCTTGCGCTGTTTGGCTTTAGCGCTTTAGATATTTTGTATGCCTACCTGGTTACCCAGTTTTATGGCAACCTGGTGCATACACAATATAAAATTCCGTTACCAAAATGGTATGGGTGGATTTTTGTAACGCCGGCACATCACCGCGTACACCATGCATCAAACATCCCCTACCTTGATAAAAACATGGGCATGGTATTAATTTTATGGGACAGGATGTTTGGCACCTTCCGCGACGAAGATTTGCCCGAGCCTGTTAAATACGGCATTACCAAGCAACCCGATGACATGGGTCCGGTAAACGTCATATTTCACGAGTGGAAAGCGCTGATACACGATGTTAAAAATGCACCGGGCTTTAAAAACAAAATGGGCTATTTATTTAACCCGCCGGGTTGGAGCCACGATGGCAGTACGCAAACTGCAAGGGTAATGCAGCGGGAGTATGAGAAAAAGGCGGCGTAGTACCTAAGTGTTTAATGATTGGTTGTCTCTTGTAAAGTTCCTTGCCATACAAATGAAGGCGCTTGCCTCGTAGAGGCTACCCGTTTGTAGCAATATTATCTAAAATTTCTTTTATGCCCCGTAGGGGTTACCCATCTTAGCATTAAAAAGCTTTTACATGAGGTAAAAAAAATCAACCGCGATTTCCCCAAATTTCTACCTTATAAGGGTACCAAATCAATTGGTATACTATATTTGGACTAACCGATTCCAGCTTTATGCCACAATTTATATCCAAACTACAACACAACACTTACGAAAAAGGCGAATTCTCCGAGGAACAGCCAAGGAATTTAGACGAAACAATTCAACTAATAAAAGATTTTCCCTGGGATTTAGAGCGTCCAAAAACAGATATTCAATTAACCGGCCCATCAGTGACTATCCAAGACGACGATATAAACTATCTCAAATTGGGTCTTTATTTCGGCGGCAAATTCTGTGTTTATTACCTTGACAGGGATAATCATTTATATGAATATCATGCTGCTGATATTGAGGCTGTAGAAAAGCTTATTACCGATTTCTTCAATCAAACGTTAGATCTCCGCATTTTTGAAAAGTACTTTTTTAATATTGGTAATCAACCTCACTTTATCACCAATAATTTCGAGTACCACGTAAAAGTTTGGAAAATAATAACACTTGCATTGGCCCTAACTATTTACCTTACAATATTTTCTATGTTATGGTTTAAATTCACGCCGCATAATTGGGTACAGATTTGGCCCGCAACGATAGTTTTACTTTTGACGATAGCTATAATATATTTCGTTGCGGTTAATCTAAAAGATCGGCACCAGTATCTTCAAATCTCCAGGGGAAACAACAAATTTTCATACGGTGTCGACGAACAACATATTATTGTTTACGATAAAACTGATATAAGGCTAATTTTATATAACCAAAATACCCGCAACCGCAGCGGTATACTTGATAAGTACGAAATAGTATTTAACAACGGCGAGGTAATTAAACTATCGGGGGCGCTGCTGCCTGGAGATTTATTTTTAGATAAGCTGCCTGAAAAGTTAGGCATTCCTATTATTTACAGCCGCCGCGGACTATTTAAGAGAAGTAAAATCAATTTTTACAATATAAAATTTGGTTCACCTACTTTTTTCATCAAAAAATAAAATTTTCTATTGACAGAATCATTTTTTACCGTACATTTACAACGTAATAAAAAACAAATGAAATTTAACAGTGCATATTTTTATGGTTACTACTTTTACTTTACCAGTAAGAGCCGGGACTAATATGTACTAAACACACATAAAAAATTTAAAAAGTCCCGGCACAAAATGCCGGGACTTTTTGCATTAACAGGGGTTATGAAAATAGAAAAACCAAGAGTTGCCATACAGGGAATCCGCGCCTCCTTCCACGAAGAAGCCGGCCTGCGTTATTTTGGCGAAAACGCCCAGATGATTGAGTGCAACTCTTTTAAACAAACTTTTGAAAGTTTAAAAAACCGCGAGGCTGATTATGTGGTAATGGCTATTGAAAACAGCATTGCCGGCAGCATATTGCCCAACTATACTTTACTGTTAGATTACGGTTTCCCGGTTGTAGGCGAAATTTACCTGCCCATTCAATTACACCTGATGGCTTTGCCGGGTGTAAAGTTTGAGGATGTAAAATACGTAACCTCGCACCCTATTGCCCTGCGCCAGTGTGTTGATTTTTTTGACGAGTACCCTCATCTAAAAATTATCGAAAGCAGCGATACCGCCGCCTGCGCCAAACGCATCCGCGACGAACAATTAACCGATACCGTAGCTATTGCCAATTCATTGGCTGCAACACTATATGGGCTGGACGTATTGGAGCGCCGCATCGAATCAAACAAACGGAACTTTACCCGCTTTTTAATCCTTACCCATCATGATAACATCGATAAAAAACCGGCTAATAAAGCGTCGCTTTGTTTCCAGGTGAGTAATAAGGTTGGGGCTTTGGCCAAAGTGCTTAACATTTTTGCCGAAGAAGGTTTAAATATGAGCAAAATACAATCAATGCCCATACTTGGTAAGCGTAACGAATACAATTTTTATGTAGATGTAGAGTGGGACGAGCAGAAACACTACGATAGCGCTATACGGCAGATACTGAAATACACACAAAACTTTAACATACTTGGCGAATATGAAAGACACGATGACGAACCATCAGTAACACCCAAACCACAAAGAATTGACCGCGGTCGGCGATATATTAACATCCGCCGCAACGTTTAAATAAAAAAGACGATCCCAGGATCATCGGACCCAACAGGAAATCAAAAAATTAAAATATAAAACAACCCCGGTTTAAAAAACAAGCAGCCGGAACAAATAACAAACACAATGAAACTAAATTTAAACATACAGCCGCTTCATACCTGGATTAAAACCGGTAAAGAACCATTGGTAATTGCAGGCCCGTGCAGCGCCGAAACTGAAGATCAGCTGGTAGCAACCGCTCATTTATTGGCCCAAACCGGTAAAATTTCGGCCTTACGTGCAGGTATCTGGAAACCACGTACCCGCCCCGGAGAGTTTGAAGGTATTGGCTCAATTGGTTTGGAGTGGTTAAAACGCGCTAAAGCCGAAACCGGCTTGCCAACCGCTATTGAAGTAGCTACCGGTAAACATGTTGAAGAAGCGTTAAAAGCCGGGGTTGATATTCTTTGGGTTGGTGCCCGTTCAACAGTAAACCCGTTTACTGTTCAGGAAATTGCTGATGCTTTGCGTGGTGTTGATGTGCCGGTAATGGTTAAAAACCCGGTAAACCCCGATCTTTCTTTATGGATTGGTGCTTTAGAGCGTATCAACAACGCTGGGATCACTAAACTTGCTGCTATTCACCGTGGTTTTTCATCTTACGAAAAATCAGCTTTCCGTAACGAGCCAATGTGGGATATTGCTATCGCATTAAAAACTTTAGCACCTGAATTGCCTATCATTAACGATCCAAGCCACATATCAGGTAACCGCGACCTTATTGGTTACATTTCACAAAAAGCTTTGGATTTGGATATGCAAGGTTTGATGATCGAATCGCACATCGACCCAAGCGTAGCCTGGACAGATGCTAAACAACAGGTTACTCCTGCTGCACTTGCTGATATTATTGATCATTTGGCTTTACGTAAACCAGAAGTACGCAATGCCGAGGTTAACGATAAACTGCACGAATTGCGCAACCAGATTGATAAAATTGACGATTTAGTTATCCAGAAAATTGCCGAGCGTATGCTTATTGCCGATAAAATCGGTCAGCATAAAAAAGATAATGGCATTACCATTTTACAGGTTGGCCGTTGGGACGAAATTCTGCAAAAACGTACTAACTACGCTAAAGCATTAAAATTAGGCAGCGAGTTTACCGAAAAATTACTGGAGCTTTTACACGCCGAATCTATAAGCAGGCAAACAGCTATCATGAACGCCAGCGAAGCAGGCCAGGCAGCAGAAAAACTAACACACGCGTAATATTAAGTCAAAAGTTAAAAGTCAAAAGTCAAAAGTGGTTTATCTTTCTGGCTTTTGACTTAAGACTATCGACTTAGGACTTAAGACTAACCAAACGATGCAAAACATCATCCTGAGTAAAAGTAATAAGCATATAAAAGGCACAGTAAACCTCACCGGTTCAAAAAGTGAGTGCAACCGTGCCCTCATAATCGAAGCGCTGAGCAACGGTAAAGTTAAGGTAGATAATGTATCCGATTCGGCCGATTCTGTGTTGTTAGCAGGCATCTTGAGAAAGAATCAAGAATCAAGAGTCAAGAATCAAGAGGTTTTGGCAGGCGACGAAGCTAACCCGCAACTCGCAACCGGAACCACGCAACTCATAGACATCGGCCCGGCCGGTACGGCAATGCGTTTTTTAACAGCTTATTATGCCATACAGGATGATGAGATAATTTTAACCGGCAGCCAGCGGATGAAGGAAAGGCCGATAGGCGTTTTGGTGGATGCGTTGAGGGAGCTTGGTGCCCATATAGGTTTTGAAGAAAAGGATGGCTACCCTCCTATCAAATTAAAAGGTGGTTTTGAGCAGCTAAGCCGCCAAATCAGTATTAAGGGTAACATCAGCAGTCAGTACATTACCGCACTTTTGCTAATTGCAGCCCGGTTACCGCTTGGTTTAGAATTACATATTGAAGGCGAACTAACATCTCGCCCTTATGTAGAAATGACCCTGGCTATGTTACAAACAGCCGGTATCCAGCACACCTGGACCGACAATGTTATTGCCATAGCCAACCAGGATTTTGCCACAACATCATTATACATTGAACCAGACTGGAGCGCGGCATCATACTGGTATGCCATTGCTGCCCTGGCCGATGAAGCAGAGATTTTCCTGACCGGCTTAACCGCATATAGCCTGCAGGGCGACAGCGTAATAACCGAGATAATGGCCAACTTTGGTATCACATCGCAATTTAAAGATGGCGGTGTACATTTACTAAAAGAGGCCAAGCCTTTAAGCCGTAAAATCTTCGACATGAAGGAATGCCCGGATTTGGCACAAACAGTAATTGTAGTGTGCGCAGCATTAGGCCACGAAGCAACATTTACCGGTTTAGAAACCCTGAAGATCAAAGAAACCGACAGGGTTTTAGCTTTACAAACCGAGCTTGCCAAAATGGGCGTTAAACTCATTGAAAAAGGCCAGGTTTATAAACTGGATTGCAGCGAAAAGTTTATCCCGGAGCGTATGTTCGTCAACACCTACCACGATCATCGTATGGCTATGGCTTTTGCGCCACTGGCCCTGGTTGTTCCTCAACTGGAATTTGAAAACGGCCCGGTAGTCGAAAAATCATACCCGGCATTTTGGGATGATCTGGAGAAGCAAGGGTTTGCTGTGGAAGCGGTAGAAGGTTAGGGGCGAAAGGTAAAAGGAGAAAGGTTAGGCCATTCACCAAATATGTTATTGCGAGGTACGAAGCAATCGCGAACTATTTGGGCCTTTGCATATCGGGGATTGCTTCGTACCTCGCAATAACGATTTCATTAGAATTAAATTCCGAGATTTGAGCTATCTCAAATCTCATATCTAACATCTCACATCTAAAACAATGGCAGGCAATTCATTCGGGCAAATTTTCAGGATAACCACTTTTGGCGAATCGCATGGCGAGGCCATTGGGGTAATAATTGACGGCTGCCCGGCACAATTGGTAGTTGATATCGATTATATACAAGGCGAGCTGGATAAGCGTAAGCCTGGTCAGTCAAAAATAACCACGCAGCGTAAAGAGGCAGATACGGTACGGATCCTATCCGGTGTGTTTGAAGGCAAAACCACGGGCACTCCTATTGCTATGCTGATCCCGAACGAAGATCAGCGGTCGAAAGATTATACCCACAACGTGGACGTATTCCGCCCCTCCCATGCCGATTATACTTACCAAATCAAATACGGCATTCGCGACCATCGTGGCGGTGGCCGCTCCTCGGCCCGCGAAACCGCGGCACGTGTTGCAGCAGGCGCATTGGCCAAGCTATTGCTCAAAACGCAGGGCATCGAGATTGCTGCTCATGTAAGCAGCGTTGGCAAAATCTACGCGCCGAATGTGGAGATTAAAAACGTTCAGGAATTTATTGATGAGCGGGAGAAAAACATTGTAAGGTGTGCCGACCCGGCAACAGCCGAAGAAATGATTGAATTTATTGACAGCGTACGCAAAGACGGTGACACCGTTGGCGGCAAAGTAAGCTGCTACATAAAAAATTGCCCTGTTGGTTTAGGCGACCCTGTATTTGATAAACTGCATGCCGATTTAGGTAAAGCTATGCTAAGCATCAACGCCGTACATGGCTTTGAATTTGGATCGGGCTTTGCAGGCAGCGAAATGCGGGGATCTGAGCATAACGATATTTTTGTAAAGTCGCATTTAGGCGATATAACTACCATTACCAACTACTCGGGTGGTATCCAGGGCGGTATCAGCAATGGTATGCCTATCGAATTTAAAGTAGCCTTTAAACCGGTTGCCACCATCATGAAAAACCAGGCCACCATTGATAGCGAAGGTAACGCCGCCGAAATATCGGGCAAAGGCCGCCACGACCCTTGCGTAGTACCACGTGCAGTACCTATTGTTGAGGCTATGGCAGCGCTGGTACTGGCCGATCATTGGTTGCGGAACCGGAATTCAAAATTGAGCTAAAAGCGGAAGGCCTAAGGCAGAAAGCTTTTATTGAAAGTTGCTTTGGGCTTTTAGCATTCGGCTTTAAGCTTTCTGCCTTAAAAACTATCTTTGTACAACCATGTTAAGCCCGCTTATCCAATCATACAAAAACGCCTACTACGGACTATCTAAGAACAGTTGGTACCTGAGCCTGGTAATGCTCATTAACCGGAGCGGCACTATGGTGGTTCCGTTTATGAGTGTTTATACTATCCAAAAACTGCACTTCACAGTAATACAGTCGGGTTGGGTAATGGCGTTTTTTGGCATTGGCGCATTTGGAGGGGCGTTTTTAGGTGGCAAGCTAACCGATAAAATAGGTTTTTATGATGTGCAGGTTGGGGCCCTACTTTTAGGCGGCATTCAGTTTATTATTTTAGGATACCAACATACCTTCATTAGTATTTGCATCCTAACGTTTGTGCTCAGCGTTTGTAATGAGTCGTTCAGGCCGGCAAACTCGGCGGCAATTGCGCATTATGCTGATAATGCCAACAGAACACGCTCTTACTCCTTAAACAGGCTGGCGGTTAACCTGGGCTGGGCAGTTGGCGGTGGACTGGGCGGTGTTTTAGCGTCGGTTAACTATCATTTGCTTTTTTGGGTAGATGGCTGTACCAATATTTCAGCGGCGGTACTTTTGCTAAGCCTTATGCCACGTTCACAAATCAGGAAATCGGTAAAAAGTGTGGCAAAAGCGGTAAAATCGGCTGCAGCGCATACTGACGGAATGTTTTTAATGTTCATTATTTTAAACACCCTGTTTTCTTGTTGCTTTTACGAGTTTTTTATAACCCAACCTGTATTTTATGTTATACAGTGGCATCTTGGTTCGAGTTTTATTGGCTTTTTAATGGCGCTCAACGGCATTTTGATCGTAGTTATCGAAATGGTACTTGTACACAAACTTGATGGCAAAAGGCAGCCCTTAACTTATATCAGCATAGGTGTGCTATTAACCGGCATTACCTTTGTTTTGTTGAATATATTGCCCCACAATGCCGGGATAGCCGTTTTGATAGTAGTAATGATAACTTTTGGCGAAATAATCGCCATGCCATTCATGAACTCTTTTTGGGTAAGCCGTACCAACAATAGTAACCGGGGCTCATATGCTGCTATTTATGGCATGTCGTGGTCGGCAGCCCAGATCATTGCTCCAGCCGTCGGCGCCAGAATTATTACATCGGGTGGGTTTGACAGCTTGTGGTGGGTATTTGCCGGTATTTGCTTATTTGTATCCACCGGATACTATGTCATGAAAAAACTTATTAAAAAAAGCGAACCAATTGTGTTAACCCCTGTTGACAATATATTATGAAAAAGGCCATCATATTAGATCTGGATAACACCATTTACCCTGTAAGTTCAATTTCCGGCAATCTTTTTGAAGCGGTATTTGGCTTTGTTAATACCCTGACCGAAGAAATTGGTACCGAAGAAATTGAAAAGGTAAAAGCAGAAATGCAGCACCGCCCCTATCAACAGGTGGCCGAAAAATTCAACTTCAGCAAAGCTGCAAAAAACAAAGGACTTGATTTGCTCAAAAACCTGGAGTATGCCCTCCCGATGCAACCATACGAAGAGTATAAATACATTAGTGAAACCCCGATAGATAAATACCTGGTGACTACGGGTTTTACCAAACTGCAATGGAGCAAAATACGGTTATTGGGCATCGAGGCAGATTTTAAAGCGATTTATATTGTTGACCCGCAGGTATCCTCAGAAACAAAAAAAGATATTTTTGCTATGATCATGAGCAACAATAACTATCGGCCCGAAGAGCTACTGATTATAGGCGATGATCCTGAGTCTGAAATAAAAGCGGCGGGTTCGTTGGGTATCGATACGTTTCTGTTTGACCCGGAAGACAGGCATACAGATGCTGTTGTAACCCACAGCTCCAAAAGCCTTAAGGATGCAGTTGCTATATTTATGTAAACAGCAGGATGCAGGTGTTTTACAAACCCTGTTTCAAAACCTTAACAGTTACCAGCAACTGCCCTAAATGGCGCATAGTATGCTCGGCTGCATGCACGTAAAGACCAATAACGGTCGACGGGATTTGCGAACGCCCTACCCCTCTTATTTCGGTTAAAACTAACTCGTCAGTTTCGGCCAATTGCTTCAAGGCAATGTCAACCTCCAAATTAAACCGCTCAACTAATGTTGCTATATAAAGATTGTCGTGAGGCTTGCCCTCGGCAGCCAAATAAGCCAATTGCTCCGCGCCAAGCACATTGCCTTTTGCATAGGTAAAAAGCCTGTCGAGCACACCAGTTAAATGCTGTAAATGAAAACCTGGCGAAGCCATGCCCGCAACTTTGTCCCAAAGTAATGAGTCTGGAAAATTGGTCATCAGCTCATTCAATTCTTCCCTGGCCTGCAATAAAGCATGTGCAACTGGCTGCAGCAACGCGGGAATATTTTTTAAAGGGCCACGCAGCCAAACTTCGGGTAGTTTAACTTTGTCCATCATTAATTTTGCAGCAGGGCTTTCACTTCATCGTGGTTAAGAGCTTGCGGCAGGTTATAAATTTCCTTTACCCTATCGTGGGTATTATCTGTCCACAACCAGCTTGTCCATACCATAAACCAGGCCCATTCGGGTTGGGCTGCCAATACTTCCGGTTTGGGCAGTTCACCGGTTTCGCCAAGCACTATAATTTTACCGTTGGCCAGGCTTAGCAGCTCATTATAATCTTTTTGCTCATAATCAAAGTGATAAACGTCCGATCCCAGGACATCAACATAATCGGCGCCGGGATAGTATAGTTTATAATCGTATGCCTCATCTTTGGGGATATCCCGTAAGCCATTTGCCCCCCATACCCATATCAGGTTATTTAGTTTATGATAATTGGTATACCTGTCGTACATCATTTTCCAAAGTTTTTGGATACCGTTTTTACCTTTTTTGTCGCCCCACCAAAACCACACACCATTCATTTCGTGGTAAGGCCGCCATAAAACCGGCACGTGCGAGTCTCTTAGTTGTTTTAAGTAAACTGCCTTTTTATCTATATCTGCCAGCCATCTTTTATTTAAAGGCGTATTTGGAGTAGTTAATTCTGTCCATTCGGCATCGGTAAGCTTTCCCATGATGCTTGTTTTCCAATCATACGGCGGGTCATCAGTTGGCCTCCCCTGGTGCCACATAATGGTAACCAGGTAACCATCGTGCCATTTCTTTTGAGCCTCGTATACAAGCTTCTGTCCAAGGTCTTTATCGCCCCATAACATGAAATCAGAACCCCACAAGGCAGGATATTTCCCCGTAATGGCATAGGCGCTATCCGAAAACGTGTTCAAATCGCTGTTATAATTTTGTTGGCCGGATAGGATATGCTTTCCTTTTATTTGATATAAAAAGGACAGTAATTTAACCGCCTCGGGCGATGCCTTTTTATTTACCGGCTTAAAACCTTGTGCAGAGGCCAAAAATGGCAGAGAATATGTTGCTATAATTAATAAATACCTTTTCATTAAGCGGCTCCTGAAGCGATTAGTCAAATATTGCTGATAAAATGTCTGATTTCAAAATTAATTAAAAACTTATAGCCTTTGTGGTATGGCAATTGCTATTAATGAAGTACATTTGACACAATTTATCCTTATGCCTTCCGTCACGACAAATAAACAATCATTTTCCCTTATACTGATTTCTTTATTTGCTTTGTTATTAACTTTTCAAAGCTGTAAAGAAAAACATAACAAAATAGCCAATAATCTTTTCAAAACAACTCAAAACAAAGTCTTTAAAGATCTTGATGACGATGCGTATGCCCTTGTGTTTAAAAAAGAACTGGAGATTGAAAAATTAAAGCTATCCAACGAGCCTGTGATAGAGGCTTACTACAAAGCAAATAATTACCTGCCTGTATTTGTAATGAACCACCTGGCCAACGGCGACCTGGATGCTATAACTGATTTTTACAGTAAAGCCAACGAGCATGGTATCGACCCAAAACTATTCCAGCCGGAGGAATTAAAAGCGATGATTGCTAAGTTTCATGATGTAAATAGCATCAAAACCGCAAATGAAGTCTACAGTGAGCTGGCAAAACTGGAACTGCTGGCAACAAGCACCCTAACAAAGTATGCCAACGCGATGCAATTTGGTGTGGTTAATCCTAAAAAAATCTATTCAAGATATTTTACCGCTACCAAACGGCCCGACAGCACATCGATGAAAGCCACGCTAATAGCTGCCGACACCAGGGCATACCTGGATAGTATTCAACCTAAAGATCCACAATACCTTGCGCTGCAAAAGGCTTATCTGCATGGCGATTCGTTGAATGGCTTATCAAAGGAAGAAACCCGGCGTTATTTGTTGGTTAATATGGAACGGTTGCGCTGGCGAAATAAACCCTATGAGCCCAAATATGTATACGTAAACATTCCGGATTACAGGCTTGATGTTTTTGAAAATGGAAAATCAATACTAAACATGAAGGTTTGTGTTGGCCAGGGCCGAAATATGGATGCGCAAAACAGCCTGGCTAAATATGATGATACCTGTGCAATTGATAAACCTTTTCCGCGTGAAACACCGCAACTTAACAGCTTAATTCACAGTGTGGATGTAAACCCCGTATGGAATATACCGCGAAGCATAGCCACCAAAGAAATTATCATAGAAGCCGCTAAAGACAGGTATTACTTATCCAACAAAAACATAGATGTATACAAAGACGGAAACCTGATTGATAATCCCGAAGATATTGACTGGACTACCGTTACCAAAGATAACCTTGACTATGATTTTAAACAACGCCCCGGCGAAGACAACTCTTTAGGCAAGATCAAGTTTCTGTTTAAAAACAAAAGCAGTGTTTACTTGCATGATACCCCTGCCAAATCGGCGTTCAGGAAAGCGATGCGCGCCGTGAGCCATGGCTGCGTACGCCTTGGTGATCCACAAGCGCTGGCTAAAAACCTTTTTGGAGAGGGTGAAGATTTTGATACTATTGTAGAAGGCATGGCTGCCGACAACCCTGACCCTACCAGTATAGCGCTGCCTAAAAAAACACCTATTTATATCACCTACGTTACCTGCTGGGCCGATGAAGCAGGCGCATTACAATCTCGGCAGGATGTATATGGGCTGGATATTGTGCTGTATGCCCACCTTAAAAAATTTCTGAGCAAATAAAAAATGCCCGGCTGGTTAGGCCGGGCATTCAGATTTATAATTGGATAGGCTATATTTTATAGCTTCGTTATATCAAAAGACGTAGAATCGGCCGCTACCTGGTTTAACGGCGCTGTTTCATCCAGGTATTTTGATGTGTAGGTATCATCATTACCATTAATAAAAAGTACAGATTTACCCTGAATAGTATTGATCACAAAATCAACAACATTAGGGGCAACAGCCGGGCAACCAAAACTGCGGCCTAAACGCCCCTGCTGGTCAATAGCACCCTGGCCTACGTACTTTGCTGCATGAACAACAATATCGCGAAAACGGGCACTGGCATTAAAACCAGAATCCAATCCATCCAAATGTAACGACCGGCCGTGTTTGCCTATGTAAACATTATCAGTAAGGTAAAACCCCAAACTGCTTTGGTGCGAATCGTTCCGATCAGAAAAATGCTCGGCCATTTCCATGCCACTGCCGGATCCGTGGGCCACCCAGGTATTTAACAACAGTTGTTTACTAAACAAGTTAACAATCCACATGCGTTTTTCACGACTCGATTTACTGAAATCGATTATGGTTAGTACTGCGCTGTTCTCCGGTATTTTGTGCGATAGCTTTAGGTTAGTATAACCCGTAAACGCCTTTTCAAATACATCAAAAGCCAAACCTGATCCTTGCAAATTAGCAGCCATATACAGGCTGTTTACATACTGATTAAATAATTCTTTGGCAGCAATACCCGAATTTACCCCTCCGTTTAATTTGTTAGCACTTGGCGATCTCCAGCTAATAACTGTTGCAGAAAATAAAAAAATCGCCAATATTAAGCCCCAAAAACATTTCCTCATACTTGTGTTGAGTTTAATTTTGAATCAATAAGTTAAATTAACAAAGGCTTAGAATTGATAGATTGACCAGTATTAGGAACCGGACAATTACAAATATATAAATTTCAATCTAAAAAAGAAATCATTTTTAACATTTTTTAGTTAAAATGAAATTTTATTTCAACAAAAGAAACTTCAATGAAAGTTTATACGGTATAAATAATGGAAAGGTTAGGAATATTTATTTAATCCATTTAACTTTATTTTCAAGAGGAACGGTTCTTTTTCCTTCCGGGTTTTGATCGGCATACCCCAGGTACAATACGCCCATTACCTGATCCTCTTCCCGCAACTGCAAAAAGTCTTTAAAAGCTGGTTTTAATATGGCGCCACCCGTACTCCAGAATGAAGCCATATTTAAGGCTGTAGCGCCAAGCAGGATGTTTTGAATAGCGCTGGAAACTGCCGCCACCTCTTCAAAAGCAGGAATTTTTAGCAGGTTGCCTCTTTCCATAATGGCGATAATAACATGAGAAGCTTTATCCCCCTGGTGTTGCAGGTTGCTATAAACAGTTTCATTAAATTCTTCGGCGTTTACCCCTTGTTTGTAAACGTCGGCATGTATCTGGCAAAACTCAGCCGGATCCTCATATACTATGAAACGCCATGGTTCCGTAAAGCCGTGTGTCGGCGCCCAATCAGCAAGCTCAAGCAGGGCGGCAACATGGCCGTTTGGAGCTTTATGCCCGTTCATCACACTCGGTTTAACCGAACGGCGTGTTTTTATAATACTGGCAATAGTAGCGAAAGAATTAGAATCCATGATAAAATAGAATCAAGAGTTAAGAATTAAGACAAAAATCAAACAAGATCCTGCTGCGGCAAATCGGTAAATTTTCGTTTCTTTTTAACAAAAAACTGCCACACTATGCTGCCCTGGAAAGTGCCTTTTGAGTTATGAGTTGTGAGTTGTGAGTTGTGTGATTTTTTTGACTTTTGATTTTTTACTTTTGACTTAAATAACCTCACAACAAAGGCTTGGTGTGCCCTGCTTACGGCCCAGGCATCTTTACGTTTGCCTTCCATCATGAACCGGATAAGGGCAAGCAAATCCATTAAAAAGCGGATACTGATAACCCAGAATGCCCTCCAGAAAGGCAGGTTCTTTTTTAATAGTAAAAGGTTGTTCCTGAAATTGAGGTAGGTTTTAAAAGGATTTTCCGTATTAAGCGTACCGCCGCCAACGTGGTAAACGGTAGATTCGGCGCAATACATCACTTTATAGCCCATATTTTTTAGTCGCCAGCACAAGTCAATCTCTTCCATGTGGGCAAAAAAGTATTCGTCGAACCCGCCTGCCAGGTCCCAGTATTTCTTTTTGATGAACAAGGCCGCACCCGAGGCCCAGAAGACCTCGCCCGATTGCTGGTATTGGCCATGGTCTTTTTCTACTTCATAAAACATCCGGCCGCGGCAAAACGGATAACCGTATGCATCAATAAACCCACCGGCCGCCCCGGCGTGTTCAAATGTATCTTTATTGGCAAAAGCTAATAGCTTGGGTGCTGCCACGGCTATTTTTTTGTCGCTTTCCATCAGGCTTATCACCGGCTCAATCCAACCGGGTTCCACTTCTACATCTGAATTTAGCAGGATATAGTAATCTGCATCAACCTGTGCCAAAACACGGTTATAGCCACCTGTAAAACCGTAATTTTCATCATTCTGAATGATCTTTATTGTGGGATAGTTTTCTTTTACAAACGCCACCGAATCATCTGTGGAGGCATTATCTCCCAAAACAACATCAAGCCCGGGCCAGGTTGATGCCATAACCGAAGGAAGAAATTGTTTAAGATATTTGGTACCGTTCCAGTTTAAAATAACTACGGCAACTTTTGGTGCACTGATCATTTATGTTTGTCCTCCGGCTTAAACTTCCACCTCCGGTGACTCCATAGCCAATATTGCGGCTCCTTCCTAATCATCCCTTCCAGATATTGTACATGCATTTCGGTTAATTCATGCTCTGCAATCTGTTTGGGATTTTCTGTCAGCGGAACCAATGTATAGGTATAATAACCGCGCTTAACGCGTTTCATATCGTAAAAAACAACAGCTGCGTCAATTGTTTTCGAAATTTTTTCGATACCCAGGAATACCGCAGTAGGCTGGTTTAAAAAGGTGGTAAAATAGTTTACCTCGTTTACGCCTGGTGTTTGATCGCCCACCAATACGCTTACCGTTAATTCTTTACGGTACTCTACCATTTTACGCATGGTTTGCTTCATGGCAATAGGCTGCCCCCCAAACCGCGACCTTATCCGGATAAAAAAATCGTTAAAAATTTCGTTATTCAAAGGCTTGTAAACAATCATAAACCTATTATCGGTTACAAAATTAAAATTCAGCGCGGCCATTTCCCAGTTGCAATAATGGCCTGCCACGGCAATGATGCTTTTACCTTTTGCAAAGTATTCGTGAACTAATCCGGCATTGGTAGCCACTACCCTTTTTTGAATTTGTTTCTCAGATACAGTAATCATTTTTACCGTTTCTACAATCAAATCGGCCAGGTAATGGTAGTATTTGCGCTCGATATCATGGCGCTCGTTTACTGTTTTTTCGGGGAAGGCGTTGGCCAGGTTTTGCTGTACTACTGCTCTGCGGTAATGAACAATATGGTATATGATAACGAATAAAACATCAGATATGAGGTATAAAAGCCAAAAGGGCAATAACGAGGTAAGGCATAAAAATAAAATCCCTAACCTTATAAACCCTTTTTTTACCATTATTTTAACCAATTTTGACCACAAACATAAAATATATGATTGAAAAAGGTGCTGTATTACCTATGTTTTATCTTCCGCCGGTTGAATACTTTGTACAATTAAACACGTACAAGCCTGATATACTGATAGAAAGAGAAGAACATTTCCCCAAACAAACTTACCGTAACCGGGCAAATATCTATTCGCCCGAGGGTATCCTTACGTTGGTGATACCGGTGGTAAAAGGTTCAAAAACACATACCAAAGTTAAAGATGTTAAAATAAGCTACGATTTTGACTGGCAGCGCCTGCACTGGCAAAGCCTGGGCGCGTGTTACCGCCGATCTGCTTATTTTGAATATTACGAAGATGACTTTGCCCGGTTTTATGACAGGCAAAAGCAATTGCCTTATTTGTTTGATTACAACCAGGAGCTTTTACAAATGCTGCTTAAATTCTTCAAAATTAAAACTGAGCTGCAGTACACATCCGAATATCATCCTGAATATCCTTCCGTACCCGACTTTCGCGCATCTATCCACCCAAAAAAAGAAACAGAGTTAGAACAAAAACCGTATTTTCAGGTTTTTGAAGACCGGCAAGGCTTCCTGCAAAATTTGAGCATTGTCGATTTACTGTTTAACCAGGGCCCGCAGGCCATAAATTATTTGTAAATGAATAATGTGATAAAAAGGGTTAAGTATAATGCCCGCCGCAATGCAGGAAACGTTGGCGACAGCCCCGGGATGATACGTGTGCCCGATGGCGCTCTTAAGCCGCATATAGCCATGTTTAGCTATAATAAGGACGAACTGATAACATCCGAAGGCAAGGATATTAAAATGATACTATCGCAGTTAAAAAGATGCGATAACCATACCCACTGGATAAAAATTAATGGCCTTGGCGATGCCCGGCTGATTGAACAAATTGGCGAGCACCTTAACATAAACCCGCTGGTTTTAGAGGATATTGCCAATATTCACCAACGTCCAAAGTTTGATGAGTACGAAGATTACGCATTTAGCACCAGCCGTATAATACATTTTAACAGCGAAGATGAATTGGTGAACCACCAGTTTTCGGCCATTATAAAGGATAACCTGATCATCAGCTTTGAAGAGGACCATGTGGAATGCTTTGAGGCCGTTAAAGCCCGCTTAAAGGCTGGTAAAGGAGCTATCCGCACGGCAGGGCCTGGTTATATGTGTTATGCCCTTACAGATACTATAATTGACACCTATTTTATTTTGCTGGCGCAGATAGGCGATAAACTGGATGCCATTGAAGATAAGGTTTATACCGATGCCGATAAAAGCATCATGTTCAATTCGCAGCAAATTAAACGGACGCTTATCATCATCCGCCGGGCAAGCTGGCCCGAACGTGATAAGATAAACGACATGATCCGTTCTGACAGTCCGCTGATAACACCCGAGGTAAAGCTGTTTTTACGCGATGCCTATGACCACTGCATCCAGGCTATGGATTTGATTGAAAACTACAAAGAGGTAACCTCCAGCATCATTGATCTTTACCTATCTATGGTGAGCAACCGCATGAACGAGATTATGAAGGTGCTGACTATTATCTCGGTAATTTTCATCCCTCTAACCTTTATAGCCGGTATTTACGGGATGAACTTTGCACGGCAAGACGATAAAGGCCACCTTATCCCCGACAATATGCCCGAACTTTACTGGCATCACGGCTATGTTTACGCGATAGTTTTTATGTTTTTGATAGCCATTGTACAGGTATATGTATTTTGGAAAAAGGGGTGGTTTAATAAATTGTAAGCCTCACTTAAACCTCCCTCTTAGGCTATCGCATACCACATCTTTTAACAAAAGAAAATTGTCGATAGAGCTTGAAGAGGAAAGAGCGGGGCGCGAAAGAGAAATCTTAAACGATTTGCATCACAACCTGCCTATCGGATGCAAAGTGTCGAAGATTTCTCCTCACCGCTGCACACAAGCCTCTTCTGGTTCGCTCGATGACATTCGGTTTTATTAATCGATGAGATCCAAAAGATGTGGGTACACGGTAGGGAAGAACTTTAAAAAAAGTGCAGTTAAAGTCTCCCCGCCAGTTGGCGGGGAGACTATTAGCATTTAACTTGATTTTTGAAGGAGCTAATGAGGGCAGCGCCGTTTAGAGGGGGCTAAACTCCGGCTTCAACTCTGCCGCCATCGCTTTCCTGAATTTCAGCACTTTGGGTGTTGATACCGACGCAATATAGGGCTGGCTTAAATGAGTTTTGTAATAGCCCTGGTGATAATTTTCGGCGGCGTAAAATACGGTAAACGGAACAACCTGTGTAACTACCGGATTATTATAATGCTTTGATTCATTTACTTTTTTAATTGTGGCCAGCAGGATATTTTTCTCTTCGGGCGTACGGTAAAAAGCTATCGAACGGTAATCTGTACCTTCATCAGGCCCCTGGCGGTTTAACGTAGTTGGGTCGTGGGCAAAAAAGAAAGCTTCGGCAATTGTAGCGTAGCTAATCATCTTAGGATCATAATAAATCTGCACCGTTTCGGCATGGTTAGTGGTGCGGGTGCTAACATCTTCATAGGTCGGATTTTTGGTATTTCCGCCGGCATATCCCGAAATGACTTTGTTTACCCCCTTAAGTTCAGACATGGCCTCGCTCATACTCCAAAAACACCCGCCGCCAAAGGTAGCCAGGGCTTCGCCTGCTTTGGGTTTTGGCAACTGGGCCATTCCATCCTGGTTAGATTGTCCGTTTGCGCAGCCTATAAATAAAAATACGCCGACAATATGTAACATCAACTTTTTCATAATTATTTATGTTTTTACTGTTAGTCGGATATACGCGGGATACCTTACAAGCGGATGGTCATCAATTGGTCATGTTAAGTTATTTTAGTTTCGGGCTAATGCCCTGGCCTTTATTCAGTGATTTGCGCACCATAAACAAAATCTCGCCCAAACCATTGGTCTTGATCTCGAAAACGGTAGATAACATCATCCCAAGCTTATCTTTTGTAAAACCTTTACCGCTCATCCACTCCAGGTAACTGATTGGTATATCGGCAATTATTGTGCCTTTGTATTTACCATAAGGCATCGGCGTTTGCACAATATCAATCAATACTTTGGGGTCGGGCTGTAAGTTTTTCACGTGTTAAAGATAATAATTTTTGAGATTGCGTATTTACCTGGTACCAACCAATATGCTGCAAACACAAAGCAATAACGCGTGTTACTATTAAAATTACAAACTATGGAACAGCAAATTGAGGCTACCTTAACCGGTACCGATAGTACTATCGATGGCATATTACAACCCATTACTTACGGCAATTTTACGACGGCCTATGAATTTAAATCGGTTGATGGCACACTGCACCTGGTAGTAGCACGGGAGGCCGATGGCGAATGGATAAGGTTGACAGGCACAGAGCCATATCTTTCAAGCTGGATTGATGAACTTGCCGGGCAGGTGAGCTGAATTTTGAATAAAACAAACAATTAAAAACAAAGCATCGGCAATAAACACCGATGCTTTGTTGTATCACCGCTTAAAGCTTAATAGGTTTCATTTTAGGAACAAGCATATGCATAATTAACCATGCCAGTATATATGCGCTACCACAAACAAAAAACATAATGTAATAGGCAATTTCAATTTTGTTGATGGCGCGGTAATGTACAAACAGGTTTTTTTGCACTGCCATTGATAAAAACACGCCACCTATCGATCCAAACATACCCCCTATGCCGGTAACCGATCCTATAGATTTTTTAGGGAACATATCCGACACTGTTGTAAATATATTGGCGCTCCAGGCCTGGTGTGCCGATGCGGCAAGCCCTATAACCAAGACTGCAAGCCACATGTTGATGCCGCCCAAAACCTGTGCAAAAACAATAGGGATCACAAACAAAGCGTAAATAAACATAGATGTTTTCCGGGCCTTAAAAACCGCCCAGTTATTCCTGATCAGCCTCATTGGCAACCAACCGCCAAAAACACTTCCAACTGTCGACATGGTATAAACCGCCGCCACGGGGAATGCTACATCGGTACCTTTTAAACCATACTGGCTTTGTAAAAAATCGGGCAGCCAAAACAAGTAAAACCACCAGATAGGGTCAGTTAAAAACTTGCCGATAACAAATGCCCAGGTTTGTTTAAAAGTGAGCAGTTTGCCCCATGATATTTTTTCGCCCTCAATTAATTTTTCGTCCGGCGTTGCTGTTTCCTGGTCGCTGTTGATATAATCAAGTTCTGCTTGTGTTACATATTTATGTTTAGCAGGAGTTTGGTAAAAAAAGAACCAGAGTACCAGCCAGATAAAACCAATTGAACCGGTAATAACAAACGCCCAGCGCCAGCCCCAAACAACGGCGATATAGGGTACTGTTAAAGGAGCAACAATGGCCCCGATGTTTGATCCGGAATTGAAGATGCCAGTTGCAAAAGCCCTTTCTTTTTTAGGGAACCACTCGGCTACGGTTTTGATGGCAGCCGGGAAGTTACCGGCCTCGCTGATCCCTAATGCCGAGCGAACAACGCCGAAACCAAATGTACTGGTAACAAAAGCGTGGCATACAGCGGCTACGCTCCAAAAAAAAGTCGACAAAAAATAGCCCAGCTTGGTACCTACTTTGTCGATAATGCTGCCCGCAGCCAATAAACCTAAAGAATATGCTATTTTAAATGCAATTTCAATATTGGCGTAATCCCCATCGTTCCATTTGAATTCATCTGTTAGCGGCGACTTTAACAGGCTAATTACAGCCCTGTCAAGATAATTAATGGTTGTTGCAAAAAAAACAAGCGAACATATCACCCATCTGTAATTTCCAACTTTGGCTTCTTTCATTATATAATTGGTTTATATTTTATTGGTTTATCAGCGCAAACAAGGGGCAATTCGCGCTAAAATCAAAAGTTACCGGGCAGCTTTAACCATATCAAGCAGTGTTACAGTATCACTGTATAATTGGCCGTACAGTTTGTTTTCCAACACATTTTTGCTGATTAATTTGCTGCCCATACCCACCGCGCAAACGCCGGCCCTAAACCAGCCGCTAATGCTGTTAATATTCAAATCGACACCGCCCGTTGGTATAAACAACTGCCCGGCAAACAAATCGCGGATTGACGATACAAACTCCGGCCCTAAAATGTTGGCCGGGAAAATTTTTATTAACGCCGCACCGTGCTGCTGCGCAGTATAAATTTCGGTAGGCGTCATACATCCCGGAATCCATAGCAACTCCTGTTTCGCGGTAAATTCACCTACTTCGGGGTTCACAATTGGCGATACAATAAAATCGGCCCCGGCGTCAATAAAAGCTGTTGCTTCGTCAAGACTTTTAATGGTGCCTATACCCAGGTGCAAATCGGGCATTTCGGTTTGCTGCGCCTGTTTTAAAACTTTAAAATTGGCCAGCGCGGCTGCGCCGCGGTTGGTATATTCAAATACCCTCACCCCTGCTTTGTACAAAGTGCGGGTAATTTCGAGGCTAACCTCGGCATCGGGATAAAAAAACAGTGGCAAGGTGCCCTGTGTTACTATCGCATCCAGTACTATATCTTTTTTGCTCATAATTTTGTTAAGTCTTGAGTTCTGAGTCTTGAGTTTTAAGTCGAGAGTCTTAAGTTCAAAGTCTTAAGTCCAAAATCTAATTTGTCAGTTTTGACTTAGAGCTTAAGACTTAGAACTTAAGACTAAAAACAATCCGTCATTTCGAAATTGAGATGACATTAATAATTTCTTCAACCGTTTTATTAGTGGCATCGCCTTCAATAAACAGTTTGGTGTATGCGGCGGCCGTTGCAAACTGTAATGTTTGCTGCGGCCCCAGGTTATTGTAAAACCCGTAGATAAGCCCAGCCATAAAGCAATCGCCGCTGCCAACTTTGTCAACCACTTTATCGGTTTCATACTGGCTGGAGTTGTATAGCTTATCGCCGGTATATAAAGCCGTATAGTAGTTAATACCCTCACCGGCATCAAACCTGAAAGTATTGGCTACAGCATTGCATTTGGGATATTGGGCCATGATGGTTTCTGACGTTTTAAGTGCCTCTTTCAGGTAAATGCTTTTTTGTCCCGATTCATGAATATCCGGCGCTACCGGAATGTCGAGCATCAACTCGGCCGCCCAAACATTACCCATTATCAAATCGGCGTATTTTACAAGCTGGGGCATTATATCAACCGGCTGTTTGCCGTATTTCCACAATCTTGAACGGTAATTTAAATCAACAGAAATGGTGATCCCTTTTGCCGAGGCGGCTTCCAGCACTTCCAGGCAAGCATCGGCCACATCCTGGCTTATTGCCGGGCATATCGCGCTGAAATGGAACCAGCTTACCCCATCCAAAACCTCGTCCCAGTTAACCTGGCCGGGTTTTAACATGGCAAATGCCGAGCCTGCGCGGTCATAAATAAGGGCATTGTTTTTAACATCCTTACCCTGGGTTAAATAATACAACCCTATCCTATCGCCCTGCTTAAGTATGGGAGAAGTATCAACCTTTTTTGCCTCCAGGTGATCAATTATCTGGGCCGACAGTGCATTATCCGGCAGGGCCGTAAAATATGCCGATGGTAATTGCCAAAGCGCCAGCGCGCCGGCTACATTCAGTTCGGCACCGCCTATAAAAAATGGCAGCTGGTTATCGTTCAGCCATTGGCCGCCGGCATCGGGGCAAATACGCAAAAGCAGCTCTCCGAATGAAAGAATGCGGCCTTTTGATCCTGTTATTTCTAATTGCGTGTTCATTTGCTATGATCGAAATTAAAGTAATTCTTCGCATTGTAATAACAAATATCCTGCACTATTTTGCCCGTCCACGCGATATCGTTTGGCAACTCGCCGTTTTCGATATCATCGCCAAACAGGTTACAAACCAGCCTGCGGAAATACTCGTGCCTTGGGAAAGATAAAAAGCTTCGTGAATCGGTAAGCATCCCCACAAGCCTGCTTAACAAGCCTATGTTGGATAGCGCATTCATCTGTTTGGTCATACCGTCCTTTTGATCCAAAAACCACCAGGCCGATCCAAATTGAATTTTACCGGCTACCGAGCCATCGTTAAAATCGCCCGTCATGGATGCCATCAATTCATTATCGGCCGGGTTTAAGTTATACAGAATGGTTTTACTAAGCTGATTGGTTGTATCCAACCGGTTCAGGAATTTAGACAAAGCCCTGCCCTGCGAAAAATCACCTATCGAATCCCAACCTGTATCCGGCCCAAGCTCACTTAACCCACGGGCATTATTATTGCGTAAAGCGCCCAGGTGCAATTGCATTACCCAGCCTTTTTCGTGGTTCCACAAAGCAAAATTATACAGCATGGCCGATTTAAACTGCAGAACTTCGGTTGCATCCAGGGACTGGTTGTTCCTTATCTTGATAAATATACCGACTATTTCGGCATCGGTATAATCTTCGGCATATACCTGCTCCAAACCATGGTCAGATAACCTGCCTCCGTTTGCTGCAAAATAGTCGTGGCGGCCTTTTAAAGCCCATAAATAAGCATCAATGGTATTGATAGCGGTGCCTGCTATTACCTGTAGTTTATCAATGTAAAGGTTTAATCCTACCAAATCATCGGCATTCATAGCCTTATCCGGGCGGAAGGTTGGCAACACCTGTACTTGGTAGCCATCAGCTTTTATTTTTTGATGATAAGCCAGGTCGTCAAGCGGGTCGTCGGTAGTACAAATTACCTCAACATTTTTGCTTTTGATGATATTGCGGATGCTATACGCTGCCGATTGCAACTTTTTACTGCTCTCTTCATAAATTTGCCGGGCGGTAACTGGCGATAGCAGGTCGTGAATATCAAAATACCGCTGCAATTCCAGGTGTGTCCAATGGTAAAGCGGGTTGCGCAGCGTATAGGGTACGGTGGCCGCCCATTGTTCAAATTTTTCCAGGTCGGTTTTCTTCCCGGTAATGTAATCCTCATCAACACCGTTGGCACGCATGGCGCGCCATTTATAATGGTCGCCGTTGAGCCAAACCTGGGTTATGTTTTCAAAGTTGATATCGCCGGCAATCTGATCGGGCGGCAAATGGCTGTGGTAATCAATAATAGGCAAATTAGCGGCATATTCATGGTACAGGCGCCGCGCAGTTTCGGTAGTTAATAAAAAGTCTTTATCTAAAAAGTTTTTCATCAATAGTAGGTTATGCTTTATCCAATAAAGAGCGTTTAACGCCCATTTCAAGCCCCCGTAACTCGGCAAGCCCTTTCAGCCTGCCTATAGCAGAGTAGCCATGGTAAGTTTTGTGGTTAAAGTCGTCGAGCAGTTTATGTCCGTGATCGGGGCGCATGGGTATGGCAATATCATCCCGGCCATCGGCCACACGCTTTTGCTGCTCCAATACAATGTTTTTCATAACGGCATACATATCAGTACTACCGCCCAAATGCTCGGCCTCGTAAAAGCTGCCGTCCGCCTCGCGCTGCACATTGCGCAGGTGCAGGAAGTGAATATGTCCGCCTAATCGTTCTACAATTCCAGGCAAATCATTATCGGCCCTTGCCCCTAATGAACCGGTACAAAAAGTGATGCCATTACTTGGCGAAGGGCAATAGTTCACCAGGTCGGCCAAATCCTGCTCGGTAGATACCACTCTTGGCAAACCCAGTATCGGGAATGGAGGATCGTCAGGGTGGATGCACATTTTAACGCCTGCTTTTTCGGCCGCAGGGATAATGCCACGCAAAAAGTAAGCAAGGTTTTCCTTTAAACCCGCGGCATCAACATCCGCGTAGCGCTTTAAGTGCTCCTTAAATTCGGGAATGGTTAGTGTTTTGTTGGTGCCTGGTAAACCTGCCATCAGGTTATCAATCAGCTGTTCGTGTTCATCAGCAGTAATATTGTCCAGGTATTGTTTGGCAACCTGCTGTTGGGCGGCGCTGTAATCATCGCGGGCGCCAAGGCGCTCAAGGATATACAAATCAAAAGCGGCTAAAGCTTTAGCATCATACCTTAAAGCTGTTGCTTTGTTGGCCAGCAGGTAATCCAGGTCGGTACGTGTCCAATCCAACACGGGCATAAAGTTGTAGCATACAATGTTGATGCCCGCCTGCGCCAGGTTTTGAAGCGTAGCCACATAGTTTTGGATATATGTATCCCTATCGGCACCGGCGGTTTTTATGCTTTCATGAATGTTCACGCTCTCTACAACGGACCACCGTAAACCGGCTGCCTCAATTATATTTTTACGCTGGATAATTTCATCCAAACTCCAAACCTCGCCAACGGGGATATGGTAAAGTGCTGTAACAACACCGGTTGCCCCGGATTGCGAAATTGCTGTAAGTGTAACCGGATCGGCAGGGCCAAACCACCGGAATGTTTCTTCTAAATTATTCACTATAGGTTAATGGTATTGTAGTTTGAACGGGCAAATTACACATCATTAGTTTAGGATGGAAACGATATTTGCAATAATCTACGATAACGATTGCGGAGCCTCACCCTGCCCTCTTCAAAGGCTACTATTTGTATACAAGTTTTAAGAAAACTGCAGAGGGGTGAATGTCGGTTAAAAAAATGTAGAATAAAAATGTCTTTACCTTGCCTAAGTAGACATGGGCGTGGAAGAAGCGTTGGAAACTATTTAAATTAACCACAAGCTGTGTGTACCGGTACAAGTGAAACAGGATGACACGCCCAGATACGGGGTGAAACAGCCTGGTACGGGGTGGTACACTACCATTGATTAATATTTTTAATCCAGGCGATGCGTGATGTTAAATTCATTGAATTAATCCGGCTATGGGCAAGGCTAAAAAAAAGAGCGGCAGGTAAAACCCGCCGCTCTTTAAATATTTCAACAAAATTATCTGCTACCAGAAAATTGAATAAAGTGCTACAAGTATCCCTGTAATAATAAGTGCACCTACAGCGAATGAATTTGATGTACGGAACATCTTAGTATCAACTTCAAGCCCGTTTGTACGCAATCCTTTAGCGTTTTCAAGCATCGAAATGATATACATCCCAACCACGCAAACTATAAACACAAAGCCCATTCTATCAAGAAAAGGGATTTCATACAGTGTAGTAACGCCGTCTTTTTGCAGCACAGGTATCGAAAAGCCAAAATTCTTTAAGCCTTCAAGATTAGTATATAATGGCAATACTTTTAATACTACCGACATGATAAAACCACCTACTGTAGCAAATAAAGCGGCGTTGGAAGTAGCTTTTCTCCAGAAGAATCCAAGTATGAACATCGCGAAAATACCCGGCGATACAAAACCGGTATATTCCTGGATAAATTGGAAGCCACCTTTTTTATCAATGCCTAAAAATTTACAAAGTAACACACCTAAAGTCATGGCGACTACCACGGTTATTTTACCTACGTTAACCAGTTGCTTATCGGTAGCATCCGGCCTGATCTTCTTTTTAAAGATGTCCAGCGTAAATATGGTAGCTATACTATTTGCCTTACCAGCTAAAGAAGCCACAACTGCAGCGGTTAGCGCCGCAAACGATAACCCTTTGAAACCGGCAGGTAATAAGTTTAACAACACCGGATAGGCATGGTCATGATTTTCGGTTATACTTCCCATACTTATGCTATCAAACACGTTTTGTTTGTACAATACGTAAGCCGCAATACCCGGCAACACAACAATAATAGGCATTAAAAGCTTTAAGAAAGCAGCAAATAAAATACCCCCGCGGGCGGTTTTTAAGTCGGCGCCCAATGCACGTTGCGTAATATATTGGTTGCATCCCCAGTAATTTAAGTTCACTATCCACATACCGCCAAATAACACGGTTAGGCCGGGTAAATCGCCGTAGCTTGGGTTATCTCTTTTCAGGATCATATGGAAGTGGTCATTTGCCTGCTGATATAGTATTGTTAAACCATTAGTAATACCTTCCTGATGATAATGCTCGGCTACTTTGCTAACAGCTATGTAGGTTGTTACTAATCCACCCAATATTAAAAAGAATACCTGAATAACATCAGTGTAACCTATTACTTTCATGCCGCCCAACGTGATGACCACAGCAAAAAGGGCCAGCAATACAAGGCACAAATTAAAGTTGATACCTGATATACCGTTAATTGCCACCGCGCCCAGATAAATGATAGAAGTTAAGTTTACAATTACATACAACAATAACCAAAACACAGCCATTATCATTGCCACAGTGCTGTTATAACGCTGATGCAAAAACTGAGGCATGGTAAATATCTTGTTCTTTAAGTATACCGGGATAAAGAATATAGCTACAATCAGCAAGGTTGCAGCAGCCATCCATTCGTACGTAGAGATAGCTAAGCCCATGGTAAAACCATTACCGCTCATTGCAACAAATTGCTCTGCCGAAATATTAGATGCGATAAGCGAAGCGCCTATGGCCCACCATGTAAGCGATCCTTCTGCTAAAAAATAGTCTTTTGAAGTAGCATCAGCATTATGCTTCCGTTTGTATACCCAATATCCGTAGCAGGATACAATTAAAAAGTACACGATAAATACGGCGTAATCACCGTTGGTTAATGAATTCATTGTTTTGGTTAAGTTGGTTTTAGTAATGTTAGATTGACAATTATAAGCTATATATAGCGATTTATCAAATTTTCTAAATATTCTTGCCGGCCGCTTAATGTTTTAGGCTCGCCATTGGTTATTGCATAGTTACGCAAATCTTCTAACGATAGCTTACCATCCTCAAAATCTTTTCCCGAACCTGCGTCAAATGAGGCATATCTGTCGGTACGGATCTTTTTATATTCTGATTTTTGCAAAATATTATCTGCTATAACCAGGGCGCGGGCGAAAATATCCATACCACCAATATGAGCATAGAATAAATCAGCCTGATCGGTAGAGTTACGGCGAATTTTGGCATCAAAGTTAATACCACCGCCTTGTAAACCACCTGCTTCCAGGATAATCATCATCGATTCTGTAATTTCGTTGATATCATTCGGGAACTGATCGGTATCCCATCCGTTTTGGGTATCGCCACGGTTGGCATCTATCGAACCTAATAAACCAGAATCGGCAGCTACCTGCAATTCGTGCTGGAAAGTGTGACCGGCCAGTGTAGCGTGGTTAACTTCCAGGTTCAATTTAAAATCATTCATTAAATCATATTTCTGCAAAAAGCCTAAAACGGTAGCCGCATCATAATCATATTGGTGTTTGGTAGGCTCGCAAGGTTTTGGTTCGATAAAGAAGTTTCCTTTAAAGCCTTGTTTGCGCGCGTAATCTTTAGCGGTATGTAAAAACTTGGCAAAATGCTCCTGCTCGCGTTTCATATCGGTATTCAGCAGGCTCATGTAACCTTCGCGGCCACCCCAGAAAACATAATTTTCGCCGCCTAAAGCGATGGTAGCATCAATTGCAGCCTTAACCTGTGCTCCTGCATGGGCTAATACATGAAAATCGGGATTGGTTGCAGCACCGTTCATATACCTGCGGTGGCTAAACAGGTTTGATGTTCCCCAAAGCAATTTAACACCGCTTTCGGCTTGTTTTTGTTTGGCATATTCAACCAAAGCCTGTATGCGCCTATCGTTTTCGTTTACATCGTTGGTATAATCTACCACGTCTACATCATGAAAACAGTAGTAAGGGATATTCATTTTGGTGATAAACTCAAACGCTGCATCCATCTTGTCTTTAGCGCGTTCTACAGCGTCGGCTTTCTCGTCCCATGCAAAAATGTGGGTTGGTCCGCCAAACGGATCGGCACCGTTACCGTTAAATGAATGCCAGTAGGCGCAGGCAAAACGCAAATGCTCGGCCATAGTTTTACCGGCCACTACCCTATTGGCTTCATACCAGCGAAACGCCAGCGGGTTGTCTGATTCCTGTCCTTCATAAGCTATCTGCCCTATTCCTTTGAAAAATTCCTTTTCGCCTGTGATGATTTTCATATTATTTAATTAGTGAATTATTGAGTTAGTGAATTAGTGATTTTTTAATTATTGAATTTTATTAATTATTGAATTTTATTAATTATTGAATTACTGAGTTAGTGAATTATTGATTTTTGCAGCTACTCCGTTTTTGAATTTTGACTTTTGAATTTTGACTTAACTCAACTGCTTGTTAAGTAACTCCTTCCACTCGTTATAAATAGGTTCAAAATCAACGGAAAGATCCGGCTCTATTAATTGAATGGCTTTGGTGTTGCTGAATGCCTCTGACGGCGATTTGAAGATACCTGCACCTATCCCCGCGCCTAAAGCCGCGCCTACGCTGCCGTCGTTGTTATATAGTTCAACGGGTACGCCGGTGGCGTTTACAAAAGTTTCGGTAAACAGTTCACTTAAAAACAGGTTGCTTTTGCCCGCGCGGATAACCGTTGGGTTCATGCCGTTGCTGCGCATAATATCAAAGCCATAACGGAACGCGCAGGCTATGCCCTCCTGTACCGCGCGGAAAATGTGGGCCTGGGTGTGCAGGTTAAGATCGATATTTTGGAAATGGGCGCCTACCTGTTTATTGTTCAGCATGCGCTCGGCACCGTTGCCAAATGGCAGTACCCGCAGACCATCACTGCCCAGGGGGGCTTTTTTTGCTCCTTCGTTAAGTTGATTGTAGTTTAAGCCTGCGCCAAAATTGTATTTGGCCCAGCGGTATAAGCTGCCCGTTCCATTAATACAAAGCAATACGCCTAAACGTTTCTCCTCTTCGGAATAGTTTACATGGGCAAAGGTGTTGATGCGCGATTGCTGGTCATAAGCCAGCTGATCACTTACGCCGTATATTACGCCGGATGTGCCCGCCGTTGCAGCCACCTCGCCCGGGTTTAATACATTTAATGATAAGGCATTATTAGGCTGATCGCCCGATTTATAGGTAACGGGGATACCGGCTTTAAGGCCAAGCTTTGCAGCAATATCGCTCTTCAACGTACCGTGCGATGAAAACACCGGGTTAATAACCGGGAACAGGCTTTCATCAAAACCAAAGTAATTGATAACATCTTTAGAGATGCCGTTGGTTTTAAAATCGAAGAATACCCCTTCCGATAATGCCGATACCGAGGTGGTGATCTCGCCGGTTAGCTTCATGGCGATGTAATCGCCGGGCAGCATAATCTTGTCTATTTTAGCATAAATCCCGGGCTCATTCTCTTTTACCCAGGCCAGTTTGGATGCGGTAAAGTTGCCGGGCGAGTTTAACAGGTGCGATAAGCATTTTTCCTGGCCTATGGCGGCAAAGGCTTTATCGCCAATTTCAACGGCGCGGCTATCGCACCAGATAATGCTATCGCGCAAAACGTTCTGGTCTTTATCAACCAAAACCAGGCCGTGCATCTGGTAAGCTATACCTATGGCGGCAATATCCTGCGGGTTGTAACCGCCTTTGGCGTGGCAGCGTACCAGTGCCTGTTGTACTTGATCCCACCACATCAGTGGCGACTGCTCGGCCCATCCGGGATGTACGGCTTTTATCGGCGATTCCTCGTCCGGGAACTGTGCTGATGTTATAATTTGTTGCGTATCAGCGTTAACAACACTAACTTTAACTGAAGAAGTACCTATATCAATCCCTAATAATAACATGGATTTGTTTTGGGTTTTAGCATGAATAGTAAAAACGGGTTTATTTTGGGGTGTTTAACTTCACGAAATTAAATAAATATTTAAAATTACAATCGATTGCGTAAAATATTTTTTCCAACTTGCACATTATAATGAAAAAGGGAAAACGCACCACCATTTATGACATCGCCGCAAAACTGGGCATAACCGCTTCGTCGGTGTCTCGCGCATTGAATAACAGCAACCAGGTAAACGAAAAAACCAAGGAGTTGATCATGAAAACTGCCGATGAACTTAACTACAAGCGTAACATACTGGCATCAAACCTGCGCAAGGGGCACTCCAAAACCATTGGCATTGTGGTGCCGCGCATTAACCAAAATTTTTTTGCCAACGTTATTGCAGGTATCGAGGAAGCTACCTATCAAAAAGGCTACAACCTGATCATCTGCCAATCGGGCGAATCGCATGATAAAGAGATACAGTGTGTAAATACCCTGATAAACCAGGATGTGGATTGCATAGTAATATCGGTATCGGCCGATGGCAACGATTACCAGCACCTGCAAAACGTGATTGACCACGGCATCCAGCTCATCCAGTTTGACCGTGTGGCCGAAGAACTGGAAACCCTTAAAGTAATAAATGATAACGAACAGGCATCGTACGAAGCCGTATCGCACCTGATAGAAAGCAGTTACAAACGCATAGCCCTGCTGGAAGGCCCTCAAAACCTCAGCATTTTTAAACAGCGTAAAACCGGCTACCTTCGGGCCTTAAAAACCTACAACATTGATGTGATTGACGAACTGATAGTTGAAAACGCCTGGACAAAGGAATTAGGCGCCGAAGGTACCCGCAAGCTACTAAGTCTCCCCCAGCCCCCCGATGCCATATTCGCCTCCACATCTGATTTCTCGGCCCTGGGTGTTTTGGAGGTAGCCAACGCGATGAAAATAAAGGTACCATCGGAGTTAGGCGTTTGCGGCTACGCCAACGAAGGTTTTTCGGAAATTACCAGCCCATCCATAACCACGATAGACCAGTTTAGTATTTATATGGGCAATACGGTTGCCAACCTGTACTTCCAGGAAAAAGGCAATACCGATACCACATCCAAACCAAAAATCATCAGCATAAAACCTGAATTGATTATCAGGGGGTCGACGGCGAGGAATGGGAAGGGGTAATTATGGAGGAGGTTTTTTTTCGCGCAAAGACGGTAAGACGCAAAGCAATTTAGCTTATGGTCGGTGGTTTCACTGCGCCATTTTGTTGATGATCTTGTTTTCTGAAGAGTTATTATCACCACTTTACGTGTTATTATTCCATTATCATTTAGCTTTGTGAGTACAACGAAAACATCCTGCTGGTGCGAAAACACCGACCAGGGGCTGAACAGCTAAACGCAGCGAGATATGCTCTTTTTTAAAAAACTATTTTTAACTTGAACTAAATGCTCGATTAATTCTACTATTTATTGTTTAACAGTTTTTTATAGCTATATATTATTCTTTTTTGTTGCCTTTGCGATTAAGTAAAGGCTTATATTTTGTAATCAGATATTCTTCAAGTTCATATCGTCCGAAATTTAGATTATAAAAAACCGCAGTGCAACCTCGCAAAAAAAGAGTTACCGAACTGTCTTCCAAGTCGGTAAGATATTTTTTTTTGCCATTTTTTTCTTTTAACTCAAAGGATAAAATTTCGGTTGCAATATGCCGCCTTAATGCGGAAAAATAGGTTCTATTGCTATGGGTTGAATATCTTTCACTAATATCTGAACTTTCACCGATATAAATTAGTTGATTGTTTAGATCCTTTATCAGATATAAACCTGGATTAGAATGCACTAAATACTCATTCCAATTTTTAAACGACATCTTTAAAATCTCCTTTTCCCCTTCTTTCAAAAGCTCACTTTTAACTTTCTGTGTTTCATCCCAAATTCCATTGTTATATGCTATTAAAAACTTTTCTCTTTTTTTAAGCTGAAAACTGTTGATAATAGTCGGGAGGTTAACAATTCCGAACTCCTCAATTTCTTTCCTTCCTAATTGCGTTGATATATGCTGAATTTTAAAAGCGTCGATAGGTACTGCGTTTAAAACTTTGTTATTGGTTAAATGCTTTTGATAATTTTTATAAAATGTAGATATTTTTACATTAAACTGTTGTTTTAGTCGTTGGCAAATATCTTTGGCCTCACCAATATAATAAGGTTTTTCATCATAAGAAATCAGGTAGTTTCCAAAATCATTATGAGTTATGTTGTTGAAGCTTTCAGTTGGTCTGTTAATTAATTGCCAAAGCCCATCTGCAAGGATTAAATCTGAGTTTTCCTGTATAAATTTCCAGTTAATTTTTTCCATTATAGCATTCTTCTTTTAAATTAGGTCCGTTTTGATAATTATTGTATTCTATTGATTTTATGAATAAATTCATTTTTGACCAATTTATTTTGATTGCGATAATTATGAGCAAGTTCGAAAATTAGCTAAATACATCAGGCATAGCACTTTGCAATGTAAGCAATTTTGCTTACATTTGAATATGACAAAGGAATTTGAAAAATACAAGGGCATTCATCCCGGCCTGGTATTGGAGCGTGAGTTAAAAAAAAGAAAACTCAGCAAACGCGCCTTTGCGCTTTCACTTCCCGAACATCCGCAAACCCTCAACGCGATCACTAAGGGAATACGAAACCTGAACACCCCGCTCGCGCTGAAAATTGAAAATGCGCTGGGACTGGAAGAAGGATCGATGATTATGTTGCAGGTTTTTTACGAGATTAAAAAACAAAAGGAAGGTCAAAACAAGCTGCATCCTGATTTTTCAATCATTCATAAGTCGCTTTTCTGGGATACTGATCTGGGTAAGATCGATTGGGAAAAACATGCCAGGTATGTAATTCAGCGTGTTTTTGAACGCGGCACCCACGAACAGAAACAGGAGTTGTTGCGCTTCTACGGAGCAGCCAAAATAAAGGAGATCACAGGGAGTTCCAGCATCTCCGCTAAAACCATTCCTGTTATGCCGCATTTAAACACTCGCTAATGTATTGGAATACAGTTGATGATCAATTAAGAGATAGCCTTCTTACTTTGATGGAAGCACCGGAATTGATAGGCTTCCGCTTAGTAGGAGGAACCGCGCTAAGTCTTCATCTCGGCCACAGGATATCTGTGGATATAGACCTATTTACAGATGAAGCCTATGGAACTGTTGATTTTGACTGCATTGAATCGATGCTTGCACAAACATTTCCTTTTATAAATGGCGATTTTGGTGGCAATCCGGGAATGGGGAAATCCTATAGGGTAGGTACAGATGCAGATAATGCTGTAAAGCTCGATATCTACTATTCAATGGATCCGTTTTTCCAGCCGTTTATTTTAGAGGATGGTGTCAGAATTGCCTCCGTAGAAGAAATACTGGCCATGAAAATCGACGTGGTGCTACGCGGAGGCCGTAAAAAAGACTTTTGGGACTTACACGAATTGCTTACCAAATACACCATCAATGACATGATCCTATTGCACAACAAGCGTTTTCAATGGACACACAACAGAGATACCATTCTTAAGAATTTTGTATCATTCGACGATGCCAATCAGGAACCAGACCCCATCTGCCTCAAAAACAAAGAATGGATATTTATAATGGAAGACATCGAAAATGCTGTGGCTAACCGCTAACTTTTGCATTTTTTTTAGTAAAAAGCATCCATTAATACAATACCGTACACCCCCAAAATTGCAATTCATATTCAATATCAATTAACATTTCTGTTACATTTGTGCGATATAGCTTTTAACTTTCGGCATTATTAATAACGTGGGTTAGCAAAACATCAACCAAAGAAACTTAAGCGTATAATACTTTTTTTCTTTGCTGCTTAGCGTCTTTGCGCGAGAAAAAGCTAAATCACATTTATCGCCTTATACTATGGACGATTTTATTGCAGCGAGGTCGCAAATGGCCTTATCCTTAGGGTTTCACATCATCTACTCCTGTATCGGTATGGTTATGCCTGTTTTTATGGCCATATCGCATTATAAATGGATAAAAACCAAAGACCCTGTTTACAAAAACGTTACGATTGCCTGGAGTAAAGGCGTTGCTATATTTTTTGCTACCGGGGCAGTATCGGGCACCATGTTGTCGTTTGAGTTAGGGCTGCTTTGGCCGGGTTTTATGAAGCATGCCGGGCCTATTTTCGGGATGCCATTTTCTTTAGAAGGAACAGCCTTTTTTATTGAAGCAATAGCCCTGGGCTTTTTCTTGTACGGGTGGAACAAATTGAACACCTGGTTTCATTGGGTTACGGGTATTGTGGTGGGTGTAAGCGGGATAGCATCGGGCATATTGGTAGTGGCGGCCAACTCCTGGATGAACAGCCCATCTGGTTTTGATTATGTAAACGGCAAATACCTCAATATAGACCCACTGAAGGCCATGTTTAACGAAGCCTGGTTTTCTGAAGCATTACACATGACGATAGCAGCATTTTCGGCAACGGGTTTCGCCGTGGCCGGCATCCACGCGCTGATGATCTACCGGAAGCAGAACGTGGTCTTTCATACCAAATTATTTAAAATAGCCATTGTATTTGGGGCGGCTGCGGCCATTTTACAGCCCTTGAGCGGCGATATATCTGCCAAAGGAGCTGCTAAACGGCAACCCGCTAAACTGGCCGCTATGGAAGCTTATTTCCATACACAGGAATATGCGCCACTGGTTATCGGTGGTATCCCGGATACAGCTGCTAAAAAGGTTAATTACGGCCTGGAAATACCCGGTCTGCTAAGTTTTTTGGTTCATGATGATTTTAAAACGGTGGTAAATGGCCTGGATAAAATCCCGGTTAAAGATCAGCCGCCTGTTGCTATTACGCACTACGCCTTCCAGGTAATGGTAGGTATTGGTACTTTGATGATGTTTATCGGCATCTTGTACTTTATAGCCCTGTGGAAGAAGAAAGAATGGTTAAATAAACCGTGGTTTTTAAAGCTGTTTATTATTGCCACACCAACGGGTTTTATAGCCTTAGAGGCCGGTTGGACGGTAACCGAAGTTGGCCGCCAGCCATGGATTATCCAGGGTGTGATGCGCACCAGCGAGGCCGTTACCAAAATGCCGGGCATCCAGTATACTTTTTACCTGTTCACCTTTATTTACTTCACCCTGAGCATATTTGTTATTTTCTTACTGAAAAGACAAATCCAAATGGTGCCCAAATTGTACGACAAATAACCTGCTGATACTATGTTATACATCGTTATATTATTTTTATTTGCATCCATTACCCTATACTTTTTATTGGGCGGGGCCGATTTTGGCGCCGGTATCATCGAGCTTTTTACATCCGATGGCAATAAGCACCGCACCCGCAAAACCATGTACCAGGCCATTGGCCCCATTTGGGAAGCCAACCACATGTGGCTCATCATCACGGTGGTGATATTGTTTGTGGGCTTCCCGGATATCTATAGCGAGATGTGTACCTACCTGCATATCCCGCTGCTTATTTTGTTATTGGGTATCATAGCCCGCGGCACTGCTTTCACCTTCCGTAATTATGATGCCATTAAAGGTGAAAGAACACAAAACATTTATAACCACCTGTTTATCTATTCGAGTTTTGTTGCACCAATGTTTCTGGGTATTATAGCCGGTAGCGCATTATCTGGTCAGATTGATCCAACAGCTAAAGATTTTGTCCATGCCTATATTTTCAGCTGGTTTAACTGGTTCTCGGTGGCTGTAGGCCTGTTTACCGTAGCGCTTTGCGGTTTCCTGGCAGCTATTTATATTGTGGGAGAAACGGACAGTGTTGACGATATTAAGCGCTACATCAAAAAAGCAAAGATATTTAACGTAGTAGCCGTTATTTGTGGGGGGCTGGTCTTTATAGCTTCTGAAATTGAGCATGTTGGCCTATCCAAGTGGATATTCGGGAATGCTATTAGTTTGGTAGCTGTAATAGCCGCCACTTTATCACTCGTAGTGCTTTGGTTTATTATCTCCGAAAAGAAGTACAGGCAATGGATAAGACTGTTGGCAGCTTTCCAGGTGAGTATGATCCTGATATCGGTAGGGTCAACCCGTTTCCCAAGGTTTGTGATATTTAAGGGCGGCAGCTCGATGTCATTACTTACAGACCATGCAACCGTAAATACCATAGATGATTTGGGAATTGGCCTATTGGTTGGCAGTATGTTTATATTGCCGGCATTGGGGTATTTATATTATAGTTTTCAGCGGAAGGACAAGCAATAGAGGAAATTATTGAATTATTGAATTATTGAATTATTGAATTATTGAATTATTGAATTAAACAAACTTAATTCGTGAAATTCGATTTAATTCGCTACTATTCGTGTTTATGAAGAACTACCTTAAAATATTATCTATCGACGAGTATTCCATCACTCCCAAATACCTGCAGCTTTCAAACGCTATTATCAGGGCTATCGAAAGTGGCGATATCGTTAAAGATGATATGCTACCATCCATCAATGATTTAAGTTTCGCTTTGGACACCTCGCGAAATACTATCGAAAGGGTTTATAAAGAACTGAAAGACAAAGGAATAGTAAGTTCAGTTCCGGGTAAAGGTTTTTTCATATCGAATACCGATTTTCAAAAGCCACTGAAAATATTCCTGCTGTTCAACAAACTAAGTACTCATAAAAAATTGATTTACGATGCCTTTGTAGACACGATTGGCGAACTGGCGACCATCGATTTTTATATTTACAACAACGATTTTTACTTTTTTAAAAAGATCATTACCGAAAGTTTTAACAGCGATTATGCCAAGTACATCGTAATTCCCCACTTTTTGGATAATGAAACCAAGGCCCACGAAATTCTTAATACCATACCTAAAGATAAGCTGATTTTGCTGGATAACCTTGTGCCCGGCGTTAACGGAAAATTCGCGGCTATATATGAGAATTTTGCGTCGGATGTATATGAGGCTCTCAAAAAAATGTTAGATAAACTAACTAAGTATCATAACATCAAACTGATTTTTCCCGGTAAAACATACCATTCTAAAGAGATATTGAAAGGTTTCCTTAACTTTTGCAGGCAGTACGCGTTTGATTACGAAGTAGTTGAATCGTCGGCAATAGAAACCATCCAGAAAGATACAGTATACATCAGCCTCACAGAAGATGACCTGGTAGAGCTAATCAAGAAGATCATCGCATCCGACCTGAAAGTAGCCAAGGATGTGGGCGTTATATCTTATAATGAAACAGCCCTTAAGGAGATTATTTTGGATGGCATCACCACTATATCAACCGATTTTAAACTCATGGGCAGCAAAACAGCAGAGTTTGCGTTGAGCAATTGCCATGACCATTTCGCGGTTCCGTTTAATGTTACGCTGAGGAATTCGTTGTAAGCCCCAGCCCCTCTAAATCTCTCCCGGAGGGGGGAGATTTGGGAAAGGAATTTTTTATACTTTTTTGTTTTGGAGTCTCCCCTTTAGGGGAGATTTAGAGGGGCTTCACCTTTATACTTCTGAAAAACACCTCGTTACCGTGATCCTGCAGTAATAAGTGCCCTTGAGGGGCTTCACCAAAGTTTTTCCAGATGGTGTATTTGCTGATGGCAACCAGGTCTTTAAAGGCTTTGGAGCCGCGTTCGTATTCCAGCACTTTTACACCATTAAGATAGTGTTCTACATGGTTATTGGGATAAACGACTACCCTGCCGGTGTTCCAGACGCCAATGGGATGCACAAAGCGTTCCTGTTTGTTGGCTTTTATCAGGTCGTATAATGAAGCCAGCGTTCTGTCGCCATCCCGGCCAAGTTTGGCATCGGGGTGCAGTTTATCATCTAATACCTGGTATTCCAGTCCTATGGCCGATCCTGTGGTAACTTCACTCAGGGTAACAAAGTATTTAACACCGCTGTTTGCACCCGGCGTCAGCTTAAACTCAAACGACAGGTCAAAGGCGCTGTAATTATCATCAGTAACCACATCGCCGCCGCCCGATTCTTCTTTACCGGCAGATGGCAGCACATGCATTGTACCGTTAGCTACCTCCCAGCCGTGGTTTGGGAAAGTTTTTAGTGTTGCACCACGCCAGCCGGCACTGGTTTTACCGTCATATAATAGCTTCCAACCTGCGGCTTTTTCGGCAGCGGTGATGCTGTTGGATTGCAGATTTACCACATACACATTTTGGGGAAATGGCTTTGACTTTAAATTGGTAGTTTGCAGATTTAAGTTTTTGAAATATACCTTTTTACCGGCTTGTTTTTCGTCGCTCACCGCGTGAACCTGTAAGGCTATGAAGCCCTTAGTGTCGATGGTATCCACCACATCAGCGGTCGGGATTCCGTTTACCCAGGTTTTCATTTCGTTACCGATGCACTCAATACGAATATGGTTGTACTCGCCTACTTTAAAGGCATCTTTAGCAGCGGCATTCAAATCCAGCGGGTATAGCCAGTCGCGGCGGCCCTCGTCATAAATACCACCTGTCCATTTACGGTCTGATGGATCAATTTCAAACTGGCGGCCGTAAACCAGCCCCTTGCCATCATGACCGGCCGGGTTATAATGGCTGCGTGTTTGCACCCCGGAGTTGCTCAGTTTGCTTTCTATTTTGGCATCCAACTCTAAAATAAAATCGCCGTATTCCTTTTCCGTAACCAAAAAGGTGTTGCCGGAGTTTAAAACGGTGGTACCCACAATGGCCCCGTCTTCAACCTTGTAATCGGCGGTGCCGGCAAGGCGTTTCCAGCCTTTGAGCGTTTTGCCATCAAATATTTTTGTTTGCGCCTGGGTTAATGAGGCGATTGTTAGGAATAGGATTATTGGATAGATGTATTTTTTCATGGTATCGTGTTGTTAAGCCCCCTCTAAATCTCCCCCGGAAGGGGAGACTTTTTAATTTCAGCTTTTAGTTAAATTATTAGTTAAAACCCTCCCTTCCGGGGGAGGGTTGGGTGGGGCTGCTTACACCCTCACCTCCCAGCCCTTTTCATATTCCCGGCTCCAAAGTTTTTGGGCTTCGGGGTCATTCAGGATATGGCCATTACTTGGGTCTATGTGCAATACGCGGTCAACCCGGTATGATATATTGCCTAATTGCGGCAGCAAAGTTGATTTAAAGCCAATTTCGATAGGACAGTTCAGTGACGCTACTCCCCTGATACCATCAATAAAGTTTTTCATGTGGAAACCGTCAAGCGCCTCGGTCGGGCTTACTTTGTTCGTTCCATCAACCTTGGTATCATCTTTAACTTCTTTTGCAAGTTTATTATCGCCATCGTAAACCTGGTAGCCATTGCCGCTACCGTAAAACAGGGTGCCTTTATCGCCATAAAATACCACTCCGCGGCTTAACTGCTCAATATTAAAACCATTACTACTGCGGCTTTCCCATTCGGCAGCGGTATTGTTGGGAAAGTTGTACAGGATATTCTGCGTATCCGGTGTTTGCCAGTCGTCATTAAAATGGAAGCGGCCACCGGTTGATACCACTTTGTTGGGATAATCAACACCCAAGCCCCAGCGAATCACATCCAGTTCGTGGGTACCGTTGTTCAGCGCCTCGCCGGTTCCCCAGTTCCAAAACCAGTGCCAGTTATAGTGTATCAGGTTATCCTGGTAAGGTTTACGTGGTGCCGGGCCCTGCCATAAGTCGTAATTTAAATTCGCGGGCACGGGCACTTGTTTGCCATGCCCAATGCTTTGCCTGTGGTTGGTATACCAGCCTTTAGCGTAATAGGTACGGCCAATAACGCCATCATGCAATTCCTTCACCATAGCTTGTACATTGGAGAATGAGCGCCTTTGGCTGCCCATTTGCACCAGGCGATTGTATTTTTTTGCAGCCTCAACAGCCATCTCGCCCTCGTGTGGGTTATGGCTACAGGGCTTTTCTACATATACGTGTTTGGCGGCCTGGCAAGCCATAATGGTTGCCGGAGCGTGCCAATGATCGGGCGGTGCCACCACAACAGCATCGATATCCTTTATTTCCAGCATTTTGCGGATATCGGTAATTCCCTTTGGGCGTTTGCCTGTTATTTTATAAATTTCGTCAATGGTTCTATCTACTACTTTGGAGTCCACATCGCAGATATACCCTATCTCGACGTTAGGAATTTTAGCATAGCTCTGCGCCAGGTAAAGGCCACGGCTATTGGTGCCCATAGAGCCTAAAACTACTTTTTCGTTGGGCGAACCTTTGAAAAAAGCAGCTGCCTTTGAAAGTTGAGGCGCAAGTAAAAAACTTGTCCCGGCAACTGACGTATTCTGAATGAACTGTCTTCGGTTAAGCATAGGTAAGAGCTAAATTGGTTTACTGTAATTGTCCATAGGGGCAGGCAGGCAAATTAGCTAAGTTTTGTAAAGCTTCGAAGAAAATGGGTTGTTTTTTTTGAATGCGATTGTAATTTAACTGTTACCTCAACTATCCGGCATATCAATGCTCGGCCTGAAATAAAAAAACAAGCCGACAGGTAATCTGGCTTGTTTTTTGAAATGATAACGTTTAGGGACTTTAATTATCTTTAACTATTAACTGTCTACTTTGTAAAAATAGACATCCCCTGTTATTATCAGATTAGTATTAATACGGTATTTGGCACATTTTTACACGTGTTTTTACGTAATTAGGGGCTGCTGAAAAACTTAAACCATCGTGAAACACAGGCAGTTGTGTTAAGATTTAACGAATGAAGTGCACGGGTTTATGCGATTTTCCCTCAAAACCCGTGCGCTTCAATTTTAGTTAAATTTATTTGCTGTTCGAAAATTCAAAAATACCAGGTATTTCATCGCTATTTTTAACAAAACACCTCGAAAAATCAACTTTTTCATGAGGAAATCATTTTTGGGGCGCATCTGCGAGTTTTTCAGCAGACCCTAAGTAAACAATACCCATAGTAACAGACTAAGGCCTGCCGCTATAATGTTTGAATAGATAATGATATTAGTATTGTATTGGCGGAGGTATCAGCTTGGGATTTTGCCTTTGGTGCCAGTATGGATATATAAGCGGCACTTCGCTGGCGGCATCCAATTTTTTAACCTGCTCGGTAGTGAGGTTCCAGCCTATCGCTCCGAGATTTTGGATTAGCTGGGCCTCGTCGCGGGCGCCAATAATGATATTGGCTACCGTTGGCCTTTGCAATAACCAGTTAATTGAAACCTGCGCTACAGATTTACCCGTTTCTTCGGCAACTTCATCCAGCGCATCTACAATATTGTACAAGTGATTGAAATTGGTTGCCGGACCGTGCGCGCCGCCTTGTACCGTTCTTGAATTTTCGGGAATTGGCAGCCCTCTTCTGAACTTACCACTCAGGTGGCCTGACGATAAGGGACTCCAAACAATGGTGCTCACATTCTGGTCGATAGCCAGTGGCATCAGTTCCCATTCAAATTCGCGGTTTAATAACGAATAATAAGCCTGGTTGGCAATGTATCTGCTCCAGCCATAACGTTCAGATACTGACAGCGATTTCATTAAATGCCAGCCCGAAAAGTTTGAACATGCAATATAACGCACCTTGCCGCTGGTTACCAGATCGTCAAGTGCGCGCAGGGTTTCTTCAACCGGGGTTGTAGCATCAAAGCTATGCATGTGGTAAATATCTATATGGTCGGTTTGTAAGCGTTTAAGGCTATCTTCTGCCTGCTTCACTAAATGCAGGCGCGATGAGCCATAATCGTTAGCGCCATCGCCCATAGCAAGCGTAGCCTTTGTGCTGATGAGCACCTCGTTACGCAAACCCTCCAATGCCTTGCCTAATATTTCTTCAGATGTTCCAATTGAGTATATATTCGCGGTATCAAAAAAGTTCACACCTGCATCAAGGCATAAATTAATCAGTTTTTTGGCCTCATTAACCTGTGTGTTACCCCAGGCTTTAAAAAACTCGTTACCACCGCCAAAAGTGGCTGTGCCGAAACTCAGCACCGGAACTCTTAAACCCGATGCTCCTAATTGTCTGTATTCCATAATGATATTTTGATGTAAATAAACAGGTATCCCAATTAGCATACCCGGTGTAAACAAAACTAAAATTTATTTTTTATAACTGTGTTTTACACAATCATTAATTTGTCATTTATATCACAACAACCTTCAATCAGGAACACTTCTAAATAGTAAATAGAGCCATCAAAGGCCATTCCATTGGTTAACTTTGCGCAAAAATTTAACTTATGGCAACAACTAAACTTACTATCAATAATAACGGATCTGTAAAAATCGATGGAGATTTTGAAATTGTAGATATGCAGGGCAACAGCTATGGCTTACAAGGCAGGACAATAGTTTCTATCTGCCGTTGTGGCTTATCGGCCAACAAACCATTTTGCGATGGCTCACATAAAGGTCATTTTGAGCATGATGCAATCGCGTTTGATTTGCCTCCTAAAAAAGTATAATTAGTTTAATAGCGGGCGCTGCTTGCTAAGCCTGCGCATTATCTGTTCTTTTTATAACAAATGGCTCCTATAGAGCCATTTGTGTTATTATACCTGTAAACTTGTTTACATAGCGTATATTTATAATAATGACAACGCTTACATAGTTGATTTTAAAAGCAATGTAGAGTTTTTACTTGCGGCCGTTGTTCAGTCAAACGAGGATGGTATTTACAATGATAACAAATATGAGTATGCCACAGTATGCCTGCCTTTTCTGAAAAACCTTGGGCATATAATTTATCAACACGAATTGCACCGGCTTAAAAAAAACAAACACGAATTGAAAAATTGATTTGTGTTTCTTAATTCGTGCAATTCGCCTCAATTAGCGGTATTCGTGTTGATTAAAATGCGATTTAGCAAAACTTACCTCGCCATCCTGCGTTTAGTTTTAGTACCATTAAAACAAGCATATGGCAACTACCATAATTGAATACAAAGATAATTTCCCGATACTTTATGGCGACGACAGGATAAACCTGCACTGGCCGGAACGTTATACATCTATTATCGGCGGTGTAAAACTCGGCTGGTCGGGCTTTAAAAACATTTTTTCGAGCCCGTTTTCAAGTGTTTTAAAAATTGGCGCGGGTGGTTACCTGTTAAACCGCGGCCTTACGGGGCATTGTGCGCTTTATAAGCTCATTGGCAAACTCTCAACCAATCCCATTAACATTAATATCCGGTCGTCATTCACGGTAAACCAGCCAAGGCACAAGGTTTACAATTTTTGGCGCAAGCTGGATAACCTGCCGCTGTTTATGAAACACCTGGAAAGCGTGGAAATTATTGACTCTAAATATTCTTACTGGGTTTTAAAATTACCCGCCGATATGGCAACGGTAAGCTGGCATGCCGAAATTGTGAAGGATGAACCAAACGAAATGATAGGCTGGAGCTCGTTGCCCGATTCGGCCATTAATAATGCAGGCAAAGTACGTTTCCAGGACACCATTGACGGAACGGGCACTGTAGTTGATATTGTGATCAGTTACCAGCCACCCGCTGGAGGAATAGGCGCGGGTATAGCGCAGGTATTGAATCCCTTGTTTAAAAACATGGTTGATAAAGACGTGCAGAATTTTAAGCAGTACATGGACCTTGATAACGGACTGGAAGCATCTTTTGATACGCCGGAGGTTATTATTATATCTTAAAAGGCCATTAAAAAAGCCGCTTTGCAAAATGCAAGGCGGCTTTTAAATTCAAAGGCAAAGTGCCGGTGAATATTATTATTTTACTGCATCAATAACGGCTTTGAAAGCATCAGGATGATTCATTGCTAAATCGGCCAATACTTTACGGTTTAAACCGATTTCTTTTGCTGCTAATTTACCTATTAATTGAGAGTAAGAAATTCCGTGCTGACGGGCACCGGCGTTGATACGCTGGATCCATAAAGCTCTGAACTCTCTTTTCTTGGTTTTACGGTCACGATAGGCGTACTGTAAACCTTTTTCTACTGTGTTTTTTGCAACGGTATAAACCTTGCTGCGTGAACCCCAATAACCTTTGGCGAGGTTCATGATTCTTTTCCGGCGTCTTCTCGACGCTACTGCGTTAACTGAACGTGGCATGTTGTTTGATTTTGGTAGTGAGTGCCTGCCTTTACAGCCGAACTTAAAACTCTAATACCTGGTTAAAAAAAATTGTGAATTACTTTCCGATGCAAAGCATGCGTTTAACATTTCCACTATCAGCTTTAGAAACTAAGCTGGTGTGGCCAAGGTTACGCTTACGTTTAGTCGACATCTTGGTTAAGATGTGGCTTTTGAATGCATTCTTCCGAGTGATTTTACCTGTTCCAGTAAGCTTAAAGCGCTTTTTTGCACTGGAATTGGTTTTCATTTTTGGCATAACTATTTATTTAGATTTGAGATATGAGATTTGAGATTTGAGATTCATTTCTCTTCATCTGCCTCATGGCTCGTTTATTAAATTCATTATTTAGATTTGAGATGTGAGATTTGAGATGTGAGGATCATACTCAATCTTAAACCCTATTTAGCTTAGTTGTGAGTTTGCAATTTTGTCTCAAATCTCACATCTAATATCTCAAATCTATTTTTTAGCAGCTTTAGGCGCAAGGGTTAAAAACATCCTTTTACCTTCAAGCTTTGGTAACTGCTCCACTTTACCTACATCCTCCAATGCCTGCGCAAAACGGAGTAGTAATATCTCGCCCTGCTCTTTGTAAACAATGGCTCGGCCTTTAAAGTGTACGTAAGCCCTTACCTTTTCGCCGGCTTCCAAAAACTTAATGGCATGCTTTAATTTAAATTCAAAGTCATGATCATCAGTGTTCGGCCCGAAACGGATCTCTTTAATTACAGTTTGCTTGGCATTGCTCTTTATCTCTTTAAGCTTTTTCTTCTGCTCGTAAATGAACTTGTTATAGTCCGTTACTTTACAAACCGGCGGTACAGCGTTTGGAGATATTTCAACCAGGTCAAGTTCCTGCTCCTGCGCTATAGCAAGGGCATCTCTTAATGAAAAAATACCTTGCTCTACGTTATCACCTACAAGGCGAACTTCCTGAGCCCTAATGAATTGATTGATGTTGTGTTCAGCTTCTTTCTTCTTGAAAGGAAGCCTTGGTCCTCTATTGAAAGGTTTGTTTAATGCCAAGTTATACTTTTATTTCTTTAATTATTTGTTCTTTAAAATCTTCTATGCTCATACTTCCCAAGTCGCCCAAACCATGTTTCCTTACAGAAATCATGCCCTCGGCAGCTTCTTTTTCACCCACTATCAACATATAAGGGATCTTCTTGACTTCAGCATCGCGTATCTTACGCCCTATTTTCTCATCCCTGAAATCAATCAGCCCGCAAATATCGGAATCTTTTAACACATCAGAAAGTTTTTTTGCATATTCCTCGTATTTTTCTGATATCGGCAGGATAATAAATTGCTCAGGAGATAACCAAAGCGGAAAATTACCCGCACAATGCTCAATTAACACGGCAATAAAGCGTTCCATTGAGCCAAACGGCGCCCTGTGAATCATTACCGGGCGATGTTTTAAATTATCGCTGCCGGTGTATTCCAGTTCAAAACGCTCGGGCAGGTTATAATCTACCTGGATGGTACCCAATTGCCATTTACGACCCAGGGCATCACGCACCATAAAATCGAGCTTAGGGCCATAAAACGCCGCTTCGCCATATTCTACAACAGTAGTAAGGCCTTTCTCATCTGCCGCTTCAATGATAGCCGACTCGGCCAGGGCCCAGTTCTCGTCTGTACCGATGTATTTGGCTTTATTTTCCGGATCGCGTAACGATACCTGCGCGGTATAGTTTTCAAAACCCAGGGCTTTAAACACGTACAATACCAGGTCAATTACTTTTTTAAATTCATCCTTTACCTGATCGGGACGGCAAAATAAGTGGGCATCATCCTGTGTAAAACCACGCACACGGGTTAAACCGTGCAGCTCGCCGCTTTGTTCGTAACGATATACGGTACCAAATTCGGCCAAACGAACCGGAAGGTCCTTGTATGAGCGTGGTTTTGTTTTATATATCTCGCAGTGGTGCGGGCAGTTCATCGGTTTTAAAAAGAACTCCTCCCCCTCTTGCGGGGTTTTTATCGGCTGAAATGAATCGGCACCATATTTTTCATAGTGACCAGATGTTACATACAGGTTTTTGTGCCCGATGTGCGGTGTAATTACCTGCTCGTAACCTGCTTTAACCTGTGCTTTTTGCAAAAAGTTTTGCAGGCGTTCGCGCAGGGCGGTTCCTTTAGGCAACCACAAGGGCAAGCCCATGCCTACTTTTTCGGAGAAGGCAAACAGTTCCAGCTCTTTACCTAATTTCCTGTGATCGCGCTTTTTGGCTTCTTCAATCATGTGCAGGTATTCGGTAAGCTCGCTGGCTTTAGGGAAAGTAACACCGTAAATACGGGTTAATTGCTTGCGTGTTTCATCGCCGCGCCAGTAAGCACCGGCAAGGCTCATAATTTTTACAGCTTTTATAAAACCTGTGTTCGGAATATGCGGCCCGCGGCACAAATCGGTAAAGTTTCCTTGTGTATAAAATGTGATTTCGCCATCGGCCAGGTCTTTAATAAGATCCAGCTTATACTCGTCATTTTTTTCGGTAAAATATTCAACAGCATCAGCTTTGCTAACCGGTTTGCGGATGTATTCCGATTTAGTTTTAGCCAACTCGATCATTTTATCTTCGATTTGTTTAAACTCATCGCTTGATAAAACCTTATCGCCAAAGTCAACATCGTAGTAAAACCCGGCACCGTCCTTAACCGGAGGGCCAATACCAAATTTGGTGCCCGGATAAAGCGCTTCCAAAGCTTCGGCCAATAAGTGGGCCGATGAATGCCAGAAAGTTGATTTGCCTGAAGCATCGTTCCAGGTTAATAATTTAACGTGCGAATCTTTTTCGATAGGGCGGCTGGCATCCCAAACCTCGCCATCAACTTCGGCTGCTAAAACGTTACGTGCTAACCCTTCAGAGATCGACAACGCGATCTGGGCAGAAGTGATCCCCTTGTCGTACTGACGAACGGAACCATCGGGAAGTGTAATACTAATCATCTACAACTATGATTTAAAGTTTTATAAAATTACGTTTGCACAATCACCTACAAAGTGATTGTATATTTTGAGGTGCAAAAGTAGGATTATTTTTTGAATTGGGATTGCGGATATGGGATTTCAGTTTGAGAAGGGGGATAGCTCTGACAATTACCGGTTGTCTTCTCTCAATTGCTTAATTTGTTCAAGTGCCAATACATCAATCTGATCTTTCGGGCGATTTACTACCCTTTTGTTTTCTATCAGTTGGTTTATATGAAGAAAAGGAATGCTTATATCTTCAATATTAGCTACCGATGCCATTTGCAAACATTCATCAAAGGTATACCCCTCCAGCCCTTTCATATCAATAAGAATATCAAGGCTCAAACCGTTGTTAAGATGAAAATCGGTCCAGCCCGGCACAAATTGCATATAATCGATCATTGGATAGTCGCCGATATCACATTTTATGAAAGCCTTACGAAGTTGTTGTCTGTTTTGCAATGTATCTTTTAGCCAAATGTCAAGAACTTCCATAATACGTCGATATCCATGGAAGCTTGCAGCATAATCGCCAACCATGATATATTTCACATCAAATTCTTGCAGCGATCTCCAAAAATCTAAAATATCCTCATCAAAAATATCCACAGAAGTTACTTGCTAATAAATGGCTTATGCGCTATAGTTGCTTTATTCATGGTTTGTTGTATTTTGTATAAACGGGTAGCCATCTCAAAACGCTCTTTATAACTACGCTTAAGGCCTTCCTTTAAATACTCCAACTCTGCCTGGGTAAACGGCGACTTGTTTTTGTCCATACATTACATTTAGCAATTATTTCAAATTTAAGTAAATGCCGGTAATAACACAAGCGGGGCTACTAAATTTGACAATGCGAATAAAGCCGGCAACTATTTACCGTAGTTTGAAACCGAGGAAGATGGACTAAGTATTACCGATTTGAAACTAATGGATAAAAAAGAGGAGATGCTGGATGTTGAAGGAAATTAGACCATCGAAAAAGACCACAATCACATATCTTGATATTCACAAATAAATCTAAAATCCCTATTCTTAAATCCAATCTCACACATTCCCCCAACCCAGTGCCAACACATCCGCAAGGTGGATAGTCTTTATAGGCAAGCTGTTTTTATCGATATAGGTTTGCAGTTGCATTAAACAAGACGCATCTGTCGAAATGATATACTCTGCACCGGCGGCTAAAGCATTATCTACTTTTTGCTGAGCCATAGCTGTAGAGATAGCTTCAAACTTAACGGCAAATGTACCGCCGAAACCACAACAGGTTTCGTTATCTTTTAGTTCGAGCAATTCAAGGCCTAACACTTTGGAGAGTAATTGCCTCGGTTCCGTCCTGATCTTACACTCGCGCAGGGCGGCGCAGCTATCGTGGTATACGGCTTTACCATCCAGCTCGGCGCCGAAGTAGTCAAACTGCAGGATATTTACCAGGAAATCCGACAGCTCATAAATATTACCCTGTATGGCCCGGCATTTATTGTGCAGGGCTGTATTGGTAAATAAATCGTTATAGTAATTTTTTACCATCCCCGTGCACGAGGCCGATGGCGTAACGATGACGCTATCTTCCGAAAAATCATTCAGGAACTTACTGCCCACTGCTTTGGCATCGTCCCAAAAACCGGCGTTAAATGCAGGTTGCCCGCAGCAGGTTTGGTTAGGGTTAAAACTCACCTTACAGCCTGCTTTTTCCAGCACTTTCACGGTATTAAAAGCAGTATCAGGAAATAATTGATCTACAAAACATGGTACAAACAGCTCTATCTTCATCGGCACAAATTATTCGGCGCTAAATTCCGCATTTTTTTGAATGCTTTTTTCGGCTTTAAGCAAAGAAAACAATAAAATTAATCCTACTATAAAAAATATAGCTAATACCAACACCGAATTACGCGGACTGCCCGTTATTTCTTCAAAAAAACCGAAGCTGAATAAGCCACCAACTATAGCCAACTTTTCAGTAACATCATAAAAGCTAAAGAAAGATGCAGTATCCGGAATATTTTCGGGCAGGTATTTAGAATATGTTGACCGCGACATGGATTGTATACCTCCCATTACCAAACCTACAATTACCGCAATAACATAAAACTGGCTATGGGTTGTTGTGTAATAAGCGGCAATACAAACCATTATCCAAATGATAACCGTACCAATCAAAACCCTGACATTGCCATATTTACCAGATAACCTTGACATTAGCGTTGCGCCGGCAATGGCAACAAGCTGAATAATGAGGATAATGGTAATTAAAGCTGATGTATCCATTTTTAATTCCTTGGCTGCAAAGCCTGTTGCCACCAGCATAATTGTTTGTACCCCCATCGAGTAAAAGAAAAATGCAGGCAAAAATCTTTTGAGTAAAGGCATCTCTTTTACTTTTTTCCAAACGTTGCCTAACTCAATAAAGCCACCTTTGATTATATTATGGTTGTGGGGCACCGCATTGGGACTTCCTTTTGGCAACACCACAAACGGAATAATAGCAAAGCCCATCCACCATAAACCAACCAGCAAAAATGATAAGCGGGGCGCAAAACTACCATCGGTAATCCCAAACCATTCTGGCTTTTTCACAAATACAAAACAAACTATCTGAAGCAATACACTACCAATATAGCCATAAGTAAAGCCCTTTGCGCTAACTTTATCCTGCAAGTCAACGCTTGCAATTTCCGGCAGGTATGAATTGTAAAACACAAAGCCTCCGCTATAACCAATTGCTGCAAGAGCAAATGCAATAATACTTGCCTCAATAGGCTGATGAGGTTTAAAATAAAACAAATAACAGCACGACAACGAGCCTATCGCTGTAAAAAATTGCATAAAAAGCTTTTTATTACCCTTGTAATCGGCTATCGACGACAATATTGGCAATAATAAAACCATGATCATGTATGCCGTTGCCAAAGCATAATCTGATAATGCCGTGTTTATAAAACTTTTGCCAAAAAAGGAGACCCTGTTCCCGTTAGCCGGATTGGCGGTTATAGCCACATAATAAGCCGGAAAAATTGTGGAAGTGATGACCAGGTTATAGGCCGAGTTGGCCCAATCAAAAAATGCCCAGGCCCGGATGGTTTTCTTGTTGTTTTTGGTTTCCATTGATACTTTAAAAGTAGGAAAAAAGAATCAAGAGTCAAGAGCTGCAAAGATTCAAGAGTCAAGAATCAAGAGCCAAGACCGGATTTAGTGTATATATGGTTCAAAAAAAGTCATTGCCGAAATAGCAATGACTTTGCAAAGACAAAAAAGTCTTAATTCTTGACTCTAATCTCTTGATTCTATTTCACAGTCGGTTTCCACTTTTCCTGTAGCTCCTTAATAAAGTATCCGCCAACAACGCTGCGTGCCTGGAAACCTACCTGTTTGCCATCGGTAGTTTCGTGCCAATCGCTTAGGGGTACGCGGGTTGGGGTTTCCGTTGCGTATTTGTAAACCGGGGCCACAAGGGCGTTAAAGTCGTCCTGTTTTTTGGCCAGGGTGGCTGTCCATATTATCCAATCGCTTTTGGTATAAGTTTTACGGCTATCCAATGGCAAACCAAATTCGTTTTGTTTGGTAAGATAAAATTTAACCTCGCGGTCATAAACCGATTGCGGGAACAGGTTTAAGCCAAGAATTTTATCCCAAACAATATTATATTTTTGGCTCCAGGTTTCCGGCTTTTCAAACACCAGCGAGTAATGATCACCGGCATTGGCCAGTTTCATCCATTTGGCAACCATTTCTTTGGCGATAGCCCTGTATTTGGTGCCTGTAGCTTTATCGCCTATTAAATCGGCAAGGTGAGCGTAACAACCCACGCCTACTATGGCTTTGGCAGATAAGTTTGCATTCCGCGCCAGGTGACCGGCAAAATCATCGGTACACAACTGGTTGGCCGGATCGCCGCCTTCCCGAACCAGGTAGTTAGTCCATGCGGTTAAAGTTTTCCAATGCTTTTTGGCGTAAGCAGGGTTATTGCCTTCGGCTTTAACTATAGCCGCAGTAAGCGCCAACATATTGCCCGATTCTTCAACCGGCATGCCTTCGCCATAAGTTTGGCCATTTGCCAGCGGATATGTACCTAAATCATGCGCCGCAAAATCATGCGGAAACTTGCCGGTTTCGCTAAAATAGAAGATACCATTCAGCATGCCTTCCATCAGTTTTGGGTTATAAATAAGGAATAATGGAGCCGAAGGATAAGTTACGTCAACTGTATTAATAGATCCATTACTGAAATTCTCTTTCGATAAAAATAAGATTTCGCCCTGGGGATTTTTTACCAATATATGAGCGGCTATTGCCTGGCGATAAGCCAACACACAAAGTTTAGCATATTTATCGCCACCTGCTTTTAAAGCATCGCGATACATCAGTGCGTTAAAAGCTGCGCAGTTTTTAGTAATGACGGGGTAATCGGTAGCTGCTTTGGCCAGCAACTGATCAATAGTTTTAATTTGCGCGTTTTGCCAGTATGGTTTTAAGTTTACATTAAAGTATTGAACAGGCGTAATATCATCGTAGCCTAATTCAATAAAATGCTCAACCGCTGTTTTACCTACTTTGCCAAAAGGCACAATCGTATTTAGTACCACATCTGTACCTTCTTTAACGGTTGATTTATTGTCGTTTTTAAAAAACGAGGTCACGGCTTCGTCGCCTGTGCTGATGTATTGGGTAGCAGCAGCCGATTTTGGCGCCGCAACATATACGTATCCCCAATCTATCCGTAAATCGTCTCCCCGTTTTTGTAAAATGGGCTGCTCAATGGTTCCGGCTTTTAAAACAGACAGCGTGTTTGTTACATACTTTTGCGTTGTAACCGGCTGTGATGGTTTGTTACGGGCAATATCCGCAGATGCGCCTAAATAAACTTGTACGTTGTGTGCCTGGCCGTTATTTGACTTTACACTGTAAGTAATGTACGATATTGGGCTTGCCATCAAATCAAGGTTATTCATCAACAAAGGCGATGTAAACGTTACCTGCAAATCAATTTTGCCGCATTTAAATGCGTACATGGTTTGGGTAGCCGTAACCTCAACGTGGGTTTGTTTAGCTACCTGAATATCGGCATGTTGGGTAGGTTTTAGTTCATCAGCAAAGCCGGCATCAAGGGCAGCACCGCCGCCGGTATTGGTGCAATGTAAAGCCAATACGTTTTCGCCCTCTTTCAGTTTACCGGCTACACCATCCTTAAGCGGCATCATTTGCAAATCGCCATTGGCGCCGCTGCTTACGTTTATTTTTTCGCCGTTAAGGTATACTTCGGCTTCATCATCATGGTGAAGTTTCAGGAACAGTTTATTAATGTCTGCTTTATGGAAGGTAAACACGCGGCGCGCCCAAATATCGCGGCTTGTCCACACGGTTTTACCTTGTTTAGGGTCGTCGCTAAAAGGGGCAGTGCCAGTTTTCCATGCGGCATCGTCAAATTTTTCATCGGCCCAGTTATCTGACGGTTTCGTTTCGGTATATTTTACTTCGTAAGGTTTTTCATCGCCGCCGGGCACCAGGGTTTTGTAGTGTACCGGCTCTTTACCCATAAACCGGTAAACCTCACCATCAACCTTTATCAGGCCCAATAGTGATTGATCTTTTCCTGTCCAGTGATGAGTTGTTGATTCGTTTAAATCATCGGTAAACGACCAGATGCTGAAGTAAGGATTATGCGTAATAAGTGGATAAGCCGGCGCTTTAGTATCCTGCGCCCAGGCAAACAGCCCGCAAATTGAAATACAAACGGTTAATGGAAACCTTCTCATGTGTTTTAGTAATGTTTATAATTTAGATTGATAAGTACCAACGGTAAATATTTGTTTTTCTTTTCAATTAATAAACGCTTTTACGAGAATGCATCAAATAGACGATTAATTGATACGAATTGTAGAAAGATGGGTTGCAGATGTGCTGCGGATGTGCAGATGAGCCGCAGATGTGCAGATTTCAAATTTCAGATGTGCAGATGTGACTTGTCATGAATCAAAGAATTAGCAGAATTTAATCCGTCATCTCATTTAATATCATTCCCTCATCTGAAATTTGAAATCTGCATATCTGCATATCTGAAATCTACTTAAACAAATCAAAGCTATAGCTTGCTGTGCTCCAGAAATCGTCTAAGGCGATGATCCTGGGTTTAAAAAAGGAGATTAATGCGGGCCAATCGTTTTGGTTAAATACGCTTACGTTGGGCAGCGTTTTAATGATGCGGCTTACTGTTTTATGATTATCGTTTGTAGTGTGCAGCAGCCAGTCCCATTCTTCGCCTATGCTGGTGTTGAATACGGCTTTAAGCTCTTTAAACTGATCAAAAACGAGTTCTTGTATGCCCAAATCAGGATGCGAAATTTCGATACCAATAAATGCCGACTTTTTATCGGCCTGCATTTTAAAATGCAGGTGCTTAATGCCTGTTTTGTAATTAACCCAGTTAATGCGTAAACCATCGGCCGACGGTTGTGGCGCAATATACTGGCCAAAAGCCGTCCAGAATGCCTGTTTAATTTGTGATGCCTGATCGCGCGAGTACAATAGCTGTTATGTTTATTACGCAGCGAATTTATAGATTATTTTGTGCTTTGTATAAACGCTACCACCTGCGCCTGTTCATTTGCCGAAAGCGGGCCGCCGGTATAGTCCCATTTTAATTTGTTGTTATCGTAGGTTAGCCGGCCTAAAAAAGCCGGGTTAAGTACATCGTCTAACAGTGGCGGGCTATCCCCTATTTCGGGCGCTATTTCCTGAAGCTCCAATAAATGGGCCACACCATGGCTGTCGCCTTTATATAAGGCGTAAACGCCCGTAAAATCAAGACTATTATTTGATGCCTGGGTTTGTACCGGTTCAATGATGATGCTTATAGGGATTCCGTTGTCTTTATTAATTTGATAGCTTACTGTACGTGGCATAGTTTAGTTTTTGTTTATTAGTTGTATTACAAGTTAGCGCCGAAATTGTTCGGGCGGATAAGGCATCAAAAGAAACTAAATTGGGGTGCCTGCCGGCATTTTTATTGATGATATTAAATTAACAACAAAGTAATGAGGAAGATAAACAAAAAACCAAAATTATGTTTTATAATTTAGCTTAAAACACTATCTTTGCGACCTGTTAAAAATCCTAATGCGGAAGTGGCGTAATTGGTAGCCGCACCAGACTTAGGATCTGGCGCCGCGAGGCGTGGGGGTTCGAGTCCCTTCTTCCGCACCACATGGGATTGTGTCAAAATCCTGATCGGGCTGCTCCAAAAAGAGCAGCCCTTTTTCATTCATTATCAGCAGGTTATGGGTTAGCGCAGGATTGATATAGGGTGTTCTAAATGCACCCTCACTATAACTCAAACCATGTTTGAACACCCCATTTAATAAAGAATGTTTTTGGTTCAGATTTGATCTTTTATAAATGGCCGGTAATGCGGTCATTTGAGGTAATAAGGCCAATTGCTCTGAAAGTATGTCTTCCTGTAGGTTATTTAGATAGCTGATCTCCTCATTTAACAATGATTTTTCCGATTGAAATTTTCGATAATACTTTCTGTAGGTTTCGGTTTCAATCTCATCATTAACCAAACGTTCTTCCAACCGCTCTATCTTCAATAATACCGATTTAAGCTGCTCTTTCTTTACTTCTGCCTGTTTCAATTTGATCTGTACTGCTTCTTTTAAGGTGCTATTTGCCGTCTTAGTAATATGCTCAACCTGCTTTTCAGTAAAGCTTAAATAGGATAAGATCGTTTCCAGGTCATCATGCAACTTCTTGTCGCGGATATTGACATTGCCGTGCTTCAGGCATCGGTAATAACCATAATAGTGTTTTTTTCCTTTGCTGTAACCTGCGGTCATGCTAGTTCCGCAATAGCATTTCAGAATACCACGTAACGGGAAATCATCCCGCGGCTGTACTTTCTCTACTCTTTTATTAAGATTTAATAGTTCCTGGGCGCGCCAAAACTGGTGTTCGGGAATGATGCCCTGGTGCACCGCTTTAACGTACCGTTCAGGTTGCTTCTCATTGGCTTTTACCCGAATCAACCCGGCGTAAGCAGCATTGTTTAATACGCGGACGATAGCATCGCTCCCCGTTAATGTGAATCCTAATTTTTTCACATCTTGGTATATCAAAAACTGGGGGACACCGGATAAGTAGTCCCTGAAAATCTTTTGAATAATAAATGCCCTGCTTTCATCAATAGTAATTAAGCTTTTTCCGCCTTGCTCCCTGGAGTTAAAATAGCCAAAAGGGGCAAGATGCACATATCGCCCCGATTCCTGAGCTTGCCTGATACCTATTTTTGCCCTGCGCCTGATGGTAAATAATTCCTGGTTCGCCATCATATACTTAAAAGCCCGTTGCATAAATACCATTGGGTCTGCTGTATCCAGATCAAGTGGCTCATTGGTCGCCAGTACTTTTAAACCGTGTTTTTTTTCGAGGTATTCAATCTTTGTTAAGGCTTCAGCAAGATTGCGGCTAAAACGGTCATGGTCTAAGACTATGAGGTATTGAACCGTGCCTTTATAGCTTTTAATAAATCTTTCAAGCGCGATATAGTCGGGGCGGTCAAAGGTGTAGCTTTTTTTGCCGTCATCAATGAACATTTCAATAAGCTCTACTTTGTTGCGGGTACAATATTCCCTGATATACTTCTCTTGCGAAGCTAAAGACCATTTGGATTGATCTTTAACACTGATCCTTACGTATCCTATCGCATTCATCTTTTGTTTCGTTTAATATGATTTCTACAATGATCTCTGCTATTAAATTTAACAAAAAAATTTCATTTTCGTCAATTTCTGCTTCAGTTTTTTCTGGATTTTGTATCGTTTTTTCTAAAGATAAACTGCTCGTTAGGGTTACTTCTTTTATAGGTAGTTCCCTTTTTGTAGGAGTATCCAATTTCACCATTCGCCCCTTCGATCTTTTATCCTTTAACATCGCTGATCTCTTTTGCTTTGTAAAAGCAAAGCTGCCTGAATGATATAACATAGATTGACAATAAACAAACAGGCGATTGATGACTTTTAGATAACTAACTTTGTTTCAAATAATTTAATTCATAATCTTTCTTAGCTTAGGCCATGTATTTGAATCTCAGGTTATTATTTAACAACGAAAACATGAAAATCATCGTGCAATCTTTAGAAAAAATCCCCACTGATAACATCACGGATTATACTTTTGACAATAAGAAACTGTCAGATATTGCCTTTAATTTCCAGAATTTCAAATTGGCGGAATTGGCTAAAGAAAAGCCTATGGATTTAGAGATCATCATCAATGTATTTTACAACAAAGCGCATCAAATCAAATGGGATTTTAAAAGCCCAAAGATTATTCCCACAGAAATTAAATTAAACATCATTGATCTGCTTTCTAAATAGTTAGCTTGCAGTGATTTGCTGCATATTAATCCGCCGGATCGTTCTATATTGTCAATCAACATTCGTTAACCTCCCCACCTTTGGCTTAAATACCACAAGCCATGATACGCAAAACTGTCCTAAAAAGCTCTATCGGAAAAAAGTACAAACCCCAAGTCGAGCGAATATGCGAACAGCCCCGTCATGGGATACGGCAACTCTTACACACCTTCGAACATTTGGAGGCACGGCTCGGAAATCGCGAAATCCGTGGAACGAAGTATGCTCAAAGCATATGATCGAACTCCCAAAACGAAGTTTTACCAACGACCGTAAGGGAGCAAATCCGAACACGACAGTGTTCGGCAAGATGGTTATGCACAAGAGTTGGCAAAGTCTAACCCGGTTTTATTCCAGTTTGAGTTTAACGAGTTTATAAATAACTATTTATGAAATGGTTTAATGAATGCCGAACGCTTGAAGAAGTTAAGGCAACCTATAAAAAATTGGCTAAACAGTATCATCCCGATTTAGGAGGTGATACAGCGACCATGCAGGAAATAAATAAAGAGTATGCGTTTGCTACAGCAAAAGCCATAAAAGGGGCTAACCTTTCCGAAGAAGAAACCGAACACGAGATACTATCATCCGAAGAATACCGCAAGGCTATAGAAAAGATCATCCATTTAGACGGTATTGTAATAGAACTGGTAGGTTATTGGATTTGGGTTACAGGCAATACCTACCCTGTAAGAGCCACCCTAAAAGATGCGGGGTTTTTCTTTGCCTCAAAAAAATTAGCATGGTATTTCAGAACAGCCGAATATAAGATATCCAAAGGGGGTAAGAAATCCCTTGATGAAATCCGCGACAAATACGGTAGCGAGGTGTTGAACGAAGATAAGCCCAAACGCAATTACATCAATCAAAAATCATAAAGTTATGAATTACATAATCGTTGAAAGGCATTTGCGGCCCCGAATACGCCATCATCGTAACCGATAAAGACGGCAACAACCGAGTATTTTAAAACCGAGAAGATGCCGAAACAGAAGCCAATGACTGTCAAGACGGTTTAGTAATTGAACTATAAAACCACAACCAATCAGCAACAGCCCCGTGTCGCAATAAACATAGGGCTGTTTTTTTGAAAAATTTTCTTGTTTATGTGATTATTAAGTCCGCTAAAGCGACTTTTATTAATAGTTTTGATAATGTAACGGCCTTTAATGATTTTAAAAACTACCAAGCCAATAATTGATAAACCAAGTGACTTAGCTCAGTTTGTTTATGATCGCTTGCATAATAATACGATAGATCATAATATTAATAGTTTAGACATTCTAATAGAGTTATTTGAATGTTTATTTTATACAAGTCTCCATAGTGAAGAAGGTGATTTAATTCGTGTAACAATTACTTTCTTCGATGCCGAAAACCCACAACTTAAAACTCGGAAATTCCAACCAACGGATAAATGGCGATATGTTCCTTTTGCAAAACCATTGCCTTTTAATGTAACTACTTTAGTTAAATTATCTAAAGCTGCCGACCCTTGGAGCAGTTCGTTAGCCGTTTTTTATGATGAAAAATTCAACCTGCTGATCTATGGGATGATTGATCAAGCTATACATTCACAAAGCTATATTAATTTTGAAGTAGATAACAAGCCCGACCAACCGGGATATTTTAAAGCGTCGATTAATGGAATAGGCAATATTTCAGTAACAACAGAATACGACTTAATTGCTACATTAAAACAAGATAGTTTAATTACCGAATATTTAAACGTGTTCCAAAGTGGGCCGATTGGAGACTTGATAAAAAAACTTGCAAGATCGCTTAATAAGGATGTTATAAAATATTTAAAGGAAAGTTATCCAGATGAAGATTATACTGATTGGGACAGTTCGAAATCTATTTTATGTAGAACAACAATCGCCCGTATTTTAAATCAAATCAAAAAATATAATCATGGGGGAGCAATTCTCTTTTCTAACGATACAAAGAATTTGGACATTAAGTATCCGCTTAAATATGATAGGCTAGCTTCAGCTATGAGTAATATGGTTAATATAAAAATTGCCATAAGTAAGGAAGAGGAAGAGGATGCCGATTTTAGCAAAATGATTTCGCTTGAACAACATTATCTAATGGATAGTTTACATGTTAAAAAGCGAGCAGCTACTAATGAAATAAAGGGTGCTATACGTTTTGTTGCCTCTCAAAACTGTGTTGATGGATTGGTGCTTATAGATTATGGTTTTATCGTACAAGGTTTTGGTGTTGTCATAAAAATAGAAGAATGTCCGGATATAATATATGAATCGGTAACAGCAACAGTTAATGAAGGGAAACTTATTCCTAATCAAACAGATAGATTTGGAACGAGGCATCGCTCAATGTTTGCTTACTGTTATAATCATCCCGGAAGTATGGGGTTTGTAATTTCCCAAGACGGAGATATTAGGGCAGTCAACAGAGTTGAAGATAAACTTATCATGTGGGAAAATATTCAAACTCAAAAGACTATTAGAAGTGCGTTTTTCAAGAGAGAAAAAAAGAGTGCAAAATAATTATAATTATTCCCAACATTCACTATCTATTTTTGCAGCCAACTTTGGCCAATGACTTGATCCGTATTGCCCAAAGTCTTCTTTAGAAAATTTAATGGTTAGTTTAGCCAATTTGTCCTTATAGAACTCAAACTCGTTTACTTTCTGATATTTAGTAAGAGACGAACCATAGCTTTTTAGGAAGCCTACTATAGCGGTAGAAGTTAATAAACGCCCATTTTTATTAGATAAATCCCAATAGTCCTGGTATCTGTTTTTTACAGCATTAAAATATTGTGATAATGATACGGCGCAAAACTTTATATATTCCCAATATAGATCATCAGGCCAATTTTCGCTAAGCAATTCTGCCTTTCTTGAATGCGCCCAATATTTAAAAACAGTCTCTTTGTCCATAGATATTTCAACTAATCCCTGAAGCCCATATTTAACAATTGTTGGAGTTTTAATGCCAATTTTATCTAAGGGAGATAGCTGAAATAAATTTTTAAACGGATCACGAGTATTCATTCGCATTAAAACATTACTGGCAATTCCCAATGGTGATTTTGGCGACTTTAAAGTTTCAATATATTGCAACAAGTCCGTCTTAACCTTGTTGTGATTATTATTCATTAATAAGAACAGACTGCTTTCAAATATTCGTTTGTCAGATTCTTTGTATTTGTCACTGTTATAAAAGATTCCGGTTACAAACAAATGCCTCCTGTCTCTGTGTTTTTGAATTTCTTTTTCTAAGGCATCTGCTCCGTGATAGTGCCCAAAAACTCTATGTTGCCCGTCAATTATACCTATTGAATTTATCAGGTAAGGGATTCTGATTTGAACACTAGAGATTTTCGCAATTTCACTTACGTTTATTTCTTCGTGGATATTGTTCTTGCCAGGTTGAGTGAATGTAGTCCCTTCAGGTAAAGTGACCACAATATTGTCAATAAACGTCCTTTTGGAAGTAGCTAAATAGGTTCTGATTTTATCAATCTTTGATTTTTCAACTAATCGTTGATAATACTGACCAATTTGACTTTCCCAACTATCTTTTCTGAACACATAAGCGCAATCTAAAAGTTCTTGAGCCTTCATTACAAAGGAAACAATATGCATACCATCAGGGAATCCGGTTCCGGCTTCAGGAATAATTACAGCAGAGTCGATATATCGTGGTTGAGTGCTTGAACTATCATCACCTATATCAAGATGAGTAAGTCCTAAAAATTTAAAAAATTCGTTCCGGGCAGAAAAGCGGATACTTTTAGCCAAGTGCAGGAAATATTTAAGTACTGATGGGCTAAAGTATTTTATCTGTGGATACCGTTCAGCGACATCTTCATTTACAGCCGACTCTGATGCATAACAATATATTACATGATACCTAGCTGTCGGATATTCCGTGGGACGTTCAAATTTTTCCGGAGCAAGCTCGGATAGCCATTTTAAAAATTCCTCTTTATTCTCTTTTATTTTTTCAAAATAATCAACTTTTGTTCTTAAATGGTCATTGCTAGAGCTAATGGTTTCTTCAATTAATACAATGATGTTTTTATAAAAATAAACACCATCCAGTTCACCAGGGATATTGCCAAATGCCTTTTCTTTACCATTGGTAGATATATATTCAAACCCAGTGGTTTTAAAAAACGAAAGGACATCACTATGAAGTTTCTTTTCGCGTCTGATTTTTAATTTTTCATCCGCAGATAATACCTTACGCTTTTTCTTGGGTTTCCTTTTAACAGGAGTGACTTTTTTTGCCATTAATTTTTATTCGTTAGGTACTTTTATAGGAATGTTTGAATAAATATACTCGTATTTGCTTATCCCGTTGATTACTTCCTTGTTGACACACTTAGAAGTATAAGAATAAAATTTACCTATTTTATATCTAAAAACATCTTCCTGACCTAACGAATCTGTCAATTCAGACTGGTCAATAATCTGAATATTAGGAACAATTTTTGATTGATGAATAAGTTTAGATAGCGATTGATCTTCAATAGTTATATCTGGACACACACCATTTTTGAAAAAAAACAAATCGATTTCATTGTTCATCTTATCCTTAGCGAACATCAAAAAGTTATGGCCATTTTTTTTGTTAATATATTCACAAACACTGTTGGCCACTTTAAGCTTTCTCAGTTTTTTATTTGTGTCTTTAAAATTTTTAATCAAAAGTCCTGTTTCCTGGATCTCTTTGGTTCTTTTTTTCCAGTATGTTTTCGCACCGTCAATAACCTGACTTTCAAATTTTCTTTTGTATTCTTCATTTACATCAATACCAGCCGAGTTTCTGCCCATCAATTTAGACATAGCTAACACTGCCCCAGAACCTGTGAACGGGTCGAAAACATAATCATCTTCATCCGAACATAATGAAATAATTTTTTCCACCAATGGAAAAGGAAACGGGCAGAAATGATCTTGCTTGTTTTCTCCCCAGCCTTGAATTGGCGTTGTGTAATTCCATACGTTAGAGGGAGCCTTTCCATCTGGATTGTACCTCTCAGGGTATGTTTTCCACCATTTTTTTAAATCCGCTATTTCCCGTAACCTGTCAACTTTAAATTTATAATTATCGCTTTTAGTGAAAAATAAAATATACTCATGTTGATTTTTAAAGTTGCCTTTTTGATTCCATGGCAAATTCTTACCCTTATCCCATATGATAATATCCTTTAAATTCCAGGTATCTTTATTTCTTGATTTCAATTTATTAACTATATCAAATGGGAATAATTTTCTTTCGCCACCTTTTTTAAAGGTGTCAACTATTAACCAAAACGTGGCATCAATTGATGAAGAATAGTGACACTGCTGATAAACATCAGCTATTGTATCAAGAAAAGTGTCATAGTTGGTGCTGCCATAACCTATCTGATTCTCATTATTATCATAATTAATCAGATCAAAATATGGAGGGGAAGATATGATTAGGGTCGGAGGAGGAAGCTCATTTTCTTTTAAAATAGTTGAAGTTGAAATTGCATTCCCAATAATATATTTCTGGACTATATTTTCCATAACAAATTTCGCGTATACCTTAAAATTGCATCAACAATGAAATTGAGCGAAATCTTTTAGTAATTCTCATTTAGAACTAAAGTTTATAATCTGTAAATATAATAAAATCAAATGGCTTGAAAAATAGCCGTTTTTTACAATAGTCGCAGATAAATTAACACATATGGGGATATATTCATATTGATTTGGATACACCAAAACACATGTGATTATCTAAGTTTCACCAAGGTTTAAAGCGATTTGTTTTTCTATTTACTGACGATAAACCTTACTATGAAACTTACAAAAAAACAATGTGTTCAACTGGATTGCCTTTTGGTGGTATACCACTGACATCATACATCAACGGAATCTCAAAGCCAACCGCATTCGGCGTTTCTGTAATGCTCAGATAAAGGCTAACATTCCAGGTATAAATAAAGAGAACATCAAAGGCGCTGTCAAATGGCATAAAATCTTTCACGTATCTGCACTAACAGATTTTCCGCTATTTGAATATCAGGCCTATCAGGCAAATCGAATTTCTCATAAGTCGCTTTTATCTGTTCCATTTTTTCTTCAACCATTCGCATCAGGTCGTCAAATTCAAATTCACCAATACGGATCTTTAGCAGGAAATCACGGTCCTCACGTTTTACAATCACCTGCTGATACAACGCGATTTCTTCGGCCATGCTTAAAAGCCGAAAGGTGTGCATCATATTCTTAGCATCATAACTTTTGCCATGCGACAGTGTACTTTGATAACGCTGTTCATTTCGCTTTTCTTCCCATTCCTGGTACTCTTTATATTCCCGGCAATAAATGGAGTAGCTATCCTTATTAAAATTCATTACAGCAATGTTCTCTATTCCTTTAGGGACAGAACTTAACTGCACATCATCAGCTTCAGCACCTGAAGCAATCCCTTTGAATCGTCCCTCGGTCAACTGGCTTTGATGATATAGTAAATACACATTCCTGAAATGGTCCAGATTAACCAAGCCACATTCTTCCTGGGTAAAGCTATGTTCTGTTAGCCATTCCCTTAATGGGATGCTGCCATTATTATGGATCACAAAGCAGAAATCCAACACCGATTTACGTTCAGTGTCTAATGGTTTATTGATCTTTTTATTTAACCCTCGCGCTTTCCTAATCTGCGTTTGCGCATATCCTGCAAAAGTATCCAGGCAAAGTTTTGACAGAAAATCTTCTGGCTTGATCAGGTCCATTAATGGGTGGCGAAATAATATATGCTCTTTAGGCGTACTTAACAGCTCCAATATATTGGGATTGTTTTTAGTCAACAATTCCAGGAAACGGCCTATCTCAAAATATACCTCATCGTTGGTTGCGTTAGCTATTTGATCTTGTCGCTCAAAACCATATAACTGCTTTTGAGGCATAATAAATATTCCTTTTTTGTCTACGTCAGAACCGGCAACGTTCAGGTTATAGGCTGTGCTGCCGCTGATACAATCCAGCAGGATCAATTCTTTTCGCTGTTTTAACTGTTCGTAGGTCATGGCTGGATATACTTTCTAAAAATATTATTCAATTCATCCGGGTACTTCTTTTCGGATGGCAGTATGGATATACGCTCTTTGCACCAGTCAAGTGTATCACTTAGCCATTGGTTAAGTATAGGCACAGGTGCTATCAAGGCTTTTTCAACGGCTACCTTTTTCTTTTCCAGCAGCTCATCCATTGCGTTTTGAACTTCATTGTCGGTTATCATAACCCTTAAATGCTCAAACGCCATAGGTGGTACCGTTTGTTTTTCAACTATCCATAAACAAGCTAAGGCCGGGCGAAGTGCATAAAAATAACGCTTTAACTTTACCTGTTCTGTTTGCAGATCATCGCGAAGCGTATTATGTGCCATCGATAGGTAATGATTGGCACCTGAGCGTAGTGAAAAGTATTCAGGCATAAGCTTGCGCAGATCATCTACAAAAGCAGAATCGCCCTTGTACACGATTGGCGATTGCAGCCATTCGTACAATGTGCTGTTTGATTTCAGAAACAGCTTTAATGCTTTTTTGATATCCCACCCACCTATGTCCAATACCTCGTTAACAGGCAATCCCAAATTGTCAGGCAGATCTGTTATGCCCAGGTAATCATTTATCGGCCTGGCGTATATAAATCGCACATCAAAATCACTATCCGGCGAGGCAAAGCCCCAGGCCCGGCTGCCTGATTCGCAAGCGTATAGCATTTTTATATTTTCAGCCTGCTCCAGTTCGAGCAGCTTTTGGAGGATTGTCTCGGTCATAATTTAATGATATAAGGTTACAAAATTTAAATGAAAGAGCAACAATCGGCAGGTGTCTTATGGGAGTCGAACCCTACCGCTTACGCGGTTTCACCAGCGAAGTATCACCCGCCTACGACATCTTTCATTATGTTTTTAAAAAAAGGCAAAAAACAACAGGTGCGTTTTTACTGAGCTACTATGCGAAATAAATCGCTGGGTGGATTTGAACCACCGTCCTTCCCTTCCGGGACGCTCTAACCGAAGTATCACCCGTTTACGGCACCTTTTAAGTTTTAAAAGAAGAGCTACAATTAACCAGCGTTTGGTTTTTGCGTGACAGGCGAAGTAACGCTGGTCTACGGCATCTTCTTTATTTCTTAAGGGCAATGATCAATATGCGCTTGCACTGCTCTACCAACTGAGCTACAATGGATTGCTCCAAAGGCCGGGATCGGACCGGCGACACGAAGTAGCGTATATTTACGGCACCTTAATATTTAAAACTTCTTTAAAAAAGGGTAAAAAGCAACAAGTGAAATGCACCTTGCGGTGCTCCTGCTCTAACCAAACTGAGCTACAACGGCGTTCGCAAAAGCGAGACGCTGAAGGCCGGACTTGAACCGGCGACCTGGACGTTAAATGCGAAGTAACACTCATTTACGACACCTTTTTTCTTTTTAATTTCTTTAAAAAGAAGGGCTAAAAGCAATAAGCCATTCATTACCTGCGCGTAGCTATGCCCGCCAACAGGTCCCGGTCGAAGTAAGACTTATTTACGGCACCTTCTTTTATGTTTTATAAGGAGCAACAGGCGAACGCGGGCCGGGGGAACGCTCAGGGACTCGAACCCTCAGCATGTTTAACCACACTGCCCACCCCCTCAATGGCGCGAAGTATCCCGTTTCTACGGCATCCTTATTTTTTAATTTTTTTTTAAAAGTATGGGGCGTTAGCTTCACCATACTTGGATTTATAGTTCTATGTTATTGATAGCATCCAAAGCTGAGCCTCCGTTTTCTAAGGCAGCTAACACCTCAAAAACTTTGTCACTCCAACCGGCTACCAAGTATACATCATTGCGCAATATTTGCAATGGTGCTTGTCCGTAACCTTTCAGGTCGAACAGGTAGAGTTTCGCTTTTGGCGATACCTCTGCCTTGTAGCGCAACCATAAAGGCTGTATGTGATCACCTGTGGTTGATGAGCTGTTCCATAACTGGGCATCGGTAAATAGAAACACCTTGTCCATTTGTGCCTTACGCTGTAATATATCCTTGATAACCAGATAGCCATTGGTGGCATAGCCCACCTCGCCCTCGCGGCGATAAAACTCCTGTACGTTACCTAAGATGTTGTTACGCGGTACAACAATGGTTTTCCACTTATCACCGAACATACCAACCTCTACGTTTTTACAACGCGATTGCAACAGCATAGCCAGCATTAAGCCCACATCGTACAACAAGATCTTGCTTTTGGCCGATACCGGTACCTGCATTGATCCCGAAACGTCGCATGCTAACAGCACACAGGTTTCATAACCAAAGCCTTTTATATTGGCAGCACTTGCCTGCACGGCTTTTTCCAAGGCATCCAGCAATTCGCCGGTATAACCTTTGTTGCTGCCCTGCATTAAAGCGGTCAGCTTTTTAACCAGGCTTTGCACAGGCACCTTGGTTACCACCGGATTGATCAGCTCGCGGTAAGCGGCCAAATAACGGAACGGGAACTGCTTGGCCTTAGCAACCTCATCCGCATCGGCTAAGCGGGCGCATACTTTTTCAAAGTGTGTGTAGCTTACACCTGCCTCCTGTATGTTGCGCAGGTTACGCAGCAAGGCCATGTAACCCAGCTTGCCACTATCTATCAGTTCTTCCCACTTAGCGCGGAACGCTATTGCCTTAGCCTCGTCGCTGTCAAAATTCAGCTGACCTAATGCCGACAGTTCAGTTTCCCATGTGTAAGGCGTTTGCAGGGTGTTGTTCACTATTTTGTTGAACAGTACTTGCTGCAATTCGTCCTTTGCTTTAGGGTGAACCAGAAACAAGGCATCGCGCAGTTTGATAGCGCCGTCGCGGTTGTATTTTCCAAACTGGTACTCGTCGAAACGGTTAAACGCCGTCGACAAACCTTTTTGCAATTGCTTGCTCAGTCGGTTCAGCTTTTTAGTGCCGGTACGCTTGTTCAGCAATTCGTAACAGGCCAATAGCTCGGTGATCTCATCGGCACGACCGATTACGCCATCGGTAACCCGGGCGACCAAATTGTCGCCCGAGTGCAGCTTAGCCAATTCGGTAACCAACACCAGCGGTACCGAACGCATATACATTTTAGTGCGGGCATAAACAGCCAACTTACCCACAAACACCGGGTCGCACGCGATGATCAGTCTTTGCAGGCGGGTTAAACGCGCCTCGTCTTTTTCGTAAAAAGAGTCGTTTAAGCTCCAGGTAACCACGGCGGTGTACAGCTCCATTTCTGGCGACAGCGTAAACGCTTTGGCACCCCCGTAGTTAACAGTCTGGTTTTTAAATTTGCTTAACAGGTTGAATTTCATTGTGAACCTCCTTTATTTCTTAATGTTGATACAAAGAAATAGAGGTTCTGCGCAGTGTATTTGCGCAGGTTAAAATATATTGAAAAAAGATGAATTAATTTTGTGCCCGAAGAGAGACTCGAACTTTCTGGAGGCTGTGAGAGTTCGAAGCAGGTCCAGTCACTTTGCATATAGACCCCAAGCAGGGCGCTTGCGGCAGTGCGGGGCATACGGACTACGTGGTTAGCCGTAGTTTTAAACTATATGTATAGGGAAGTCAGAGACGTTTGGGCAATGTAATATACTACTGACAACTTGGTATAGATTTAATTGTAAGGTAATGATAATGAAAGAGTTTTTTTATATTTATCCCCACCTGACCAATTATAATTATGTCAACAGCTTTAGCAAGATTAAACCGACCGATTAACCCTGTCTGGGCGATACCGCTTTCAGATTCAGCACATAAACATTGGCTCGAAAAAACAGACGAAAGCAGTGTGTTGATATATCACCGTGAGAATATGCTTTTTGATGTTGCTGAAACTAAAGAGAGAACGGCTATACGTATTGCTAAGGAGCATCCTAAACTGGAGATAGAGGAAATACAAAAAACTGCGGAAGAAATTTTCGACTTTCAAAAAGTAAAGCACAACGATTGCATTTTCGGTGTGGAAGGCAATTCATTGGTCAAGGTGGGGTTTGTTCAGGCTAAATCAGACAACAATACATTTGGCCTTGTTGCTTTAAGAGAAGAAATACATATCGAGGTTGAATGGGTTAAGCTTATCGATAGCCCGGAATTCAAAAAACAGGTTTTCGTTCCAGGGTATGAAATCAAAAAGCTGGCCCCAAAGGAGCTAACTTACATTGAGCGTCAGGTAGGCGATCAACTCGTTTCTGCCTATGAACGGTTGCCGTTTTTTATGGAAGAGATCGCGAGTGAAGCCTACAAGTCATACGAAAATATTGGGAACACCTTTATCAATAAAGAAATTTTAGACATTCCCGTTGGTAAAAAGCTGGTCAATCTTTTTTACGGAACTAACCGAAATAACACCGGTTCCGAAAATTTTCATGACAGATATGGAAAGGTTGGCGGTGAGTTGGTTACTGGTAAATGTGTGGTCAGCATTCCGGAGATACATGAAAAGGGTGAATTAGAAAAGCCGCCCGAAATATTTTATATACCTATTGGCCCTGATGATCCAGAGATTGAATTTGCCATTGATAGCCTGGAAGAAATAGGTTATGGAGAATTTACCGATATCATCAAGCGCGACCTGGAAAACATACCGGATAAGTCTGCTCTGATTTTTATTCATGGTTTCAACACCACATTTACTGAGGCCGCTAAACGCTCGGCGCAAATAACGAACGACATTCCGTTTAAAGGCTTGTCTGGATTTTTTAGTTGGCCTGCAGGTGGTCGGCTGGTGTCTTATGCCGCAGATATTGAACGGGCAGAAAGCAGCATACGCGGATTCAGTAAGTTTGTAGATGAACTGATTTTGAATTCAGGCGTGGAAAAGCTACATATCATCGCTCACAGTATGGGAAATAGAGTACTGACTGGCGCGCTGAATCTGTTAGGGTCGAAAGCGGAATTGACAGAGAAACTGCAACGCATACACCAAATTGTCTTGGCTGCTCCGGATATCGATCAGGAAGTATTTGCGCAAAATATTTTGCCGGTTTTTAAGAGCATTGGTAAAAACCGAACTTTATACTCATCTGATAAAGATAAACCTTTAGGCTTTTCAGAATTTTTCCGCGAGGGCAGACCAAGATTGGGACAAGCGGGCAAAGATATTTTTGTGGCCGATGGACTGGATACCGTTGAAGCATCTTATATCAAATCCAAAGACTCACACGGCTATATGTTTGAAGCCACCGAACTGCTATTCGACTTGTATTATTTATTGAATATGGGCGTTGAACCTCAATACAGACGGTTACGGCCTTTGCCAAAAAACAACATGAACTTTTGGCTTTTTGTATAGTTATAAAAACAGTTATGATATGTTGACTGATGCAGAAACGATGGTATTGGCTTCGGTGCAGGTATTTTTGGCAAAGTACAACCGACCTAAACCTGTGGCTTTTGGCTCGGGATTTACTATTAATTACCTTGATAAAACATTATTCATATCCGTATCCCATGTAACGGCGCGTGAAGGACTGACCACTTTTTTAGAAACCAATATTCCATTTGACCCAAAAGATGGACCCATTCTTAAAACGGTAGACGGTATATGCAATTTTGACCTATTTAATACTGCCGGTGTTCAAACACCTGAAGAATTAAAAGAATTATTAAAAAACGGTAAACGTAAACGACTTGACATCAGTTTCGCTGAATATATACCCAATGATATACCGTTGTTGCAGGAGGAAATAGATTTGGGAGCTTTTAAAGTGCCTTTTTGCGAAAAGCTTACGCTGGAAATGAGTTACATTGCCGTACCAGATGAAGAGGAGCGTTATGGTTTTTATGGTCAGATAAAGTCGCAGTATTCCGGCATGAACCTCAAAAGGACGCCAACCCTGAAGCACTCCTTAAAATATCATGGCACCAGGGACGATTTCTACATATTCTTGTCACCCGAGGTGATAAAAACCAAAAAGAGTTTTGCAGGTTGCAGTGGTGCACCAATTCTTGATTCGCAACAGCGATTGGTCGCCATAGCCTGCGGCGTAGCACCTCCTCCGTCAAGGTTTATTTACGGCTTTTCTATACAGAAGTGCAAACAATTGCTGGATTATGCACTGCAAATGAAAATGCTGTAGGCTAATAGAATTAGCCAATCAATTTGAGACTTCCATCTTCGTAGGGTCAATGGGTAAAGCACTACACTTAGCGCAAGCATGCCATAAATGTCAAAAAGAGCCGTAACCTCAATTCTCCGGCTTCTCCCTTGCATCCGCCATTCTCACTATTCTCGGCTCAAACTTAGCCAACACCTCCACCAAATCATGTTGCGCAGCCATTACGGTATGGATATCCTTATAGGCCATCGGTGCTTCGTCCACGTCGCTTACTATTAGGCTAAGTTTATCAATTAGGTTGGCGGTGACGCAAGAGTGTTGTTTTGTAATAATTTTATGATAATTTCTTTCTTCTCTTCCACCACCCATATCCCGATCTAAGACAAAAATAAGATACGATGAAATAAAACGTAAAATGGTTCGTCTTACCATCATCAAATAAAGCGATCATTAAAGTAAAAAAAACTAACAAAAGCACAATAGCACCTATCTTTTTGAGGTGAAATTTTAGTTTTCGCTTCTTTTCCTTTTTTGCCCATGCTTTCCTAAGCGATTCGTTAACTATATTAACTTGTATCTCTTCTTCCTTTAGCAATTCCAATACCTGTAAGTTGATATCGACCCACTGCTTATAATTTTCAAAGGTGAATGATTTGTAGAGATTCAAAAATTTAATGAGTTCTACCTGTAATTGTGTTAAATCATCAGCATAGTATAAGTAATAATCGTCGAATTCGTAGATGGCGTTATTCTCAAAAGAGGTTAGTCTATCACATGATGACATACTACCTAACAGTATTGCTATCTTCTCTACTTCTTCCACATCATAGATCGGCTGCCGGTGGTAGGCGAGCCCCAAAAGCACCCTATCGCAAATCGGGTTGTCGGTTGGCTTAACATATTTGTTTAATACTTCAACAAGGCCGTTTACATCGTGACTAAGTGATACCTCGATAAAAAAATATTCTGGTTCATCAGCATTCGCAATGATATGATCGGCCCACAAAACAATCTCCTCCCTTGAAATTAAGCCAAGCTTAAGCCCTCCGCGAAATACTTCAAGCAATAATGGAAAATCTTGTACCTGGGGTGATCGTGCCATATTTATTCTTAATCGTTTTTTGAATTTGTTAATATACTTAATCCTCCGGCTTCTCCCTCGCATCCGCCATCCTCACTATTCTCGGCTCAAATTTTGCCAATACCTCCACCAAATCGTGCTGTGCCGCCATCACCGTATGGATATCCTTATAAGCCATCGGTGCCTCATCCATATCGCTACCCATTAAAGTAATGCGCTTGTCAACCAAATTAGCGGCAATAATAGCCTTATCCAACGTTTTAAAAGCCGCGCTACGGCTCATGGCTCTGCCCGCACCATGGCTGGCGGAGTTGATACTTGCCGCGTCGCCTTTACCACGGACTAAAAAGCCGGGCGTACTCATGCTGCCGGGGATAATGCCTAATACACCCTCACCTGCCGGGGTAGCGCCCTTACGGTGCACCATTACTTCGGTGCCGTCGGCCAGTTGCTCTTTCCAGGCAAAGTTGTGGTGGTTCTCTATCATGCTGATAGGTTTAACGCCCAAGGCACGGGCAATTTTATTATGGATTTCGTGATGGTTGGCGCTGGCATATTCACCGGCCAGGTTCATGGCAATCCAGTATTCTTGTCCTTCATCCTTATCCAAATCTAACCAAGCCAGGTGTTTGGCTTCGGCAGGGAGTTTGGTTTTGGTCATGGCAATGCGGCTGTAAAAGTCGGCCACGCTGCCTCCAAACCCACGTGACCCAGAATGCGATAATAAAGCCAAATACTTACCAGCCGGGATATCAGCCAAAGCGCCGTCAGCGATGGTCAATTCGCCCCATTCCACAAAGTGGTTACCGGTACCGCTGGTACCTAATTGGGCATAAGCCTTATCTTTTAATGAGCGAATGATCTTTGTTTCGCCCCAGTTTTTACTATCAAATAAAGAACTATCAAAGTACGATTTGGTAGTACAACCCATCCCGAAGTAGGTGTTATCAACCAATATATTTTTCAACTTGTCGGTTTCAGTATCAATAGCTTCGGCAGGCAAATCAAAAATGCTTAAACACATACGGCAGGCAATATCAACACCCACAGCAAATGGGATAATTGTATTGGCAGTAGTGGCCAACACGCCACCAATAGGCAGGCCATAACCTTGGTGTGCGTCGGGCATTAAAGCCCCCGCAACAGCAATAGGTAATTGTATTGCAGTACGCATTTGTGCAAGCGCACCTATTTCAATATTTTCTAATCCCCACACCGGAAAATCGGCTATTTCTTCTTTCAGCTTAAAGTTGTTGCGTTCCTGCTTAACAAACTTGCCCTCTTTACGCATGGCAATCACATCTTCGGCCAAATTCTTAAACTTTCCACCTTTCTTTAAAGCGTAAGGCATAGGGTCATCGATTAAAGCTTCCAAATTGGCCAGTATTTCGGGCTTGGCCATTACGTCGTGTTTAAGCAAGCCATTAGCCACCCGACTAAAATTCACCAATACTTCCACATCATTGATGCCTAATGCTTTTAACTCGTTGTTGCCTATTTTTTCCTTTTCCATAATATTAATACTAAAGGTATCATTTAACAATTTAAATCTCCGGGGCAAAACCCCTCTCTCAAGATCGAGAGAGGGGGCGTTCGTGAACGCGTTCAGCCTTTCGACAGTACAAAGAGAAACATCAAGTACGCAATCTATTTGCGCAGTAAAAAATATTTTATAAATTCATCAAAATATTTTCAAACCGATGCCTGTTAACCGCAACGCCCTGATCCGCTACCGCACCATTGACCAATGCCTGCAAAACCGTTTTAAGAAATGGACGCTGGATGATCTGATAGATGCATGTAGTGATGCTATTTACGAATATCAAGGCATTGATACAGGTGTTAGCCGCCGTACAATTCAAGCTGATATGGAGATGATGCGCAGCAACAAACTGGGTTATGAAGCGCCTATTGTGGTAGTTGATAAGAAATATTATACCTATAGCGATAAGAATTATAGTATTACCAACAGTCCGTTAAACCAGCAGGATATGTAGGTACTGAGCGAAGTATCTGACTTGTTAAAGCAATTCAAAGGTTTTAACCATTTTACTGATCTGAATGAAATGGTGAGTAAGCTGGAAGACAAGATCTATTCGCAAAAAACACAAAGCACGCCAGTAATTGACTTTGAGAAGAATGACAATCTGAAAGGCTTGGAATGGATTGAGGTAATCCGCAAGGCTATTGTGGCGAAGAAAACAATCTGTATTACCTATCAGTCCTTTAAAGCCAGGGAAGCCAATACCTTTTGTTTTAGTGGATATCTATTGAAAGAGTATCGCAACCGTTGGTTTGTATTAGGGGTGCAGCACAAACGCAACGCCCATATTATGAATTTGGCTTTAGACAGAATACAAACTGTAACAGAAGATAATGAGCCTTATAGAGAGAATCGGGCGCTTGATTTGGCTACTTATTACAATGATTGTATCGGCGTAACCAAATCACCAGGTCAGCGCGATTGCGAAGTAGTATTTTGGATAGATGCAGCTAATGCACCTTATGTAGTCACCAAGCCACTGCATCACACACAAAAGCTATTGAGCGAAGATGTCAGTGGAAAGATATTTAGCATTAAGGTAATATTGAATTTTGAGCTGGAGCGTGAATTATTGGGCTTTGGTTCTAAAATGAGGGTATTGGGTCCAAGGATATTGGTGAAGCAAATTAAAGCGCAGTTGACGAAAACGTTAGAAAATTATCAAACACTGGAAGATAAAGCGCTTGCCTGATTTTGAAAGTTGGTTAATAATTGATTCAGTTTATTGCGGTCTTTTCCGCTCATCGCCGGATAAACAGGTAAATAAACCAGGTTCTCCAATGCCAGCTCTTCAGGGTCGGGAATAACAGCCGCCTTATTCATCTTGATTAAACTCGATGCTTTTTGCGAAGCATCGAAACCGTTATTACGTAAGTAACTAATCAACCCGTCTGGATTATTCGTTTCAACTGGCATCACCCAATAGGTGTGATTTTTATTCCTTAAACCAATTTTATAGCCATCTGGAATATTGGGTAAAATATCATTGGCCAATTGTATCCTTGATGTGATGCAGGATTGATCGAAATTATTGAGCTTGGTTTGCAGTAGTCGTTGATTTGGCGCACATGGCCGATAACGGATTTGTTTAAAAATGTCATCTCCAGGGAATCCTTTTGTAAAGCCATCCAGTACTTCTTCAAAATCTTTTCCCATAGCCATCACTATGTTATAGAATCCGGTATAAATAATTTTGTTGGTGAGTAGCTTTACAAAGGCTACTTTAAACAGCTTTTTAAAATAGCCTCCGTTATCTTGCTGATCATATTTCTCATTTCGCGCAGCAACCTCAGCATACAAATCAGGATGATTTATTTTGATCATCGCTCCACTTATAGCCGTGTTGGTTTTAATAAAGCCGAAGCTAAACATCACCACATCTGATGCGGGATTTCCGTCATATAAATTTCCGGCATAAGCCTGTGCGCAATCCTCAAAGATCACCAGGTTGTGCTTTTTAGCTATATCAATTAGCTCGTCGGTTTCCATTATCCCACCAAAAAGATGTGTTATCAGTATAGCTTTGGTGGCAGGTGTAATAGATGCTTCTACTACTACGGCTGATATATTTAGTGTATGCTTGTTAACTGGGACGGGAACCGGTATTAAGTTATGACCAGTAATGATGTTAAACATATCCGGTATGTTAATATTTGTCACCAAAATTTCGGAGCCAGCCGGGAAATTCAAGGAGCTTAATACCAGGTCAAAACCTGTACGTACCGAAAGGCAGATCCGTTTGTTGGTATCTTGATCAACATCGGGCTTTTGAGATTTAAAGCGATCAGTAAGGCAATAATAAACCCCTGAAAACAGGTCCTTATAGCTGATATATAATTTACCTCTGGGTATCAAGTTACAATTTATATAAGCAGCTATAATTATAATTGAAAGTAATGATATATTAGCGTATTGCCAAAATCATCTATGCGCCTAAAACAAAAACTACCTGTAACCTATCTACTATTTACTTTTAACGGTCGTTTATCAAAAGGTGCTTTTTGGTTAGCCTCCCTGTTTTACTGGTGCACCTTTTATGTATTATATAACCTGTTACTATTCAGTATAGGCGAACACGCTACGTTTATATTATACCCGTTATTATTCTGGATCATTACCGCTACATCTATTAAACGCCTGCACGATCAAAATTATTCGGGCTATTGGCTATTTACTATTTTGATACCTGTACTTGGGCCATTGTGGTTGATATGGCGATTAGGATTTAAAAAAGGCAATTATGCAGCAAACCAATATGGTTCGGTGCCCGGATCAGCGCCTGATTATTTAAAGAATGACGAGGGCAAGGAAATTCCCCACCTTAAAACCGATGAACGTATTATTGATGATGTAACTCGGCTGAACCCGGTGCTGGTAGCGAAAATAGTGCGGCCAAGTTCTGTTGAAGAAGTCTGCGAAATTGTAAAAAATACTACCGGGGCCATCTCCGTCGGTGGGGGGCGTTTTAGCATGGGGGGACAAACTGCTAGTCCGCATAGTGTGCATGTGGATATGCGTAGCATGAACAGGGTATTGGAGTTTTCGGCTGCAGATAAACTCATCAAAGTACAAACTGGTATCCGTTGGTGCGATATTCAGCAATATATTGATGAATATGATCTGAGTATCAAGATCATGCAAACCTACGCCAACTTTACTGTAGGCGGAGCTTTAAGTGTGAATGCCCATGGCCGATATATGGGTATGGGACCGTTGGTATTATCCGTACGTTCCATTGATGTAGTGCTGGCTGATGGTTCATTAGTGTATGCCACCAAGACAGAAAACCAGGAAGTGTTTTTTGGTGTGATTGGCGGTTATAACGGTATTGGTGTCATCGTTCAGGCTGAGTTGGAACTGGCTGATAACCTCGCCATCAAGCGCATCGATAAAAAAATGAAAGTGGAAGATTACAAGGATTACTTCTTTAAAACTATCCGCGATAACCCGCAGGTTGTTTTCCATAACGGCGACATTTATCCTCCCAAGTACAAACGCTTGCGGGCGGTAAGCTGGATAGAAACTACCGAAAAACCTACCGTTAAAACCCGCTTAATGCCCTTGAAGGAATCATATCCGCTTGAGCGATATTTCTTGTGGGCATTTACAGAACGGCCGTTAGGAAAACCTTACCGGGAGTTCGTGATTGATCCTTTGTTGTTTCGGGGCAAAAAAATTCACTGGCGTAATTATGAAGCTGGGTATGATGTAGCTGAATTGGAACCGAAATCAAGAATCAACAGCACCTATGTATTGTTGGAATATTTTGTGCCGGTTAATCGTTTTGAAGAATTTGAAAAGGCCATGGCCGAAATATTTATCCGTTTTAACGTAAACGTGTTGAATGTTTCTATCCGCCATGCCAAAGCCGATCCGGGGACTTATCTTGCCTGGGCGCGTGAAGAAGTATTTGCTTTTGTAGTTTATTATAAACAGCGTACTGATGCCGCCTCTAAACACGCAGTTGCCGTTTGGACACGCGAATTGGCCGATGCGGTGACCGCTGTAAATGGTGCGTACTATCTGCCTTACCAGGTACATTCAACAGCAGCACAATTTCATAAAGCCTACCCCAACGCGCAAAAGTTATTTGATCTGAAAACCAGGCTTGATCCTGATTATAAATTCAGGAACATTTTTTGGGATACCTACTATAAACCATTAAAACCACAAAACAATGGCTAATACATCCGAATTTAGAGCAATATTCAACGATACCAAATGGAGCGATGATTTTTACCGCTTTTTACAGGTGATATTTCATCTATATCCCGAAGATAAATTCCATCAACTGATAAAAGAGGAAACTACTGCCGGTAAAACCGATGAAGAAATCTACAAATCGATACAAAAGAAACTGAAAACTATCAAACCGTTTTTATCTGAATTGACCTACGCCTTACCAGCACTCAAAAAGCAAAAAAAGGAGATAGTTAGGCAAACACTTGAATTATTGGGCAATGTAAAACACATCAACGGCTATGCCGAGATCGGCTCTACAGGCCGCTATGTTAGTCAGTTGAGAAAGGAAGCTAAAGTTACCGGTCCAATATATTTGATAAATGACCTGGCGCCAACCAACTCACCGGCAAACATAATGGAACGGGGACAGTTAGGTAAGCTGGGAACCTTTGTTGATATTAATGGTTATGATTCCATCAGCAGTGCGGTTATACCCGATGCCAGCCTGGATGTGGTTACCTGCTACATTGGTTTGCATCATTGCCCGGTAGCTAAATTGGAGGAATTCGTAAAATCTATTTACCGTACCCTGCGGCCTGGCGGCTCATTTGTTATCCGCGATCATAATGTTAAAACGCCAGAGATGGCCACTTTTGTTTCATTAGTGCATACGGTATTTAATGTAGGCTTGAATGAAACCTGGGAATTTGAAGCGAAAGACTTTAAGAATTTTAAACCGGCAGACGAATGGGCCGAAATTATTGAGAAAGCCGGGTTTAAAGATGCGGGTAAACGGATACTACAGGATAAAGATCCGTCCGACAATACTTTGATGTTATTCACCAAAATATAAGCATGAGAAGGCTAAGGATACTGACATTCATTTCGCTGCTACTGGCCATAATAACGTTCACCGTTAAAAACAGAATGCCATCCACTGTGCCTGCCGGGACGGGCTTGTTGGTTGATAAAGCCTGGCTGACTACCAATCCGCATCCGCTAACGCCGCAGGCTGCTATACGCCCGCCCGATCAAACTTTTCTAACTTACCCTGAATGGTTTCTGGTATTTAGTCCGGCTGAACAGGCTGATTATTTTAAAACCCACACCTCAACCACCTTTCCTTACCTAAAGCATGTTGACCAGTTATGGGGCGGCTATCGGGTGGTGTATGATCAGATTAAGGGTAACTTTCCCTTTAATACCGGCTATCACGTAATGATATGGGTAATAGCCGGCAGTACAACCGTTGAATATAGTATCAAATCATTTTACGAAACTATTATTGGCCGGTTAACCGATACCAGTCCCAGTGAAGAAATGACCGCCGAGGATAATTTCAACGCTGGTTATGAACGCAGCTATGTGAAATTTATTGAGGCTTTACCCTGGTACGAATACGACTTTAACCATCAACTTAAAACGCTTTGGAGGAATACCTCTGTCTCCGGTCCACATTTACTGCGCAAACTGGAACGCCGATATTATTTAACAACTGAACTAATGGTTAAAAGCGGTTATGGCTGGTTGATAGGTTTGGGTACTAAATCGGCTTATGAAACCGCCTCGCTGAAAACCGCAGTTATTATCAAAAAAACGCCGGGCACACTTAGTGCATTCGATGGGGATAAAAGCGCCATACTTTTATCAGATAGCACAATTCTACTTGATTTACCACGCTATGCAGAGTTCAACCAAGCGGTTTCCCTGTTGGCCAAAAACGGGATTGTATTTAAAGAAATTGCAGGCAATACTGGGGCAATTATGCTCACCGTTTTAACCAGTAAGCCTTTAAACATACCTGGCAATTATAAAGTATTATTCACCCAACCCATCGTTACCAAACCGGGCTTAAATAGGATTGCTTTAGTAACAACGGTAGGTAATTTAAGCAATACTGTAAAGCAATTTTTAGCTGATAAGATGATCATTGAACATGTGTATGACTATTAATGTTGTTCTCTATCTCCAAATCTAAAAGGCTGCTTTTTTGATATTCAATTTAAATCCTATCTTTGCATCAATTCCTGATTTATTAATCTTTTAAACCTCAAGGAATCATGACAGAGCAACGCTACATATCGCCCCTTTCGCTCATTGCCCATTAGGTAGGCAAACACTACGCATTTTATTTAATTATTTACGGTTGCTTTAGCGACCATGCAAATCGTTTGGCCTGCCGAATTAATTTATCGGCTTTTTTTGAGCGCTTTAAAAAAGGGTATATCCTTATTCAAGGACGAACAGAGAGATCCAATAACATTTTAAGACAAAATTAAATGGAAGTCCTATGGACATACATGAATGGCCGCGCTGTATCAAATCGGCGCGGCAAAAAAGGCGGCTCGTTAAAACAGACCGTGATAAGCAACTAATACAACTGGACAAACGGCGCGATGAACTTTGGGAACAAAAAAAAATTTTGCCCACAGTTCCTTTAGAGCACCCTTATCAGCGTGGCTGGAAACGTTTTTTTGTGTTGCGCGATGATATTAAACGTGGTACGCAAGCTGAGTTTTACGAAGCTTTGCTGGCTAAAATAAACACGGTTGAGTATCATCACGATAAATCGTTCAAACGCAAAAAACGGCGTAAAGGGCGCAATGTTTATGTGGTTAAACATCAGCTGTTGCGCGAGTTTTATGATTACAGCTGGCAAGCTAACCGGATGAAGTTGACAGACGAGGAGAAAGCCTGCTTTATACGCGTGGAATTTATTGATACACATCGCAGGTTGGATGTGAAATATGTGATTACCGAACCCTGGCGCTACTTACTGAAAATAGTGCCCCACATGGTAACACATATTAAATTGATGGACACAGATATCGAAAGGGAACTATCATACATAGAAGATCATATCGATAACAATCATCTTACACCGCGTATCAACCTTTTAACCCGTGGCCGAAGCTATCGCTGGAAAGATCGTTTTAACGAGCGCATCAAATACATTAACAAATTTAAAAACATACCCAGGTATAGCCCCAAAGAAGCATACCTGGAATTAGAAACATAAACCCAAATGGGAAATTTACGAACAAAAGATTTAAGTAAAATAGGTTATCATAATGATCAGCTGCGAAGCCTGGTAATTGGTATAATCTCTAAAAATTTCAAACACCACAGTAAACAGCAATTGCTTGATCTGCTGGTGAATATTAAAAACCACCCGGAAGCATTTCTGGATGATGAATTAACAAGCAAGATAGCCGAAAAGGTGATTGGCAAAATTGAAGTGTCATCCTTTAAAGCCTATGAGTTGCGGAATGAGACGGTGTTTTGCAAAACTTATGGCGGCAAGGGCATCGAGTCATCAGCTAAAAAACAAATGGAGCTGGCCAACTTGTTGCCAATAAGCGTGCAAGGCGCACTAATGCCCGATGCCCACATGGGCTTTGGCTTACCTATTGGCGGTGTACTGGCTACAGATAACGCGGTGATCCCTTATGCGGTGGGTATGGATATTGGCTGTCGCATGGCGCTGTCTATAATTGATGAAAGTGATGGCTTTTTAAAACGGTTTGAATACCAGATCAAACAAGCTCTGAAAAACCATACCCATTTTGGTATGGAAGGCGGTTTGGATATCAGGCAGGAGCACCAGGTTTTAGATAGCCCGGTGTTTAACGAAATACCCTTCCTGAAACCCTTGCGCAGTAAAGCGGTAAGGCAATTAGGTACATCGGGTAATGGCAACCATTTCGTAGAGTTTGGCGAGATTGAACTTTTAGCTGACAATAGCTTGGGTTTGCCCGCTAAAAAGTACACGGCCCTATTAACGCATTCGGGTAGCCGCGGCTTAGGCTCGGCAATAGCAAGGCATTACACCCAGATAGCTATGAACACTTGCAAACTGCCACGACATGCGCAGCAATTGGCCTGGCTGGATATGAACAGCGAAGCGGGACAAGAGTACTGGCTCACCATGACTTTGGCCGGTGATTATGCCCAAGCCTGTCACGAGCGCATCCACGCCAACCTGTTAAAAGCTTTTGGCTTGAAAGCTTTGCACGTTGTAGAAAACCATCACAACTTTGCCTGGAAAGAGCAATTGGCCGATGGCCGGAATGTGATCGTCCATCGCAAGGGTGCAACACCTGCGCACAAAGGTGAGTTGGGGATTATCCCCGGGAGCATGACAACGCCGGCTTACCTGGTATCGGGTAAGGGAATCGGTGATGCTTTGTACTCGGCATCGCACGGGGCAGGCCGGGCTATGAGCAGGCAAAAAGCTAAAGATAGCATGACGGTTTCAGCCATGAAGAAATTGTTGACTAACGCAAGTGTTACCTTAATTGGCGGCACGGTTGAAGAAAATCCCTTAGCTTATAAGGATATCGAAACTGTGATAGCAGCGCAGCGTGACTTGGTTGATATCCAGGGTAAGTTTTATCCACGTATTGTTAGAATGAATAAGGAGTAGTAATGAAGAAGATGATGATACAAATCACATCAGGCAAAGGCCCGGCAGAATGCTGCCGGGTTGTAGCCTGTGTACAAAGCCTGATGATGAAGCAGGCCAAACAACAAGGTATTGAAATTAAGGTGCTGGAAAATAAAGCCAGCGAATTAAATGGCACGTTACTATCTGCTACGATGATGGCTACAGGCAATAACCTGGATGAGTTTGTTAAAGAATGGGCCGGTACTATACAATGGATAGCGCAAAGCCCATATCGTAAATACCACAAACGTAAAAACTGGTTTGTTGGCGTAGCCGCTTTTGATGTGAAGGAACTGATGCAATGGAACCCAAAAGACGTAAAGCTGGAAACCTGCCGTTCATCCGGTCCGGGTGGGCAGAATGTAAATAAGGTTGAAACGGCAGTTCGGGGAACACATTTACCGTCAGGCTTGCAAGTTATGGCGATGGATACCCGATCACAGTTGGAAAACAAAAAGCTTTGTCTGGCCCGGCTGGAAGCCAAAATAATGGTTTGGCAAACAGAACAACTGATAGAACAACAACAAAGCCAGTGGCAGGAGCATAACGCTCTGGAGCGGGGCAATCCTGTTAAAACGATAAAGGCCGAATTGTTTTAATCCTCGATGTCATTCGGCTTAAAAAGCAGACCGCCTTATGAAATTCATGAGGCGGTTTTTTATAGATATTCCTGCGGCATCTTTTAATTTTTATCCTATTTTTAGGGCAAAACAATACAATCCTTTTTCATTAATAATCAGATCGTTTTGCAGCTAACAGAAGACCAGATACATGCCCTCGCACCCGATGAAGCTTCAAAAAAAGCCGGGCGGGATTTGGCATCGCCTGCCAAATGGGTTACTAAAGGAATTAACCAACAGGCCCTTTGGGGCGAATGCCAGGGCAGCGGCAGCAAGCCGTATCAAACACAGGTTGATTTGACTGCTATTGCTTTCAAATGTTCGTGCCCAAGTCGTAAATTTCCGTGTAAACATGGTCTTGGTTTATTATTATTGTGTGCGCGCCAGCCAGGTTTATTTCCCAATACGGATATGCCCGCATGGGTAAATGATTGGATCAGCAAGCGCTCTGAAAAAGAAGAGAAGAAAACTGAAAAAGCCGAAAAACCGGTTGACGAAGTGGCGCAAGCCAAACGCCAGCAATCGCGCGAGCAAAAAGTAAGCTCAGGCATTAACGAGTTGTTGATCTGGATAAAGGATATTGTTCGTAATGGAATTTTAACCGTTCCCGAAAAAGGCGGTGCTTATTGGGATAATATGGCCCGCCGTATGGTTGATGCCCAGGCATCGGGTTTAGCAGCAATGGTTAAAAACCTTGGGGCAACAAATTTCTGGAATGAAGGCTGGCAAAGCAGTTTTATGGATAAGTTATTGCAGTTATACCTGGTTGCCGAAAGCTATCAGTATTTGCCTGGTATCAATCCATTATTACAGCAGGATATTCGCTCGGCCATTGGCTTTACCGTTAATCAGGAAGACCTTAAAAAACAAAGTGGCATTACTGATACCTGGCTTGTGATAGGCAAAGAAAGCCGGGACGAGCAGCAGATTACCGTCGAGCAAAACTGGCTTTATGGCTTGAAAAGCAACCAATACGCATTGGTTTTACAATTTATTGCACGCGGGCAAGTTGGTCAGTTATCATTGAGCGCGGGCATGCATCTGGATGCGGAGTTGAGTTACTTTCCATCAGTTGTGCCTTATAGGGCTGTTGTTAAAAATTATTCCGGTGCCAAGTCTGCTGGTGCGGCAAACGATATAAAAAGCTTTACGGGCTGGGAACAAGTGGCTGCACACGAAACAGAGCTCAACAGTAAGTTGCCTTTCAGAAATGAGATGCCCGTAGTTGTATCGGCATTAAAACCGGTGCAATACCAAAAACAATGGTGGCTACAGGACCAGAAAGGTTTTTTATGCCACATCGCTCCTGATTTTAAAAATATATGGCAATTGATGGCTTTAAGCGGTGGAAAACCCTTAACTATGACCATGATAGGTAAAGAAAACGAGTATCGCCCATTAGGTGTGTGGCATCAAAATAATTATAAACCCATCTGATGAAAGCCTGGGAATATGTAATCAATACCGCTATGCTGGGCACGGACAAACCGATGCCTGGAAATGCCGAATTGCCGGATGAGATAGTGGAAATTGCTGCGATGATCGATGCTGTTGAATCGTCAGACAAAGAAGCAAAGTTTTTGCAAAAAGCGGCTGCAATTTACAACTACCGCCAATGTGGATTTGCACCAGTTGAGCAAAAAGAGTTGCCGACAAACATAGCACCTGAAGAAATTAAACTGTACTGTTCCGAAGAGGCTGCGAAGATTTTAAGTGATATCCTTAATGAAGATAATGCAGCCCTGCTGGAGCTATGGTTAAGTTGTTGTAATAATAGTGAAAAACTACTTTTACCCGAGGTTTTACCTGCTGTATTAGATGCTGCATTAAAAGATAAAATGTTACAGCCATTGGTTGTTGCGTGCAGTGGTAACCGGGGATTGTGGTTAAGTAAGTTAAATCCGCCCTGGGATTATTTTGGTGCTCTATTGGATGAAGAAATTTGGCAGACTGGTAAGCCTGATGAACGGGTTGACGTACTTGAAAATCTAAGACAAATTAATCCGGAACAAGCAAGGGAATGGTTGCAACAAACCTGGGCGCAGGAAACTGCGGCAAGCAAAGTGGATTTACTTAAAACACTTCGTGTAAATGCAGGCGCGACCGATTTGGAATGGCTGGAAGGTTTGTTGAATGAAAAAGGACAAAAAGTTAAAGATGAGGCATTAGCTTTACTTAAATTGATACCAGGCTCATCTATCGTAAATCAATATCAGGATTTATTGAAAGAATCCGTCATCCTTAAAAAAGAGAAAGCTTTATTGAGGATGATGACTAAGATATCCATCCAGCAAAAGCTACCGTTAAATGTAGATGAAAGCATTTTTAAATCAGGAATCGAAAAATTAGCCGGGCAAAAAGCAACGTTTACGGACGAAAGTTTTATTTTATACCAACTGATAAGTGCCGTGCCGCCATTGTTTTGGGAAAAGCAGTTTGAATCTGCGCCAGCACAGGTGTTTGAATATTTTGAAAAATACGCTAATGACAAAGTACCCGCTTTAGGGTTGGCCATTTCGCGCTTTAAGCAGAAAGAATGGATCGCTTACTTTCTGGATCAGCCAGGTTTTTATCCCGATTTTTTGGATATGATGACCATTAACGAGCAGGAGAAATATCTCGCACGGTTTTTAAAGACAGATGCACAAAACACGATCCATTATGCTTTGAGATTAAATCACGAATGGGGTACCGAGTTTGCCATAATGGTGCTTCGCGAAATGGCTAATCATCCATATGAATATAATCGCGCTTTTTTCAGCAAACATATTAGGCTTATACCGGCAGGTATTGTAAATCAGCTTGAAAAAATTGAATCCAAAGATGCCAATTTGCAAAATTCCTGGAAAAAAGGCAAAGATCATTTAATTAAATTACTGGGCTTAAAGCAACAAACGCTTAAAGCCTTTAACGCATAAATACCTTAACATGTCACAGCTATTACGTCAGCATGCAGAGCAATTATTTGCACACGAACTGGAAGAACTTAAAAAACAGGATAACGATAAACGCCCTGCCAATTGGGTACTTTCGCCGCAATCGGTAGTTACTTATCTGGTGGGCGGTAAACTTAAAAATGGGTTCGAGGTATCACCCAAATATATCGGAAACCGCCGCCTAATGGAAATAGCTGTGGCCACGCTCACTACTGACCGTGCTTTACTATTATACGGCTTACCGGGGACAGCTAAAAGCTGGGTAAGCGAGCATTTGGCGGCTGGCGTAAGCGGCGATTCAACACTTATTATTCAGGGAACCGCTGGTACCAGCGAGGAATCAGTGCGTTATGGCTGGAATTATGCCCGGCTGATAGCCGAAGGCCCTTCAGCGGGCGCATTGGTTGAAACCCCGGTAATGCGGGCCATGAAGGATGGTAAAATCGTCAGATTGGAAGAGCTGACCCGGATAGGTGCCGATGTACAGGATACGCTGATCACCATTCTGTCCGAAAAAACATTGCCCGTTCCGGAACTCAATATGGAAGTGCAGGCTATTAAGGGTTTCAATATTATTGCTACCGCCAATAACCGCGATAAAGGCGTAAACGAATTGTCAAGTGCCTTGAAACGCCGTTTCAATACGGTGATCCTGCCATTGCCTGACTCTATTGAAGAAGAGATAGATATTGTGCGCCGCAGGGTAGAAAGTTTTGAAAAGGTGATGGAACTCCCGGCCGAACCACCCGCATTACAAGAGATCCGCCGGATCGTAACCATTTTCCGGGAGTTGCGCGGCGGTGTAACACTGGATGGCAAAACCAAAATCAAAATACCCACGGGTACACTGAGCACCGCCGAAGCTATTTCTGTAGTAAACAGTGGCTTATCAATGGCTGCCTACTTTGGCGACGGAACTTTAAAAGCTGCTGACCTCGCCGCGGGTATTATAGGTACCATAGTTAAAGACCCGGTGCAGGATAAGCTGGTTTGGCAGGAATACCTGGAAACAGTGGTGAAACCACGCAGTGACTGGAGCGATATTTACCGTGCCTGCCGCGACTTATAATAAAAAGCAGATCAGCTCATGGCAATAAATATATTAGGCATACGTCACCACGGCCCCGGTTCGGCAAGAAATGTGAAAGCATTCCTGGAATCGGTTAAGCCGGATATTGTACTGGTGGAAGGGCCACCGGAGGCTGATGCCATGCTACAATTGGTGGGGCATGCCGACCTGAAACCACCAGTGGCTTTGCTTTGTTATCAGCCGGATGATCCGCAGCGATCTGTATTTTATCCTTTTGCCGATTTTTCGCCCGAATGGCAGGCCATTCTGTATGCAAAAAAGCAAAACATCCATGTGCGTTTTATGGATCTGCCAGCAGGCAATCAAATGCTAATAGAGAAAGAACAGGCGGAGCAAAAAGAGCAAGACACCCTGGTTAAGCCCGACCACATCAATTTCGAAGCGCAAACTTACGAGCAATTACATAAAACCCCCATCAGCTATTTATCGGATGCGGCCGGTTTTGCCGACGACGAAAAATGGTGGGAACACACTTTTGAATATCGCTTAAATAACGATGAAGTATTTGATGCCGTAGCTGAAGCTATGCAAGCTTTGCGTGAAAGCATCTCGCAAAAAGATAAAAAACTGGAACAATTGCGCGAAGCCTATATGCGCCGTTCCATCCGGCAAGCCGAAAAGGAGATGTTCCATACCATCGCTGTTATTTGCGGGGCATGGCATGTGCCCGCCTTGCAAAATAAATCGTCGCAAAAAGATGATAACGACTTATTAAAAGGATTGCCTAAGGTAAAAACCGAATGCACCTGGATACCCTGGACGTTTAGCCGCTTAAGTTTTTACAGCGGTTATGGTGCCGGGATTAATTCGCCGGGATGGTATAACCATGTTTGGCACCATCCGCACGATGATGGCACTTTGTGGATGGCCCATGTTGCCCAATTGTTCCGCAAGAAGCAAATGGATACCTCGGTTGCGCATATTATAGAGGCTGTGCGTTTAGCCGAATCGCTTGCTTCGTTACGCGGACTGCCAAAGGTGGGATTAGAGGAATTGAACGAAGCTACACTGAGTGTGCTCTGCAATGGCGAAAGCATCTTATTGAAGCTTGTGCATGATGAACTGATTGTCGGCCATCAGATAGGCGAAGTGCCGGTGGAAATACCTAAACCACCGCTGCAACTGGATATTGAAAAACTGCAAAAGAAATTAAGGCTGCCAGCTACAGCAGATTTTAAAGATTACACACTCGATCTTCGCAAAGATACTGATCTGGAACGGAGCATTTTTCTGCATCGGCTTACCTTATTGGGCATCCAATGGGGGCGTCAGCAACACGTTGCAGGTAAGGGGACTTTTAAAGAGCAATGGCGCTTACAATGGGATCCCGGCTATTCTGTCGAAATTATCGAACGCGGTAATTTAGGGAATACGGTTTTAGAGGCTGCTGCCAACAGTGTATTAAACCAGGCAAAAGAGGCCACAGATCTGAAAGTGATCAGCGATCTGCTGGAGAAAAGTATCCCGGCAGAATTGCCCGAGGCTATTCAGGTGTTAATTCATCGGTTGAACAGCTTAGCAGCAGCATCGGCTGATGTGATTGAGTTAATGGAAGTTGTGCCGGGCTTAATTACCGTTGCCCGTTATGGCAATGTGCGTAAAACGGATGCCACGGTGGTTTTAAATATCATTAGCAGTATCATCACTCGTATCTGCATAAGTTTGCCTAATGCCTGTGTGGCTATTGACGATGATGCCGCCCAGCAATTGCTGAACTTATTTTACAAATTGAATGACGGCATCAATCTGTTGCAGGAAGCCGAAACAACTTTGGGCTGGCAGCAAACTTTACGGCTAATTGCAAGTAATAAAAACACATCGCCGGTAGTCGGCGGTTATAGTACACGTTTGCTAAACGATAGTAAACTGTTAACTGCCGACCAATTAATGCAATACTTTGGTTATGCGATGTCGGCAGCCACCGCACCTGTGATTTCAGCAGCCTGGCTGGAGGGCTTTTTGAAAGGCAGCGGCACCTTATTGCTGCTCGATCAGGACCTATGGCAGGTAATTGATAATTGGGTATCTGGTTTAAGCGATGATACTTTTATGCAGGTGTTGCCATTACTGCGCCGCACATTTGCCAATTTTTCAAGTCCGGAACGAAGGAAGTTGGGAGAAAAGGTGCGTGCGGGGGGAACCGCCGGGCAACAGCACACCACTGTTATTACAAATTTTGATACAGAACGGGCCAAACAAGGCCTGCCTGTAATTATGGAACTATTAGGTTTAACCATTAACAACAGCGAACCAGATGCAAATTGAACCACGACACCTGCGTAAATGGCGATTGATCCTGGGTGGTCATCAGCAGGAAGGAACACAGTTTGATCTGGATGAAGCCGACCTGAAAGTTGACCGTACGCTTGAAGCTTTATATGATAGTGATAAAAGCGGAGGCCTGGGTGCTTCATCTCCGAATGTAAGCCGATGGCTGGGCGATATCCGCACATTCTTTCCGGCAAGCGTGGTGCAGGTAATGCAACAGGATGCATTAAAACGGCTGAATTTAACCCAGATGCTTTTTGAAAAAGAAATGCTGGAAAACATTGAGCCCGATGTCCATTTGGTAGCCACTTTAATGACCCTAAGTCGCATAATCCCCGATAAAACCAAAGATACGGCCCGGCAAGTAGTGCGTAAAGTAGTAGATGAACTGGTGAAAAAACTGGCAGAGCCTACCCGGCAGGCTATAACCGGAAGTTTGAACAGAAGTATTAGAAATACGCGTCCTCGCCACCACGAAATTAACTGGGGCGCTACCATTCTTAAAAATCTAAAACATTATCAGCCCGAATATCAAACCATCATTCCCGAAAGCCGGGTGGGTTACGGTCGCAAGCGGTCATCGTTAAAAGATGTGATCTTGTGCCTTGACCAAAGCGGTTCAATGGGCTCATCGGTAGTTTACTCAGGCATATTTGGTAGCGTGATGGCATCAATACCGGCTATTAAAACAAAAATGGTGGTTTTTGACACCGCCGTTGCCGATTTGACGGAAGAACTGACTGATCCGGTAGAATTGCTGTTTGGTGTACAGCTTGGTGGAGGTACCGACATTAATGCAGCCTTAACTTACTGTCAGCAAATAGTGACCAAGCCTGCCGATACTGTACTGGTGCTGATTACCGATTTGTATGAAGGTGGGAACGTGAACGAAATGCGCCGTCGTGCTGTTGAACTGGTTGCCGCCGGAGTTCAGCTTGTTGTACTTTTAGCATTGAATGACGCTGGGGCACCTTCTTACGATCACCGTAATGCACAATTCCTGGCCGATTTGGGTGTGCCTGTTTTCGCCTGTACCCCCGATAAATTTCCAGATCTAATGGCTGCTGCCCTTACTAAACAGGATATTGGTTTATGGGCTGCTAAAGAGGATTTAATTGTAAAGCAGTAACTGGAAAAATCAATCAACTTATTTCAGGAGGTTACATTTTTTAAATCTCTATGCAGATTTAAAATGACTACTCATTTGCATGTCCGTTCTTCCACTCCACCACTTTAAATCCTGTTGCTATTGAATCCTTGTTAAAACCTATGGCTAAATACTTACCAGATTTAGGATCGAGGTAACCATAATTAACTACGATGTTATAATGTATACTATCTTTTGTATCTCCGTAATTTTCTGGTTCACCAAGTGAATCAATTAGCTGGTGGTAAGTAAGTCCTTTGATTTTATGATGTTCAAGTAAATCTTCCAGCATATTCTCCCGGTTGGGATGCGACTGTAAATCACCAACCGAATCCCATTGAGATTTATTGAATTTTACACCACTGTGGGTTATGTTGTTACAGCCGATAAGTATTGTAAGGCTCGTTAAAGCTACAATGGTTACTGGAATTGGTTTAAATCTCATATATGGTTTGATCTAAGGTAATAGTTTTTAACCGCATCATCAATACGCCACCACCGTAGTGCTCCCTAAGGGACTCGAACTGCTTAAAGTAAATTGAATAACTATTTTTCTGTCTCTTTTAATGATTTGATTATAAGTAAAATCCCTACAAGGTGTTCTAATTGAGTCCCTTCTTCCGCACAGCAGTTAAAAACCCGGTCAAATTGACCGGGTTTTTTATTTCATACAAGCCAGCGTCTCAGGAAACAGTGAGACTATGGGGGTGCTTTTTTGAAGTTACAATCATTAGACGGTTTGTTATACGTTTCCTTCTATTTAAAATCGGGCATTTTATCTAATTTCCTGATCTGAATGTTCCGGTAATAAGCTTCAGCACCTTCCGACTGTAATTGAATATGCCCATTGGTAAGCGATGACGCGGCAGTGCTGTCTGTGGCAAGGGTGTACAGGTGCTCTGTGATCAGTACCACATGTCCATTCACTACATGTACAGCCTTGTCGCCATAGCAGTAAAGTTCTAAAACATTCCACTCCCCATTGGGTTTTTCAAAATCACCTTTTAAATGCGATACCTGACCTGCCGGTGCACCACTGGTTGCAAATGGATGCAAAGGCGCTGTGGGATCATAGATCCAGCCTGATTTTTGACTGGTGCTGTCCTTTAGCCTGGAGGGCACATCGGAACCCATTCCTGCCAGGAAGAACATGTCGCCCATATCGCCTTCCTGTACCTGAAACTCGGCAGCCCGCAGCCACACGTGCCAAAACTGACCGTGAGGTTCTTTTCCATGGTATAAGATGCCGTTATCCCTTTTTTGGCCCAACCTCGGCGCGTATATTTTCTCTCCCCATTTAAACTCCAACCTTAAATGGTAGTTGCCGTATTCTTTTTTAGTAGTATAGCCGCCAAATATCTCTCCAGAAACGTGTAATACCGGCTGGCCGTCAACCATCTCTACGTTAAAAACATGCAAAGGGTCATTATTTAAGCCCAACGGTGTGCCCGTATTCATGCCATCACCTTTATCCCAACCCGGTAAACTGGTCAAACTTTTATGTGGAATGCCTATAAAAACATCGAAATTTTTGCCATCCTTTGTTAACAAAGGGGTCCATTTATTGGTTAATTCCTGTGTAAATGCAGTCCTGCTGAATAATAAAAAAGTGCTAAAAAAAAGGATTTGTTTTAATTTCATTGCTCATTTAATTTGCGGTTTCGGGTATAAATAAAGGAAGTATAATTAAAAATCAATTAATAGATGATTAACTGTTGTGCTTCCGGTTATCATTTATTCGGCTTTATTGGCACCATTACCATTGGCCCGCGTGTAAAACCACCGGGGCCGACCCAAATTCTGCCAGTAGTGTCAAAGTGTTCGTTCCGTTTTTAAGCTGACCAGTATTTTCATATTGCGGGTAATTGGTTGGTACTATATTCTCTTAACCATTTTTAACCCGGCTACATTTAGGGTAAAAGTACCGTCTCATTTTTGATGCCCGATGCTGAAAGACCGGTTGGGAACCGGAGTTAAATTTATTTAGATGCTCCGTTATTTTTCAAATAATTTAAAATCAACCACTTGTATAATTCATGACAGAACAATCTTTAAACAAACATAAGTCCAGTTTTGGGGGCTTATATTTGTTTAAAAAATGGGGGCTATCAGCTTATTATTCGATAGTTCTTATAGCCATCATAGCATTTATAAATCAGCAATATGTACAATTGATTGTTTTAAATCCCATCTGTTCCTTTTGCTAATTCAATCATTGTAGAAAGTTCTTCTACAGATTCTTCCGTGTCCCCGCTAAAACCGGTTAACCGAAATCTTATCTTTCCGCCTTTGCCTATCACAAATTTAGCAGGTATGCTGGTTACACCATAACTTTCAACAACCTTGTTCTTTTTGGCTATCGGATCTTTAATATCCATTAGTACGCGAAAATTATATTTTTGACTTTTAATATAAGCCTTTGCTTCTTCAGCAGGCTCTTTGGCCGTTTCCCAGGTATGTATAAAAAGGAATTTAACGTCCGGGTCATTTTTATATTTTTCTACAGTCATTTGCATTGCAGGGAACGATTTTTTACATGGCCCGCACCAGGTAGCCCAGAAATCTAATATTACAACTTTATCTTTAAGGTCTGCAAGAGACACTGTTTTACCATCCAGGTCGGTTAGGGCGAACAGGGGGGCAGTTTTGTCAAGCATGTGTTTAGCCATCTCCTTTTTGTTTCGTGCTAAAACATCATTTTTTGCATTACTGATATAGGTGTCAAAGCCCTTATCACCGCCATTAATTTTAATATATAATACCTTAAAGTCATTCAAAAAATCACTGGTTGCTTTCCCGGTTTTGACGATAGCGTCCATCACATTATAAGCATCCTGGTGGCGGTTGTTGGCGATAAGGATCTTTGCATAATAATAATTAAGGTCTCTGGATGTTTTAACCAGGGCATAAGCACGTTCAACATATATTAAAGCTTCCTGATAATGTTTTTGCTGATAAAGGAGTATAGCATAGTTGGTGCAGGAACCTAAATAGTTACCGGTGGCCTTTTCTGCATATTCGTCTGCTTTTTTTTCGGTCAGATAAATATTATCAATTTCTATAGCTTTTTTATAAAGCAACTTGGCCGACTCATATAGATTCGCTTGAAATAGCGCGCCGGCTATTTCATTATAAGCACTGCCTTGATAATAAGGTGTTTTAACAGAGTCTGCATAAGCCAGGGTTTTAACAGAATCTTTTTCAAGGGCATAGGCTCTGGCAATAGCTCTTCTGAGATAATCATACTGTAATTGGTTTTCTTTAAAATTTGAAGGGGGGAACCGTTTCATCCAATCAAGGTACGCTGTTTCCATTTCTGCACCGGTCTTTTTCAAGAAAATATCCCTTATCTCGCTATCTCTTGCTAAAGTACCTTTTGGAAATTTAATTAATTCTTGTGTGTCAACAGAGTCAATGGTTTTATTCATTTTCAGGTAGGCAAAACCATTAGTCGCTTTCTGCCAATCACTTTCATCATTACTTTTCAGCAATTCCTGCAATTCTGTCTTCAACAGGGTTTTATTATGCTCATTTTTTGAATGAGCCATGCAGAGGTAATAAATATTATCAAACCGTTTTTTACTTTCAGGGTATTCCTGTAATTGTTGTTTTACCAATTCCAGTCCAAGAGATTGATCTGGTATGATACCTGCAAACTCATCGCCATAAGTATAAATAAATGACTTAATACCCGGAATGTCTGTTGCAGCCTTTGTTTCGTTAAACACATTAAACAGGTACCCTTTTTTATTATTGGCATCTGTAATCGTATCTTTAACAAAAGCAATAACGAGCACTTTAGCCGAATCAGGGATGTGTAACTTGTAGCTATAATTGGTTCCATCTCTATCCGGTTTTATAATTTCTGGTCGTGGATATTTCGGAGAAGTGTAAAAACTGGCTACAAGATTAAGCCCCTTACCGGTATCGGCACTTATACTTGCCGAATAGGTGATCGTGAGATCCTGCCCCTGACGAGGGTTGGGAGAAGAAAGTGTTATGTTTTTATAATTCTGTGCCTGGGTAATAGCGCAGTTTGTTAGCAAAGCTAACATCAGCATTGAATTTAACGTTCTTTTCATTCTGAATATTTACCTAAAGAGGCAAAATATCAGGCCAGGTACTAATCAACTCAAAAAAAATGATACCAAAAGATAAAGTTAGGGCTTGGTGAATAAGTTGATCGTTCTAAATATTTAGGGTCTGTTTTTGCAGGTTGCCTTTATCATTTCCTCTTTTTCAGCTACCTTAGTATCTGGAATACCAAGGGCTGTGGCTATGATACGCTGGCTCATCAGGTCAAATTTATCCTGGCCTAAACGGTAACGAAATGCGGGGAACAGGCTCCGGTCAAACAATGGCTCTACAGTATAAGCACTTAATCCCAGGAAGTATTGCAGGTAGATGTTTTCCCTGATGGTCTTCTACCAATCCCGGTCATCAAGCTTTAGCTTATATTTGATGACTATCGAGCGGATAACGATACGCTTATAGATGGACGGCGCACCCATGCCAGTACTCATCAACCGGCAATAAATACCTGCCAGTTCGTCCCCAGGGAATAATGGACGCCAGCTTTACCCAGCGGTTCTATTTATCCGGTTTAAGCTTAAACGGCGTCCGAAATTCTTCGATGCTTAACTGATTAGCAGATTTGTACTTGACCATTAGCGCAGGGATCATGACGCTAAAACATTTGCACTTCTAAAATGTTTTATTATTTAATACCCTAACAATCAACCACATATACAATATCCACCAAACCCCTCTTTATAACAAAGTCCAATCTGAAATCTAAAAAGTATGCTGCGGGCAGGTAACTTTATAACGGTTATTAAGGAGGATTCCAATAACTATTTCATGCGATCCGTTACTCACAGTGTTTAGGGCCGAGGTGGTAAAATCATAAGAGTAGCCTACATTTATAAACGAACTCAGATTGAAACCCACCATGGCAGCAAAAGAATCGCTACGCCTGTATGAGCCGCCTAACCAAAATTTGTCCTGGAACGATATTTTCATATTAACATCAAAAGTAGTAGGCACTGGCTGTATCACTTTAACCAATACCGACGGGATAAGTGTAACATCGTCAGACAAAAACAGTTTGGTGCCAGCCGTAAAGAAATAGTGCGGCACCGTTTTGTTGAAAGATGACGACCCGGTTACATACAGGCTTTGCGGCAATATTTGCTGCACCGATACACCAAAAAAGTAATCAGAAGCATAGGCCCAAACTCCAAAACCCAAATCGGGTTTCCATTGATTGGTGTTAAGAGTGGCCGTAATCGGGTCAGAGTCATCTACCCCACCAAAATGAAGCGCCGCTTTATCCAGAACATTGTGGCTTACTCCTGCCGATACACCAACCGCCAGGTTCAACCTATCGGTAAGGCCTAAATGATAAGCATAGGTAGCATCAATAGTTGTTTGGCTTATGGGGCCTGTTTTATCAGATACCAGTGTTAAGCCAATGCCGTGGTGAGGCTCTGCAGCCTGGTATTGCTGCGTATATAACCTGCTTGAGGGATTAAGCCCGCCGCTTGCCGGGAACGCTGTAGCATCGCCCTGCACAAACCTATCGCCGATAGGCGCGTTGATACTTAAATAGCCGGTTGTAGGCGCACCTTCAAGCCCTGTCCATTGGCTACGGTAGCCTGCTTTAACATCGGTATAATTCTCAATCCCGGTTAAGGCCGGGTTTAGCAGGTAATTATTAAAAATATATTGGGTGTATTGAGGCTTTTGCTGCGCAAAGGCAAATTGCACACCTGTTGTAAAAAAAACAATCGCGTATAAAATTCTCTTCATCAATTTATCTTATGACGGCTACAAAAACCCAAATAACATTCCGTCCGGTTTAGGCTTCACTATGTAATAAAACGTTCCCGGGTGGCAAATCAGATCCATTCTGTTTACCGTCACTGGGTGCTTTGTAACCAATTGACGAATATAATCTTTCTCCGTATCTATTACATATTCTATCGATAGAATTTATTAAAATATCGATGTTTTTAGTTATTCGTGTAGTTTTTATACATTTTACAACATTATTCCTATCTCATAATAGTTACACTTCCGGCCACCACCCTGCGGCCATTTTTAGGATTGATAACGTAATAATATGTACCGGGCGAAAGATAATTTCCGTGATATCTGCCATCCCAGGACACAGCGTAGCCAATTGATGAGTACACTTTTTGACCGTATCTGTTATAAACTTCGACAGTGTTATTAGGATAATCATTTAGATATTTTACATCCCAAACATCATTTCTTCCATCGCCATTAGGTGTAAATGCGTTTGGTATTACCAGGTATTTTAAAACCTTCACCATCACATCAGCCGAACTTGAACACCCTTCGGCAGATGTTACCGTTAACCGGTAACCTGTAGTTTCGGAAGGGCTTGCTATAGGGTTCAATACGTCGTCATGATCTAAGCCCGTAGCGGGATACCATTTATAACCCAGGTTATGGCCAGTCGCCGATGTATTTAACGTAACTGCGGCCCCTTCAAGCACGGTTAATGGCCCATCTGCGCTTACAGTTGGTGAGGGGTATACCACAATTTGTTGTTTCACAGTATCTGGGCAGCTGTTTGCAACAGCGTATACATAGCTTATATCGGCTGTACCCGTACCAGCCACGGCCGGGCTAAATAAGCCGCTTAAACTTACACCTTTGCCGTAATATGCGCCGTTGCCCGGTTGGCCTACTATGCTCAACGGCGCAAGTTGTATAGGTTTAGCATCGGGGCAAATTGATGATACCGATGCCAAAGTAATAATGTGGGTAGCTTTTACAACTACCGGAAATTCCTGAATATTGGCACAAACGCCACCAGAATAGGCTGCAACGTGCACATTGAAAGTACGATCGCCATCGGTAAAGATGGGATAAGTATAGCGCAGCTGCTGCCCGTAAACGGGATGCTCATACACCCTCATCGACGAGGCATCTGTTATATCAAAGGTTACCTCCAGCCGGGTAATGCTGCCAAAGTTAACCGTGGACCTGTTTTCAAAGAAAACTTCTTTATTACTACATACTGCCGATGGGTCTTTTAACATCACGCTTGCCTTAGGAATATCTCCGTTAATTACAAAAGTTTTAGTTTTTGTGTAGCTGCAGCCATATTTTGAAGTGACTGTTAAACTCACCTTGTAATCATCACGCGCCTGAGTGTAATGATGTTGTGGATTTTTCTCGGCAGATATGTTATTGGCGGCCGTAGCGTTAACATCGCCAAAATTCCAATGGTAAATAAATTCGGCTTCCGTATGATCGGCTATGGCGCTACTGTCTTTAAATTGAACATAATCGGCAACGCAGGCATCCGGCAAAACAAAATCAACTACAGGGAGTTCGGTTATTTCTATTGTTTTTTGTTTAATCAGCCCGGCACACCCATTGGCGTTCAATACACTTAATTTTACATTATAAGTGCCCCCAACCTGATAAACGTGTGTAAAAGGAGACTTATCTGTTTTGATTACCACGCCCGTACTGTCGCCAAAATCCCATATCCATTTTAAAATTGCCCCATCGCCGGCAACAGACTGATCAGTAAAAGTTATATTCTGTGCAGGGCAACCTGAAGCAGCGACATCAAAGTTTGCGACGGGCAAATTGCTAACGCTTACTGTGGAAACGTCCGAAATATCGGCACAGCCATTCTCGTTGGTTATGGTAAGTTTTACCTTATAATTACCAGCCTTTGTATACAAATGCGATGGGTTTTGCACCTGTTCGGTATGCCCATCACCAAAATCCCATAACCAGTTTTTAATTTCGCGGCCGTTGGTTACAGATGTGTCCCTGAAAAACGTGGTATCGCCCAAACATACCCCCGAGAAGTTAAATTTTGATACCGGCGGATCAGAGATGTTAAAGTCGAGCTCGACACCCTCTTCCGAACCACATTCGTCGGCAATGGGGTTAAATACAGTTGCCAGTATCACGTAATCGCCAGTCTTATAAACTTCATCGGCCGCATACTCATATAAATACAAAGTCTGTCCGCCCTTTACCGACGTTGATTTTACAGCCGGGTTGCTATCATCGTAAGTAATGCCATTTTTAAAATCCCATTTGATGTGTGTTGTTTTGTAGGGCAGGGTTAATTGTATTTTGTAGGTTACGCCAGAGCAGCCATTTAATGTGGTAGTATTGGCTTGAGGATCATCCAAAGCTATAAACTGCGTTAGGTTTTTAAGATTGGTACCTGCCGCATATCCGTATGATTCGGCGTTACCAAAGCCGTAAGCAATAGCATTAAAACCGTCTGCCGCACTAATGTGATGAACACCGTTGCTAACACCTATCTGGGCGTATGAATAGGCCGGATTATAGCCAACCGTATTAAATTGGGTATAAGGTTTACCGTCAAGCGTAAAAGTGGGTACCGCTGCGGTTTTAATAATTACATTGATATAGTTATTTACTATCCTGAAATTACCGGTTGAGTTTAGGGTAACATGATCAAGCGTTTGTTCAAGCGGATTAAGATAAATCATTTCCGGGTCGCCTGTATCAAACGCGGTATCGATACAATTAATTGTTTTAAATTGAGTTACGGCATACTGTACAACCTGCACGGGTTTATCGGCATTAATAACATTTGGGCTGGTTGAATTAAACTCGTAATAGCGCCCGTTGACAAAATCCGACGGCGAAAGATTGGTACCGTTTAGGTTCACTGTTGTGTTAGCATCACTTTTAATGATCCTGAAAACATCATAATAGCGACTTTTTAAAGGAGTCGTAATATAGTTTTTGCCCCAGGTAGCTGTAGGATAAACCTGCTGAAAAAGGTTATCAGAAGTATTGTTTTTGGTAATACAGCCGATAAGTATTTTTGAACTGCCCGAAAAAACAGCCACTTTTTTACATGCGCCCGCCTGTGTGCTTATAGTACGGATGCGGGTACCCGTTAAATCGTCATTTGCCAGGCCCTGGTACACCTGGCCTTTGTTTAAAATCACGGTAAAAGGCTTATCTGGAGGCTCGCCATTAACCAGGTACGTGGTTGGTGTTATTTCAACAGTGGTATTATCTTCGGTACCGATAACGGCAAATGTGGAATAAGATGGCCTTTTTTCGCTGCTGAGCGAGTTGGATAGCTGGGTATAATTAATAGAAAAATAATCTTTGCCAAGCACGTTTACAGGCAGTAAAAGTGTGGCGCCCGAAACGCTTTGGGCAAAAATATGGGCGTAAACAGCAACCGGTTTTTGTGATGTAATATGAATACCCTTTAAGCTTAAGCCTTGCTGATCCACAAAGGCGCTTGCCGGTATTTCTACGGTAAGTATTTGCCTTGCCACTACATCGTAACTTTGTGAAAAAGAGCCATCGGCAATGGCAACCGTTACCGTGGTATTTACATCGGCAGTAATATAAAGGTCCATTTTACTTACAGTGCTCCTTGGATCACTTGTGGTGGGTGGATCTATATGATCCATATAAACAGTCCAGAATTCGGTACCCTGGTTTGAAAAACCACCTTGCGCCCTTGCACTGAGATTAAAACACAGTAAAAAAAGAGAAACAGCTATGAGATTTGAGCTATGAGATTTGAGACAATTAAGTACTGCAAAACATAAACAATCACACAAATTAGTTTTGCAAATCGTTTTCATATCAATAATAGCTTTGAAATGTAAGATTTGAAGTACGAAACATTTGTTGATTGTTAAAGTGTAGTGTGTGATGCGATAAACCTATCTAAAATCTAAAATCTCAAATCTAAACTATCTTCCTGTTTTGTTAAGCGATTCGAGTTCCAGGTTGGCTATTTGCAGCTTATAGGTTAGTTCCTTATTTTCTTTTCGCAACTCATATATTTCAATGGCATTTTGAATATAAATTTTCAGTTCGTCGTTTTGCCAGGGTTTTACCAGATATTTGTAAACCTGCCCCCGGTTAATTGCATCCATCACCGCGTTAACATCCGAAAAACCAGTTAAAAGTATACGGATAGTATCGGGATACAATGGCAAAATCGACTCTAAAAATTCAATACCGGTAGTAACCGGCATGCGCTGATCCGTAATTATAACACCTATTTCATAAGATTGCAACACCTGGCACCCCTCGGCTGCCGATTGAGCGGTATAAATATTAAAACTCCGCCTGAAGGCCGCCTTAAAACTATTTAAATTATTTATATCATCATCAACATACAACACTCCAACAGGCATAGCAAAAACTTAGATAATAAATTGGTTCAATAATCGGTACGAAAAGTAAATTTATATAAAGTTTTAATCTTTGCACGTTTTTTAACAAAAATTGCGGAAAAGTAAGAAAAATTGGATCTTATATGTGTGGTGTGGGTGGCTAAAATTGATAGAAAATAATTCACACAGATTAAAGCGAATTCCACAAATCCTGTGCTTGCAAAATAACATAGAAACCGTTTTTATTTGTGAAACAGTACAAATTCACACGCTTCCTTTTATATTTCAAAACCAGCTTTATTCCTACACAAACAGGTAAAAACAAGGTAATTATCTTCAACTTTCCAGCAACAAATGCGCTATTTATTGATACAAAAAGTGCATTTATTTGCACAAAAACAACATGGATATTTTTTGCGAAAAAACTTCAGATAAAGCAGCCTGAAAAAACCGGTATCTCAAATTTTAAAACTCCCAGGTTCGGTTCGATACACAAAACTTCTAAAAAAACTTCTCGGGGTTTGGCACAAGGTTTAAAAACGATTCGAAATTTTGTTCGTAGTGCGATTGATCAAGCTTATAATAAAACGCGCCCTTTTTTGATGACAACTTATCCTTTTCTGGCTGCTTAACCAGTAAACCTGTCGACAGCAGTTTACGGCTGAAATTCCTATCGTCGAATTTGGTTTGATACACCCCTTCGTATAAGGCCTGTAATTGCGGGATGGTAAATTTATCGGGCAATAGCTGGAAGAGTATCGGGTGAAGCGCTGCTTTATAACGCAACTGCCTAAGTGCAAGCTTAACCATTTGGGCATGGTCAAATATCAGGTCGGGCATTTCATCCAGCAAAAACCATTCGGGGTGGTACTCTTCATTCAGCTGTTTTTCGTACTGATGAATGTCTATCAATGCAAAATAAGCTATTGAAAGCGTACGTTCAACCGGGTCACGGTCGGGGCTGCCAAATACCTGAAACTGCTCCATGTACACATTTCTAAGCCCTGTACGCAATTCCAAAACGCGGTTAGCGGCATCATCCGGCGATTCTGAAGGCTGAATAAAGCCCCCCATCAGGCTCCATTTATGTTTCTCGGGCTCAAGGCCACGCTGAACCAGCAATAACTTAATATTCCATCCGTCAAATCCAAAAATGATACAATCGGTAGCCACTAAAATGCGTTTCTGGCCGCTATACTTCTGCATAACTTAGTTAGAGTTTATCTGCAAGTGTAAAAATAATTATGCAATTATTTAGTGTTAAACAGACAACTAATTTTTAATATATGAATCGCCCGCAGGATTAACCAGTTGTACTGTGCAAAAAAAGTGATACCTCCTGGTACACCCGGAGTTTCAGAGGAAAGTCCATCAAAATGCGATACCGGGCATGGTCCCTTGCACTGCTACAAAAAAAATGGTACGGCTCATCAGCCCAGCCTGCGGTCAAGGTATAAAAAATCCAGATTACGAAATTTGTAATTGCTGTCAACGGAGTTAAGTTAGTAAATTAATTTAAGCCGGAAGGTTAACGTTAAACCGCTGCCGTATGCCTGCTGTACAAAGCTATTTTGCGGTGAAGTTCGTTAGGGTTAAATGGCTTGCTCACATAATCATTCATGCCAACTGTAAATGCCATATCCTGTATATCCAGCATGGCCGAAGCTGTAAGGGCTATAATGGGGAGGTTTTTATACTTTTCGCCACCTAAATTACGTATTGCAGTAGTGGTTTGGTAGCCATCCATCTCGGGCATCTGTAAATCCATCAGCACCATATCGTAATCATGGGTTTGTACCAGCATCAATGCAATTTCGCCATTCTCGGCCACATCACACTCCACATCCCACTGCTTCATAAAATGCTTAGCCAATATTACATTAATCTGGTTATCCTCGGCTATAAGCAGCCTGGTGCCTTTCAAACTTTTTAATGCGTAAAATTCGTCGCTGTCTGATGTACTGCTTAGGTGCCTTTCGCTTTTTTTAAACGCCAGGCTAAAGCTAAAAACAGATCCTACGCCAAATTCACTTTTCAGCTTAATATCGGTACCCAGCAGTTGCAAAAGGCGCTTTGTAATGGTAAGGCCCAGCCCCGTGCCTCCATATTTGCGGGTTGTATCGGTGCTGGCCTGGCTAAAGCTATCAAAAATATGATCAATTTTATCGGGCATAATTCCTATACCTGTATCAGCAACTTCAAAATCAATGGTAAAACAATCACCATCGTTGCAGGCTAATGCCGCAGTAATAGTAACCCTCCCCTTTTCGGTAAACTTTACCGCATTGCTTATCAAATTGGTTAATATTTGTCCTAACCGCACGGGGTCGCCAATGATGGCATTGGGCAAATCCTGATCCATCATCAGTTTTATCTGAATATTTTTTTCGTTTGCCTTTTGCAGCAGAGAAAGACGGATGTTTTTAATCAGATCGGTTATGCTAAAATCAACCTGTTCAAATTCAACTTTACCAGCCTCAATTTTGCTAAAATCCAGTATATCGTTGATAAGCACCAGCAAGTTTTCGGCCGAAAATTTTAAAAAATCCAAAAATTCTTTTTGCTCGGGCTTAGGGTCCTGGTGTATAAGTAAATGCGTAAAGCCTATCACAGCGTTCATCGGCGTACGTATTTCATGGCTCATAATGCTCAGAAACTGCGCTTTGGCCATCGCCGCTTTTTCGGCCAGTTCTTTTGATTGAATAAGCTCCACTTCCAGTTCCTTGGCCTTGGTTATCCGCTCCTGTAAAAAGCTGATGATATGAATCAGGTCACCGTCCGAATCGGAAAGGTTTAACTCCACATCGGGGTTAAGCGCTTTTATGGCTTCCTTTAATTGCAGTATAGATCTTTTTTTGATCTGGTTTTGTTGTTTAAGATCATCGGTTGCGGCCAGGTATTCGCGTTCGCTGATATTAAAAGCATGATCGGCCAGCTTTATCGATTTATCAAAATTTTTAAAACTATTATTTACAGCGCTCAAAAATTGCAAAATAGCCTCATCCTGCAGGTATTTGGCCGGCAGCATTTTTCTTATTTGCTTAGCTAACAGATAATGATAGTCCATAAATTAATTTTCGGTAAAAGTGGTAATGGTCATGGTTTGGTTATGCAGTTCGCAATTTGAGCCTTTGTTCAATGGCGATAACTCGCCATAAGAGTAAAAGCCGGCAATCACCGTTTTATCGCCAAAAACCTGTTTGGCTGCCATTAATTCCTCGTCCGTACGATCATTAAGCACCAGTTTACGGCCTACGCAGCTTACCATGATGGCAAGATTGATGGCGGGCACCTTATCCGATGCATCTGTTGCAGCCGTTGATGATGCATTTATCAATTTATCAAAATTGGCTTTCATCAGCCGTACGTGGCTTCTTTCGGGCAGGTTACCGGCAAAGGTCATTGATTTTTCCTGCTCGTTTACACTCAAAATTGTACGTACTAACTTTTTATCGGAGCCTGCAATACTTAACGACAATGGGAACAATAAGGCTGATCCCGGCAACTCTTTTACATATTCGCCCAGGTATTCCTTATACAGGTCAAGCGCACTCTTGTTATCAATCTCAAACAAAACGTTTTTATCAGATTTGGTAATGGTACGCTGCGGGCCAAACTCATCCCATCCCCCGCTTGAGCCGTGGCTGATAACCAAACTATCGCCATAAAAACCAATGGCAGTTACATTACCTTGCGCGGGTACAGCGTTAAGGCTGGTAAAAGTACTGTTAAACCTGGCTGCATCGCCCGCCAGGCCACCTGTTACAGGCACATTATTAAGGTTATCGCTATTAAAACCTGCTACCAGGTCACTGCCGTTAATAAACGTACCATCAGATATAATGAACACACATTTCAAACCATTTTTATCCAGCTGCGACATCAGGTAGGCCCCGGTTTCAAAGCTGCTGGTTTGATTGCTTACATGGGTTGTAGCACAACTGATGCTTGATTTTTCAAACTCGATGGCAGTAACTACAATACTATCGTCATAAACCTCGCTGTCCAGTATCTCGCCCGAAGTTGAAGAAAAAACAATATCAGCAACCGGATATTTTATTTGCAGATGCTCATAAACTGCCGGCGTTGTAATTAGCTGGGCGGCTCCAAATACAAGCACAAGCTGGCATTTTACCGGGTTAATTTCAATATCGGCGTTAAAATCTATCCACTTGTTGTTGATAAAATGATGCTGTCTGGTTCTCATGACTGAAAAGTTTTATCCTGGAGTATTTTTGTAATTTAACAAAAGATAGAGCAATAACGTCCAAAAAAAATAAATATTTGAACCATTTATTGTAATGGTGAATTTCCTTAATTAATGATAGTTATCTGGTTTTCTTATTGGTTAAACAAGCGTTTTGTTATGTTGCTATACGGTACTTATTAAAGTAGCTGATATGCTTTGTACGTTTTGCATTTAATAATGTTAATTTTTTTTGCCACTATTTACAGATGGCCGTTGTACATATATACAATTGCATAATGGCAAGGCAAACACTTTTTGCCTACCCACTCAAAATCAATAAGTTAATTTTTGTTAAAAGATGTTAAGCAGATGTTAATGCCCATGGCGTTCTGATATTTTACTTCGAAATTGTACCACATTAACGTATGATAAAACTATAACAACCTTATTGATAATGCAGTACAACAAAATCAACAATATGCTGGGCTGGGCCTGCCTGCTCATTGCTCTTGCAACCTACATTTTAACCCTCGAGCCATCCGTAAGCTTTTGGGATTGCGGCGAATTTATAGCCTGCGCCTACCGCTTGCAGGTATCGCACCAACCGGGTTACCCTATGTTTGCCATGCTGGGCAAAGTGTTTTCGCTGCTATCCCTGGGCGATAAAACCAAAGTGCCTTATTTTACCAACCTCGCATCGGCCCTTGCAAGCGCTGCCACGGTAATGTTTTTGTTCTGGACAATTACCGCGCTGGCCAAAAAGCTGCTTATCGCCAAAGGCGAAACAATCACATCATCACAGCTGATTGCGATAATGGGGGCCGGCCTGGTTGGTTCATTAGCCTTTGCTTATACCGATACCTTTTGGTTTTCGGCGGTAGAGACTATTGTATTCGCTCTGTCATCGCTGTGTACAGCCGTAGTATTCTGGGCCATTTTAAAATGGGACGCCCATGCCGATGAACGCAGAGCCGATAAATGGATAGTTTTAATAGCCTACATCATGGGCTTGTCTGTAGGTATCCACCTGCTCAACCTGCTAACCATTCCGGCAATTACCATGGTGTATTATTTCCGCAGATATAAAAGACCGACCGTCAAAAGCGGTATCGTGGTATTTTTGCTCAGCATTGTATTGTTGGCCCTGGTACAGTATGGCATCAGGGAATACACTATAAAATTTGCGGCTTACTCCGATTTGTTTTTTGTGAACACCCTCGGTTTGGGGTTTGGCAGCGGGGCCATGTGTTTTGTACTGCTGATAGTAATTTCACTTGCATTGGGTATCTGGTACAGCATCCGCCATAAAAAACCTGCGTTAAACCTGGCGTTGATTTGCCTGGCCTTTATTTACTTTGGCTACGGATCATTTTTTTATATCCCTATCCGGGCTACCGCCAATACCGATCTGAATAACTCGCACCCGGATAATGCCTTTACACTTAATGATTACCTCGGCCGCATCCAATATGGAGAAACGCCGCTGCTTTACGGCCCATACTTTGACGCCAAACTAACCGACCAGCAGGAAGGTAAAAACCTGTACCGTAAGGGCGCCGAACGCTACGAAGTAAGCGGCAAAAAACTCATCAACACATACGATCATAATACGCTTATGCCACGTATGCACAGCACACAGGGCGATCCGCAATATGCCCAGAACGTGCAGTTTTACAAACAATGGCTGCAGTTAGCCGATGGCCAAAGCCCCACTTTTGCCAATAACATGAAATGGATGTTAAGCTGGCAAATGTACCAGATGTACTGGCGCTACTTTTTATGGAATTTTGTTGGCCGCTATAATGATACCGATGGCCAAACCAGCACGGCATCTATTGATGGCAATTGGACATCGGGCTGGTTTGATGGCAGCAAACACCTGCCCAAATCGGTAACCAATTCCAATACGTATACTCCGTTATACGCCTTGCCTTTAGTGATTGGCTTATTGGGCATGGCTTACCACATTAAGCGCAAAAAAGCCGATGCCATGGTTATTGGCCTGCTTTGGTTTTTTACAGGGCTTGCTATTGTACTATACGTTAACCAGGCCAATATACAGCCCCGCGAGCGTGATTACTCGTACGTGGGCTCCTTTTACGCCTTTGCCATCTGGATAGGCCTGGGCGTACTGGCTATTAATGATTTTATACAGCAAAAAGTAAATGCGAAGGGAGCTGCTTTTGCTTCGGTGGCCGTTTGCTTACTTGTAGCGCCCGTTTTAATGGCCAGGCAGGAATGGGGCAATCATGACCGCTCGACCAAAATGACGCCGCATGATATGGCTTATAATTTCCTTATCTCGTGCCCCAAAAATGCCATCCTGTTTACCAATGGCGATAACGACACCTACTCCCTTTGGTACGACCAGGAGGTTGAAGGCGTGAGGCCAGATGTGCGCATAGTTTGCACCAGCCTGTTTAGCGGCGATTGGTATATCCGCCAGATGCAAAAACCGATGAACCAATCGGCCCCGTTACCCATTACTATGCCTTTTGATAAATACAAACAGGGCATACGCGATTTTATGGCTTATAACGATGCCAAAATACCCGGCCCGGTTGATGTAAAAGAGATATTTGATTTCATCACATCAGATGATGAACGCACCAAAGTGCAATACCAAAGCGGCGAAAGCATGAACTACCTGCCCACCAAAAATTTCAAACTAAATGTTGACCCCAACCAGCTTGTAAAAAACGGCGTAGTTACCGCACAGCAAAGGGATAAACTGACAAACAGTATGGAGTGGCAACTTAAAGGCGATTACCTATATAAAGATAAACTGGCCATGATAGACATGCTGGCACATAATGACTGGAAACGGCCGGTATGTTTCACGATAGGTGTAGCTTCCGAATACATGATGGGTATGGAACCTTATCTTTACAAAGAAGGCTTCGCCTATCACCTGATCCCTTTTAAAGCCGATACCGCAGTGCACGACCAATTGGGTAAGGTAAACAGCCTGGTGATGTACAATAACGTAATGAACAAGTTTAAATACGGTAATTTTAAACATGCCCGCTACCTTGACGATGTAAGCAAAACCGAGTTTTACCCATTCATGGAAACCACCTTTCACGACCTTGCCCAGGGCCTGATCAAAGACGGCCGCAGCGACCTGGCCCTAAACGCCCTGCATAAGTTTGACCAGGAAATGCCCGACATCAACCCCAATATCGATACCGCACACCGTAAGCTGCTGTTGGCCCAATTGGCCTATAAACTCAACGACAAAGAACTGGCCAACCGCTATGCCAAAGGGATAGGCAATTACCTTACCGACCAGCTTGCTTATAATTACACCCTATTAAAAGATAAACCCGAAGCCCTTAACGCCGGCGAAGTACAATTTGAGCTGTATGTATTGAACGGACTGGCAGAAACCACCAAAGCGTACAACGAAACTGGGCTGCATAAACAATTCCAGGATGAGTTAAATGATTACGGGAGTAAGTTTGCGGTGCTGGAGAATAAGTAAAAAAGCTGAAAGCGCAAAGCAAAAGGCTGAAAGCCCAACAATTAGTTTTTAGCCTTTTGCTTTAGAAGCCGCCTCAATTTGATTTAGATTATTTATAAATCATTTCCGTTGACTTTAGTCAACGGAATAATAATTAAAAGACGAGAGGCTTTAGCCAAAATCCCGCTTGAATAATTGGGCTAAAGCCCCCATCACGCTTTCTTTTACCGTCGACGGCAATGAATAATTTTCGTTCTTAGGAGTTTCTTAGCTTTAAAAAGGTTCGCCGGTATTGTAGGAGTGGATAATTTTTCTGAGGTCTTTAAAGTTTACTTCGTTAGTTACATACAGATCATACAATTCCTTGTTGTCTTTTAACATCTCTGATAATTCATCGCGGCGTTTTTCCCTGCCCTGGAAGGCCCCAAAGCCCATTGTGGTTTTTATTTCCTGAACGGTATCTACACCGGCATTAATAAACCAAACCATGGTTACATGTTTGTCATACATACCCGGACCACGACGGGAATAATCCACGTCTTTAACTTCAAACAGCTTTATCTTGCCGTTTTCAAGCAGGTTCATGTAATAATGGTTTTTAGTGCCCTTTAATACTACTGATTGAAAAAGTTGTTTTTTATCGGCAATGTAATATCGTTTCACTTCCCAGTAAGCCATTGATTTGGGCTCGTACATCCCTTTTTTGAAATAAGTAGCGGTACCGCCACCAAAGGGGATCTTTATTTTACAGGGGACAGAATCGCCTTTGGCGGTTATAATATAATCGTCCTGGGCATAAGATTTAAGGCCTAATACAAAAAGCAAGGCAATGGTCAATAAAGAAACTTTCATTAAAATGTAATTAGGGTTTAGTTTTAAATTATTCGTTACGGGTGCAAGTTAATATTTATTTAAACAAATTCAATTTTTCCAAGTCGGCAGGTATATCCACAGCATGGGTTTCCAGCTCTGTTTCGGCAACTTTTATGCGGTAGCCATTCTCAATCCAGCGCAGTTGTTCAAGGCTTTCAGCTTTCTCAAGGCCCGAGATGGGGAGTTTGGTAATCTGCTGCAACACGTCTGCCCGGTAACCATAAATGCCTATGTGCTTAAAATAAGTATAAAACTCCAGCCAGTTATCAGGCTCCTGCCCGCGGATGTGGGGCAGCGTGGCGCGTGAAAAGTATATGGCCTCGGATAGTTTATTGATAACCACTTTGGGCGAGTTGGAGTTAAACAACTCTTCCTGGGTCAGTATCTTTTTTATCAGCGTGGCTATTTGGGTACCGGCATCGTTAAAGCAGGCAGCCAGCTTGGCTATCTGTTCCGGGTCGATGTACGGTTCATCTCCCTGTATGTTGATAATCACATCGTATTCGGGATGTAAGGAGGCAACTTCGGCACAACGGTCGGTACCGCTTTGGTGGTAGTCGGCTGTCATAACCGCAACGCCTCCAAAGGTATGCACATGGTCAAATATGCGGCTATTGTCGGTGGCCACTATTACCTCGGCAACATCAGCGCATTTTTTTGCCTGCTCATACACCCTTTGAATCATGCTTTTACCGGCGATATCAACTAAAGGCTTTCCCGGAAAACGGGACGATGCGTAACGGGCGGGGATAATACCTAAAATTTTCATATTTTTTTTGCGAAAAGCTTGCTTCGTATATTTTAAGCAATCATGTAGAATAAATCATTTAATATAGTAACCCGCTACAGGCCAACATGAACCGACCACACTTAATGATAATCAATCCGTTATAAATTTTAATTAGTAAAGGCAGTCGGATATGTAATCCGTCTTTTTGATTTTCAAATATATAACATCTGATATGGCCCGCACAAAATAATTCATATTCGATTCACCTTAGAATACTGTAGTAACGGTGCAGTATTTTGACTATACCGACTCATTACTGATTAGTTTAGCTATGAGTCAATTGCCTCGTTTAGGTTACGCCACACTGTAATTAAGCGGGCAACAGATATCAGTGGATACTATTATATTTGCCCTTGTTAAAACGTGTATGGTTTAGTCAATCTTTAAAAAAAATGTCGCTCATTCCCGCCAATTATCAGCAGATACTAACTGATCTTAAAATAAAGATCAGTCAGGCCCGGTATAAAAGCCTGCTGGCGGTGAACCGAGAGCTGATTTTATTATATCTGGATATTGGTGACGTTTTGTCACATAAAACAGAAAGCGGGTGGGGCGAAAGTGTAATCGATACCCTGGCCAGCGACTTACAAGCTGAATATCCTGGAGTGAAGGGCTTTTCGTCCCGTAACCTGCGCAGGATGAAGTTGATATTTGAGGAAACCGCGGGAAATTCAATTTGGACACAAGCTGTGTCCAAAATTCCCTGGGGACATACCAATATGATATTTGCAAAAGTAAAAGACGCAGAACAAAGAGAGTTTTATCTAAAAAAATGTATCGAACGCGGCTGGAGCCGGAGTATCCTTGAAGAAGAGATCAGACATGACGGTTATAGCAAACAACTAAATTTTCAAAATAACTTCTCTCAAACAATTGACGAAAGTAAACGTGCTGCTTACAGACAGGAATTTAGAGATGAATATAACTTATCTTTTTTAGGCTTGGAGGATATTCACACAGAGCGAGAATTGGAAAAAGCTATTATTGAAAATATATCCAAAACATTAGGTCAATTGGGTAATGATTTTGCTTTTATGGGCAGGCAGTTCAGGTTAGAACTTGACGAAAAAGAGTATTTTGTCGATCTGTTATTTTACCATCGCAAGCTAAAGGCTATGATCGCACTGGAACTGAAAGCTTCTGAATTTAAACCCGAGCACAGCCAACAATTAAACTGGTATTTACATTTATTGGATAAAACGATAAAATATCCGGAAGATAATCCCAGTATTGGAATACTGCTTTGTAAAAACAAAAGTAAACTAACAGTAGAATACGCACTGGAACTCATTAACAAACCGATGGGAGTTGCTACCTATCACTACCGGGAATTGCCAAAGGATATTGCAAGATACCTGCCTACCGAAGATGACTTTACCCGGATAATCGAAAATATGGCCAATGATAATTAGCAAAAGGCTTTTTTGTCTATTATTACTAACGGACACACCCTGTGTCCAAATTGCTACAGGTTAACAGAGAGCCTATTCTATTATTGAGAGCCTATTATTATATTCAAAGGCTATTTGATTCTTTCACGGTATCCCGGCTACCAAGCCGATTTAAAACAACCCATTAATTTCGCGTTCAATCAGCTGAACTATGGTAGCCATATCTTCGGTATTGTTGGCGAAATCGAGGTTGTCTTTATCCAGGATCAGCAATTTGCCCAATTTGTAGTTTTTGATCCATTTATCGTACTTCTCGTTAAGTTTTGACAGGTAATCCAGGCGGATGCCTATTTCATACTCGCGGCCACGGCGCTGTATGTTGCTTACCAATGTTGGCACCGATGCTTTCAGGTACACCAGCAAATCGGGCGGTTTTATAAACTCGGTAATATTCTCAAATATCGATTCGTAGTTTTGATAATCGCGGGTGGTCATCAGGCCCATATCGTGCAGGTTTTCGGCAAATATGTAGGCGTCCTCATAAATGGTACGGTCTTGCAAAATATTACGGCCCGTTTTCTGAATATCGATGATCTGGCGGTAACGGCTGTTCAGGAAATAAATTTGCAGGTTAAAGCTCCAGCGTTTCATGTCGCTGTAAAAGTCTTCCAGGTAGGGGTTATTGTCTACGGCTTCAAAAAGTGGTTCCCAGCCGTAGTTATGGGCCAGCATTTCAGTCAGCGTGGTTTTACCGGCGCCAATATTTCCTACAATAGCTATGTGCATTTTTAGTTGATAATGAATTTGTCTGAATCAGAATTTTCCTAATTTACAGAATTGTCAGAATTATAAAAATCTTTTACAAGTCAATTCTGATAATTTCAAAATTCTGTAAATTCTGATTCAGACAACTTAAAATTTCTTAAACCCTATAATTTCCCGTACTTCCCTAATGGTTTTTGAGGCGCTTGCGCGGGCTTTCTCTTCGCCCATGGCAGCTACCTTCCTTAAATAATCGGCATCGCCTGCAATGGCGTTTATCCGCTCGCGGATGGGTGCCGTAGCAATGATCATATCCTCGGTAAGCTGCTTTTTAAGGTCGCCGTAACGGATAGCCATTTTGTTATACAAATCGTCAAAATGGGCAACGGTATCCGCAGATGATACTACCGCCATCAAATCAAACAGGTTTTGAATTTCCTGGGGTTTGGTTTGGTTTTCGGTTGTTGGCCCGCCATCGGTAACAGCGCGCATTACTTTCTTTTTGATGGCTTCGGGGGTATCGCCAAGGAAAATGGCATTGCCCTCCCCTTCTGACTTGCCCATTTTACCTTTACCATCAAGCCCAGGAATTTTCACCAGGTTGCTGCTATAATTAAACGCAAACGGCTCGGGGAAGTAATCATGGTTGTACAGTCGGTTAAAGCGGTTACCAAAGGTACGGGCCATTTCCAGGTGTTGTTCCTGATCTTTACCAACTGGTACTTTGGTTGCTTTATGGATAATGATATCCGCCGCCATTAATACCGGGTAGGTAAGCAGGCCCGCGTTCACGTTATCGGGGTTGGCGCGCACTTTGTCTTTAAACGATGTAGCGCGTTCCAGTTCGCCCAGGTAGGCGTTCATGTTTAAATATAAATATAGCTCGCTAATCTCGGGCACATCTGATTGCACATAGATGGTCGCCTTTTCCGGGTCGATACCCGCCGCAAGGTACTCCACCAAAACCTGCTTTACATTACTATGCAAATCGGCGGGTGTTGGGTGCGTAGTTAACGAATGCAGATCGGCAATAAAAAAAAAGCAGTTAAATTCATTCTGCATTTTTATAAAGTTCTGCAAAGCCCCGTAATAGTTTCCTAAGTGCAAATTTCCGGTCGAACGGATGCCACTAACAACAGTTTCCATAGGTGGCGAAAGTAAGGAATTTTTCTATTTTTGATGGCGATGAAAATGATATTGAAAAAGGTGCACATCTATTTATACGTAACCGGAGTAGCGCTCACCTACTTTTTATTATGGCCTTTTTTCAACCACTTCTCTAAAAATCCATCGCGGTATCACAGCATGAACAAGCTGCGCCGGGCCTGGGGATTCATGAGTTCGGCGCTGGTGGGCATCTTCTATAATTTTGAATATGAGGAACCTGTTGACTGGAGCAAACCTTATATCATTTGCCCGAATCATACCTCCAACCTCGATATTTCGGCCATGTGCATTCTGGTGAACAGCAACTGTAGCTTTATGGGCAAGCAGGAACTGGAGGATGGCCTGGTAACCGGCATTTTCTTCCGCTCGGTTGATATCACTGTTAACCGCGAAAGTAAAATGTCGTCTTTCCGGGCGTTTAAAAAGGCTTCGGAGAAATTGCAGGATGGTATCTCGCTGGTGATCTTCCCCGAAGGGATGATCTCGGATGATTATCCTCCCAAATTGGCCGAGTTTAAAAACGGCCCGTTCCGCCTGGCTATTGAACATAAAATACCTATTATACCGGTAACATCTGTAAACACCTGGCAAATACTATGGGATACCGGCACCAAATATGGCAGCAGGCCTGGTATTTGCCATTTTTACGTACATAAACCCATAGATACCAGTAACCTTACCATTGCCGGTGCCGATACCCTGCGCGATGACGTTTACGCCATCATCCAACAAAAACTGGCCGCATCCGAAAAAAAACACATAATTGCTTAAAATTTATTGAGACCTACAAAAAAGGTTAACATGAAAATTTTAGCTTTAGGCGTTTTGCATTAAGCTTTGAGCTTTCTGGAACCAGTATTTTTTTTACATTTGGGGAACATGAAATTAACACTGAAAAGGATCCATACCAAATTTTACAGGTATAGCATAGCCATCTTTTTCACCCTTTGTTACCCGGTTTTATATGTACTCAGGCAAAAAACCAGCCGGTACCGGTACATTAACCAAATGCGGCGACTTATTATTTTTTTGAGTTCGAGCATTTCGGGAATTTTTTACAGCGCCACTTTTGAAGAGCCGCTGGATTGGGAAAAAACTTACGTAATATGCGGCAACCACACATCAAACCTTGATGTATCGGCTATAAACACTATCCTAAAAAACAATATTTGTTTTATGGGGAAAGAAGAATTACTAAACAATTATGTGCTCGGCTATTTTTTTAAAACCATTGATGTTACGGTTAACAGGGAAAGTAAAATGTCGGCATTCCGGGCGTTTAAAGCTGCGGCAGAACGTATTAAAAACGGGGTGAGCGTAGTTATTTTCCCCGAAGCCACGATCCCAAAAGAATATCCGCCCGAATTACATAGTTTTAAGAACGGCCCGTTCAGGCTGGCTATTGAAATGAAAGTGCCCATTTTGCCCATATCATCGCTGGATACCTGGAAAGTGCTTTGGGATACCGGCAAAGAATATGGCAGCAGACCCGGAATTTGTAATATATTTGTGCATAAACCCATTGAAACGGCCCATTTAACACCCGATGATGCCGATGCACTGCGTGACCAGGTATTTGATATTATTAATAAAAAATTGCAAACTGCATGACCATAGATAAAGAAACAGTTGAAAAAGTTGCTCACCTGGCCCGTTTAGAACTAAGCGAGACCGAAAAGCAGGATATGATACAGGATATGAGCAAGATTCTTGATTTTATGGCCAAACTAAACGAACTGGATACCACCGGCGTAGAGCCACTTATTTACATGACCGATGGCGCCAACGTACTGCGCGACGATGTGGTAAAACAACAGATAACCCACGAAGAAGCGCTTGAAAATGCCCCTAAGCATGATGAGGATTTCTTTTTGGTAGCGAAGGTGATTGAGAAATAATTCAAAAGTAAAAATTCAAAATTCAAAAGTGCTTGTTCAGCGGCTGTATTTTCAGACATTGGAGTTTTTGAATTTCTGATCTCAATTGCTTAGTTAGCGGCTATATTTTCCACCATTCAGGCTTTTGACTTTTTAATTTTGAATTTTGAGTTTCTATTGTAACATTCCGTACCTATCAACAGTCCAAATAAAAAAATATTCATGGAGCCTTTAAAAGACAAGCCTTTAATTACCATAAACGAGATTGGACGTAAGTACGTGATAGGCAGCGAGGTGATCCACGCGCTTAAATCAGTTTCGTTAACTATAAATAAAGGCGAATTTGTGGCTTTGATGGGCCCTTCCGGCTCGGGTAAATCAACGCTGATGAATATCCTGGGCTGCCTGGATACCCCAACCAAGGGTGTGTATATCCTGAACGGAATAAACGTAAGCCACATGACCGATAATGAATTGGCCGAGGTGCGCAACTCCGAGATTGGCTTCGTTTTCCAAACTTTTAACTTATTGCCCCGTAACACCGCGCTTGATAACGTTGCCCTGCCTTTGATTTACGCGGGCATCAGTAAAGAAAAACGTACCGAGCGCGCCAACGCCGCCCTTAAAAATGTTGGGTTGGAGAACAGGGTTGATCATAAACCCAACGAGCTTTCGGGTGGTCAGCGCCAACGTGTAGCCGTGGCCAGGGCGCTTATCAATAATCCATCTATTATATTGGCCGATGAGCCTACCGGTAACCTGGATACCAAAACATCCATAGAAATTATGGGGCTGCTGGAAGACATCCACGCCAAAGGCAATACCATTATACTGGTAACCCACGAAGAAGATATTGCCATGCATGCCCACCGCATTGTGCGCATGCGCGATGGCCTGATTGAAAAAGATTACCAAAACGAGCATATCCAAAAAGTTGATAGAAGACTTGCTGTGGAAACTGCTGAAGAAAAAGCTTAAATTATTCCATTGAACAAAGAGGTTCATAACCTTGCCCGTCTTCTCTGTTTTCCGACTTTCTGTCTTCCCGGTTTTCGGACTTTCTGTCTTTCGGACTTTCTGTCTTTCGGACTTTCCGACTTTCTGTCTTCCCGGTTTTCGGACTTCCTGTCTTTCGGACTTCCCGACTTTCTGTCTTCCCGGTTTTCGGACTTTCTGTCTTTCGGACTTCCCGACTTTCTGTCTTCCCGATTTTCGGACTTTCTGTCTTTCGGACTTCCCGACTTTCTGTCTTCCCGGTTTTCGGACTTCCTGTCTTCCGTACTTTCCGACTTTCTGTCTTCCCGACTAAAAAACAAAATAACACTAAAATAATTAGCAAAGTTGTATTACATTTGAAATATGTATGCAATTGTTGATATCGAGACTACCGGGGGGCATGCCAGCGCTAATGGCATTACAGAAATTGCCATATGCATACATGATGGTAAAAAAGTTGTAAAACGTTTTCAAACCCTGGTTAACCCGCAACGCGAAATACCTATATATATCAGCGCCTTAACAGGCATTACCAACGAGATGGTACAAAGCGCGCCTCCCTTTGAAGATGTTGCAGCTGATATTTATCATTTGATACATGGCAAAATATTCGTAGCGCACAACGTAAACTTCGATTATTCATTTGTACGTTATCACCTGGCCTCCGCAGGATACGATTTACAGCTAAACAAGCTTTGTACCGTGCGCCTTGGCCGCAAAATATTGCCGGGATTGCCGTCATACAGCCTTGGCAGGTTATGCCGCCATTTGGGTATTGACAACGAAGCCCGCCACCGCGCTTCCGGCGATGCCGAAGCTACCGCCGAATTGTTTACCCTGTTACTAAACAGCGATACCGAAGGCCATATTAAACAGGCGCTTAAGCAAAACTCCAAAGAGCAGGTATTACCGGCCAACCTGCCTAAAAAAGATGTAGAGCAATTGCCGTACTCGCCGGGAGTATATTATTTTCATGATCAAAAAGGAAAGGTGATTTATGTGGGGAAAGCCAAAAATATCAAAAAACGGGTAAGCAGCCATTTTACCGGCAACAATCCGGGTTTGCAGCGGCAGGAGTTTTTACGCAACATTCACCAGGTAAGCTATCAGGTTTGCGGCACCGAGTTGATTGCCTTTGTACTGGAAGCCATCGAGATTAAACGACTGTGGCCAAAATACAACCGGTCGTTAAAACGCTTTGAAAACGCCTATTGCCTGTATGCCTTTGAAGATCAGCGTGGCTATACCAGGCTGGCGGTTGATAAACGCCGCAAATTCAGCGATGTTATTTATACGTGCAACTCATTATTGGATGGCTATAACCTGCTCAACAAACTGATAGAAGCTTTTGGCCTTTGCCCCAAGCTTTGCTTTATACAAACCAACGCAGCCCCATGTACCGGTGCCTCCGGGAGCCAATGTGCCTGCGAAGGTGTTGAATCTGTAGAGGACTACAATAAAAAGGTTAACAACGCAATTGACGAACTAAAACGCGCATTGCCTACCTACGCCATCCGCGATGAAGGCCGCAATGGCGATGAGCACAGCTGCATTTTGGTTGAAAAAGGCCAGTTTTACGGCATGGGCTACATCTCGCACTATTTTGATGCAGATAACGTGCAGCAACTTAAAAACTACCTGACCCCCTATCCTGGGAATGATTACATCAAGAATATTGTATCAAGCTATGCTACAAGGTTTCCGGATAGAATGGTGCTGTTTCCGTAAGCTCAACCAACGCATTAGAAATAACCACTCACCAAACCTGTTTTAAATTGTCCCGTACCTCAAATCTAACAATGGCGTTTCCCTCCTTAGGTCGGGTCAGGCTGTACGCTTATACGCCTTCGTGGCATTAGGCGCGGGGCCGGTATTCGCTGCCATCCTTAACGCGCAACCAGGATCAGAGTTATTCACGTTTTTTTTTACAGTATCCAAAAAGCCTATACCGGTTTTATAATGAACAGAATTGAAAAAAGTTTGTTATACGTTTTGCCGATTGTATAATTTAGATTTAAGGCAAGTATTGAAATCTTAATCTCGCACCAGAACGCTAAAAAAATAAGCAATAGATTTTGCAAAAATCTACGATCTTCGCGCGAAAAATCTTTTAATTTAAACTGAATGACATTGATTTACTATTAATAACCGCACCATGTATTTAGAATATCATCAATTAAGTAAAACAGATAAAAAGATAGTCCGTGCATTATTAGATAAGGGACAAGCCGCAGAATTTAAGTGGGGCATGGAAAAATTTGATTCCGTTTTACAAGCCTGGCGAAACGAAGGCGACAATCACCAGGATAATTATTATAAAATATTTAACGCAGTACGCGATTTTGACAAACAAATAGCCCGCAGGTACGATGGCATGTCAGGGTCAAAATTCCTATTGGTATTAGCAGGCCAGGTTTACGATAAACTGATTGACGAAGCTGAATTAGAGTCTTTAAGTGATAATGTCAGGGATTTTATTTTGAGGATAGTAAGAATTAACGAATCGTAAAAGCCTGCCAGCAATCACTGTCTAATTAGTGGCCAACGCAAAACTAACCGGAAGCCCTCCATAAAAAACTCTGACGGGCTTTCCATTTATCATACCCGGTTTCCATTTTGGCGACCGTTTTAAAATACGCAATGTTTCATCGTCCAAACTTTTGGATACGCTTTTTTCAATCGTTATAAATGATAAGGTTCCGTCTTTTTCGACGATGAATGAGGCCACCACTTTGCCCTGCGTATTATTTTCGCGGGCCTCTGCCGGATACCTCAAAGTGCACATCAGAAAATCGAGGACTTTCTCTTCGCCACCGGGGAATTGAGGCTTAACAGTCATCTGCACATCTTTATATTCATAAACTGTAGTATCTGCGGCAGCATCTGGTGCCGTTTGAGCCTTAATGGTTAGAGTACCTAAAACGAGAAAAATGATCATTAAATATTTCATTTATCTTTTTAATCGGCGCGTTTAGTTTATGGTTCTGTAGCCGTTATTTCTTCAAATACTTATCATACCAATCCACATATCGCTGCAGCCTATCTACCTGGTAACTTGGCTTGGTGATGCCATGGAACGAATTGGGATAAAGTATTAACTCCGTAGGTATACCCTGCGACCGCAGGGCCTGGTACATTTGTTCGCTGCCGATGGTTGGTACGTTGAAGTCTTTTAAACCAGACATATACAATACCGGTGTTTTGATCTTATCAGCATGAAAAAACGGGTACGATAGCGCAATCCATTTATCGGCATTTTTCCAGGGAACACCAATTTCGTTTTCATATTGTAAAACATACTGATCGCTGCCATAAACTGCCAATTGCAATGCGCTGCCTGCGCCACTGGCAGCCGCTTTAAAACGGGTATCAGATGCTATGGTATAATCGGTAAGTATGCCGCCATAACTCCATCCGCCTATGCCTAAATGGCCGGGATCGGCAATGCCCAGTTTTTCCAGTTTATCTACTGCACCCAGCAGGTCTTTTACTTCCTTGTTGCCCCAATCGGCATAAATAGCCTTGCAATAATCAAGGCCCCGGCCGTTGCTGCCACGGTAATTTACACCGGCAACAGCATAACCCGCACAGGCCAAAACCTGCCTAACGGCATCAAAGGCATATTCATCCTGCCCAACAGGGCCGCCGTGGATAAATAATATAAAAGGTAGCTTTTTGGCATTACTATCGGGCGTTAAAACAATACCATTAACCAAAGTGCCATCTGCACTGGTCGATTCAAAACCTTCTACATGTGCCAGTTTAATACCGGCTAACCAGCCTTGCTGATGGAACGTTAAACGCCGCAGTTTACCGCCTTCCAACGCGAATAACTCGGCAGGGGTATAAGGATCTGTTTTTTGAACAACCCAATTGCCACTTAAATTGGTGCTTATATCTGTAATGCTGTACTTGCCTTTATTAACCGTAGTTATTTTACCATTGTTTACGTTTACACCGGCAATGTATCGCATCCGGTCATCGGCCACTAAAAACAAAATACTTTTACTGTCTTTAGCCCAGGCCAAATCGGTAACCGGGCGGTCAAGCTGTTGGGTTAGTATCTTTTTATTAGAGCCAACTACATCCATGGTGCACAACGTATTTTGATCATACATCATATAATCGGCATCACTGGTAGAGCGTAAAAAGGCAATCAGTTTACCATCAGGGCTCCATCGGGGGTTAGTGTCGGGGCCTTTCCATGAAGTTAGCTGGAGCATACTGGCATTTGGCCGGGCGTCAATGGTAAAAATATCAGTATTCTCGTTTTTATCAGGATCGGCACTGCGATTGCTCACAAAAGCTATCGTTTTGCCATCCGGCGACCATACCGGCGAACTTTCATCCTTATCTCCTTTGGTTAACGTATCAAGCTTTTTTGCGGCAATATCAAACAGGTACAAATGCTTGTGCAGGTGCTGCAGGTACCCTTCTATGTCCTGTTTAAAATGATAACGGTCAATAACAATGGGTTTGGGTGTCTTTGGCTCCTCTTTACCTTTATTTTCAGGGTCGCCAATAACAATCACCAGTTTTTTACCATCCGGAGACCAGGCATATTCGTCCACATCGCCCTTAATGTCTGTCAGTTTCACGCCCTCGCCTCCGCGCCTGTCCATCAGCCAGATCTGGCCACCCTTTTTTGAATCGCGGGACGAAATAAACGACAAATACTTGCCGTCCGGCGACCATCTTGGCGATGAAGCCGCTTCTTCGCCATGTGTTAACTCCAATGATTCCTTACCGTCCCAGCTTTGCATCCACAAGTGCGATACCCGTTTATCCTTTGCCGTATCAACTTCAGATACGCTGCAGGCCACCCACTTACCATCAGGCGAAAGCTGAGGATCACTTACAGTCGGGATTTTATCAAAATCGGCTGGTTTAAATGGTTTTGTTTGAGCAGTAGCATACAACGCACAAGATAGCGCAAAAAGCGAGAGTAGTGTTTTTTTCATAGCGTCAACTTACGAGGTGGTAAGTTAGGGATTTTTGCAGTGTAGTAAAACAGCAACAGAATTTTGAGATTGGACAAAATGGGCAGAATTTTGATTGCCCGTTTTTTTCTGAATCTGCATTAAACAGATTTTTGCTTATTTGAGTTCCGATAGTTATATCGTGAAGATACGTGCCTCGGTTGCACTTCTGCTGAGATTAAACTCCTGGCAGCTATAATTGACGCAAGTACGCAATAGATGGAATTTTGAATTATTGAATATTTTCAATCTATTTAAAGCATTTAATTAGAATCTTACTTAATAACAATATTTGCTTGGGCATCCAGGCGAAAACCTGTAGCCTTAAATACCCGCTTATTCAATTCATTGTCAATGATCGCAAAGTTGGGATGTTTGTTATTGCAGGCAAATCCTTTTTTAAATCGAAAAGCTGAAAGATTGTGATTTTCGGCGATTAACCGGATAGTATTCAAAATTTGATCAATTGCCGGTGATTGCCAACTCCTAACGCCTGTTTTGAGTTCGACCAAATAAAGAGTATCTGTAGTGGTCAGCATACCGTCGCAGGTACTTTCCTGATCGTTGGTGCCTTCCTTATAAACGGTGATGCAATAGTCTATCGGTGTGAAAACAACTTCCCGCGTTTCATTATTAATGACCGTAGCAACCCATTTTTCCGAATTGGTAGTATCGCTGTAAGCTATCGTACTATTTTGGTCGTCGCACAATCCGAATAATTCGTCAGTCCTTGCACCTTCGCTACAGGTCGACGTAAAAAAGTCCACGCTCATTTTAATTCCTGTTGTAATTCAAGTAGCGCATCAAATATCCTATTCCCTTCAACCAGAGAAAGATTCAGGTAATTATTATCGGATGGTACACCTTCCGGCATTGGCAGATCACTTATCCCCCCTTCAATCTCATCCAATTGGTAAATACATAACTCCTGGGTTTTAATAGCAGCCGCAACCGGTACAATTTTATTTAGTTTCATTCTGGCTGTATCTCCAGAGTAATTTAATAGTAATTCACCTGCCTCAACGGCAATTGTCAAATAATTGATAATGTATGGACTATGCGTAGTGAGCACCAAACTATTGTTAGGGCTATCATTATTTAATTCCAGCAACGCATTCAGAATCTGATGCTGCGAGGTGGGGAACAAGTTCTGCTCCGGTTCTTCAACGATATTTACGAAGGCCTCATAATCATCCGGAGTTGAAAGAGAGCTGACCAGCGCCTGACGTACATCATCAGAAATGTCTGGATTGGTTAACAATTCCTGTACTCGTTTCCTTAACTTCCTTTCCTCTTCAATACTATTTTGCTTATTAGCCAGATTCTTTTCCCGATGAAGCAAACCTGCCAGGTACTTGCTTACGATATATAAGGGTACTATAGACTGAAATCCGCTGGAGGCCTCTGACAGGAAAATTCTATAATCCTCCCCCACAATATAGGAAGTACTGTTCAGTTGCTGAAATTCAAATCGCGCCTGGTTAATCGGTAGTTCCAATTGCCCGCGTATATCCAGTGCGGCATTAAGAAACTCGTCCGAAAATGTATAAAGGGTGCTGGGTAAGCCTTTTAGTTTATTGACATTTCGTACCGAGCTAACGAAATTTCTTTCAGAGGGCACGTACATAATTTTAGGAAAAGCATACGCTTTGTCTTCAATCTTACGGATACTAACCTCGCCTTCCCGATACCAGATATGGTAGGCATTTCCTTCATATTCAAGCTCTGTTTCACTCTTAAAATACCCGCCTATGTTCTGGTAAGTAAAATGACTTTTGAATATCTTGGTATTGAATTCTTTAGTGGCAAAATCGCCGCGTACCAATGCCTTTTCAAACCAGGTCATGGTCGAAATTACTTTGGCAACGGTACTTTTACCTGATCCCTGGTTACCTATAAATACAGTGACTTTATTGATATTCAACCATCCGCCTTTACCGGTATACCCAGTTTTGATCGGGCCGAAATTGACAATGCGAATTTTACTCATAGATCATAGAAAACACAAAGATAAACAATCCATAGTGTTGTGTCTTAATTTTTAACAAATGCCTTTTCTTGATAAGTAAATACCATGCCATTTGCCGCACCCGGTATATTGGTTACATAATTTTGAAGTTAATCATTTAAACTTTATACGCAGCCGAAATTAGTGGGCAGAGAATATTTTTCTTATCAGCAAGCCTGTACTTTGTAAACATTGCCAAATTAAGGAATTGACAGAAGGGTGCAAATCAGATTGTCGCTAAACAAACGAATATTGCTTAAGGTTGCCGTCTATATACGTGAATTGGGCTGAAGCCCCATTTCTGTTGAATCTTTGTCCGTTGGCTGAAGCCAACGGCAATGAATTATTTAATTCATTGCCGTCCCTTTTAAGGGACGGATAAGCATAAATTGGAAGTGCAGGGCTTTAGCCCAAATAGTCCGTAGCGACAATTTGATTTGCACCCTTGACAGAATTTTATTTCATTTTTTTTTGGTAAAGACAAAAGCATCTATAGCCCACACAACAAAAAATCTTGATATCTGATACTAACTACCTGATAATTAAATCACCCCCGCCTTTTCCAATTCCACCTGCATTTGCTGTTGCATACGTAATGCTTCGGCGCGGGCGGCTTCGGCAAAGTTTTCATCGTTGCCTGCATAGATGATGGAGCGGGATGCATTTACAATCAGGCCGCAATCTTTAGTAATGCCATATTTGCAAACTTCTTCAAGGCTCCCCCCCTGTGCGCCTACTCCTGGCACCAACAGGAAGTTATCTGGTGCGTATTTGCGAATGTTGGTAAACTCGGTGCTTTTAGTGGCACCTACCACATACATGATCCTATCGGCTCCGGCCCAGGTATTGGCTTTTTGGATCACAGCTTCGTATAAATAACCACCGCCTGTTTCCAGGTACTGAAAATCCTTACTGCCTACCGATGACGTAAGCGCCAGGATAATAATCCATTTGCCATCATATTTAAGGTATGGCGTAACGCTGTCATTGCCCATGTAAGGGGTTATGGTTATCGCATCAAAGCTCATGCCTGATGCTTCTTCATTAAAAAAGGCCGTTGCATATTTATCAGATGTATTGCCGATATCGCCTCTTTTTGCATCTATTATATTTAAGGTATCCTTGGGCAGGTATTTCCAGGTATCTATCAGGCTTTGCAAGCCCTTTATACCACGCGCCTCGTAAAATGCGGCATTGGGTTTGTAGGATACGCAAAGATCTTTGGTGGCATCGATAATTCGTTTGTTAAATTCAAGGATGGGATCGGGATATTCCTTTAAAAATTCGGGTATCTTATCAATGTCAGTATCAAGGCCTATACATAAAAAGGACTTTTTTTGCTTGATCTGGTCTATTAGCTGCCTGCGCAATATCATAGGGAGGGATTAAATATTCGGATGACAAAAAAACTAAAAATTTAGCTTAAATGTTATAACACTGTAGATATTTATTTAATTAATTTGATATTAAGAAATAATTGTTTAGAATTGCATCGTTTTCCTTTGAATTTTTTCTTGCACCAAAGAAACAATTTAAAACCCCACAATATTTATTAACTAATGTTTTGAGTGGGTTTGGATGTTTATTTAATCAATGCTTCAAGATCAATTTCTTACTATAACACCCCGTGTGTAACAACGTATAAGCCAAAATGCACATGGAAGTTTTATAACCATTTGAAAACTATTTACGATATTAAAAATCCCTTTGAACTATAATTCATATCATGTCTGATAAAATCGAATTGAACGACAAACTCGTTTCAGAGTTGCGCGATATTGCAAGAAATTTAGGTATTGCTGAGGCCGACGAACTACGTAAAGCACAGCTAATTGCACGTATTATTGAACAACAACAATTAATTGAGGCCGCAAGGGTACAACAGAACATTGTTGAACAAAATTATGCACCTATTACAGCCGAGCCTGTAGCCGAAGAAGCGGGTGAAAAAACGCGCAAACGTACCCGCGTGTTAAAACCAAAAACTCAGCCCCGTGTTGAAGTACCTTTGGATGATACCAACCTGTTTGACCAGGAAGAGGACGATCAAAACAACGCAGATGCTGTTAACGATACAACCATACCGGCACCGGTAACAGGCGAAACCCCTGATAACCAGCCCGGCGAAGCGGCGCCAAAACCCGAGGCTGCTGTTGCCGAAGGCCGCCCGCAAAAATTTGACAGGCGCACCAACGGCAACCCTAATCAACAAAAAGCACAGGAACCACCAATAAACCTTGATTTTGACAACGTTATTGTAAACGAAGGTGTATTGGAAATTATGCCTGATGGTTACGGTTTTTTAAGATCGTCTGACTATAACTACCTTACTTCTCCTGATGATATCTACGTATCACAATCGCAAATAAAACTTTTTGGCTTAAAAACAGGTGATACCGTTCGCGGCAGCATCCGCCCGCCAAAAGAAGGCGAAAAATATTTTCCTTTGGTACGTGTTGAGGCCATTAATGGCCGCATACCGGCCGAAGTTCGTGACCGCGTTCCGTTTGACCACTTAACACCACTTTTCCCATCCGAGAAACTGAGCTTGTTTACTGATGCAGGTAACTATTCAACCCGTATCATGGATCTGTTCTCGCCTATTGGTAAAGGCCAGCGTGGGTTGATCGTAGCGCAGCCTAAAACAGGTAAAACCATGTTATTAAAGGATGTGGCCAATGCTATAGCGCGTAACCACCCCGAAGTTTACCTGATTATTTTACTGATTGACGAGCGCCCTGAAGAGGTAACCGATATGGCCCGCAGCGTACGCGCCGAAGTAGTATCATCAACATTTGATGAGCCTGCCGAGCGTCACGTAAAAATTGCCAATATTGTTTTGGAGAAAGCAAAACGTATGGTAGAGTGTGGTCATGACGTGGTGATCCTTTTGGATTCAATTACCCGCCTGGCCCGTGCTTATAATACAGTTGCACCAGCATCCGGCAAAATACTATCGGGTGGTGTTGATGCCAACGCGTTACACAAACCTAAACGCTTTTTTGGCGCGGCCCGTAATATTGAAGATGGCGGTTCATTAACTATCATCGCAACTGCCCTTACAGAAACCGGCTCAAAAATGGATGAGGTTATTTTTGAAGAGTTTAAAGGTACCGGTAACATGGAGTTACAGCTGGATCGTAAACTTTCAAACAAACGTATTTTCCCTGCTATCGATATCACTGCATCAAGTACCCGCCGCGACGATCTGTTGCTTGACCGCGAAACGCTGCAACGCATCTGGATATTGCGTAACCACCTGGCCGACATGAACTCACAAGAATCAATGGAGTTTTTACAGGCACAAATAAGGGGTACCAAAACCAACGAAGAGTTCCTGATTTCGATGAATTCGTAATATTTTAGTGGTAATGGAGTTATATTTAATGTAAATATTATTTGTAACTTCATTATTACTTAATAAAATCCTGATAACTTCGTAACACAAAATGAAGAGACGAGTTAGAAAACACCTACCCAATACCATAACCTGCGCCAACCTGTTTAGCGGCTGTATAGGCATCGTGTTTGCCTTTCAGGGTAACCTGTTAATTGCTTCCTACGCCATTTTCCTTGCCGCCATTTTTGATTTTTTTGATGGCTTTGCATCCAGGGTACTCAACTCCTACTCGTTTATCGGCAAAGATCTGGATTCGCTGGCAGATATGGTAAGCTTTGGTTTTTTACCATCGGCCATATTGTATGAACTGTTTTTAAAGGCCCCGCAAATTGCACACATCAGCGAGTATTTGTGCTATCTGGCTTTTTTAATCACCGTATTTTCGGCTTTGCGCCTGGCCAAATTCAATAATGATACCCGTCAATCAGATAGCTTTATTGGTTTGCCAACACCTGCCAACGCCATATTTATAGCATCATTGCCGTTAATTATTGAACAGTACGAGGTTTTGGCCCGGTTTATCCTAAATCCGTATACATTAACGATACTCATAGTTATCATGTGTACCCTGCTGGTATCCGAATTACCGCTGATGTCGCTTAAATTCAAGAACCGCGACTTCAATAAAAACATTTTCCGTTATTTACTGCTCATGTTCTCGGCAATACTGATTCTATTTTTTAAATTTGTGGCAGTTCCGGTGGTTATATTTATGTACATCACCTTATCTTTAATTCAAACTAAAATAACTAATGACAAAGTTCCAGGCTGAAATTGACGTAATGCCCAAAAAAGAAATTCTTGACCCGCAAGGAAAAGCAGTAACCGGAAGCATGAAAAACCTCGGTTTAGCCGAAATTCAAAACGTACGCATAGGCAAACACATCACCCTTGAACTTGAAGCCGACAGCGCCGAAACAGCACACAGCAAAGTAGACGAAGCTTGCAAAAACTTGTTAGCAAACCTTATTATGGAAAGCTATACTTTTAAGGTAGTAGAAGTTTAAGCTGAAAGCCGAAGGCTTAAAGCAGAAAGCTTGTATGCACAAAATATAAAAACATTAAAACAGCAAGAGGTAGCCCAAAAGGCCGCCTTTTGTGTTTTATGGGCGCCTAACTTGGGCTTTCGCGAAAAAAACTTAATAAAAAAGGCAGCCAACCGGCCACCTTATTTTATCAATTTCCTTAAAAAGCTTTGTGCTTTAGGCTTTCTGCCTTCAGCTTATAAACTTGCTTCTTTTTCGGCTTTAATCTGTTGCAGGGTAATCAAATTGGCATTAACGGTAGCTTTTACCTGGTTAAATTTGGCAAAAATTTCGGCCTTGTTTTGGCCACCTGCTTTACAAGCCAATTCAACTTCCTGAATAGTAGCCTGGCTTATTGGCATTCCAAAAAAACCAAGATTGGGTTTCAGTTTATGCGATGCCTTACCGGCTTCGGTCCAGTCGCCCGATTCAAGGGCAACGGTTATCATACCCAATAGCTGTGGAGTTTGCTCCAGGAACATGCCAATAGATTCAACAATAAATTCATCGCTGCCATCGGCAATTTCATATAGGAAAGAAAGATCAAAGTCTTGTTCTGGTGAAATATCTGACATATAAAGATTTATGAATATCCAAAATTATACTTTTTTTACGACCAAGTCATCAATAAGTTCATTTTTTAACTGTAAAATATTTTTTTTTATCTCCGGGTGTTCAAATTCAGGGGCCAACTCGGCCAAAGGCTCTAAAGTAAACCTTCGTTTATGCATTTCGGGATGTGGCACCTTCAAATCCGGCTCGTCAATAACGGCATCGCCGTAAAATAAAATATCGATATCGATTGTCCTCGATCCCCATTTTTCTTCACGTTTGCGTCCCATTAACAGTTCAATCGCCAGTATTTTTTTGAGCACCTGCTGCGCTGTCATTTCAGTTTGCAGCAGCAGTACCTGGTTTAAATAGTCGGGCTCATCTGTTTTGCCCCATGATTGTGTTTCATAAACAGATGAAGCCTGCAATACGGGCGCCACATCAACTACAATGCGCTCAATCGCCTCATTCAGCAGCAGTTTTCTATCGCCAAGGTTACTGCCCAAAAGTAAAAAAACATCAATCATGTTGTAACAAATATTATAGAACAAGCTCTTAGCACTATACGGTATTGAATTACTAAGTTTGCATAGTTAAAAAGATTTATAACATTAATGAAACAATTCTTCAAATTCGTTTTTGCCACCATGCTGGGGGTAGTATTAATAACAGTAATACTGGCTTTTGTGATTATAGGTATAATAGTTGCCGTCAGCGATGAAAAAGAGGTAGACGTTGAACCCGGCTCTGTATTACACATGGCGTTTACTGCGCCAATAACCGAGCGCACGCCAAACAACCCGCTTGCCGGGTTAAGCTTTTTGGGGTTAAACAGCGATAAATCAACCGGTTTGAACGACATTTTGGCCAATATTAAGAAGGCAAAAACCGATAGCAACATCAAAGGCATTTTTTTAGATGAAAGCTATATGACATCGGGCCAGGCCACCACCGAAGAAATCCGTAACGCGTTAATCGACTTTAAAAAATCGCATAAGTTTGTTATAGCCTACTCAGAAATTTACACCCAGGGCTTTTATTACCTGGCATCTGTTGCCGATAAGGTTTATATGAACCCCAAAGGCATTTTTGAGTTTACCGGTTTTAGCCAGCAAATTACTTTCCTTAAAGGTGCACTTGATAAATTGGGCATCGAGGTACAAATTATTAAGGTAGGTACTTACAAAAGTGCCGTTGAGCCTTTATTCCTCACCAAAATGAGCGAGCCCAACCGCTTGCAGGTTACCTCCTACTTAGGCTCGTTATATGACCATTTTTTAACCGGCATCAGCACAAGCCGGGGTATTAATAAAGATTCGTTGTTTAATTATGCAAATAACGGCCGCATTCAACTCCCGGAAGATGCAGTAAAACTGAAGCTGATAGATGGCCTGAAATATAAAGACGAGCTTTTAGATGAGCTTAGAAAACGTACCGGCAAAGGCAAAAATGGAAATATTACAAGCGTTGACATTGATGAGTACACCAAAAGCAAAAGCGATGGTAATACTGACGACGATAATTCGTCAAAAAACCGTATAGCTATTGTTTATGCCAGCGGCGATATAACCGGCGGCCAGGGTGATGATAACAGCATCGGATCTGAAAGAATTTCGAAAGCTATCCGTAAAGTACGTTTAGATAATAAAGTAAAAGCCGTTGTATTGCGGGTTAACTCGCCGGGAGGCAGTTCATTAGCATCTGATGTGATATGGCGCGAAGTTGCACTGACTAAGAAAGTAAAACCAGTTATTGTTTCTATGGGCGATTACGCCGCATCAGGAGGCTACTATATCAGCTGTGCTGCCGATTCCATATTTGCCGAGCCTAATACCATAACCGGATCGATAGGTATTTTTGCCGTATTGCCCAATATGCAAAAGCTATTTAATGATAAGCTGGGCGTTACTTTTGATGGTGTAAAAACCGGCAAATATGCCGACTTAGGCGACGTGAGCCGCCCCCTGAGCCCCGAAGAAAGGGCGATACTGCAAAACAATGTTAACCATGGTTATGATGATTTTACCAAAGCTGTTGCAGCGGGCCGTGGTAAAACACAAGCCTACATCAACGGCATTGGCCAGGGCCGTGTTTGGACAGGCGCTCAGGCCATAAAAATTGGGCTGGTTGACCGTTTGGGCAATATTAACGATGCTATTGCTTCGGCTGCTAAAAAGGCCAAACTTAAAAACTACAATCTGGTAAGCTACCCCGAGCAAAAAAGTTTCTTTAAACAACTGGATGCCGATGTAACCAGCCAGATGCAAACCAAAATGCTAAAATCGGAATTAGGCGATAATTACCGCGTGTATGAACAATTAAAAGGCCTTACCCAAATGGTGCGCACCCCACAAGCCAGGTTGCCCTATGAAATTGTGATCAAGTAAGTTTTATGTTATATTTTGAAAGAAGAGCTGCCCGAAGGGGTGGCTTTTTTTGTGTATCAGCAGATACCGCGCAATTGAGTTATTATGAATATTTATCCGTTTGAAATAACTTAAAAAATTGATATATTTGTTTATACACAAAACGGATATGATTATTGAACGCGATAAAGAGGACATTGTTATCCGGTTAAATGGGTCGCTTGTTGATATAGAGGAAGTGCAGAAATTTGCTGACTATTTTAGATTTATCGAGTCAAACGCACAAAATCAGGGAACCGAAGAACAAGCGGAACTTTTGGCACGCGAATCACAAAAAGGTTGGTGGAAACAAAACAAGCATCGTTTCGTTAGATGATCATTGTTATCGACGCTAATATTCTTTTTAGCGCACTCATAACCCCCAACGGCAAATTAGCAAAAGTAATTTCCCATCCTGCATTAGATCTCAACAGAATAAGCTGCAACTTTCTGTTAACGGAGTTAGACAAACATCAAACAAAAATTATCCGTTACGCGAAAAGACCGGCAGAAGAGGTGAGCCAGAACATACAATATCTCCTCAAAGGTATTACACTATACGATGAACACCTTATTCAAGACAAATATTGGCAAGAAGCGGAGCAATTGACAACCGGAATAGACGAATTTAACATAGCCTATGTGGCGCTTACTTTGCAAACAGGTGGCATGCTATGGACCGGAGATAAAAAGCTTACCAATCATTTAAAGTCGCTGGGCTTTGACAAGTTTGTTAACACCTCAGAACTTTTGTTGTTACTCAAAATTTTTTAATCAAAAAAGGCGCATTTGCGTTGAATTTAACCCACCTGTGCTAACTACAACTATAATGTTTACTATGCGCCCCCCGCAGGCCAGGCTGCCCTATGAAATTGTGATCAAGTAAGTTTTATGTTATATTTTGAAAGAAGAGCTGCCCGAACGGGTGGCTTTTTTTATTTTATGAGAAAATTTCTCATAAAATCCACAATTACATAATATATTATGTAATTTTATTAGAATTTTAGATACTTTCTCAAATACAACATGTTAATAGAATTTACAGTAGGTAATCATCTTTCATTTAAAGAAAAGAAGACATTGAGCCTTGAGGCTGCCCCTATTAAAGAATTTGAAGAAAACGTTTTTCAAACAGCTGATTATGATTTATTAAAAAGTGCTGTTATATACGGTGCAAATTCAAGTGGTAAAAGTAATTTAATAAAGAGCTTGTCTACAATGAGAGACATTGTTGTGGATTCGTCAAAAATGTCATCTGCTGATAAAATCGCAGTTAAACCATTTTTATTAAATATAGAAACAGAAAACAGTCCTTCTTATTTCGAAATTTTGTTTTTTATTGACAATATCAGATATAGATATGGATTTGAGGCTGATGAACAGCAAATTCATGCAGAATGGCTTTTCCAATCTAAATCAAAAAAAGAATCGTTGCTATTTATCAGAGAGAAGGACAAAATTGAAATTACTAAAGATTTTATAGAGGGTAGAGGAATCGAAGAACGTACCCGCGAAAATGCTTTATTTCTTTCATCCGTAGACCAGTGGAACGGTACTATATCAAAAAAGATTGTGCGTTGGATCAGTGAACTCAAGATACTTTCCGGATTAAATCATGATTTTTCGAGAATCGACATTATTGAATTAAATAAACACATCGACAATAGAATTGCCGTTTTAGTAAATGAGTTTAATCTTGGATTTAACAAATTCAAGGTGGAAGAGAATGAAAAAACATCAATATCTGTTTTAACTCATCATAATAAATACAATAAAAATGGCGATACTGTCGGCGAGCATTGGTTCAACCTATTGGGGGATGAATCATCTGGTACGAATAAAATATTTGACTTTTCTGGAGTAATAACAGCATCCTTAATGTTAGGTGCAACACTTATAATTGATGAACTCGACGCAAAACTACACCCCCTTCTAACAATGTCTATTGTTAAATTATTCAATTCCTCAGATCACAATCCTAAAAATGCCCAGCTTATTTTTGCTACACACGATACTAATCTTTTAAGCTACGGAAAGTTCAGGCGCGACCAAATCTATTTCACCGAAAAAAATCAGCTTGAAGAAACAGACCTTTACTCATTGGTTGAATATAAAAATGAGAACGGCGAAAAGATCAGGAACGACAGATCTTTTGAAAAAGACTACATCAATGGCCGTTACGGTGCTATTCCTTTTATTGGCGATTTCTCTAACTTGATTACCAATGGCCAGGGTAGCTAAAATTGATAATGCGGTAAAAAAGCGATTCGAGCGAAAAAAAAGCAGGCGGTCTGTGGAAACACGAGAAAGGCGTGTCTACTTTTTAATCATTTGTGAAGGAGAAAAAACAGAACCCAATTATTTTGAAGGGCTGAAAAAAGATTTACGTGTCGGGTCGTTGGTTATTGCCGATATGACCATTAAAGGAACTGGCAAAAACACCGAAAGCCTGATTGAATTCAGTATAAACTATCGTAAAAAATTAAATCAAAACTTCGACAGGGCCTGGGCCGTATTTGACCGTGACAGCTTTACCGACGAACAATTTAACAATTCGATTATCAGAGCAGAGGCAAATGACATTAATTGTGCCTGGTCAAACGAGGCTTTCGAATTATGGTTTTTGCTTCATTTTCATCTGATAGAAAATGGAATCTCGAGGAAAGATTATCAATCATATTTAGAGCGCGAAATAAAGAGGGTTTCGGGTAAAGACTATAAATATAAAAAGAACGACATTGGCATGTACGCTTTGTTGTCGGCACACGGCGATCAAAAACAAGCCATTAGCCGTGCAAAAAAATTAAAGTCACAATTTAACGATGGTAAGCATGCAAATCACAATCCATGTACACTTGTACATCTATTGATTGAAGAATTATTCAATCCACAAAAAGTAATCGAAAACTTGAATAATTCATAGATAAGATAACTTATTGCCATGGCGTATTAATTATCAATATAGATGCTAAGCATGCTAAAGACTATTATCTTCGGCATGCTTAACATCTGTAGTATTTATTCAACTATATTTTAATCCTGAATATGCAACGCCGCTTTCAACTCATTATAGTTTTTCAGTTTAATAGCAGCTATGTGCACTCCACCCGGTATAATCACATACCTGTAACTATGGGCGTTTGAAATATTAGAGTACACATTGTTATTGTTTTTCATGCTGATTTGCACATTACCCAAGGTATAAAGGCCAGACCATGTATCAATTTCGGGGGTGGTACCGCTTAAGTAATTAATTACAACTGGCAATGGCGCCACCTGATCTGTTGGCCAAATCACCGGGTTGTAGCCATTTAATTTACCATAAACCACAACAACACCTTTATCTAATATATCCTGCGTTATTTTGGGTTCGGCTACGTTGAACGTAAATGTACTTGTACTAAAAACGGTTGTTTTTACGTACGATGACGGCGTAAACCAATCAGAGTAAATAACATTTGCTGTGCCGGGATCGCCCTTTGGCCCTTTCAGGTTAATTGGCGCTGGCCATGTACCGCCAATTTTGGGGCCATAAAATAAATAGGTGGCAGTATTCAAATAATAATCACCGTCGGCACCTGCAGATGCTATCGGTGCAGCGTTACCACTTTTAATAGTAGCACCCGCTGCACCGGTAGCACCGGTAGCGCCTGTAGCACCTGCTGCGCCTGTAGCCCCGGTTGCACCTTTTAAACTAAAAGGCGAACCCCAGCCGGCAGCTGATTTTGGACCATAAAAGCCACTGGTAGCAATATTGATGTAAAAATCGCCATTGATACCAAGTGTTGTGGCCGGGGCAGTTGTACCAGAGTAAATTTTGGTTCCATCGGCACCTGTTGCGCCAACTGCTCCGGCAGCACCGGTTGTACCTTGTGTACCGGCAGGCCCTGCAGGGCCTGCTGCTCCGTCTTTACCGCAAGAAGTTATTGCCAATACAACAACCGCCAGTAACTGTAATAAATAGATCTTTTTCATTTGGATAGATTTTAGAGATTTTTAATAAATAAACTTAAGCCGATTGAAACAAAATTTCTTTATTGTTTAATCAAGGGCTAAAGTCGGCAGGCGCCGAAAAAAATCTATCGGGAGATTCACGCAAACGCGAACGTGTAATTACCTGTTTTACATCGCGTATAAATGCTTGCCTTTCTAAGTAGAATTACCAAAAGACATTTTGGAGCAACGAAAAACACTATTGGCATGGTGTTATATCATATCCCGGAAGATGGTATTCTTAAATGTAGAGTTGCGGTTTAAACCTCCTGGCCAACAGACCTGTAGCTAAATCAGGATCAATATCGGCAATAGCCACCCCTATTTTACCATAAGTTTCGTGGGCTATGCAGGTACCATCCGGTGCGATAATGCAGCTGGCCGAATCGGGATATTTAAATGCGTAGTTCGAACTGGCAAAATATATCGTGTTTTCCATTGCCCTTAACATAATAGCTTTTTCATAATAAGGATTATCCTTGCTGCCCCATTCTGTAAGCTCAACTCCCTGCATATTACTTCCTGTACAATGCGGGTGAAATACTATTTTAGCATCATTGCGGGCTGCCCATCGTACAGATTCGGGGTAACGGAAACCTTCATGACATATGGTGATACCAAATTTAACGCCATTTACTTCAAAAATATGGCGCTCAGTTCCGGGTATCCAGATATTATCTTCCGAGGGATCTAACTGGTTTTTGGTTTGATAGCCTAAAATTTCGCCTGTTTTTGATATCACATGGGCGATGTTTAAAACACCTCCAATGGTATACCAATCCATGGGCATAATAATAGCTATTGAATTTGTTGCCGCCATGGCGCATACTTCATCTAAAGCCAACCGCATTTTTTCGGGCGAACTTGTTTCTACGCCGAATTCTTCAGCAGGGTAACCGGGGAGATAGGATTCCGGGAAACAGATGATCTCTGCCTGTTGATTTGCGGCTTCCTCTATCAAAAACTCAGCCTGTTGCAAACCATCTTTAATAGATTCAGGCATTGGCGGCGAAGCCATGGCGATTTTCATTTTTCTAAATTATATCACAAAATTACCAAATCCAACAATGTGCACCATATACTTTAAGCTTATCCCCTTTTTAAATAAGCATTCGGTACATTATTGGGCAAGTAATCAATTCCGTAAGCATGTTTCAATAACAAGCTTACTATTTCCATTACCGTAACTTCTTTGCGGTGAACCTGTGGTAACGAGCCCATCATGGCGTAACTTAACGGATTAACAGCTGGCATCAAGGTTTCCCACTCATACCCTTTCCCCCATATAAGGCCTTTAACAGTAATTGATAAATCGGCACCATTTTGCTGCAGGAAGTGGAGCATATCAACAGAGCTATTGCCATTTTGATTTACCGTATGGAATATTGGCGTATGGCCACCAAAACCGTATTCGTCAAGGGCAGCTTTGGCATTAACATCAGCGCCGTATTGCAACAGCACTTCGGCGCAGGCAAGGCTATTATATTCGGCGCAGTAATGCATTAAAGTTGCGCCGGTAAGCGGCGTATAGGTATTATGGTGTATTGCGTATGTTTTGGTTGTAATTTGTGAATCGTTAATAATGCACAATTTTAATTTTTCGACATCATGCGCCAGCACGGCCAAAAGCGCCTCATCTTCAAACTCCAAACCGGCATCAATAAACGCCAGGACACAATCTTTAAATCGGGGGCTCCGGTAATACATCTCGACCATAGTGGTAAAAAGTGGCACGCCACCATGAACTTCGTTTGGATTTCCTCCGTCACTAAAATATTGCTTAATCCCTTCAACGGAATGCACTTCGGTAGCGTAAAGGATTTGATTGTAATCGGGCATGGTAATTACCTGTATTATCAATATCAAACTTACAAAGTTTTCTAAACTTCGTAAGTTTCGTTCATTAATAATCTTCATCAAAACAAACCATCCCACAACACTGTCTTTACAATGGCTTTTTGTATTTTTACCGCTCAATTTAATTATGGAAAACAAACCCATAGCCCGCAAACTTCGTTTACTATCGCAACTCATGGAATTGCATGAGGTTAATCCGTTTAAAATTAAGTCGATAGCCAACGCCGCTTTTAAGGTTGATAAGCTGCCCTTCCCTATTGCCGGTAAAACTCTGGCCGAACTGGAAAAGGTTGACGGTATTGGCAAAAGCATTGCAGGCAAAATCATCGAGCTTTTTGAAACCGGCACCATGGCCGAAATGGAAGAAATGCTTGCCCAAACCCCCGAGGGCGTGGTAGAGATGATGCACATTAAAGGTATCGGCCCCAAAAAAGTTGCCATTATATGGAGGGAGCTTGGGATTGAAAATACAGGCGAACTTTTTTACGCCTGTAACGAAAACCGCCTGATTGAGGCCAAAGGTTTTGGACTGAAAACACAGGAGGAGATCCGTAAGGCTATTGAATTCAGGATGGCCAGTAACGGCAAGTTCCTCTTCGCCCAGGTTGAAAAAGAGGCTAATGAGCTACTGGATGAGGTGAAAGCCGTATTTCCTGGCGCATTGAAACATTTTGCCGGTGAATTCAGGAGGCTTAATGATATCATTACCGAACTTGTAATTGTAATTGGCAGCATAGACCGACAAATTGCTTATGATGCTTTTTTGGCATCAGACATACTGCAAAATGTGGCTCAGAACGAAAATCATATCTCGGGCGAGTTAAAGAATGGTTTATTGGTTGATATTGTTTGTGTAGAAAAAGGTGATTATTATTTAGAGCTTTTTAAAAATACCGGCACTGATGATCATGTACAAGCCGTTTTAGACCGCATTAACACCCCGCTTCAACAGCCCGAGACCGAGGAACTCATATACACCAAAGCCGGCCTGGCCTGGATGCAGCCCGAACTGCGCGAAGGCACCATGTTTATTGAAAAGGCCGAAACAAACACGCTGCCAATACTTATAAACTGGCACGATTTAAAAGGCAGCCTGCATAACCACAGCACCTGGAGCGATGGCGTAAACACGGTTGAAGAAATGGCCTTGTACTGTCGCGATACCCTGAAATTGGAATACCTGGGTATGTGCGACCACAGCAAAAGCGCCTTTTATGCCAAAGGCCTGACCATTGAACGCGTACTGCAACAACAGGAAGAAATTGACCACCTGAACAAAAAGCTGGATGGTTTTCATATACTTAAAGGTATCGAATCCGACATTTTATATGATGGCTCGCTTGATTATCCGGATGAGATTTTGAAAAAATTCGATTTCATTGTAGCATCAGTACACTCCATATTAAAAATGGACGAGGCCAAAGCTACGTCAAGGCTAATAACCGCCATTGAAAACCCTTACACCACTATACTTGGCCACCCCACAGGCAGATTGCTGTTAAGCCGTAAGGGGTATCCTATTGATTATAAAAAGGTAATTGACGCCTGTGCCACCAACAATGTGGTAATTGAAATAAATGCCAACCCACTGAGGCTTGATCTCGACTGGCGCTGGCACCAATACGCGCTTGAAAAAGGTGTTATGCTATCCATAAACCCCGATGCCCACCGCCTGGAAGGCCACCTGGATATGCATTATGGCATTTTAGCAGCCCGCAAAGGCGGCCTGTATAAGGAAATGTGCTTAAACGCGTTATCGCTACCAGAAATTACCAAGGCCTTTGATAAGAAGAGAGGTGGAAGGTAAAAGGTGAAAGGTGAAAGGTAAAAGGTAAAAGGTAAAACGCCAATTGACAACTCAGCGAAATGCTAATGACAGCGAAGCGAATGACCAATGACAGCAAAGCGAAAAGACCAATGAACTAATGAACCGGTGAACTAATGAACCAACTAAAGGATAAAGTACACGCTATACAATCATCAGGCAGCCAGCCCAAAATACTGGTTATTGGCGATTTGATGATTGACCATTATATTATAGGTGGCGCCACAAGGCTTTCGCCCGAGGCTCCGGTACCCATTGTGAACGTAAAAAAAGAAACCTACACGCTTGGCGGCGCCGGCAACGTAGTACAAAACCTGGTATCACTTGGCGCGGGCGTTTATGTGGCTGGTGTAATTGGTGATGATGCCGCAGCTTCACAGGTATTTGATATCCTGGCCAGCGAAGGCGTACAAACACTTAGTATTATTAAGGATAGCAGCCGCCCTACTACGGTTAAAACCAGGGTATTGGCCGGTAGTCACCAATTGGTGAGGGTGGATAGGGAAGTAACGGATACCGTTTCTGCAGTTATTGAAGATGAGTTGATTGGTAAATTGGGTGACTATATTGAACAGGCCGATATGGTGATATTGTCTGATTACAACAAAGGCCTTTTTTCTCCATCGCTGACTCAGCGGGTGATAACCGAGGCCACAAAGCGCGGTAAAAAAGTGGTAATTGACCCTAAAGGGCTCAATTACGAAAAGTATAAAGGGGCATTTATTATCAAACCAAACCGTAAGGAACTGGCAGAAGCGGCTAAAGTAGAAAAGATAAATTCGATTGAAAGCCTGCAGGAAGCATCAAAGGTTATTTTTGGCCAAACGGGCTCCGAGTATATAGTAGTAACCTTATCCGAAGAAGGAATGGTAATACTAAGCGAATCGGAATATATGGCCCTACCCGTAAAAGCTACCGAGGTATTTGACGTAACTGGTGCTGGCGATACTGTTTTGGCTACCATCGCTTATTTTATAGCCGCCGGTCTTACGATTGCAGAAGCATGTGAGTTGGCAAATCATGCGGCAGCAATAGTGATACGCCACGTAGGTAGTGCTACAACAACTATCGACGAAATTATTAAGGATATGGAAAAAAGCTGAAAGCAGGCAATCGCTTTTAAAAATTTGATATTAGGAAGAAAGGTAACCCCTACGGGGCAAAAGAAAGATTTGAACTTTTGTTCTACAAATTGGTAGCCTCTACGAGGCATCATACCATAGTAATAAAGGTGCTTGCCTCGTAGAGGCTACCGATTTGTAGCAATTTTATCTAAAATTTATTTATGCCCCATAGGGGCTACCTATCCCGGCATTAAATACCATTATATATAACGTAAAAAAAATTAAACGCGATTTCCTGAAGCTCAAAGCAACAAGCTTTTTTAGAACAAGATACGAATATCCCGAAACTCAAAAAATTGACAACTCAAAACTATAAAATGGTTTTAAAAGAACTTATAGATCACCAAGACACAATACAATTGGTTATTGATACTTTGCAGGGTGATATTGAAACAGCCTGTGAGATGATGACCACTGCTTTAAAAAACGGCAATAAGGTTTTATTTGCCGGCAATGGCGGCAGCGCGGCAGATGCACAACACCTGGCAGCTGAATTAACCGGCCGGTTTGTGAAAGAGCGGAAAGCCTTTCCGGGTATCGCACTGACGGTAGATACATCCGCAATAACGGCCATTGCCAATGATTACCATTACGATAGGGTATTTGCCCGGCAGGTTGAGGCGTTTGCCAAACCCGGCGATTTGTTTATCGGTATATCTACCAGCGGCAACAGCCAGGGAATTTTAAATGCCTTTGAAACTGCTACTCAGTATAGCTGCAAAACTTTGGGATTATCCGGCCGGGATGGCGGTAAAATGAATGGAGCTTGCGATTTAAATATTGTTGTCCCCTCAAATACTACGGCCCGCATCCAGGAAATGCATATCCTGATAGGCCATATTATGTGCCAGGCGGTTGATAACATGTTTGATTAAAAAATAGTAGAGATGCATATTTGCGTCTCCCGCCAAAAAAATTAAGATAATGAGAACCGATCTCGAAAAAACACTTACCGGAAAAATTAATGATTTGCCATCGCTCAAAAGCCTGGTACAAAGCTGGCAAAGTGACGGACAAAAGGTAGTATTTACCAATGGCGTGTTCGATTTATTGCATATTGGCCACATCACCTACCTGGCCAAAGCTGCCGAACTGGGCGATAAACTGATTATCGGGCTTAATGCGGATAGTTCGGTAAGGCGCATCAAGGGCGAAAGCAGGCCGGTTAACGACCAAAACAGCCGTGCAGCTATATTAGCCGCTTTGTTTTTTGTAGATGCCATAGTAGTTTTTGAAGAAGATACGCCGCTCAATTTAATCAGCGCCCTGCTGCCCGATTATTTGGTAAAAGGCGCCGATTATTCGGTAGAGAATATAGTTGGCGCCAAAGAGGTAATAGCCAATGGCGGCGAGGTTAAAACTATTAATTTTGTGGAGGGCTATTCCTCAACGTCGATAATTAAAAAGATAAAAGAAAAAGAATTATAACATGATAAGCGAGCTTTGTAACAAGGTGTTTTTAAATACCATAAATGATTATCATTTATATGATGATATAAACTTTTTATACGAAAACTCTTATGAAACGGGTTCTTTTGAAAATTTGCTTTACACTAAATGCTGGATAGACACTGCCCAGTGGCACATGGAAGATGAGATCCGCAACCCGGCAATCGATCCTGTTTTAGCTTTAAAATGGAAACGCCGAATTGACAAATCGAACCAGGAACGTACCGATCTGGTAGAAGATATTGACAGTTATTTTTTGAATAAGTATAAACATATTCAGCCACTAAGCAATGCCCGGATAAATACTGAAAGCCCCGCATGGGCAATTGACCGGTTATCTATCCTGGCCCTGAAGATATATCACATGCATGAAGAAAGCATCAGGCCAAATGTTAACGAAGCAGATTTGATTCAGCGCAAAGCAAAACTGGTAATTTTATTACAACAGCAAACAGACCTGTCATTGGCCATCAATGAGTTGATTGATGATATACAGAAAGGCGAAAAGTATATGAAGGTTTATCGCCAGATGAAAATGTATAATGACCCCGATTTGAACCCGGTTTTGTATAATAACAAAAAATAGATGTCTGCATCAAAGCATATATTAGTTACTCGTTTTTCGGCAATGGGTGATGTAGCCATGACAGTTCCGGTTATAAGAGCCGTGCTAAATCAAAACCCTGATTTAACAATAACATTTGTTTCACGACCCGGGTTTGCTGATTTTTTTAAAGATATCCCCCGGCTTAATTATTTCCCAGCTGATTTGAACTCTGAATACAAGGGCTTTGCAGGGATAATAAAGTTATACAGCGCGCTTAAAAAAAACGCCCGGTATGAGGCCTTCGCCGATCTGCATGACAATTTAAGAACCAAAGTATTAAGAGGTCTTTTCCGCCTTTCGGGGTTAGCTTATGCATATATAGATAAAGGCAGAAAAGATAAAGGGCTATTAATTCGCTTCCCGGATAAAACACTCAAACCGCTTAAATTAACCACAGAACGCTATGCCGATGTATTTAAAAAAATAGGCATCGAGGTAAAGCTCAATCATCAGCTCGTTAAAAATCCACAACCACTTACCGATGAAATACTTGCAATAACTGGTAAAAAAACAAAAACATGGATAGGTATAGCGCCTTTTGCAAAGCATAAAGGCAAAATTTTCCCGCTGGACAAAACAGAGGAGGTTATCAAATCACTAAATAATAAAAATGTAAAGCTGTTTCTTTTCGGAGGCTCATTGCTTGAGGAGGAAATTTGCGCACAATGGCAGCAAAAATATGATACGGTAACCTCATTGGTAGGATGCATAAATATGGAACAAGAACTTACAGTTATAAGCCAGCTTGATGTGATGATGAGCATGGATTCGGCCGGTATGCACCTTGCATCATTGAAGGGAATCCCCGTAGTTTCTATTTGGGGTGCCACACATCATTTTGCAGGATTTTTAGGTTATGGCCAATCAACTGATAATATAATTGCTGATGATATTGAGTGCAGACCATGCTCCATTTATGGCAATAAACCCTGTTTTCGTAAGGATTATGCTTGTTTGTACAATATCAAACCCGAAGCCATAGTTGATAGCCTGAGCAAATTTACAACCTAAAACCAAGCCTCATTAGCCCAAAACAACCTGTATTATTTAAACAATTTATATGAAAAATACATTCATTTAAATACCAGTTAACACTGCTGTTCTCCGGCTTCGCACGGCTATGCCTGTAGCCTACACGCTATGTGATTGGCCTCAAATAAAAAGACGACTTACTTATAGGATTAAACTATGATCTGGGGGTTAAAAAATGTCTCCAACAACAAAGGAGACAAGATAAAAAATCGCGTTTTCGGAATTTCCGCAAGCTTCGTATTTTAATAGTTGAATGAAAATACGACAGAGAAAGTCACCACCTACCCCACTTTTTTATTTGGTATTATTTATACATTTGTTTAGCCTGTAAACCATTGCCGCTACATGAAGATAACTTTCCTTGCCTTACTTTTATCTTGCCCGTCATTAGCCGCCTTCGCGCAGCTGCCTGCTATCGGTATAAAGGGAGGCGCAAATTTTGCCACGATGAATTCATCCAGAACCCCGGCAAATATGGTTGCAGGCTCTGATATTTACGCCCGTTCAAAGGCGGTAACATCTTTTAATTTTGGTGTTTTTGTGGATGTTAAACTCGGTCATTTTTCATTGCAGCCAGCCGTTAATTTTACCGGCAAAGGTGGTAAATTTGATGGCCCAACCGGTCAGCTTCCAAATGGTTCTGTAAGCCAGGTTAGTACAAAGTATAATTTATATTATGTACAGGTTCCGGTTAATATAGTTTATCATCTGCCTTTTGTGGTAGGTGAATTTTACATTGGCGCAGGCCCATTTGTGGGAATGGGTGTTTATGGCCGAAAAAATCTATCGGCCGACAACAACAATAATGGTACACATACCGCCATTTCCAGCAGCGATAAAATCACGTTTGGCGATAATGGCGATATCCGGTCGGACGAGTATGGCGCGGGCGCCATCGCGGGCATCAAACTGAAAGGCGGACTGCTCTTCAACCTGAATTACGACCTAGGCCTTTCAAACGTAGCGCCAGATCAAGCTGGCAACAAGTTCAAAAACCATGTTTTTGGTACTTCTGTAGGCTTTGCTTTTTAACATTTCTACAGCAAAACAAAAAACAACGTTAATACTTAATAAACTAAACTTAAAATACCCGGAAAATCCGTTTTGCTATGAAAAAATTGCTGCTCATCCGCCATGCAAAAGCCACACATGAAAGTGACTATGTTGATTTTGAACGACCATTAAAGCAGGTGGGGAAAGAGGATGCCGTACTCATGGCATCGATATTAAAAGGGCAATCCATTATACCGCAAATAATAGTGACCAGCCCGGCGCTGCGTACGCAAACCACCGCCGATATTTTTACCGCACAACTGCAGCTACCCAATGCCGACGCCGATAAAAGAATTTACGAAGCCAACGAATATACCTGGGTAAAAGTAATTAACGGGCTGCCGAATGAATATGATTTTATTGGTATTGTAGGCCATAACCCCGGCATCAGCCAGGTATTATACTACCTTACCGGCCAATATCGCGATTTGCCAACCTGCGCCGTAGCCCTCATCACTTTTGATAACGACAACTGGGAATCTATCAGCGGCGAAGACGGCCATTTAACTTTTTTTGATTCGCCGAAAGGATAAGGACGTTGTACGTGCAACTTAATTCACTCTATAAGTCTTCCCCGGTAAACTGCGGATGTAGCCTTGCATTTCCATGTTGAGCAGGTTCATGGCCAGCGAGCTCATGGGCATGTTGGCCTTAATGGTAAGTTCGTCAATAGCCAGCGGCGCTTTATGTTGTTGTAAAATATCAAATATCAGGCTCTCATCTTTAGTTAAATCAAGCGGCAGCATAAACTGATCAGTGGGTTTCAGGTTTTCGTCTTTTTCCCAGCCAAGGCTAAAGGCCAGGTCGGCCATGCAGGTAAGCAGGGCAGCCTTATTATTGCGGATCAAGAAGTTACACCCTTCGGAATATACATCATCCAGCCTGCCGGGAAATGCGAACACATCCCGGTTGTACGAGTTGGCAATTTCGGCGGTTATGAGCGCGCCACCCTTAAGGCCGGCCTCAATCACAACTGTAGCATCGGCCATGCCGGCAACAATCCGGTTTCGTTGCGGGAAGTTTTCCCTGTCGGGGATGGTGCCAGATGGGTATTCGGTGAGCAAACCTCCGTTTTCCAGCATTTTTTCGGCAGTTACCCGGTTTTGGCTGGGGTACATCCTATCGAGGCCATGCCCTAACACCCCTACGGTAGGTACGTTTAGCCGCAGGCACTCTTTATGGGCGGCAACATCAATGCCCAGGGCAAGGCCGCTTGCTATTAATACATTGTATTGTTGTAACTCCTCTATCAGTTGCCTGCATAATTGTTTGCCATAATCCGTAGCGTTGCGGGTGCCAACTATACTGATCACTTTGGGCATGTTAAGTTCCATTTTGCCCTTACTATATAATAGTATTGGCGAATCGGCGCAGTTTTTTAACCGTTTCGGATACCGGGCATCGGTATAAAATATCAACTCGATGCCTTGTTTACCGGCAAATTCCAATTCCTTTTCGGCTAATCGCAAAGCTTCATCAAAATCCCATTGTGATGCTCGTTTGTTGCCAATGCCGGGTATGGTAGCCATTTTTGAGGGCGAAGTTTTAAAAACCTGCTCGGCGCTCCCTAAATAAGCCATCAATGATTTAGCCGCTACCGGGCCTAAGTTTTTAACAAATGATAAAGCGGCGCCGTGCAATGTGGTCATTTATATGTGCAGATTTTAGATTTCAGATGTGCAGCTAATCTGCACATTGTTTACGACACGAATATACAAATCCTAAAAATATTAGCAAATATTAATTTTAGATGTGCAGATTTCAAATTTCAGATGTGCAGATGAATAAAATATCTACACATCTACTCCCCTCATTTGCACATCTGAAATCTGCACATCTGAAATCTATTCCCCTCATCTGCACATCTGAATAAAAAAACTACAAAAATAGTTTGCAAACTATAAAAATAGTTTTACCTTTATATAACTATAAAAATAGTTTACTATGAATGTTAAAGAACTAACTAAAGCCGAGGAACAGATTATGCAGATTCTGTGGCAATTAAAGGAAGGTATTGTAAAAGATATCATTGAGCAAATGCCCGATCCTAAGCCAGCCTACAATACCGTATCAACCGTGGTGCGTGTACTGGAAGGCAAAGGTTTTATCGACCATAAAGCTTATGGCAACTCGCACGTTTACTTCCCGCTTATCAGCGATGATCAGTATAAAAAGTTCACGTTTGATAAAATGATGAAAAACTATTTCAGCAATTCGTACCAAAGCCTGGTATCGTTTATTGTAGACGAAAGGAAGATCAGCATAAAAGAACTGGACGAATTAACCTCACTGATTGATAACCTTAAAAACAAAAAACAATCATGAACTGGCTGCATTACCTGTTGGAGGCAAACATATACCTGAGTGTATTTTATGCCGCTTACTGCCTTTTTTTAAATAAGGAAACCTATTATACCCTTAACCGGGTGTACCTGTTGTTAAGCTGTACCATGGCATTTATTTTACCATTGGTACAGGTAAGCGCCCTGAAACCAGCTGCCGAAAGTGCACAACAAACTTATATAACCATTGCAGCGAACAGCCAACATGGGGTAACACTTGCGCCGGTAAACAATCAGCCGCCGGTAAACCATTTTACCCTGCAGGACGCCATTTTGTACCTATATATAATAGGCATGGCGGTAATGGCCCTGCTGCTGTTTATCAAAATTGGCAGGCTCATTAAAATGACCGCCAGGGGTAACACTATACTGAATGACAAGTACAAATTAATAGGCATCGAAAGTTCAAATACCGCCTTTTCATTTTTCAATTACCTGTTTATCGGCACAAAAATAAACGGCAGTGATACCATCATCCGGCATGAGCTGGTACATATCAAACAAAAACACTCGGCAGATATTGTTTTTATGGAGATTCTGAGGATTATCAACTGGTTTAACCCCATCATTTATTTTGTACAAATAAGCCTCAAAACCGTTCACGAATATATTGCCGACGAGCAAACCGCCGCGCGTGAAACAGATGCCTTCACCTACTCGTCCTTTTTGGTTGCTAATGCTTATGGCATTGGCGGCTCATCCGTTACACATTCATTTTTCAATTATAATTTACTTAAAAAGAGAATCATTATGTTAAACCAAAAACGTTCGGGGAACTTAGCAAGGCTAAAATACCTGGTGGCTGTACCTATTTGCGCCGGAATGCTTTGTGCATCAACCCTGGCCTTCAGTAAAAATTACGCCCTGGTTGATCTGGCGCCAACGCACAACCAGCCATTGGCTGCCAAAGCTTTAATTACCGTACAAAAAGCAAGGCCGCAAAAAAGTAATCCACACTTACAGGGGGCAATGGCAGATCAAAAAGCTCCAAATGTGCCTGTCGCGCCGCCTGAACTTAACGACGCTGCCAAGCTTCCGCCCCTACCACCGCCCGCTCTACCAGTTAGCATGCAGGCCGATACACCGATCCGCACAACAACCGATGCTTTTTACAAATATATAGCCAAAACCGTACGATATCCTGCTGTTGAACACGATGAACATATAGGCGGACGAGTGATCATTACATTTAATATTGTTGACGGTAAAATCACCGACCCTAAAATTGTTAGAACGCTTACCCCGGCAATGGACGGAGAGGTTTTAAGATCTGTCAAAGCCTTTAATGGCTCACTTGATCTAAAGCCTGGTTATTATTCTATGCCACTCTCTTTTACTTTGATTGATAGCAAAGATAACCAGGTTGCTCACTTGCCAAAGGCCACAGCCGCTGATAATCAGACACCAAAAGTGGATGTTTATATTACATCAAAGTTATCCATGTCTTTAAATGAAATTGCGGTGGTAGGTTACGTAAATAATTGATCATAACGGTATTTTCCAATAATAAACCTATAAACACAACCGATGAACTGGCTGCACTATCTCCTGGAGGCAAATATTTACCTGGCTGTATTTTATGCCGGCTACTGCCTGTTTTTAAATCGCGAAACGCATTATAACCTTAACCGGATGTACCTGCTGTTAAGCTGCATCCTGTCGTTTGTGCTGCCTGTTATCCAGGTAGGCGCGTTAAAACCGGCAGAAAAAATTCAGGAAATAACCCTTGCAGGCGGTACAAACCCGGCGCTAACTATAATGGCAGCCGGTTCGGCCACAGTGCAGGCGAATGCAGCTGATTACATCACCTGGGATAATGCCTTATGGGCTGTTTACATTATTGGGATATCGGTGTTGGCTTTATTACTGGTTATCAAATTGTTTAAACTGGTAAACCTAACCACATCAGGTAAAAGGCTTATTGATAATAAGTACAAGCTGATAGACATAGAAGATGCAGATACAGCCTTTTCATTTTTTAACTACCTTTTTATCGGCACAAAAACCAGCGCCAGCGATATTATCATCCGGCACGAGTTGGTACATATCCGCCAAAAACACTCGTTTGATATTGTTTTTATCGAGGTTATTAAAATTATCAATTGGTTTAATCCTATCATTTACCTGTTGCAAATAAGCCTTAAAACCGTACACGAGTATATAGCCGATGAGCAAACCGTAGCGTATGAAGCAGATGCCCTGGCCTATTCATCGTTCCTGATTAACAATGCTTACGGGCTCAATGGCTCGTCCATCACGCATTCATTTTTCAATTATAATTTGTTAAAAAAGAGGATCATTATGTTAAACCAAAAACGTTCGGGCAATTTAGCAAGGCTAAAGTACCTGGTGGCCGTACCCATATGTGCGGGGATGCTTTGTGCATCAACATTAGCGTTCAGTAAAAATTATGCCTTTATTGACCTGGCCCCTAAAACCACAAAGCCAGTCCTTACATCGCCCAAAACAGCCACAGCCGATACATCTAACCGCAAGATGAGAACAAGGGCCACTACATCAAAAGGCTATGCTTATGATGAAACCGGCTACTTTATTAATAACAAAACCGATTTCAGGGTAATTATTACCGATAAAAACGGCGATCAAAAGGAGTTTTACAAAAGCAAGGCGAAACCAACAGAGCTGGCCATGCTAAAGGAAAAGTACGGCTATTCGTTTCCTAAAATGATGATCTACCCCAAACTTCCGCCACCGCCGCCAATGCCACCCGGTGCACAGCCAGATATGGACAGAATGCCGCCACCGCCGCCACCTGCGCCACCAAAACATGGGGCCAAACACCTGCGCATGCCTCCGCCGCCACCGCCACCTGTTGAAGGTGCAGATGTGAATAAGATGCCCCCACCTCCCCCGCCGGCGCCTCCGGTTGTGTCACGAGATATAAACAAAATGCCGCCACCACCACCAGTACCGCCAGTTGGATCAGGAGATATAAACAGAATGCCACCGCCGCCGCCGGTACCTCCTGTTTACTCAAAAGATACGGTTGGAATGCCTGTAGCACCTCAACCCGGCACACAGCCACTATCACCAAAACCTGCTAAAATGTTGAAGTTGAAACCGGTATCAACAAGCCTGAGCACTAAAGTTACAGGGGTAAAACCTGTTAAATTGAAGTTAAAACTGATATCGGCAACCCTCTATCCGAAACCAACTCCAGCTGTATCCCCTGCTGAGGCCACACCGGAGGCAAATTAGCCATCAGGGAACAAACTAACTACCCTCAAACTCAATGGGGCAAAAATTGCTGAACGGTAAAACCCGCTTCGGCATTTTTCTGTGTAAAGCCCTGCTCCTCTTTTGTTAACAAAAACTAACATCTTTCATTGTGGCATATGCTATAGCTACACAGCCATATACCCGTAGCTATGCGCCGTTAGGTGCAACCAATTTGTAGTACAATAGATTCTCCACTAACCTTTGCCTCGGCAGAGGCTACCTATACGCTGAAAGGATGGCTACCTTCATATCCAGAGGTAGCACCTACGGCGCAAAATCTTTTTTGCGTCCCATAGCTACAATCGGGTAACTCCTACGGAGTAGCAAACCCGCTGTTCGGGATCTTCCACTTCGAACCACCATGCCAATCAACATCACTAACACTATCAACTCCCTGCTTCTTTCATCTGCTTAAATAATAATTAAAAAAAGCATACACTTACCATTTAAACTTGTTAAATTTGATATACTACTCAGTTGATATACAGTGCCTAAAATACCGATTGGGTATATCATTTAAATTTAATCATCATGAAAAAATTTGGAATTATTGTAGCCATTTTGGGTATTGCGCTGTTTATTACCAGCAACTTTTTTTACAAAAAAACATCTAATGCTGTTGATAGCGGCGGCAGCAAAGAAATTGTTACCGGCCCCAATGGCAGCTGGACATTTAAGCTACCTGTGTTTGCCGGCGGTGCGCTGTTTGTAATTGGTTTGATATTCTTCGCCGCATCGCGAACCGATAACCAACACCACGATCACTTGATTTAAATCAAAATCAAGTGAACTGTTCCTCCCAGCAATCGGGAAAACATCCCGAATTAGATTACTATGCACTTTTTTGAATTTTGAATTTTGACTTAAATATGGCGTTGCCCCCACCGGTAGAAGTGTGGGCCGCGCTTTACGCTCATACTACACAGGCCTTAGCCACATTGGCCGGTATCCGCTGCAATCGCTAACGTGAAAAAGTTGCGGCTGTTCGAAGTCTCGGAACAGCGGCGGTAAATTAACCAAACCCCGTTTCTGATATTCAAATCTGTGGAAATAGATTTATAAGCCATTGTCTCGGCCTAAAATTATTAAAACAATTTAATTTGACTTTTTGAATCTTTTCTTATCTTTCACTAATACACACACTATATTAAAGTCACCGGAGGTAGTTGTGTTCTTGTTGCTTCTTTTGATACTACTGATAATGTTTCTGAATAATCCCAATTAACGGACTTCATAAAGCCACTTGTGCTTCTATTACTACTTATATGACTTTATCAACTTATTGATAATAAAGCCATTGGTACTATTCTATCTCAATTAAGAGGTTTTCCTATTTAATAGCGAAATATTTTTACGACAATTTTAATATGATACTTACTTCAAGTAAAAACATTTGATATTACTATTCTTTTTGCAGTACTCAAAAATTTCAATAAAATAATTTGTATCATGAACTCAGTCAATGTAACCATCACAACAAAAAGTTGTGATAAAAAAGACGCCGTTATAGGTGCCTTTAAAAATGGTCGTTTGGATATTAGTTTCTCCAGCGTTCCGGAATTTATATATATCTTAACAAGTAAACCTTTTAGTGCTAATGAGGGTGAACTATGTCTTGGACTACTTCGCGAAAAATTATGCACTTGCGAAGAGTTACTTGTGAATGGATATGTTATGAAGTATCATAATCATTCTCCATCAGATTATTTTATTGGAGGACTAATAAAAGAAACGTTAGATGAATGCTTCAAAGCAATACACTATCACATAACCTATTCATTACATAAATTGAATTAGACGTTTAGTTCTTTCTAAATTTCTCGTTAATAAGCAAACACACATTGTTTATTAGCGAGATTATTAGGCAATCAGCCCCAGCGGAGTAGTTTTTTTACTTAAATCAATAAAAGTCAAACAATCACGTCCCAAACTCTACCGTAGAATTTTTCTCCATTGATTACAACTCATTTCCAAAGTTATTGATGTGTTTGCTCCGCTCGTGCTCGACAAGTTGTAATAAACAATGTGTTGCCGTTTATTAAAATACTTGTCAAATAAATTCACTGCTTTACTCCCATTAAGTCCGATAAGTCTAATTTTCGGATAGTCATTCAATAGTTTATCGAGGTCGTTTGGAATTTCGTTTAACATATTTGCGTCCAAGCTTCCTCCCCTGTCCGCCACTTTAGCAATATCCCAAAGTCCAATTTTTTGTTTAGCCAATAAACTCTTTTTCTCATCATAAGAAGTTGGCACCTCGCCATTGGTAATTTTAGCTATGATTTTCCAAAAGCGATTCCCCGAATGATTATAATATTCGCCAGCAGAAAGGGAACGTTCGCCGGGCATAGTTCCTAAAATTAAAATCTCCGTTTCTTCGTCAATAAGTGGCTCAAAAGATTTTTTGCTGTACTGAATTAAAATATCGTTTTTGATGCTTTTGGCAACCTGCTTACGGCCCTGTTTTGAAGTTTCTGTCGAAAATACCGGTTGAACATCGTCTCCTATCACTTTAATTGCACCTGAACGAATTATAGTCTCAAAGTCTGCGACATTATATCCATCCTTTTTTGGGCTAAAGTCAGAAAAGTGAAATCCAATCTCCCGAATTTCTGCTCTTATTCTTTTTTGTTGATTAGGTGTAGCACGAAGTTTTTCTGTTATCAGCTTTTTGATTTGCTCAACTTCGGTTTTAGTAAAAGTTTTTCTTCTGCCCATGTCTTTCGGCTATCTATTGAAATTTCGCCGTCGGAGATTAACATAAACCTTGTACAGCTGAAATTTTGATTTTTGACTTTTAAATTTTGAATTTCCCTACTTCTCCCGCTGTTCGAAGTCTCTGACTTCGAACCATTATGCCTGTAGTCTCTGACTACAGGATGCCTAAAACAAACATAAATATACCCGCATAATTAAATGCTCTTAAATATACATAATCTTCGGCACGATAAACCAAACCCGCCCTAACTGGATTTTGATGAATCCTAAACGTGGTGTTTTTATTTTAGGATAAACATATAAAGAGTTACTGTAGTTGCAAACTACAGACATAGTAGTTCGAAGTCAGAGACTTCGAACAGCCTCTGGTAAAGCTTATCAAACCCTTTGCCTTCTGTTCAGCTGAAAGCTGAAACCGTGTTAGCCACGGGTTAAACCCCTGCGGCAACCAAGCTAAACTGAAATTTTGATTTTTGAATTTTGACTTTAAAACTTCCCCTTCACATAAATCACCTGTTTGGTTTCAAAAAACTCTTCGGTAAAATAATCTTTAAGGTGATATTGCTGTACTTTAAGGCCCGATTCTTTGATTTCCTGGTCGAGGTCGCCGCCCTTTAAATACAGGATGCCATTGGCAAGCTTATTACCCGATTGCTTTTTGAATTTGTTGCGCACCCAGGGATAAAAATCTTTCAATTGCGTAACCGCGCGCGATACTACAAAGTCAAAATTCTCGTCAATTTCTTCGGCACGGGCATGGGTAGCCTTCACATTGGTAAGGCCCAGCGCTTTGGCAACTTCCTGAACAACTTTTATTTTTTTGCCGATAGAATCAACCAAATGGAAAGAAGTTTTGGGGAATAATATAGCCAGCGGAATACCAGGAAAACCACCGCCGGTGCCTACGTCAAGCACGCTTTCGCCGGGTAAAAAAGGCATTACTTTGGCAATACCCATGGAGTGTAAAACATGGCGCTCATACAGCAAATCAATATCCTTGCGGGATATCACGTTGATCTGGCTGTTCCAGATGTTATATAATTCGGGCAGTTGCTCAACCTGGGCACGTTGCTGCGCTGTTAGTTCGGGAAAATATTTAAAAAAGGTATCAGATGTCATCCCTGTTAAAGCGGTTGATGATGTTGCCAAGCAGGTACCTGGCCCTAAACAATTGCGCCTTTACCGTACCTAATGGCAAATCAAGCTGTTGTGCTATTTCTTCGTAAGATAGCTCATCAAAATAACGCAGGGTAATCAGGTTACGGTAGCGCGGGGGTAGGCTCTCTATCAGCAACTTTAGCTCCTGTGTTTGCTGTTTTTTAATGGATGTTTCTTCCGGGTTTAATACATCGGCTTTAATTTGCAATGGCTTTTCGTCGCCATCCTCATCCGTCATGCCGTGGATAGATTGGGTATTGAGTTTCTTTTTACGGATAAAATCAATACAATTATTAGTTGCCACCCTAAAAAGCCAGGTGCTGAAAGCATAGTCGGGCTGGTATTTTTCCAGCTTTTCAAATGCCTTGGCAAAGGTTTCCACGGTAAGGTCCATGGCGTCCTCTTTATTGTTCACCATTTTAAGTACCATAAAATAAATGGAATCCTTATAACGGTGCATCAAGTCGGCATAGGCCTTTTGATCGCCAGTACGGGCCCGCACTACCAGGTGAAAATCATTCTTGGCGTTTTCGGTAAAATTTGCGTTTATTTCCATTGGGTGGTTTTTAAAAGTAGCCCAACTAATCCAAATCCAATTAAATACATATAATATATGATATCAAAAAACGGTAAATACCAAATCAGATCTTTGCCATCCAGCTTCCTGAATACCTTATTATAAATTAATAATTGGATAATCAGCCTAAAAAGCAACAAACCTAATGCCAACAGAGGTTCAAATTTACAAACCAGGCATAGTATAAGCAGCATATAAAACAAAAAGCCGCTAACACCATCAAAAATAAGCATTTTACGGTGTCTTCTCTTATATAATTTACCTACGCCCGCATGTCTTTTTTTTTGCCTGTACCACGAGGATAAAGTTGATTTTGCCGCAGTGTACATGAAGGTCTCCGGGTGTATTTCAATAGCAGTATTATCGGGCGTGGCGTGCTGGTTTACAAATAAATCGTCATCGCCAGATATTACGTGCATATGCGATGCAAAGCCTTTCGCACTAAAAAATAACGTTTTGGTATAGGCCAGGTTACGCCCAACACCCATATAAGCATCGCCGTTTAATGCACACGACAGGTAGTTTATGGCCGCCTTTACCGACTCGTACCGGGTAAACCAGTTTAAAAAAAACCTGGTTTTATAAAAAGGAGAGTACCCTAAAACTATTTGCGCCCCACTGCCAAAATTGGCTACCATGCGCGTTATCCAATTTGCCGATACGGGTTTACAATCGGCATCGGTAAACAACAAATATTCGTTTTTTGAGGCCTTTATGCCCAGTGTAAGCGCGAACTTTTTCCCGGTTTTAAAGCGGTCATGCTCGGTAATGGTAACCACTTTAAGGTTGGGGTACCGGCGCTCCATATCCTCCAAAACCTCATCCGATCTATCGTACGAGCAATCGTTTATCACCACAACTTCAAAATCGGGATAGTTTTGTTCCAATATTGATGGCAGGTTTTCCTGCAGGTTTTGCGCCTCGTTGCGGGCGGCGATGATTACCGAAACAGGTATTAACACGCTTGGCAACTCCTCACGGGGCTTGTAACCGGCAAGGCTAATATGGCTACTTACCAGGTAGTACAGCTGAACAATAAAACAGAGCTGAAAAAGTAAAAAAAGTACTATTTGTATATAAATTTCCAATGAGCCAAAAATAATCAGGCAAAGTTGTTAAAATAACACGAATTTAAAGGGTTTAATCGGTTTAAATTTGAGGGTTTAGATTGACAGAACTGGCAGTAGTTTTCCACACATTTCATGTAAGGCAAAAATGTGTTGATAAGTAGTTCGTCATTTATGTCGCCTGGAGGGGGCTCAATACGAAACTTTAATATAATCCGATTAGTTGTTTTAGTGTTAAATAATTTGTGGTTTATAAAGATCTCTTAAATCCCAATATATTAGGATAGTAAAAACTCTCTCCAGGACAAGAGCAATACTTTAAAATCTGCTAACGGAATCTCAATTGGATTTCGCCCTAATTCTGACGTGATAATCAAGCTATTACAGGTTAAAGCTCCATACATCCTGGTTAAACCATCGCTGTAATCAGGATCTTCAACCGATTCAAATCGGCCGTCAAGGCAACGATCAATATCTAACAAAAAATCACCTATGTTGTCAATTTGGCGCCATATGTATATGTAGGAACTAATTGCATTGTTGCTTCCGTTTGTCAGTTTGGTTCCGTCTCCAGCCGTGTAAAAGTTAACATCGTACTTCTTTAAAATTTCGCTATTCATACTAATGTTCTCCGTGATTTTTTATTTAAATGATTATAGATACTAAGATGACTTTTTATTTACATGGTTGTCAACATGTAAATAATTATTTTTTTTACCGGGTTAAATTTAGAGGTTGAGATGAATAATAACTGGTAGTAGTTATCCAAACATTGGGGTGAATGGGATATATGGATTGGATAAGTAGCCTCACCCGATGCTGTCATCCAGCGTATACACCTTCCACTTTTGCCAGGACCGGGCTATTTTCACTGTGGGGCCGGATAACGAATAAACTTTTATATTTGACTATGCCAAACAATAACCCACCTGTTACCGGGAAATACATAGACCCTTTGGTTGATTTCGCCTTTAAAAAAATATTCGGCAGTGAACCTAATAAAGACTTGCTGACCGCTTTTTTAAATGAAGTATTCAGGGGACGGAAGCATATTGTGGACTTAGTTTACAATAAAAACGAACACCCCGGCGATTTAAAAGACGAAGGATCGGCCATATTCGATCTGCTTTGTACCGGAGATGGCGGCGAACGTTTTATAATTGAGGTACAACGGGCAAAACAAGGGTATTTTAAAGAAAGGGCTTTATTTTATACCTCCCGCCTCATAAGCGACCAGGCGCCAAAAGGCAAACGAAACGCCTGGGGCTACAACATTGCCGAAGTATATTTAATAGCCCTGCTGGAAGATTTTACGCTGGACGGTAGTCCGGCAAATAGCTACCTGCATGATATTTGCCTGTGCAACAGGGATACCGGCGAAATATTTTACGATAAACTGGGTTATACATATATAGAATTGAGTAAATTTGTTAAAACAGATGGAGAACTGGAAACCGACTTGGATAAATGGCTCTATGTATTAAAAAACATGAGCAGGATGGAAAAAATCCCGGTTTACTTACGGAAACCCATATTTGAGAAATTGTTCAGTATTGCAGAATATACAAACCTGACAAAGGAGGAAAAAACGATGTACGATAGCAGCTTAAAATACAAATGGGATAATAAGAATGTGATCGATTATGCCCGGCAGGAAGGCATGGAAAAGGGCATGGAAAAGGGTATGGAAAAGGGTATAGAGAAGGGTATAGAGAAGGGTATGAAAAAAGGTAAACTTGAAGAAGCCATCGCCATTGCGCATGAAATGAAAAAAGACGGTCTGCCACTTGCCCAAATTTCAAAGTTTACTAAACTATCTGTTGAAGAAATAGAAAAGCTTTAGTTGAACACCAGTCTCGCTTTTAAAATTGTCAATCGGCGGGGCGCCTTTCTATTGACTACATCACCGACAACCTCTAAAATCAAACTGGTTAATAATTCATTGCATATATCTATTTTCCCCCTTAACATTCTTCTTCAGGCTTTCCCAAACAAAACCTCAGTAAAAAAAGTATTTTGTAGTGCACTACTCCTGCTATTTTTTGCCGTTAACGGCCATGGGCAAAAGCGAGAGTTGATTCAGCAATTAAACAAAATTGATGCCTATGTCGATAGTATCGATCATAACTTAGCCTCATTAAAAACCACATGGTATGTAAATGATGAAATGGCATATGAAACGTTTCGTTACAGGTTTATATATAAAAATAAGGAGGATAAAATAGTGCAGATTGTAACCATGTTCAACGATAATATAAACATAAGCATCGATTATTTTCTGGATAAAAAGCTTCTATTTACTAAGGGAATCAAACTTGCACGCGAACTTAAAAGTGACGAATATTTCAAAAAACCAAAAAGTATTTTAGCTAAATATCCCGATGCGGCTTCGGCGTTAAGCTGTACCTACTATAATAACAACAGCATAATTTACACCGACAAACTTACGGACGAACATATTAAAAAATTCATTATCGTAATCCCCTACCATAGATACGAGATAACAAAAGATTCGGTTAAATGCTATTATTTTTATAAACCCGACTGGAAATTGGTCTCATCAAAAGTCAACAACCCCGGCGATTGGTATCAACTGATAAATAGTTTTACCATTGATACATTTGATAAAATAGCTATCACCGAAGATTATGAGAAGACCGACGGCCAAAACCAGATTTACATTATGATAACCGATAAAAAACGACACGCTATGCGTAACGGTTATCATGAAGAAATCTACAAAGAGTTAATTGTTGATTTTTTGAAGAAAATAGACAGTTACATATATAAATAAAGATCGCTTTTCTTCCTATGCATATACACTGTACCCTTTACTTAAAGCGACAGAATCATTGAGATTTCCGGGTAAACATATTAGCATAACCTTCTATTCCCTTAGTTTCCATGTGCATAAATAATTCTTTTTATCTCCCTCTCCTTTGGAGAGGGCCGGGGTGAGGCTTTTTTTTGCTAATTTTACCCCCTCAAAATGAAATTTAAATTAGCAGCACAAGACCCACTTTCAAAGGCCCGCGCCGGTGAAATTACCACCGACCATGGCACTATTGAAACCCCCATATTTATGCCCGTTGGCACGGCCGGCACCGTTAAAGCGGTGCATCAACGGGAGCTCAAAAGTGATATAGAAGCACAGATCATATTAGGAAATACCTATCATTTGTATTTAAGACCAGGATTAAATACGCTGGAAAGCGCCGCCGGCCTGCATAAATTTAATGGCTGGGATGGCCCTATTTTAACCGATAGCGGCGGTTACCAGGTGTATTCGCTTACCGAAGTACGCAAGATTAAAGAGGAAGGCGTAACCTTCCGTTCGCATATTGATGGGTCAAAACACCTGTTTACACCCGAAAATGTGATGGATATTCAGCGTATTATAGGCGCCGATATCATCATGGCTTTTGACGAATGCACCCCCTACCCCTGCGAGTATGGTTATGCCCGGCGGTCGATAGAAATGACGCATCGCTGGCTCAAAAGGTGCTGCGACAGGTTTGATAGTACGGAGCCAAAATACGGCTACAGCCAAACACTTTTCCCTATTGTGCAAGGCTCGGTTTATAAAGATTTAAGGGTAAAATCGGCCGAAGTTATCGCCTCATTTGAGCGCGAAGGGAATGCCATAGGCGGCCTTTCGGTAGGCGAACCAGCCGAAGAAATGTACGCCATGACAGAAATTGTATGCAATATTTTACCCGAACACAAGCCCCGTTACCTGATGGGCGTAGGCACTCCCATCAATTTATTGGAAAATATTGCCCTTGGAATTGATATGTTTGATTGTGTTATGCCTACCCGCAATGCCCGCAATGGCATGCTTTTTACCAAAAACGGCATCATAAATATCAAGAATGAGAAATGGAAAAACGACTTTAGCGCGATAGAAGACGACAGCAATTTATTTGCCGATAAGGAATACAGCAAGGCTTATTTACGCCATTTGATTCACTCGGGCGAGATGCTTGGGGCGCAAATTGCCACCCTGCATAACCTCCATTTTTACCTGTGGCTGGTTAAAGAGGCGCGTAAAAAGATCATTAGCGGCGAGTTTTATGCCTGGAAAAACGTAATGGTTGGCCGCCTTGGCCAGCGATTATAATTGCAGGTTAATCAAATAATGCACCATAAAAAGCGTTGCTTATACATAATATAAACCATGGCTTTAAAAAACATTTAATCTGCCGATGAGAACTTTTATACACCGGTACCTGATGGTTATCGACAGGTTTATTATTAAAAAATACCTGGGCACATTTGTGTTTACGATGGCTATTTTCGCGGCCATTTCGGTAGTGTTTGATATCTCCGAGAAGCTGGATAACTTCACCAGCAGGCACGCCACGCTGCACGATATTGTATTTAAATACTACGCCGGTTTTGTGCCTTTTTACCTAAATTTACTATCGCCGCTGATTAACTTTTTGGCGGTAATTTTCTTCACCGCCAAGATGGCTAACCAAACAGAAATCGTTCCGATACTGAGTGGCAAGGCCAGTTTTAACCGCTTTTTAAGACCCTATTTTATAGCGGCATCGCTCATATTTGTAGTATCGTTTTTTGCCAATGTGTACCTTATCCCGTATACAAACCACCTCAAAAACGACTTTGAAAACGCTAACGGCATCACCGATAACGACCCCACCAAGAGCGAGGTGCACATGCAAATTGATAAACACACCTATGTTTACCTGGCCAATTATGACCCAACAGTGCACACCGGCTACACCTTTATTATGGAGAAATTTAACGGTGATACCCTGCGCGAAAAGCTGATTGCGCAGCAGGTAACCTACGATTCTGTGAAAAGGATCTGGGCTTTAAAGAACTACGACGTTAGATATATTAAGGGATTAAAGGAACAATTTATCCACAATCCCGGCCAAAAAGATACCGTACTGGACATGCACCCGACAGACTTTATTGTGTACGATAACGTATACGCGGCGATGTCATTAAGCGAGTTGAACAAGAATATCGATAAGGAAAAGCTACGCCGGCCCGAGGTTTTAAACAACCTTTATTACGAAAAATATCACCGCTTTGTGTACCCATTATCGGCATATGTTTTAACAATTTTGGGGGTTGCGCTATCGTCCCGCAAGGTGCGTGGCGGCGTGGGATTACCACTTGGGATTGGTATTTTGTTATGCTTTACCTACATCATTATAGAGAAATTCTCGATCGTATTTTCGATAAAAGGGGGCGTCCCGCCAATTTTTACGGTACTAATTCCTAATACCTTATTTGGTGTTTTAGGCTATTATGTATTGTTAAAAGCGCCCAAATAGTGTAAAAAAGTATTGAAAAATTGAAATAAATTGTCAAGAAATTGGATAAAAATAGCCCAAAAGTGCTCAATAAGAACCTGATTATCCTCCATTTTACAGTTTTCATCTGGGGTTTTACCGGTATTTTGGGTCAATTAATCACCATTTCGGCGGTACAATTGGTGTGGTACCGGGTGTTAATCGCCTTTGTTTCGTTGTTTTTATACTTCAAATTCAGCAAAACAGACTTCAAAGTTGAGCGAAAAACCATGCTAAAAATGGTCTTCACCGGTGCTTTGGTGGGCGGCCATTGGATACTTTTCTTCGCTTCCATCAAGCTTTCTACGGTGCCGGTAACACTGGTTTGCCTCTCCAGCATCACTTTATTTACTGCCATTTTTGAGCCGCTGATTAACAAAACCAGGATCTCCAAACTGGAAATCATGGCGGGTTTATTAATCATTACCGGCATCGTATTAATTTTCAAATTCGAAACTCAATACACTAAGGGAATAGTAGCCGGGCTGGCAAGCGCGGTTTGCGCCGCTCTTTTTTCTATCATCAACTCCCGGTTTGTTAAAAAAAGCGAAGCGCCTATCATTGCTTTTTATGAGCTAACAGGAGCATTTGTTTGGATATCATTGTATCTTTTAGCAACCAACGGATACAACCAAAAACTACTTTTAAAACCGGCAGATATTGGCTACCTGGTACTGCTTGGCACGGTGTGCACCTCTCTTGCTTATGTTGCCGGGGTATCCGTAATGCGCGAACTTTCGGCGTTCCGGGTAGCGCTCATCACCAACCTCGAGCCGGTATATGGTATCATCATGGCGTTTATTTTCTTTGGCGATATGAATAAAATGTCCATCGGTTTCTGGTGTGGTTCGGTGCTTATCCTGTCTACCATCTTCCTTTACCCCGTTGCCCAGTCGCAAATTGCCAGGCGTAAAAATCGCGGCTAATCTTTCTATATTCTTCGCGTTGTTCTATTTTCCTTAACCGGTTCCCCAGGTTAGTTTTATATTCTACCCACAATCCAGCGTCCAAAAAAATTGCCGCTCATCCAAGTATTTCCCACCCCAAAAGTGGCTGAGTAGGGGATAAATCCACATGCCATAAAAGGCCGTTTTTAAGCTCTCTGAGCGATTGTAATTTTCCGGCACATTCCTGCCTGTTTAAATCAACGTGCGTCCGTTAGCGCCAAAATTCATTTTTTAGTTAGTGTATTAAAATTTATAAATGGAAAACTTTGTCAAAAGCGCCAAAGTGAGGTTTATATCTGATAATTCCTTTAATAAAAATTAAAAAACGTGTTTTAAAATAAATTTTACTAAATTAAAAATCAATAACTTATATAACTTACCAGAAGTAAAAATTAAACAAAAGAAAGCTAAGTTAAATTGCAAAAAACTAAAAAAAATAGCAATTAAAAATACATAGCGATTAATATACATTTATCAATCAATAAATGAGATACTTAAATAAGTTTATTTAACTAAAAAGTACAGATTAACATTCGAGAGATTGTAAAACAACAAAGTGTACTGAATAAAAAGATGAGAATTCTAATTAAATGAGAGCAGGTATCTGTTTTGTATACAGCATCGAAAAATGAGCAGGAAAAATGCGCTTCTCATCAAAGAAAACGGCGAGTGAATTTGGCTTTCAAAATTCCCGAAATATTAAAGTTAAACTCTTCTATCGTCGTGAACAACGTCGATCAAAACTTCATGAGCATGGTAAATGATCGGCCACTTCTCTACCGGAAAATCTGCGGATGAAATCAGCCAGTTTTTTTAGTGACGGAATTTGACTCCAAAATTTTCAGGGTGAAAAAAGACAGGCATAGACAGAAAAATCAGATCGCGGATAATTACAAATTTTGGACATCAAACTACCGGCTGTCCCAATGTCTCAAATCTCACATCTGATATCTCAATTCTCTTTCCTATCTAAAACGCCCTTTTATTTCAACATTAAAAACTGCATCTTGTATTAACTGTTAACTTTATTAAATCAAAACATCATGAGCATAAAAACCATCACAATAATTATCATCACTATTTTGCTTACGGCCGCGCTTGCCCAAAATACAGACAATGTAACCTTCGCATTTTTGTTCATGAGTTTCAGGGTATCCAAACTGGCCATCATGATCACCATGACCCTTGTAGGTTTTGTCCTGGGCTTTATGGTTGGCCGCCCCAAAAAAGCCAAATATGACATCGAAGGCTACCACGATAGCATCCACCAAAAAGAAGATAAAAATACACTAAGTGACGAAGACAGGGAATACATTAACTAATACTATGAAAAACAAAATCGGATTTATCGGCCTTGGCAACATGGGCATCCACATGGCCAAAAATCTCATCGCCGCAGGCTACCAGCTACAAGTCCATAACCGCACCCTCAACAAAGCCGACGAACTTGACCAGGCCGGCATCACCAAATGCCAAACACCTGCCGAAGCCGCCGCCGGTGTACCTTTCGTGATAACCATGTTATCGGAAGATGACGTGTTGCGAGAATCGGTTATAGGCCCCGACGGAATTTTAAAAACGCTACAGCCAAATGCTGTGCACATATCCATGAGCACAATATCGCCCGAAACGGCAGTTGAGCTGGCAAAAGCCCATGAGCAGGCGGGCAGCCATTACCTGGCTTCACCCGTTTTTGGGAGGCCCGAGGCGGCGGCGGCGAAAAAACTTTTCATTTGCGTTTCGGGCCCTCAGCAGGTAAAAGACATTGCCAAACCAGTGCTTGATTGCCTTGGCCAGGCCATACATGATTTTGGCGAAGAAGTTGGCGGCGCCAACGTGGTGAAGATTGCCGGCAACTTCATGATCATGGCATCAATGGAGATGATGGCCGAAGCCTACACCCTTGCCGAGAAGAATGGGCTTGACCGTGCACAGGTAGCTAACTTTTTTGGATCAACGCTATTCAACGCCCCCATTTATCAGAACTACGGAAGACTGATTGCAAACAAGCAATATGAGCCGGTAGGATTCAAAGCCAAATTGGGCTACAAAGATGCCCGCCTTGCCTTTAAACTATCGCAGGCGAGTTACACACCCATGCCGCTTGTAAACGCCGTGCACAGCCGCTTATTAAGCGCCGTTGCAAAAGGGCTCGGCGACAGGGATTGGGTAGAAGGTTTTGGGCGGGGTGTAAGCGAAGATGCGGGCATCTGATTTCGGATTTGGAATCTTGGATTTCGGATCTATCAGGGTTTGGGAATTTTATTTTCCTTGTCTTGATTCTTGACTCTTGATTCTTAACTCTAAGAAAAGTTTCTCAATAAAATCCTAATTTCGCCGTTGTTGAATTAATTAAAAAATTATCTTCTATTTATGATAAAGAAAACTTTTGTGTGGATGGCAGTTTGCGCGTTAGGCACAACCATGTCATGCCAGGGAAAACCGACTGATAAATCGGCCAGTGCATCGGCAACAAGCCCTGCGCCTACCGCAGCAGCCTCAGTAGATAACAAAGCTGTGATGGCCCGTAAACAGGTGCCCATTGTTTGCTACCACCAAATACGCGATTGGAAGCCTACCGATTCAAAAGGCGCCAAAGATTACATTGTTCAGGTTGCTGCATTTAAAGAGCATATAAAAATGCTGGCCGATAGTGGTTACCACACCATCCTGCCCGACCAGTTATATGCTTACCTTACAACCGGCGCTGCCCTGCCAAAAAAACCAATTATGCTTACGTTTGATGATACCGATCTTGATCAATTTACTATTGCCAACCCTACGCTTAAAAAGTACGGTTTTAAGGCAGTTTATTTTGTGATGACAGTATCGTTAGGCCGCCCACATTATATGACGGCAGATATGGTTAAAAAGCTATCAGACGAGGGCAACGTAATTGCCAGCCATACCTGGGATCACCACCGGGTTGATAAGTACTCGCATAACTCAGAAATTAAGATCAAAGGCAAAAACGGCAAAATAACCACCAAGCCTGTTGACGACTGGGTTGTACAGATTGACAAGCCTACCAAAAAACTGGAAGAAATTACCGGCAAAAAAATTGACTACTTTGCCTACCCTTTCGGTGTATGGAAAAAACCGGTATTGCCCGAGATTCAAAAGAAGGGTTTCAAAATAGCTTTCCAGCTTGCCGATAAACGCGACCCTGATTATCCGCTGATGACCGTACGCCGTATTTTAGATAGCGGCTACTGGACAACTAAAACTTTCAGCAATAGCGTAAAGAATAGTTTCTAAGCCCCCTAACCCTCTGAAGGGGGAATGTAAACCGGCCCGTCTTTTTTAAGACAGGCCGGTTTTGTTTATGATAGTATTTCATAATTATTTTCAGTAAATTTGTTTATGACCACGCTCACCGTAAACATAACTGACGATAAAGACCTGCCTGTTTTGCAGGAGATACTTAACCGGTTTGGTTTAAGCTACTCGATAGATGCGGATAGTGACCGTCAGTTTTCCGAAACTGATATAGAAGGATTGAAACAAACAAGGCAGGATTTTTTAGACGGAAAAACCACAGCACGAAATTGGAGTGACATTGAAGACGACTTGAACCGTGCCTACAATTAAACTTTTAAAGCGTACCGAACTTGAGCTGGTTGATGCTTGTGAATGGTACGAAAAACAACAAAAGGGCTTGTCGATATATTTTCGCCGGGAAATTAAGGTCACGATTCAATAGATTGATCTAAATCCAAAACTTTTCGCCAAACGCTACAATTCAGAATTACGTTTTGTACCGGTTAAAAAATTCCTTATGTGATAGTATACTGGTATGATGAACAACTGAATACAACATTCATCGCCTCCATTTTTCATACCAAAAGAAACCCTGAAGGATTTAAAAGTGTGTAGTAACAAACACCGGCCCCTTGCCAGATAGAAGCCTCGTTTGTTTACAGCTTTATCTTTGTCGCGCCACCCAATATTTTCTATATAGATGACTTGCATCGTTTGCCCAGCACAGTTTGGAGATTCGTCCCTTACAATGACAGGTGGAGAATCAATAAAAAGCCCGCTACTCACATAACGGGCTAAAATATTAAAGTCTCCCCTTCAGGGGAGATTTGGAGGGGCTTCTTAATGAGCGTGATGACCATCAGGGCCATGTGCATGCCCATGTGATAATTCTTCTTCGGTTGCCGGGCGTACGTTAAGGATGCTACCTTTAAAGTGCAGTTCCTGACCAGCCATAGGGTGGTTAAGATCAACTATTACCGAATCTTCGGCTATTGATACCACCTGGGCCTGAAAACGGTTGCCATTGTTATCCTGTAAAGGCAAAATACTACCAATTTCAGGAATCTCGGTGCCCTGGAACATTTCCTTTGGCAGGTTAGCCACCGCTTCTTCATCATATTCGCCATAAGCATCGCCTGCAGCTAAACGAAATTCGTAAGCATCGCCGGTTGATAGGCTGCTTAAGTTTTCTTCAAATTTGGGCAGCATCTGGCCGGCACCAAACAAAAAGGTTAAAGGTTGTTCTTGTGTGGCACTTTCTGTTAAAGTTTCGGTACCATCCTGGTCAACATACAAATCGTAAGTTAATGACACTACGTGCTGTGGTTCAATCTTCATTGTTACTGTTTTTATAAATAAGCAATCAGGCCTGCATTTGTTTTAGTGCGTCGGCCGTGTTATTAGCAGGTAATCCGCAGGTTTTATCTATACAAACAAATATTTGTGTTGATCTACCAAACTTATCCTGTAGCAAAGGTAAACTTCCTTTTGTACCCCCCAATATAATTTTATTGGGTATGTAATTATTTTCAAGTTCCTTTCTTATAGTTTCGGCTTCGGGGCCGGTTACAGCAACTTCATAAATACCATACACTTCATCAAGCAATAACATAGTCCAGTTTGAATAAGCTGTACCATACTTTGCCAACTGCTGCATAATGTTGCGTAACAGCTGTGCCGAAACCGCTGCATAATTTTCATTATCAAAAAACAGGCCCAATTTTTTAAGGCTCCGTGCCATGGCCGAGTTGCTGGCCGGTGTAACCCCATCCATAATTTCCGATTTTCGGGCTATCAGTTGCTCATCATCATCGGCAGTGTAAAAGAAAATACCGTTACTTTCGTGGTAATAATGGGCCATAGCAGTATCTGTAAGTGCTTTTGCCTGCAACAGCCAATCTTCATCGAAGGTAACTTCATACAAAGCGATGAGGCCATCTATGATATTGGCATAATCATCCAAAAACGCTACGGGGATATCATCAATTACCGGACTGCCGTACACCCGTGAGAGCCTGCCATTTTGACCTATAAGGTTATTCAGGATAAAATCAGCGTTCCTCAAAGCAAGTTCCAGGTACCCCGGTTCATCAAAAGCCCGGTAGGCTTCGCACAGGCCTTTTAGCATTAACCCATTCCATGACGCCAGTATCTTGTTATCCAAACCGGGCCTGATACGGTGGCGGCGGGCTTCAAATACTTTTTTGCGGGATGCTTTTATTTGTGTAAGCAAATCATCCATCCCTAAGCCCAGCTTTTCGGCCAGTTGCCCGTCCGTTTCTTTCCTGAAAAGCACGTTGGAGTGTTCTTCTTCCCAGTTGCCATCCTCGGTAATATGGTAGTAAATACAAAACAGGTCGGCATCATCGCCTAAGATGGTTTCAATTTCGGTTTTAGTAAAAATATAAAACTTGCCCTCTACCCCTTCGCTATCGGCATCAAGGGCCGAGTAAAAGCCCATATCCGGCGAAGTCAGCTCGGTAGTGGCAAAATGAATAATTTCATCAACCACAGTTTTATACAATTCATCGGGCTGCCAGGTGTAGGCTTCGGAGTACAGGGTAATAAGCTGGGCGTTGTCATATAGCATTTTTTCAAAATGCGGTACATGCCAGCGGCCATCAACCGAGTAGCGGGCAAAGCCGCCACCTACATGATCGTAAATACCGCCGAAAGCCATTTTATGCAACGTTAACTTTACTTGTTTGGCAATTTCCTCGTCGTTGGTTAAATGCGCGTACCGCATCAGCAGCTGCCAGTTATTGGGCATCGGGAATTTAGGGGCATTACCGGTTCCCCCCTCCTGCCTGTCGAAATAGCGCTTCCAGTTATCGCCGATAACTTTCAGGTCGTTCTTTGTATAATCCGGCTGATCGGCTATAAATTGGATCGATTCATATTTTTGGATACCATCTGTCAGGCGAACGGCATAGTCTTCCGCTTCCCCGGGTTTTTGCTTATAAAAATCGGCCAGGTTAAACAACAGCGATGTCCAGTCGTTTTTACGGAAATAGGTACCGCCATAAATTGGCCGCTGATCGGGCAGGCAAATGCAGTTTAATGGCCAACCGCCGCGGCCGCTCATCAACTGCACGGCACTCATGTAAATCTGATCTACATCGGGGCGCTCCTCCCTATCTACTTTAATGCAAACAAAATACTCGTTCATAACGGCGGCTACTGCTTCGTCCTCAAAGCTTTCGTGCTCCATTACGTGGCACCAGTGGCAGGCCGAGTAGCCAATGCTTACCAATATCAGTTTATTCTCGGCTTTGGCCTTATCCAGGGCTTCTTTACCCCAGGGGTACCAGTTTACAGGATTATTGGCATGCTGTAATAAATATGGAGAGGTGGAATTTGCAAGTTTATTCATAGCAGATAGTATTGCATTATCGATGCAATGTGCGAATATAATTGCACCTGTAAGTAAAAGCGGGATTATTTGGAAAAGTTTTGGGGGCAGGGTAGAATAATTATATGTTTACCTATGGAAGAAGGTATTTATAAACGGTAGGCCTGGAAGCATTAATTTCTTCAACAGTAACTTTCACAAAGTTTGATTTGAATTTTTTATTTACAAGCTTAACTAACGCATCTGCGCTTTTGCTTTTAGTTACATCTTTAGTTACTGCGGATTGATTGCTCATAATATATGCTCCTGCTTTACACAAATATACTTTACAATTAATTATTTCAAACTAACCAATTTCCATTTTGACTTAGTACTTACAGGGTGTACCACCGCGTACCGGTACACACACTTTGTTGATAATACATAGTACCCCAAATATGCCATTCTCACCTTTTTCTATCCCTTAAAGCCTCGGTATTACCAACTTCACAATTTAATTCCCTTTATTTGCGGTTTTTATTATTGACTGACAAAATGCGCTATTTAAAACTGATCAACATTTTATGTGCTGTTGGCCTGTTTGCATCGGCAAACCCGGCATCGGCACAAACCGACTCTGTTAAGTATAATCACCAGGAATCATTTGGGCACATTACCTGGCCGGTTACCGGGCAGGGCACACGCTCAAATGCCGGCAAACCATCGCCAACTTATTGGCAAAACCGTGCCGACTACCAGATTAAAGCCGCCCTGAACGAAGGCAAAGACACAACCATCACCGGCGAAGTTACCATCACCTATACCAATAACAGCCCCGACCAATTAGACTACCTGTGGCTACAGCTTGATCAGAATTTATTTAAACCCGATTCGCGCGGCGCGGCCGTAACCCCTTACACCGGCGACCGCTTTGATGTGCGTGGCTTTAGTCGTGGCGGCTACCACATAGGCTCGGTTGACATTACCTACAGGGGCGAAACCTATAAAGTTACCCCGGTTATTACCGATGCCCGTATGCAACTGCGCCTGAACGCGCCAATGGACGGCAAAGGCGAAAAGATAAGCATAAAAATAAACTACGATTTTGCTATCCCCTTTTATGGTGCCGACCGCATGGGCCGCAAAAAGTTTAAACAAGGTTACGTTTATGAAATTGCCCAGTGGTACCCCCGCATGTGCGTTTATGATGATGTAGAGGGCTGGAATACCCTACCTTACATGGGCCTTGGCGAGTTTTACTGCGAATACGGAGATTTTGATTACTACATAACCGCACCCGCCAACATGGTGGTTGTAGGCAGTGGGGATTTGCAAAACCCGGAAGAGGTATTATCGCCCGCACAACTGAGCCGCATGGCCGAAGCTAAAAGCAGTGATAAAACCGTAATGCTGATTAAGCAGAGTGAAGTTGGCAAAGCGGCAACCCGCCCGTTTAAAGGCAGCCTTACCTGGCACTATAAAATGCTGAACAGCCGCGATGTGGCATTTGGCGCATCGGATGCGTTTATATGGGATGCGGCAAGGGTTAATTTTCCGTCGGGCCGTAAAGGTATAGCTATGTCGGCTTATCCCATTGAAAGTGCCGGCGTTGATAGCTGGGGCCGGTCTACCGAGTACCTTAAAAACAGCATGGAGATTTACTCTAAAGCTTATTTCGAGTACCCATGGAACTCGGCTGTAAACGTGTCAGGCGTTGCTTTGGGTATGGAGTACCCAGGCGCTATTTTCTGCCTTAACAATCTTAAAAAAGGTCAGCTTTGGGGCGATGTAACTCACGAGATTGGCCACAACTGGTTCCCGATGATAGTTGGCTCAAACGAGCGCAAATATATGTGGATGGACGAAGGCTTTAACACTTTTATTAACGAATACGCCTCGCAACAATTTAACAAAGGCGAGTATAACGATACAACCAAACAGGCGCAACACATTTTGGGTCAGTACCGTAACAGTAAAGATCCATTAATGACCGCTCCCGAGGCTATCGGCCTTAACGACTATGGCCAATATTATGTTAAAACAGCTTTGGGAATGGACATTTTGCGCAATGTGGTTTTAGGCCCCGAACGTTTTGATTACGCCTTCCATGAATATATTAAAAACTGGGCATTTAAACACCCGCTGCCTTATGATTTATTCCGCGCGATGAACGATGCCAGCGGCGAAGACCTGAACTGGTTTTGGAAAGGCTGGTTTACCACAACCTGGAAAATTGACCAGGCCATCACCTGTGTTAAATACATTGACGATAACACTGCAAACGGTGCCCTGATCACCATCACCAATAACGAAAAAATGGCCATGCCCGTTGATCTGAAAATTACCCAGGCCAACGGCAAGGTTGAAACCCTGCACTTGCCTGTAAACATATGGCAGCGCGGCGGTGTGTGGACATTTAAATATCCATCGGCATCAAAAATTAAATCGATGGTGATTGACCCGGAACATGAGCTACCCGATGTTGATTTGAAAAACAACGTTTACTACGGGGAGTAGGTTTCGGTTATTGAATTATTGAATTACTGATTTAGTGAATTAGTGAATTAGTGATTTATTGATTTGAAGAATTTGAATGGCGATGGAAGTTTAACCCATCGCCATTTTTTTGTATTGTAACAAATGCATTGTATAGGGAGAAAGCGAACTTGTTTTAATTAAAAATTGCAACAAAATTAATTCAATGTCGTATTAGAATATATTTAGAACATTAATGTTGTTTAATAGTTTATCTGCCCATGGGAATTATTGATTCAGGTGTAAGCATTCTTGTTATAGATGACGAAGAATTGGATTGTGTTATCGTGAAAGCATTGATGAAAAAGATTTTAGTGGATCCCAAAATTGACTCTTGCCAAAATGGCAAGAGCGCGATAGATCAGCTAAGCAAAATCAATGATAGCAACCCCGAGCATCTTCCAGATTATATTTTTCTGGATCTGGCTATGCCGGTAATGGACGGATGGCAATTTTTGGCCGAATTTGACAGGTTAAAAATCGATTCGTTAAAGAAAAGCAAAATATACATACTCACTTCCTCGGTAAGTAATGACGATTTAACGAGGTCAAAACAGAACCCTCTTGTAATCGATTTTATAAATAAGCCGCTAAATTTTGAAAAAATAAAAAACATTTTTGCCGATTCGTGAATTTAAAAAATCCCGTAAATCTTTTAATCTGAATCCCGGTTCAAATAAAATTATCGGTATCTCGGCTCTATGACGGTTTGTATGGGTTGTTCTATTTCGGTTAGCTTCTACATTACGTTTCTAAGGGCCATCGGCCCGGCACATATTGGGGTGTAAATCCAGGTATTTTCAATTTGTTCAAACGATATATACGCATTAATAATATGTCCCGAACCCACGGTTCTCAATCGTTTTCTTCTTTTTTTCCACGGGTTAAAACCCGTGGAAAAAAAGATTGGCCGAGGCTACGCCTCTAAGTCGTGTTGAACAAGCCCTGATGTGTCAACAAAATATATCTTTAGAAACCGAGCAGCAATCACATCAATGTTACCCATACTAAGCGTCATAGAACCGGTATCTCTAAACAAATCAAAATTATTTGCCCTCACTTTTCTTCCCAACCATTTTCTTTATCTCATCCCCAAAAACAGCACCACCCAGCAACAGCACCAATAACACCGACCCAGCCATCGAAATATCCTCCCCAACATAGTACGATGCAGGGTAAAACACAAACTCTACCTTATGTTCACCTGCCGGGATTTGAGCTGCTCGGAGCAGGTAATCGGCACGGAAGTATGGCTTTTCTATCCCATCAATCAGCATCTTCCAGCCTTTGTCGTAGTATATTTCGGAGAACACCACTACGCCACCCGTTTTCGAAACCGATTTGTACACCATGTGATCGGGGTTATAGCTTGCCAGTTTTATGGCCGATGTTGTATCTGCGGCATGTACAGTGCCGGCTATGCTTTGGTAGCTTTTATCAGCTACAGCCTCGTTTTTTGGCGAAAAGCTGCTGAGTACCTTCATTTCTGCATCGGCACCGTCCACATATTTTATGCTTTTTACAAACCAGGCGTTACCACATGCATCGGGATTGGGTAATAACATTTGCCCTTGTTTGGATGAATCGGGTATGATGATGTATTTGGCATTCAGCATGTTCAATACAGCCGGGTTTGCCCCCCTAATAAATTGATTATCTATCAGTTCGTCATATCGCTTCATTCGCGCGGCCGAGTACCCACCTAAAGTTTTATGAAAAAACGGATTCTGCACATCTTGTTTTATAGCTGCAGTGGCGTCATATACCCTAAAATCAAGATCCGTATCTTTAGCTATCTCTACGTCAACAGGCCTTTGCGGTACTGCCGATTCCTGTTTGTCGGTAAAATTGGTATCCTTTAAATAGCGCTTATCTACCTGCCAAAGATCTACCAATACAATGGCAAACAATAGCATAGAAACCGTTGTGAGGCTTAGTTTTTGCTTTATAAGCGCCCAAACAATACCAAAAGTAATCAGCACAAATACCAGTGAACGGATGGCATCGGTACGCTCAAGACTTGCTCTGTCTTTAACTACCGCATTGGCAAAAGCATTGGCCATTGCCGCATCGCCTTTTAACGCCTGGGTTAAACTGGCAACACCGCTTAGCTGGTCGCCCGGCCTGAAACTCAGCAGCAATTCGGGCACAAGTATCAATATCAGCACCAGCCCACCGGTTATATACAGGGCCAGCAATAGCTTTTTAACCAGCACCTTTTTATCGGCAGTAACAATAACCTCCTGTATGGCCAGGAAGGCCAGCACAGGGAAGCAAAGCCCGGCCACCGCCAAAATAGATTCAACCGCCCGGAACTTATTGTATAGTGGAAAGTACTTCAGAAATATATCAGACACATATGGCCAGTTGCCTCCAAATGACAGCAGCATAGTTAATACCACAGTACCAAGCAGCCACCATTTTAAGCGGCTTTTAACTATGATAAGGCCAAATACAAACAACAGACAAATACTTGCGCCAAAATAATACGGACCGCTGGTGCCGGGCCGCTTTTCGCCCCAGTAAAGTGACAAACCGGGAAATGAAGAAATTTGCTGGGCGTAATTTAAGGCCTGTTCCGGCTGCTCGCCTTTATCGGTAAATACTTTAACGGTTTCTGAATTTTGATCAATCAGTTCTGGCCCCGATGCACCACCCGATGCGTTGGGCACCAAAAAGGTAAGGCACTCGGCCACGCCCTGGCTGTATTGATAAATATAATCTTTAGCTAAGCCATTTTGCGGCTCTTTGGTGCTTGTGGTTAGGTTTGATTTGCCGCGGTAGCTATCCTTGCCGTATTCATAAGTGCTCCACAGGGTTGATGCATTTACAGCGAACGCCAATAACGATGCGGCCAGCAAATAGCCTAATGATTTGAGGAATGATGCTGTAGTTTTATTTTTGATAGCATGATAAAGCTCGATGCCCACCAAAATCAAAATGGCCAGCATTAGATAATAGGTCATTTGCAGGTGGTTTACCTTAATTTCGATAGACAGGAACAAGGCCAATAGAGATGCACCCAACAAATACCGCCCCCGTAAAGCCAGCATAATACTGGCTATTATAGGTGCAAAAAAAGCGATGGCAAAAGCCTGGTTGGTATGCCCGGCCGCCAGCAATATCATATTATAGCTGGTAAACGTAAAGGCCACTGCACCGGCAGCCGCCAGCCATTGGCTAAGCTTTAGCACATTAAATAAAAAGTAGGTGCCAAACAAAAACACCAGCACCATACCAACCGGGTTGGGTACGGCATAGCCAATAACAGCAATAATGTGTGTGGCAATGTTGGCTTTGTAAGGCGCCCATATCTGGTATGCGGGCATTCCTCCAAATATCTGATTAGTCCACAAAATGGTGGTATCGCGGGCGCGGTAGTCCATAATCTCCTTTTGGGTTGATTGCGCACCCAGCACATCCCCCTGCCCCAGCGTTTTCCCCTGGAATGCAGGCGAAAAATATAAAAAGCACAATACTAAAAAAACACCTGCAACGGCAAAATGTATCCCGTTACGCTTTAGCCAATCCATCATAAGCAGCAATAATTATATATTTTTTAAAAATACAATTATTATTGGTCAATGGTCATTTAAGGGGAAGTCTATCGGCTGCTGATTGTTTTATTTTTTTCCGCTGTCCGGGGTTTCTGGCTTCGGGCGGTTATGATTTGTTGGTTTATTTTGACGCTGGCCAAACTTGAAATAATTTGTTTGATTAGCTGCCTTGATCTGTTCTGCTGTTTCCTTAAGCGGTCGCGAAATAAAAATGGCCGGCGAAATTATCCACCGGCCATATCATACATTAACCCAATCGGTCTGCTTTACTTTTCAATTTGTTTGGAAAGATCTTTCAAATCCCCGGGCTTTAAGTTCCATGTTGCACTGGTAAACCTAAGGTAAATTTGTTCGCCGGTTTGGGAGTTAATCACACTAACCATTTTACATCCCCCGGTTAAAACCGATAAAAGATAAAACGTTGGTGTTTTGTCGTCGAGGATTTTTTTATCCAGTTCCTCATTGCTAATAAGCCGATATTTAAATTTAACATCCTTAAAAAGCTTTAAGGTATCTAAACTATGCCCGTCGCGTGTAAATATTCCCCCATCACGATAGTCATCTGCATTAATATAAATAGTTTGATTTTTTAGGCTTGCTACCTGATCTTTATTCGTCTGCTCATGGGTTAGGCTAATTTTTTTGTCGGCGGTTATTGCTGCCGAAATTATTTGCAGGTAGCTTTTTAAAAAACCAGGGCTCCAGTTGAAAATGTGTTTGTTGCCATTAAAATCAAACGAAAAGGACTGGCCCATATCTGTATCTACATAAACTTCTCCTATTGCAGTTCTATCTATGCCAAGTTGTATTTGAGCTAACCAATCTTCATCATGAGCTCTAAACTTTCTGCCTTTTTTGATTGCCCTGTCTTTAGGAGTAAAAAGATTAAGTGTAAATATTACTACTGTGCTATGGCCCGCTTCTATCCTATACGGTTCAAGGATAAAATAGGTATCGTTTGCTATTACGTTTTCATTTAGATCCTGTTTTTTTAAAAAGCTTACACTTTTAGTGATGGTCCAGTTTTTTTTAAACACGTTTAAAAATTCTGCAGCCCTTGGAAACGAGGTATCATTAACAAGTACGTGGGTGTTACCGTTTTTAATACGTTCGAGGATGCCCCTGCTATAAAAAGTTTCGAACTGTGCTTTGGCCGGGTGCGAAAAGCAAATGAGTAATAAAAGGCTAAATAATAGTGGCCTGGCGCAATAAAATGTCATAAAGTTAAAAGTCTTTTTGCCGCGAAAGTAGCAATAGCACACTGCATCTGCAACATTGTTCCCAACTTAAAATGTTATTATAACACAACAGCCGGCAGCATGCTCCGCCGGCTGTTGTGTTATAATCTTTCCAAAAGTCATCCAGTTCTAAAAACCGCTTAACTCCGCAAAGTACTTATGGAACAACGGGATAGTTTCAATCCCTTTATAGTAGTTAAAAATATCATATTTCTCGTTTGGCGAGTGCAATGCATCGCTATCCAGACCAAAACCCATCAATACAGTTTTAAGGCCAAGTTCGGCTTCAAACAGGGCAACAATCGGGATACTGCCGCCGCCACGGGTAGGGATAGGTTCTTTACCAAATGATTCACTAATGGCTTTTTGAGCCGCTTTGTAAGCAATACTGTCGGTTGGTGTAACCGCAGGTTCGCCGCCGTGATGCGGTGTTATTTTCACCTTTACATTGGCCGGGGCAATGCTCAGGAAATGTTTGGTAAACAACTCAGTAATCTGCTCAAACGTTTGGTTAGGTACCAGGCGCATGGATATTTTGGCGTGGGCCTTTGATGGCAACACCGTTTTGGCGCCCTCGCCAATGTAGCCACCCCAGATGCCGTTAACCTCCAGCGTTGGGCGGGTACCGGTACGCTCAAAGGTTGAATAGCCTTTTTCGCCCCAAAGCTCTACAATATCAAGGTCCTTTTTGTACCCGGCCTCGTCAAACGGTGCGTTATTGAGGGCTGTACGTTCAGCCGGAGTAAGATCAATTACATCATCGTAAAAGCCCGGAATGGTGATGTGGTTATTTTCATCATGCATGGCGGCAATCATTTTACTCAGGATAGTTATAGGATTGGCCACTGCACCGCCATAAACGCCGGAATGCAGATCACGGTTAGGGCCGGTAACTTCTACCTCTACGTAGGATAAACCGCGCAAACCGGTCTCTAATGACGGGTGCTCCATGCTAATCATCGATGTATCTGATATCAGCACCACATCAGCCTTCAGTTTTTCCTTATTGGCCTTAACAAATATGGATAGGTTTGATGAGCCAACCTCCTCTTCACCCTCAATCATAAACTTAATGTTGCAGGGCAGGGTATCTGTTTGCATCATTAGTTCAAATGCTTTTACGTGCATATAAAACTGGCCTTTGTCATCACAGGCGCCACGGGCGTAAATTTTACCGTCGCGCACGGTAGGCTCAAACGGAGGCGTGTGCCACAACTCGATAGGATCGGCTGGTTGCACATCATAATGGCCGTAAACCAGTACAGTTGGTTTTGCGGCATCAATTATCTTTTCGCCGTAAACAATTGGGTAGCCGGCTGTTTGGCATACTTCTACATTATCGGCGCCTGCATCGCGCAGCTTTTGGGCCACATGGTCGGCGGTGTTTAAAACATCGGCTTTGTATTTTGGGTCGGCGCTAACCGAAGGGAAACGCAAAAGGGCAAATAATTCGTCGAGTAAACGTTGCCTGTGCTCATCAACATATTGCTTTATGTGCTGCATGGTATCTAATTTGGCGCAAATATATTGATGTTTATTGATTTGAGCCAACAATGCGTCGGCAGCGCCGGGAAAACAGCACTTAACATTTTATGGCCGGCTGCATTAAGCCATTCGCGTTACAGCAAAGTTTATATCAATATTTATAGGAGAAACTACTCACAACAAGCCCCGGCGCCCCCGTTTTTTCGAAATAAATATTTTCTTTTCTACAACTGGTATCAAACCACGCGCCTTATCAAAAACACAAATTCCCCGGATTATCCAGGGAATACAAAAGTGTTTTCAAGAAAATATGTCCCATGCATTTAAAAAGGTTGAAGAACACATCAACCTGCATCAGTAGTAAAATTAATCGGCAGTAGCCAAATCGGCTTTGGGGCCATGGCCGGCCTTGGCTGTGAATGATGCGGTTTCGGTTTTTGCTGTAACCGGCGCTGATTTGGTTTCTTTAGTACTTAATGAATAGGCAGTAATGCCAGATGTTAATATGATAGCTATCGCGATGATGATCTTTTTCATGATGTTGTGTTGTTAGGGGTTTTATAATAATTGGATTACTTATGTAACTGATTAGGCAGTAAAGTCAGCATTACCTAAATCTCTTTTCGGGCCACCTGTGAAATCTGCATTAGCTAAATCCCTTTTTGGACCGCCTGTGAAAGCAAAATCAGCGTTACCTAAATCTCTTTTCGGGCCACCTGTGAAATCTGCATTAGCTAAATCCCTTTTTGGACCGCCTGTGAAAGCAAAATCAGCGTTACCTAAATCTCTTTTCGGGCCACCTGTGAAATCTGCATTAGCTAAATCCCTTTTTGGACCGCCTGTGAAAGCAAAATCAGCGTTACCTAAATCTCTTTTCGGGCCACCTGTGAAATCTGCATTAG
>Ga0307507_10000014_pt1 | contig 239450 bp, 107 predicted proteins | sample 7_EM_MG_FD_207223 | JGI IMG/M metagenome (GOLD analysis project Ga0307507, IMG submission 207223) | Populus trichocarpa ectomycorrhiza microbial communities from riparian zone in the Pacific Northwest, United States - 7_EM | ecosystem: Host-associated > Plants > Roots > Unclassified | place... | reverse complement strand
AGCTTATATTTAATCTTAAAGTTAAATTATATAAGCTCCTCTACCTATCTAGCTTGTTAAGGTATAAGCTCCTTTATAGTTATAAAGTAGCGTAGATTATAATAATCTAAGAGTACACAAGTGGTATAGCTCGCGTGCTTAAGGTAGTATCGCCACTATTTAAAGCAGTTAACTATGGCAAGCAGTTCCTTATTATGGGTATAATACCTAACTTTAGGTCTCTAGAATTTTCTACTATAAAATGCTACTGGTCTTTAGTGGAGCTGGGTAGCATCTAGATGCCTATTAGGTTGCAGTAGGATACTAGTAAGGGTAAAATTTAATATATTAGTGACTATTATTAGTGGCTAATCTGGGTTAAAATGCCACAATAGTAGAGCTTCTATAAACTTTGTGTATAGTTCCTAAAAGGCTTTCTAGACCTTTCTGGGCCATATCTATAGTTTGTACTATTTAGTTAGTCCCTTCTTAGTTTTCTTTCTTCCTATCTTTAAGCTTTTTACTCCTTAAGCTAGGTCTTAGGAAGCTTTAGTAATATAGTTAAATAGATATTGGGTAATGTCTAAGTAGTTATAGATAAAGCGCCTATAGAAATTGGCAAAGCCTAAGAATACTTAAATATCCTAGTAGCTCTCTGGCTCTAGCCACTCTTAAATTATCTACACTTATACTAGGTCTATAACTATACCTATAGGCGTTATAATGTAACCCAGGAACTTAACCTGCTTAGTGTTAAAGACATACTTTAATACCTTGGCGTAGAGGCCCTAATTATCTAAGCGTTTTAGCACTTCGCGGACGTGTTACTTATACTAATCCTTATCTTCTAAGTAGATTAGAATGTTATCTAGGTAGATAATATATATGCAGTTAATTAGTCCCCCTAAGGCTCTATAAATATATAATTAAAATGTTATAGGCGTATTGGCCAGCCTAAAAGGCATTACTATATACTTAAAGTGGCTATATTAGGTTTTAAAAGCGGTCTTCTACTTATCCCCTTCTTTAATACAGAGCCTATAATAGGCGTCTTATAGGTCCAGCTTTGTAAAGATCTTTGCCCTAGATAGTTAATCTAGCATTTTACTAACTAGTAGTAGTAGGTAACAGTTCTTAATTATAATCTTATTAAAACCGTAATAGTCTACACATAGCCTTATAGTCCTATCTGGTTTTGGGATAAAGAGGATCGGCGTGCCTACTAGTAACTTACTAGGCCGTATCTATCCCTTTTCCAGTAAGCCGTTAAGGTACTCCTATAGGATCTTAAGCTCTTTATAAGAGAGGTTGTAAATAGGAAGTTTTAGTAGTTATTTACCTTCTTCTAAATTAATTATATAATTGTATTCTAAGTTCTGCTAAAGGACTTTTGCTTACCTACCTAAAAATACCCTTAGTAAGTCCCTTAGGCCTATTGGGATATTTAACAAATTAGGGTCGCGTTTGTCCTCTACGTTATTATTAGGTAGGTCCTAAAGGTCCCTTAGGACGCTCATAGGCAGCATCGCGTGCTATAGTGGCTATTTATATATAGTTGCCACTATATATTAGACAGTTTTATACGGTAGCTAGTAGAGGGTAAGGAACTCTTTAATATAGCGTTTAAGGTGTTATAGCATACTTTCTATATATTGCTTAAGCCAGAGTAACCTATAGTAGTGGAAGTATTTTATAGAATCTTTAAGATCGCTATCTCCCTATAGTATCTCTATAACCTATCTAGTAGTTCCCTATAGGGTATCTGTTACAGAAGGGTTATTACCTATACTAGGCTTTATACCTATCTTGCTATAAAATAGGGGTTAGATCTAATACTCCTTTAGGTATAGGGCGTATACTATTTCTCTTAGAGCTATATCTTCTAGGATATCTTTTAAGCTTATTAGTAAAATATACCCTTCTAATTCTTTATTGTTCCACTATTTAAAGGCTCCTATCTTAAAGTGTATTTTAGAATCTACTTCTACAAGCTAAGGATATCTAAGAATAAGGTTATAGCCTATAAAGTTAGCCACCTAGAAGGGTTGCGGGCCGACCACCTTGGTACGGTTATACATGTTAGCCACTAATACTATAAGCTTATAGTGTAACGGAACCTTATAGCAGGAACTACGGTAGGTTCTATTATTGGGCTGGGTATATAGGTAAGAATAAAATAACAACATAATAATAACTGGTGGAGTAGTTACCTAATAGATTAACTCTAATTGTATTCTAAGATTTACTATAAGGAGAGAACTATCTACGGTAGGAACTGAGGTCCTTTAAATACATAACTATACTCCTAAGAAATCCTCTCTTGTATATAAGGTACGTGTTATACGTGTTATATATAGACGTATACTACATATACTCCGTATACCGCGTATAATATTATATAACTCGCTTACTATTTCTTGTTATATAGTTCTACTAGATCTATCCTGGACCATACCTATATTAACCAACTAGCTTCCTATAACTCTTCCCTAAGTAGTTATAACATTATACTTAAAGCGTCTATAACACCATCTTCCTTCTCTTTATCTTTGTTCTTAAAGATTCCTAATATCTCCAAGTTATCTACTAGAGGTGTAATGTCCGTTTAATTAGTCTAGTTAATATCTTTGCTTATTATACCTAAAGCTTCTTCTTCTTTACAAGCGCAATATTGTGCTCGCACTGTAGCTGCCATACTGTTGCTTAGTAAGATAATGTCGTCTCTATATTCTTGCTGTGCAAAAGCAGGGTTAGTATATATTGCGATAGTAAGTCCCTTGTCTTAATAACCCTTGTCTTGCTTAGAGTGCACTAAAGCAAACATTTAATTATTCTGTGATGTTCGCTTTATTTCTAATACTAAGTATACACGTTCTATAACTCTTAACAGTCTTTAAGTTCCCTAAGTAACTTATTATAGGGTCTTGTGTTTAATCTACTACTATAAAACTTAACGGTAAGCTCTTAAGCGCCTTAGATAAGCTTTATTATTCGCAAGAAGCGGAGTAGGAGGCTATAGCTACTTAACAGCGTGCCCTTAAAGCCCGTCTATTGGCCTCTGCCTATCTTCTTTGTCTTAAGAAAGTGCGTGAGAAGGTTTATTCTAAGGAGTAGAAACTGGTTTAATAGGGTTTATCTAAGCTAGGTAATAAAAGAACTGGCTCTCCTCCTGCAAGGGAAACAACTCTAAGTAGCTCGGCAATTGCTCCTCTTAGGTCCCCCTTAGGTAACTTATTCTTTAGCAATCCTTTCTTATTAATATTGCCTAACCTACTTTCTTTTAATACTCCCATACCTTTCCTATAGCGTTCCTTAGGTTGCTTAGTGGTTCCTAGATAGTCTTACTATAGCCTATTTACTTTACTTTGTACCACGTTTTATTGTCTACATCCTTATAACTAATAATCTTTAAAACTTGCTATTTATCTTCCTCTTGTCCTTTATACGTATCTGCCTTATAGACTGGTGGCTTAATGTTCCCGTATACTGGCTCTAGCATTGCAACATATTATATAGGGTAGATTTTTATTTTGGCTAGTAGGTTTAACTTATATATAACCAATAAAATTCTTTACTTGACTTTAAAAGGTTCTAGTCTAATATAGTCTAACTTCTTGCTTAGTCGTCAACTCTTAAAATTTTTGTGTAGTAGCTATACTCTATCTCCCTCCTTAAGATCTGGTCCCTCAGATCTCTTAGTATTATAGTACTTTTTTATTCGTTCTTATACTAGTTTAGCTGTTTCTTTAAGGTCTATATAAAGATTTATTAATATCTCTATTCTTTACTTAACTGTGCTACTTATCTTTTTTGCTTAACGTGGCGATAACAATATTCTTAGCTTATATCCGTAATTTGCCTTAAATGGTAATATCCCTATTCCTTCTTATAGTATTATATTGTATACAAACTGTATAACTGGTAATAACAATACCCAATTATTCTGTACGTAATTAATATAATGCCTTAAATACTATTCTAGTGTCTAGTTTAGTTTTTCCGTTTATCCGTCCGTCTGCGGATAATACGCTATAGATATTACTGCGCAAACTTTTTATTCTGCTAGAAACACTTTCTAAAATACTGCTATAAATCTTAGATCTCTGTCTAATATAATCTTATTTAGTGCTCTATGTCTTATAAACACTTCCTTTATATAGATTCTAGCAATATCTTCTACTAATATCTCTTTAGTGCATACTATGAAGTATCCCCACTTTATTAGCTTATCCACTATTACTAAAATCGCGTTATAATCTTGTCCTATAATAGGATCTCTTAACTTTGGTAACTTAACAATAAAGTCCTATAATATAACCTCCCATAGTCTTCCTAGTGTTTTAATAGGTTATAGCCCTCTATACAGCTTATGCCTTATTAGTTTATTTCTTTAGTAATCTAGATATTCTTTTATAACTTATCTTACTAGTCCCCAGATTCCTTAAATAATGTATTCCTTTTAAAGTCTTAATACTAAGCCTATAGCTCTATTATATCCTTATATTATTCCTTTATGAAATTCCTTAACAAATTCTTCTATAATAGACTTAGGCATATATATTGCTTCTCTGTTTTTGTATTGCTCTAAGTCTAGATCCTCTGCCTATACTTTTTAGATCTTCTATATCTAATTACTCTCTAGTAATTTATAAATCTAACTTTCCTTAGTTGCTATAATCTTTAGATAATTATACCTAATTAATCCGTCTTAATCCTTTCGCAATAAAGCTCCCAATAGCTTTTCATTACTTTATAGTTTAGCTTTTCTGCTTAGAGCGTCTGCTCGTGCATTATCTGTACCCTTAGTATGCTGAATTTTGAAATAGTATTCTATAAGCATTTCCGCCTATCTAACCTGTCTTTGGTTAAGTTCCTTTATTATTAGGAATCCTATAAGGTTTTTATAGTCTGTCTTAACTATAAATAGTTTCTCTATGCCTTATAAGAATGCTCTCTATTCCTTAAGTGCTATAACTATACCTAACAACTCCTTATTGTAGATATCATAGTTTAACTCTAGTGGTGTTATCTTTTAACTATAGTATGCCACTGGGTGCTATCTATCTTAATGTTTCTATATAAAGTATACCCCTAATGCAAAGTCTAATATATTTATTTCTATAACCATCTCTAGACCTGGTTAATAGATCTTAAGAACTGGCTCCTAGGTAAATAACTCTTTAATTCTCTTAAACAGTTCTTATTATTCCTTTCCCTATGCCTATAGTTCTTCTTTCTTTATTAACTGTATAAATGGCTTAATGTTCTATAACCATTGCGCTATAAACCTTCTACAGTAATTGCAAAACCCTAGAAACGATCTTAACTACGTAACGTTCTCTAGTTCTTACCAATTTACTATAGCCTTAATCTTTTTTAGATCTATGCTAAGTTAGCCTAGTTTAATAATAAATCTAATAAAATTAGTCTTCCTAGTAAAGAACTCGCATTTCTTAATTGCTACTAGCATCTATTCTTCTTGTAGTCTCTTTAAGACCCACTTAATGTGTTCTCCGTGTTCTTCCTTACTCTCTAAGTAGATAATAATGTCGTTAAGGTATACTATAATAAATTTATCTAGGTATTCTCCTAATATACTATTAATTCGCTTTTAGAATATTACTAGTGCGTTTATAAGCCCAAACTATATAACTAATAGCTTATATAGTCCTTCCTTTAATCTAAAGGCTGCCTTTTATTTATCGCCTTCCTTAATCCTAATCTAATGGTACGCCCACCTTAGATCTATCTTTATAAAGATCTTTACATTACCAATCCTGTCTTGGATTTTGCTAATTAAGGGTAAAGAATACCTATCCTTCTGGGTAATACTATTTAACTATTTATAGTCTATACACATCCTAAGTTTTCCGTTTTTCTTTGGGATGAATAGTACTAGATATCCTACTAATAACTATAATAGTCTAATATATCCCTTACGTAAGTTCTCTTAGATAAACTCCTTAAGCGCTACTAACTCTGTTTTAGTAAGCTTATAGATTAGAAAAAACTTTAGACTTATTCCCTCTTCTAATTCTATCTTATAGTCCCAAGCTGCATGCTTTAACAGCTTTTCACTTTCTAGTAACTATAACTTTTTACTATACTTATAGTATCTCTTTGGTACATAACTTAAGCCTCGCTCAGTCTCTTTATATATTGCTCTAACTTGGTACTATACTAACTTAGTTTACTATCGCACTTTGCGCTATTATATATCCTTAATAACAACCTAGCCTGTAACCTAATCAATCTTTAGATTATACTTCTATAACTAAGGTATTTCTAGTATCGCCTTATCCTGTCCTAATAGTAGGATATTAAAAGACATTCTAACTAGTCTCCCTTTAATAGTTATCTAAATAGGTCCTGTTTTAAGATTAATAATACCTCCTCTATAGGCTATCTAATCTCCTAAAATTGTTGTAAGTAGATATAGGTGTTCCTTCTGTCTATATGGTAACCCTATCCTTTCTACTACCTTTGGTAATATGTGGTTCCTAGTTGCTCTACTATCTACTAATACTTTAAACTGCTGATCTTGCCACTTAGCTTTTAAATTTAGGTATTATTTTTAAATTTCTTTAAGGGTTTAAGGCTCTAATACTAGTTCCCTCTAGTCCTATACGCCTCCCCTTTTCCTAACTATTAGCTGCTAGATCCTGTCTATATTTAGTCTAACTTAGGCTAATACTTAGTTTATTTCTTTTTCTCTATATACTATAGACAAGTGTTCTTTAGGCACTCCTACCACTATTATCCATCTAGGTATTCTTCTGTAAGGAATCTTCCTGGTTAAAGTATTAAGTCTCCTTAACCTTATACTTCTACTAGGTACTAACTATATATATACTTAGCATTCCTAAACCGCTTTTCCTCTAGTGCCTAATATATCCTTACTAGGTACTTCCGGTTCTTATCTTTAGGTGCTCTATATATATTACATATATTATCTACACAAGCTATCCACGATAGTGTATAATACGCTATATATTTTGGGTTAACTCTTAGTTTATCTTTATCCTTAAGTTTAAACCTATACCTGGTTAACCTAACTACTAGTATCTCTGCTACAGGTACTAAGATTTATTACTTACTTCTTTAGTCCCTAAATCCTTCTTCTAGGTTCCTTAATGTTATAATTAATACTCCTTTAATATAACTTATGCGTTTCTTTATAATAGGTTGGTCTTAGACAACTTTTTTATCCAGCTATATATAAAAATCTGCCTATTTATTGTTATGTCGTTGCCTATACCACTTTCCATATAACTGGTTTAGTATGTATAGTTTATCCATTAGAAAGTACCTTATTATTACTACATTATAACATCCTTTAGTATGTCTTTTTTTAAACCTAGTTAGAATATCTAGACCCTTTTCTTATTCTAGTTTATCTAACCACTTTACCCTAGGTATCCCTGCACTTAGCCTATTAGTAACTCTTCGCATAGGTGCTCTATCCCTTATATAACCTAGCATAGCTAACCTCTTATCTAGCTTTTGCTCTTGTTATATAATAATTCTTGTCTTAAACTTATCTATAGTTTCTTATTTTCTGCGTCTTGCAGCTAGATCTTTATAGTTATCTTACTTTTTAATCCTAGTATTAACTGTTTAATCTTTAGGCTAAATACTGCGTTTACCTAGAATTGCTAACGTTCTTATTTGTTCCCTAAACTTATAGTTCTTAAACTTGCATCCTATACTTATTTATTTATTACTAAACTAAGTTACTACCCTTTCCTATTAGTTTTTATCCGTTATAGGTCCTTAGGTGTGTCTTATTTCGTCTTAAGAATCTTAAGCTTCTTTTATCTCTTCTTAAGAATCTTAAGCCTATAGCCTTTTGCCTTTATTAAGTAATAAGCTAGCACTAGTAGTTGTCTACTTACTTAGTTTCTTCTAAACATTACTCCTATTATCTTATAAAGTAATGGAAATCATATTTAATGGTGTTATAATACCCGTTACTAAACCTTATTCTATAATAGTCTTAGTCTTTGCTTCTGTTTCAACTTCTCTAAGGTTTATATACTCCTAGTAAGCTACCTTCGTTGCCTTATTATTGGTAAATGCTTTACCTTTATTAAATTTATTGTCTTTAATGTCCGATCTACAAGCTGGTTTATTAGTTCCTTTAAACTTAGATAATAATAGCTCCTATAGCTAATAGCTTGCGCCGTACTTAGCGTCCTTATAAATTTAGTATGCATTGTTATAACAATACACAAAACTGTTAATTAAACATTCTTTTATTCCTTATAGTGCACTGTCGTCCCTCTATATATATGTGCCGTCTGCTGGCCTAGTTCCCTTTACCATATAGTTACTCTAACCACCTCTATAGTCTCTAGCGAAATAACCTTGTTTTCCGCAATTTATATAAGCCCTATCTTTAAACCATTTTTCTTGCTGTAGAGTCCGCCTAAACGTCTTTTACTGCTAAGATCCCTAGTTTAGCCTCTACTTTTAGGTCCTTTAATTACTTGATCCTTAACCTCTAGGTTTCTATAGTTTCTTTTTCTACCTTTAGGTTTCTTTAGTACTACTTAGGTCTATTAACTCTACGCCATTCTATAGTTTTTAACTCTATGTCTGTTATTACGTACTCTGCGCCTTATATAACTATAGAACTCTGTCTTACCCTCTCTTAGCTTATTCCCTTTAATAGATTCTGTTATTAATCTTTATTAACTAATCTATTAACTCTCTTAGAGTATCCGCATCTTCTATTAGGATGATTACGTCCTAGACTTTAGCCTTAAGTCCCTGTTTATACTATGCTATAAGCGCCCTATTATTCCACTTAACCTATATAGCTAGTGTTTAAAACTATGTTATATACTTAATTACTAAAGTGCGTTGTACTAAGTTCTAAAGCTTTTGTTCTGCTGTAGTTATAGCCTCTAAGTCTTTAAATATCTATATTAGTTATTCCGCGAACCTATTCTAACTAGTAAATATATACTATACATCCTGGTTAGTAGTTGTTATGCTATTAGCCTATATTTCCGTGAGATATGGCTTAAACCACTTAAGTGCCCTCCCTATTAGGAATAATCCTATATAGGCTACTTAATCTAACGATGTTGCTAACTTTGCTCCTTCCTGTACTACCTTAAAGTATATCTGCGTAAGAAATCCTTTAAGCTTTAACTTCTCTCCTAAGAATTGTTTAATTAAAGGTAGCTTAATCTTTGCTGCTTTAATTCTATTAATACGTTCTTTAAGTATCCTATTATTATCTTATAAGTGATTAACTATTTTCTGTAACTAACCTTACGTAACCACTTAAGAATCCCTATCGTCTATACTGGTATCTCCTAGCCCTAAGGTTATGGCTACTATCAACGCCGTCATAACTAGTACTTTAGGTGGCATATTATTTAACCTTATTTAATACCATAACCTTAGTAGTAAATATATAACGGAACCTTGTAGTAGGAACTACGGTAGGTTCTATTATTAGGCTGGGTATATAGGTAAGAATAAAATAACAACGTAATAATAACTAGTAGAGTGGTTGCCTAATAGATTAACTCTAATTGTATTCTAAGATTTACTACAAGGAGAGAACTATCTATGGTAGGGACTGAGGTCCTTTAAATACACAACTATACTCCTAAGAAATCCTCTCTTGTACGTAAGGTACGTGTTATACGTATTATACATAGACGTACACTGTATATACTCCGTACACTGCGTATAATATTATATAACTCGCTTACTATTCCTTGTTATATAGTTCCACCGGATCTATCCTAGACCGTGCCTATATTAACTAACTAGCTTCCTACGACTCTTCCCTAAGTAGTTGTAACATTGTACTTAAAGCGTCCGTAATATATAGGCACTGTATAGTTTAATCTAATGCTTATTTAGGAACCCTATAATAGGTTTCCACTACTTTAGTAATGGGATAAGCTTATGCTCTTTTACTAAATCATATTATATAAGATTGATTTTAGCGCCGCTGTTATATAGTGCTTAGAACTAATATACCTCGCCTATAGGGAGTACCATTTCTAGCTTAATAGCAATATAGAGAGTCTCTCCTTCTATATCTTACCCTAGTTACAGCTAGGAGAGGTCTATAACTAGGGCTTTTCTTTTTTTAGATTATTAGTGCAGTTATCGCCCTACTTATTTTTCTAATTAGGTTTACCTCTAGAGAAGTTTTCTCTTAACTTTTTAGAGTGTTCCTATAAGGGTGCCAGATAGGTGTTAGGTTAGCCCTAGGAGTCTTTCCTATTACTTAAGGTCCCTAACTTTAACCCTTCCAGATTTCTCTTTAAGAATGGCTTCTTTAAAGTTTAGGTCTGCCCTATATTACTACTAAAGTACCCATGTTTCTGGTTACCCCCTAGCTTCTTGCTAAAAGAGGTAGTTCCTTACTATATTTTTAGTGTTTAGAACTGCTTATTTAAAATCCATATATATAGTAATCCGCGATAGGGCTCCTATGTGCTTTATTTTATTATAAATTGCTAGCTTAATTTTAGCCCAGATAAATCCAATTTTCTCCTTTTTATAGATGCTACTGTCCTTGTTTTTAAAGGGCTCTAGATTTATTAGTTAAGTACAAGTTTCTATAAAGTTTATAAACTAGTGGAAATTATGGTGGTTAAGCTATATCCCATTCCAGAATAGTTCTATATAATTATATTGTATAATATGCGGATCTTAAGTCCACTTCTTTAGAAAGGTTTGCAGCTGCGGCTATATAGTAATTTGCTCTTTATTAAGCTAATTTAATATAATCTAGTTTAAGGATTAATCTTTAATCTTACTAATAATCCAATAGGTATGCTCTTTAGTATTATCTTATATTATTAGCATCTTAAAAAAGTTATCTATTTTATAAACCTAATTATTTAACTATTAGGTATTGGGTCTCTGGCGGAGTTCTAAACTACTAGAGGCCTTAACCAGTTAGTCTATATCCTTTTTTTATTTGCTATATAGATACCTCTCTAAGTCTTCTATACCTCCTTAGGTAAGTACTAGGTATCCCCTAAGAGGCCCTTAGCCTTAGCTAGGTTATAAAAGATTTTATCTAGCTTAGATTAAGCTCTACTAGATTTAGACCTGCCCCTAGAGGTTTCTAATATGTTTATTAGTGGCTTTTTCCCATATAGCTTCCAAGAGCCTTACAGTAGCTTCCTAATATCCTTCTTAAAGAAAATTAGTATAGGGCTCTTAACTTTCTAACCTTAGGCCTAGGGAAGCTCCGGCTATAGAGGTAGTATTAGTACCAGTAGCTAATATAGATTTCCCTATAAGGCTTAAGTCTTAAGTTAGTAGTTAGGTTGAATTGCCTAAAGGGGTAGGCCCGCTTAGCTTATAAGTAGTCTATACGCCACTACTATGCTAATTATAGGCTGGTGGTCTTCTAGAAGGGTTCTAGTTGGGTCCCTAATTAGGCGCGTTAGTATATTCCTCTGGCATTTCTAGTTTAGGGGAAGATTTTAGGGTTATATCTAGCGCTTAATCTTCTAATTAGCCTAAGTAGGGCCGGAGGGGTTCTAGCTGCTTTTTAGCAGTGTTATAACCATTATAGAGGGTGTCTGCGTTTTTCTTAGTGTTGCCGGTAACCATAAGTATATAAGAGTCTTTAAGCTCTTAGTGCATCTAGGTATTAGGGCTTATTTAGCCATCTTACCTAGAGGTTTATATTATTGCAATCTCTTGCTGTCAGAGGGACCTTCCTACTTTAGCGCAACGGCTATCTATAAGGTATTTATGGAGTTTCTATTTAAGTTATGGCGAGATTTTAAGGGAGGATGGTGGATGTAAATAAAAGATATAAATTAACAATCTGGTCCTTAAAGCCAGCTGCCCTTCTAGATAGAGTAGGAAGGATTTAAATATAAGGGGACTTTATAGATAGGGGGCTATAAGGACACAATTATAGAACAGAATAGATTAGTAAGAGAGACAAATCCTTAAGGAGGTAAGGCCTCTAGGATCGTGGAGACTATATACTACAGGCATGTGCCTCTGGCACATAACCGGCGACCATCCAAGGGGCGTCCGGAGGTTGTCCTGAAGGCAACCTAAGGTGTCCGTAATAATATCCCTTATATATCGCGTTCTAAACAGGTTTATATTATATTCTAATACTTTTACTATGCTCTTTAAGCTAAACAGCGAATATAATCTTGTTTATATTTTTTTTAATAATATGTTTAAAAGATATATTAACTGTAAATATGTTTTAGGCTAGGAAGATCTTAACCTACTCTTATAGAAAGTAGATTATTATAAACCCGTTTTAATTATTATAGATCTGTTAAATATAAGCCTATAACGTATTAGTAAGCTAATTAGAACGTGTTTGTAACGTGTTTATTACCATTCTAGGATTTCAATGCTTTTAATTAAACTTATATACTACCCCTACTAGTCCTTTTCCTTCTAGGTATAGAGTAAGCTTTTCTTTTTAAATTATTCTAGTAATCTAATCTATAGTAGTAAAGCTTATATAGATCTATACTAAAGAAGCCTTTTTATACTGCATACAAAACTATTTAAGGGTAGGACTTTAAAGAAATTTTCCTATAAAGACGTTAGGTATTTATTCGCAATCGTTTTAGAATATATTTACTAAGAGTAAGATCTGGATTACGCATTTAATAAACCAACTTAATTACCTTATTTAGTATCTCTAGAGGCAGCTTATTTAGGGGGGGTGGTACATAACTATATACCCTATATAAGGTAAAATGAATATAAGGGGTCTCTTCTAAGTTATCTGGAATAAAAATATAAAAAGTAACCTCGTAGTCTTAATGGATAAGTTTCCCTAGTCCCTAGAGGTGGTTAATTCCTAGGAATATGTTATAAATATATTATAAACGTAACCGGAATGCGTTCTAAGCAGGTTATATTTTTTTCTTACCGCAGTCTATCCTCCTATAGAGATTTGATTTAATAACTCCGCATTTCTCCGTTATATCGGCACCTATATTGCCTAGTTAAATAAGAGATGTTAAATACGCAGTATTATATTTCTTATTTGCTGGTAATGCTTTTTAGAAGTACTCTAAATGTATTTCCGTAGTAGCCTATATATAAGTAAGAAATAAGTACTGAATGTTAGTAATATCCTAATATAATTAGTTTTAAATGTGATCTGGTTAGGTTCTATATATATTTAGGTAAGATAATTACATACTAAGTATCTTTATTGCTTAATTGTTAGTATATAAGCCTTTATTTAAGAGCTGCATATATTTCCAGCTTAAAATTGTCTTTAAGCTGCTAAAAATAAGCTTATGTATATTAACTTAAGTACTAAATATATTTAGAACCAGTTCCGTACCTATTTATATTACGTTTATAAATATCCGGATCGCTTCTATCTAGGACTGCCCGCTCTCTCTATATTTAACCCTATATCTCTTTAGTAACTATAGTGTGGCTTAAAGATTATAACCAATTCTAAAGATATTCGCAATGTTTTACTCCTAAATAACGCATTTTATGTTTTTTACCTCTTATATTTAAGAGAGCGGACATTATAGGTTTAGGAGTATATACTTATCTAGTTCCGTATTAGATCTAAACGCGTTATAAACTAGTTATAAATATAGTTAAGGTATAATTTAGAATTTTATTAACCTACCTATATGGCTTTTTATGCATCTGTGCCTCTTAAGTTAATACGGTAAGTATAGCCTTTATTTAGTGTCTGTGGGTACTCTAGAAGACTTAAATAATCCTTAATTACAAGTATAGAAAGAGTTTTAGTAAATGCTTTAGTAAGAAATGTAATATAAGGAACTTCGGGCTAAATACGTTTAGAACTAGATTAGAACGTATTTAGAATATGTTAAAAACTTACCTTAATCTAATCTTGCGGCTATATTTAACTCTCTTCTAGCAAATATAATCTTCTAACCTAAGGATACTGTCTTCTAAATTAATTTTAACCTTATTTTTATTATTACTAGAGAAATCCAGTGGCTGGTAATTATTAGATAGATCTATTTAAATTAGAATATATTCCAAACACGTTATAAACACATTACCCATAATGGTTAGTTCTGTTTTGGAGCCAAGAGGTAAGTTGTATGGTAGAATAAGCAATTTACGCTCGGTTAACCACGTAATCTTATATTTTCAGTTAAGGCTGCCCCGTACAGGGATTGTGCATTAGCACTTATAGTAGACCCACCCTTTAGCGTGGCCTGACCGACTTATAACCACAATATCCACCTAGTGGATACTGTCCGTTCAACACCCTAAGTGGATTTTGGGCAGATTGGCCGTCTTAGCAGCTAAAAGGAGGTTCTACCCGGCAAGGTGGAGGCCTTCGCGCTAACTGCGATTTTACTCCCAAATCTAGTATAGCAGTGAGTTTTGTCAGCAATTTAAGCCACCTGGGCAGTCTACATAGGCGAATTCTATAAGTACCTACCGTTTAAAGGGGGGGTACTTATCGAACCCCGGCACGACCAGGTTGATTAATTCTGCCCTCCTTTATAATATTTTTAACCTATTCTTACTATTACGTAACCCAATTAACGTTAACTATAAAGCCTTATAATATTAGCTACAGTATTAACAAGCGTTCTAGTAATAATATCGCTGCTTTATATGCTTATATTATTAATAAGTGTGCGAGAAACCATTATATGCCAAACGAACGCCTTCCACTAGGTGGAAATTACCCCTACTTTAGCGTCTAGAGGGGGCGCTTATATCCTAAGGATTGCGCCTAGGTGGACCTTAAAATCGGCGACCTAGCTGCGCCCACCTGGTGGATCGACCTGGTCAAAAAAAGTTATCGAACATGGCCGGAACATGCATGGCGTCTTTCTTTTTTGGGAGGCAGTGTGCTGCCACGGCGGCAGCGAATACTAGCTCTTCCATAAGCAGAACGAAAGAATGGGAGGATACTGCTAGAATCAGTCTGCATATACTCATTTGCGCACCAAAGTTCTGTGGGTGATATCCCCTGACTCTCACCCACAGGCTTAACGAACCGTATTCAGGCGTCCAGGATTGCCTCCAGCGCTTGCGAGACTCAACTGATTATAAGGTAGGCTAGTCCTCCAAGTTGTTCCTGCTCTCAAGTCGCTGTTGACTCAATTTTGCTACCTGATTCTGGATCCCTCGTTAACCCAGAATCATGTTGTCCACTCTTTTAACTGTCGTTCTTTCTCTCACCACTCTCTCATCTGCTTCTACACTCCCAAGACTTAGACGAGGTTCTGGCATTCTAAGACTTCCTGCGGTTGCATTGAACAAGACTGAAGCGCAACATGGATCTAAGAGACAAGAGGTTGCCCCGCTGGCAAACACTCAAACGGGAACGAGATATATGGTCAGCCGTAAGTGCTGTCTTTGGCTGTACTGAAGCAGACCTAATTCCTTAGTCTCCATTGGAACTCCCCCGCAAGCTGTCTCTGTTGCGCTCGACACCGGTTCATCGGACACTTGGGTGAACCCTACATGCTCGGCATCAGGTTCACAAGACAGCATAGATCTTTGCAACAGCTTCCCTGTATATAACCCATCCACTTCTACAACGTCAGAAGATACTGGTGTTGCCAATGCTCTCTCCTATGGCAAAGGAACGGCGGATATTGAGTACTTCACGGACAACTTCCTTATTGGAGGTAAGCAGCGCCCATTCGCTCCTACGGCACAATACTGACATACCAACAAAATATAGGGGCCACAGTTGTCGCCCAGCAGTTTGGAGTCGCGAGCACGTCTTCTGATATTCCTACTGGATTGATGGGGGTTGGACCAGGAATCGAGCTTACGGGTTACCCGATTATTATTGACCAGCTCGCTTTGCAAGGCATCACCAACAGCCGTGCTTTCAGTCTTGATTTGAGAAGTGTGGACTCTCCTGATGGTAAGACACTCTTACTTCCAACACGACTTATACTAATAAAACCAGGAGCAATCATCTTTGGCGGCATTGATACGAAGAAGTACAAGGGTTCTTTAGAGAAGTGTCCAATTATACCTGCTGCTTCTGCGCCGGATGAATTTGACCGGTTCGTCGTGCCACACCTCGCAGTATTTTGGGTTATTGCTAATGTCTTTAGATACTGGATCAATATGAAGTCAGTGGGAATTACAAAGCCAGGAGAAAGCCCGAAGATTTATCCTGATTCTTCCACCCCTGTCTTCCTTGACAGTGGCGGGACTCTTAGCCGTCTTCCAACACCAATCTTTAATGCTATCGTGGCCGATTTCCCAAGTGCAACTCTCGACGCTGGAGGAAGCGGCCTTTATATCGTCGACTGCGCCGTCGCCAGCCAATCTGGGACAGTCGACTTCGCCTTTGGAAGCACGATAATCCATGTCCCGTACCATGAGTTTATCCGGTTCGTGCCAGGCAGTAGCCTTTGCACTTTGGGCGTTGCAGCTGATGACGATGCGCCAGTGTTGGGAGGTAAGTAGCTTGTTCCATCATTTTGCCGAAATGAACGTGCTGACAGACTTTGTAGACTCCTTCCTTAGAGCTGCGTTTGGTAAGGCAAAAGACCCAACCTTTAATTGAAGATATGCCACTGACAATTTTCCAGTTGTGTATGACCAAGACAATCAAAACCTCCATCTCGCCAACTCGGCAAATTGTGGAACGAACCTGGTCGCGATTGGGAAGGGCGTTGATGCTGTCCCATCAATCACTGGTGGCTGCGATGTCGTTTCCTCGTCGAGCTCGTCGATTTCCTCATCCGCTACTTCGTTCAGTTCTAGCCCCTCGACTTCCTCGTCCTCGTCCTCCATAATCACTCCATCTTCCTCATATTCGACATCGAGCTCAAGCTCAAGTGTGTCATTCAGCTCTACCTCCTCCCCTTCGTCTAGCTCCAGCTCCTTGTCTTCGTCCTCGTCCTCCATAATCACTCCATCTTCCTCATATTCGACATCGAGCTCAAGCTTAAGTGTGTCATTCAGCTCTACCTCCACTTCGTCCAGCTCCAGCTCCTTGTCTTCGTCCTCGTCCTTGTCCTCCATAATCACTCCATCTTCATATTCGACATCGAGCTCAAGCTCAAGTGTGTCATTCAGCTCTACCTCCTCCACTTCGTCCAGCTCCAGTTCCTTGTCTTCGTCCTCATCCTTGTCCTCCATAATCACTCCATCTTCCTCATATTCGACATCAAGCTCAAGTTCAAGTGTGTCATTCAGCTCTACCCCCTCCACTTCGTCCAGCTCCAGCTCCTTGTCTTCGTCCTCGTCCTCCGCGATTACCTCATCCTATTTATTTTCCACATCCCCTTCCGGAATTCCGTACTCGGGCAGTCCATATTCCTCGGAAAGTCCATACTCATCTTCTCCTACTGGGTATTGGAAATCAACTTCAGCGACCTCGAGCGCAACGCTCACTGCCCCCGCGTCCTCACCAACGGCTGAATACACGATCTCGACAATGTATACCACAAAAACGTACACGATCTCCAGTTGCGCATCAATGGTGACAAGCTGCCCGTATGGTTCAGTAACCACCGAGACCATCAGCCTGTATACTACATACTGCCCCGTCACCCCCACGGCATCCACACCCGCCTCCATCACCCCGGCAGCCTACGAGTCTACTATAGCGTACGAGGCCACCTCGAGCGCAACGTTCACTGCCCCCGCGTCCTCACCAACGGCTGAATACACGATCTCGACAATGTACACCACAAAAACGTACACGATCTCCAGTTGCGCATCAACGGTGACAAGCTGTCCGTATGGTTCAGTAACCACCGAGACCATCAGCCTGTATACTACATACTGCCCCGTCACCACCATGGCATCCACACCTGCCTCCATCACCCGGGAAGCCTACGAGTCTACTATAGCGTACGAGTCTACCATCTCAACCGTCTACGCGACGACCATCTACACAATCTCCTCGTGCGCTCCGACCGTTACAGACTGCCCCTACGGCTCCACCACCACGGAGACCATCAGCCTCTACACAACCTACTACCCTATCACTCCGTCGACGGTGTACACTACGACCGCCTACACGATCTCGTCCTACTCTCCTGAAGTGACCGACTACCCATATAGCTCCACAACCACGGAGTCGTATGCCGTGTATACAACTGTGCACGCCTACGAGTACACCCCTGTCACGACCCTGGAGGCATATTACACCGAATCACCAACCGTGGAGTCGTATGCCGTGTATACAACTGTGCATGCCTACGAGTACACCTCTGTCACGACCTTGGAGGTATATTACACCGAATCACCAACCGTGGAGTCGATTCCGTATGGCAGTGTTGTAAATTCGATCATAGCTGTGGTGGTGACACCGTCTCCGTATCCGACGACGGCTGCACCCTCGATGCCTGGCTATTCGAACAGCACTGTTGCCGCTATCTCGAGCCCCACTGCAAGTCACACGACTGCCTCGCCGGCGGAGTTTACGGGGGGTGCGGGGATGATTGCGGCTAATATCGCGGCCGTCGCGGGCGCTGTCGCTGCTGCGGCTGTTGCGATGTTGTAGGGTCAGTTGAGATCTGAAAGTCTTAGGGGGTTTGTTCTTTGTTGGCAGTGAGGATGCTATATAACTGATATTGGCGTTTCTATTTGAAGTCTGTAATTTGTTAACTAATTAATTGATCAATTTCATCTTGATACACGATTACAATTATCGAAGATTAATTTACTGACGGTAGAAATTGTCAAAAAAAACAACAACTAGGAACTGTGCATCAATCAATGGAGGCTCTAGAGCCTCTATATACACAACCGAATGTATTTAAAATCACCGTCTTGGCACCCTGTTTCACCGGGAGCAAAAGGAGCAGGTAGAGGCCGCTCAAAAGGAACGCCGTGAGGCTTTACGAGGTGTTATAGGCTTCGCGAAGAAGGTGTGGAAGGAACTACCAATGCAGGACGATCTTTTTGTATAATATTATCAATACAATTGACAAATTTGGGTGAGAGTCTGTGCAAACGAGAGCTCTGCTCAAGGGGTGGCTCGACCGGGTGGCTAAAACGTTATCCGGATATTATCCGATATCCGGGCTATCCTTGGATAGGATTATTATCCACCCGACCGGATAGGATAATTTATCCTCCGCAAGCATGTCTGTGTTCTTAATGTCGCGCACGGGCCACAAAATATACTACCTCGACTTTTCTTTACCTTCAGCCCGCCGCTTTAAGTACGGACTGATTTGCTAGACTCTCTGCTAGATCTATTAACGAAAATTCTTCCACGTAACAACTAGGACGTATTAAACTCTGCCAGATCCGGAGCATTGTTCGGATATAAGCTATGACTTTCTGCCCGAGAACACCATCTATAAATTTGCTGGCAAAAAGGAATGCAAAAGAGTAAACGTAAATTAGTAGACATAATATCTACTTTAACTTTAAGAAACCCTAGCGCTGCAAACTTTGCTTACCTTAACTCCCTTTCCCAAATGTGAACCCCTTCATTGTGCCAGAATTGTGACCAACCTGAAGGCCATTATTGTTGCTGCCTGAAAACACAATATGGTGTGACCCTCCGGTATTATCCATCGCCTTTGTAAGCGCATCCGCTAGATATTTGTCTTGCGCAGCGGCGATTTCTCTCAACACCGAGATGCCCTCATTTCCGTTAATCGTAGATACCTCTATCTCGCACAGGCTGCGTTGAGACTGTTGACTAGTCGGGAAAAGCTCTACCAGGTTGTCGACCAATTCGGTGATGTCCTCGATTAGTCGTCTAAACTGCTTCTCCTCGTACAATGCCCACTTTGCCTTCTGCCGTACGCTAAATCGGTTCTGGCGCTCGATTGCTAGCTGCCGCATTTTGTGATGGAGCTCTGCCATTGCCGGGTCCAGATCAGTTTGCGGGTTGCATGTTACAAGGCTACTATCCTCGGTCGTTGTCCGACTCTTATATTTATTCGACACGCCTTCAGCTTCAGCGAAGAACTCGAGAATCTGGCCAAGTAAAGCCTCGGCCTGTTTGACGGTTGGATCAGACCCAAAGCGCTCCTCAGGCGACACCGTATGTTCAATATTATCGCCCAGACCTAGGGACTTCCCCCATCGCGACAGACGAAGTCTTGCATTGTCAAGCTTAAGCTAACTCGTTTGGAAGTTCTTTCCAAATTTCCGGCCAAGTTGGACAAATTCGAAGCATTCGACAGCATTGTTGAAGAGACTAGCAAGGGCTACAACGCCAATAGTAAGACCAGCAGGCTCTGCCATGTCGTTCAGCTGAAGTAGAGGAAACGATAAGAAGTTAGAGCGACAAGGTGAAAAACAGAATTTTAATACGCGTGTGACCCTAAGAACTACGCCCTTATAAGCTCATTGTTTAGAGCTCGTAGGCAGCAGCAGAAGAGGGCTGGGCGCATCGTGCGCCGCGATGCGGCATAGCGCTATAATTAGAACATGCCGACAGACCAGCTGAGGCGAAAGCCAGCCGGATGTGCAAGAGCAGCTGTCTCTCTGCTTAAAGCTCTAGACGATAGACAACCCAGGTCGCTGTGCCCTACAATGGCCTATCCCAGCGTTACGACCACGTTCACGGGCCCGGGGAACCAGGGCTTGCAAGTCAGGTACAGCTCTGGCACCGTCAAGGCCCACTTTCACCCTCCGGTCAGCAAGTGCTAGCTTCCGCCGCCTCGTCCAGCGCCATGCTAATCACGCTCTGTTTATACAGAACGCCCAGAGACTCCGCCAAGCCCTTCATTATTCGTCCCTTTCCGCCGCGACCCAGATTTTGTCAACCGCGGAACAATACTTCACCAGCTCCACCAAAAATGCGCAGCGCCCGGGTCTTAGACAGCGCTCGTCAGCCTAGGCAGCGTCAGGTGAGTAGGCGCAATACGTCAAAACTAAAGCTAACTTTCGGGCAGGAAGTCGCAGCTTGCAATCAAACACTACTACCAGATTCGAGAGCAGTCAGCAGAGACGTGGGTTTTCTGGGTGCATACAAGCAACACCGCCCGCTTCGAGCAAAGCTACCGGGATATCGCAGACCACCTCAAGATTTCCAGCCGGCGCAATCTGAGGGCGAATATATTTAAGCTTGTCCACGACTGGCTGTGTGATGAGAAGAAGGGGAAGTGGATCCTTGTCCTCGACAATGTTGATAACGCTAGCTTCCTCATAGCTCAAAGTACAGGCAAAGAAGACCAGGGGAACGATGGAGACAGCCGGAATTTGCGGCCTCTGTTGGCGTATCTACCCCAGAGCCAGAACGGGTCAATTCTCGTCACGACACGGACTAGGGCGGCGGCACTAAAGCTAATGGAAGAGAGCGATATAATTGCTGTGCTACCAATGGAAGAGTTGCACGCGCTGGCATTGCTCAAGAAGAAGCTAGGGATACAGGGTACTAGCAATGGCACCAGCGAACTGACAGCGGCACTTAAGTTTATGCCGCTTGCTATTGTTCAGGCGGCAGCATATATTACCTAACAAGTGCCGCGTTGTTCGGTGCGCCAGTATCTCTTAAAGTTCCAGAAGAGCGACCGCGAGAAGACAAGTCTCCTACATAACAAAGTAGGACAACTTCGTAGAGACCAAGAGGCTAAGAATTCCATTATTATTATGTAGCAGATATCTTTTAATTACATATACCAGACAAAGCCGTCGGCCACTAATCTACTGTCATTTATAAGCTTCTTTAACCGGCAAGGGATTCCTAAAGCTTTAGTTCGAAATCAAGTAAGAGTTGGAGAATATAGCCAACATCCGCATAGAAAGGAGTCTTGACCAATCAGGCATCTTAGACGTCTTTTTGATCGCAATAGAAACAGCCGCAGAGACCAGGAAGGGCACGATAGATATAGTAAACACAAGGATGGGTTCGAAGATGATTTACTAACCCTACAAGACTATTTATTCGTTTCCGTTGCTAAGGATCAAATAACCTTTAAAATGCACGCGCTAGTACAGCTAGCAATGCAGAAGTGGCTAGAGGCCAACGGGCAGCTCCAGAGATGGAAGCAGCAGTATATTAAAACTCTTTACTTGGAGTTCCCTACAGGAGAGCACAAGAATTGGGGTAAATGTTAAGCGCTGTTTCCTCACATAAAGTCAGCGTTAAAGCAGCAACCCAAGGGGAAAAGTTCATTATGCGAGTGGGCTTCACTATTATATAAGGCAGCATAGTATGCGTAGAGAAAGGGAAGCGTAACAGATGCGGAGATAATGGCTATTAAGTCGATGCAAGTAATAGGGAAAGTACTTGGTCAAAAGCATCAGGAAACGCTAAGAAGTATGGCGATGGTAGGGTTAGCATACAATCTTGAGGGGCGATGGAAGGAGGCCAAAGAGCTAGAGGTGCAAGTGATGAAAACGAGTTTAAGGATGCTTGGGGAGAAGCATCCAGACACGCTAACTAGCATGGCCAACCTGGCGTCGACGTACAGCAATCAAGGGCGGTGGAAGGAGGCCGAAGAGCTGGAGGTGCAAGTGATGGAGACGAGAAAGAGGGTGTTTGGGGCGGAGCATCCTTCCACGCTGACTAGCATGGCCAACCTGGCGTCAACGTTTTGGAATCAAGGGCGGTGGAAGGAGGCCGAAGAGCTGGAGGTGCAAGTAATGGAGACGAGAAACAGTGTGGGTAATAGTCAGCGTACAGCGAGCTTCGCTGACTGACTGTACTAATTAAATCGCTCGCTGTCCGCTCGCTGGGTATATGTATACGCTGACTGCACCGCTGTCAGCGCGCTTATCCAAATCGGGTAATTTGTATAGATCTGATAGAGTTATAAAGTCAAATCATAGATTTTTGGCAGCACCTCTATATACACAAATATTAACTTTGCCCAATTTTAAATCTACCTCAGTTTACCCCATATAGTATTTAAATATCGTTAGATTCGTTTAGCGCGCCTACGGAGGCTTTAGTAATGACGTCAGTAGTAAGGATTTGGGTTAGGTGGCTTAACGGGCTCCGCGGGCTCTATTTTAGAGTTAGATTCTATTAAGTATAAAGCTCTAGTAGATATAGCTTACTGACCTTGCGTTTCTACTGTAATATCTGGCTTATAGCCAGTAAGATTAGTACTTAGGTTCGTCAACCATGGCATCGTTAATACACTGTTAGAATTAATACAGTTAATCAAGCTGCTTAGTAGAAGGCCTTTAAGCAACCACCATTTCTAACATTGATCTGCTTTGATTGTGTCGGCTGATAGTTAATTGCGCTCATTGGTAACGATCTTCTTGGCTTAACTAAAAGCCCGCTTACATGCAGAGCTTATTGCTGGTATAGAGAATAGATCTAGAGCGACTTTGGTGAGAGTTGGATAAAGTATTTAACCAATAGTAAGCTACCAGTTAAGAGGATCTGGAACGACGTTGTTTACCTCACTGTTGTCTTTGCCCCAAATCTTAATAAACTTAAGGCCTACATCGTAGTAGCGATTAAGTTCAGTAGTAAGCTTAATTTGCTTCTGCGAGCGTAAGGAAGTAAGACTCTCGTTAATTAATAGAGACTATGAATATTCATCACCTAAATCGTTGCTAGATGTGTGAGGGACCTTCCTATGCCGCAGTTTAACAATTTCCTTAATATCTTCACCTTCCTGCTTAGTAATATATTCGTTAAATAGAGTTTCCATACACCGCTCAGCGTGTTTCCACCATTACGGCCACCGTTTCCACTTATTGCGAAAGTAGGCGCGTTTAAGAGAAGGATAGAGAATAACTACGGCGAAGTAGTAAGGGCTCTTGGCTTTCATTTTATTAAAATACTTATTGATCTTCTATAGAGCCATGTTGACGCCTGATTTAAGGAAGCTGTTGTCTTTGTTCTTAAGGTTCTGCTAAGTTTACTAGAGAATTTGATAAAGAAGCTTAATATTTATAAGTGACTCCTATAGAGCTCTATACGAGCCCTTAATACTAGGGCTATTTGCATTACCTTCTATACGCTTAGTGGCTGATATAAAAGGCCTTAGGATTTTAACGAGTTGATTAACTTGCCCCCAATCTTCTACGGTAAGAAAGTCCTATAAGAGGTCGTAGCTATCGCCAGCGGGCTTCCTCCAAGCTAGTAGATATTTGTTAATCCCTTTGCAAAGAAGTAGCGCTTAGTGGAGCATAAAGTAGGTGGAATTTTATCAAACGCCTCTATCCTTAATAAGTAGAAGCTTGGCTTAATCAAAGAGTTCGTCCTCTATGCAGGCCTTAGCTTAACTTAGCGAAGTCCTCCCAACGTGCGGTTAATCGCATAATATATTTAATAATATTATAAATCTTTCCAATAATACCTCTCTGCCGCATAAGGTCAAACTTGGCTTGATTGCTTACTCCAATTAGCAAGCGTTTAAGCTTGCTAACACCTTTGCCGTATATTAAGGCTTTGATGATAAGGTTTATAATATAGCCAATACATCAAAGCCGTTTCTTTTTTGTAACTATGAGGCTTTTTAAGAGGTGTTTATAGAGTTTGTTGTTATTGCTAGCGTTATCAGCAACTAAGCAGCTAAGCTTCTACTCAAACTAATATTTCTAAATAACTGTTGCCAAAGCCGCTGCCACGTTCTTAGCAGTATGCGATCCTCGTATTCGTGGAAGTCCTATAAGTATAGACTATAGCTTGCCGCCTTTGTTGATAAAATAAGCTACTACACCAAGCAGCGACATTCCGTTTGTAGATGTCCAGATATCATAGCTAAGGTGGATTTTGCTTTATAAGGCGAGGAGGAGGTCTTTAATATTAACATGTCGGCGCTTAAAGGCAGCTTTTATCCAATTGCTTAGCAATTAATATGCTTTTATAAGATAGTCTTATACCTAAGGACGGTCAAACGTAAGTAGGGCGTGAGTATAAGGACTTGTAGCTTGCCAAAATGTAATATCCTACAGGATTGTCTAATTGATGTAGGCTTATACATAGCCGGCTGCCCAGAACGGCTGGCGTTTGCAGCCGGTAGGTGTAGGAGGGGAGGCTTGAGGATCTAAAGCGCTTAACGGTTTTAGATTTCTACTGGAGCTTTTAGGGTTAAGGATAAGACTATGTTTAGATTTCAAATGGCCAGTAATATAATCCGTGCTGTTAATTGTAAGTAATGCAGCTGGCCTTTAAGCTAGATGGCAGATCTTACATAGCCAGAGTCTTTTCCTGCCAATTGGCCCGTCCCAGAATAGATCTGCTCCATACTTCTATATAGGTAATATAAATGAGTTCTTTAAAAGCGACCGCTTGTTAATAATTCGGTATCCGTATTTACTAATAAGCTTGCCATGCTTGCTAAGGTAAAGATTGTCCCAGTTAATAGAAAATATGCAGCCGTAGTTCTGGCCAATTGGTGGAGGCTCACGCAATGCAGAGTCGTTTGACTTGTCCAACTTAGGGGTATCTTCGACCGCAAGGGGACTGGAAGCAGTAGAGCCGCAACGCCTACGGATTACTGAGTGGCTTAATTAAGACGTAGATTGTGGAGGCAATAAGGAGGAAGCAGAGGAGGACGTAGAGGAGGAAGCAGAGGAAGTAGAGGAAGAAGCTCTACTACCTGGCTGGCGGGTAAAATGTAAGGTGCGTTGCATTGCCCCATGTTAATGAAAAGGCAAATATCGCGAGGTGACAAGTTCATATACGCGATAGGGATTTTGGGGAAAACAGTACTATTTACTATGGGTATCCCAGGGGTTTCTCCTGTGCTTGGCGTGTTAGTGGCTAACCGGATTTAAGCCAAATATCCGAATATCCTCAACTTCTACCAAAAGCTTCAAAATCTATCCTTTCTTACCACCTATGCAGCGAGCTGTCAGTACGCTGTAGACTGACTGTAGACTGACTGTTATAACTATATACGCTGACTGACTGCTTACATCAGCAGCTAGCTGTCAGCGACGCTGCCAGCGACGCTGACTGTTACCCATACTGACGAGAAAGAGGGTGCTTGGGGAGGAGCATCCTTCCACGCTAACTAGCATGGACAACCTGGCGTCGACGTTTTGGAATCAAGGGCGGTGGAAGGAGGCCAAAGAGCTGGGGGTGCAAGTAATGGAGACAAGAAAGAGGGTGTTTGGGGAGGAGCATCCAGACACGCTGACCAGCATAGCTAACCTGGCGTCGACGTACAGCAATCAAGGGCGGTGGAAGAAGGCCGAAGAGCTAAAGGTGCAAGTAATGGAGACGAGAAAGAGGGTGCTTGGGGAGGAGCATCCAGACACGCTAACCAGCATAAGCAATCTCGCATTTACGTTTAAGGCCCAAGGTCGCAATGACGAGGCTATTTTACTAATGGAAAAATGCTTCCAGCCGCAGAAAAAGGTCCTTGGCGCTCACCATCCATACACAACATTATCGCTTACAACTCTAAATGGGTGGCAGCTGGAGACCGTAGAGATTAGAATTTAAAGAGACTTTATTTTATATATTACACGCTCGTTGTTGGAATTACAAGGTTATAAGGTCACAGCGGAGGTGTCTTGAGGGTCTATTTGATGATAGAGATGACGCAGACGATGAATATTGATTGATTCGTGATGCAGTAGATGCGGTTGATGTCTATTTAGATTGCATGCAGAGCTTGACCTCGCAATGTGTCCAGAGCTTAGTCAGCACCTCATCGCTAATTTCTGACACTCGTAAATGTCCTAGGCGTAGCCTAAAAGAGATTATTTAGTTAATAAACATAGCGAAGACCCTAGTAAACATATTTTTCTTACTTATAGCAGTAGGCTAAATCTAGTGAAATGCGGAATAGGTCGCTATGTAAGTATGCTTACGAGTAATACAAGGGGGTAACACGTACGGGACAGACGCCGTCCCTACTGCCCAACCATTTTGCAAGGGCTCGCTTATTTTGAAAACCTACTAGCAGGGAGGCCCCGTTCGTGGTACCCCTTGTATCTAACGGTAATTAAAGTGATTTGGCGCTAAATGTTGCCACTATAAGCAAGGAGGGCGGTCGACCCGCTTCTGCCACACCCATGTAAGATTAAGAAGTGCATGGCCATAATAGAATATACATACATACATACATAAGATTAAGAAGACGTCCTGTGTATAATATCTTAACATAACCTTACTTAGTACCAGGGGAATATTCTTATTTTAACACCAGTTCTTCTCATCTCACGTCGCATCGTACCATTCATTTCTCAGACAACCTCAAACCACTCCTTCATCCTCCCCCGGTCTCTCACATTAAACCACAAAGCTGTAGAGCACGTCACACCTCTCACCGCGGCACAGAGCAACCTGACGCAAAATCATGAATTCGTTTTCCATAAAACATATACATGAAGCTCCAAGCCCGCTCACACACCAATCCCACATCTCCTTTTCCAGGACCAGAAAACATCTACGCACGCCACCGGCGCGATATGTCCACCCTCTCGTGCTTTAATCTCGCTCGATAAAAATGCCACAGTCCCGGCTCTCTAGCCAAACGAGCATCCACGGCCAGCGCCGAATGCGTACACGAAGGGGTATTAGAAAATAAACAAAAAGAGCGTGCAGCAGGACCTCCGCAAATCCTGAAAAGGGGTTTAAAGAAACAAGAAGAGCCCGGTGAGACGCAGGCTGGAAATGAAGCGCTCTGAAAAAAAGGGGAGCTGGGGGGATCCAGTTCGTGATCCGGGGAGAAAGAAATGAAAAATAGAAATGGTAAGTCGAGTGCTCGAAATGTGCGCTGATACATCGAACGCGGGTCCAAGAGCTCTGTGCGGAGTTGCTGGGGAGTCGTCAATCCATCCGTCCATCCATCCATCCATCAGTTAGCCATCCAACGTTCATATTCACCATACCCAACCCGCCATAACCAGCCAGTACCAGCCCCCGCAAATTCCCCCATCCCAATCCAACCCGCCACCCAAACTAATCACCACAAGCCCCATCAACCCAACTCCGCCATCCAAGCCCAACCTAAACTCCACCCGCCCTACCGCCAAAGATCCACCCGACTCCCTCTCCTCTCCCTCCCACCCCCACTCATCCAACTCCCCCTAACCCCAGCCCCGCTCCCTTTCCCGCCCCAACTCCCCGCACTGCGCGGCCTCTCGCTCTCCTCCACCGGCACAGCCAAGAACCCGCCGAATCCATTCCCCACCACGATGCTCTTCCGTGCCTCACCCCCCCACTGCGGCCCCAAGCCTTTACTCGCCGAATACGAGCTCAGCGGCCTGCCTCCGGACAGCGAGCCCCTGCGCCCGGGCGCCTCGGGGGGTGTCACCGACGTGAAGACCCAGTCCAGCTCGTCGAGGCCTTTGGAGAAGACCTCGAGGGGTTGGGCGAAGCCGCCGCCGCCGCCGAAGCCACCGCCGCCGCCGTTATCAGCAAACGGCATGATGGGCGGGGCGAGGGTGAGAGACTCCGGGAAGTCCGGGTCGCGGACGTAGAGGGCGCGGAGGGCGGGCAGGGCGTTGGCGAGGAGCGAGCTCGTCAGGTGGTGGTAGTAGGACTGTGCGGGCGGGTGCAGGGACGGGCGGGCGGCGGGGGCGGAGGTGATTTCGTAGTGCAATGTGCGTAGCGTTGGGGAGGCGAGCGGAGGTAGCGGGTCCAGGGGCAGGGAGGCGCCGACGACGGCGGTGACGGAGAGGGTTTCGAGGTGTGGCGCCGCCTGGAGGACGGCGTGCAGTGTTGTGACGGGGATCCCGGGCGTGTCGGTTAGCGTGAGGGTTGTGAGGGTGGAGCGGGTTTGCGGCCACGAGAGGTACCGGACTAGGCCTTCGGCAGTGATGTTGGGGACGTTTTTGAGGGTGAGGGCGCGCAGGGAGGGGAATTCTGGGAGTCTGGTTGCCGGCCGGAAGATCGTGTCGTCGAGCCAGGAGAGGTCGGAGAAGGTGAGGTCGTGGAGGGCAGGCAGCGAGCCCAGGACCTGGCGGAGGATGCTGGGTTCGATGCGGAGCTTGGACATGTCCAGGATCTGGAGCTCCATCCAGTAGCGTTGGAGGAGCAGCTCTAGAGACTGCTCCGACCCTGCATCGTACTTCATCTTCCGTATGTGCGGACATCGTGCCTGCAGTTCCTGCCGCAGCGTATGGCATGATGCATCGCCGGTGAAGAAGCCGTCAGGTAAATCGACATATTGGAGGTTCGGCAGCACAGAGACGGTCCTCGCGAGATCAGCCTTGCACGTCTCCCGGGTCATGTAGGGTAATTTGAGGAGCTGCACAGCTCGCGCGCAGTATACATTCTCCCTGACGGTCCTCGACAACAGTTGTAGCCTGACAGCTGGGGGATCTATGGGTTCGTGGTTGCGAGATTTCCGCCGCCGCCGCTCGGCCAGGACCTCCTCCAGCTCGCAGTAGTGGACGGCATCAATGCGGACGCTGTGGTATCTGCGTATTATGTCATTATGCGATTTCTTCACCGTTCTGCGCGAGAAAGCAAAACTCACAGCATGCCGGACGCGACCGGGTACCATTGTCGGCGCACCTTGGAGCAGCTGGACAGGTCTCGGAGGTCGCAGAGCATGCATCCCTCGCTGATCACGGAGGTCTCGCTAGAATCGAATGTCTCATCTCTCGAGTGCGGGCACACATAAGCAAATATTAGGCGTAGGACGGTGTCTGGCAGGCGGCTAATATAGTCGGGCCCGGTGTAGACGGCGGGGAAGTAGACGTCTTGGAGTTGTTGCTTTTCTCGGTCTTTGGGCTTTGATCGGGAGCGGAAGTGCTTCATAAAGCCCATGATGCGACGGAAGGTGCTGCGACTTCGTTAACCGGGTTTTAGATTAGGCAATATAGATAGGAACACGGATGTGCACAGGATGCGAGAAAGCGGTCGGTGGGGAGTGGGCAAGTGGGAGTGGATGTGTGGGAGTGGGCGTGTGTATGTGCTGTGTGCAAGGACAAGGCAGCGAGCCCTACCTTTCGCGTTGACCGCGGGGTGCTGCCATCGGCGTTGGAAAGCCAGTGCCCCGAGACATCAGCCAGAGCGGGAGCACAGTGGTATTGTTAGCCAGTGGCAGCAGAGGCAAGCAGCAGCAACAACAATAACAAAGATGGCAGAAACCACCACAAAGATCAAAGAAATTCGGGTGCAGTCCCAGTCAAGAGATATTGCAAAGAATGAATCAATGAATGAACCAATGAATGAATCAATGAATGAATCGATGAATCAATGAAACAAAGGCCGTGGCCTCTCACGGCGGACAGCCTGCAAACAAAAGTGTGAGGAAATGCGCGGGGAGCGGGGTTTGATGCTTAAGGGGCACTTTTTGCTGGTTGGTGTCGGTGCGATGCCTGCGTCTCCCTGCCGTCTGCCCAGTTGTCCTACCCGCCATAGAGCATGGGCCTTGTGGGAGGGTTTAAAACCGCTCAGTAGAGGGAAAGTAGAGAGCCCCAAGTAAAGCAAACCACTTAATCAGGAAAGCCGCAACAGCCAATACTAACTAGCTGGATACGCGGGATTTTCTAACCTGCAGGTCCTCAAGCTGCTTAGCAAAGGTAAAGGTAGAGACTTGATTAAGATAGTTGAATGGCTAGCCGCTCCGTCTATTCGATGAAGAACTTCAGCAACTTTGCTTGTCCCAGTTGCATGTCCGGGCAATGAATAAATGAATCACGCACTCGATATATTCTTGTTTGCTATTTCGTCGGGATTTGGGTTCGGCAGACGTTTGGCTGCACGCATGCCAGCTGGCCTTTATCTCTTGCTGGGTTGTGGATTGATGCTAAGGCGATGCCCATTGTTCGCGTCACCTTCAGTAACAGTCTACGAGAGAGCCCAAACAGGCATCGCGGCAGCATTGGGTTAGCATCCTTCTTCCACGACGGTCCAATGCCAAGAGGCGGTCCCCCTTTCACTGGTTAAAGATAGTTGCATGGCATCCGCACATAACAGCTTTACTCAGGCTAGAATAACTTATTTTAAAAGCTTAAAAACTTCTATATAAATAATATTAGTAACAAAATATATTACGGCTATTTTCTTTTATTTCTTAGAAGGCCTTACAGCTAAAGAGTCGTCTTCTGAATGTGACATGGTTTGAGGCGGGCCTCGATCCCACCTTAAGCCATGTCGAGGCGAATCAGCGGGCGCATCTGCATTCCCGGCCCAACTCTGGGCGCCGGCACTGGAGCTTGATGAAAGAAGAGGCTCTCCCTGGAAGTGAAAGATTTCAACAGGGCATGATCGTCCTCTTTAGGAGCAAGCGTCGTCACTCCAAGCCAGGGGTCGCAAGCCCTAAACGTGCTGAGACCCCTCGCCCAAAAATTATTATTATTTTTAGAGGACCCGGCAGTGAAGAAAGGGAACTACTTTCCCACGCTGCCTGTTCTTCACAGCTTTTCCAGGCTCTCTATTTCAACATTCACACCGCATTCGTCGGCTGCACTCACTGATATGCATCTGTCTCAACTTGACAATCAGACAATCGTCGAGGGGACCTCTAGCTGGCATGTGTGCAAGCCATTAGGCCCCATGTTGCAGGCGGTTATCGAAAAGCAAATCATCACGAAAGTACCTTGAACCCTGTATCGCGATGCACCACCCAAGTTACTTTTGCTTGGAAGAAGATTGGAGTTGGCCATGCCAAGGGAGTGAAGGTGAAGTTCAGCGGAACGACCGTTGCTTGGGGGCCAGCCCTCTTTTCCGTACCCGCGGTGGTGGTGGTAGTGGTGGCGGCGGCGGCGGCGGGCAAGTGCTCAGGCTCTCTTGGATTCCCCATTGTACTATTATTGACTTATTGACTGTGGAACGTGTGACGGGTTCGTCGGGAGGAAGTCCACGCGGAAGACGCGTGCGAATGAGAGGGCAGCCATTGTGTTTCAGATTTCCAGATGGGAAGATGGGCCGCCAACCTTAGCAATGCTGCCAACCAGCATCAGCTCTCTTTTCCCCCCACCCAGCCCATTATAATAACGTCGCAAGCCATTAGCACAGGGAGCGCTGCGGGAGCTGTAAGAGCTGCAACGACTGCAATGATGGCTGCCACAACCTGCAATGGGCTGCAATTGTCCTGCAGCGACAGATACACGGCACAAGTCACAGGTCGTCCTCGCAATTTCAAGGTTGGGCTTGGGTGATTACATGTACTCGGAGCTTCGGCCAAGCAACGTATTGGCTTGCTGTTTTAGCTCGTCCCGAAGTCCTCGTAGCGAATCCGTTCAATCTTTCTTACGTCCGGGACCGACTGCCAGAGACCAGAACTCGAGTCTTCACTCCTCCACTCCTCCACCACCACCTGTCCCACTACTACCACCACTACCACCACTACCACCCACTTGACCTGGCCCGTCAAGTTCCTCGCCATCCTCCCCAAACACGACTTTGCTCTTGTGCAATCTGTATAGTTCCTGCACGCCTTCTTTTTTTGCCTCCTTTGCCGTCCACCCAACCCTTTCTCCCTCCTTCCCGCCGCCCCCCCGTTTTAAGCCTCTGGGACGACAACTGTGACAGCTGCCGCCATAATCCAGTCCTTTTCTAACCTCTCCCAACCTTCCTGCGGATCCTCCTCCCTCCCTCTCCGCAGACATGGCAACGAATCCGCCTCAAGCTCCCAATCTGGATCGATACGTGGTGATCCATGTGGCCACTACTTGCGACGAGCACGGCGTATATGTGACAAAAGATTCAGCAGAGGTCATTGAGTTGGGATGGATTCTGCTAGATGCAAAATCCTGCGAGGAGGTGCTTTCCCCTCAAAGACTCTCCCGCTTTCACCTTCCGCTTGCTGACGTACCTACGTAAACCCAGCTTCACCGTGAAAGCGTGCTCGTCAAGCCTGTGAATACACCCATTACTCCACTCTGCAGTAGGTCCACACCTCGGATTCACCCGAGATCAATTCACACACGCTGACATGAAAATTTTCACCCTCCCAGCCAGCTTGACAACGCTTACTTGGGAACACGTCCGTAATGCTGGCTCCTTCCGTGACGCCGTGAATAGATTCGACCAATTCGCCCAGGAACACCTCATTCCCAAGAACTACGAATTCGCTTTTGTCACACTCGACTCCTGGGATCTCCGCGTTCAGCTCCCACGGGAAGCTAGGGATAAGGCCGTTGTTCTACCGCCATACCTACAGCACTCTCGCACCTTTGATCTCCGTACCGAGTACCAACGCTGGCAAGCACATCACCCGGAGTCTCTGCCGTTCGGGTCCAGTGCCTTGGCTAATATTTGTGCTGCTCTTGAAGTTGAACCTGTCCAATCATCAGCACCAATTAAGCATAACCTTCCCTTCCACCTCCAGGCTCTAGCACCCGCCTCGCCGAGGCGGGCAATGGAAGAGGCTGTCACACTAGCCAGGGTTTTAAGAGGGCTTATTCGCAAATCACAGCCATCGCAGGAGCATCCAGACGTGCTCACCAAACCAATGGACGCGCGTGCTGACGTCAGAGCATTTCTCTCTGAGCGAAGCAAGGTCCTGCACATGAGTGGCCTTCCGCATGACACAACTCAGTCCGAGCTCGAGAGCTGGTTCACGCAGTTTGGTGGTCGTCCCATTGCTTTCTGGACGCTTCGTACCCCAGACCAGCACAAGCCCACCGGCTCAGGTTTTGCTGTCTTCTCATCACACGAAGAGGTAGGCCACCCTTACAAAACCCAATTGTGGTGCTTGAGTTCTCAAATTTTTAATTGAGTTTTCTCGTTACTTCCATGTTTTGACATTTGCTGACTCATGAAGGCCGCAGAGAGTCTCTGCATGAACGGACGCGCTCTCAACGAGAAAGCCATTGAAGTCTCTCCATCTTCCAGCCGTGTTCTTGACCGTGCAGCAGATATCTTGACTCCTTTCCCGCCCAGTAAGAACCGCCCACGTCCTGGTGACTGGACGTGCCCTTCATGTGGGTTCTCCAACTTTCAGCGCCGCACTGCGTGCTTCCGTTGCTCATTCCCGGCAATGTCTGGTGCACCAGCCGGTGACCCGATGGGCTACCCTTACGCTTATGGACATCCCTCAATGATGCCGCCTGCGCACCATATGGGCGGCCACGGCCACGGAATGGGTCATATGCGTGGTGGGAATTCTGGTATGGTACCCTTCCGAGCTGGTGACTGGAAGTGCGGATCGGACGGATGCGGATATCACAACTTCGCGAAGAACGTTAGCTGTCTCCGCTGCGGTGCAAGTCGAGCCGGGGCTGCTGTGGTTGCTGATGCGTTCCCCTCGCCAATGGACACGCCGTCTAGCTTCGGCATGGGCACCCCCTCCATGGCTGGAACACCTGGTCCTGGGCCATTCGCTGCCGCTGCTGGCTTTAGCTCAGGTGCTGGATTTCCTGGTCAGCAATTCGGTGGACCACCAAGCACCTACGCTCTTCCGTCCGGAATCGGTGCCGCTAGTCCGTATCCACCAATGGGTGCTCAGTACGCACCGAACGGCGGCATGCACTCCACACCATTTGATAGCCGTGCAGCCGAGGCTGCGTTCACGTCTGCAGGCCAAGCTCCACTGTCGGCCGGGTTCTCCAACGGTGGATTCAACGACGGACACAATGATCCTTTCTCATTTCTCTCAACTAGTCTCGGTGGTCTTTCGATGAACGATGATCGTCGAAATATCGCTAACGCTGCGAGCAAGTCTCCAGCATAAATTAATCTCTTCGTGATTAAGTCGTTGCACGTAATCTCGGGTGTCGGGGTCAAGCAGATATTTACAAAGCCGGCGGGAATTATCTATGGGATGCGGCGACGGCGTGGGGAACAAACTTTCTTCGAGCTTTCGGAGTTTCTTCAGATTGGTAAAACATTTCGCAACACAGTATTTGGCGGGCAAGGAGCATGAACAGGAAGGATGGGCGGAGCATAGATTGGAGATGGGGGAGTCTAATACCTCTTTCAGCGGACGATGGTGTTTACGGGGATCAAAACAAAAGCGTGAAAAATGCTCGGGATGATGCAAAGGAAAGTTTGCGGAAATTTTTATGCTCGGGTCGGCTGGAAACTTCATTATTCTTTTTCTTTCCTTTCACCAATTGTCTTTTTTGTTGTTTCCTAACCTTTTTTTTGCTTGCACTTTTACATCCAGATTGGCTCACAGAAAGTTCGGATTTCAGCACTTCTTGTATCTCTTCGCTCTGCGCATATCTTGCCCAGTTCTGTCGAAATTGTTGCGGCATAGCGTTTCAGCGAATGGTTCGGTGGATAGGAACCAGGTGGGGCGCAGGCGGGAGCGATTGGTGGTTCGATTCTTCATGGGCTTCGTTTTGTTTCTCCATGCAGTGACGGACTTTGGATCGTGGGAAACGGGAAATGGGTGGAACTGGTGTTTCTGTCTTTCTATCGCAGGGCTTTTAAAACCTCTTGTCTTTTTGGGCCGGCGGGTTGATGCTTGCAGCTTCTTTCATGCAGCAGAAAAATTGTCTTCATGGCTTGCTGGCTTAGTTGGCTTTGTTCGTGTTCTAGCTTTTCTCCAATTCTGACTTCGTGTTTTACTTGACCCGACAACCATCACCACTTCGATTCATCTTTGCTGAGTTATTTCTCTCTTACTTGCGATACAGAAAATGCGACAGGTTAAATGTGGGGACTGCTGTTCTGAGAGAAAAGGTTCATAAAGATGAAAAATGTAGACTGGGCTCTCTTCTGCTATCAAACAAACCGAGTTGGTTGGTTCGCTTTCAGTAAATGTGGTATAACTCCTTAATTTCGGCTGGTTTTTGTTTAGTCTAGACTTCTTACAGGTTCTTTACTCTAACAACTCACTACTACTAAATTGACTTGAAAGGCAGGTGTTACTGTTAAAACTAAAGGACTGATGCTGACTGTTCAGGATGCCAACTTAAGGGAAATAGTGTCTTTAAGGGAGGGGAGTGAAGATGTATACCAGACAGCGTGAGTGGTAGGTCTAGACCAATAGCATGCCTTTATCTCTCACCCAATGCATACTCTCATTCGTTCATTGCAAGCTTGCAACTGCTATCTCGATTCCCCGTTGGTAGACTAACAGACAGCCTAAGACAAAGGTGAAGGCCAAGGACGAGGGTCGGTCACTAGTCTAGACGGATATAACAGCTCAACCTATGTAAAGCATTTGCTTTATCTCACGGAAAGATCTATCTCGCAGTTGACCGTAGCCGAAGGGTAGAAAACCCCTCCTACGCCTTTTCGAGCCCGAACTAACGCATCCAGCGCATGCCCCCCCACCCTTTTATACAATTTTCAACCTATGACCTAATCGACCTAATCGACCAACTAGACAATCTTAATAGTGATGGCTTCCGCGTTTTCAAACAGAGGCATATCGGCATCGATTCGGAAAGCCCCACCCTCCTGCTCTTGCCTCGACCGTCGTTCTACCATCTCTTTGCTATCTTCCCACATTTCCAAGCGACCAATACCAACTCTTTCGTATGCGTCTTCGACTGTCAATGACTTCCTTAGAACTAGATAGAAGAGAGCCGGTCGAAACGAGGCCTCGTACCAGGCCACTCTCAAGCAGAAGAACTCGGCCTCGCTCTTTTCAAAACGGCAGTCCTCACAGCTATCTACCGCACATTTCCCCTGAGTCCAGCAATCGTAGCCCGGATCACCGGCCCTGAGACTCACCGTCCCAGGCACATCGAGTGCGATCTCACAGCTCCTGAGGTCCTCGCCGCGCACATAGGTGGCGTGGCCGCGCCAGTTATCGGTGAGGTCCCAGCTGTTCCTCTTGTACAAGCACTCCGTCGTGAGCAGCTGCACAGGCGCCAGCAGGCCCGTCACGACGAGGTAGCCGTCCGTGACGGACCCCAGCAGATTGGCCGGCGACTCGGGACTGCAGTGGCACTCCGACACGACGATCTTGCTATCCTCCCTCTCCCGCAGCGCCGAATCGTACTCGACCGGCCCGTCAACCGCCGCCCAGCTCCACGTCGGCGCGCGGTACCGCTCCGGCCGCGCGTGCACGAAGCCGCTCTCGTGCACGCGGTCCTGCGCGTTCCAGAGCAGGTGGCTCGGCAGGCCGTCCTGCCATATGCCGGCGAAGTACGTGGCGGGGATCTCGTGCAGCTCCGGCCCGCCGCTCTGCGGCCGCACGGAGCCGTTCAGCAGCGCCGCCAGCCCGGGGATCTCGACCAGCTCGTCGACGTCGCGCGCGAGCATGCGCCACATATCGCCGATGCACGAGCCGACGCCGTCGAGCAGCCACCGCTGCGGCTCCGTGGCATCATCCACGGCGTCGCCGCTGCCGATGCGGTGCACCAGCTCCGAGATCTCCATCATCTGCACCAGCCCGCTCAGCGCGATCAGCTTGTCGGTCCCGCGCGAGAGCTGGCGGTGCGAGTACCGCGCGACGACGCCCATCCAGCCGTCGCGCACGGGGTCGTTCTTGACGTCGAACCCGCCGCACCGGCCCGTCGCCGTGAAGCCCGCCTTGAGGAAGTGGACGGGCCCACCGACACCGCCATGGTCAGGGTCGCCGCCGCCCACGACGCCCTCGAGATGCCCGCACTCGCACACCCGCCGCGTGTTGCACTCCCACGCCATCTCGCCCCCGGTGAAATGCAGCAGCCGAGTCGGCAGGATGCTTTCCTGCAGCGCCCACGCGCGCGTTTGCAGCGCCGACACCGCCTCCGCCGACGCCTCCCCCTTCCCCTTCCCCTTCCCCTTCCCCTTCCCCTTCCCCTTCCCCGCCGACCCAACCCGCACATACATCTTCCTCAGCGGCGCGCCCGCCTCGCTCCGCAGCCGCCCAAACCGCGTCCGGAACGCCCGCTGCCACGTGTACCGGCCGAACTCCTGGATCCCCAGAAACCCCCGCTTGCAGGACGCGGGCTCGTGCGCGGCGAGCGTGAGGCGCGAGTTCGAGTACACCAGCCGCATCTGCGCGCTCTGCCGCAGCCAGTCGGCGTCGTCGTCCTGCACGATGCACAGCGCGTCGACCCAGAGGTGGCGCAGCTTGATGCCGCGGCAGAAGGCGATGGCGTCGCGGAGCGTTTGCGGGAGGGCGTAGTAGGGGATGGCGGTGTGGTGGGCGGAGAGGTTGGCGCGGGTCGTGCGGAGCACGTCGGTCGTGTCGGGGCCCCAGACGTAGCTGAGGCAGGCGTAGGGGACTGGGTGGGTGGGGGAAGTGAGGAAGGGGTCGCGGGGCTTTTTGCTGTTGCTGTTTTCGTCGCTGCCGTTGTCGTTGTTGGCGTTGTCGCTGCCGTCGTCGTCGTCGTCGGGGAGCCCGACGTCTATGAGGAGGTGCGGCTTGAATTTCGACCCGGAAGTCGTGCAGTCCGGGTGGTTGGTGAGGCAGTCGGTCAGCCAGGCGGTCGCGCACGAGAAGGCCTGCTCCGACAGCGTGTTGCTGGCGATCTCCAGGCTGGACATGAACGGCTTCCGTAGCCGTGGCGCCGCGGGATCATCTGTGCCGAGAAAGGGGAGAAAGTCAGATGCTGGTGGAATGGATGGGAGGCGAGAGCACTAGACGGTATGCGTAGATGGAACTCACGATACGGCGCGCCCTGCTCTCTCTCCCTCTCTCCCTCTCTTTATATCTCTCCCTGATCCCAGTCTCGAGTAGGGTGTCCAGGGGAGAAAAGGGGGCAGAGCAAAGCTCGCAGGAAAAAAAAGGACCCGCATTACACAGGCAGCAGCTTCTTTCCACCGCGGATCTCGTGTTTTTTCTCTCCATATTTTTTTTTGATTGATTGATTGACTGATTGATAGACTGACTAACAGACTGACTAATAGACTGACTGATTTATTTTTTTGTTTTACTTCACGTACCGTGAGACTGGAACACCTCAAACCTTTCGCACCTAGCCGCGTCCTTGAGCAGCAGATAGACGGACAGGACGTCGTAGTTGAGCCCGAGCTGGATGGACCCGTCGGCAGCGTGCTCGCGCGCCCACCCGGGCTCGAACGCCTCCACCGCATCCAGCACCATCCCGCACCCCGCGCACCCGGCCCGGCTCGAGCTCTGGTACTCGCCGACCGAGCACGGCGTCGTGCGACTCAAGGGCCCGGACTCGCCAAGCGTGCAGTCGTGGCAGATGCTGCATGCGGTTGTTTGGAAGATGGCGGGGAAGCCCATGGGGGTGAGGGCTGTGGGGGCGAGCGACTGCGACGAGATGATCCCCATTTGGAAAATTTGGAAGAAGGATTGGGAATTGGTGGTTTCGAGAAAGAGAATGGGAGCGAGAGAGAGAGAATAAATTTGGTGTCTTGAGGATTCGCATGCTGTCCTGCAATGCCAAGACCGGATCCACGTGTTGCACCATCCACGTGTTGCGCTGTCGCTCGGAATGACTTGTCAAGCGATGTGCGAACTTTATTCATCTTTTAACGAGGCCTTTGTATTTGTGATAATAACCTAGCATTGTGCCTGAGGTATCGAGCGTCGTTAGGATGGTGTCTTGATGGTCCACGGTTTAATCCTCGTAAAATCTATAGGGATATCGGGAGAGGTATATAAAGAAATATACTGGTTCTTAGGCGAGAAAGAAAGCTATATCCCTTGCAACGGTGGAATTTGTCCTACGGTTATCGATAAGAGCTAGCCAATAGAATCAATAGGATCAAGGCAGCGTGACCATACGTGTTTAATTTTGATCCTGGTGTTCGCGCACGGTCCAACTCTTGTAGGACTTCACCGTTGCAAGGGATAGATGTATCATTAAGCGGGGGGTGTCTTGCTTGGGGGGGAAGCACGTCAAGGCAAGATTGCGACAAAAACCGATTTTCAAAACATTAAGTTTGTACCGAAACAACGCCCATAAGCTCTCAGACCCTCGGTGGAGAATTCGTTTCCCGCCCGTGCGCGTAGTGCACGTACCAACGGTCCACCGAGGGTCTGATTTATGAGATAAACAGAGATGGAGAACCATGCTTCAAGACTGACATCATGCTCGAGGGTCCTCACACGACACCTCCATACGCAACAGCAAGGTTGCCTCATTGAAGCTCTCACCGGTGGATTTACCTCTTTTCACGACGGCCGGAGACGTTACTAGGAAGACCTTCTGCCTGCTTCCCGATGCCTTCTCCCCCTTCTCTAGCTCCATCGTCGAGGAGTCGAAAACGGGATTGCTTCCTTTCCCTTGGAATACCAATTGTACCCCAGTCACCTGTCTGCTGATCTCTTTGTCAAGCTCGAGTGCCTCACCAATGATTCTCAGAAACTCCTGTTCATAACCCTCACTATAGGGCGTTCGATACCAACAGATCACGGCCTCAACATCGTTGAAAAATCTGGTCTTCCATCGTTGGAGTTTTTCGTCCGCTTCATGACTCAACTCCTTGTCCATCGAATCTAAGAGAAAGCCGACTGTGGTGGCTCTCCAGACATGAAATCTCTTTTCCGCCTCTGGGTTAGGACAAAATTTCCAGTCTGTGTCTAAATGATGACCTTCGGGCAAGTATTAGCGTACATTGTCTCTCCTTGGATACTTCATGCTCATACTCACGGGGTCCCAGTACATCGTATAAGCGCCCGATCGGGCCGGAGCCCCTACCGGCCCATCTGAATTGACCAAACAGCTTATCCACAAGAACCTTCCACAAGAACGCCTGAATGACCTTCGGGCGCCGCGCCGGGCTAACCAAATACTCAAAGAAATCGTCAGATCCAGGAGTGGTGGATTCCATGAACGGGTAAAGAACACCATCCTCTTGAAGCCTTCGAACCGTCCCAAGGGGCTCTGAAAAGTACTGGATAGAGATATTCCGAATGCTGTATCTCAACCGCGTTATCAAGTCAATCAGATAGTTATCTGTAACCTGGTAGAATCCGGAAGGTTGGCCTTGTCTTTGGATTTTGTCGAGTTCGCGCGCTGCTAGCTTCCAGCGCTGTCGAATGTCCTTGACCTCGGTTTGCATCTTACGCAGTTCGCTCTCTGCACTTTCTCGAAGCTCGCGCTCCTTGGTGAGCTCAGACTGCAACTCATTGTGGAAAGCCACGTCTGAAGTACTCGGATTGGACTGTACTTCAGGGTCATAATTGCTCCCGCTATGGGCTGAGGCTGAGAATCTTTTCCGGGGTACGAGCGGCGGTGGTCGTGAACGCTCTGCTGCCGCGATTTCGGATGTGACGCTCTGTGGCTGGGATGCGAGTTCGATGACGTCCATTGTGGTGCTTGGATAAACTTCGAATAGCTGTTCACCTTTACTCGGCTGAATCATATCGTGAGTTCCAGCAGGATCAATTCTCACGCCGACGCGGATCTCGAGCTTCGGAGGGCCTGCGGGGTTCGAGCTTGGAGGCGCGTCCATTCTTTCGATTTCGTGCCCGCCTGAATGGTTTTGATTCTGGAACTCGGCCTGGTCTTCAAGCAATTGCAATGGCGGACGAGACGCTGTCATTCCTGTTGCCAACCGCTGGTGATTGATACCGAAAGTTTGGGCAGGAGAGTAACGAACCCGGTAAATTCCAAGCAGATGTATGAAAGTCACAGCAGCAAAATATCTGAACACCCTAGGAATTAGCAAAACCTTTTGTGCAAAATGATCAGGCTATGTCAGAGCCTCGCCGAATTTTGCCCTCGGTAATCCGTGGGTTTGTCTGCAACAAGACTGAAATAGCCCAGCACAACAACCGCTCTGGCCCCACACCACACGGCTCAGGGAGCCTCAGTTAATGGAAAAAAGAAAATAGTGGACAAGAAATCACACACTTTCGTTTGAGAATGGGTCCAACTCATGCACATTATACTACCTTCTCGCGAATAAGACGATATCTGTAACAGGCTGAAGATAAGGTAACCGTATGTTTACCAGTTAAAAGCTCAGTAAAGAATAGTATCCTTCATGCAAGCCAATATTGGAATGTATCAGGCTGTAGTCTTGGACCGGTCTGATGTGGTCGATTGGCTAGCCTGGTCCGGATCTGAACATTGAGGCGTAACGCCAGAGTCTCAGCCTGATCATGACCTTCTAAAACTGGATGAGTGTAACGAGTATTGTATTATCTAAAGGACACAGCCACCCTTGGCTAGAATTATTCCTCCCCGCCGGGTTAAGGGGGCGGCGCTTCGGGTGCTCGGCGGCTAATAATACCTATATGACAAGGCTCGCTGAACTTTTTAAATTATACGTCTGCAGAGATCTAGAACACGTGCAAGATCCGTAGATGTGATGTGAGCTGAGGCTCTACCGGAAGCCGTCCAGCCGTTGGTTATCTCTTCTAAAAGGACTTAACCTAATCACTACGAAGCTGGACTCTTTGCTCGATTTTCGAATTTAGCCAAAGGCCCTTCCTCGAACTTCTTATCCGCAATATCTTCACCATCATCGACACAATTTTCGGGACCTCTTTCCCGGTGTCCATCTTAGATCCTCAGCATGTTCACGGCAGGTTTGGCTAGTAGGCCTAAGTTCCCTAACGATGCATCGTCATTTGACGACGACGACGATATCATAGTCATCGGAATCGACTTTGGAACGACGTAAGTCTCCCCGTTCATCTCCCTCGACTGTTTCCATTACTTCGAGCTGCTAACTCTAGTTGTTGAATAGTTACTCTGGCGCTGCATGGGCGACTGTAGAAGATTTCAAAAGCGACCAAATCAACCTGATCACCAGCTGGCCAGGAACCGGCCGAGAAGAGGGCAAAGTCCCCACAGAACTATTCTACGAGGACAATCAAATCATGTGGGGATACGAGATCCCCCCTGATGCCGATCCGGTGCGCTGGTTCAAGCTTCTCCTGCTGAAAGAGGAAGACCTTGAAGCGGACATGCGCTCCAACGAGTTCATCCTGCGCGGACGCAAGATGCTGAAGGAGAACGGCAAAACCGCTAATGACTTAATTGCGGACTACCTTCACGCAATTTGGAGACACGTCCTCGAGACTATCAACAAGTCCCGTGGAGAGTCGGTAGTAGATGCCCTGGCTTTTCATGTCGTCATTACAGTGCCGGCAATTTGGAAAGGGTATGCAAGACAGGGAATGGAGGAAGCAGCAAAGAAGGCTGGTATTCTGAGCCGGAGAGTTGCTGGGACCACGACTTTGACTTTTGCTCCCGAACCTGAGGCGGCTGCTTTATCGACGCTCTGTGAGCCTGGGCGCAAGGTGAAGACTGGCGAGGTCTATATGATCTGTGATGCTGGAGGCGGTACCGTTGTGAGTAACGATAATACCTAAGGCATTCATTAAGAGCATGCTGACAGACGTAGGATCTCATCAGTTATAAAATTGGAGGAATCGACCCAATGGCAATAGACGAAGCCGTTGAAGGAACAGGTATGGTCCAAATCACCTATTAGCTAGTGGAAGATGTAGCTGACGCATCGTCTAGGTGGTCTTTGTGGAGGGATCTTCATTGACGAAGCGTTCGAGAGAATGTGCAAAGCTCGGCTTGGTCGGAAATGGGACCGCCTGAGCAAGGCTGGAATTAAGGAGATCATGAAGGGAGAATGGGAACACGCTATCAAGCCACAGTTCAAGCCCGGGAATAGCAAGAAAGAGTACGTCGTTGGGATCCCAGCCGAAGCTTTCGGGAAGTCGAGTCTGGATGATACTAGCCGGCAGCCATTTATCAAGAATGGACGTATTCATTTTAGCAGGTAAGCCTTGCTTTTGAGGATGCGTTTATTGTAGGTAGCTAACTTTGACAATTTAGCTCGCACATCCAAGGGGCCTTCACCGAGGCCTTCTCTGGCATCGATGCTCTTGTTGACGAGCAACTCCGAAAAGCGGCCAAGCAGGGCCTAACGGTTGTTGTGAGTTTCCCTACATTGACGCTGCTGTCCCATTGACCGAACCTTAATTGAGAATGTTTAGGGCATCATTCTCGTAGGGGGCCTAGGCGCGAGCCCCTATCTGTATGAGCATCTGAAGGAGAAGCACGCGAGTGCGGGCATCGGTATCTTGCAATCAGGTGGAATGAGACCGTATGTTTTACTCTGAGCCAAGACCCTGGGAGTCCTTCATTGCTAATAACCGTTTCTAGCCGAACTGCTATTTGCCGCGGCGCCGTTACCAAAGGCTTCACTGATGGACCTAGCGCTGGAGGCACCTCTGGACCAGATTCCCTGGCCATCAATATCGATGCTCCCATCAAGGTAACATCAACAGTGTCCAGATTCAGCTTGGGCATGACATATAAGTGTCCTTTCGACGAAGACAAACATCTTCAAGAAGACAGGGAATGGGACTCCGACGACGAGGAGTGGAAGGCCGTTAAGCAGATGAAATGGTTCCTAAAGAAGGTATGTGATATCCTCGCATGTTGCAAGTAGTACCGCTAAGTTTTCGCCAAGGGAGAAAATACGTCAAAGAAAAATCCGATCCGTCATCCCTTCTATCGGACCTATAGGAAGGACCCCGGGCGCCTTTTCCAAGTTAGATTGTGTCAGTGTGGGGACGAGGTCCCACCAAGTCGATCCACTTCGAGCGTAACGTATCTATGCGATATCAGCTGTACGATTGACGTTCCCTTTTCCGCCTTCAAGAGCACCAAGAACTCCAGTGGCGAGAAAATCAAGAGACTGTCGTTTGAGGTCGAGATGGTTCCCTCTGGAGCAGCAGTGGAGTTTGTGATCTATATTGACGGTAGGAGACAAGAAACTCAGAATGCGCAGGTTAATTTTCAGTAGAGGATCGCTCAGCCGTTGACCTGAAGAAGCTTCCTTTCCTAGTCCAATCCGCAAGATTTTCGAGGGTTATGTAGTCTGGGTCATTTTAATTTGGTACTTGTACTTGTATGAGATTTATACATTTGATTAGGCCGCTGCTAGATACACAATCCCTTTTTGATAATCGTACGATGACCTTTTTCTAATTGCACGAGGCCCCCCCTTGATCAATTCACTGCTTTCTGATTGGTTAAATCACCCGGCCCGACACCTCCGGAGGGCTATTACATCAATTCGAATTCGTACATCAACACTTAGGGGTCGCTCGGTTGCACCTCCATATTCAATATGGAGGCTCCATATTCAATATGGAGGCTCCATATTTAACCGAAATGGAGCTCAAATATGAATATAAGGTGGTCGTTTGGTAAATATGACGACTTTTGAATATGGAGCTCCTCCATATCGGCAAGCGCGTTAAATTTGCAAGCTATACTATATACAGTAGTTAAAATAAGGTTCTTGGCACCGTTTCAATATGTAGCCTTTAAGCCTCCGTTCTATATTCCATACCAATATGGAGCTCTTATATGCGCACCAAAGTAACAACTTTTTGTGATGGCGACTCCACATACCCCAATCGCGATACTGCTGTCGCATTTGCAAGCCTTATCTGATTTTATTATTTTGACCTTTATAATCGCGACGAGCTTGCTTCCGGGGGGCGTTTGTACTTAGTATACTAATATATAGTAAGGAACAAAGTGGACATCGCAATTGCTCTACGGCCATAAGCAATGACTTATAAATCTAACTTGTATAAAGCCCAAGGTGTTTAGGAAGCTTCCCAATTGGTTATAACTATATGGCGACTTAAAGGACATAAAGCTTTTATTAGCGGCTGAGCTATTAATATTCCTAATAATATTTTCCAATAATTCATTATATAGATTACTGAGTAAGGTAACTTAGCACTTATCTGCAACAATCTACTAATAAGTATTTACCCGCCAGCTAAACTTCTGGTATTAATTTGCTGTCTTATAGAGCTGTATATAAAGTCCTTCCTAGCCTTCTAAAATTATATAAGGAAGTTATTTGGCTTTCTAAGAATTTTACTCTAGAAGATATTGCTAATAACCCTAAACAATATCCTTTCTTTACTGATTATATTAGAGCTCTTAACGGTACTTATTTATCAGTTGCTGTAACTAGTGGGTATATAAGATAAGCTCTATAGTATAGAAGGAAAGGAGGGTTATTATAGAACGTTTTTATAGTTGTTAATTTCTAGATAAACTTCCTCTATATTCTAGCTAGTTAGGAAGGCTCTGCTTATAACTCTAAAGTCTTTAATTTAGCAAGAGCTAAAGGATTTAAAGCCTTACTTAGTAGATATTATATTATAGATGCTAGGTACTCTAATATGCCTACAACCTTAACTCCCTACTGTGGTATATAATATTATCTTTATAAGTAATTGTAGGCAAATATAAGGCCATAGAACGCAAAGGAGCTTTATAATCTTCGGTACATGGTATTAAGGAATATAATAGAGCGTACTATAGGAGTTTTTAAGAATTATTTCTAGTACTTTAAGGCTAGTAGGCGTAGTCTCCCTTTAAGTACACAGGTGGATATAGTATATGCTTTAGCTGCGGTTTATAACTTTATTAGTATAAATAATTTAGATGATCTAGATAACGATTTAAAGGTAGAGGATAAGGTAGAGGATAAGGAAGACGTAGGGCTTGTAGAGGTAGAAGGTAACATAGTTATAAACTAAAGACGCGATAAGATCGCAAGGCTTATATGGGAGAGTTACTACCAGGCAATTAGCAGGCCAATTTCTTAAGAATATACAGTAGATTTAGGTATATTTATAATAGAAATTTATATAGTTTCCCTCCTTATATTACCCACTAATTGCCTATATATAACAGCTCTAAAGAGCGACTCTGATTTTACCTAAAGTTTTACCCAAAATCTTACCTAAAGCTTGCTCTCCTATACGTCCTGTCACGGCACTGTCCTGACGCGTACTGTCTCGTACTGTTTCCTACTGTTGGCTGGCCCACCACTAGCGCCTTGGCGGCTGCCCCTACTATTTGTGTACGATACCCCCTTTTACCTCCTTCTCCTCTTTATACCACAATGTAGTTATTCAGCCTATTAGCATTATAGCACTGTGACAGTTTGTGGTATCTCCTCTTGCGCCCCGTTGCGATCTTTATTCTCCCTAGTCCACTGTCTCCATTTTCCCAGTATAATCGCGACCTGGCGCGACCAACAACACCGTACCACAGTCCCAGACAATCTTAGCATCACAGCCAGCCTTACAGATTTTAATTACCCTGCCTAGATCCCCTAAAATAGGTGACCAGAATACCCTATTGGCAAACACACGCGAAGCGCTCGCCCGCCTCTTTAATACCTCCTACACTAACATTGCCTGGGCAATTAGGAGTGGTCCGGAGTATCCTAAGGACCTCAATATAGCAGGAACATTTCAGCACCTCTCCACATATATAACCTTTTTGACTAGCGTTAAGAGCGGTCTCTAAACAGTCTATAATAAAGGCCGGACTGTAAAGTCCTAACTTAAAGAAGCTTAGCATAGAATTAACTCCCTTAAAACACTTAAACTATATATAAAGCAATACAAACAGTAAGCTTTGGTATATACTAAGACTATACAAAGTCTAAGCTCTTAGATTACTACACTTACCCAAACTATTGCCAATAAGAACACCACTACTAGTTCTTCTCCCCTAGCTAAGCCCTATAGAAAAAAGCATAAAGCAAAAGACCTAACCCTATTTAATGGCAGGGGATCGCTAACTAAAAAGCAAGAAATTTTTAAAATATGGGAAATAAAGATCTAAGGCGTTTTCTATAGAGATGCAAAGTGCTTTAAAACCCAATGGACGAAGTCCTTTATATGTTAGACATGCTAACAGATAAGGCTTATAACTATGTTAAGCATGGCCTTAATATGCTATGTATACACCCAAACAACCTAAGTAAATGGGCCTTCTCTAACCGAGAGTCTATATTTGCGTATATAAAGAAGCACTATAAGACTATGGATACAACCTAAGCGGCTAAGAATAAATTAGACACCTTAAACTAAGGCGAGCGTAATTACTGGTCCTAGAAAGCAAAGCTTAATAAGTTAATAATTAAAGCAAACAAGACCGAGGAATAAAAGGTAGATCTGCTTAAGAAGAATATTTCATTTAAAATAAAGGACTTAGCCCTTACCCAGGGTTGGGCAAAATCTAATCTTATCTCGATACGATCGACGATCGACGATCGATATGATATCTCGTATCGATCAAAGTATCGTGATATTCTCTTGGCATTCCCCACAAAATTTTCTTTTATTAAATTTACTACTTTTCTACTGCAGTATTGTACAAAACATGGCTTTAGAAGCGGATTCATCTCTTCTTAAAAATACTCCTAGCTTAATTAAGAGCTCTAGCATATAATAGGCGCAGCTTCAATCTCTAGTCCATAAATTTACTCGCCCACCGTACGAGAACGAGCCAATATACGATAAAAAGAACCGAAAACTTATATACTGTAATCAGTGTGAAAGTTACTCAGCACTATTAACTACAAATATAAAAAGACACCTTAAGAAAGACCACGCAATTTCTGTTAACTTAAAACAGCCTTATACAAAGAAGCAAGCATTTAAAAAGTTTCAGGAGCTTTAGGCATAAATAGCATTAGAATTTGGGACAGACAAAGTTAATTCTATAGTTCTTACGAAAGTTCTAAATAAGGAAGTTATCTAGCAAGCTCTTGTTAACTTGGTTATTGTATAAAACCTTCCATTTTGGGTTATAAAGTGGGAAGAATTCTATGTCTTCTATTAGGCTCTTAACCTAAAGTCGTCTAATTTAATAATAATAACGCATAAAGAAATTTCTTAAATGATTACCCATTCCTTCTAATTACAGAAAGATATTATACGAAGACGAGTTTAATTAGCGTTAACAAATATTTATCTTTCTATTGATAGTTGGGCATCTCTAAATAACTACCTTCTTCTTACAGTCTGCGCCTATTTTATTAATAGCCAGGAAAACCGGATAAAAGCTCTTCTTGCCCTTTGTACAGTATCTGGTTATAGTGGAGCTAAATAATAGAATACTCTTTTTCCAGTTCTAGAGGAGTATGGGATTGTATAAAAGCTTAGAGCTATTATTACAGATAATTCTATAATAAATGATACTCTCTGTTGTACGATCCATAAGTATCTTGCCGATAACAAGGATATTACCTAGGATCCTATCTAACAACGTATTCGCTGCTAGGGATATACTATTAATCTCGCCGTCCAGGCCTTCCTCTTTAAAGATACTCTTAAACTTAAGGCTATTGAGTTATACGAAAGGAATAATGTAAGCGGAAAGGAGTAAAATTGTAAGGAAGAGATTGAGTAGAAATAGGCTTTCCGAGTAATAGGCCTACTTGGTAAGCTTTATAATATTATAGTATACTTCCATGCCTTAGCAAGTCATATAAAGGAGTTTAAGACTTTAGTTGGAAGACGAGTTCCACTTAATAATTGTATAAGATGGAATAGCTGGTATTAAATGCTAAGCGTTTCACTTAAGCACGAGTTAGGAATTAATAACTATATTAAAAGCAACTTTGATACGCTTAAGGAGGATTATATCTCGCGGCAAGACTGGAAGCTTTTTTATATAATTTGTACCTTTCTAAAGCCATTCTACCGTGCAATATTAGAGACATAAGGGGATTATGTAACACTTAATCGAGTACTCTTTACAATAGATGTACTTATTAAATATATAGAGAATTCTCTTGTATAACTCTTCTTCTAGGTACTTTATTTAAGCTAAAGCTAATATTTTATAATAGGCACTCTTTAAATTAAATAAAGCTCTTACTTTAAGTAAAGAATGCATGGGCGAAGTTTGATGAGTACTACTAGAGAATAGATAACTCCCCTCTTTACGCCGCTGCACTTATTCTTCACCCAAATCGTCGTATAAAGTATATTAAGACATTTTGGAAGAAGGAGTGGCAGAAAATAATACTTCTAAAGGTCTAACGGCTCTGGGAAATATACCAAGAATTAGAGAAGCCTATTACCTCTCTTTAAACAGTATCGTATGATAAGCTACTATAAGATAAGTATAAGGAACTTGATGAGTACGATCAAATTATAAATGAATTAAATAAAAAGGTTACTCGACCAGCAAGCTAGGATGAGTACGATGACTACTGCTCTAAAGTACCATACGAAATTAAAGTTTCTCCACTTTAGTGGTGGTCTTAAGAATAATAAATAAAGCGCTGGCCGCGGCTTTCACTCTTTGCAAGAGAGGTACTTTTAATTCTAGCCATAAGTGACGAATTAGAGAGAGTATTTTTAGGAGGGCGTCGTACGGTATTATGGGAGAGAATGCAGCTTGGATTACAGAACCTTGAGAAGACGGAGTGTATAAAGAGCTGGCACTAAAGTGGAATTTTAAAAGGAATATAGTAGTTGTATGGAGAAAGGTATATAAGAGATATGTTGTATAATACTAAGGGGTAGGGGTATAAGATATATAAATAAAATAATTTTAGGTAAAAGGTAACCACTAAAGGTGTGTAGGTGGCATAGGTAAATATATACTAACTTTAAACTTAATAGATTATAAGTTTAAATCCCACTAACATTGTCCTTTATTAAGAATCGGGAAATATAATTGTCTGGTACACTTCCCGTTCTGCCGTATAAGAGATTCTTCGGCAATATTGCCATACTATAAGTAAACTCTCCTCTCCATACGATACACCTATATAACTAACTACTGTTAGGATGAGTAGGAGAGGGTGGAAGCTTTGCCAGTAATTAATGTGGAGGCTTGGGTGGGGGTATTAGAGAAGCAGGTGCGGACGGGGAGGCCCTTATATATAAATGCAATTCTGATTTAGAGCCGTGGATCTCTAAATATAATTGTAAGTAACCTATATTACTTATACAAGGTAGAGAGCTAATTAACGCTAGCCCTGTGAGGCCTGTACGGCGACTCTACGTCGTCCAGTAGGCCCTTGCCCCTTTACTAAGTGTTGGAGTCTCCTAGGGTTCTGTAGTAGGTGCTATAGAAATTACAAGTAGCGGGATTATAGAGCTCAATGTTTGTCGTATAATAAAAATTCTTAGCCTATAGCGGCGGCAGTAGGAGTACTGGAGGGTGAGGATTGGATCGTGGAATTGGAGGATAACAAGGAATAGATAAAAGTTACTAAATTCAATCTCCTCTCTTTTTTACTACCTTTATTTTATTTTATAGTATCTTATATAAGGGGAAGTATAAATAGAGAGGGTAAAAAGGAGATACCTAATTAGTAGGGAAGCTAAGGACGTTAGTAGATTACTCGCTTATTTAGTAGCGGATCAAAAAAGATTGATTGATATGATATGATATGATACGATCTCGCGTATCGTATCGATAACGATCGTTTGGATTTTACCTAACCCTGCCCTTACCCTTAGCCGCAAAATCAATAATGCTAACTACGAGGGCTAGAGTAAGCAAATAGATATATTCACTTATAACCTATAGAACCACGCCTACTATACTAAGCTAAATACCACTAAGCTAAGTACTACTGGCGGCTATTAACCTACATTACCTAATAACAACACCTTAGCACTAGCACCACAGAATAACCCAATAGACCTTAACGCCGTTAAATTTGGCAGTAGTAGTGGTAGCCTCCCTAATAACGTTTAAAGACATCGCATGGATAATAAACTCTGCCTAGTATATAGTTAACCTAGCCACTGGAAAGATGCTTACAACCCTAAAATAAACCTAAATCCCCTTCTAATGCCACTACACTAACCCCTTCCTAGCCACGGCAGATTCTTTAGCAGAGGGATTAGTAACTAAAGCAATAACCATAGATAGGGACGTAGGTTCGGACACAAAGACCCACCCCCACAATTCCCTTCCCCAATATAGCCCCAGCTGATAGTCCCATACATAAACTATAGACAAGTACTCTATACTACTACTAACTGTAAGACCGGCTATATCCTCGGCAAAGTACCCCCTAGCATATATACACCGTCAGAGACCAATACATTAGGATACACTAGCTAAGACCATAGTTACCAGCCAAGCCCTATAATCCAGTTATTAAAAGACTAACCCTTAGACTAAGTCGCCTCTAAGGGTTAGAACTATACTACTAAATTAGTTAGACCTTATTTTAAGCTAGCTGCTACTTAACCTTAGAATAGTAAACAATAATAGGAATGCTATCCTTATTTAGACCTACCTCTCCTTACTATGCAACCCACTCCCATAAGTTTTCATTAAAACAGTAAGCCTTGTTAATAGTAGTAGTACAGCACTAGCGTTTGCAAACAAAGACTTGCTTATAAAAAAGCATAATATTTTAATAAAAAGACTCCTAGTCCTAAAACCACTCCGCCTTACTAATAGACTCCTATCTAGCTTTATTACCCACTACTTTATAGCAAGAATGACAATTAGCCACTATATAGAATCTATACTCTTCTATATTACAAAGTTATTACCCTTAATACTAGTAATTCTTAGAATGCCCTAGCTTAAAAAGCACAACCTAAGACCAGACTTCCCCACTCTAGAGCTCAAGTTTAACTCTAATTACTATGCCTATAACTGTCTCCTATAGTATATTTCTAACTATAACCAAGTAGTACTACGCGGACGCATTACACGGCCAACGCTTAGATACTATTAGCTAATAGTAAAAGAGGTGCCTAACACTAGTAAGCCAATATACGCAGTAAATAAAGCAGAGATTCTGGAAGACTGGACTACTACCCTATTCCCAAAAAAACAAACACTGTTAGAACTATAAGTCCCCTATATATACCTACTTAACCTAGGTCAGCTAATAAGACACCTAACTTTAAGTTATTTACTATATATATATATAACCGCATATATAACAGCTAAGGGTATTACAGCTAAAACTAAAACTAGAGTAATTAAGACCTTCCCCTTATAACGCCTAACCTCACACCTATCTCCCGCACGTACCGTATAAGGCCGCTGCCTTATTTCCGCCCCCCTAGGCCAATTAAGCTATGCTAGCCTAGCTATAGCACTGGAGAACCAGACACGCCCTAACCTAGACAATATTAAATACACTTATGCCGTTAATTTTACCTAGTTCTGTAAATAAAAAGGTGTAAAGGTAATAAGGATCCATATAGCGGAGCTAGTAGAACTGGTTAAATAAGAAGAATACTAATAGCTGCTTAAAAAGCTACCTATAGGCCTAATAGAAGTACTAAACCTATTAGAAAGGTCTTTCCGCTGGCTAATAGAAGGCGACTATATAATAGAGAAAGCCTATAAAGCGCTACCCCCTTATTTCTATAACTTCTTTAAGATAAACCTAAAAACCAAGTCCGAGTTTTTACGCCAGAAGATAGTTAATACTAATATTAAAAAATTCCTAAAAGGCAAACCAGGATTAACCCGTGAGGATATTTTATAATACTTACTAAAAGAGTTTTATAAATATATTAAACACTTCCTCCCTAAAAACGTAGATAAGCTACCCCCTTACTAACTATAGGACCATAAAATTAAGATTATACTAGGAAAGTAGGCCCCGTATTATAAAAACAGACCACTCTTACCCGCTAAACTTAGCTGTGTAAAGAAGTGGATTAACAAGATGCTAGATAAGGGCTTTATCCGTAAATTAACCTTACTAGCTACCACACTACTCCTCCTTACAGCAAAACCTGGCGGTAGTATATAAATCTGCTATAACTACCGAGGCCTAAACACAGTTACTATTAAGAACTAATACCTACTACTACTAGTCCGCGAGACACTTAACGCACTTTATGGTACTAAGTACTTTACTAAGCTTAATATAATTACTATGTTTAACTAGATCCGGATCGCGGAAGGCTATAAGTGGCTTACAGCATTTATTACCCAGTTTGGACTCTATGAGATGCTAATTACACTATTTGGTCTCTATAACGCGCCCGCCATATTCTAAAACTATATTAACTATGTTTTACACAACGCCCTTAACAACTACTGTACCTGCGTATCTTAATAATGTCCTTATCTTCTTAAAAACACGCGCCAAGTATATAAAATACGTAAATAAAATTATCTAGAGACTTAGTAATGCTGGACTCTAGATTAACATTAATAAGTCTAAGTTTTATACTACCAAAACAAAATACCTTGGCTTAATTATCTCGACTAATGGCATAACTATAGACCCTAAGAAGGTGCAGGCCTTACAGAAATAGAAGGACCCGATATTAGTTAAGGAACTACAGCAATTTCTTAGCTTTATAAACTTCTACCAACAATTTATTTAAGGCTATTCTAAGGTAGTTAAGCCCATAACTAGGCTACTAAAAAAGAGCATCAGCTAGTTATAGGGCCCTAATTAAGCACAGGCATTCTAGACCCTAAAAATAGCGTTTACTACAGCACCGGTCCTAGCGTATTACAACTATATAAAGAAGACTATGGTAGAGACAGACGCCTTAAACTAGGCTTTAGGTAGAGTGCTCTATTAAGCCAATAAAAGTAATAAGCTTAAGCTAGTTACATTCTTCTCTACTAAGCACTTAGCCCCTAAATGCAACTATAAAATATATAATAAGGAGCTCCTAGCAATTATTAAGGCACTAGAAGAATAACGTCCTAAACTATAAGAAACTAAGTAGCTGTTTAAAATTATTACGGACTATAAGAACCTCTAGACCTTTATAACAACAAAACAACTAAACCAGCGCTAAGTCTGCTAGGCTAAGTTCCTTTCCTAATTTAACTTTATTATTACCTATAGGCCTAGCACTAAAGCTATAATCCTAGACGCTCTTAGCTACCTTTTAGGCGTTGCACCTACTAATGCTAATAATAAATGTCTATGACACTAAGACCGCGTTATCTTACCACTAAGGAAAGTCGATCCTACTATCCTAGAAGAACTACTAAGCGAATCCCAAGACTAGAGCATTAAAGACTTTATTATAGTAATGGACTTAGAGCCTAAGAAAAAAACCCTTAAGGAGCTTATTAAGAATGCCTATAAAGAGAACAAACTCGCTAGGAATATATTAGCTACGCTACGTAAACGGGAAGACCGTAAAGCATGCTATTAGCCTAAGCAGATTAGGAAGCTACTCTGCTATAACAAATCTAAATATTTAATTATTAACGGCCTAATCTACTATAGGAATTAAGTATTTGTCCCTAATTTACCTAAACTCTAACTAGAAGTTGTATACTATATATACAGTTTAGGCCCTATAGGTCACCTAGGCCGCGTTAAGACACTAGACCTCCTTAATTAAATGTATTAGTAGCTAGGTATTTCACAGTTTACGGCTACCTTTATAAAAGACTGCGCTCTCTGCTTCCGTATAAAAACCCTATACTTAGTACCGCCTAGTTTCCTAAAACTACTAAAACTACCAGTCCGCCTATAGACTGATATCTCCATTAACTACATTATTAACTTGCCTAAGTGCCTTTATAACAGCAAAACATATAGACATGTTTTTATTGTTGTTAACCGCCTAATAAAGATAAGACACTTTATTCCTATTACTAGCCTAGACACTAAGGAGCTTATTAAAGCGTTTATTTACACTGTCTATAAGTTACATAGCGCTCTAAATACTATTATTTCTAATAGAGGCTCTTTATTTATTTCTAACTTCTGGCGTTGCCTAAACTAGCGCCTAAAGGTAACTCTAAGCCCTAACTCTATATAGCACCCTAAAACGGTTAGTTAAACCAAGATTGTTAATATAGCAATAAATAAGTACCTATATACCTTTATAAGCTTCACCTAAGACGACTAGGTAGATTAGCTCCCCCTTACTAAGTTTGCCATAAATAACTAGGTTAATAAGACCATAAGAATCTTACTATTCTTTACTAACTATGGCTATAACCTATATCTAGGCGTTAAACCAGCAGGCCCCTAGCTATTAGCCCTGTCTATATATATAAAGAAGGAGTACCTATAAGCTAATACTATTACTAACCGTTTAAAGCGCATTTTAACCCAGCTTAAAGCCCTAGCTTATATCTCCTAGCAATAATATAAAGATAACGCTAATATAAAACAAGACGAAGGTATAATATTTAAAAAGGATAATATAGTTATAGTTAGCCTTAAAAATATAAAGACTAACCAGCCTAAGAGGAAGTGGGATAATAACTAGGATGGACCCTAGCCCATCCTAGCTGCCTATAGAGAAGTAGTTATAGTTAACCTTCTAGACTATATCCGTGTTAATAAGTCTTTCCATACTTTAAAAGCCCACCTCTAGTTCCCTAAAGAGATCTCTAGTTAAGCACGCATTAATAAAGAGGAACGTTATAATATCACAGGCAGGATAGCTAAAAGGGATAATAATGGCAATATTACGGACAAGTGGGAATTTAAAAAGATTCTTAATGTATATAATAAACAAATAGACAAGCATAGCTTAACATATTATATTAAATGGAAATATTATAATAAGAAAACCTAGGAACCTAAGAAATCCCTAAAAGGGTATAAGTACGCACTACTAAAGTTCTATAAATAACACCCTAAGAAGCCAGGACCCCCAGACTAGGCACAAGATAAGGGAGAGCTATACTAAGGCCGTAGCCAACTATAAAGATAATTTGTAGTGGTTAAGATCTTATAGAACTTCAACCGCTAGTTAAAGTTGTCTAATTAGTTAATTTTTTGCCAAGAAGCGCCACGTGGTAGCGGTATAGAGTTCTGCTAATTTTATTTATTAAGCTAACCAATTAAGATTTTCTATACCCAGTATAGAAAATTGCTATTAGTTTGGTTAAGGGCGGTAAGCAGAAGTAACATCTTTGCAGCAAAAATAGGTTACTTGTTTGGTTTAGGGACTAAACCTTCTAGGGAGGGAAGTACTATCACGGCACTGTCCTAACGTGTACTATCTCGTACTGTTTCCTACTATTGGCTAGCCCACCACTAGCGCCTTAGCGGCTGCCCCTACTATTTATATAAAATACTCCCTTTTACCTCCTTCTCCTCTTTATACCACAATGTAGTTATTTAGCCTATTAGCATTATAGCACTATAACTATTACGGACGCTTTAAGTACGATGTTACGACTACTTAGGGAAGAGTCGCAACAAGCTAGTTAGTTAATACAGGCACGGTCTAGGATGGATCCGGTAGAACTATGTAATAAGGAATAATAAGCAAGTCACATAACGTTATACGCAATATACGAAGTATACGCAGTGTACGTCTATGTATAACACGTATAACACGTACCTTACGTATAAGAGAGGATTTCTTAGGAGTATAGTTGTGTATTTAAAGGACCTCAGTCCCTACCATAGATAGTTCTCTCCTTGTAGTAAATCTTAGAATATAATTAGAGTTAATCTATTAGGCAACCACTCCACTAGTTATTATTATGTTATTAATTTATTCTTACCTACATACCTAGCCTAATAATAGGACCCACCATAGTTCCTGCTACAAGGTTCTGTTACACATTTACTACTAAGGTTATAGTATTAAATAAGATCAAACAACATGCCACCCAAAGCACCAGTTATAACGACGTTAACAGCAGCCACAACCTTAGGGCTAGGTAATACCAGTATAGATAATAGGGATTCTTAAGTGGTTACGCGAGGTTAGTTATAGGAAATGGTTAATTACTTATAAGATAATAATAGAATACTTAAAGAACGCATTAATAGAATTAGAGCAGTAAAAATTAAGCTACCTTTAATTAAATAATTCTTAGGAGAGAAGTTAAAGCTTAAGGGATTTCTTACGCAGATATACTTTAAGGTAGTATAGGAAGGAGCGAAGTTAGTAATATTATTAGATTAAGTAGCCTATATAGGATTGTTCCTAATAGGGAGGGCACTTAAGTGGTTTAAATTATATCTCACGGAAATATAGGCCAATGGCATAACAACTACTAACCAGGACGTATGGTATATATTTACTAGTTAGAATAGGTTCGCGGAACAACTAATATAAATATTTAAAGACCTGGAGGCTATAACTATAGCTAAACAAAAGCTTCAGAACTTAGTATAACGCACTTTAGTAATTAAGTATACAACACAGTTTTAAACACTAGCTATATAGGTTAAGTGGAACAATAGGGCGCTTATAGCACAGTATAAATAGGGACTTAAGGCTAAAGTCCAGGATACAATTATCCTAATAGAAGATGCGGATACTTTAAGAGAGTTAATAGATTAGTTAATAAAGATTAATAATAGGATTTATTAAAGGGAATAAACTAAAAAAGGGTAAGATAGAGTTTTATAGTTATATAAGGCGCAGAGTACGCAATGATAGATATAGAGTTAAAAACTATGGAATAGCGTAGAGCTAATGGACCTAAGCGGTACTAAAGAAACCTAAAGGTGGGAAAAGAAACTATAGAAACCTAAAGGTTAAGGATTAAGTAATTAAAGGACTAAAGAGTAGAGGCTAAACCAGGGATCTTAATAGCAGAAGATATTTAGGCGGACTCCACAGCAAAATTAGTGGTTTAGAGATGGAGCTTATATAAATTGCGGGAAATAGGGTTATTTCGCTAGAGACTATAAAGGTGGTTAAAGTAACTATATAGTAAAGGGAACCAGACCAGTAGCGGATACATATATATAGAGGGACAATAGTGTACTATAAGGAACAAAAGAATGTTCAATTAATAGTTTTATGTATTGTTACAATAACGTATACCAAATTTATAAGGACGCTAAGTATAGCGCAAGCTATTAGCTATAGGAGCTATTATTATCTAAGTTTAAAGGAACCAGCGAACCAGCTTATAGATTGGATATTAAAGACGATAAATTTAATATAGGCGAAGCATTTACCAACAATAAAGCAATAAAGGCAGCTTACTAGGAGCATATAGACCTTAGAGAAGTTAAAATAAAAGCAGAAACTAAGACCATTATAGAACAGGGTTTAGTAACGGATATTATAACACCATTAGATATAATTTCCATTACTTTATAAGATAATAGGAGTAATATTTAGAAGAAACTAAGCAAGTAGATAACTACTAGTGCTAGCTTATTACTTAATAAAGATAAAAGGCTATAGGCTTAAGATTCTTAAGAAGAGATGCAAGAAGCTTAAGATTTTTAAAGTAAGATAAGACACACCTAAGAACCCATAATGGACAAAAACTAATAGGAAAAGGTAGTAACTTAGTTTAGTAATAAACAAATAAGTACAGGACGCAAGTTTAAGAACTATAAGTTTGGAGAATAAATAAGAACATTAGCAATTCTAGGTAAACGCAGTGTTTAGCCTAAAGATTAAACAGTTAATACTAGGATTAAAAAGTAAGACAACTATAAGGATCTAGCTACAAGACGCAGAAAATAAGAAACTATAGATAAGTTTAAAATAAGAATTATTATATAGCAAGAGTAAAAGCTAGATAAGAGGTTAGCTATACTAGGTTATATAAGGGACAGAGCACCTATACAAAGAGTTACTAATAGGCTAAGTGCAGGGATACCTAGGGTAAAGTAGTTAGATAAACTAGAATAAGAAAAGAATTTAGATATCCCAACTAGGTTTAAAAAAAGACATACTAAAGGATATTACAATATAGCAATAATAAGGTACTTTCTAATAGATAGACCATACACACTAAACCAGTTATATAGAAAGTAGTATAAGCAGCAACATAATAACGAATAGGCAGATTTCTATATATGGCTAGATAAAAAAGTTATCTAAGACCAACCTATTACGGAAAAACGTATAAGTTATATTAAAGGAGTATTAATTATAATATTAAGGAACCTAGAAGAAGGATCTAGGGACTAGAGAAGTAAGTAATAAGTCTTAGTACCTATAGCAGAGATACTAGTAGTTAGGTTAACTAGGTATAGATTTAAACTTAAAAATAAAAATAAACTAAAAGTTAACCTAAAATATATAGCGCATTATACACTATTGTGGATAGCTTATATAGATAATATGTGTAATATACATAGAGCACCTAAAGATAAGAACCAGAAGTACCTAGTAAGGATATATTAGGCACTAAAGGAAAAGCGGTTTAGGAATACTAAGTATATATATAGATAGCACCTAGTAGAAGTATAAGGTTAAGGGGACTTAATACTTTAACTAGAAAGATTCCTTACGGAAGAATACCTAAATGGATAACAGTGGTAGAAGTGCCTAGAGAATACTTATCTATAGCATATAGAGGAAAAGAAATAAACTAAGTATTGGCCTAAGTAGGACTAAGTATAGGTAGGATCTAGCAGCTAATAGTTAGGAAAAGAGGAGGCGTATAGAACTAGAGGGAACTAGTATTAGAGCCTTAAACCCTTAAAGGAATTCAAGGTTAACACCTAAATTTATAAGCTAAGTGGCAAGATTAGCAGTTTAAGGCATTAGTAGATAGTAGAGCAACTAGAAACTACATATCACCAAAGGTAGTAGAAAGGATAGGGTTACTATATAGACAAAAAAAACACCTATATCTATTTATAACAATTTTAGGAGATTAGATAGCCTATAGAGAAGGTATTATTAATCTTAAAATAGGACCTATTTAGATAACTATTAAAGGGAGACCAGTTAGAATGTCTTTTAATATCCTACTATTAGGATAGGACGAGGCGATACTAGGAATGCCTTAGTTATAGAAGTATAATCTAAAGATCAATTAGGTTATAGGTTAGGTTAATATTAAAGATATTTAATAGTGTAAAGTGCGACAGCAAACCAAGTTAGTATAGTACTAAGTTGGAGCGACATACGAAGAGACTAAGCGAGGCTTAAGTTATATACCAAAGAGATACCATAAGTATAGTAAAAAGTTATAGTCACCAGAAAGTGAAAAGCTATTAGAGCATACAGTATAGGACTACAAGATAGAATTAGAAAAGGAAATAAGTCTAAAGTTCTTTCCAATCTATAAGCTTACTAAAACAGAGTTAGTAGCGCTTAAGGAGTTTGTCCAGGAGAACTTATATAAGGAATATATTAGACTATTATAGTTATTAGCAGGATATCCAGTACTGTTTATCCTAAAGAAAAACGGAAAACTTAGGATATATATAGACTACAAACAGTTAAACAGCATTACTAGGAAGGATAGGTATCTTTTACCCTTAATTAGCAAAATCCAAGATAGGATAGGTAATATAAAGATCTTTACAAAGATAGATCTGAGGTAGGTATACTATCAGATTAGAATTAAGAAAGGCAATAAATAGAAGGCAGCCTTTAGGTTAAAGGAAGGACTATATAAACTATTAGTTATGCAATTTAGGCTTATAAACACACTAGCAACATTCCAGAAGCAAATTAATAGCATATTAGGAGAACACCTAGATAAATTTGTTATAGTATACCTTAACAACATTATTATCTACTTAGAGAATAAGGAAGAACATAGAAAACACATTAAATAGGTCTTAAAGAGACTATAAGAAGAACAGATACTAGTAGCAATTAAAAAATGCGAGTTCTTTACCAGGAAGACCAATTTTATTAGATTTATTATTAAACTAGGCTAACTTAGTATAGATCCAAAAAAGATTAAGGCTATAGTAAATTGGCAAGAACTAGAGAACGTTATATAGTTAAAATCGTTCCTAGGGTTTTACAATTATTATAGAAGGTTTATAATATAGTAGTTAAAGGATATTAAGCCACTTACGCAGTTAACAAAGAAGGAAGAACTATAGGTATAGAGAAAAGAGCAATAAGAACTATTTAAGGAAGTTAAAAGGTTATTTACCTAGGAGCTAGTACTTAAGATCTATTAACTAGGTCTAGAAACGGTTATAAAAACAAATATATTAGACTTTATACTAGGGGCATGCTTCCTATAGAAATATTAGGACGGATAGCACCCAGTAGCATACTACAGTTAAAAGATAACACCACTAGAGTTAAACTATGATATCTACAACAAGGAGTTATTAGGTATAGTTACAGCACTTAAGAAATAGAGAGCATTCTTATAAGGTATAGAGAAACCATTTATAGTTAAGACGGACTATAAGAACCTTATAGGATTCCTAATAATAAAGGAACTTAACTAAAGATAGGTTAGATGGGTAGAAATACTTATAAAATACTATTTTAAAATTTAGTATACCAAGGGTACAGATAATGCATAAGTAGACGCGCTAAGTAAAAAGGCTAAACTATAAAATAACAAAAAGCTATTAGGAGCTTTATTACAAAAGAATTAAGACGGATTAATTAGGTATAATTATCTAAAGATTATAGCAACTAAGGAAAGTTAGATCTATAAGTTACTAGAGAGTAATTAGATATAGAAAATCTAAAAAGCATAGGCAGAGAATCCAGACTTAGAGTAATACAAAAATAGAGAAATAACGTATATACCTAAGTCTATCACAGAAGAATTTATTAAGGAATTCCACAAGGAAATAACACAAGGACACAACGGAGCTATAGGCTTAGTATTAAGACTTTAAAAGGAGTATATTATTTAAGAAATCTAGGGACTAGTAAAACAAGTTATAAAGAAATATCTAGATTGCTAAAGGAATAAACCAACAAGGTATAAGCTGTATAGAGGGCTATAACCTATCAAAACACTAGGAAGACCATAGGAAGTTATATTATAGGACTTTATTATTAAGTTACTAAAGTTAAGAGATCCTATTACAGGACAAGATTATAACGCAATTTTAGTAATAGTAGATAAGCTAACAAAGTAGGGATACTTTATAGCATGCACTAAAGAGATATTAGTAGAAGATATTGCTAGAATCTATATAAAAGAAGTATTTATAAGACACAGAGCACTAGATAAGATTATATTAGACAGAGATCTAAGATTTATAGTAGCATTTTAGGAAGTATTTCTGGCAGAATAAGGAGTTTGCGTAGTAATATCTATAGTATATTATCCGCAGACGGATAGACAAACGGAAAGACTAAACTAGACACTAGAGTAGTATTTAAGGCATTATATTAATTACGCATAGAATAATTGGGTATTATTATTACCAATTACACAGTTTGCATACAATATAACACTATAAGAAGGAATGGGGATATTACTATTTAAGGCGAATTACGGATATAAACCAAGAATATCATTATCACTACGTTAAGTAAAAAAGACAAGTAGCACAGCTAAGCAAAGAATGGAGACATTAATAAATCTTTATATAGACCTTAAAGAAACAGCTAAACTAGTACAAGAACAAATAAAAAGGTACTATAATACTAAAAGATCTAAGGGACCAGATCTTAAGAAGGGAGATAAAGTATAGCTACTATATAAAAACTTCAAGAGTTAATAACTAAGTAAGAAGTTAGACTATATTAGACTAGGACCTTTTAAAATTAAGTAAAGAATTTTATTAGTTATATATAAGTTAAACCTACTAGCCAAAATAAAAATCTACCCTATATAATATATCGCAATGCTAGAGCTAGCACACGGGAATATTAAGCCACTAGTCTATAAGGTAGATATATATAGAGAATAAAAGGAAGACAAATAGCAAGTTTTAAAGATTATTAGTTATAAGGATGTAGATAACAAAACGTAGTATAAAGTAAAGTAGATAGGCTATAGTAAGACTACCTAAAAACCACTAAGCAACCTAAGGAACGCTATAGAAAAGGTATAGGAGTATTAGAAGAGAGTAGGTTAGGCAATATTAATAAGAAAGGATTGCTAAAAAATAAGTTACCTAAGGGGGACCTAAGAGGGGCAATTGCCAAGCTACTTAGAGTTATTTCCCTTGCAGGAGGAGAGCTAGTCCTTTTATTACCTAACTTATTAAGACCTTGTTAAATAAGTTTCCACTCCTTAGAATAGACCTTCTTACACACTTTTTTAAGATAAAGAAGATGGGCAGAGGCCAATAGATAGGCTTTAAGGGCACGCTATTAAGTAGCTATAGCCTCCTACTCTACTTTCTGCGAATAATGGAGCTTATCTAAGGCGCTTAAGAGCTTACTGTTAAGTTTTATAGCGGTAGATTAAACATAAGACCCTATAATAAGTTACTTAGGGAACTTAAAGACTGTTAAGAGTTATAGAACGCGTATACTTAGCGTTAGAAACAAAGCGAATATTATAGGATAATTAAACATTTGCTTTGGTACACTCTAAGCAAGAAGAGGGTTGTTAAGATGAGGGACTCGCTATCACAATATACACTAACCCCACTTTTGCATAACGAGAATATAGAGACGACATTATCTCACCAAGTAATAGTATAGCAGCCATAGTACAAGCATAACGTTGCGCTTATAAAGAAGAAGAAGCTTTAGGTATAATAAGTAAAAATATTAACTAGACTAATTAAACGGATATTATACCTTTAATAGACGACTTAAAGATGTTAGGAATCTTTAAGGATAAAAATTAAGAGAAGGGAGATAGTATTACGGACGCTTTAAGTATAATATTATAACTACTTAGGAAAGAGTTACAATAAGCTAGTTAGTTAATACAGGCACGGTCTAAAATAGATCTAGTGGAACTATATAATAAGGAATAATAAGCGAGTCACATAACGTTATACACAGTGTACGAAGTATACGTAGTGTATGTCTATATATAATACGTATAACACGTACCTTATGTATAAGAGAGGATTTCTTAGGAGTATAGTTGTGTATTTAAAGGACCTCAGTCCCTACCATAGATAGTTCTCTCTTTGTAGTAAATCTTATAATATAATTGGAGTTAATCTGTTAGGCAACCACTCCACCAGTTATTATTATGTTGTTAATTTATTCTTACCTATATACCCAGCCCAATAATAGGACCCACCGTAGTTACTGCTATAAGGTTCCGTTACAATAACACATCCTCCTTCCTACTAGCTAAATATTATTAATTAAGCTTTGCCAAAGCTCTATAACTCTAGCCGTTATAAGAAACAATCTAGCAGTAGATTCTATCTTAAAAGCTTATAAAACAACTAGCTGCTTTATAGGATCTAGGTTACTAAACTCATAGATAAACTCTGCGGAGGCCTTCTCTTAAGGAGACTTCTGGGCAATTAACTCTCTTATAGCCCTTATTTCTCTTATTACCTTTTCTACCGTCTCCTCTAATACCTCTGTAACTTATTATTTTCCTTACTAGCGCTTTACCTTAGATTTAGTGGCTCTGATAGCTTACTTAATAGCCTATTTCCGCATAGCTAGTAAAGAAAGTTAACTTGGCATTAAAGAAGATCTAGAAGGACTAGGATACTTAGCTAGAGGTAAGCTTAATTAACTGCCTTTAATAGAGCTTTAAGCTAACTCTAACTTAAAGGCCTTATTAACTTCCTCCTTAGTCTCCTTAGCCTCCTCCTTATCTTCCTTATCTACTAAACCTAATACCTATAAGGCCGCCGCTAAGAGAAGTTCGGGGTCTATAGAGCTCTTAATTACTTTATTAATTAACTTTATATAACAGCCTGTTGCTAGGACTCTGTTAAATAGCTCCTATATTAGATCTAGGAAGGCAGGTGGTATATTATAAAACTTCTTAGCGGCAGGATTGGCCTTAAAGTAGGCCTCTATAACTTTCTTACTGGTAATAGGTACGCCTTTATCTTTGTCTTACCCCCAGCTAGAGAGGCCACAGAGCTCCTTCTTATAGTTATTATGCTTACTCTTAATTTATTTAAGGGTAATAGGCTACTGGGTAATAATAAGCGTATAGTTAAAAGCAATTTTCCAGCCGTTAGATTTGTAAGAGCTATCTGCGCGAAATCCTTTCTTAACAGCTTTAATGAGGCCCTTTAACATTGCCTCCTCCATCTCGCCTGTCCATCTTATACGCGTGTTCCTGTGCCCTGTGAGCGTTGCGGGCGTTGCTGTAGCTCTACTACGGCTCCTGCGGGAGGTGAGCGAAGGTATAGAAAGCGTTGATTGCAAAGAGGGCGTTGGCCGAGGAGGAGGCTTTATTACTACACCAAAGTAGGGAGTCGCGATAGAGGCCTGGTGGCAGAGAGGGGCTCACTCGAATCGCTCACCGACGGATTGTGCGAAGCCAAATCTGGAGCCTCATATGGAGGCTTACCGAACGATCGACTCATTTACAGATTCAAATAAGCCAGTGCAGTAGCCGCCACTAATTACAAAACGGGTGACACTAAAAGGCGCACGGATTGAAGAAATATGATATGGAGCTGATTTGCAACCGAACGACCCCTTACATCTCTATCTACACCGGAGGAACATCAAAATCGTGATTCGACCCGTACGGCCCGGCGGAGGTTCCTTTCCGTCTTATCGTGTCCGCAAGGCCTCGTTGAGAGTGAGGATCACGTTCATTACTGGTACAGCAATGTTGTGTTGTGGCTAAAGGTCGCCTTTAAAGACATCGTCCTCGACGCCGCCAGAATAGCAGAGTTTTCACAGGCTTGGCAACGACTTCGGCAATCACCATAGACAACATCAACAAAACAGAGGAATCGTCTTAAAAACCACCCGACATCTTCCCACCTGGACAACCAACCAGACTATAGAATCAACGTTTTGACAAAAAAGGTTAGCGATATCTACTCTTCTATATACCCCGTACGCGAATATAAAGACTAAACTGTCTATAGATATGCTTATAAGAGGGCGGGCGCTAGAACGGACATTGGAACGGGCGTGTAACGGGACCGTCCCGTTACAGCAAGGACGTCTCGGTGAAACACTCGACGATAGTGGAATTCTATCGAAGCCTCTCGAAGCACGTGCACGCACTACGGCTACCCCTATATCTTGACCACGTCGACCCAAATCTGTTCTGTTCCTTGTCCGAACGTCTTATTACTTACAAGGTCTACATAGTTTAGCTCTTAATGGAATCTTATTTCCTTAAAGCTGCCTCGAAGCACCTTGCCCCCTTATAGGGCGCTGGAAGTTAAGAAGAAGCTATATAAGCTTTAAGAGAGATAAACTTGCTTATTCTAGACTATATAAAAGAGATACCGTTAGATTAAGAATAAGATTATCTGTATTTATATAGTAGAAAGCATTTTAATTACCCAAGCCATTATAGAGTTAAAAGCTTATCAGTCTTAAGGTGGATTCTGTTTATAGGAGGTGGATTTGGTATTACCCTAAAACATGTTCATACAAAAACAACAATCCTCATCAGTCATTAATCCTCCAACCACGCCCCCAATGCATCCCCTTCACCAATGTGTCTCACGGCCCGCCCTTAATCATCTCTTTCTTATAAAACAAGAACACCATCCCAATCCGAACTAACAAATCGGCTAAATATCCAGCTCACTCTCCAACAGCTTGTCGACAACACTATCTTCTCCCCCCAACTCCGTCTTCTCCATCACCGTACTCAATTCTTCATCCTCCTCGCTTCCCCCCAACGGCATCACCGTCCCCTCCGCCTGCGCCTCACCAAGCATCGTCTCCTCTGCTTCTTCCTCCCCATTCCCAATCACAGTCTCATCTCCTACCGTCTGAATGACGACCTCGACGTCCCCGAGGCGCTTGGTGAGAGTGACCTCAAGTTTTGAGAGAACGTTGCGAGATGTAGCATCTGGTGCTAGTTTGGTTTCAAGAGCTTCAGTTACAAGCGCATGGAGAGTTTGAAGAGGCTCTTGGTTGGGGGGCTGAGGGCTTGTGGATGAAGTGGGCGAGATGTGCACTTTAGCGAGGAGGGTAAGTAGGGGTTTGCGTTCATCTTCTGTGACTGTCGTTAGCATATATTTTACTCAATTTCCAAACCGCCAGGAATACAAGAATAAATGTAAAAATAAGGGGCCAGAGGGAGAAGGGAGATATGGAAAGGGGAAATACTTACTACTACATCCACTCGTCAAAACCCGTTCTAAGATCTCTGTCGCAAGGAGGATATGAGGTTCTCCCGCCTCAATACTGGCTTTATGGGAACTTGAGCCAGCATCAATTGCTAGCTCCCCACCAACGACCTTTCGTCCATCGGTCCACTCCCCAAACATCCCTGCCACAATGCTCCACCCTACCATCTCTTCCTCTTCCTCCAGCTCCTCTCGCATGAGAACTAGCTTACTCATCACACCAACCGCAATCTGCGCCATCAAGGTCGCATGAGAGAGTCCACTGTGGCAGAAAACGGGCAGGAAATAGCTCAGAGCTTGACGAAGAGCTGGGTTAGGTGCCGTTGCAGGGTTGAAGTATGCAAGGGTGAGCGCCTTTAGAAGATCCTGAGCGGAGGTGGCTGGGAGGAGGGAAAGGAGGAGCAACTTGCTAGTGGCAACGCAGGCTGTTACTGGGAGAGAAGGAGATGGGGAGGATAGAGCACGGAGAAATGTTTTGGTTAAGGGTTTCAATAGAGGATTGACAGCCTGTGCAGGGATTTCGGTGGAAGAGGTATCGACTCCTGTGGAGGCAAGTTGTGGTGGCGGTGGTGCTATGAGAGAAGGATGTGTTATTAGAATGTCGGTGATTATTTGAATTGAGATGGTTTGGAGAGCTTCGTGGCCTTTGGTGAAGCAATGGAGGAAGAGAGTAAGATTTTCTGAAGCGAGATTCTAACAGAAGAAGCATTAGTATGAAGCAATAAACCTGGATTTGGATATGGCAAGTATAGAAAGCACAGGAACATACCTTGCTAAGGAGACAGCACAACCCTAAGCATAGCAATCCCCGCTCTCGAATTGGCGCTTCCTGGCTTCGTACAGCTGGAACGACCAGGTTGTTCAACATGGTTACCAATACGCTGTTTTGTTCAAGGTCGCATTGCACGTGCTGAAGCATGCACTGCGCAATGTGCAAGCATTTCATATTGACCATGATCTCGCGGATCGCTTTATCCTCATCAATCTCGGAGTTCCGTTCACCGTCATTCTTTTCTTTCTTCTGCGTCTTTTTGGCCTTTATAGGTGTGACATCTTCACTAAGCTCAGAGCGGGCAGAATGGAAGCTTTCATCCTCATCTTGTTGCGAAGCATCCTCGCCCATAATTGTGTCGTGGACTTCGGCAACGGCTTCCAGCACAATGCCGCAGAACTCACGCTCCCCAGCTGCATTGCCACCACAGACCGTTCGCAGGACTTCGACAACGAGTTTTGTACATTCTTCAGGAAGTTCGGGGAGCGCGAGCGCTTCTCGCATAATAGAGAACATCTGTCTGCGGCCGACTTCATCGGCGTAGTCTAGAGTCAATGCAATATGCAGCAACTGCTCAACACAAAATTCCTGTTGGACAGTATCTCCCTCGGCCTCCGCATCGTCTTGCTCTTGTATTGCAACTTTACGGACGTCTTCAATGAGGACGTTGAGATGCTTCTGTACAAAGAACGAGAATTTTGTCACTTCGGGCATCTTGTCCTCGACCATTCCCTGCAGCTTGCTGTCGCCTGCCAACCGGCAATAATCGTTGAATGTGCGCGCTACAAAAACGCTTTCAGGGGTTAGGCCGTTCCAGAAATCATCGTCAAATGTTATATATCCGCGGTAATCTGGACGCCCGTCCCAGAATTCTTTGATGGCTTCGAAAGCAATACCACCCTCGACGCCTGAGTTGACAACATCGATACGCTCAAGAAGCTCAAGAAGTGCATCGAAGCTGGGCTTGGAGACTTGCCCTGGAGGCGCATTACCTTCTTCTGGTTGCTGCGAGCCAGCACAATCTTCAATCCAGCGTTCACGAAAGAGGCGCGCAGTAGCTTTCCGCACATTTTCGTCGCGATCTCTTAGACCCCATCGGAGAAGCTTCTCTCTATGTGTAAGAGATAGGTGGCGGAAATCGCCTAGGGCTGGGAGGAGTCGCGAGTATAGAGCTCTTCGGGTCGCGCCGTCAAAATCTCTAGCTCTCTCGAGGAGGTAAGGGAGAGTTACTGGTGTGAAAGGAAGATTCAGGAGCAAAGAGCGGCGGACTTCTGCGCTAGGGTCGTTCTGAAGAACATCGAGGAGTTTTTCAAGGATGCCGCCAGCAACACCGCCGTCACTGTCTTCATCTTCTTCGCCTTCTGCTCCTTCATCTGCAAGTCTGCCCAAGCCAAGCACAGCCTGCACTCGCACCACTGCTTCCTTGTCCCTAAGACGTTTTAGTAATCCGAGACGTATTAGTTGGAATAGCTCATCATCAATGGAATCGAGAGTATTAACGATATGAGCGATAATCTGTGTAGATCGGAATCGCACGGTCTTGTCTTTTGCAGTGAGTAATGGGAGAACAAGAGATAGGATGTGGGACGTGAGGCGACTGCTTGGGGTCTCAGGAAATGCATCGGCCGTGTCTGCATCTTCTGGTAGCGCTATAGCATTATCTACACGGTATTAGCCCAAACGTTTAACCAACCCTGCATCTTGCGGTAGGTGAGATTAGAGCTTGTTCATACCCTTCTCACTTGCATGTTTAAGGAATAATCCTAGAAACCGCACTATCCTGTCCCCAACCGGCTCGCTCTTTTTGACCGCGAGAACTCTGATTATACACCTTCCAAACTCCTCATTGAACTCTGGCTCTCCAAAATCCTCGTATTTCTGCTGCTTCCGCGGCTTCGTTGGTTCATAACAACACGCTTCTTGGACCTTGCGAAGGTTGATTACGAGTTTTCGCTGGGTGGCAGTGCTTCTCTGAGCGTCTCCAAAAATGCTGCATATCTGGGTACGTAGAGAGGTGGTCGGTCCTTCATCCGGTATCTCGACGGCGAACGCGGAGGTGCGTGTTGATGCCGATGCGCGCGATTTAAGAGTTTGGGTGGATGATTTGCGCGAAATCGCGGAGGCAGACGACCTCGCGGATCGAGCTGACGCCCGGCCTGGCATTTTGATATTTCTTTTCTGTTTAGTTGTGGGATTCCAAGTGTTGGTTCTGTAACTGCGGAGTTATGGTCTGTTTACAAATTGCATGTAAACAATTCGGTATTTAGGGATTTTCCATCCCCGCGATGCCAAGACATTGAATTGCGCCATTTCAAATCTCGAACGTCGGACCTCGGGCGTTTCTCCAGACTTTTTCGGGGTACATCATGTTCAGGACGGGTATGCGGCGGCTCGCCGCAACTGCCTGGCGGGCTACTGAGAGCCTTTCAAAAATTGAGGCAGGGTATCAACATGGCATTGAAGTCTCTAAAGCCCAGGGAATCGCGAAGCGGGGACTCGTTGACGGTAGGGGGTATTCGATGTGTTCTGTCACTCCAATTGGCTAACAAGGCTGTGCACAGCAATTGGAAAAACTCTAATGATTCGATTGAACAAGCTCTCCGAAGAAACCGGCTGCGAGGTCCTAGGAAAAGCCGAATTCCAGAATCCCGGAGGATCCGTCAAGGACCGCGCCGCTCTCTATGTGGTTGAAAATGCTGAAAAGCTAGGCCTTCTCAAGCCGGGTGGCACCGTTATTGAGGGTACAGCTGGAAATACTGGTATTGGACTCGCTCATGTCTGTCGTTCGAAAGGATACAAGCTGGTTATCTACATGCCGAATACACAATCACAAGGGAAGATCGATCTGTTAAGGCTTCTTGGCGCTGAAGTGTATCCTGTACCCGCTGTAGCATTCGAGAACCCACAGAACTACAACCACCAAGCGAAGCGGCATGCTGAGAATATGGACAACGCCGTATGGACGAACCAATTCGATAACGTCGCTAACCGACAGGCACATGTCGAGACCACTGGGCCTGAAATATGGTATCAAACCGGTGGGAAGATCGACGCATTTACATGTGCTACAGGCACAGGAGGGTCACTGGCGGGCGTAACAAGATACTTAAAGACTAAATCAGATGGAAGAGTCAAATCATTCCTGGCAGATCCGCCAGGATCTGTGCTTCATTCATACATCACGAGCGGGGGCAAGCTTGTAGAAAGGACTGGCTCATCAATTACCGAAGGCATTGGACAAGGGCGTGTCACGGACAATCTCAAGCCAGACATTGATCTCCTCGACGGAGCCTTACATATCAGCGACGAAAAGACCATCGAGATGGTTTACAGGTGCCTTGATGAGGAGGGCTTATATCTTGGCGCAAGCTCATGCTTAAATGTTGTTGCCGCAAAGGAGGTTGCCGAAAAGCTAGGAAAGGGCCACACGGTAGTAACGCTTCTTTGCGATGGCGCATACCGGTATGCGGATAGGCTATTCTCTAGGAGGTGGTTGGCTGAGAAGAAGCTTCTCGGAGCAATACCGAAGCATCTGGAGAAATATATTGTGTTACCATAACGCTAAGGAAGTTAATCAAAGTAACACTTCAAAAGCTGCTTCTGCCTAAATTTTAATATACACAAAGCTAAACAGCCTAGTTTGCCAGAGCGTCAGAGCACAAAGATATATAATAAGGTCCTCTCGCTCACTGAATTTTCTACGCTTCTGATCCCCTCTGCTCACACATCTGTGGTATCGTACTCAAAAAAGTTTACCCCAGCAAAATCCTGAGATCTCAAATCTTTCTGCTAAAAGTTAACGTCTAGTTGTCCCGTACCAAAGTCTTTTGAGTTGTACAAACCTCAGGGCATAGAAGTCCTAATCCATCTCTCAACATTTCGTGCTCAATACTTCCTAGTTATGTAATCTCCATTCCACCAATCTCCTCTCCTCTCATTCAATATCGCAATAGGGAGGGCTTGCAACATATTGACGCTAGTAATTGACAAGCCACCACCCTTCAAAATCAAGCTTAGTAAGCGATCAAACAATGCAAACGGGTGGCTCTTGGCAATATATCGCGTATCAAACTTCATAGAAGCTTTTGTAACTACGCGTACATACACCCCAAAATAAACCACCAAATCGCCTCTATATACATCCTCTATAATGCGCATCGATGGGGCCGATATAGGCGACGCCTTCATAAACTTCCTAGACACCCATATGTCAAGCGCCTACCGTATAAGTCCTTTAAGTTTGATCTTGAAAAAATGGATAATAACCGCATTTAGTTAAAATTTAGGTAAGCCTCTACTACCTCTACTAAGCCACCTACTTACTGCCTATATAGGTTCTCAAAATATGAGATCAAGCAGCTTGCAGAGCTTCTGGGCCTCTACCTTATTATTTACCGCGCCCGCTACTGTATTAATCCCGTTACTGCCCTCTGCGTAGTCCTCTACCGCCTTACCTTTCCTACACGCCTATGCGCCATAGAGGAAGAATTTGGGCGATCGCGTACTTAGATCTCTATTGTTTTTAATAATACAATTGCCTTCCTAGTAGAGCGCTTCCGCAGCAATATATAATAGCACCATATACTTACTTATAAACGTATTTAACAATACGCTCAAGCGCTTACACCTTATACGGCAGGGGAGGAAGTAATTTGGGGCTTCCTTAACAGAACATTTTAAGGCTTCTATAGACCCGATCAAAATCAGCAAATGTTCTATTCTGGCCATAAGCACTAATACGGCTTTAAGTACCAGGCTATTGTAGCCGCCGATGGTATATACGTGGCCTTATACGGGCCATTTAAGGGTAAGGTTAACGATTTCCTTATAGTTACCGACTCGGGCGTAGAAGGAAAACTTAATAAGGTAAGTTCTAGCCAAAATTATATAGAAAGATTGTATATAATGCGCGGCATCGCGCATATGGGTAAGTAGTTGATTTTTAGTGTAAAATTAATGAAATATCCACATGCGCAATACTGCGTATTTTATTAAAACTAATATATGGTTTTCTAGATCTTTAAGGGCTGACATCCTTATTTTTTATATGGAGATCAAGCCTATAAATTACTTACTTATACCTTTAGGCCTTACTTAGGTGGCTCCTTAATTGCTAGTAATCAGCAATACATAAATAAGCAACTCTTTTGTATACAAATGTTGGTAGAGCACCTATTTGGGTTAACCTATAATCTCTAGTCGTCAAACGCCTATAAAGCTGGCTTAAAGTAAGGCCTCCAGCCTGTCGCAGCTCTATTTAAGGTTGTAATCTTACTTACCAATTGCTATACGTATATGAGGAAACGTATAGTAGTAAATAGTTGGTATCAGATTGCTCCACTAACAATTAAGGAGTATCTTAAGCTGCCCAATAAGAATTAGATTTTCTTAATATTTAACCTTTTTTTCTACTATATCTATTTTTTCTTATTCTAACTGTTAGAGCTGCTTAATATATACCTAATATATATATTCTAAATGTAGCATAAATTATAGATTACTTTTGGTTAATATTTGACGTTAATTGGATTTTTGCAATAGGCAAAAATCGACTCTATGGTCGCATGCGACTATAATCGCTTATAAAATGTATACAGAGGGAGCTCTTGTCTCTTAATTTAACTTAAATATATAAGTAACTATCTTTTGTATAAAATAACCACCAGAATTAAAGCTTTTACTATAAGGAGCAGAAAGAATTAAAAAGCAAGTCCCTAAGTTACAATCTGTCAAATACCTCCTCCACTATAATACTTCCTAAAAAGTCACCAACGCTACGGTTATATATAGTCTAAATTTAACCCATAGAGTTTAATACCAATACTCTTAAAGCCCTAAACTCGCGGTAGCAAAAGAGGCAGTAGAAGGACTCCGTTTAATACTTTACAAAGGCAGATCTTGTATTAGCGGTAGAGATAAGCGTATAGGAAAGACAGGAGCCTTCCTTACTTGCTTAAGCAACTCCTCTACTATGCCAAGCAGTCAATCCTGGCGTTCCTCTATTATTTTTAGCCTTTTCTATAGAGGCTCCGAGCTCTCTCTGCCCCTACTACTATCGCTACCGCTAGGTCCTAAGAGGGAGGCTATATAGGTAGAGAATACCTTACTAGCCTTAATACTCGCAATTACCTCTACATCTTTGAATTTACCGCGCCTCTAGCGCCAAGGCTTTTTGCGTATAGGTACAGGCTCACTAACTGCACAAAGGGAGTCTACCGGCCACTCTTATAACTCAGGAAGACTCTTAGTAAGGCCTACATCTACTACTCACTTCCTACTAAAGCTCTAGCGAAGTAGGTCACGTTAGGCAACAGAAAGGGAGTGCTTCTTCTTCAGCGCATTTATAGCGGCTTAATATGCGGCAGCTCTCTCATTATAGCCATCAACAATTGCAATCCACTAATCCATTGCAATTGCCCAATTATTACTCCGTATTTTGGTTCCTGATCCTGCTTTATAAAGCTAGGCGCGTCGGGTAGCCTCCATAGCCTTTATATTTAACGTGGCAGATTGGTAAGAGTAACTGCAACCTATTTAGGCAGACAATTGGCCAACTACTATAGTAAAGAACTTTATCTGGCCTTCGCTATATTAATCTAATCGCAAGATACAAATTTAGATAAAAATAACCTTTTCCTGCTTACTTAAAGGCTTACCCCTAGGTGCAATAAAAGCTCGAGCTCCTGCCTCTAAGTTAAAGCTTGCTTAAGAGCCTTAAGTATTTTAGCTTCCTGCACCTAGGGGGGGTAAAGAAGGAGGTGCCATTATTAAAGTCCTTAATTGCGACCATAAGAGCACTATAGACTATCGATTTTAGCAGGGGTATGCGTCTACATTAATAACTGTAGGGTCTGTCATAGTGTCGCTTACAATATTAACTGATTTACTCTCTTAGGGGGTAGTAAGAAGAACTCCGCTAAGAGGTATTACTTAATTGCAGGTATACTAGGGCCTACTATAGGTGTAATAGGAGCTTCGGTAAAGGTTATATAGCTTATAGGTGTATTAAAAACGGTATCTATAGAAGGAATAAGTTATAGGGGTGATCTAGGGGAGGATTAGGTAACTAGTGGCTTAAAAAAAAGGTTAATAGATCCAGTAAAGGTAAAGTTAGAATCCTCCTTGCAATTATCCTTTCCTATCTCGCAGTCAGAACTTTCTAAATTAGTATATACTAACTCAGAGTTGTTTTCTAAGCTTAGATAATTTTAAGGAGGCGTACTTTCTAGCTCACTACTATTTCTGCGAAGGACAAAGGGGAAGGTAGGAAACTGGGCAAGGAAGTTAACTCGTAAGATCCTATTAATAAGGAGAAGAATATTGTAATTTATCTACCCCAGGATCTAATTAAACACCTATTGGCTAACCCAGAAGAAGAGGTATTAAAAATGGGTGGTAGCTTCCAAGTTATCAATCGTAAGGTTAATACACCCGTTCAGTAGGGGGAGGATTCGGTAAGGGAGACTTTGGTATAGAGTAATCGCCTAAGGAAATCGCGATCTCTTCCTCCTTAGTACTCAAATCAATATACTCAACGCTACCGCCTCCAAATAAGCTCTCCCCTAAAGTCTCTAGCGGAGGAGACTAATATTCACTATATAGGCTGCCAATCAAAGAGTCCTTCTCAGTAAGATCAATGAAGAAGTGCGCAGGGGTAGGCACATGCGCGGGCGCATGCGTTGGCTCGTCAATCGGTGGAGAAGTTACGACTTCTGTAGGTGACCCAGGGGCTTTAAGATCTGGGTTATATGCAAGGATTGTATCAATCAAAGTAAACAACTAAGTAGGAAGTTGCCAATCAGGGTATACAAGAGGCTCGTAAGGAATCTGAGAAGAAGGCATATTAATAAGGAATAAAATAGAGGGTATATTCGACTTATATATACGTGACTACCTCCCCCTAAATCTCCTCTCAATGCGATCGTAACACCTGGCCTTTAGCTCTACCTTTTTACAATCACCAAGTACGAAGCCTTCTGACTTCCGCGAAGCCTCTATCACATCACCAAAGCCATCAGCAATATAGCCAACAAATATCATCACGATAGAAGGAGCCTTGAGAGGTCATGCCAAGGCGGGTGCATCGCGACGCGCACCACCTCCTTTTTCTTCTCATCGCTGTCCTCCGATTTCGCTCCTCATAGAGGTGTGATAGAATTTTAGGGCGACGCGATCGTAATCTAGGCTTAAATGGCTTCGTAGATGTAATTTAAGGGCAAGGACTTCGTGCGCGCAATTGTACGAGCTTTGGATGGGGTAAGTCGTATATACAAGCAGGTGGTGGTCGTTGGGGTGTAAGAGCTTCAAAAGCTTCAAAGTCACCAACGTCAAATCAAGAGCCTTACTCATCAAGATCTAACTACAAGCGGCCGTCAGACACGATATTAATCTTGGCAATATGGTGTCCGACGATCCTCAGATGTGACTCCTTAATTAGGACTAGATCGTGGCTATGCACGCCAAAATAGCGTCAATATCGAGTTATTTTCTGTTGCAAGCCCTCCCTAATGTCTGTTAAATATAAAGAACGCTACAACCTCGCGGAATTCCGCAAGCAAGCCTAGGAGGGTACTACCCGCAGGCCTCTACTTGACATGAACCCACTTGAAATCGAAGTTTGGTTCCTCCACTACGCCATCGATTTCTGGTACGTCGTGGGCGATGAGCGACGCGCCAAATCGTACTCACTGCATGACACCTACTACAGCGGGGCAAGCACGCGCGCAGAGCACTACGCGTACTACGAAGCCGAGGCCGACTACGCCGGCATCGTGTGTATGTGCTTCTGGGCCATGCGAAAATCGCTTTTTCTCCAAAGAAACTTCCGCTTAAGCACCATAAGCAACTACGATGCCAAAGCTGAAACGCGAAGTGAGGCTTCTCTGTTCGGCAGGATCGCTAACTTTCAGGCCACCCACGCAACAGTGCTCATGCCAGTTGAAGAGCTGATGGGAACATCGGGCAACGGTGACATGCTCCTTACGATCCCGTGGATGAACGCACTGAGACCTGAGTACTCCAACCTGTGGACGGATAAGATCCGCCACGCCATCACACTTCTCGTAGACTGCGACGCCGACGAGGACTCCGGGGACGCAGAAGTGTAGGATTCGTGTGCCGCCGAGATCGCATACGCTTTTGGCATGCGTGCAGTACAGAGGGTTCTTCTACGGCTTGTGCCGTTCAAGGCCTTACCCTGCTATACCGTGGATGACGACGATAATGAGGAGATCGAGGTGAGGACGCGACCGCACTGGTTCTTTGAGCTATTTATGAACAATGCCGTCACTTACGCGGTGGACGCCTTGATGAACGATGGAGAGCTGGGGTGTTTATTACTTGCGGACCCTGTCTGCCTTACAAAGAAGGCAGCAGAGGTGGTCGTAGGGAATCCCAATACGCTAAATGATATTCGGTCAGACTTGGAGGTTGTGCTAACGAAAATTGAGCAGCTTCATTGGTATGGAGTTGATAGCAAAGGAAATAAAGCGAACGCCCTTGAAAAGACGAGCTCTTGAGCTCTACATTTCACAATAAACAACTCATGGTTCACGACTTATACATGCTTCCGATGGAAAACATTTGGTATTGAAGATACTACAAGGTGATGTGTAAAATGATTACTGGGTTTACCAGGCTTTTTTGGACAGGTGTGCTTAGATTTTACAAGGCTTTGTCTAATGCTTCTTCTTGGAATTGAGGGAAATTAGCGGCTATTCACCTTCATGTATGAGGTTGGGAAGTTCTCTTTATAATCAGCACTGTGCTCACTAAGGAACGAAGAAAGGTTTTCACAAATTACTTTTGTCTAGTAAATTATATGAAGTGGGAAAATAAAGATCATATAGTTCAAAAGACTGAGTGAAAATTTCGCTGTGTGAGAATATTGCGGCCACCGGTAATTAATGATGTTATCAAAACGGTGTTCGAATGAGAGAGAAGCGGACCAGATATTAGAATGGTGAAAATTTCACATATGACCAAATTATTTCCAGAGACGGTCCAATGTCTCATTGACTCTATGTTCCGCCTCTTCAGCACATCATCAGGGACTTTAACATTGTTGGAAAGTGGAGCATTCTGTCAACATCTGAATCAACGGTCCGATTTGCGGTACTAGTTGATTGATTGGTCTAAGGGGTTCGGCTGGGCGACCTTATGGGGGGAAATCTATTTCCGCGCGGTTAATGGCTTCGTATGTGTGGCGCAGCAATTCGTCAAGCCAACCGTGCCACAACCTTTCACTTACAAAGATATTGGAACAGAACGGAGCGACTCGTTTTATCTATCTATAAACGGCCAGACCTCTATCCACCGTCTTTTTTCATTATCCGTCACCGAGTGGCGACTTAAGAAATCCTCGCGGCATCGTTCTAAGCGCTCTTTCATAACTTCGTAGTTGTTATGATTGACCCAGCCATCCCATCCCCAATACGCGCCAACTTGACCAAGAAATTCGTCCATTAGCTCAACGCCTTTGCTCCACTTTGCCTCCTCTTCTCTTTGCCGATCTTTCTCTTCCACGGTAAAAGAAAGTGGGCAGGGGACGGACAGTCCAACGCATGTCAACCATTCCTCCTGCAGCCGCATGAGCATTCCTTGGACAATTGGTTCGCCATCGCTGAAGATGGAGCTAGATAAGCCTGTGATTCGGCCGGGGAGCGAATCCCGAAACCGCAATGCGCGAGTGATATCAGGGCATTCCTGGATTAGCTGGATCTCGTAGAGCTTATAGAGTGATTGGGCGGCTCGGAGTTTCTTTGCCTCGAGCTGTTCCTCCGGACTCAGGTTGTCAAAATTGTCGGGAAGATTAATCGATTGGAACCCGTCGGGGATCGGCCCTTCGAATTCGATGAGCGCTGGATGGCGAGCCTGAAGAAATAGCGGCGAGAGGTTCACGGCCTGCCAATCGATGATAGTAAAAGTCTCGGTTGGTTGGCTTGGATTAACGAAGATGTTGTCTCCGTGTAGGTCAGGATGCCAAAGGACGGGTTGAGAGAGCCTCCTGTCTTTCGGCAATAAGAACGGTGCAACTTTAATGTAATTTTGAAGCGTTTCTTTCTTAGATTCTTTGTTAGGCAGATACTGGCCTGGCCCATAGAAGAGACCCTGCTGACGGGGAAATTTCGAAAACCTCTGCAAACATGCAAGCTCGCGATGGGCTCGAGAAAGGATATAATCTTCAAGTGATAACCCTATTGAAGGTTCGATCAGATTCAACCCAGAGACGAGGGGAAGCGGCGCTTACAGGGACCTCGATCTACATCTACGGCATCTCTGCCATCATCGAAGAATGCCCGGTTCGTATTAGGTCCAACTGCAAAGACTGAATGAACTGTGTCGTCTATTTTCGAATCAAGATCAACGAGTTGGCTGGGCAGAACTTCCGGGAGATCCTTTGCATAATACAGGCTTCCGTACATTGGGAATCGAGTGGACACATACGCTTTCTCGAACCCGACGAGCTTTTTGACAATCTCAAATTTATCGAGGCCTGGGAGGTCATCCCAAATTTTGCCGAGCTCAATTCCGCGGCTCCGTTCCATGATAATGTATTCGGCTCCAACTGGGTTTTCAGTAGAGGAACTCCAGGTGTACACCTTTGGGGTTGGAATATTAAGGATATCCCGAACCTAAACAGCATGTTACGTTAAATAAAATAATTTGCATAGCAAATAGTCCTTACGTAGTCCATCGTCGCTACCTCACTGGCTGTAGTAAAGTGTGCGCGCCCAGCGTTTGGATTCGGAAGTTTTGCAATGACTTCCTTGCCATCGTCCATCGTAATTAGGAAAACTTTGCTGAAGTTTCCCTCTGGAAGCTTCTGCACTTGGATACAGGACTTTGATCTAGTCACCTGTGCCGCGATCCGGGTGGGTTCTGTTATGTCGAACTTAATATAGCGGCAAGAGAGTTGCTCCTTCTCATTCCAGACCCATCTTCCGGACGTGTAGCGATAAATACTCTCCTCGTCGCAGTCTTGAGAAGAAGACCCATAAAGTTCCGGCCTTAACTGGTCATTAACAAGTGTGACACATGATTGGGGTTTGGCGGATGTTACTGATGACGCGGGCACTCGTGAAACGCTGGAGGATTTCCGACGCTGAAACCACCTCATCTGCGTAAATAAGACTGTCAGGTGTTGCAGACGAGATTGGCAAGAAACAGCTGGTCGGAGGATGGATAAGGACATATGAAAGTCTTAGGGGTCATTCGGTTGCAAGTTCAGATCAGAATGAGGCTTCGGAATAGAGTTGATCTGGAGCTCCAATCTGATTCTGAGACTGTTCGGTTGAATTCCAGTTCAACCTGACTTTAGCCACAAATTTTTGATGTTCCTTTGACCGCCTAAAAAATAACGTATTAGCCACCCAGTCGAGCCAGCCACCCGGTCGAGCCACCCCAAAATATACCAAAATCTACCAACTTTAGTCTTTTATAACTCCACCCCTATTAAAGATATTTAAATAAAAATTTAAATATGGCTGCTTATATATAGAAGCATTCTATTTATAATATTTTTAAAAAAGTATTATATTTGTCGGAATATATGGACAGAAGTTACGTGGTTACGTGTCGTCGACGTGTCGTTGTTATGTCTTTGATTAGTCATCCTTATGGTGACGCATCCCGTAGAGCCACATACGCGTGTTAAATCGGGAAGGAACGCGTTCTTTCTGCTGGACTTTCAATTCAGATCTAATCTGACGCTTTTGCAGCCGAACGAGCCCTTCAGTGCAAAATTTTGTGAACTTTGGCGTGCAGGAGTTTAGGCAGAATCCCCACATCGCGTTAATTATCTCGTTTCCAGACTTTCATCCGAGGTATAACCGCGCACTAAACCGGTTTAGGCCAACCAGCAGCGGGAAAAGGAAATCTGCCGGTGAGGTGGAATATTTTGGGCTGTTGATGGAAAACGGTCGGCTTTGAGGCACTTATAACGACCAGGCATTCTTCTCGTCCTATCAACTTGGCACAGCACTTGACGCAGGATAGCCGGCAGATTATCCAGGATGTTTACTGCTAGTCTAGGTTTCCTACTATTTCTCGGCTAACGTAAGGTGCAGACGATCCTATGCCCAAACAGGAATACGCATCCGACCAGTGCTCACCATCAACCCCACATTTGATTCAGTTCTCTACAGAGCAGAGACTTGTAGAAATTGGAGAACACATCTTACGTTGAGGACTTTTTTAGAACCGAAGGAATAGAGAACATGGCAGTCGCAGTAGCACCCTCCTCCGTTCCCACTTCAACCGACTCGACTACATTAGATGAAGCAAGATCAGGAGCCAGCGCCTATCTACAATCTCGACTCTCGAATAAATCCACGTCATTAGGTGATCCATTTGAAATCCCCATAATCGACATCTCTCCCTCTTTTTCTCCTTCACTGTCCGATCGTCAAACTGTTGCAGAAAAAATCCGCTCCGCTTGCATCAGCAGTGGCTTCTTTTATATTACTTCTCACGGTATTCCACTCTCCACGTGCTCTGGAATTCTCCACGAAGCTGAGCGCTTTTTCAAGATACTACCTAAGGAGAAGAAAGAGTTGATGCACCTCCGTAACTCTAAACTGGGCTATGGCTGGGAGCCATCAGAATACACGAGTATTGCTGGGGATGTTGAGACTAAGGAGGGGTTTAACTGGGGCTACGAGGAAGGCTTAGATAAAACGGGGGGTGATGGTAAATATGTGAACCTGGATGGGACTACTTACAAGGGGAATTTTTGGCCGGAAGAGTCAGATCTGCCGGGATTTTATGCTGTTATAAGAGATTATTATAGTGAGGTACGCTCTGTAAACGACTTCTTTCATTCAAGCGAACCGTCGGACTCCCCCTTGATATTCTCTATAATATGAGATTAACCTATTCTAGGTCCTCCAACTTGCTCGTCACCTCTTCCGCCTTTTCGCCCTTTCCCTATCTCTTCCTGAAGACCACTTCGACCCCATGACAACCCACCCTGGTGGCATAGCGCGCCTGCTCTACTACCCGCCTGCCAGGAATCCTCGGCTCTTCGATCCCTCGGTCACCGAGGAGGAGATTGGCCTCGGTGCACATTCCGATTATGAGTGCTTTACGCTCCTCCTCTGCTCCTCCTCCCCTGGCCTGGAGATCCTCAGCCCTTCCGGTCGTTGGACGCCTGCCCCACCAGTGCCAGGCAGTTTCATTGTGAACGTCGCAGACTTTCTAATGCGTTGGACGAACGGAGTGTACAAATCAACCGTGCACCGCGTGGTCAATAGGAGCAAGGAGGAACGGTATAGCGTACCGTTCTTCTTCAGCATAAACTATGACCAAATAGTTGAGGTATGCAACGCAATTTTAAAATTCTAACAGAAGTGACAAGAGAGAGGGTGTGCTAATTTTGACGTAGACTCTGCCTAGTTGCATATCTGAGGATAACCCGTCTAAATATCCGCCAATAAGAGCGGGAGCGTACATTTTGGAACGGCTGAATACGACGACAAAAGATGGGAAGGGATATTATGGGAATTCAGCAGTGCATGAAAGTTAGACCGAGTAACAGAGACACTAATGCAAGGAAGATTTGAGATGAGCCATTAGGACACTGGAATGAAGTCGAAAATTGAATCTCTAGCATCCTGTTGTGGTCCTGGTATGAAAAGATGAACCGGGGGAAGAGAGTGGCAAGGTGGGTGTAGTGCCATGTGCGGCTGGCTGAAGAATCTCAATTCGACATAAGAAACCAGGAGAGGATTCTACAGCATAATTACTTATCTGTAGACTAGAACCAGCGGTGCTGTAAGACATAAACCACATAGACAAACTATACATCCAGCCTAATCTGGGTATACCATACTACCCAAAACAGTGTCTCTCGTGATTCTCCATACCCTTAACCTAAAAGCAAGCGCCTTCACAACACCTAGCATGATGCAACCGGTAAAATTAAGCTTAGACTCCACTCCGATATACCTGCGCTCCCCCATGCCGGATCTGCACTGTCTCCCTTCTCTGTAACACCACCAGCGCCCTATTAAGTGCTTGCTCCGTATACCCTCTGCCATCCACAAACTCTCTCTTCAGCGTTGCAAGACTCGTGCTCCATCCAATTGGCAGCCGCCTCCTCAGCTCCTCCTCAACCTTGTTAGCCTCATCCATCAGCTCCTTGCTACCTTGGCCCTCGCCTTGGGTCACTGCGTCCATAGTCGATGCAAGGAACAGACGGATTGCCTCGTCGACGTGGTCCTCAGTTGCAATGGGTGAGAGTGAGAGCTTGGCGAGCGATTCGGTGATACGGATGATGGCTTCGAGTTGGCGGACGGTAATGGGAATGGAGGAGCGAGCATTGGCGGATAATTCAGCTGCGTGGACTTGGCGACGGATACTGACGAAGTGGGAGGAGAGCTTTTCTGAGGCTTCTGGCGAGAGGCGAGGGGCACATTTCCTAATGGGAGTTAGCTCTAGATATGTGCAAAAGTGTAGTAAGAAAATAAAGCTTGGTAGTAGGGAGGTTGAAAGAGAAATTGTTGGGGACGTACTGTTTGCAGTAGGTAATATATCGCTTCATCTTCTCAACTGGAATTTCAGCTTGAACTTGCTCTTCAATACCACGCCCGCCCATGTGGATGCCCATAACGTGCTTGGCGATACGCTCGTCGCGGCCTCGTTCGTGCTCGTCTCGTACGATGAAAATCATATCGAAACGAGATAGGATAGTGGTCTGGAAATCAATATTCTCTCCAGGCGTCTTCAGATCGTCGTAACGACCAAAAATAGGATTAGCAGCAGCAAGCACTGAAGTTCGCGCATTGAGAATTGTGGTGATGCCTGCTTTTGCGATGGAAATTGTCTGTTGTTCCATAGCTTCATGGATAGCCACACGATCTTCGTCGCGCATTTTGTCGAACTCGTCGATGCATACAACGCCACCATCTGCAAGCACCATAGCACCACCTTCTAGGTAAAACTCGCGTGTGTTATGATCACGCTGCACAGATGCCGTCAAACCGGCTGCCGAGGAGCCCTTGCCAGATGTATAAATAGCAATCGGTGCTACTTTTTCGACAAATTTGAGGAGTTGTGATTTTGCGGTACCTGGATCACCGAGAAGGAGCACATTGATATCGCCACGGAGTTTCATGCCATCAGGAAGGATCTTCTTAGAACCTCCCATTAACAAGCACGCAATAGCCTTTTTGATATCTTTGTTTCCGTAGATTGAAGGGGCAATGCAGTTTGCAAAAACTTCATAGAGGTCCGGCCTCCTGCTCATTTCTAAAAATTCTTGTTCCTCCTCTTCCGAAAAGATTGCGTTGCCTTTCATGGTGTGGTCGACGTCGCTGTGGATGCCTACAGCGCGAAGATATGGGTTTCGAATCGCTACTGCTGACTTTTGTGCCTGTTTGGACCCTTTTGACTGATAAATGGAGAAAACGCCAGTGATAGTACATCGTGTACCGGGCACTACACGGTTCGCGAGGTATCGGTCTGCAGAGATCAATATATGCCGTGGTAGTTCACCCACTGGAACTTGGTCTGGTGCTTCCTGAAGCTTGAGGATTTGCTGATCGATGAACTGGCATTTCTCATGTACCACGAAATATGGATCCATCGGACATTTCTCTGTGCTTTCGCCCTCAGTCCTGATTCTGCTGCATGTTCGGGGTAGCGAAACACCAGAAAACCCCCCTGTCACGGGAATGTTCTCCTCGTGGCCACAATTTCTACATTTAATATGTAGTGCGGTGGCTTTGGAAGATAGTGTAGAGGCACCGATTATGATACCTGGAATTCGGACCAGATGAGACACATTCATCGCATTCAGATCGCGGATGGATATTTGAGAGGCGGAAGAGTGGAGAAGGAGTTGGTGCTCAGGGAGAGAGATCGTTTTCTGAGAAGGGTATACGATTCTTTGGGTGCATGTCTTCAATGCCGCTTCAAACTGCACATCAATGGTCAAATTATGATCATGGGGCGGGCTTTCAAGATACGTACAAGGGGTATTATCTCCGCTGGCTCACTTGTTAATCTATGCGCCAACTCTTCGTTGTAGGAGATGAGATGTGCAATGTCAATATCGCAGTAGTACTGCTTAACAAGAACATTTTCTCGTATCTGATCTCTGCAGGGAGGTCAGTAAACCTCATAAATGGGGTGGGAGCGGTATACCTGTAGACAAAAATGTTGTCGAGGTGAAACTCCATTACGAAATCAACGAGTGCCTGCTGAATCCGTGAGGGGGAGGCTGAATCCGGGGCATTGTCATCTCTCTGGCTGCCAAAGAGGCTAATAGAGTATGCTGATTGCCTGTCTACCGCCATAGTTTCGTATAATGGTCGAGAAAAGCTGTGGCGTTGGTGCCTTTGTTAATAGTGCTAATAGGGAGATGGGGTGCAATCGCGAAATCGGCGTTGGTTCAAAATCGCGTCAAAAACGTCGCGTCGAAGGTAGCGTCGCTTAGCGTGATTTTTCCACTTATGAAGTTTACCCGAATTTGAGAATGAACCCGTGACTGAGAGCTAAACTACATCAATCACTTGATGGACCTTTCATCCTATCTCATTTATGCCGTGACATCGTTAGATCTAGGAGACCTTACTAATGATCATACGCAGCTTGACCGTGTGACAAGAGTGAGAATCTGTGTCGTTATGGTAATTATCTTCGCTTACCCAGTGTCTGGATACTTTCAGCATTCGTAAAAACTCGGAATACGAACACCGCTTCCTTCCACAATTGATATTCAAGAAACTTAGCGCCAGGTTCATAACCCCATGCTTCCCTGCGCAGAAAATTGTTTTTTCCCTTCTGTTTTCTGAAGGGCACATTTTCACTTTCAAATATCAAACGGTATTAAATTCAAGTTGCATTTACCAGATCTAGTTTTCTCAGCTGCCTCAGATTATTCCCTTGTTTGGTGGTCCCGCTTAGTGTTATCGAAATCTCCATGAATATGTCATTTCTCTACCCTGACTGGATTCGCATTTATTGCGTCGATTGTTTTTGGGTGGATTTCGCCTTCTTGTCCTTTGCATTGTGACTGAAGATATGGGTCGGCTTGGCAGGCCTAGAATCCTATTTCTTGCCTTTTTGTAATGCTGCTGTGTCATCGAAACCCATGCATGATTAAGAACCAGCACACATTTTGAAATGAAAGATTCCTATTGGTGTTGGCCTTCGTTCCTGGAAAGCGGACTTGGCTCCTGGCGGATTATCTTGGCAAATGCGGGGGCTTGGCACTCACCAAGCCGGTCGCTCACCAAGCCCCTAACGCCGCCATCATCTGGCTTCTAATAGGAAGGTAATCTAGATCGCGCGACACTGGTTAGATCCGCTACACCTCCCAAAGACTCCAAGATACCGAATTTTTCTAGAGCGGCTATCAAGACTTGGGACTTCTCTAGGCCAGCTTGGTATGCCGAGGATCTCTTTCATGTTTGCATGAACTGCCTGTTAATTGGAAGGCTAGCAGGCTGGCTGTGGCGGCTGTAGTGTTGAATGGCGACAGCGGTGACATTCCGGCTCACTGCCAGTTCTACGAGGAGAATATAAGTTTACATCTTCCGCATTGATCTACCCTTGCACCACAGCCAGCCAAGTCCGTACGGGTAAGTTCACTACAAGCAGTTAAACCCAGTTGACAGCCTGACACTATGGCGGTCCTCCATCAATATGACTATCCTTTTGCTATCGGTACCATCTTTGCTTTCTTGGACGCTTGGAATATTGGTAAGATCCCTCCACCTACTTTCAGACGTTAGTATTGACACAGAGACCCAGGTGCTAATGATGTCGCAAATTCCTTTGCAACATCCGTATCCTCGCGGTCCCTCACAATGAAACAGGCCATGTTGATCGCCACATGCATGGAGTTTGCTGGTTCCATGGCTGTTGGTACTCGTGTGTCAGAAACTATTCGAACAAAAATCATCAGCACCAAACTGTTTGCCCAAGAACCCTCCGTCCTCATGTTGGGAATGGTTTGCGCTGTCATCGGATCTTCGCTCTATCTGACTGCTGCCACGAGGTTGGGTCTCCCAGTTAGTACAACACATAGCATTATGGGAGGTAGGTAGCATGAATCTCAGCTACCGGGTTCATTATTTAACATTTCCACAGGTATTATCGGTGTGGGAATTGCCTCCGTGGGTGCCCACGGTATTAACTGGGGCTAGAACGGAGTCTCCCAAGCCTTCGCTGCTTGGGCGATTGCCCCTGGTATTACCGGTGCTTTTGGTGCCATTATATTCCTTATCACCAAGTACGTCGCAAGAACCCGGTCAAAAAGGCATTTATTACCGTTCCGATCTACTTCGCCACCACCTCTGGCCTCCTTACCAGTAAGTCTAAGACCTGTTAGTTGCTACCACTATTGTTGTGACTAACGATTACACAGTGTTGATTGTATGGAAGGGTGCTTCCTCAAAAATTAAACTAGAAGACGGTGAAATCGCCGGTGTGATTGTCGGTGTTGCTGCTGGAGTTGCCCTCCTCGTCCGTGTCTTCTTTCTCCCATATCTCTACCGAAAGTTAGTCCTTGGTGACTGGCAGCTTCAATGGTGGCATATTCTCCAAGGCCCGCTGCTCCTCAGACTTGGCGAGATTCCTCCTCGCCCCGAAGGGGTATTGGACGTTTAGGACTATTACCGCGGACATCTGACGAAAGAGGAGCTTGAAGCAAAACAAGCTCAGGAGGGTAATTCTGACGACGTTGAGAAGCACCCTAACGTCTTGTCCTCGGCTGAGAAGAATTCATCCTCTTCCGACGTTGTCGCCTCAAACTCTCAAATGGCGCCCAGACTGGGGAATTCGCTTTGGTCAATGTACGCCGACCTCCACTGGGGCCCTGGTATACACCGGCTGTCATGTTCTACTGGGCCAAGAGAGCCGTCCTCGATGGTGTCGAGAAAGATGTTGTCAGTGCCCAGAGTAAGAGCAATATTCTTACTGGCAACCTCGAAGAAATGCATGCTCGCGCCGACCATTACGACAACAAGGCAGAGTATGCGTACTCGTTCCTGCAGATTATGACTGCAGTGACCGCGTCATTTACACATGGCGCTAACGATGTCTCAAAGTAATAACAGTCCTGAGCTCTTTTGATAGTGTTATTGGCCCATACGCGACGATCTATTTGATCTAGCACACGAACAAATTGAGTGACGAGTCCCTGTTCCCACCTGGACCCTGTAAGTATATACCTAGCGTATAGAATTGTAGGACAGCGTAGCTCATTTCCCAAATAGGGCATTTTGCGGTGGGACTATTGTTATTGGTCTGTGGACGTATGGATATAACATCATGAGGAACTTGAGTAACCGCATTACCCTCCACTCACCCTCCCGCAGTTTCTCCACGGAACTTGGTAGTACCATCACAGTTATCATGGATACTCGCCTGAGTATGAATACCTGCCCCCAACCCTCAACACCTATGCATTTTAAGTACGCTTACTAATGGTTGCATAGAGCTTCCAATATCCACCACCTAGTGTATTGCTGGTGCAACCGTCGGCGTCGGACTTTGCAATGGTGACTGGCGAACTATCAACTGGCGAATGGCTGCGTGGATTTACATGGACCGGATTATCACTCTTCCTGTTGCAGGCATTATCTCTGGCTGCCTCATGGGAATTGCCATCAATGCTCCTCAGTGGGGCAACTCTACGTAATTGAGGCATTGCTGCGTAGTGGAAGCGTAAGGTTATTCGAGATGGGTCATTTTAGCTTGCAGAACTTCACCCCAACGCATAATATCCCGCATAATAGCGAGAACTACACTTTCCTTGTATAGATATAAATGGTGAACTAGTATTTCCCCAAATGGTATATATTTGGGATGCTTTTTAAGTCTGTTCCTGAGAATTGGCTTTGTGAAGGAGAGCACGTGAGACCTAATACCGAAAGCCTTGGCGGCGAGGCCGTCAGCGGGCTAAGCTTTCGCGTTGCGTGTATGCGACTTCTGTCTTGACACCTTTCTACCCATTAAATCCATCAATTTAAATCTTGACGCTCTTCTCTTGCACCCCCTTGCCTATTAAATTCTGACCTTGAGCGATATGATACCGCGGTAGCCCTCGGAACCCTCGATGCTATCCCTATGCCTCCACCAGTCAGCTACTCCCCTTCTGCTGCTAGACCATGTCATCTCCCTCCCCCCGGAGATCTGTCGATAGCTTCGAATCGCTGCCTTCTCCGTCCTCACAGCGCAGCCAGTTCCCGTTTCCTCAACATGACTGGACACAGAGACCGAGTTCAACCGGCAGGTATCAGCCGCGCCGCGGGTCGACAGCGAGCTCGATCCATTCTGTTGGTGGAGTCCTGGATACGTCCTCTCAAGGCAGAATGGGATTGGTGAGGGAGTCTGGGCAAAATGGTATTTACATCATGCACGAGATACATAATATGCCGTACGAAGAGGCCACTAACTTTACTTCAGCTATCTCGACCCTACTTCAACCTCCCGTAGTCCGCACAGGGATGCTGCCACATACGGCTGCTACTGTACTCGGTCACAGACCTCCATCTACGAAAGATATACCCCCTGTTACTCTCACCAACATCCCTCATGTGGAACCAACTGCTTTTAACGCATACCTTTCCGGTTCTTTATATGACGCTTTTCAACGGGCGAAGGCTGATGTGGATGGTGGATCATCCCAAATATTTCACAGAGACTCGGTAAAGAAGGATGAGTTTGTTGAGCTATTTGAGCGAGGGTTGCGCATGGAACAAGCAGGCTCAACAACGCCTAGGCATCTATCCGTGACAGCACTATCGCCGGGAGAAACTCCTCAACCACGAAGACGCTCTAGTGGGGGGGCATCAAAACGGAACACACACGTTTTAACGCCTTTATCTACGATACCTAATGTCTATTTTGAAGAAAATTTCCACCTGGAGAATCCCCGCACCTTCGATATCGTCAGTGAACGATCTGAAGTTGTTCGACCACCACAAATGAAAACGGGTGATGATATAAAAGGCGTGAATGGTTCCGCCGAGATCTCGCAGCCGAGCGGAAGGAAAGCCCTGGCAACTAATGCAATTCTGCAGGAGAAACTGTCGTGGTATATGGACACGGTTGAGGTGCATTTGATATCTTCCATCTCGACTGCCTCTACATCATTCTTCGCCGCCCTAGGCTCCCTTCGAGAGCTCCAGTCCGAAGCTACAGATTCAGTCACTAAGATCAAAAAATTGCGGGAAGACCTTCACAATTTAGACAGGCAAATGGCGGTTGGTGGCCTCAAAGTCATTGAAATGAAGCGCCGAAGAGAAAATCTCCGCAGATTAACGGAAGCAACGGACCAATTGCAAGCCACAGTGCAAGCAGTGTCACACTGTGAAGAAATGATAGATAGAGGCGAGTTGGAAATTACAATGAGCCGAATGGACGCAGTTGAGAAACTTATATCCGGGGATTTGGACATCACTGATACACAGGCGGTCTCTTGGCTCCAACCACATCTACCATCAAATATCATTGATTTGCGTGGACTCAAGGCATTACATGGATTGGGCGAAGGCATGCAGCAGCTGAGGTACCGTGTTGGCAAAGGATTTGAGGCAAGGTTCCTTGAAACGCTACTCGTAGATTTGCGTCAGCATATACAATGCGTTCCCCATGGAGAAACACTGAAGCGCTGGGCCTCTGCCTCTCAAAGATCACGCGGCGATCACAAAAGGATTCAGTCAACAATACCAGCGTTTTTGCAGACTAGCGGCAAATTTCGCTCTGATTTGAGAGCAAACCTTATTGGACTTAGCGGATCGAACTATACAGGCCCAGCAACATCGGCTTTTAGGGATGCAATTGTACGAGAAATGAAACTATTGATCCGGCACCACCTTCCGAGCGCGACAGATGACGATGCAGAGTCTGCAACGTCGATATCTACAAGGAGCAGCCGCATGTACAGCGCACAGGACAAATCTTTAATACTTTCACGCAACCTGCGTGCTTTGGACCCCGCCGATGCCGAGGAGTTGTTTGTCAAAATCTATGCTAATGTTGGCGAAGCTCTGCGGAGACTCAGTATTCAAGTTAAGGTGCTTCTTGATGTTACCAGCGGAGTCAGCACTCCACCAGTGTCCGGAGGAGGGCTACGTTCTCCACCGAGAAGTCCAAACATCGGCAGCATCGATGGGTACATGAATGCAGGTGGCTCAAATCAAGATTCTAATAATCTTCAGGAAGAGTTAATGCAAGCATTAGATATGTCTAGCCTATTGGGCCAGGCTGTAGACGCGGCACAAACACAGATAACGAAGATTCTCAAAGTCAGGTCCGAGTCAACTATTCATTTACCGTTACACCGATTCCTGAGATACTTCAACCTTAATAGGCTATTCGCGGACGAGTGTGAGGCTGTCTCGGGAAGGTCTGGTGCAGCATTGAAGGGCGTCATCAATGGCCATATCGGCGAGTTCGTGTCGCACATGGGTGAGACAGAGAAACAGCAGCTGGCTCAGGCCATGGAGTCGGACCGCTGGGAGGCTAAAGACTTCGGAGATGTAGAAAATTCGGTGCTTTCGAGGATACTGCAGGGAATGACAAGTGATCCTGCTTACTGGTCTACAAGCGCAATGGTTTGGGAAGCCATTGAAAGTACCACAACGAATGGCACGACAGCGACTGAGACCAACGGAACGTTGAAAGACAAAAGCAGAGGCCCAATCACTGCAATCATTGATGAGGAAAAGTATATTGTTTGCGACTCGGCCTTAGCAGTTTTACGAGGTATTGATCGGTTTGAAAATCTGATCGCTGCGATACCAAGCATGACTTCCGAAGTCTCGACGTTAATCTGCGAATATCTTAAGCTTTTCAACTCCCGCCTTTGCCAACTCATACTCGGGGCCGGTGCTATTGCTACTGCAGGGTTAAAAAATATCAACACAAAGCATCTTGCAATCGCCTCACAAGCTTTGAGTCTCATTATAGCCTCATTGCCATACGTCAGAGAATTTGCTCGAAGGCATTATTCTGGATCTAAACCACCTCCGGCCGAGTTTGACAACGTGAAGAGGTTACTGCAAGACCAGCAAGTTAGCATCCACGACAAACTCATCGACATTATGAGCAATCGGGCAACTGTTCACGTCAGAAATCTGAAGAAAATAGATTGGGACGCTGATTCTGAGCGACAGGTCAGTCCAAATATGGAGACATTGACTAAGGAGACAACAACGCTTCACAAGATCATAGACAAGCACCTATCTGAGATGTCTGTCCGCATGATTATGGTTCCAGTCTTTGAAAGTTACAGGGATCAAGTTGGGAAAGCCTTTGCTGATGCTGTTGTTAGAACACTAGCAGGGAAAGCAAGGTATGTACTAGACCATACCCTAAACAGCAACTTCAGATCAAATCTTCGGTTTCCCCTCGAATGTTAACATTTATTTTTTACGTAGGTTGCTCCGTGATGCCCAACTCTTCGAGTCAAAGCTCGGCCAGATAGACGGCGCAGGTGATACAGCAGCATACCTCATCCGCCTAGTCACTGAAAAGTCGCCTGAATCACCACCTACTACTAGTATTGGGGAAGATCGGCGATCCACGGAAACTTCAACTGTTCCAAATGGTGATGCGGTGGCTTCATGACCCTTAGAACCTTAGCCACAGGGCTTTGATAGACTTTCTTGGGCATCGCAAGGCCTGACCTTACTGTGCAAAATTTCCTGCCTCGCTTCAAATTTATTCATAGCTTTTAGACAAAGCTTCTATTTTTCCATCTACGTCTCTACTGGAAATTACTGCTCAGGTCGGCCTTAAGAGCCTTTATGAGTCAATTCACAATAACTTCGAAAGGCCTTTACTACGAGCCGCCGCGAGGATGCAGCGCAACCCCAAAATCTTCAATTTTTTTGAGATAACTTTTGTAATTACATCTAGGAGCCCCTTGAACCCGTCTTCAGCAACTGATCACGATCGAGAGCCCTCAACAGATTAAATATGGAGCCTAATACCCGGGCAGATGTCCAGTTCCACGACCCTTCACATTCTGCGAAGGAGCTTGAAGGCATTCCAGAACCCATTGGAGGCATCCTTTTCTATGAAGGTTGAGCGGCCCATTTCGCTAAAGAAACTATCAGACGTCTTGAGCCGCTATTTGCAGTTCTTCATTTCTCCGATCAAGAAGACCATCTCCTTTTCTTAGTCCTTCGATACTCTCGACAGCTTTTGAGATTTTCCGGGGATGCAGTCGTCCAAGCAGACTACATTGAGTGGTTCTTCGAATACGAATTCGGCGATGATCTCATTAACAACCCTCTCCCACCTCGCAATAATCGGGATTATTGTGTTGATATGCTCGGGACCGTGCCGGATGTTGAGGAAGTGGATCGTAGCCCCACAAACACCTAGATTATCACTGACGAAAAGGAAGAGTGGGCTAGCAATAGGCTGTGGGACTTGGTGTGTATCTAGATTGGCCTAGAAGCCTTTTGTGAGGACCCAGATTGAAACAGCGAGGGAGAGTTAGAGAAAGAGATGTTACAACAAAAGCGAATGGTAGACGGCGTCTCAGCGTGCCCGGCTGTAGGATGTTCATGAACCGCGAGAATTATTGCATTATCGGGAGGGCCTGAAGGGTGCTTAGAAGGTTTGAGTTTTGGAGTTGGAACCTGTATTACCAAACTGAATTTTTTTTTTTGGCAACAGACATATCGCGCAGTGCCCTAGTGATGACACGCGTGTGGTGTTCTTGGCGTTCGTTGTACAGATAGTGAATTCGGTTGTCATATCAATTTCCTTTGTTTAGCTCAAAGCATCTGCAGAATATTCAACATATCTCTTTAACGCCACCCTTTGTCCAAAAATTCTTTATTGCGAGCATGTACAATGGCATTGTGTATCGTCACGGGGAAGGTAGTATAAGTTGCATCCACCGGAATCTGAGTTTGTCCCGAACACCGCGGGGCTAGCTCACTTCCACCGTTGAATCTGGTCTTGAAAGCAGCTCGTCCAGAGAATTGATTGTGCCGGTCACAAGCATAGATTGTTTTCAAGCAGCAGATCAAAAAGGTTTGAAGCCATAGGTAAGTATCAACACCAGTCGTCTCCCCGCTCCATGTCTCAACAACACCCTGAAAACCCCACAATGCAAGTTATCATCGGCTTCGCAATCCCAGAGGTCGCGAAGCCCCCAACACCTGCTCTCCGTGCCCGCCTCCGCTTCGCCGCCATCATTCCCCCTTCAGCCGTGCCACACCAGTGTACACGCGTTGCACTTCCAGCGTGGGGAAGAGGCCAGCGTCTCTCTCTCCCTGGACCGCCTTGCGGCTCCTCGGAGCATCTGCACCTCCATCCCTGCTTCGAGCATCCCTGCTGCATCGCCGAAGGCGGCTTGATCCCCAGCTTCTCGCCCGTGGGCGCCGAAGCGTGTCGTGCGTTTCTGCCCCAGCCCCGGCTTCGGCGACTGGCTGCGCAGCAGCCGAAGCCAAAAGACGATCAGTCGTGGTCCTGGGAGGGCTATTTCCGCAGCAATCTACCGTGGTATGAGCGCTATCTGGTCCTGATGGCTAGGCAGCCTCCTGTTGTGCCGCCGCGGCCAAAACGACTGCAGATGCTGGGTAAGTTGGCGCGGAGGGTCAAGGCTGCGGTTGCAGGATCGGCGCCAGCGCAGGTTGGCGGTGCGGACGCTGATCGGGGTAATGATCCTTTTGAGAACTTTGATGGGGTTACCGAGTTCGGCATCAAGGAGATAGTAAAGCCAGAGAAGGCGGCGCCGTTCCCGAAGGTTGAGATCAAGAAGGCCAATACGGTAAGTCTGTTAAAGAAGGGGGTGTTCATAGCGTATGCCTTAAGGCCTGCACCGATCACGGGACGAGACTTCGGGCATCGTCAGCCCATTCTGACGGCGGTAAATATGAAGTCGGCATTTTCGACATACGGCAGTGATGATGGCGGTGAGGATAATGGAATTTCGGTCTATAGTCAAAGCGCTTCGCTCGACAGTAATTTGACCGAAGTTCAAGAAACGGGTAATGTGGAACTGCGGGCTTTGAACGATAGCGAAATGCGAATTCGACGCAGGCCAGGTCTTCTGAATCTTGGTAATCTGCGCACTCAGGTCGCTCAAAATAGCCAGATTCAGAAGCTTTCTCCAGTCATTCGGCCAGCAGTTAATCAAAAGCGCCACGAGGTAAGCCGTATAATGCGTCCAGCAGACGACCCAACGCCACCGCCGATTTATCTCGGCAGGCCGCTTCTGCTGCCTAGCCTTTTCTCGGAAGGCTCACTGTATCCCGGTAGGCCACTTCTACGAGGCTCAGGGGCCGAGAGTAGCATTGGCTGGGAGAGAGTAGATGATGAATTCCGTAGTCTAGCGGTTCGAATCATTCAGCAAGATATAGATCTTCAGAATGAAGAGCAGCATCTTGCTGCGAGCTCTGAGACGTCACAGCCGAGCAATGTTTTCTTTACTGGTAGGTTACTTGCTCGCCGTGCCCGAAGGTTTTCAAACCGGGTAAAGCGAACTTTAGGGGGTTGGGCTCGTAGATTCTTTCAGCTGGCGCTGGGCAAGTGCGGAGGTGTTTGAAGGTAAGTTTTAGGAAGCCGGTGAGGTTAGTATGAGGTAAGTGTAGGGGAGATTTAGGGTCGAGCCAAGTCCCGTAATTGTTTTATTTTGCGTTTACATTTTGTAGTAAGACATCAGTAACCTCAGAAATAAATAAAAATTCTTTTCTTGGTGGAATTCGAGTAAATAAAGGGTGAATAATGTTTTATGCCCCAGTAAGTGATTTGGAAAATACCGCCGACAGTACTGAGAGTTTACCTGCTTTCGAAACCACGGGTATAATTGAAAGCACATTATTTGGATAGACCCTAGTCAGTGAGGCAGCGACTAGTGAGTGGAGTAAGCAGGATGGAGTTGCTTGTGACTATCTGCCCAGTTTCAACTTTCAATCCTCCACCATCGAAGACTCTGCCCAGATCTGGACTCTGATGCCGTACTGCCACACCGTTCAACAAGTACCGCATATGTACACCGAAAACTGCTTGCTTGCCGCTGAATGATGCCCAACAATGCGGCATAGCCTCATGCTAGGCGGAATAGGCGGGATTGCTCCGCTGTGCTTTGTGGGTGACAAGGCTGAAGTCGAGGGGAGGCTTTTTACCTATCACCAAATGGGTTTAGTGAAGATCAATCTTGCCGATTTAACGGATGAGTTAGTGGTGCAACAACTTTCCTGCTAACGGTGACTACTTACTCTCACTCGGTATGGCAACATGTTTAACAATACTATGTTTTTCAAATAGGCTTTATGGATCTACTTCGGAATCTCAGCCATCATTATTCGCATCCAGCTGGCCCACTTGTTCGATGCATGCTCAGCCTTTACTTCACTCAGGCTGTTCCGTCAAGGTCTGCCTTGCCGTAAGCAAGTTACGAGGCATCAAGATACCAAACAGTCGGGACATCTTGATGGACAGCGAGCACGCTAATCTTACCACATGCCCCTAACAAGTATTTCGATATGTTGAATGATAACCCAACGACGCCCGACGCCTCACACTGCCCTTGAAGGGCATACGTACTCCGAACGTTTTCGACAACCGGTGGGCGCCTCACCGCATTATCATAATAAGCCGCCTTGCGTGAATGGCTAGCAATAAATCCCCAAATCTCTTTACTTTTGCACAAGTGCTTCTTTAGTTTAGAAAGCCACTGCCTATATGCCCAGGTGTAAGAGCGAAACTAACCAGCAGCTCGGTCTTCTTGCTTTTGCCATGTATACCAAGGGTGGGTCCTCTAGTGGTGTAATTTCCAGAATATTACTAATTTGAGTAGAGTCAAAACGTAGACCCTCTCATTCGACCACTAGTGCCCTTGACATTCCTCGTCAAAGTGACCCAATGATAGAGCAGCCACGACGTGGCGAGCCTGTCTTTGATCCATCCGAGAAAGCTCTACCAAGCCACCTATCGCCCGTTGAGGGTGCGCATATATCGCCTGGATCCCCAGGAAGATCCAAGCCATCCAAATTTTCGAAAGACTTGCACGAGCGCCATGTCGAGGAAGATAATCGCAAGACCACTTCTCTCACAGAGTTTGAGAGTGGAACGCGAGAGAGAAAAGACACGGTGGAGGGCACGGTTGGACATGCTGATACCAGTCTCAACAATAAGCTCAGAGCAGAAGCCGCGGGATTAGACGAAATCAAAAACACGCCTGGGCTGGGTTCTTTCTCGTATCCTGTGGCCGAGTCAAGTTCACGGGGCGGTGGTTGGATGCGTCACAGAAATGGTATGAGGGGAACATATAAGCATGCATCTTTCAAAGGAACGAACGTCCCAGGCCAAGTAATTCACCAAAAAAAGAGAAGTGTCGAAGAACCCAGACCAGTAGGGGTTGGGGAACCCGAAACAACAGGCGCTAGAGAACCGCCAGCCGATGATGGTGTGGGAAATGCTGATGCCAAAGGTGAGCTGATAGTCTATGCTTAAACCACCGGATAAAGTTGACGAGAGATCCAGACTCCGAACCCCCCGGTGAACAGCCGCTCGAAGAACAACAGCCTGAGGTTGCCCCTGGTATGGCGTTTACGAGCTGGAAGAAGTTCCTCCTCGTCCAGGCATTGTTGGTTCAGATAGTTCTTCTGATCCCTTCGATTCTCTGGGTGTTCCTATGGATCTTGCAGAAGCTTGATTTGGGACGTGTAGCATTTTTCGTAATAGTGCTTTTTCTGCTTATCAGTGCATTCATCTTGGTGTTTTTTGCCGATAAGCCTTTCCAAGAGCTGATGAATGTGGAAGTAGAAGCCTTAAAAGTGGCAGTCCGTGAACTCGTTGCAAATCTCAACAGCAATCTCTGAAATTTTATGCTTAGTCATATTCGCGTATGTCATTTATGTCCGAATCTATTTCCCAGCATTGAGTACCCTCCCGAACTTTCGCATTGATACATCTCATATTTCGCCAAATGATAATGGAACCAAATAATTGGCTTGGCTATCACCTATATGGAGCCTTCGACTACGGTTTGGCATCTTGCTGTTTTTACCATTTATAGAATTTTTCTAATTTTAAACATTTCTAAAACCATTAACAGTCTGAATCAAAGGCGTCAAAGTTGGTGGTTGGTCGCGTTTGTAGTGAGCTAGCGCTCTAATCCTTATTTCGAACCATCCTCCCGGGTATCACCATTCTATCTGTGTAATAGCCGCTACAAGCACGTTAAAATCTATACGGCCATCCTTTATATTCTCCCTACAGCACCGATCAAGTGAGCAAGCACTCAATTCCCAAACTCATCCCCATTTTGTAACCGACTACCCATACACCGCCAGAATGCCAATCTGACTCGCCTGCATATTGACTCGCTTACCGACTCGGTCACTGACTCAGTCAAATAACTTAATTAATTACCCCTTATTGTCTACACCTTTTATGTATATATACCACCTGATTTCCATAGATTTAGAATTAAGTCGCTTACTTAATTCTCCTATACTTGCACTGTTACAGTTATGAGTCCGGATTGCACTACCTGCTAAACTAATTAATCTACTACCTTATTTATGAAGTTACTACTTCTACTACCTTTGCAAGTGTCTTAAGCTTCTTTACCTACTAAATAAATGGATGGTTGCACCTAACTGACGAACGTACCTAATAGACAAATAAACTAACAAATAAAAAAACGTTAAAATAAGGGTTCGCCAAGACGCTAACCTAGGACCCTGCTTAACCTGTTAAATTCTAAAAATAATAACTAATACAGACGGACCTTATTTAAAATTTAACCTTCTCCTTAAAAAGCTATCTAATTAGATGCAATGGTTCTTTATTATTTAAGATACTGCTAAAACAAATAACGTATAGCAGTATATCGACCTATTAAAGAAGAAAGACAAGCTTCTGAAGCTAGAACCTCTAAATTGGCCTATACTAAGAGACGTGCTTCCTACTGCTATATTAATAGCCAAGCTAGATCCAAACCAACTTATTGCCTATAATTAACTATATGCGGAATATAAGGACGACCTCTGTGTGTACTAGAAGTAAGAGCAAGCCATAAACAATATTAGCAATTATATTGTCCATACGACATCAGTAGCCTACCTCCCTCTTATTAAAGACCTTGGAACAGTATATGAACGCCTTTAAGAGTTAAAGACTGTACTTGCCCCTACCACCTTAGGTTAAAAGCACGACGTCCTAAATTAATATACGGCTCTTAAAGCCTATAATAAAAAGCAGAGCATTAAAAAATGGTTAAATAACTAGAGGAGTATTTATAAGCTAGCAGAGGAATTGGAGCTTCCAGATATATAGGGATTTAGGCCCCACTATAATTTTATATAAGCTATTAAAGCCATCTCTTCTAGTTTTATAGGAGCACTGGAAGTAGACCTAATTAGGAAAGAATAAAAAGATAAAAAAGCCCCATCCATTATTGACCTTATTAAGGAATTTAAGGAGCACTACTATATGTAGTAAGCATTGTCTACCTCGACTGCTAATAACTCTGTATTTACAACCCTTTAAAATAATTCCAATTTAGACTCTAACGGCAATTCTAATTCTAACAGTAATTTAAATTTAAATTTAAGATGGAATAAGGAATGCATATACGGCATTATATATCAGTTTAACGACTGTTATTACATTACTAAACATAAGCGCCCTTAAGAATAGAGACTAAGGGCAGATATCTAGAAGAAAGTAGATGAAGCTATCTTATCTACACCTTGGATTAAACGCATCGTTAACTAAATCTAAAAAAGAGAATAGGAAGTAAAGAAGAATAATTAGAATATAGAATTTATAATTAATTTTAATTCTAAAACCCCACCTTTTACTAAACCAACTAGCTATACTGCCGTGTTTAGTACTGGTTAAATTCCTTTTAAACTTTAGAACACCTGGATACTTAACCCTAGTATAGATACCCACGTCTGCAATAATAAAGAAGACTTTACCTTCTTATACCCAGTAGCAGAAGACGACTACCTAATTGCTAGCAGAAATTTTGTAAAAATTTAAGCTTATAGAATAGTAACTATTACTATTAATATACCTACTAGGAAGTTAAAAATGAAGCTATCCTATATAGCACTAGTACCTACTTTTTTTATAAATATCGTAGCACTCTTAAGAGCTACTAATAATGATATCTATTTTAACTTAGGACGAAATATGCTATACCGTCTAACAACTGGCGAAATAGTCTACTATATAAAACAACTAGGGGGCCACTAGGCACTAATATACAGAGAGCCTACAAGTACCCTAGATTTAACTTAATTAATATTCTTAACCTTTAAGAGGTACTAGCTAAGCCACATAGCCCGTAAACTAATTAAAGCTATAGCTACAAGATGGCATAAAATTCTCGGCTATATAGGACCTAATACTATTACGCAGCTTCCTAAGCACGTTATTGGCGTAGAGCTGACCGAATTTAAAACTAATAAATGAGCACCGCTTAAAATTAAATATAAAGTTTACTTACTAGCAAAGCACACGCAGTAGATCTCTTAAAGATAAGAACACAAATTTCCAGCCACTCAACCATTTAAATAGCTAGCATTTAATATTATCCACCTTAGAGTACCAGGGTATAACGGTAATAGATATATTATATATTTCTATTACATATATTCTAAATTTAACTTTATATACACTACTAAGAATAGGGACAAAGCTACTATCCTACCTACTATTTGCAAGACTTACCACTTAATTAAGACATAATTTTACTAAGACGTTGTCTTCTTCTGGAGTAATAATAAATAAGTATTTAGACAAATAGAAGACACCCTAGATATATAGTATACAGACAAAGGCATTACCTTTAAATGCCGAGCACTATATGTAACGGAACCTTGTAGCTTAGACTACGGTGGGTTCTGTTATTGGGCTAGGTATATAGGTAAAAACAAAACAACAACGTAATAATAACTGGTAGAGTGGTTGCCTAACAGATTAACTCTAATTGTATTTTAAGATTCACTATAAGGAGAGAACTATCTACGGTAGGGACTAAGGTCCTTTAAATACACAACCGTACTCCTAAGAAATCCTCTCTTATACGTGAGGTACGTGTTATACGTATTATACATAGCGTACACTGCGTATACTTTATACACTGCGTATAACGTTATGTGACTCGCTTACTATTCCTTGTTATATAGTTCTACTAGATCTATCCTAGACCATACCTATATTAACCAACTAGCTTCCTACGACTCTTCTCTAAGTAGTTATAACATTGTACTTAAAGCGTCTATAACACCATCTCCCTTCTTTTTATCTTTGTTTTTAAAGATTCCTAATATCTCTAAGTCGTCCACTAGAGGTATAATGTCCGTTTAATTAGTCTGGTTAATATCCTTACTTATTATACCTAAAGCTTCTTTTTCTTCACAAGCGTAATATTGTGCTTATACCGTGGCTACTATACTGTTACTTAGTAAGATAATATTGTCTTCGTGTTCTTATTATGCGAAAGCGGGGTTGGTATATATTGTAATAGCAAGTCCTTTATCTTAATAACCCTTGTCTTGCTTGGAGTGTACTAAAGCAAATATTTAATTATCCTGTAATATTTGCTCTATCTCTAACGCTAAGTGTACACGTTCTATGACTCTTAATAGTCTTTAAGTTCCCTAAGTAACTTATTATAGGGTCTTATGTTTAATCTACCGCTATAAAGCTTAATGGTAAGCTCTTAAGCGCCCTAGATAAGCTTTATTATTTATAAAAAGTGGAGTAGGAAGCTATAGCTGCTTAATAGCATGCCCTTAAAGCCCGTCTATTGGCCTCTGCCCGTCTTCTTTATCTTAAATATGTCTGTAAGAAGGTCCGTTCTAAGGAGTGGAAACTAGTTCAACAGGGTTTGTCTAAGCTGGGTAACAAAAGGACTGGCTCTCCTCCTATAAGGGAAACAACTCTAAGTAGCTCAGCAATTGCTCCTCTTAGGTCCCCCTTAGGTAACTTATTCTTTGGCAATCCTTCTTTATTAATATTGCCTAACCTACTTTCTTTTAATACTCCTATACCTTTCCTATAGCGTTCCTTAGGTTGCTTAGTGGTTTCTAGGTAGTCTTACTATAGCCTATCCACTTTATTTCGTACTATGTTTTATTATCTACATCCTTATAACTAATAATCTTTAAAACTTACCATTTATCTTCCTCTTATCCTCTATACGTGTCTGCCTTATAGACTAGTGGCTTAACATTTCTATATACTAGCTCTAGTATTGCGATATATTATATAGGGTAGATTTTTATTTTAGCTAGTAGGTTTAACTTATACGTAACCAATAAAATTCTTTACTTAACTTTAAAAGGTCCTAGTCTAACATAGTCTAATTTCTTGCTTAGTCATTAACTCTTAAAATTTTTATATAGTAGCTATACTTTATCTCCCTCCTTAAGATCTGGTCCCTTAGATCTCTTAGCATTATAGTACCTTTTTATTTATTCTTGTACTAGTTTAGCTGTTTCTTTAAAGTCTATATAAAGATTCATTAATGTCTCCATTCTTTATTTAGCTGTGCTACTTGTCCTTTTTGCTTAACGTGGTAATAACGATATTCTTAGCTTATATCCGTAATTTACCTTAAATAGTAATATCCCCATTTCTTCTTGTGGTATTGCATTATATGTAAACTATATAACTGGTAATAACAATACCTAATTATTCTATATGTAATTAATATAATGCCTTAGATACTGTTCTAGTGTCTAGTTTAGTCTTTCCGTTTGTCCGTCTATCTATGGATAATACGCTATAAATATTGCTACGCGAACCCCTTATTCTGCCAAAAACACTTTCTAAAATGCTACTATAAATCTTAGATCTTTATCTAATATAATTTTATCTAGTGCTCTATGTCTTATAAATACTTCCTTTATATAGATTCTAGCAATATCTTCTACTAATATCTCTTTAGTGCATGCTATAAAGTATCCCCACTTTATTAGCTTATCTACTATTACTAAAATCGCGTTATAATCTTGTCCTATAATAGGGTCTCTTAACTTTAATAACTTAATAATAAAGTTCTATAATATAACCTCCTATAGTCTTCCTAGTGTCTTAATAGGTTGTAGCCCTCTATACGGCTTATACCTTATTGGTTTATTTCTTTAGCAATCTAGATATTCCTTTATAACTTATCTTACTAGTCCCCAGATTCCTTAAATAATATACTCCTCTTAAAGCCTTAACACTAAGCCTATAGCTCTATTGTGTCCTTATATTATTCCCTTATAGAATTCCTTAACAAATTCTTCTATAATAGACTTAGGCACATATATTGCTTCTCTATTTTTATATTACTCTAAGTCTAGACCCTCTACCTATACTTCTTAGATCTTCTATATTTAATTACTCTCTAGTAATTTATGGATTTAACTTTCCTTAGTCACTACAATCTTTAGATAATTATACCTAATTAATCCGTTTTAATTCTTTTGCAATAAAGCTCCCGATAGCTTTTTATCGCTTTATAGTTTAGCCTTTTTGCTTAGAGCATCTGCTCATATATTATCTGTACCCTTAGTATACTAAATTTTAAAATGGTATTCTATAAGCATTTCCGCCTATCTAACCTGTCTCTAGTTAAGTTCCTTTATTATTAGGAATCCTATAAGGTTCTTATAGTCTATCTTAACCATAAATGGTTTCTCTGTACCTTGTAAGAATACTCTCTATTTCTTAAATACTATAACTATACCTAACAACTCCTTATTATAGATGTCATAGTTTAACTCTAGTAGTATTATCTTTTAACTATAGTATGCCACTAGGTGCTATCCATTTTAATATTTCTATATAAAGCACGCCCCTAGTATAAAGTCTAATATATCTATTTCTATAACCGTCTTTAGACCTAGTTAATAGATCTTAAGAACTGGCTTCTAGGTAAATAACTCTTTAATTCTCTTAAATAGTTCTTATTACTCCTTTCCCTATACCCATAGTTCTTCTTTCTTTGTTAACTGTATAAACGGCTTAATATCCTGTAACTATTGCGCTATAAACCTTTTACAGTAATTGCAAAACCCTAGGAATAATCTTAACTATATAACGTTCTCTAGTTCTTGCTAATTTACTATAGCCTCGATCTTCTTTAGATCTATACTAAGTTGGCCTAGTTTAATAATAAATCTAACAAAATCGGTCTTCTGGGTAAAGAACTCGCATTTCTTAATTACTACTGGCATCTATTCTTTTTATAGTCTCTTTAAGACCCATTTAACGTGTTCTCTATATTCTTCCTCACTTTCTAAATAGATAATAATATTGTTAAGGTATGCTATAATAAATTCATCTAGGTGTTCTCCTAATACACTATTAATTTGCTTCTAAAATGTTACTAGTGCGTTTATAAGCCCAAATTGTATAACTAATGGCTTATATAGTCCTTTCTTTAACCTAAAGGCTACCTTCTATTTATTACCTTCCTTAATTCTAATCTAATGGTACGCCTATTTTAGATCTATCTTTGTAAAGATCTTTGCGTTGCCTATCCTATCTTAGATTTCGCTAATTAAGGGTAAAGAATACCTATCCTTCCTAGTAATGCTGTTTAACTGTCTATAGTCTATACACATCCTAAGTTTTCCGTTTTTCTTTAGGATGAACAATACTGGATATCCTACTAATGACTATAATAGTCTAATATATCCCTTTTATAAGTTCTTCTAAATAAACTCCTTAAGCGCTACTAACTCTGTTTTAGTAAGCTTATAGATTGGAAAGAACTTTAGACTTATTCCCTTTTTTAATTCTATCTTATAGTCCTATACTATATACTCTAATAGCTTTTTACTTTTTAGTAACCATAACTTTTTACTATACTTATGGTATCTCTTTGGTATATAACTTAAGCCTTACTTAGTCTCTTTATATATCGCTCCAACTTAGTACCATACCAACTTAGTTTGCTATTGCACTTTGCGCCATTATATATCCTTAATATCAACCTAACCTATAACCTAATTAATCTTTAGATTATACTTTTGTAACTAAGGTATTCCTAGTATCGCCTTATCCTATCCCAACGGTAGGATATTAAAAGACATTCTAACTGGTCTCCCTTTAATAGTTATCTAAATAGGTCCTATTTTAAGATTAATAATACCTCCTCTATAGGCTATCTAATCCCCTAAAATTATTATAAGTGGATATAGGTGTTTCTTCTATTTATATAGTAACCCTATTCTTTCTACTGCCTTTAGTAATATATGGTTCCTAGTTACTCTACTATCTACTAATACTTTAAACTACTAATCTTACCACTTAGCTTTTAAATTTAGGTATTGTCCTTAAATTCCTTTAAGGGTCTAAGGCTCTAATACTAGTTCCCTCTAGTTCTATATGCCTCCCCTTTTCCTAACTGTTGGCTGCTAGATCCTACCTATACTTAGTCCAACTTTGGCTAATACTTAGTTTATTTCTTTTCCTCTATATGCTATAGATAAGTGTTCTCTAGGCACTCCTACCACTATTATCTATCTAGGCATTCTTCCGTAAGGAATCTTCCTAGTTAAAGTATTAAGTCTCCTTAACCTTATACTTCTACTAGGTGCTAACTATATATATACTTAGCGTTTCTAAACCGCTTTTTCTCTAGTGCCCAATATATCCTTACTAGGTACTTCTAGTTCTTATCCTTAGGTACTCTATGTATATTGCATATATTATCTATACAAGCTATCCATAATAGTGTATAATACGCTATATATTTTAGGTTAACTCTTAGTTCGTCTTTATCTTTAAGTTTAAATCTATACCTAGTTAACCTAACCACTAGTATCTCTACTATAGGTACTAAGATTTATTGCTTACTTCTCTAGTCCTTAGATCCTTCTTCTAGGTTCCTTAATATTATAATTAATGCTCCTTTAATATAACTTATGCGTTTTTCTGTAATAGGTTAGTCTTAGACAACTTTTTCGTCTAGCTATATATAAAAATCTGCCCATTTATTATTATGTTATTGCCTATACTACTTTCTGTACAGCTAGTTTAGTGTATATAGTCTATCCATTAGAAAGTACCTTATTATCGCTGCATTATAATATCCTTTAGTATATCTTTCTTTAAACCTAGTTAGAATATCTAGATCCTCTTCTTATTCCAGTTTATCTAACTATTTTGCCCTAGGTATTCCTACACTTGGCCTATTAATAACTCTTTATATAGGTACTCTATCCCTTATATAACCTAGTATAGCTGACCTCTTATCTAGCTTTTGCTCTTGCTATATAATAATTCTTGTTTTAAACTTATCTATAGTTTCTTGTTTTCTACGTCTTGTAGCTAGATCTTTATAGTTATCTTACTTTTTAATTTTAGTATTAACTGTTTAATCTTTAGGCTAAATACCACATTTACCTAGGATTACTAACATTCTTATTTATTCCCTAAACTTATAGTTCTTGAACTTACATCCTATACTTATTTATTTATTACTGAACTAAGTTACTACCCTTTCTTATTGGTTTTTATCTATTGTGGGTCCTTAGGTGTATCTTATCTCACTTTAAGAATCTTAAGCTTCTCTTATCTCTGCTTAAGAATCTTAAGCCTATAGCCTTTTACCTTTATTAAGTAATAAGCTAGCACTAGTAGTTATTTACTTACTTAGTTTCTTCTAAACGTTACTCCTATTATCTTATAAAGTGATAGAAATTGTATCTAACGGTATTATAATACCCATTACTGAACCTTGTTCTATAATAGTCTTAGTCTCTACTTCTATTTTAACTTTTTTAAGGTTTGCATACTCCTAGTAAGCTGCCTTTATTACCTTATTATCGGTAAATGCTTCGCCTTTATTAAATTTATTATCTTTAATATTTAATCTATAAGCTAGTTTGCTAGTTCCTTTAAACTTAGATAATAATAGCTCCTATAGCTAATAGCTTGCGCTATACTTAGCGTCCTTATAAATTCAGTATGCGTTATTATAATAATACGCAAAACTATTAATTAAATACTCTTTTATTCCTTACAGTGTACTATTATCCCTTTGTATATACATGCTGTCTGCTAGTCTGGTTCCCTTTACTATATAGTTACTCTAACTACCTCTATAGTCTCTGGCGAAATAACCCTATTTTCCGCAATTTATGCAAGCCCTATCTTTAAACCATTTTTCTTGCTATAGAGTCCGCCTAAACGTCTTCTACTACTAAGATCCCTAGTTTAGCCTCTACTCCTAGGTCCTTTAATTACTTAATCCTTAACCTTTAGGTTTCTATAGTTTCTTTTCCTATCTTTAGGTTTCTTTAGTACCGCTTAGGTCTATTAGCTCTACGCCATTCTATAGTTTTTAACTCTATATCTATTATTGCGTACTTTGCGCCTTATATAACTATAGAACTCTATTTTGCCCTCTCTTAACTTATTCCCTTTAGTAGATCCTATTATTAATCTTTATTAACTAATCTATTAACTCTCTTAGAGTATCCGTATCTTCTATTAGGATAATTATGTCCTAGACTTTAGCCTTAAGTCCCTATTTATACTGTGCTATAAGCGCCTTATTATTCCACTTAACCTATATAGCTAGTGTTTAAAACTGTATTATATACTTAATTACTAAAGTACGTTGTACTAAGTTCTAAAGCTTTTGTTCTGCTATGGTTATAGCCTCTAGGTCTCCAAATATCTGTGTTAACTGTTCTATAAACCTGTTCTAACTGGTAAATATATACTATATATCCTGGTTAGTAGTTGTTATACCATTAGCCTATATTTCCGTAAGATACGGCTTAAACTACTTAAGTGCCCTCCCTATTAGGAACAATCCTGTATAGGCTACTTGATTTAATAATGTTACTAACTTCACTTCTTCCTATACTACCTTAAAGTGCATTTGCGTAAGAAATCCCTTAAGCTTCAACTTCTCTCCTAAGAATTGTTTAATTAAAGGTAACTTAATCTTTACTGCTCTAATTCTATTAATGCGTTCTTTAAGTATCCTATTATTGTCTTATAAGTAATTAACTATTTCCTATAACTAACCTCGCGTAACCACTTAAGAATCCCCCTTGTCCATACTGGTATTACCTAGCCCTAAGGTTATGGCTGCCGTCAACGCTGTCATAACTAGTGCTGCTCTTAGTGGCATATTATTTAATCTTATTTAATACCATAACCTTAGTAGTGAATGTGTAACGGAACCTTGTAGCTTAGACTACAGTGGGTTCTATTATTAGGCTAGGTATATAGGTAAGAATAAAATAACAACATAATAATAACTGGTGGAGTGGTTGCCTAATAGATTAACTCCAATTGTATTCTAAGATTTACTATAAGGAGAGAACTATTTACGGTAGGGACTAAGGTCTTTTAAATATATAACCGTACTCCTAAGAAATCCTCTCTTATACATAAGGTACGTGTTATACATATTATACATAGCGTACACTGCGTATACTTTATATACTGCGTATAATGTTATATGACTCGCTTACCATTCCTCGTTACATGGTTCCACCGGATCTATCCTAGACTGTGCCTGTATTAACTAACTAGCTTCCTGCAACTCTTCTCCAAGTAGTCGTAACATCGTACTTAAAGCGTCCGTAACACTATATACTAAAGAATAAAATGGTGGAGCAGAACGATCTGGACAAACCCTTATAGAACAATTAAGGTCTATATAGCTGGAAGCATCTTTACCCCCGTCTCTAGGACCAGAAGCCTTCTTTGCTGTTGGCTATGCACTTAATTAAACACTAAATAAACAACTAGGGTGGAAAACTCCATACGAGGTCGCCTACGGCAAGCTACTATTACTTACCTATATGCACGAATATGGTTGTAAGACCTATACGCTAAATAAATAAGTTAGAAAGGGAGACAAGCTAGCTCCTTGTGCATTAATTAGACACCTAGTCGGCTATAATTTAATAAATATCTATTAAATCTAGATTCCAAGTCTTTATAAAGTTATTTAAACTAGAGATGTTATATTTAACAAGACCTCGTTCTATAACCCTAAGGGTTAAAACATTAATTACCTACTTAGGGAAGTATTAGAAGACACTATCTAGGCAATTAGTCTATTAGAACCTCTCTATAAGGACGAATCTAAGGATAAATTTATCTTATATAGACCTACCTTAAATGTAGATTAAACGACTACATTAAATGACTTAGTAGAGCTTTCTATAAAGGACATTAAATAGCTACTGATACCTAGCAGAATGGTATCTCCGGATCTGCTAGAAACAAACACCACACTAGGAGGACTTTAAGACGATATCCTAGATATAATTAAAGCAATTCCTACTTAGCTAGGTTTGCTAGAACCGTTAAATACAGCTCTATAAGCTAATGAGGTCTCGGCCAATCCTTCTGCCGACCTTGTCCTACTAGAAGGTTCCAAACGAATTTGACGTTAAGCGTACGCAGCAGCACTAGCCAATATACCTACCCTATTTGGTTACTACGCTGGCTTTGCTATAGGACTAGTAAAAGATATTAACCGAACTAGATCCTCCCTATATAGAGATAATCTTCCTTTTAAACCAAGGAACCTAAAAGAGCTAAGAAAGTACTCTTTAACTACTGGCTTTTAAAAGGCTATAGAAAAAGAATATAATAACCTAAAACGCTGAGGGATATTTGAGACTGTACTAAAAGAAGAAGTATATAACGAGCAGATCCTTCTACTAAAATGGGTCTTTAAATACAAGTTTAACAGCGACGGCTACCTACAAAAGCTAAAAGCTTAACTGTGCGTCCGCGGAGACCTGTAGATTACTAAAGAAGAGACCTATGCAGCAACCCTAGCTGCTCGAATATTCCGTGCCCTTATGGCTATAGCAGCCGCATTTAATTTGGAGATTTAATAGTATAACGCTATAAACGCATTTATAAATGCAAAACTAGATAAGCTAGTCTACTGTTACTGCCTAGAAGGCTTTAATTAAAACGGATATATCCTAAAGCTACTTATAGCGCTATATGGGTTAAAGGTCTCACCACTACTTTGGTATAAAGAGCTTATAAATACACTGGCCAAATTTGGGTTAAAGCCTATCCTAGGTACGAACTGCCTTTACACTAATAGACGACTTATTGTCTTCTTTTACGTAGACGATATTGCCATTCTATTTGCCAAAAAGGACCTTTAAAGACTTGAAGAATTTAAAGCCAAACTTCTATATTAATACGAGATCCGTGTACTAGGAGACCTACAATAGTTCCTAGAAATTTAAATTAAATGAGATTAGGTAAGCAGAAAGCTCTAGCTCTACTAAGACTCATATATTAAAAAAATAGCCAGTTAATTTAATATTTAACCAGGAAGATTTCTTAAGTTACTACTTCCTGCTAAAGAACTGATTCCGTCTAACTAGTAGACAAACCCTTAAAGAACACTAGCCTACTAGTAATGGGTTAGTTCTCTTACGCACCTTGCCATATTTAGGAGACCTAATATTACAAAGACGCATTTAAAGCTAGCAGAATTTCTTACTAATCCAAATTAAAAGCACCTTAATGCATTAAACCAAGCCATTACCTATTGCCTTGGAATAAAATCTACAGCTATTAAATACTCTGGCGAAGTATTTAGAGCACATATCTACTTCAGAAACCCTAAAGGAGAAGATATTACCTTTTATAGAGCATCTAACGCAGCATTTGCGGACCATAAAGAGACTAGACGGAGCTCTTAAGGATACCTATTTATCCTACTCGGAGGACTAATTAATTGGAAGGCAACCCTATAAAGATTAATAACTTGCTTAACTACCAAAGCAGAGCTTCTCTCCCTGTTTATGGCTGCTGTTAAGATTATTTGGTGGCAGCGTTTCTTTAAGGCAATCGGTCTTAATTTAGAACGCGATTTTACCCTACTATGCGACAATATGCAGACTATACAACTCCTAAGACAGGATACACTAAAGCTTAACACCAAGCTACGACATATCGATGTCTATTAGCATTGGCTTAGACAGGAAGTCTAAGATAAAAAGATTAACGTACAGTGGATCCCTATAGACAAAATGCCTACTAATGGCCTTACTAAGATTCTACCCCATTAAAGGTACGAGGCATAGATAAAGCAACTAAATTTAGTGGATATTTAACATTAAATTGCTACTGCATTATCTAATAAAGACTCTTAAACATTACCCTATCCCTTTATTACTCCTAAATTGTATCTGAAATTTCCTATTTTGATATAGTCTCTACCTTTATTTTATTGTCTATAGCTTTAACTACACTGTTAAATCTAGGGGGGTGTGTAACCGACTACCTATATACCGCCAGAATGCCAATCTAACTCGCCTGTATATTGACTCGCTTACCGACTCGGTCACTGACTCGGTCAAATAACTCAATCAATTACCCCTTATTGTCTACACCTTTTATGTATATATACCACCTGATTTCCATAGATTTAGAATTAAGTCGCTTACTTAATTCTCCCACACTTGCACTGTTACACATTTCCCCGCTAGCGAAACTTTGTATTAATATCAGCCATAATAATATAAAATAATGGCCATTATTAACCCTTCCTTATCTAATATCTAGCATGGCCCTCGCACCTAGGCGGTGCTTTTATGAATATTCAATACTTATCGATAAGGATTCAGTATTTTTTAACAACACTATAATAACATATTATTGAATTAAATATAAATTAAAAAGTGTTTAAACATCTCTACTACTATTCAATAATAGTTATTATGGTGTTGTTGAAAAATACTGAATTCTTATCAATAAGTATTGAGTATTTATAAAAGCACTGCGTGACCTAGGCTACCCTAACACGAACTCGCCTCGTCCCCTTCTTCAGCCCTCCCCTCTTAGCTCCCATGTTTAAAAAGTGCGGGCTACTACGTCCATAAATTTTGGTTGTTCCATAAAGGAACTCGAATATTACGCTTCCCAGACGTAACGTACGACCCTAGGAAGCGAGACGCCCCCCCAAGCAAGACATACGCGTTTATACGCGCTCTTCTTCTTCCCTGCCAAATTACGCCCAAACACGAAATTCCTTGTACAAATCAAGATGTCCCTTCCTAAATTAAGTTCTTATAAAGCTGAAACCACTATATAAAAAGCTATACAAGACGTTAAATTAGGCGTTGAGCCGTTAATTCGTAAAGCCTTTAAGGTTCGCGTATTACCTCCCTCTACTATTGCCTATTGCCTTACTAGGTGTCTCCCTAGACACCTAGCCTATAAAACCCTACTACATTCTTATTAGGAGGATTAAATTGTTAAATAGATATATAAATGTTAGTCCTGGGGCTTTCTAATAAGAGTTAATATACTTTCTATAATCGCAAACTCTTTTTTAGTAGAAGGTAGGGTTATAGGCAAATATTAGGGGGAGAGATTTATATAACGCTATAAGCTCCATACTATTATAAGTTGTTAATTAGATTGCTAGAGGGCCTAGAATAATAATCTAGTTATTATTTATAACTAGTTTAAGTTCTTTTAAAGTATATAGGATAAATACTTAATTAAGCACTTTAAATTTATGTATAACTTTAATAAGAAAGGGATTATACTAGGCCTTGTAGTATTAGCTTAAGTAATTATAGATAGCAAGATTAGTAGGGAGAGGTTAAAGAATTAGGCTATTTTATAATTAAGAATATTATAATAGTACTAAAGCGCGTTACCTATCAAATTCTGCTATGTTTTGCTATATTCTACTACCTAGCATACTGTCTAATACTGTCTAGTGCTATTTCTTACTATTAGCTCGCCTACTATTAGCTCGTCTACTATTAGCGCCTTAGTAGCTTACGCTACCTATTTATTTATATAAGTCATCGCGGCTACCTTTCCTCCTCCTTAGCTTAGTATCTTTATTAGATAGCAATCCACAAGCTTTAGTTTAGAGGCATTTATATAAGCCGTTACATTATACTAAGCTCTCCCTATATTGCCTAGGAAGGCCTTAATAATATCCTACCCTAAAAAAAGAAGACCTTCATCTACAACGACGCGTTAATATATTATACTTAAATATTAAAAAACTTATACTACTACGCCTGAGAAGGCCCTAATAATATCCTACTTTATAGGCCAGACTATACTTAACCTGTACCTCTAAAAGAACCCTAGAATTAAAACCTAATTGTACAATTCTAATAAACCTTAGGAGGTTAATAATAGCACCTAAAGCGAGCTTATTTAAAAGACCTGCCTCTACCTAAGAGGAATATAAGATCTAATTAGGATCAGAAATTGAAAATAATAATAATATTATAGATATATATAAGCAGATTTATGCCCTTGCAGCTAATTAGAAGGTTAATTATCTTTAAGCCTAAAGCATATAAGAGACTCTAAAGAAGATCCTAGAAAGCCTTACTGCCTTATAAAATAGCCCAGCCTCCCCTTTATTGTGACGGGCTCGTATAAATGCTTCTGAACCAAAGCTTGTAGATTGCTACTATACAAGAATACTAAGCTAAGGAGAAGAAGGAGAAGAAGACTGTTAGAAACTAATGAGATACAAGGGGTTGCCAAGGCGCTAGTAGCAAGCGAGCCAATGGCGATTTTCCATGCCGGGTATGGAAAATCCTAATTAGTTAGCTCTATGAGTAGTGCTAGCAGATTACCCAGAAATACGGCAAGTTGCCCTAGAAACGGCAATGTAGCAGGTAACGCGCTCCAGCACCATTATATTACCCCCCCCTCCTAAAAAAGCCTACCCTTAGGCTTTGTCTAAGTTCTTTATTATTGTTTAGATTATTATAGTTATCTAACCCCTCTTCCTAGCATTTAATCTAGCTGTCTAATTTGCGTGGTAGTCTAGGGAGGTCTAGGTGGGCTAGGTAGAAATCTTGTAGTTTATAGGGAGAGTACTTAAAATTAGATGTGGGGTACCATTCTAGATCTTTATTATAACCTACCCAGCTTATATAGTATTTTAAGATACTACGGTCCTTCTTAACTGCTAAAATCTCTTTAACTTTCTATTTTTTATTCTTTGCAATCCAAATTGGCAGTGGGGGGTTATTATACTGTCTAGGTAATGGGTTATCTGCGGCTTTCCACAGTTGGTCTAAAGAGAAGATAGGGTGGATCTTTATTAACTTTAGTAGCTTAACCTTAAAAGAGTGTCCTATCTTCTTAGGGATCTTATAGGGGCCAGCTATTTGGTGGTCTAGCTTATGGCTTAGCCTCTAGATCTTCTAGTTCTTTGTTAACACCTATACCTTATTTCCTATATGGAAGTCTACCTTATAACAATATTGGTTTACGTTAGACTCTTTTTTCTCTTATGCTTTTTTTATAATTGCTTAGGTAGTCTCCTAGGCTCTATGCATTCTCTTAGCAAATGTCTAGGCCTCTTTATAGCTAAGGCGTTTGCGGGCCGTTATAGGTCCTATAGGTCTATCCTAATTAAAGAATGTTCGTGGTTTATATTTATAGAGTAACTTAAATAGTAATATTCCTATACTATTATAAGGGAGCGTAAGCTGTGCGTAGTCTATTATAGGTAGTAGTTCTAACTAGTTGTCCTAGTAGTAATTAATAAAGGGGCGAAGTTACTAGTTAAGGTATTAATTTATAATCTTGGTTTAGCTATTGGTCTAAGGATAGAATATAGTAGAGAGCTTAATCTTAATCCTAAAGATATAGTAGAATTTGTCCTAGAAGTCCGATATAAACTAGGGTCTATAATTAGAGATAATTAACTTAGGAGCGCCATAGATCCAGTAAATATTATTAATATATATGCGGGCCATATCCTTTATAGTTATAGTCTTAAAGCAAGGGAGGGAAATAGCTTACTTACTTAGTTAGTTAACTACCATAAAGGCTATATTATAGCCGTGTTTGTTCTTTAGGAATAATTTAAAGTTTATTATAATATGTTGCCAAGGGTATTTAAGAACTGGCAGTGGTTATAACTACCTAGGGGTATCTGCCTGTTTATAAGCATAACAATTTCTAATAAATCGTTCTATGTCGGACCAGAGTCCTCGCCAGTAGTAGTAAGGCGCTAGTAGTTAATAGGTCTTGTCTTAACTAGGGTGCACCATAGAGACTTAATAGTAGGCTTTACGGATTAGTTCCGTTTATAGGTTATTAACATCTAAAACTATAAGCCGTTCTTAGTATAAGAGCAGTCCGTCTTCTATTTCTAAATTAGGGTTGCCTTCCGTAGCTTAGTTACAGAGGGCTTTTAGGAATTTAGCTATGCGGTTCGCGATTAGGATGCAGTTAATTAGTCCCTTTAGTTTATTTAGGATTTCTCCTTCTATAAGCGCTAGCTTATTCCATTTAGAGCTTAGTTCCTTAAGGATATATAGGTTAAGCTGTTTGGGATAGAGGAGGGCACATGTCTAGTACTAAGCCTTTAGCTTATCCTGTAGTTCCATGTCTTATTCCCTCTAAGTAAGGGCATTAGCTTTAGAATTTTGCCTATTAGGGCAGTATATAATCGTAAAGAAGAATTAGGAGAGTATTTTAGCCCACCTAGCCTATTAACCAGTAAGCTACTTTATTGTTATAAAATACTTAAGGGCTTTATAATTAGTATAGACTTTAATCTAAGAGTCTATGCTTTTAAGCTCTATACGCCACTAGGACAATAATTATATAATAGCCAGTATTTCCTTATTATATACCTTATAGTTATACTTAGCTAGGGCCATTATCTTTAAGAAAAATGTAATAGGGTACTACTTGCTATCTAGGTATAACTGTAAGAGAACCCCTACTACTACTCTATTGGAGGCGTCCGTTTCTAGCATTAATTTAAGGTCTGGGTTATAGTAATAGAGAACTAGGGAGGAGGTAAGTCGGTTCTTTAACTCCTTAAAAGCTTCTATATAGTTATTATTAAAAATAAAAGGTGTGTTATTTTAGTTAGTTATATAAGAGGCTTAGCTATAACCCTATAGTTATGGATAAACTAATAGTAAAAATTATAGAAGCTAAGAAAGGACTAGATGCCTTTTACTATATAAGGGGGTTTCTAATTACATATCGCCTTAGCCTTTTTAGGGTTAACTTTAATTCCTTCTATGCTAACAATAAACCTAAGGTACTTTATTTATTTTACTCTAAATTTATATTTCTTAATATTAACTTATAGGCCTATATTCTGCAGCCTCTCTAGGGCCTTTTTAACGTGAACTTAGTGCTTAAGTTTATTGTCTAAGTATATAAGAATGTTGTCTAGGTATACCGTGCAGAATTTGTTAAGGTAGTTAAAAAGAACATTATTTATATACCGTTGGTACGTAACTGGCCCATTTATTAGTCTAAAAGGAAGGACTTTATACTTATAAGAACCATAGTGGGTATAGAACGTCGTTAGATTCTCTAATATAGGGTCTATCCTAATTTGGTAAAAAGCTTAGCAGACATTAAGCTTTATAAAGATTTTAGCTTAGCTTAAATATATAAGGGTCTTATTAATTAAGGGGAGAGGGCAATAATCTTTTTAAGTAATAGCGTTTAGTTTCTAATAGTTAATGCAGAAGCGGAGGCCTTTATTAAGTTTCTTTATAAATAGGATAGGGAAAGTAAAAGAAGCCTAACTTGGTTTAATAAACCCTTTATAGAGGTTGTTAATTAAGTACTCTTTTATAGCCTTTAGTTTTTCTATAGTTTGCTAGTAAAGGGGGCTATAGCCTAGAGAGTTGTCAGCCTCTAGCTAAATCTTATAATTGTAGGTTTAGTGGGGGGGTAGTATATCTAAAGCTACTTTTAAGAACACGTCTTTATAGTTTAAGAGGTAAATAGAGAGAAGGCGCTTAACTGGTTCTTTATTAGTTTCCTCTACTAGCCCTTCTTCCTTCTTATTAATAATTTAATTAATTTTGTATAAGCTAGTTATAAAGACTTTATTATCCTTCCAATATATATTAAAGTAAAAACCTATAGCACTAATTGCCGTAATATCTACTATAGGGGTATTGTGTAGTAGTAGGTATGTCCGTGGCCTTAGGGGCTTTTAGTATATTAGCGTTGTCCTTACTCCTTTTAACTCTTACTATATCTTCTAAAGGTTATCTTTTATATCCTATTAGTACGTCCTCTTCTATATTAGCCGAATCTCCACAATTTAGAAGTTGTCTATATTACTATCCATTCCACTTTTATAAGTAGAGTTCTCCTTAACTATAGTGCTTTGGGGGAGTATTATTATTAGTATGGAATTCCTACTAGCCTTACGGCGGGTATCTTCTTAGGTAAAGGCTAGGTTACGGTCTTTAACATCCTATTAATAAATAGGGTTAGCCTTTATAGCTAATGTCTTATAGTTAGTCCAAATTTCTCTAATAAAGGAGGGTAATTTTAGTCTATTCTCTGGCCAGACAAACTATCTTTATTATATATTTAACTAAATATTAAAGTAGGACATTTATTTTTGGCTAAGGATTATATTATAGGACCCTAGGTCCAGAATATAGAAGGGGATACTAAACTGGCGTTATCTATTAATAGTAATATATAGCTTTAAGATATAGGTAACCGGCTTACCAGCTTGGCTATTATAGCCTTTTACTTAAATAGGCTTCTCTAGTTAGGTAATATTTATATTTAAGAACTTAGTAACGTTATTTATATAAATAGTATTTATAAAGGTAAAGCTATTTACTCTAGTATTAATAAGGGCATTTATATTAACTTTATATCTATTTTAAGATACTATATATAGAACTGTAAAGTATTTTCTACCTATTAGCTGACTTAGATTAATCTCTTTAAGATTAATAGAATACCCTAGGGGGGAGTCTTTCCCTAGGGTTCTTTTTTTTCTAACTTATTAGACATTTCTTCTTCCTCTATCTCTTTAATATTACTTATATTCTTTAGCTCTGGGTAAGACGTAGTAAAGTAACTATCCTTTCTGCAATTAAAGCATGTAACTGTAGTAGGGTTAATTAGGGTATTATAATAAGCATTAACTAAAGGCGTGGTATATAATAAGTTAAGCAAAACTTAAGGGTAGGTAGTTGTAACCGCTTTTAGTGTAAGGGCGGTTATAGTTTATCTTCTAATACCAGCCCCTATGTAACGGAACCTTATAGCAGGAACTACGGTGGGTTCGTTAATGGGCTAGGTGTATAGATATTTAAACGAAGTCAACAATGTAACAGTATAAGATAACAACTGGTGGAGTAGTTGCCCAATAGATTAACTCCAATTATATTCTGAGATTCACTATAAAGAAAGGAACTATTTAGATAGGGACTGTGGTCCTTTGAATATATATCCTAACTCCTAAGAAAGTCCTTGCTCTGTCCGCTCTGTCTGCTCTGCTTGCTCTGTTATAGATTATATAGATTATATAGATTATACAGATTACACCACGTGACCTTGGTTACTATTCTTTATTACATAGTTCTACCGGATCTATTCTGGACTGTGCCCTTACTAACTAACTAGCTTCTTCCAACTCCTCTCCAAGTAGTCGTAATACTATCTTCCTCCTCTTTATCTTTGTCCTTAAAGATTCCTAATATCTCCAAGTTGTCTACTAGAGGTGTGATATCTGTCTAATTAATTTGGTTGATATTGTTGCTTATTATGCCTAAAGCATCTTCTTTTTCTTCTACAGCTTATTGGTCTTGTACCGTTGCTATAATACTATCTCTTAGTAAGATAATACTATCTCTATGTTCTTAATATGCAAAAGAGGGGTTAGTTTGTGTTGTGTTGGTAAGTCCTTTGTCTTGGCAACCCTCTTCCTGCTTAGAGTGCACTAAAGTAAATATACGGTTGTCCTGTGACGTTCGCTTTGTTTCTAATGCTAAGTATACGCGTTCTATTACTCTTAACAGCCTTTAAGTACCCTTATTGATTGCTGCTAGGGTCCTAGGTTTAATCTGCTACTGCAAAACTTGACAATAAGCTCTTGGTAGCGCTAGCTAAACTTCGCCGTTTCTATGATGCTAAGAGAGAGGCTACTAATGCCTAACAACGTGCTCTTAACTCTCGTCTAGCTATATCCGCTTAGTTAATCCGTCTTAAGAAGGTGCGTGAGAAGGTGCGCGAGAAGGTACGCGAGAAGGTACGCGAGAAGGTGCGCTCTAAGGAGTGGAAACTTGTGGAATAAGGTCTTTAGGAACTTGGTAATAAAAGAACGGATCTTCTTCTAATAGAGAGGGAAATAACTCTAAATATATTGGTAGGTGCTCCTTTTAGGTCCCCTTTAGGTAACTCGTTCTTTAGTAATCCTTTTTTATTAGTGCTGCCTAACCCATTTTCTTCTAATACTCCTATACCTTTTTTATAGCATTTTTTAAATTGTCTAGTGGCTCCTAGGTAGTCTCCTTATAGCCTATCTACTTTACTTTATATTATATTTTATCCTTAACGTCCTTATAACTAATAATCTTTAAAACTTGCTATTTATCCTTTTCTTGTTCTCTATACATGTCTGCCTTATAGACTAGTGGCTTAATATTCCTATATGCTGGCTCTAGTATTACGATATGCTATATAGGGTAGATCTTTATTTTCTCTGGTAAGTTAAGTCTGTATGTGACTTTTAAGATTTTTGCTTTAACTGTAAACGGTCCTAGTCTAACGTGGTCCAATTTCTTACTTGGTTATTAACTCTTGAAATTTTTGTGTAGTAGCCATACTTTATCTCCCTCCTTAAGATCTGGTCCCTTAGATCTCTTAGCATTGTAGTATCTTTTTATCCTTATCTGTACTAGTTTAGCTGTTTCTTTAAGGTGATTATAAAGATTTATTAATGTCTCTATTCTTTCTTTAGCTATGCTACTTATCTTCTTTACTTATTATGGCGATAATGATATTCTTGGCTTGTATCCATAATTTGCCTTAAAAGGTAATATGCCTATCCCTTCTTATAGTGTTGTATTGTATATAAACTATATAACTGGTAATAACGATACCTATTTATTCTGTGCATAATTAATATAGTGCCTTAGATACTGCTCTAGTGTCTAGTTTAGTCTTTCTATTTAACTATCTGTCCGTAGGTAATATACAGTTAATATTACTGCTTGAACCCCTTATTCTACTAAGAATACTTCTTAGAAGGCTGTTATAAATCTTGGATCTCTGTCTAATATGATCTTTATTAGTGCTCCATGTCTTGCAAACACTTCTTTAATATAGATTCTAGCTATATCTTCTGTGGATATTTCTTCTATATATGCTATAAAGTATCCCTACTTTATTAGCCTATCTACTATTACTAAGATTGTGTTGTATTCTTATCCGGTAATAGGATCTTTTAACTTTAGCAACTTTATAATAAAGTTCTATAATATAACCTCCCATAGTCTCTCTAGTATTTTAATAGGTTGTAGCCCTCTATATAGCTTATGCCTTATTAGTTTGTTTCTCTAGCAATCTGGACATTCCCTTATAACTTGTCTTGCTAGTCCCTAGATTCCTTAAATAATATATTCCTCCTAAAGTCTTAACACTAAGCCTATAGCTCCGTTGTGTTTTTGTGTTATTCCTTTATAAAACTCTTTTATAAACTCCTCTGCTACTATTTTTGGAATATAGGTTGCTTTCCTATTTTTATACTACTCTAAGTCTAAATCCTCTGCTTGTACTTCTTAGATCTTTTATATCTAATTACTTTTAGGTAACTTATAAACTTAACTCTTTATAGTTGCTATAATCTTTAGATAATTATACCTGATTATTCTATCTTAATCTTATTGTAGTAAAGCTCCTAACAGCTTTTCTTTATTTTATAGTTTAGCTTTCCTGCTTAGAGTGTCTGCTTATATATTATCTATATCCTTAGTATACTAAATCTTAAAATGGTATTTTATAAGCATTTCCGCCTATTTAACTTGTCTTTGGTTTAGTTCCTTTATTATTAGGAACCCTATAAGGTTCTTATAGTCCGTCTTAATTATAAACAGTTTTTTTGTGCCTTATAAGAATGCTCTCTATTCCTTAAGTGCTATAACTATATCTAGCAACTCCTTGTTATAGATGTTATAGTTTAACTTTAGTAGTGTTATCTTTTAACTATAGTACGCTACTAGATGCTATGTATCCAAATGCTTTTATAGCAAATATACTCCTAGTGAAAAGTCTAATGCATCTGTTTCTATAACTATTTCTAACTTCGGCTAGTAGATCTTAAGGATTAGTTCCTAGGTAAACAACTCCTTAAGTTTTTTAAACAACTTTTTTTACTTGCTGCCCCATACCCATAGTTCCTCCTTTTTGGTTAGTCTTATAAATAGCTTAATACTTTTTAACTACTGTGCTATAAACCTCCTGTAGTAGTTATAAAACCCTAGAAATAATCTTAACTGCGTAACGTTCTCTAGTTCTTGCCAACTTACTATAGCTTTAACTTTCTTTAGGTCTATGCTAATTTTTCCTAGTTTAATAATAAATTTAATAAAATTGGTCTTTCTAGTAAAGAACTCGCATTTCTTAATTGCTACTAGTATCTTTTTTTCCTGTAGTTTCCTTAAGACCCATTTAATATATTCTTTATGTTCTTCCTCACTTATTAAGTAGATGATGATATTATTAAGGTATACTATAATAAACTTATTAAGGTATTCTCCTAACATACTGTTGATTTATTTTTAAAATATTACTAGTATGTTTATAAGCCCAAACTGTATAACTAGCGGTTTATATAGTCCTTCCTTTAACCTAAAGGCTGCCTTCTACTTATCTCCTTCCTTGATCCTAATCTAATAGTACGCCCACCTTAGATCTATCTTTGTAAAGATTTTCGCGTTGCCTATTCTGTTTTGGATTTTGCTAATTAAGGGTAAAGGATACCTATCCTTCCTAGTAATGCTGTTTAACTATCTATAGTTAATGCACATTCTAAGTTTTCCGTTTTTCTTTAGGATGAATAGTACTAGATATCCTGCTAACGACTGTGACAGTCTAATGTATCCCTTTTATAAGTTCTCCTAGACAAACTCCTTAAGCGCTACTAACTTGGTTTTAGTGAGCTTGTAGATTAAAAAGAACTTTAGACTAGTTCCTAGTTCTAATTCTATCTTATAGTCCCACGCTATATATTCTAATAGCTTTTTACTTTCTGGTGACTATAACCTTTTGCCATACTTATAGTATTGTTTTAGTATATGACTTAAGCCTCGCTTATTCTCTTTATATATCGCTCTAACTTAGTACTATACTATCTTAGTTCGCTATTGTATCTTGCGTTATTAAGTATCTCTAATATTAACCTAACCTATAACCTAATTAATTCTTAGATTGTATTGCTGTAACTAAGGCATTCCTAGTATTGCCTTGTCCTTTCCTAACAGTAGGATATTAAAAAACATCTTAACTTGTCTTCCTTTAATAGTTAACTAAATAGGTCTTATTTTAAGATTAATAATGCCCCCTCTATAGGCTATCTAATCTCTTAAAATTATTGTAAGTGGATATAGGTATTCCTTCTATCTGTGTGGTAACCCTATCCTTTCTACTGCTACTAGTAATATGTGGTTTCTTATTGCTCTATTATCTATTAATACTTTAAACTGCTAATCCTGCTACTTAACTTATAAATTTAGGTGTTAATCTTAAATTCCCTTAAGGGTCTGAGGCTCTACTACTAGTTCCTTTTGGTCTTATAGGCCTCCCCTTTTCCTAACTGTTGGCTACTAGATCCTATTTATACTTAGTCCTCTTTTAGCCAATACTTAGTTTGTTTCTTTTCCTCTACGTACTATAGATAAGTATTCTCTAGGCACTCCCACCACTGTTATCCATCTAGGTATTCTTTTATAAGGAATCTTCTTAGTTAAAGTGTTAGGTCTCCTTAACTCTATACTTCCACTGGGTGCTATCTATATATATACTTAGTATCTCTATGATTTCTTTTATCCAGTGCCTAATGCACTCTAGTTAGGTACTTCTAGTTTTTGTCCTTTGGTGTTTAATGTATATTGCACATATTATCTATACAAGCTATCTATAATAGTGTATAATGCGCTAAGTGACTTAGGTTAACTCTTAGCTTATCTTTGCTTTTAAGTTTAAACCTCTATCTAGCCAACCTAACTGTTGGTCTTTTATTTGCGGGTATTAAGATTTATCTCTTGCTTTTCTAGTCCCTAGATCCCTTTTCTAGGTTCCTTAACGTTATTATTATCTAATTATTATTTTAATAGTGCGCAAAGCTAGAAGGTATAAACTCCTAGATTAAGATATATACAGATTATAAAGCCCTAGAGTACTTTATAACTATAAAGCAGCTTACTAAATAATAAGCCTACTAGGCTAAAATACTCTTCTAATTCTTTTTTATAATTATATATTATTCTAGTAAGTAAAACTTTAAGGCTAATATATTAACCTAAAGGGAATAAGATATAGGACCCTAGAATAAGCTAAAGGCTTAATACCGGATATATACTCTCCTTTACCCTAAATAGCTTAACCTATAAAAATTTAAGAAGCTAGACCCTAAATAGAATAATTTAGCACCTATAGAAGGAGAAGTCTTAAATAAACTAATAGGGCTAATTAGTTGCATCCTAACTGTAAACTATACGGCTAACTCCCTAAAGGCCCTCCGCGACTAAGCTATAAAAGGTAACCCTAATTTAGAAATAGAAGAAGGACTACTCTTATACTAGAAACAGCTTATAGTTTTAAATATTAATAACTTATAAATAGAGCTAATCTATAAAGCCTACTATTAAATCTCTATAGTATACCCTAGTTAAGATAAGACCTACTAACTGCTAGTACCCTATTACTACTAGTAAGGACTTCTATTTAATATGGTATAATTTATTAAAAACTACTACGTCTATAAATACGCAAATACCCCTAGGGATTAAACTTCTAAGTGGCTATAACTATTGCTAGTTTTAGAACGCCCTTAGCAATATATTATAATAGACTTTAAGTTATTTCTAAAGGATACCTATGGCCATAATGCGGCCTTTATAGTAATTAACTAATTATATAAGCAATCTATCTCCCTTTTATATTAAGACTATAACTATAAAGGATATAGCCCGCCTCTATATTAATAATATCTATTAATTCTATAGTGCCCCCAAATTAATTATCTCTAACTATAGTCCCTAGTTTATATTAGATTTTTAAAATAAATTTTACTATATCCTTAGGATTAAGATTAAGCTCTTTACTATATTTTACCCCTAGACTAATAGTTAAACTAAGATTATAAACTAGTATTTTAACTAATAACTATATCTCTTTATAGACTAATATTAGGACAACTAGTTAGAATTACTGCCTATAATAGACTATATATAGCTTATACTCCCCAATAATAGTATAGGGATATCCCCATTTAAACTGCTCTATAGATATACACTATAAATATCCTTTAATTAGGACAGGCCTACTAAACCTACTACAGCCTATAAACGCCTTAGTTATAAAGAGGCCTGGGTATTTACTAAAAGAATATATAGAGCCTAGGAAACTGCTTAAATAATTATAAGAAAGGTATAAGAGAAGAAGGAGTCTAATATAAACCAATATTATTATAAGGTAGACTTCTAAGTATGAGATAAGGTATAGGTATTAACAAAGAACTAAAAAACCTAAAAGCTAAGCTATAAGCTAGACTACTAAATAGCTGGCCTATATAAGACTCTTTAAAAGATAGGACACTTTTTTAAGGTTAAGCTACTAGAATTAATAAAGATCTACCCTGTTTTCTATAACAGTGCAAGTGTGGGGATTGAAAGAACGACTTTTTTGTAAATCTATGGAAATCAAGTGAACTAAATACATGAAAGTAGACCCGGAACTCCGTAGTCTATGACTCAATATTTGACCGTATCCGAGACATACGAGGGTAGCGTCGATCATGTCTTGGAGCCTCTTAGGCGACGATCTTGTGTCTCAGCATAGTGCTGGTGAACTGTTACATTTTCTCTTTAGACTAGCTATAAAAGAATATAGGTAATCTACTGCCTAGATAGTATAACAATCCCCTACTATTAATTTAGATTAGAGAGGACAAAGAATAAAAAGTTAAAGAAATCCTAGCAGTAAAAAAGGTCCGTAATATCTTAAAATACTACATAAGCTAGGTAGGCTATAATAACGACCTAAAGTGGTACCCTGTATCTAATTTTAAGTACTTCCCTTATAAGCTATAGGACTTCCACTTAACCTACCCTAACCTCCCTAGACTACTACGTAAATTAGACAGCTGGATTAAATGCTAGGAAGAAGGGTTAGATAATTATAACAATTTAGATAATAATAGGGATCTTGGATAACGCCTAAGGGCAGGCTTTTTTAGAAGGGGGGGTAATGTAATGGTGCTAAAGCGCATTACCTGCCAAATTCTGCCAAATTCTGCCAAATTCTGCTACCTAGTATACTGTCTAATACTATCTGGTACTATTTCTTACTATTAGCTCGCCTACTATTGGCTCGTTTACTATTAGCGCCTTGGCGGCTCGCGCTACCTATTTGTTTATATAAGCCCTCTGTTACGGGACTCACCCATTCTCACGTCCTTGCGCGTTTTGACGTTCTTAACCCGTGCTTATACTCGTCCCGAGACACCTATGCACGTACCCCTACAACCTCTATTTATACTTCGTACCTGGCATACGGAAGACTCTTCTTCTTTATCCAGATGTCTTTGTATCAACACGTATAGTTACGCGTACGTAGCCTTCTTCAATTACTACCCCGTTTAGTACATTGTATTCCAGCTCGTGCCTACTCCGTAACACCCTCATGGCCACCTTTCCTCCTTCTTAGCTTAGTATCTTTATTAAATAGCAATCTACAAGCTTCGGTTTAGAGGCATTTATGCAAGCCGTCACAAATATAAGAGCTAGTCTCTATAATAGAGATAATTAGCGCTAATAGCTCTTACTTACCTCCGTTTATAATTTAGAAAGGGTAATAACACTAGGAGACTTAGTATTAAATTACTAAGTAGGATAAATGTCTTTATAGGTATATCTATATAACCTTAACAAACGGCTAAATGGACAACTTACTAGGCCTATATTATATTAAATACTATAATATATATATATAATATCTTGTGCAGAATAATAAGGGCAATATTTAAAGCTATTGCATACTTATAATGGATAATTACTATCACGGAGCGAGTATAAGCAACGATAATATATAGCAAAGTAGATATTATTAAGCTACGTATATAAACTGTGTAATGAAGTCAAGACGTTGCGTAAGGAGAGAAGGTAAGGAAATGGGAAGAAAGGGTATATATCGTTAGTTTGGTTGCTTGGTTGATACATACACAGAGCAGAATAAGATTTAAGGGGCGGTCCTAGCAGAACTTGGCAGAATTTAGTGGGCTTTGGCGGAATATAGCAGAATTCGGTGGATTCTAGCGGAATATAATAGATTGCCGTCTCGCGGTCAGTCTCTTCTTACTACATTAGTGGAAACAGGTGGACATGTGTAAGGTGTTACGGAGGTGTCCCGTAACAGTACCCCCCCTTTAAACTCGAGCTTCTGCAAGATGGGGCTGTGGTAGTTCTAGATAGAGTTTATGGAAGTCTTCTACGGCTTATGTAAGTCCTATAGAGTTAACGGGTTCCTATATAGGCTTATTAAAACCTCTCCATTTCATAAGATATATATATTGGCGTTTTCGTTTATTATACTTAATGTTATTAATTCTTTTAACAAAGTACTCATCTTCACTATCTACCTTAACTAGTAGGGGAGGGTCCTAGATCTATCTAGGCAGGGCATCTAATATAGGAGCAGCAGGGTGGAGGACTGACGTGTAGAATATAGGATGGATTTTGACCGTATTAGGGAGCTTTAGTTAGTAGGCATAAGGAGAGATAACTTTCTCAACTTTATAAGGGCCGGCGTTCTTCCAATTAAATTTCTTAGTAGGTCATTTTATGTTTAGATTTTTTATATCTAACTAGATAAAGTTACTAATTTAGTAGGCCAGTGCTAGGGTTCGGTTTTTATTTGCTGCAGCTTTATAGATAGATTGGGCCTATGTTATTTTATTAGTAAGGAACTCTTATAGTTCTTCCATCTTCTTTACAAATTTATTTGCTTCTGTAACCTATAAGGCTTAATAGGCTGGGCAAGGAACATTACTAAAGGGTTTAAAACCTATTTACGGATGCTAGCCGTAGTTAGCCAGAAACGGGGAGACCTTTATAGTTTCTAAGACAGAGTTATTTATAGTAAACTTAGTAAATGTAAGCTAGTCTATCCAGTCGTCCTGCAAATACAACGTGTATATCTGGATATACTGTTCCATAATAGTATTTATATATTCCGTTTAACCGTCCGTTTCTAGGTGGTATACTATAGATAATAGTGCTTTAATGCGGAGTCGGGTAGTTAGTTCTTTCTAGAATATAGAGATAAATTGTCTGCCTTTATCGGAGATGATTATTTTAGGAAGTCCATGGAGTTTCTATATATAGTCTAGGAATAGTTAGGCAACGGCAGGTGCTAATATATTAGGGCAGGCGATTAAGTATTTTATTTTAGATAGTCGGTTTATAACTACTATAATATTTATATAGCCTTTACTTTTAGGGAGATTAACAATAAAGTTAATTAAGATATCTTTCCATCTTTGGTCTAGAATAGGTATTGGCTTTAGAAAGCCGTTGTACATCTTATACAAAGCTTTAGCTTATTAGCAGGTATAGCAGCTGGCAATATATCTTTATATTATATTATATATATTCGGCCAGTAGTACTCTTATTAGAGCAGTTCTAGGGTTTTTCCTTAGCCTAGTTAACTGGCTACTAGCAGATTATATGTATATTTAAGGAGCTTAAGTTAAGTTTGTTATAGTTAGGTATAACTAGACGGTTCTAGTAGTACAAGTGGCCTCCACGGGCTTTATATTTACTTAGAGAAATCCTTTTAAAGCGTCTAACGCCGTCTTAAATTAGCTTAAGCATCTCTTAGATAAACTTATTATTTAGGTATTTATCGGCTATAATCTATTTAATAGTTTAATTGGTTATTTTAAGGACGTATACTAAGAGATCTTTAGTAGGGGGTTTAAATAGTTTAGGGCAGAGTAGAGTCTAATTATAGTAGGAGCGCGCTTCTTCTTAAGCTAGTGCATCTTATAAACGTTAGGTTAGGGTATTAGGTTTCTAGCCTTAAACGCCTAGGTAATATATAATAGAGAATTAGAAACGGGATAGATATTCTAACTAATAGGCCTATTAGTGGCTTAGCTGTTTTGTGGTTATAAAGTATTATAGGTTCTTATAGTCGCTAAAAACCTTAATTAGGAATCTAAAGCCTTCTAGTTTAGGTCGCTATTGTTTAAAATATCTAATAATAGCTAATAGTTCCTTATTATAGATCTCGTAATTACATTTAGCTAGACTTAGTTATTTTAAAAAGTATGCTATGGGGTATAATACTCCTTCCTTGTTATATTAAGATAGGATACCTCTAGTAACGTAGTTGGATAAGTTAGCTTTTATAACACTTATTTAGTTTAGGTTAAAGTATTAGAGTATAGGTACAGTAGTAAATATAACTTTTAGGTAAGTAAAAGCTTTCTTACATTCCTTATTAAAGATAAAGGCTTTATCCTTTTGTGTTAAGGCTATAAGGGGTAAAACTAAGGCGGAGAAGTTATTAATAAACTATTAGTAAAAATTGGCAAATCCTATAAAGGCCCTTACGTCCTTAACGTTCTTAGGTTCTTGCCAGTTTATAATCACTTTAACTTTCTTAGGGTCTATTTATATGCCATCTGTAGAAATAACAAGTCTAAGGTATAGAACTTCTGTTTTATAGAACTCGCATTTGTCTATATCTAACTATAGGCTAGCTCCACGTAAGGCTTACAGAACCAGTTTAACGTGTTTTTAGTATTTAGCCAGATTATTGCTATATATTAAGATGTTATTAATATAAGTAGTATAAAAGACGTCTAGGTACAGGTACAGGGTGTTATTTATAAAGTATTAAAAAAAACTTAGGGCGTTTGCGAGGCTAAATAGTATTACTAAGTACTTAAATAATCCGTATTAAGTACAAAATGTAGTAAGCTATTCGTCTCCTTTTGCAATATAGAGGCGGTTAAATGCGTGGATAATATCAAGCTTTATGTAGAAGCAAGCCTTACTTAATTAGTTTAGTGTCTCTTAAATTAATGGGATTAGGTATTAGTTCTTAATAGTAACAGTATTAAGAGCTTAGTAGTCTACGTAAAAGCGCAAACTACCGCTAGGTTTCTTAATAAAGATTACTAGCACAGCTATAGGTAAAGAGCTTGCTCTAATAAATTCTTTATTTAGATGTTTATCTAAGTACTTCCATAGTACCTAAAGTTTGTTTTAGGATATCCTATATAGGGGTTTAAATCTAGGATATTTTCCTTCTTTAATTACAATCTTATAATTGTATAGGCGGCGTTTTGGTAGCTTATTGGCTTCCTTTTATAAGAATATATCTAGGTATTTATAGTATTCTACTAGTACCTTCATGGCGGGGTTAGTGTGCTTCTTTGGCGCTAAGGCCTTTTTAATATCGGCCATTATAATAGCGAAGATCGTATATTCTGGTTTCCTGGCGAGTTGTGCAAGCGGAGTAGCTCTAATTATATAGATATCTAAGGCGTTAAGTGGGCTTAGATTATCCTTAGTTCTTTATACGGTTTCCTGTTTAGTTTTAGGTTTAGTGTTAGATATGGAGTTAGTGTTAGATTTAAGTTCAGGCTCTTTAAGCATCTTTTTTATAGTAAAATACCAGTTCTTCTGGTACTTTTATATATTAAGCTTCTGCTTAGTTTAGGGCAGTATAGTAGTTAGGGTTAGTTTGTGTAATTTGGTGTAATTTCTAGGTCCTTAGTGGACGTTGGTGGAAATCTTATGTTTATAGAATTTGGTGAAATTTTTGGGTTTTGGTTTAGGGTCTAAGCCGCGAGTTATAAGGCACTTCTGCTTATAACAGGAGGCAGTAAATAGAAGCTTAAGGTTATCCTAGTTAATAATTACCTTATATAGCTTTATCTAGGGTTATTTAAGGATTACCAGGTAACCTAGGGTGGTAATAAAGAGCTTAATTAATTCTTTATGGTTTAGGTATTGGAGTCTTAGGGCCACTATATAAGTAATACAGCCTAAGACAGTGCGTTTGCCATTAAATCCAAATACGTTAATATGCCGGTTAAGGGGTATTAGGGTAAACCTATTATCTTATATAAAGATCTTATTAATAAATCCTATGCCGCTAGCTCCTGTGTTAATTAGGACTTAAGCATTAGCCTATTAACCTTTCTACTAAAGACGGCAGTTAATAGTTATACTACAATCCTAAGAGTTAGGGTTTGTAATATCTAATGTATTTAACAAGATCCTGTAATATAGCTGTCCTAGAAAGTGACTTAACTCTAAGATACACCTTTTAGTGGTAAGTAGGAAGGGGTTTCTATAGAACGTCAGTTATAACTTTGTCCCTATAAGTAGTGCTTGCTAGATACAGGGCTAAAACTAGGTAAAGATTGGGGACAGTGACTGGAGGATTAGTGTGGTAAACAGCTGCTAGTATTAACTGTTTGTAAATTCTTTTGGAAAGAGATAGAGCAGTAGCTAAAGATATAAGTATCACTTCCGCACTTAAAATAGAGGCTGTGTTTAATGCGTCGCTCTTATTTAGTAGATCCTTTTAGGGTATAGGAAAGGGTTCTAGTGTTAATATCTATAGCGTCTAAGTCCTTATGGGTCTTAGGCGGCTAGGGGGCAAAGTATTAAAATATATATTTTAGGGTAAGGCGTAGTAAGTCGTTATACAGGCCATTAATAATATTAGTATAGGCGGTAACAGTACCTAGCAGTTTAACTCCTATAAGAGATGCTTTTAATTTAGGGTTTAGAGACTCTACTAGGCAATTAATTAAGGCGGGTTCGTTCTATTTAGTCTCTTTAGTGTAGCAATAAAATTTAGTAAAGTATAATAGGAAGTTCTTGGAGCCCTATATTATCTTATTTAGTTTCCTTTATAACGTAGCAACTTAGTTAGGGTTGCCATAAGATGCTTCTAGTATAGTAACTAGTTCCTCTACCATACTTAGTTGGAACGGGTATATAGTATCCACGGCATCTCCTTTTAGGCGGCTTATAGCATAATAAAGCTAACTGTTGGGGGTAGGGTAGCAGTTAATATTGCCGCTTAACTTATTCTAAAGTTGGTTAAGAAAAGAGCGTAACTTACTCCTTTTACTAGAATAGGCGGGAGGATTAGGGAGATATTTAGATAACTTTTTTTTAGGGGCATTAACTGGCAAATTCAGGGTTAAGGAGTTAGTTTTAGATACGTTCTTCTTATCTGGTATTTATAGGTTAATAGTAGTAGGGATAGGTAGGGGCGACGGTGTAGTAGGCAGTAGGTTATAACAAATCTCTTCAACTTTCTTTCTTAGGGATTGGATTGTCTCGTAATATTAAGTTTCTTATTAGGTAAGAGCGTCTATAAAAGCCTTTTAAAGACTTCTTATTTATTTAGTAAATAAGGTGTGTAGATTATTTATGGACAAGGGGGTTTCTAGGTTGTTCTATATATTAGTTAAGGCAGGACGGAGTATATAGTTTAACGCAACATAGTGTTATGGAGCAAGTATAAGCAATAATAATATATAGCAAAGTAGATATTATTAAGCTACGTATATAAACTATATAATAAAGTCAAGACGTTACGTAAGGAGAGAAGGTAAGGAAATGGGAAGAAAGGGTATATATTGTTAGTTTGGTTGCTTGGTTAATACGTATATAGAGCAGAATAGGATTTAAGGGGCGGTCCTGGCAGAACTTGGTAGAATTTGGTGGGCTTTGGCGGAATATAGCAGAATTTAGTGGATTCTAGCGGAATATGGCGGAATTTGGTGGATTCTAGCGGAATATAACAGATTGCCGTCTCGCGGTCGGTCTCTTCTTACTGCGTCGGTGGAAATAGGTGGACGTGTGTAAGGTATCACGGAGGTGTCCCGTGACAATTACTTAAGCCATATTACCTAGCAGTTTATTAAGTATATACTATTAAATAAAATTATTCTAGTTACTCTTCTACCTTATTTAATATATAAGCTTTAGCTACTAAATGTGAGCTATTTTAGACCTCTTTAGTACTACTATAGCGTAAAGGTAAATAACTTCTATTATTATAGCCATATAGGGGTTAATAAGGAATATTTTATAAAGCTTTACCTAGTGGCGCGCGTTAAAGCGTTTACTTATAAGAATATTTATAACGCCTAGAAAGCTACTAGTCTTCTTCTATATAATCCTACTACTATTCTAAAGACCCTACTATATATAAAACCCTCTATAGGCTTAGAAATAAATTAGCTAATTATAAATACTAATTTCTAAACACTAAAGACACCCTTATTAATATAGGACCTTAAATTTCTATAGAATTAGATCGCTAAGTTAATAACTAAATAACTAGATAGTATGCTTAAAACTCCTATTCTATAACGCGTAGAAAAACTATTTTGTTTGTATTAACTTAATGATACAGGTAAGTCATATCCAGGGGCACGAAATACGTTTCGTATTGTATGCTCATTTGGATAGTGGTGACTGTCGATTCTATTGAGGTAGACTACGTAGTCTATATACTGACGCGCCTCCCCCCTAATTAGTCAGCATATAAGTGGTTGGTGTACCAAACGCGTAACTACGCGTCTGGTATACCACGTGCTGTAATTATATACTGGTGGTACTTGAAAATAGACCCACTTGTATATAGCCCCTATAATTGCTTTAATAGAACCGTAGAACACAAAAGAAATATATAGGAAATCCCTCCCGAGGTGCCTTCTGGGCTGCCTTCCAAACGGTGCTCCAAGTTGGCCGTAAGTCCTGCTTACGGTCCGTAAAATAAACCGTACGGCCTTCTAACGGGCCGTAGATGAACCGTACGGCCTTCCGACGGGCCGTAAATAAACTATAAGTGCTCCATTAGTCTTGTTCCACCCATTCTATAACCTTTAGATTAAGCTTATTTGTATTAATTAGGGTTTTAAGAGCTTGGCATGGCTTTGCCTTAGTTATAGCGTCCGCTAGGTTGTCTCCGCTGCTAATCCATTTAACCTTTATAATCTTATGTTGTTTGTAGGCCTGATATAAGCATATTAGGTTGACTATAAGCCTCTTCTCTTGTGTTGTACCTAGTTTAACTAGGCAGTCGTAGAGGGACTTTAAATCGGTGTATAAAACTAGGGGTAACTGCTCCAATTGTAGGATCTTCTAGATTGTTAATTTGATTGCGGCTGCTATATTAAAGCCATGGGCTAGTACATATAGTTTAGAAGCTAGTACACTGCGGGTTACTTGTTTGCATTTAATTAAAGACCAATGTAGTATATTTACGTCCTAATTACAGTCTGTAAGTACAATTATAAAGCCAATTTGTGATAATAGGTCTCTATTATTAGTGAAGGAGGCGTCCGTAAATACTAGTACGCTAAGGGAATTTAGGTCTAGTGGTACATAAGTAAATCCTCTTATTGCATTGTTAATTTACCACTAAATACGCTTATTAAGCTGCTTAATATTTTCCTTTTGCGGATCTATTACCTAGGCCGCAAAGGATAAATTGCAGGTAGATTTAGGTTGACAGACTATAGCAATATAGGCGCCTCTTGCACGCTGTACAATGTATTAGTCCTTTATATTTACGGTCTTATAGGTCTCTCCGCGGGAACTAGTAAGGTCTGTAGGCTTTACTGTAATAAGCCTTAGGTTTTAAGCTTAGCGTTCCTAAGTTAGCTAGATTAGGTTGCCCTTTTATGTAATTAAGCCTCTATTAAACTTAATTAGAGTCTACTTAGTTAACTGCTCTTATGGCTTTGCTAAGAACTTTACCTTTTATAGTTTAGTCTCTTTAGCGTCCGCAAAAGTCTAGTCCGCTAAGAAGAGGGTATTATTTGTTTAGAGTCCGATAATACTAAGGCCGTTTAATAGGGTGTATAGAAGGCAGGGGTTATAGGTTAACTATTCCATTTTGAGTTTACTAACGTAATGCTAGTAATATATTTTAAACCAGTGGTTTTTAGCTTCTAGCACTTTATAAAGGGGTTTTATAACCTATAAAATTGTTCCTAGTTATAAATTAAGCTCAAGGGGTAGTTATATAAAGATGTCTCTACTTAGGTAGGTATTAGACTATATATAGGCTTGCGAGATATCCCATAAGTAGAGGGCTATAGGTTTAGTTTACTGTAGTCTAGGCATAAGTGCAAGTATAATCTGTTAACTAACCTATTAAATTATAGGCGATTATATAAGGACTAAGTTGTTAGATAATCTATATTCTCTAAGGCGTGGGATACGTACACGAGTCACGTGTATGGGGCACGTGCATTGTAAATCTCTTTAGAGCCCCAGGGGCCCTAGGTCAAGATATTAACATTAATTAATAATTAAGTTAAGATCATCAATCAATTAACCCATTTAATTAATGAACCCCTCTACACGAATTTCGTGATAGTTATAAGCCCGGTCCGCCGACTTAAGAAGCTATTCAGCTATTACTTAATTGTTTGAAGAAATTCTACCTTATTGTTAGACTCTAACACCTTATTGTTAAGACGCAGACTCTGATAGAAATCTTACCTTAATTGTTACAAGATGAGTCTTTGACGAGATTCTATGAGATTTTATGAGATTCCACCTTAATCTGACGATAAGGACAATCCTAATAATAGGACGATCCTAATGACAAAATACTATCTTAATCCCTCCTTTGCCTATTAGTTAAATGACTCCACTAATATTGAGCTTGTTAACGACGATTATCCTTAATAAGTTAGAAGACTGGGAGCAATGGCTATAGCAACTCCGAGCCCTTATAGATTAGCGAATTTGGGCCTATGTTGACCCAGATAGTGCAGCACCTTAATGAGGTCTACTATAAGAACCAGCCTATCTAGAAGTTATAGATTTTAATAAGAATGCAACCTTATATATGCAGCTCTTAACAAATTAATAGAAAGCGTATGAGAATAGTAGATGATACTATAACTAGGATATAAAGTATTTCCTAAGATAGGAAGATTATCTTTAACAGATCCGCACCTAGATCATATTTACAGTATTAATTTAGAAGAAGCTACTGCTTAACCCTTCCTTAATAGTTAAAGAATGGCTATCTTGGCTAAAGGAGAACACAGAACCTACCTTGTTGTTTATTAGGAAGAAGGTATAATACTAGTACACGGAAGCCCTTAAGGGGTTTAAACAGTTGTTAAAATTAAACTAATGGCTAGATTAATGGGAACACGTAATGTCCCTAGGAGAGAAGTATAAGATCTTTTAAATGTCTAATGGTATCTGGCTTTAAGATTTAGCAGAAGTTATTTAACCTTTTAGCAATGCCTACTGTATAAAGTACACTACTGAGTTAAATAACCCTTAGAAGTCGAGATCTTTTGAATACCACAGAGTAGCAAAGGAGCTATAAGAAGGACTTAGAACACCCTTAAAGAAAGCCAATGCTACTATAAGAGGCAGTACCTTTAATACAAACTTTATAGAGCAAGCCACTAAGAATCACTCTGATACTACTAAAGGTTTATAAAGAGGAAAGGCCTTAGCATGTAATAGATGCTTGAAGAGAGCTGGGACACTAGTAGATAAGGAGACGTTCTATAAGAAGCCAATGCCTAAGTGCTTAGCGTGCGGAATACGAGGACACTCCCTACGGGACTATTGGTATTTATTTGAAGACAAGAGACCTGTAGGAGTTATAATAGGAGATGCGCGTATTAATAGGGCACTAAAGAAGGTAGAAAAGAATAAGAATTTTATTAACTAAGTTGTAAAGATCAGACTTAAAGAATAAGAAGATAAGGCCTGATAATAATAGGATAAGAGCTAGGAAGTTAAGATTAAGGGAGAAGCTAATATAATATTCCTAGAATTATATTACACCAGTTAAACCCATCTACTAAAGCTATTAACTATTCTTAACTTAGGAACCACTCTTTATATCTTTAATAACCTCTCTTGTTTTTACAATTTTAGGAAAGCTTTAAGACACGAATATATCACCGCCGGTAGCTTAGAAGTGCCTATACTAGGCTACAGCAATGTTACTGTCCAAATTACAAAACTAGATAAGAGTAAGGGAACCCTATGTCTTAAGGACGTTGCCTTTTATATGGACTTTAATATAAATCTAGTATTATTCCGTCTGCTTTGAAAACAAGGGTTCTACTAGGACAATAAAGGAGATAATAATCTTCTAGTTTGGAAGAATGATACAATCCTATGTTAAATGGAAGAACGTTATGGATAATAGACTATTAAATACGTCTAACTAGGAAGTTAATTAGCGTTTAATATAAGCCGACTACTACGCCGCTAATGGAAGCGTAGAGCATTATTAAGAGACGCTTATCTAGATTTAAAAGGTAATGCGCATCTATAGTATTTACATCTAGGTTATCCAGGACCTATAAGCCTTTATTATTTAGGTCTTAACGCCCTAGGAGTTAAGCTTTAAGGCCCAAAGATAATGGAATATTAACATTATAGTCTCGCTAAAATTAAGCGTTAGGTCTTAAGAAGGTTCTTAGAACGGAATATTAATAAACCTTGTTTTAATCTCTATATTAACTGGACTGACCTTAAGGAAGCGCATGCTGGATTTGTATGAGTTATATTTATCTATAACACCTTTATAGGGAGAACCTTCCCGTATTTTATAATAACGCATAGCAAAGAGAAGGAGATACTATAAGTGCTTAAAGATTTTATCCAATAGATTTGTTTAAGGCATAACCTTAAGGTTAACACTATTAGATCAGACAACGAGCTAGGGAAAAGGAGAACCCTTAAATGGCTATAGACCCAAGGGATTATATTTAAGCCTTTAGCGCCTTATACCTAAGCTTAAAATGGTACCACTAAACGCTTAGGGGGTGTGATTATTAAGAGAGCATGTATAATAAGAATTGCTACCAATCTACCACATGATCTATGGAAAGAAATAGTTGACTATGTAGTCTAACTTTAAGATTAAACGCCACGGGAAAGCAATGGTTGGAAATTGCCCTATAAGAGGTTCTATACCTTCCTAGCCAATGGGTTAAGAAAGCCGCAATTGGCGCACCTAAAAGCCTACGGCTGTAGGGTGTACGCGATAATGTTGGACGCCTAGCTGAAGAAGAAAAGGCTGAGTAAGCTAGATTCGCGAGCCCATATCAGCTACCTTGTTGGCTATAACTCTACCAATATCTATAGGATCTGGATCCTATATAAAGGTATAGTTATCTCTACTAGGGACATTATTTTTAACAAAAAGATGTTCTTTGATAGCAAGTAAATAGACATCTTAAAGGACCTATACGCTAAGTTAGATACGCTAATTAAGAAGATTTAACTCCCTAATACCCTAATTAAGAATAAGGTCCTTTTGGAAGATAATAAAGAAGTATTTGAACCGTTAATTTAAGAGGAAGATAATAACGTTAATAAGCCAGTTTAAACCTTTGATAAGTTAGTAGATCTTAAGCTTATAAGAGCTTTTAAAGATGCGTATTATACGCTACCTCCAATAGAAGAAGATGAAGAATCTCCATATGCCTTTTACGTCGAGTATCCTATAAAGTTAGATGTATAAGGTACTAATCAGGACATTATTAGCTGAGTAGAAGATGGGTTTTATACTTAGGGGGTGTTTTAACAACTCTATTAAGGACTTATTTAAGGAAGCCTATAATAACAGGTTTGAAGACTTTGTTACTAAAAGGATTATATTAGCCTATTACGGCGCCTTCTTAGCAGGAAGGAAGTTTAACCTTAATAGTTGACTTAACGACAGCAAGCTAAAATTAGGCAGAATACGCGATATTAGATTATATAGGAAGAACTTACCTCCGCCACCTTAGTTGATCCGCGACCTTAATACGCATCCTCTTTAAGATTAGTTCTAAGAAGCTTAATAAGCTCACCTCTAATCCTATTATTAAATAAGGTCGTTTTAAGAAACAGATAAGAAGTATATAAAGGGACAGCAGGTTCTTAGCTTAATGTGGGTATTTGTCTATAAGACGGACAAGCATGGATTTCTCTAGAAATGTAAGGCATAATTAGTAGTTTGCGGAAATTAATAGGCCCCAGGAAACCTACCTATAAGAGCTACTATATTAGCTAGTATAACCTTCTGAATACTTATAGCGATTACTGTAAAATTCGACCTGGAGACGATACAGATAGATATAGTTAATGTGTTTGTCCATTATGATCTCAACAAGGTCGTCTATATAAAGCTACCGCCAGGGTTTAACAAAGGAAAGACAGACAAAGTACTACGCTTAAGAAAAGCCCTATACAGACTACAACGATTACCACTATTATGGCAGAAGAATCTCACAAGCTCGTTAAACGAATTGGGTTTTAAAGAGGTACCTTAAGAGCCGTGTGTTATGCTAAAAGGTGGAATAATCGTCTTCTTCTATGTTAACGATATTGTCTTCTGCTACCAAAAGACAGATAAGAAGAAAGCTTAAAAAGCAATTAAGGAGCTAAGCAAGAAATACTAGATAAGTACCCTTAGCGAGCTAAAATGGTTCCTAGGAATCCACGTGCTATATAATTGTAGCTAGAGGCTCCTGTGGCTATCCTAGGAAGCCTATATTAAGAAGATAGCTAACTAGTATAAGATAGATCTTAGAGGGCGTCTTTTAGACACTCCTATGGTAGAATCGGAACTCCTCCCTACTGATTACCAATTAATCCGTCTGACGCGTCCGTCCCCTAATATAGACCTATTAGTCCGCCCTATATCCCTACCAGCCTCTACGATGCTATATTAGAGAAAATTGGGTTTAGTACTCTATATAGCCACTATAACGCGTCCGGATATTGCGTTTGCAGTATTAAGGCTAATAAGGTTTAATTAGGACCCAAGCTAAGAGCATTATTAAGCGGCAGACAGAGTCATCTAATACCTATATGGTATAAGAAGTAGAGCAATCTGCTATAGAGGAGATAAGGAAGAAATGAACGGTAGAGGGAAAGATAAAGGAATACGCAACAAAGAACAAGACGATAGAAGAGATGGTAGAGGTAAAGCGCAATCATTTATCTATGCCAGCGATATATCATTCGCAGACAACTTCGTTGACAGAAAGAGCTTGTAAGGATATATTATAAAGCTATTTAGGGGGCCAATTGCCTGGAGAGCAAATAAGCAGGGTATAGTTATAACGTCGAGCATAGAAGCTGAGTTGTTAGCCCTATTATAAACAGTAAAGGAAGCTATCTTTACCAGCAGGCTATTTAAAGTAATGATGTTACGCCTAAACAAGCCCTTAATTATTAAATGTAACAACACCTAGACGCTCCAACTAATTATAAAAGACACGGTAAAGCTAATCACAAAGCTCTGACACGTTGACATCTATTAACACTGGCTATATTAGGAATACGCAATAAGACGAGTATGATTTTAATAGATAGTAATAAAGGAGATAATTACTAATGGACTTATAAAGGCCCTGCCCAAGCAGAGGTTTTAAAGTTTTGTTAATATAATTGGGATGGTGGATATTAAGGAGCAGCTGGATAAGAAGAAGCAACTAGAGGACCTAAGGGACGGTATTAGAGCAAGATAAAAGGATTTAGATAAGATTACGGTTTAATTAACTCATTAACGGACACGAGAAGGTGGCTAGCTTTAACCTTAAAGAGCTTAAAGCTAAGGGGGTATATTAGATAATATGTATTCTCTAAGGCGTGGGACACGTGCACGAGTCACGTGTACAGGGCACGTGCATTGTAAATCTCTTTAGAGCCCCAGGGGCCCTAGGTCAAGACATTGATATTAATTAATAATTAAGTCAAGATCATTAATTAATCAACCCATTTAATCAATGAACCCCTCTACACGAATTTCATGACATAAGTCCTTTCCCTAGTTATTATAAGCTTATATAACAAGCCTTAATTTTTTAAAGGCTTTGTTAGTACTAGGGTGCTTAATTTTATTAATAAAGCGTAAGTTAAATATACGGACGCCTTGCGGAATGTCTCTCTCTATTACAGCTATAAAAACACCCTTTTTAAGTAGTTTATTAATCTCCTTACGTTATAAGTCCGTAAAAAGTGTTTCCTGTACTAGAACTAATATATCCATAGGTAGGAGTTGTCTTATAGATATGCCTGTAGAGGTTAGGTTATTCTCTATTATAGGGTTCTTAGTTATAGGGTGCTTTTAGGGGCGTCTTTAACCACGCTTTACGGCAGGTTTAGTAGGGTTTGTAAGTTCCTAGGGGACTTTTAAAGTAGGTAGGGGTGCTTCCAGTTTATCTGGTTCAACGTTATAGGTGTCTTTAGACCGGAAATAGGGTTTTATAGACATGCTTCTAAAGCTAGTTAGTATAACGGGGCCTTGTAGCAGTAACTACGGTAGGTCCTATTATTGGGCTAGGTATGTAGGTAAGAACAATTTAATAATGTAATAATAACTAGTAAAGTAGTTGCCTAACAGATTAACTCTAATTATATTCTAAGATTTACTACAAAGAGAGAACTATCTGGGTAGGGACTGTGGTCCTTTAAATACACAACTATACGCCTAAGAAATCCCTTTACTCTGTAAGGTACGTATGCTCTGTCTACTCTATTACAGATTATATAGATCATATAGATTATACAAATTACACTATATAACCTTGGCTACTATTCCTTGTTATATAGTTCCACTAGATCTATTTTAGACTGTATTTATATTAACCAACTAGCTTCCTCCAACTCTTCTCTAAGTAGTTGTAATATTGTACTTAAGCTGTCTGTAATACTATCTCCCTTTTCTTTATCTTTGTCCTTAAAGATTCCTAACATCTCCAAGTCGTCTACTAGAGGTATAATGTCCGTTTAATTAGTCTAGTTAATATCTTTACTTATTATACCTAAAGCATCTTCTTCTTCTTCTATAGCTCGCCGGTCTTGCACTGTTGCTATAATCTTGTCTTTAGGTGAGATAATACCGTCCCCATATTCTTGTTATGTAAAAGAGGGGCTGGTTTATATTGCGTTAGTAAGCCCTTTATCTTAACAACCTTCCTCTTATTTAGAGTGCACTAAAGCAAATATTTAATCATCCTATAACATTTGCTCTATCTCTAACGCTAAGTATACGTGTCCTATAACTCTTAATAGTCTTTTTGTTCCCTAAGTAACCTATTATAGGGTCTTATGTTTAATCTACCACTAAAAAGCTTAACGGTAAACTAGCCTCCCTACTGCTTAAGGTTTAACGTGTCTTAGAAAAGTCCGTATATGTCCTTAAAGCTTAACGTCTGGCTTATACTTGTCTCCAACGTCTTAAATATATACACAAGAAGGTCCATTCTAAGAAGTAGAAACTTGTTTAATAGGGTCTGTTTAAGCTAGGCAATAAAAGAACTAGCTCTCCTCCTATAAGGGAAATAACTCTAAGTAGCTTAGCAATTGCTCCTTTTAGGTCCCCCTTAGGCGACTTATTTTTTTATAATCCTTTTTTATTAATACTGCCTAACCTACTTTCTTTTAATACTTCTATACCTTTCCCATAGCGTTCTCTAGGTTGCTTAGTAGCTCCTAGGTAGTCTTACTATAGCCTATCTACTTTACTTTATACCATATTTTATTATCTACATCCTTATAACTAATAATCTTTAAAACTTGCTATTTGTCTTCTTTCTACCCTCTATATATGTCTGCCTTATAGACTGGTGGCTTAATATTTCCGTATACTGGTTCTAGCATTGCGACATACTATATAGGGTAGATTTTTATTTTGGCTAGTAGGTTTAACTTATACGTAACTAATAAAATCCTCTATTTAATTTTAAAAGGTCCTAGTCTAATATAGTCCAACTTCTTACTTAGTTATTAACTCTTAAATTTTTTATATAGTAGCCACACTTTATCTCCCTCCTTAAGATCTGGTCCCTTAGATCTCTTAGCATTATAATACCTTTTCATCCTTTGCTATACTAGTTTGGCTATTTCCGTAAGGTCTGTATAAAGATTCATTAATATCTCTATTCTTTATTTAGCTGTGCTACTCGTTTTCTTTACTTAATATAGCGATAACGACGTTCTTAGCTTATATCCGTAGTTCGCCTTAAATAGTAATATTCCCATTCCTTCTTATGGTGTTATATTATATGCAAACTATATAACTAGTAATAACAATACCTAATTGTTCTATGTATAATTAATATAATGCCTTAGATACTGTTCTAGTGTCTAGTTTAGTCTTTCTGTTTATCCGTCCGTCTGCGGATAATATGCTGTAGAAGTTGCCGCGCGAACCCCTTACTCTGCTAGAAATACTTCCTAAAATACTACTATAAATCTTAAATCTCTATCTGATATAATTTTATCTGGTGCTCTATGTCTTATAAATACTTCTCCTATATAGATTCTAGCGATATATTCTACTGATATCTCTTTAGTGCAAGCTATAAAGTATCCCCACTTTATAAGCTTATCTACTATTACTAAGATCGCGTTATAATCTTATCCTATAATAGGATCTCTTAACTTTAGTAACTTAATAATAAAGTCCTATAATATAACCTCCTATAGTCTTTCTGGTGTTTTAATAGGTTATAGCCCTCTATACGGCCTATACCTTGTTAGTTTATTTCTTTAGCAATCTAGATATTCTCTTATAACTTATCTTGCTAGTCCCTAGATTCTTTAAATAATGTACTTCTTTTAAAGTCTTAATACTAGTCCTATAGACCTGTTGTGTCCTTATGTTATTCCCTTATAGAATTCCTTAACAAATTCTTCTGCGACAGACTTAGGTATATATATTGCTTCTCTATTTTTATATTGCTCTAAGTCTGGATCCTCTACCTATACTTTTTAAATCTTCTATGTTTAATTACTCTCTAGTGCCTTATGGACCTAACTTTCCTTGGTCGCTGTAATCTTTAGATAATTATACCTAATTAATCTATCTTAATCCTTTCGCAATAAAGCTCTTAATGGCTTTTTGTTATTTTGTAGTTTAGCCTTTCTACTTAGAGCGTCTGCTTGTGCATTGTCTATACCCTTGGTATGCTAAATTTTAAAATAGTATTCTATAAGTATTTCCGCCTATCTAACTATCTTTGGTTAAGTTCTTTTATTATTAGAAACCCTATAAGGTTCTTATAGTCCGTCTTAACCATAAATAGTTTCTTTATGCCTTATAAGAATGCTCTCTATTCCTTAAGTACTGCGACTATACCTAATAACTTTTTGTTATAGATGTCATAGTTTAGTTCTAGTGGTGTTATCTTCCTACTATAGTATGCTACTGGGTGCTATATGTCCTGGTGCTTCTATAGCAAATATACTCCTAGTGTAAAGTCTAATGCATCCGTTTTAACAACCGTGTCTAACTTTGGTTAATAGATCTTAAGGATTAGTTCTTAGGTAAACAACTCTTTAAGTTCCTAAAATAGCTTCTTTTACTTACTATTCTAAACCCACGGTTCCTCCTTCTTCGTTAATTAAGTAAACGGCTTAATATTCTTTAACCATTATACTATAAACCTCCTATAGTAGTTGCAAAACCCTAGAAACAACCTTAACTATATAGCGTTTTCCGGTTCTTGCTAACCTACTATAGCTTTAACTTTCTTTGGGTCTATACTGATTTTTCCTAGTTTAACAATAAATCCTATAAAATTGGTCTTCCTTATAAAGAACTCGCATTTCTTAATTGCTACTGGCATCTTTTCTTCTTATAGTCTCTTTAAGACCCATTTAATGTGTTCTCTATATTCTCCCTTACTTATTAAGTAGATAATATTATTATTAAAATATACTATAATAAACTTATTTAGGTGTTCTCTTAACACACTATTAATTTATTTCTAGAACGTTACTAGTATGTTTATAAGCCCGAATTATATAACTAATGGTTTATATAGTCCTTTTTTTAACCTAAAAGCTGCCTTTTATTTGTTGCCTTTCTTAATCCTAATCTAATAGTACGCCCACCTTAGATCTATCTTTATAAAGATTTACGCATTACCTATCCTGTCTTAGATTTCGCTAATTAAGGGTAAAGGATACCTATCCTTCCTAGTAATACTATTTAACTGTCTATAGTTTATACACATCCTAAGTTTTCCGTTTTTCTTTAGGATGAACAATACTGGATATCCTACTAATAACTGTAATGGTCTAATATATCCCTTTTATAAGTTCTCCTGGATAAACTCTTTAAGCGCCACTAACTCGGTCTTAGTAAGCTTATAAATTAGAAAGAACTTTAGACTTATTCCCTCTTTTAACTCTATCTTATAGTCCTATACTATATGCTTTAATAGCTTTTCACTTTCTAGCAACCATAACTTTTTGCTATACTTATGGTATCTTTTCGGTATATAACTTAAGCCTTACTTAGTCTCTTTATATATTACTCTGACTTAGTACTATACTAACTTGGTTTGCTATTGCACTTTATATTATTAAGTATCTCTAATATTAATCTAACCTATAACCTAATTAATCTTTAAATTATATTCCTATAACTAAGGTATTCTTAGTATCGCCTTATCCTGTTCTAACGGTAGGATATTAAAAGACATTCTAACTTATCTCCCTTTAATAGTTAACTAAATAGGTCCTATTTTGAGATTAATAATACTTCCTCTATAGGCTATCTAATCTCCTAAAATTGTTATAAGTGGATATAGGTGTTCCTTTTGTCTGTATAGTAACCCTATCCTTTCTACTACTTTTGGTGATATGTGGTTTCTTATTGCTCCACTATCTATTAATGCTTCGAACTGTTGATCTTGCTACTTAATTTATAAATTTAGGTATTGTCCTTAAATTCCTTTAAGGGTTTAAGGCTCTAATACTAGTTCCCTCTAGTTCCGTACACCTCCCCTTTTTTTAACTATTGGCTGCTAGATCCTATTTGTACTTAGTCTAACTTAAGCTAATACTTAGTTTGTTTCTTTTCCTCTATATACTATAGATAAGTGTTTTCTAGGCACTTCCACCACTATTATCCGTCTAGGCATTTTTCTATAAGGAATCTTCCTAGTTAAAGTATTAAGTCTCCTTAACCTTGTACTTCTACTAGGTGCCATCTATATATATACTTAGCGTTTTTAAACCGCTTCTCTTTTGGTGCCTAATATATCCTTACTAGGTACTTCCGGTTCTTATCTTTTAGTGCTCTATATATATTATATATGTTATCTACACAAGCTATCCACAATAGGGTATAATACGCTAAGTGACTTAGGTCTACTCTTAGCTTATCTTCGCTTTTAAGTTTAAACCTCTATCTAGCTAATCTAACTATTGGTCTTTCTTCTATGGGTATTAAGACTTGTCTTTTACTTCTCTAGTCCCTAGATCCCTCTTCTAGGTTCCTTAATATTATAATTAATACTCCTTTAATATGACTTATGCGTTTTTCTATAATAGGTTAGTCTTGGACAACTTTTTTATTTAGCCATATATAGAAATCTACCTATTTATCATTGCTTTGTTACCTATACCACTTTCCGTATAACTGGTTTAGCGTGTATAGTTTGTCTATTAGAAAGTACCTTGTTATTACTACGTTGTAATATCCTTTAGTATATCTTTCTTTAAACCTAGTTGGGATGTCTAGATGCTCTTCTTATTCTAGTTTATCTAACCACTTTACCCTAGGTATCCCTACACTTGGCCTATTAGTAATTCTTTATATAGGTGCTCTATCCCTTATATAACCTAGTATAGCCGACCTCTTGTCTAGCTTTTACTCTTGCTATATAATAATTCTTTATCTAAACTTATTTATAGTTTCTTATATTCTGCGTCCTATAGCTAGATCTTTAAAGTCGTCTTACTTCTTAATTATAGTATCGACTTTTTAATCTTTAGGCTAAACACTATATTCCCCTAGAATTGCTATAGTCCTTATTTATTTCTTAAAATCTTGGCTACCTAATAACGTTCTTACTTATTCCCTAAACTCTTAGTTCTTGAACCTGCGTCCTATACTTATTCGCTTATTACTAAACTAAGTCGCTGCTCTTTCCTATTAGTTTTTGTCTATTGTGGGCTCTTAAGCTATCCTTATTACACCTTATAAGTCTAGAGCCTTCCTTATCTTATTATAAGAATCTTGGACCTGTGGCCTTTTGCCTTTATTAAGTAATAAGCTAGTACTAGTAGTTATTTACTTACTTAGTTTCTTCTAAACATTACTCCTTTTATTTTATAAAGCGATGGAAATTGTATCTAATGGTGTTATAATACCCGTTACTAAACCCTATTTTATAACGGTCTTAGTCTCTGCTTCTGTTTTAACTTCTCTAAGGTCTATATGCTCTTAGTAAGCTACCTTTATTGCCTTATTATCGGTAAATGCTTCGCCTATATTAAACTTATTATCTTTAATATCTAATTTATGAGCTGGTTTGTTGGTTCCTCTAAACTTAGATAATAATAGCTCTTATGGCTAATAGCTTGCGCCATACTTAGCGTCCTTATAAATTTGGCATGCGTTGTTATAACAAAATGCAAAACTGTTAATTAAACACTCTTTTATTCCTTATAGTGCACTATCGTCCTTTAGTACGTACGCGCTATCTACTAGTCTTATTCCCTTTACTGTGTAATTACTCTAACTACCTTTATAGTCTCTGGCGAAATAACCCTGTTTTCCGTAATTTATATAAGCCCTATCTCTAAACCATCTTTTTTGTTGTGGAGTCCGCCTAAACGTCTTCTGCTGCTAAGATCCCTAGTTTAGCCTTTACTTCTAGGTCCTTTAATTACTAGATCCTTAACCTCTAGATTTCTATAGTTTCTTTATCTCTCTTAGATTCTTTAGTACCGCTTAGGTCTATTAGCTCTACGCTATTCTATAGTTTTTAACTCTATATCTGTCGCTGCGTACTCTACGCCTTATATAACTATGGAACTCTATTTTGCCCTTTCTTAGCTTGTTCCCTTTAATAGATTCTATTATTAATCTTTATTAACTAGTCTATTAACTCTCTTAGAGTATCCGCATCTTCTATTAGAATAATTGCATTCTAGACTTTAGCCTTAAGTCCCTATTTATACTGTGCTATAAGCGCCCTGTTATTCCACTTAACCTATATAGCTAGTGTTTAAAACTGCGTTGTATACTTAATTACTAAAGTGCGTTATACTAAGTTTTAAAGTTTTTATTCCGCTGTTGTGGTTGCTTTAGGGTCTTTAAACATTTGCGTTAACTATTCTATAAATCTATTCCAATTTGCAAACATATATTATATATTTAGGTTAGTAGTTGTTATACCGCTTACTTATATCTCTGTAAGGTAAGGGCTTAAACTACTCTAGAGCTCTTTCTATTAAGAATAGTCCTGCATATGCTACCTAATCCGTAGGTATTACTAACTTCGCTTCTTCCTGCATAACCTTAAAATATATCTATATAAGAAACCCTTTAAGCTTTAACTTCTCCCCTAAGAACCGTTTAATTGAAGGTAGCTTAACCTTTACTACTTTAATTCCATTAATGCGTTCTTTAAGTAGCCTGCTATTATCTTATAAGCGATTAACTATTTCTTGCAACTAACCTTATGTAACCACTTAAGAATCTATATCTGCTATACTAGTATCTCCTAACCCTAAGGTCGTGGCTGTCGTCGATATCGTTATAACTGGTGCTTTAGGTGGCATGTTATTTAACCTTGTTTAATACCGTAACCTTAGTAGTGAATGTGTAACGGGGCCTTGTAGCAGTAACTACAGTAGGTCCTGTTATTAGGCTAGGTATATAGGTAAGAATAATTTAACAACATAATAATAACTAGTAGAGTAGTTGCCTAACAGATTAACTCCAATTATATTCTGAGATTTACTACGAAGAGAGAACTATCTGGGTAAGAACTATGGTCCTTTAAATACACAACTATACGCCTAAGAAATCCCTTCGCTCTGTAAGGTACGTGTGCTCTGTCTACTCTGTTATAGATTATATAGATTACATAGATTATATAGATTATACTATATAACCTTAGCTACTATTCCTTGTTACATGGTTCCACTAGATCCATTCTAGACCGTGCCTGTATTAACCAACTAGCTTCCTCCGACTCTTCTCCAAGTAGTCGTAATATTGTACTTAAGCTGTCCGTAACAGGCACTCTACCTATTAATTGGCAACAATATAGATACCCCCCTACCGTAGGTGGTAGAGGTTTATATCTCCTAATAGGATAGACTCTATGCCTTTAGTTTCTAGTAAGCTTATTACTAATATAATATTCCCTGTTTATGGGACCCCTTTAACCCTAAGGTTATATATATTAATAATTTATACCGGTCCCCTATATGTTTGGATTATTATAACTATAATATCTAAGTTAACTGCCTATTATAACTATAAGGATAGGCTAATAGCCTTGCTAATTATAAAGCACACATATATAGCTGCTTTTAGTTTATATAGGAGCTGGAATCCTTAGGGGCAGTATATTAATTATATGTAGGTATTATAATACGGCTCTTATATAGCAAGGATATAGTGTTTCTCTGGGTCTAGACTATCTAGTAGGGGCCTTATAAGACGGTGGTTTGTATTACTATAGTTATACTATATAATAGATAGGTAGTGGACCCCTGGTAAGCATCCTTTATCTCTCCTTTATTCCTTACTTCTTTTATTTCTACTTTCTCTAGGATATTTAGAACTTTTATCTCTTGTATCTATACCCTAGTCGCTACTTATTTTATATAGAGCTTTCTATTTCTGTGTCTTATATTCCTACTAGCGCTTCTATATCTAAATCTATTATTATCTCTAGTTCTTCCCCTAATTTTACTAGTTAGCTATATGTCCTTTATAGGTTGGCTATAAATGTTATATTTACCGCGTTAAGTCTAATTCTTAATTAACTTAGTCTTAAGCTTGCTATAGCTGTCTATAGGGGTCTTCCTATAGGGCGTCCTCTCCCTTATATCCCCTATAACCCTTATATCCCTATTTAGTCTGGTAATATTACACGGCGTTGCTTCTGGCCTGTTATAGCTTAGGATAGCTGGCCTAGCCCCTTAGTATTAAAGGTAGGAAACGCTAGGAAGGCGTCTGTGTCCCCCTAGCTTATTGCCTATTGTTTCTATTTATATAACCTAGTATATAGTTGCTCCTATAGCTATTGAGCCCTTACCTTCTATCTTTTGTATTTAATGCAGTCTTCTCTCTTCTACGCCTTATATATGCTTTAGTAGCAGTTTACGTATTTTATTTAGTCTTAATTTAAGTAGTGTCTTGTATTATAGGGGCCTATATAGTGGCCGTAGCACACCTATACTGCGTATATAGATTAGGTGTGTCCCTATTATACACAGCAATAGCATTATTCTAGGTATAGTCTGTGGTTATAGAGCCTTATGTTATATATAAGGCCATTTATAATTATTCTTTTTTAGATAAGAAGTTTTTGCATTCTTAGTGTATATATGCTAATAATAAGGGAGCTATGCGTTTGTTTAGCGTCTTCCTAGTAAGTCTTTAGCGACCCTTATATCCTCTTATTATTCTTATTATTTACTTAGTTTGCATTTTCCTGTTAAAGCTATTAGATTTAGGTGATCTGGAGTCCTAGTATAAGGCGTTCTGTTTATTTTACTATCTCCTATATAGTTGCTATATTATCTACCTAGTATCCCTTTTCTACCCTAAGGCTTATAGGAACCACTAGGACTTTAACTAAGTAATCTTTATAAAGCACTTTTATACCAATATGTTCTCCTAGCCTATCCCCTATAATTATAGCTTATTCCTTTACCTATTAATCCTTTAGGGTAACTCTAATGTCTCCGCTCCTAAGGTATTAGACTATAATGGCGTTATAGACCTCTTTATAGATCTCTATAAGGACTTCTATTTCTAATTATCCCCTAAGCCCTTCTACTTTTTCTATATTTAGTTATATTATAATTATATGCCTGGTTATTATCTTAAGGGGGGTGGGTTCCCTATACTATAAAAGCGCAGCTACGGCGGCCTAGGTACGGTTCGCTAGTAAGAAGGGATTTTATTTGTTTTTAATTTTGCTTAGCTGTTAGAGGATTTGCTAGAGGGTTTGCTAGAGGGGCGCCTAAGGTTTACTAGACTAGCGGAGCTATTCTACTAGCTACGTTAGTTTATTATAGCTAACGGTTACTCCCCTATAATTCTGGATACTAGACGCGTCTAATAGGCTTTATATTTTATTAGATGCCTTCTTAATAGAGGTATTTCTGCTTTATAGTGTGGTATTCGCCCGTCTTTATTGTGGAGGGCCATTGTTGGGAGTGGATCTGGCGGTCGCGCGCGAGTGCGAACCACCGTTGTTTGATGTGTGCCTCCCCTGCGATGCATGCATCTTAGGGGGATTATCTGGGTGTTTTTCAGGGTTCTTTTGGTTGGTTTTGGTCTTTTTAGGCTGGGTGCAGCAAGAGCTCTAGATTTCTTCGGCTCTCTAGTGTCTAGATATAGGGTAAGGTTCACTAATGCGTATATATAGAGAGAGGAGAATAATAAGTTTAAAAGGTTAAAAATAGACAAGAAAAGTAGTAGAAGACTCTTAAGTAAGGGCAGAGTCCTTGCCTAGGAAGACGTTAATTAATTAAAGGTAGAGGACCTAGTAAAATAGGAGCTTGCTACTTAAAAGTTAACTTAAAAGGAGTATAAGGAAGGTACCTTTTTACTAAAGCTTAATGTTACTTTATATTCTAGAGCTATATTAAACCTTAATAAATATAATTAGGACTAGGCAATATTTATATATATCTTTTAGCGTAATCCTTAGCCTATAAAGGAATTTAGTAGTAAGTTGATCTGGAAGGGAGGCTTAGAGGAGTGTAGTGGTAAGCTATCTAATTTGTTAACGCTGGGGGCAAAATCACGCCTATAACGCACTTGGAAACTTCTAAGCCGTTTCATTTTATAATAAGAAGCGCAATCGCTTTAATTTAGGCTATTTAGATTTAATATAGAGGTGTTATTGATTTTATTATTAATACAAATGCATCTGTGGGTAGGTGACTCGCTTGGGGGGTGTCTCGCTTCCTGGGGTCGCACGTTACCACAATCCGGTTATTACACAGTGGCCGGGTCGAGATAGAGATTACGGAGCTTCTAATCAACCGCCTGGACTATTTGATGGTGGTGGTGCTACCAAACGGATTGGCGGTGGTGGTACCTGCTCAGGTTTACGCTTTCGATCGACTGGTAATGCGTAGAACATTCAAATTTGGCGAGATCAAGTCATCGGATCGATAGGGTCGAAGGAGATAAAAAGGGTCACAGAAGTTGAGAATTGGCGCTACTTTCATAGGCAAGGCTTTAATGTAGGATAGTTATGGAAGGGATTATCCCGAATTCATATAAACATTTCGAATCGTTAGCCTAGATGGATAAGGTCTAGAGAAATTTACACTTGCGAAAACTCCCAAATCCCAGGGTGGCTCATATTCGTCTTCGTTTTCGTCTTCGTCTTCGGACTCTGAACTCTCTGACTCTTCCTCCAAGAATGTGTGATCGCCCAACGCATCTTTTCCCGCCAGGAAATCCTTCTCACCAAGCACTACAACGCAAAATGTGTCTCCCTCATCCACTAAACGACCGAGCGAACTTTCGAGGGCTGAATGGTCTACTTCCGGCTCCTGATGTATTCCTTTATGAGCGATTGAGAGATTGGGAGGAAGCGTAGGAGACCAATCCATCATGAAGTCATCTGGACATGGACTTTGAGTGGAGTTTTGAACTGGAAATATCTCTTCCATTGTCTCGTCCACCTGAACAAATCCACTTTGAAGCCTGAGGAAGTACAGAATTCTCAGCACAGGTCGACCGCCAATTGTAATCATCTGGAAGCGCTGATAGAGCCTTTTTGAGCGGCTACTTAAGCGCCGGCCTCTTTGGCGGGAGATATCTGCTTTCCGTTTCGAGATGCGAGCAATCTTCTCGGTTATTCGGATCTGATGAAGTTGCTTGAACATTACACGTTGGGGATCGTAGCTGGACTTCTTCAAGGCATGGTTACGTGGAAAGCGGGCTACCATTTTAAGGCTCTGACAAAATCGATTCGGATTTTCGACTACTACGACGCTTGGTAAGTCAACGGATATAGTAGCAATGTTTTATTGGTTTCCTACATAATTCAACGCTGTTTATTCGTGGTAGCAACAGGAATTGTACGAGCGCCGGGCTGGAAAACTGGGTGCTCTAAAGGTTTAAGGTGGCCAGGCTGATGGAGCTTTTTGTACCGCAAATGCTTGCCACTGGTATGAAGTCGAGGAATGGCAAGTGCACGAAAACCAATGAGTCGGAGAAAAGTACCATCTCAAAAAGAGATTTTGGGGGGCTCTTTAAACCCCTAAAGTCCTACGAAAACGATAAACATATTTTCCGTTCCTGAGACTTAATAACGAGAACCAGTTTTCGTAATACGGTTTACGGGAACTAGAAGAATTTTGCGAAATTCAGGTTTCCAGAACCAGAAAATTGTGCGAAAACTCAAGAACGGAATCAGAAAACCGCTCTTTCGGTTTCAGAATTCTAGAATTGGAAAATAGAAACCAGAAATGGCACACAGGATACCAGAAACGAGAAAAGGGAAACGTGAAATTGGAAACGGGAAATGGGAAAAAAGAAACGAGAAACGGGAAACGAGAAGCGGGAAGCTAGAACCCGGAATCTGGAACTCGGAATCTGAAAAGCAGAATATAGAAAATTCGAGAATGGAAACTTAAAGGTGCAAATTAACAATCCGCAAATGCCGTGTAGAAGATGCCGAGTAGAATCTGGGCAATGAAAAATTGGAGTGGTGGAAGGTCGAAAGTGGAATGTAGGAAACACGAAACAAGAAACGTGAAATGAGAAATGAGAGTCGGGAAACGGGAACAAGCAACAGGCGGCAGGGAATAAAAAATACACAAATCCGGATATAGGGAGTAGACAATACCAAATAGGAATCACGAGATTTATTTTTAGACACAACCGAAATACCGTCCGATGTCTGATTTACGAAACTGGGAAATCTTTTCAGGAACCCGGTCCAGAGAAACCAAAAACTGGGTAACGGATGCTAGAAACTAGATATCTAAGTTTTCGTTATCTGGTATTTAGGATTTGGGCTTCAGGATTTGAGATTCAGGCTTTGGTATCTAGTCTTCAGTCACTGAGTACTAGTGCCATACGTCGAATGCCAGATACCGAATACCAGATACCGAATACCATATACTGGATAGAGTGGACTAGATACCGAGTACCAGATACTGGGTACTCACAACTTGGATTGAGAAACCAGAAATGAGGCCCCCAAAGCGAGAACCCTAAAAGCAGGAAGTTAGAAGCTAGTAGTCAGAAGCCCAAAGCTAGAGACTTGGGCCAATTACAAAAACCGGAAAGCTGTTTTCGAAAACCGCAAAGTTGGTTTCGAAGCCGGCTAACCAAGGCTGAAAACATGTGTCCACGCAATGGCAAAAAGGAAACGAGAAACGAGAAACGGTTTCCCAGAATTTGAACTGCTGTGCCGTCCGAGGCCCAGCTCTTCGACATGGTGCGGATCGCGAGTCACGCTCTAGGGGCATCATGCACCCTCCATCCCAAGGCCTCGAGGATCACTTTGTGCGTCTGCCCGTGCCTCAGCGTCTCACTGCCAAATGAGCAGAATGGCCCACCCATCACCGTCTTCAACACGGTTATCTTGAACCGCTAGAGAGAGCTCGAAGCCTAGATACAGGAAACCAGAAGCGGGATTCCAGTTTTATGAATGATCCAATGTCGAAAACGGGATTCGAAATCCGACACCTGAAACAGCTGAAGCTGGATAATTGGCGGAGAGTCGACAAAGTGGCGTAGCATCCAATCACGGCGTCGAGCGCGCGCTTGCATATCTCAGGCACATTCGCACTTAAAAAGTTGAACTAGCGGAATTGAACCAGCAGAGTATATATACCTCCCAATATTTGACCAGGGGTTGGGATTGGCAAGACTATTTTTGGCTGAAATGGTCATGAAGAGGTGCTTTGAGGTGCTCTGAGGTGAAGTCGAGCAGTATATGGTCTGTGCTTATTGTATGATTGTCAACCTATCATGGAGCAAGGTCCAAAGAACTTTTCGATGAGCAATGTGATTCAAAATCGAGTGTACCGATCCGGATGCTCTCAGGGAGACACAGGCCTGGAATCTAAATCACCTAAAATCCACAATGGAATGTAAGCTGAAGGATGGAACGGTCTAGTTGCTGCAAGCGTCACTGTGCCTCAGTGCCTTACAGCGCATCTAACACCACAGAGCGTCAAATGAAACATCTTCAACCCAATGGCATCCTTAAAAACCAAAACTCCAACCTGCATTGCCGATCATCTATGTAGATTTCTACCTTGGCCCCAAAATCATGGTATTCTACTCTCGGATTCGCGTTTACGAAAAATCAATTTTCCACCCCTTCCCAACTGCGACCTTGGGATCCCTGACCACCGCCCACGCTGCCTTCTTGCCTTGCGCTGGGTGAAACGTAAACTCAACCTTCTTTTTCCTGGCACTCTCCTTAGCGCCCTCCTCACTGACTACCACTTCCGTCTTACCCTTCCACTCGCTCAGCGCGCCTACGATGATAACTCTCTCTACCCTCACCTTGCCCATTGTCTTGTGCCAGGCGGCAGTCTTGGCGCCTGTATCGCCAATGTTGATGGATGTGAGCGCCTTGGTCGCCTTGTCGAACTGGAAGCGTCGGTGGATGTAGGCACCTTGCTCAAAATCGAACGTCTCGCCGTCATCAACGTAGAGGGTGCCTTCCGCGTTGCCAGCCTTGTCGAGAACTACCACAAGAGTGAAGGGATCCCATTTCATCAAGCCACTGCTGCGGCGGGGGCGATCGCGGCGGGGGATAATGTGGCCGCCTTGCATGAGCAGTGGGATCTTGTCTAGTGGCGCTTTAATGGTGTGATGTCCGGCGCCAGAGTAGGTTGTGTAGTCGAAGTAGTCATAGTATGGTTGATCGTCTGCGGTGTAGATCGAGACACTATCCGCGCCTTCCGCAACGACTGGCTTAGCCAGGAGACCAGTTGAGCCAATGTACAACTGGTCATCAATTGCGAAACCCTTGTCATCCTCTGGATGCACGTAGAAGTTCGGGCGCACGATGGGTGCGCCGGTCGTGCTGGCTTCATGGAATGCGGTATACCAAGCTGGGAGGAGTTGGTATCTGAGCCTCAGCGCTTGGGTGATAATCTCCGTATAGGGCGACCCAGGAATGTAGGGCTCGCGGCGCCTCGTGTCGATGTGGGCATGGCCACGGAAGAAGGGGTAGAAAGTACCGGCCTGGTACCAGCGAGAGAGGAGCTCTTTACTCGGATTGCCAAAGAAGCCACCAACATCTGCTCCTGCAAACGGGAAGCCTGAGATACCTTGGTTGAGGACCATAGGGATAGAAGCTGCAAGATGGGACCATTCAGCTAAGTTATCACCCGTCCACATGGCGCCGATGCGTTGACTGCCCGCGAAGAAAGAGCGAGTGAGAGCAAATGGTCGACGGATATCACCCTTCTTTCGCTCAAGAAGAGCATCGTAAGTGGCATTGTGGAAGGTCATGCCATTGATATTGTGCACATCGCGGTGTTCCCAGTTGCCATAGTGAAGATTGTCTTTGGGCATAGTGGTTTCAGGGCCGTTGAAGACCGAGGGCTCGTTCATATCGTTCCAGATGAATGTATTTGGGCCTGTACCTTTGAAGCTGTCATACTTGAGCAGGGTCTTCCACCAAGCGATAGATGCAGGGTTGAAGCAGTCGACCCAGTAAGATGAACCAGGCCAACACCATCCTTCGTAATCATTACCGTCCTTGTTCTTAACGGCAAGTCCTTTACTCTTTAACTCTTCCACGACGGGGTATTTGTCGGTGTTCTTGATATGTGGATCGATGATGGCAACAAGTTTCCTTTCGCGCTTATTCAAGTGCTTGTGCATCTTCTTAGGATCGGTGAACGTCAGTGGGTCCCAGGTAAAATATTTCTTGCCATCCGTATACTCGATGTCAAGCCAAATCACATCGTATGGGATCTTGTGCTTATCAAATCTACGGTCGACATCCATAACATCCTGATCGGTAACGTAGTTCCACCTGCATTGGTGATACGTAATAGCGAACTGCTGAGGAAGAGCTGTGAAGCCAGTCAACTCGCCATAGGTCTGGCTGATGTCCTTGGGAGTTGGTCCAAGTAGAACGAAGACATCCAAGATTCCGCTTTCAGAGATCCAGTGAGTTTGGGTGTCGACGGCCGATTTAACACCGAGACTGAGTGGGTTCGTTCCGGATTTTGCCTTGGTCACATCAATCCAAGTCTCAGCCGCATTCAACCAGAAAACTCCAACAGTGGAACCCTTCCGATGAGCCTGCATAAAAGGGATAGAGCCATAAAGAGTCATCGGGCTGTCAAGCTCATATTCGAACACGTCGGCGTTGTAAAGACGGTATGGCTCGTTATAGTTCCCATCGCCTCCTCTGCATAAATTCATAGGTCAATGAAAAATATTATTATAAAGAAGATTTTCTTACCTTGTCTCCTTCAAAGACATTTTACTAGCATGCTCTGGAATGCCATACACATGCTCATAACCGGGGAAGGAGATATCCAAAGCCACGCTTTCCGGTCCTCGAGGCTTGGTGTCCGTATTCCCGCCGAAAGACTCATCCCACCAGGTGTTCTCGTCTTCATCAGTTGCCTCAGCCATTTTGGGTGCTTGTTCTTCTCCTTCCTTCGGTTCTGGTTTCTCAATCTTAGGTCGCCAGTGTTCCATATTCATAAATCCTCTCTCGTTAAATTTGATGTGCGTTTCACCGTCGCGCTTAAATTGGATGCTGAATGGTGAGTGATGGATGACAGCCTCATGCTGTCCCGCGGGTCCATAGTGCACCTTTGTGGTGCCAGCCTCGGTCTCCCTGCTCAAAGCAGCGCCAGAGCTAATCTTGAGGCCACCCACAATAGCCCATTTCGACGCCTCATTGTATCGCTCTTTCCTTGCCTTGCTATCGTGCCGCAGCGCGATGTCGCCCTTTTGGCGCTTCTCTTCGTCCACAGTAACCCTTGCGGTTCCAGATTCCAAAAACGTTACGGTGAGCGGTAACCGGACCGTCTCACCAGCCTTTCCCACTGTTTTGAGTATTGTTCCAGACAATTGCCCATCTTCGAAGGTGATGGATTTCACGTTGAGGTTGTAAGGAGATTTCCAGTTCGAAGAGATTTCTGTTGCGGCGTCTGCATATGCCCTATTGCGTTTACAGAAGCCAGACTGGTCGCATGTCTTGAAGTTCTCATGCTTTACCATCACTGGGGAGCTGATTAGCACATACAGGAAGCTAATGGATAGGTTCAATGGCTGATGGAGGGTGGTGTAAACGTACCCGCCGGCGTAAACAAGGAGCAAAATACGGTAAAAAGAAGGAAAACGCCCGTCCACCTCAGGGACGAGGCTGTAGGGGAATACATATTTGCTTGGCAAAGACTCCTCCCCCGATCTGATAGGACGTAGGGGGAACTTGTCAGTATTCGCACTTGCCTCTGGAGGTGCTCGTGGGTCTAGACTGGACAGGTTGCAAGCGGTGCATTCTGAATTGTACAGAATCTAGCGTATATCCTAGCCCTTGTTACCTTAGTGGCTTCTCGTGCACGGGTGGGCCTGAGCTGCAGACCTCGAGGGGCCGTCTGCGCTCGGGCCAAGCCCGCCACTTTCCCCCACCAGACAACAAACATTTTTGATGAGCCCAGACAACTCGTCCACCACCCCCTCAGACCCTCTCATCTTCAGCCGTGTAGGATTCAAGGACTGAGGATACCTCCGCAAAACTCTCGAAATACAAGCAAAACAACAACAAGAAGCCAACATGACCTCCAACGAGCAGACGTATGTTTCCACTGTTATAAGAGGGATAGGCGGTGAGGCTAACGCTCTAGTTCTTCAGCTTCATTGCTATCAAGCCTGATGGTGTCCAGGTACGTAACTGACTGCTATAGAGACCAATAGCCCAATACTGCTCGAGTCAATTGAGAATGAGCCTGCTAACAACTACTGCAGCGTGGCTTGATCGGCCCCATAATCACCCGCTTCGAGAATCGTGGGTACGTTGTGCTGCGACTCCAATACAGCCTCCCTATCGTTGAGAAGCTCACTAGCGCTGTGTTCCAGCTTCAAGCTTACCGCCATCAAGCTCACCACCGCAACCAAGGCTCATCTCGAGAAGCACTATGAGGATCTCTCCGACAAGCCCTTCTTCCCAGGTCTCATTGCCTGTACGTCCCCCAACCCCACCATTCGGTGCCCCACCTTTTTATGATAGGATGGAAATGATTGATGTATTTAATATAGATATGGGTAGCGCTCCCGTTTGCGCCATGGTTTGGGAAGGCCGTGACGCCGTGAAGACTGGTCGATCCATCCTCGGTGCCACCAACCCTCTTGCCTCTGCTCCAGGCACCATCCGTGGTGACTATGCCATTGTGAGACGACCCCTTCTTTGATGCCTGAATACTGTAGTCGGTCATGGGGCTAACAACTGATCTCCTAGGATGTCGGCCGCAACGTCTGCCACGGTTCCGACAGCGTCGAGAACGCCAAGAAGGAGATCGCGCTCTGGTTCTCTGAGGGCGAGCTGCAGACCTGGAAGTCAGCTCAGTTCGACTGGGTCTACGAGAAGCCGTAGGCGTAGATACCTAATACAAAGGAAATATGTGTGCATGTGAGGTCTTTGGATTAGATCGAGCGATGAAGGACACGTTTTATGAGAGATGAGTGATCCTTTATAGAACCGAAATGGAAAAAGTATATTCAACAGACACTTAGTCTACTTTCAGAATACGAGTTCGTGTTCATTTGACATGTTTGTGACGAAGAGAGATAGAAGATGGCTAGAGGATATTTGGTTCCTCAGTACAGAGATTTATTCTTACATGGCTGTCAAATAGTCTTGCTGCACGAAATCATGAAAAAAGCCCTCCCAGAGAGTATAGCCATACCCGATGCAATACCGTTTAGCAGATCTATCAACCATTTCAGCCAAGTTCTCCACCTACGAAAACAAGTCAAGCTTTTCCCGCCCGCAAGAACGCTAGTCAAACACTAGTCTCCGTCGCTCCACCTTCATTCCTGCCATTCGCGACGCCCTCACTTTTCTTAACACCATTCCTTTCCTCCACCTCTATCTCAACCGTGCTCTCCCACCACTCTCTCAACCGTTCGACTTCCATCCGCTCCTCCCTGCCCAACTCAACCGGCGGTCCCTTAACCTCCTCCCTTGTTTCCAACTCCCCAAACTCCCCCCTCTTCATCCCCCAAACCGGCATTCCAAACCGCCACACACACCACGCGCTCTCCTCAGTGCTCAAGAGCCCCGCTCTGCCTTCCCTGCTCCTAACCCCGAATCCGCGAAGCAGGACCACGTCGCCCGCCTCTGCAATAGGGATGGCTAATTTCCACGGCCGGAAGACCTGGACCTGGATCTGCTCAGGGTAGGTCGAGAGGTCCGTGATGGAGAAGACGGTGTGGTAGTCCCGCGGCCCTGCTTTGGCGCGTGCAGCAGGCGTCGCATCGCGAGTTACCAGCGCCAGAACATCGAGCGTCGAGTCCGGGGACTGGGAGGGGAGGTTGAGGAAAGGCGGGATGGAGGCCAGAGGAGTGTAGAACGAGAGCGGGGTCCGGAATCCCTGAGACGGAGGCTCTGTCACTTTTGCTGCGTGCTTAGCGTGCGTTAGGCCGAAGTCGTGGCCGTGGCCGTGGCCGTTTGCGATTGGCAAGGCAAGGCCTTCGATGTCTTCGCCGGAAACGACGCTTTCGCTTTCTTCTTGGCTGATGGCGGAGATTTCAGAGTCGGAAGCCGCTGCGAGGCTGGAACGTGGGGCGAACCATGCGCTGAGCACTTCAGGGACGTCGCTGAGGCGGGTTTGGGGGGTCTGGCGCTGCTTTTTCTTGGTGTGAGGTTTGCGCTCTGCGGAAGATATTGTGAGAGCAGCTTCGGGGGACATAGCTGATTGGAAAGATGAATTAGGCGGAAGGTCCGTAGACGTCCTTTGAGTAAGCTGAGGGGTGAGCGGGAGAGTGTTTTCGGTCTGGACCGGCTGATATGTCTCTTGTGACTCCAAAGCTTGCTGTTGACTTGGATCCGGGGTCATTGGGAGGTTGCCATGTGTGAAAGATTGGTGATTGATTGAGAAATCTTGTTGATTGGAGTCGAACTGAGTGGTGGGTGAACTCGGCACTTCAAGAGCAATTGGAAGTGGAGGGTAGTTGACTTCACTTGGCATAGTATCCGGTTTCGTCGAATTAATCTCGGCGAGAGCACCTGCCTTGCTGAAGGTCTCTGCTGGCGGTGATGAACTCATACCTCGCGACAAATTTACGGTATCAGCTTCTGGAGAGGATTGAGATTTATAGGCGCTGAAGTCCCGCTCTGTCGATGGAGGTTGAGAAAGCTGATCAGGCATTTTGTTCTCAATAGTACCCATACTTTGTGAAGATACTTCAGGGAGCTCCTCCTCATCAGATCTCGAAGTCATTTCAATATCATCTTGGCTTGTAGCAAGAAGTTGAGGGTATAGCGGGTCTGGTACGTGTATTTGGGTCATAGGCTCCTCAGTTCGACTTGGATAATCATATGTTTCCATTCTAACCGTCTCGATGCCGTCAGAGTACTGAACCGTGGATATTGATGACCCAGAACGTAAACTCTCGTCCTCTGAGTCTTTGACAAACGACACGTTAGCAAATTGAGGGGCTGACGTCTGAGTTGCTGGGGCTCCTCGAGCATCCCCACTTGGAAAATCAATCGGTTCGAAGGTAGACATATCAATTTCTACTGACGGCGTCTTTGATAAAGTTGATATCGGTGAGGGAGTAGGTCGATGAGGGGTTGTGTGTTGACCATGGCTCTCAGTTGGCGGTTTAGTCCTTTTATTCGGGGTAGATGTCTGAGTTCTGTATCGAAGAGATCTCCCGACTTGCTTTCTTTTAGCTGTTGAAGTATGTTTTTTGGATCTCGTGTTCATGGCAGGGATAGTAGGAGAAAGACTCTTCTCTAATGCTGTTATCGGTCGCTTAACTGATTCTGGCGGTGTCGCAGGATGATTCTCCGGATCAATTATCGTAATGTCTTCGGTTGTATGTTTGTTGTTGGGGTCAGGCCTACGGGGATGCGTTTCGGTATGTTTAAGGTGGTCTTCGAGGGGGTCTTCTTGCTGGCCGTCGGTAGGTTCACCAACTACGGGGGCGTGCGATTCTTCTGCGATTGCGGGGCTATCTATTAATTTTTGTTGATCGGCCATTGCTTCATCCTCATCGCTCTCGCCATCGCCCAAATCGATAATTTGTGTCAATCGCTGAACCGGCGATGCCATGGTTCGCTTTTCGGGCGCTGGTTCTTCTTGAGTATATTCCTCGAGCGGTTTTGGAGATGAAGATTCTATTGCAGCCTGGACGTTAGGTTCCTGGACATCCCTTATTTCTTGCTCGTTACTATCTTCGGCAAGGCGTGAAATCCCCAGAGTTTCATTTTGCTCGGAATAACCATCAGATTCCTGGCTGGTCGTATTGGATGAATCTACTGACTCTTCGTGTTGAGAAGATGACCTGTCATACATATACCGATCTTCAGGAGGAATCCACCTGGATCTATGCAAGATGGGATTATGGTATGAGCTATCTTCTTCGCTTTCTTCTGTCTCTTCCACCTCGTCTTCTGTTTCATCTTCTTCCTCGCTCTCGTCATCTTCTTTCTCATTCCCCACAGGCTCAGATTCTTCATCTGAGGATAGATTAATAATGATTGGTCCTTTCTGTTGTAGAGACCGGGCCGAAGACCCCTGGTCAACGTTTATCTCTGCACATATTTCCTCAGCAGGTATTTGCTCAGCTGGCTCTAGGTGTGGTTTCTCTTCTTTTATTGCAGGCAGTTCTGAATATAGTTCAGTTTTGTTAATGACCTCTATGTCCTGCCTATCCTCGTTCACCACGCTCTCTGCCGCAGGGATATCCATAGTCACTGTACTCTCCGGTTGAACCTTTTCCTGTGAAAACATCGAGCCATCCAAGCCAAAGGGAAAGCGTATCTCATTGAAAGCTGTACTATGCATTCCGTGCCTCGTATTCATTTTAGGTGTTCCCATTCCGTAATGCATGCTAGATTCGACGGTATGCTGCTCCATGTCATCCACTGATCCTTCTGTATTGGTGTCTGTCGCTAGTGCTTGAATTGTAGGCTGGATATTTGTAGAATGGCCGAAATATGAAGTTGCAACTGCGTCGCGCTCGCCAGGGAACGGAGAAGGGAGTGGTAGCGTTGAAGATTCCAGGGGATGAATTACAGGGGTGAATGGTACATTACTTATCGGCGTCTGAACCTTGGGTAAGGTTGTAGAAATGAAATCCGTTTGCAGATAAGGAAGATGTGGAGGGGGCATCATAACTTCAGGAGCTTGGTCCAGGACGGTAGGACCGTCTTGAGTTCCGGAACGTTCTCGACGTCGCATTTCATAATCATCGTTTTCTTTTCCTTTTGCTCTTCCCTCGAATTTAATTGATTCATTGACGCCGTCCTCCTTAGTAGAGCTCAAGATAACCACCGCTTCTGGTGGTGGAGCGCTCTCTGTATCAGACTCTTCAACCTGATTAGGCTGCTCTAATTTTTCCTCGTAAAGCTCAGATACTTCTTCCTCTGAATCTATTTCGGTAGCACTAAGTTGGTTTGCATCTCTTTCATGGATCTCGGCTTCGTCATCCTCTGTATTTGGCCGCGTATCGCCTTCGAAATGCTCTACCTCTATGTAAGGCTGATAGATTTCAGGTTCGGGGTAAAGCTCATCGTCTTCCAAAATCTCTCCTGTTACCTCTAATTGAAACTCACTCTCGGAAACTATAGGCCCCTCTGGAGGGTTGAGCACTTCTTCCGTACCTGCACCGACCGGAATCGGCTCTGTGATAGGATCAGTCATTTCGATGTCATTGGAATTTTGTATCAATTCCCGTTTGTTTGGTTCCTTTTCACGGGATTTGATTAGTGGGAGACCTGCTTCTGAATGAATAGCTAGGTCCTTAGAGGCCGAAATGGGCGACTGCAAAGGCTCGGCGGAGGGTGAGACGGCGCGCTCATTGGGTGAAATACCGCCTTCTTTCTCTTCTTCCATCGTTCGATCACCTTCTTTTTCTGGAGAAGGCGTTATTGCCGAGTATGTCCATACTCTCCAATCTTTATATGACTTCCTTCGCCTCTTCCGTCCGTTTTCTTCAAAGGTATTATCGGAACCGTCCATGAAACTGAGAGGATCATAGCCCGATTCGAAATATGGGCCGTCTGATATCCTTGTGCGCTTGAAGAATGCCGGAGATGACCATAGTTCAGGCGTGCTCCGAGCACTATTACGCTCTACAATAGGGGTGATGGCTTGCGGCTCAGCTCTAGAAAGACCAGTAATTGGAGGGTCTGGCTCAGGGGATGGAGTAGGGTGATCTATATCTAGTCTGACTAGTCCTTGTCCGTCTCGAAATATCTATATCTTGAGTTTTAGTCGCTTGATGCTTCGATGGTAACTCTCCAGACTACCAACCTGAGTTACAAGCCTCTGCTGGAATGATAACTCCCACTCCACGCTCTTTCCTGGTGTCCAAATGTCGCCCACATCATTGATGTATTGTGCGCCTTGTAATGCTAGTATAACTTCATCTCCAATGCCAATCCCAGAGTTATCGAGGGCTCGTCCGGCGGGACCCGAAAATCGAACCCTGACCTGACCTCTCCGACGTCGAAGACGAAAATCTGGATCTGCCAATAGAAGCGCAAATTGGCGCGTCGAAGAAGAGTACGGCCATAGGAGGGTCACTACGGCTTTGATGACCTTAGTATCCGGAGAGGGCAGTGAAGGTGCTAGCTCGGCGATGGGTATGCGCTCCATTACTCCTCGCTCCTCTGGTGTAGTATTGGCGGTCGCGATCTCATGGTGGAGATGCCCGCATATACAACGGAAGTCTATGCAGGGTGGTTGTTGGTGGGCATTGGAGTTGTGTGAATGAGCTCTTGTGATCGCCGCTATTGTCACAGTGACCCTAGAACGAGCCTGCTCCCTGACGCTTATGCCTGAATTTACAGGGTTGGCAACGGTAATTACCGATAAGCACGGTAGGGTAAATTTTTATCGCGATAAATTACCGAATTATCCAGTAGGAGTTCTGAGACCAGACCTGCGGAGGATAGGCCGGATAGCCCTCTCGGATAATAGACCTATCAGCTGATAGTATCCGGAGACTATCCGGATAGTCTCCGGATAGTCTTGGCAAAATCCCCTAATATGCTTACGAAGGCCGACGGTTTTGAAATCCGGACGCCCCTTAAAGTAAGCGCTACCCGCATTCTTCGGTCGTGATAATAAATTCACCTTAGATTTAATTATCTCGAAATCTATATACAATAAGAGAGCTGCTTCTCCTCTATCCTATAAGCCCTTAATTAAAAATTTCATATGATGGGCTGATATTAAAATACGAGTTTGAAAACGTAGAGATTTTGGTGTTCTGAGTTCTCGCTTAGGCGCGTCCGGATTTCAAAACCGTCGGCCTTCGTACACTTGTAATGCACCCCCCAATATTAAAAAAATAATTTTTTTATTAGTATAGATTTATAGAACTTATAAAGCGCTTTAAAATAGTACCACTTTTATTTAAATATCTTAAGGATAAGTAATATTATATAGATATAAAGCTTACAAGAGCTCTGCGGAATAAGGCTTAGGGGGAGCCCCGCACGGAGCTCTACCAAAGCTTAGCAAAAGGTATGGAGGCTCTGCACCAAGCTCTGCACTAAGCTCTGCGTACGGAGTGTGAGGGGACTTTATAGACAGGGGGCTATAAGGACACGATTGTGGAACAGGATAGATTGGTGAGAGAGACGAATCCTTGAGGAGGTAAGGCCTCTGGGATCGTAGAGACTTTATACTACGGGCACGTGCCTCCGGCACGTGACCGGCGACAGTACCTGCCAAGGTATTTAGAGTTATTTCCCTCTCTATTAGAAGAGAATCCTTTTTTTGTGTTAAGTATCTAAGCTTCTTCGCTCTAAAGATGTTATATATTAGTAAGGGTAGAGGCAAGTTTACCCTTAAGGTAAAAGGCTTTAAATTAAATATAAGACTCTATAATAGATTAGATAAGGCACTAGACGTCTATAAAGAATAACAAGACGCGTATATTTAGCGTTAGAGACGGATTAAATATTATAAAACAATCGCATATTCGCTTGCGTATACTTAGTGTAAAAAGAAGGTTAGCGACTAGATGGAGCCGTAATTGCCATATATATTAACTTCTTCTCCGCATAACAAGAACAAGACGGCATAACTTTACTAAGTAAAAGAATTAAAGTTATAAGCCAGTTACGGCGTTTAGATTGGGAAGAATTAATAAAAGATATTAGAAATAATAAAGGTTATTAAACTAAAAATAGAAACGCTATACCTCTAATTAATAACTTAGAGATATAAGATATCTTTAAGGACAAAGATAAGGAGGAGGGGGATAGTGTTACTAACCTTATATTGGCAGTAGTACGGCTATTAAGAGAGGATATAAACGGACTAGTGATAGAAGCGCGGGAGGCGCTAGAACTAGTTAAACTATAGAATAAAAGATAACTAAGTTATATAATAAGTTATGGGATATAATCTGTGTAATCTATATAACCTATATAATCTATAACAGAGTAGATAGAGTAGATAGAGTAATAGAGTAATGACTTTTATAGGAGTTATATGGTATATTTAAAGGACCACAGTCTCTATGTTACGGACAGCTTAAGTACGATGTTACGACTACTTGGAGAGGAGTCGGCAGAAGCTAGTTGGTTAATATAGGCATAGTCCAGGATGGATCCGGTGGAACTATATAACGAGGAATGGTAGCCGAGGTCATGTAATGTGATCTGTGTAATCTGTATAATCTATATAATCTGTGGAGCAGAGTAGACAGAACACATATACCTTACGGAGCGAAGGGATTTCTTAGGCGTACGGTTGTGTATTTAAAGGACCACAGTCCCTACCCAGATAGTTCTCTCTTTATAGTAAATCTTAAAATATAATTAGAGTTAATCTATTAAGCAACCACTCCACCAGTTATTATTACGTTATTAACTTATTATTCTTACCTACATACCCAGCCCATTAATAAGTCCACCATAGTATCCCTACAAGGCTCCGTTATACATTTACTACTAAGGTTGCAGTATTAAATACTAAGAAGTTAAATAATATGCCACCGAAAGTACCAGTTATAACTACGGCAACAATAACCTTAGGGTTAGGAGACACCAGTATAGTAGATACTAATTTATAGATAGTTACACAAGGACAGTTATAAGAGATAGTTAATTAATTATTAGATAATAATAGGATACTTAAAAAACATATCAACGGCATTAAAGCAGTAAAGGTTAAATTACTATCAATTAAACAGTTCTTAGGGGAAAGGTTAAAACTTAAAGGGTTCCTTACATAAATGCACTTTAAGGTTATATAAGAGGGAGCAAAGTTAGCAATACCTACAAACCAAGTGGCATATATAGGGTTGTTCTTAATAGGAAGAGCACTTAAGTAGTTTAAACCTTACCTTACTAAAATATAAGTAAACGGAATAACAACTGCTAACTAGGACGTATAGTATATATTTACTAGTTAGAACGGGTTCGCGGAAAGGTTAACATAGATATTTAGTAATTTAGAGGCATTAACCACAGCAAAACAAAAACTTTAAAACCTAGTATAATAAACTTTAATAATTAAGTATACAACACAGTTTCAGACACTTATAATATAGGTTAAGTGGAATAATAAGGCGCTTATAGCACAGTATAAACAAGGACTTAAGGCTAAAGTCTAGGACGCAATCATCCTAATAGAAGATACAGATACTCTAAGAGATTTAATAGATTAAGCGATAAAGATCAATAATAGGATCTATTAAAGGGAATAAGCTAAGAAAGGGCAAAACCAAGTTTCACAGTCGTATAAGGCACAAAGTACGCAATAACAGACACAGAGTTAAAAACTATAGAATGGCGCAGAGCCAATAGACCTAAGTGGTATTAAAGAATCCAAGAGATGGATAAAGAAACTATAGAAACCTAAAGGTTAAGGATTAAGCAATTATAGGACCCTAGTTCAGAGGCTAAACCAGAAATCTCAGTAGTAGAAGACGTTTAGGCGGACTCCACAATAAGAAGACTAGTTTAAAAATAAAGCTTACATAAATTATAGAAAGAAAGGTTATTTTGCTAAAGACTATAGAGGTGGTTAGAATAACTATATAGTAAAAGGCATAAGGTTATTAGAGTATAATAACACAAATATAGAAGCATTACGCAGAACCAAGGAGTATTTAATTAAGCACTTTATATTTTGCTATAACAACGCATACCAAGTTTATAAGGACGCTAAGTATAGCACAAGCTATTAGCCACAAAAGCTAGAGTTAAAAGGACTTAAGGGAACCAGAAAGTTAAATAAAGAATAGGATTAACTCTATAAGCTAGATTAAGATATTACAGTAATATATAAATAAAAATCAGCAATAATAACAATAAAGTCAGAGTACTTATTAATTAACAGCAATAAGAAAGAAAAGGGGGCTAACTAGAAACACTTAAACCTTAATAACACAATAGAAGTAGAGACTAAGACCTCTATAGAATAAGGGTTAGTAACGGACATTATAACACCATTAGATACAATATCTATCGCTTTATAAAATAGAAGGAGCAATACCCAAAAACAGTTAAGCAAGCAGATAACTGCTAGCGCTAGCTCACCACTTATAAAAGGCAAAAGGCCATAAGCTTAAGATTTTCATAACAAAATACAAGACGCTTAAGATTCTTAAAATAAGATAAGACATACCTAAGATTCATAAGACGTAATAAGGAAGGCTTAAGCACCTATAATAAACAAAAACCAATAGGAAAGAGCAAAGGCTCAGTTTAAAGATAAATAAATAAGTACAGGACATAAGTTTAAGAACTGCGAGTTCAGAAAACAAGTAAGGATATCTATTCTAGGTAAACACAGTATTCAGCCTAAAGATTAAAAAGTTAATACAGAGATTAAAAAGCAAGAGAACTTTAAGGATCCAGCTACAAGACGCAGAAAACAAAAAACTATAGATAAGTTTAGAGCAAGAATTATTATATAGCAAGAATAAAAGCTAGATAAAAGGTCTATAGTAGGTCATACAAGGGACAGAGCACCTATATAAAAAATCACTAATAGGCCTAAGGTAGGGACGCCTAGAGTAAAGTGGTTAAATAAACTGGAACAAGAGGAAGATTTAAGAATTCCAACTAGGTTCAAAGAAAGACATACCAAAGGATATTATAATATAGCAATAACAAGGTACTTTCTAATAAATAAATTATATACACTAAACCAGTTATACGGAAAGTAGTATAGGCAACGACACAATAATGAATAGAAAGATTTCTATATATAGCTAGACAAAAAAGTTGTCCAAAACCAACCTATTATAGAGAAACGCATAAATTATATTAAGGGAGCGTTAATTATAACATTAAGGAACCTAGAAGAAGGATACAGGGACTGGAGAAGTAAGTAATAGATCTTAGTACCCGCAACAAAGATACCAGAAGTTAGGTTAATATAGTATAGGTTTAAACTTAGGGATAAAGATAAGCTAAGAGTTAACCCAAAGCACCTAGCGCATTATACACTATTGTGGATAGCTTATATGGATAATATGTGCAATATATATAGAGCACCAAAAGACAAAAATTGGAAGTACCTAGTAAGGATATATTAGGCACCCAAGGAAAGATAGTTTAGAGACGCCAAGTATATACATAGATAGCACCTAGTAAAAGTGCAAAGCTAAGGGGACTTAATACTTTAACTAGGAAGATTCCTTACGGAAGAATACCTAAACAGATAATAGTAGTGGGAGTGCCCAAAGAACACTTGTCTATAGCATATAGAGGAAAAGAAAAGAACTAAGTATTGGCCTAGGATAGACTAAGTATAAACAGGATCTAGTAGCCAATAGTTAAGAAAAGGGGAGGCCTATAGGACCAAAGGGAACCAGTAGTAGAGCCTTAGACCCTTAAGGGAATTCAAGAATAACATCTAAATTTATAAGTCAAGTAGCAAGATCAGCAGTTCAAAGCATTAATAAATAGTGGAGTAACAAGAAACCATATATCACTAGCAGCAGTAAAAAGGATAGGGTTACTATATAGATAGAAAGAACACCTATATCCACTTATAATAATTTTAGGAGATTAGATAGCCTATAGAGAAGGTATTATTAATCTTAGGGTGGGACCTATTTAGTTAACTATTAAAGGAAGACAAGTTAAGATATCTTTTAATATCCTACCATTAGGGAAGGACAAGGCGATACTAGAAATGCCTTAGTTATAGGAGTACAATCTAAAGATCAATTGGGTTATAGGTTAGGTTAATATTAAAGATACTTAATAATATAAAGTGCAACAGCAAACCAAGTTAGTATAGTATTAGGTTAGAGCAATATATAAAGAGACTAAGTAAAGCTTAAGTTATGTACTAAAGAGATACTATAAGTATAGTAAAAAGTTATAGTCACTAGAAAGTAAAAAGCTATTAAAATATGTAGTATGGGACTATAAGATAGGGTTAGAACTAGGAACAAGTCTAAAGTTCTTTCTAACCTATAAGCTTACTAAGACTAAGTTAGTAGCACTTAAGGAGTTTATCTAGGAGAACTTATAAAAGGGATATATTAGACCGTTATAGTTATTAGTAGGATATCCAGTATTATTCATCCTAAAGAAAAACGGAAAACTTAGAATATATATAGACTACAGACAGTTAAACAGCATCACTAGAAAGGATAGATATTCTTTACCCTTAATTAGCAAAATCTAAGACAGGATAGGCAACGTAAAGATCTTTATAAAGATAGATCTAAGGTAGGCATACCATTAAATTAGGATTAAGAAAGGTAATAAGTGGAAGGCAGCCTTTAGGTTAAAGGAAGGACTATACAAACCACTAGTTATATAGTTTAGGCTTATAAACGCACCAGTAACATTCCAGAAGCGAATTAACAGTATATTAGGAGAACACCTTAATAAGTTTATTATAGTATACCTTAACAACATTATTATCTACTTAGAGAGTAAGGAAGAACATAGAGAATATGTTAAGTGGGTCTTAAAGAGACTATAAGAAGAATAGATGCTAGTAGCAATTAAGAAATGCAAGTTCTTTATAAGGAAGACCCATTTTATAGGATTTATTATTAAACTAGGAAAGATTAGTATGGACCTAAAGAAAGTTAAAGCCATAGTAAGTTAGTAAAAACTAGAGAACGTTATATAGTTAAGATTATTTCTAAGGTTTTGCAATTACTATAGGAGGTTTATAGCATAGTAGTTAAAAACGTTAAGCTGTTTACAAGGCTAACAAAAAAAGAGAAACCGTGGGTTTAGGTAGAAGAGTAAAGAAAACTATTTAAAGAACTAAAGGAGTTGTTTACCTAGGAACCAATCCTTAAGATCTACTAACCAAGATTAAAAACGGTTATTAAGACAGATACATTAAACTTTATACTAGGAGCATGCTTGCTACAGAAGTATTAGGACGCATAGCATCTAGTAATATATTATAGTTAAAAGATAACTCCACTAGAGTTAAACTACAACATTTACAACAAGGAGTTATTAGGTATAGTTGCAGCACTTAAGAAGTAAAGAGCATTCTTATAAGGCACAGAGAAACCGTTTATAGTTAAGATAGACTATAAGAATCTTATAGGATTCCTAATAATAAAAGAGCTAAACTGGAGACAAGTTAAATAGGCGGAAATGCTTACAGAATATTACTTTAAAATTCAGCATACCAAGGGTACTAAAAACGTAAGAGTAGATGCACTTAGTAGGAAGGTAAAGTTACAAAACAAGGAAAAGCCATTAGGGGCTTTACTGCAAAAAGATTAAGACGGATTAATTAGGTATAATTATCCAAAAATTACAGCAACTAAGGAAAGTTAAATCCGTAAATTACCTAAGAGTGATTAGACATAAAAGATCTAAGATATATAGGTAGAGGATCTAGACATAGAATAGTATAAGAATAAAAAAGCAACTTATATTTCAAGGTCTATTATAAAAGAGTTTATTAAGTTATTTTATAAAGGACTAATATAAGGACACAATAGATCTATAGGCTTAGTGTTAAGACTTTAAGAGGAATATATTATTTAAGGAATCTGGGGACTAGCAAGACAAGTTATAAAAAAATATTTAAATTATTAGAGGAATAAACCAACAAGGCATAAGCTATACAGAGAGCTATAACCTATTAAAATACCAAAAAGACTATGGGAAGTCATATCATGGGACTTTATTATAAAGTTACCAAAGTTAAGAGATCCTATTAGTGGATAAGATTATAACACGATCTTAGTAATAGTAAATAAGCTTATAAAGTAGGGATACTTTATAGCTTATACAGAAGAAATATTAGCAAAAGATATCACTAGAATCTATATTAAGGAAGTATTTATAAGACATAGAGCACTAAGCAAGGTTATATTAGATAGAGATCTAAGATTTATAGCAGTATTTTAGGAAGTGTTTCTAGTAGAATAAGGGGTTTGCGCAGCAACCTTAATAGCGTATTATTTGCAGACGGATGGATAAATAAAATAGTTAAACTAGACACTAGAACAGTATCTAAGGCATTATGTTAATTATATATAGAATAATTAGGTATTACTATTACCAGTTATATAGTTCGCGTATAACGCAACACCATAAAAAGGAATAGGGATATTACTATTTAAGGCGAATTACGGATACAAGCTAAGAATATTATTATCGCCACGTTAAGTAAAGAAAACAAGTAGCACAGCTAAAGAAAGAATAGAGACGCTAATAAATCTTTATGTAGACCTTAAGGAACCAGCTAAACTAGTACAAAAACAAATAAAAAAGTACTATAATACTAAGAGATCTAAGGGACCAGATCTTAAGGAGGGAGATAAAGTATAGCTACTATATAAAAATTTCAAGAGTTAATAACTAAGCAAGAAATTAAACCATGTTAGACTAGGACCTTTTAAAGTCAAGCAAAGGATTTTATTAGTTATGTATAAGTTAAACCTACCAGCCAAAATAAAAATTTACCCTATATAGTACGTTGCAATACTAGAGCCAGCATACAGAAATATTAAGCCACTAGTTTATAAGGCAGACATATATAAAGGGCAAGAGGAGGATAAATAGCAAGTTTTAAAGATTATTAGTTATAAGGACATTAATAATAAAATATAGTATAAAGTAAAGTGGATAGGCTATAGTAAGACTACCTAGGAACTACTAAGCAACCTAGAGAACGCTATAGGAAAGGTATAGAAGTATTAAAAGAAAGTAGGTTAGGGAGCATTAAAAAAGGATTGCTAAAGGACGAGTTACCTAAAGGGGACCTAGGAAGAGCAACTGCCATATTACTTAAAGTTGTTTCCTTCTCTGGAAACGCTACTCTCTTATTACCTAGCTTAGATAAACCCTATTAAACAAGCTTCTACTCCTTAGAACGGACCTTCTTATACACTTTCTTAAGACAAAGCAGTTAAGCGTAAGCAGAGGCGTGGGCTTTAAAAGCATAATGCTCCTTATCTCTCACCCGCTTAGCGCAAGCGTAGTCTTCATCTTAAAGACAATAAATCTTACCTAGGGCACTTAAAAGCTCATTATTAAGCTTCACAGTAGCATATTAAATATAAAACCCTATAATAAGTTACTTAGGGAACTTAAAGACTATTAAGAGTTATAGAACGCGCATACTTAGCATTAGAGATAGAGCGAACGTCGCAGGACAATTAAATATTCACTTTAGTGCACTCCAAGCAAGAGGAAGATTGTTAAGATAAAGAACTCGCTAGCGTAATACAGACTAACCCCTTTTTCGAATAAGAACACGGAGATAGTATAATCTCACTAAGAGACGGTATTGCAGCAACGGTACAAGACTAATAAGCTGTAGATAAAGAAGAAGAGGCTTTAGGCATAATAAGTAAGGATATTAACCAGATTAATTAGACGGATATTACACCTCTAGTAGACAACTTGGAGATATTAGGAATCTTTAAGGACAAAGATAAAGAGGAGGGAGATGGTGTTACGGACAGCTTAAGTATAATATTATGACTACTTAGAGAGGAGTTAGTAAAAGCTAGTTGGTTAATATAGGCACAGTCTAGGATAGATCTGGTGGAACTATATAATAAGAAATAGTAGCTAAGGTTATGTAATATAATCTATATAATCTGTATAATCTGTGTAATCTATAGAGCAGAGCAGATAGAGTATACGTACCTTATGGAGCGAAGGGATTTCTTAGGCGTACGGTTGTGTATTTAAAGGACCACAGTTCCTACCCAGATAGTTCTCTCTTTATAGTAAATCTCAGAATATAATTAGAGTTAATCTATTGGGCAACCACTCCACTAGTTATTATTACGTTGTTGACTTATTGTTTTTACCTATATACCTAGCCTATTAACAAGTCCACCGTAGTATCCCTACAAGGCTCCATTATACCCTACCTAGATAGTTCCTTTTTTTATAGTAAATCTTAGAATATAATTAGAGTTAATCTATTAGGTAACCACTCTACTAGTTATTATTACATTATTAACTTCTTATTTACCTATATACCTAGCCCATTAGTAAGTCTACTGTAGTATTTCCTGTAAGTCTTTATTATATATTTACTACCTAGTTATAATATTAATAAAGTTAAATAATATGCTACTAAAAGCACTAGTTATAACGCTATTAACGGCAGTAACTGCCTTAGGTATTAGCAGGGACACTAGTATAAGGTATACTAACTCGCAACTAGTTACGGTTAGACAGTTATAGGAAATAGTTAATTAGTTAACAGATAATAATTATATACTTAAAAATAGAATTAACGAAATTGGAGCAGCAAAGGTTAAGTTACTATTAGTTAAATAATTCTTAGGGAAGAAGTTTGTTGGAATGTATATCACGTAGTCGCGTGTCTCTGATTAGTCACCCTTATGGTGACTCATTAGCCCCCTACTTAGGCACCGCGATCCTTACGATCCTCTGCTTTCGACACCTATTGAACACCAGACAAATCTACGATTAATAGGCCATACAAGTGCACTTGGGTGATACCGACAAAGTTAAAGCTTAAGGGTTTTTTTTATATAAATGCGCTTTAAGGTAGTATAAGAGGGTGTAAAGCTTACTATATTAATAAATTAAGTAGTCTATATAGGACTATTCCTAATAGGTAGAGTACTTAAGTGGTTTAAACCTTACCTTACTAAGATATATGAATATAAAGACATAACTACTAACTAGGAGGTTAAGTATATATTCTTAAGTTGGCAAGAATTTGTAAACTAACTTATATAGATATTTGGAGATCTGGAGGTAATAATAATAGTAAAATAAAAGCTTTAGAACCTAGTATAACATACTTTAGTAATAGAGTTTACAACGCAGTTTTAAATACTTACTATATAGGTTAAATAGAATAACAAGGCACTTATAGCATAGTATAAATAGGGACTTAAAGTAAAAGTCTAGGATGTAATTATCCTAATAGAAGATATAGATACCCTAAGGGAACTAATTAATTAAGTAATTAAAATTAATAATAGGATCTATTAAAGGGAATAAGCTAAGAAAGGGTAAGATAGAGTTTTATAGTTATATAGGGCGTAGAGTACGCAATAATAAATATAGAGTTATAAACCATAGAATAGTGGACTAGAGCTAATAGATCTAAGTGGTACTACAAAATCTAAAAAGTGGAATAAGAAACTATAGAAACCTAAAGGTTAAGGATTAAGTAATTATAGGACTAAAGAGCAGAGGCTAAATTAGGGATCTTAGTAGTAGAAGACGTTTAGGCGAACTTTATAATAAGAAGAATAGGTTAAAAAAAGAGCTTATATAAATTATAGAAAATAAAGTTATTTTACTAGAGACTATAGAGGCAGTTAAAGTAACTACGTAGTAAAGGGTATAAGATTATTAGAGTATAATAATATAGATATAAGTGTATTGTGCGGGACTAAGGAGTATTTAATTAAGCACTTTATGTTTTATTATAATAACGCATGCTAAATTTATAAGGACGCTAAGTATGGCGTAAGCTATTGGCTATAGGAGCTAGAGTTATAAAAACTTAAAGAAACTAAAAAGTTAGATAAAGAGCAAGATTAACTCTATAAACTAGATTAAGATATTACAGTAATATATTAATAAAAATTAGTAGAATTAATAATAGAGTTAAAGTACTTATTAATTAATAGTAATAAAGAAGAAAAGGAGGCTAACTAGGGGCGCTTAAACCTTAAATATGCGATAGAAGTAGAGACTAAAACTACTATAAAACGCGGTTTAGTAATGGGCATTATAATACTATTAGATATAGCATCTATTACTTTATAAGACGGAAGGAGCAATATCTTAAGAAAATTAAGTAAGTAGACGACTACTAGTACTAGCTTACCACTTAATAAAGGTAAAAGGCTATAGGCTTAAGATTCTTAAGATGAGATAAGATATACCTAAGGACTTATAACGGACAATAACTAATAGGAAAGGGTAGTAACTTAGTTTAAAGATAAATAAATAAATATGGGATGAAGATTTCTAGAGAACTAAGATTTTAAAGAATAAATAAGGTCTATAGCAATTTTAGGGGAATAAAGTATTTAGCCTAAAGGTTAAAAAGTTTAATAATATTAAAAATCCGTTTATAAGATATAATAGGACGAAAACTATAGAAGAGTTTAGGCAATAAATTCTTATATAGTAGGAATAGAAGTTAGATTAGAGATTAACTATACTAGGGCGTATAAGGGATAGAGTACCTATATAAAAAGTTACTAATAGACTAAAGGTAGGTATATTAAGAGCTAAATAGCTTAATAACCTAGAATAAAAAGAGGATTTAAGGATTCTAACTAGGTTTACTAAACAATACATAAAAGGTTGTAATAATATAGTAATAAAAAGATACTTCCTTATCGATAGATTATATATACTTATAGAGCTATATTGGAAGTAGTTTAGACAATATAAGAATAATAAGTGGAAAGATTTCTATATATAGCTAGACAAGAAAGCTATACCGGATTAAGCTATATTAGAGAAATAGATAATTTATATTAAAGGAGCATTAATTATAATATTAAAGAATCTAAAAGAATAGGCTATAGATTAAAAAGAGATAATATAATAATAATTCATTGCTTAACGTCCGATTCGGATCCCTATTAGGCCCACGCGGACTACTCCTTATGAAGAGATAATATAAGTATTAGTACTAGTAAATAATATAGCAATATTTAGATTAACACGGAAGAGGTTTAAACTTAAAGATAAAGATAAGCTAAGAGTAAACCCAAGACACCTAGCGCATTATAAATTAGCATAGATCGCATGTATAAATAATATATGTAATATATATAGAGCACCTAAGGATAAATATTGTAAGTATCTAATAAGAATGTATTGGATAAAAAAAAAGCGATTTAGAAATGTTAAGTATATATATAGATAGCACCTAATAGAAGTTTAGGAGGTAGGTAACTTAATACTTTAACTACACTGCCCGGTCTTATAACCGGGCCCCTATGCGCGACACGCATAGTCCGCACAATGCGCGGCCCTTATAGCCAGCCAACGACGAGCAAGAAGGAAATATACAAGTAGCTATAACCCTAAAGACGAGAGACAATACAAAGACACAGGAAACCAGTTAAAGAATACCCTAAAGAAAGAAGCAAGGAATGACTGGAGACGGTTTATAAACGAGCACACTTTTAACCTAAGCCTCCCCCATAATAAGAGTCTTTAGGCTATAGCAAAATGGGTAAAGAATAAGGCAGGATACCTAGCAGAAGACCTACACCTACCGCCCCTATAAAGGGTAGGGAAATTACAGGCTATTAACAACAATAATAAGAAGGCAAAGATCCTTACAGAAAGGTTCTTTCCCTAACCGGCCCCAGTAGACCTTAGTAACATTACAGGTAAAACACTAGTAACTCGCCTATGGGTCAACAGCGACATAACAACAGAAGAAATAGCTAGAACTATTAGCTGCCTTTTAAATAATATAGTACTAGGACCTAATAGGATTCTAAATAAGGCCTTAAAGACCTATGGACCACTTATAGCACCCTAGCTTGCAGATATGGCTAGAGTATGCTTTGTAATAGGCTACTACCCGCAACTTAGAAGATCTATAATAACGGTAGTCTTATAAAAAGAAGGCAAAGCAGACTACTTAATCCCAGAAAGCTACCGCCCTATTACCCTAGAAAACACCCTTAGTAAGATTCTAGAGAGGGTTATAGCGGACCGTATAGTAGATATAGCAGAGGAATACGCTCTACTGCTATAAAGCTAAATAAGGGTAAGAAAAAACCGCTTAACACTATTAGTACTTACACTACTTACTACTACCATTAAAACCGCATGGGCTATGCAAAGGGACTTTATAGTATTAATGCTTAGCCTAGATATTAGCGGCGCCTATAATAATATACCCCATAAGTGTCTCCTATATATCCTTAGGGAAAAGGGCTTCCTAAAATAGATTATATAATTTATTTTAAGAGTTTATAGGCCAGAAAGAAACATTATTAGTTTTTAGCGGATACCAGAGCCCCCCTATTATAGTTGCAACAGGAATACTATAAGGATTACCTCTTTTACCTATACTCTTCCTTTTCTTTATAAGCAACCTACTTAAGACCTTTAAGAAAGGGGCGACCCAGGGAATAGGTTTTGTTAACAATACAAACCTAATTACATATAGGCCAACAGCTATAGAGAATTATAGGACACTAGAAAAAGCTTATAATACCTATATAGAATGGGCAAGACAATATAGAGTCTAATTCTTACTAGAGAAATACTAGCTAATCCATTTTATAAGAAAACGCAACTAATCTATAAACCTCTAGCATATAATCTATATCTAAGGTTTTAGGGGTTAACCTGTTTAAAGCTTAAGGGTATTAGGAGTATAGGTAGACAGCAAGCTCTGGTAGAGCGTATATGCAGTATAAGCGGCCCATAAGGGCCAAGTATAGTACACCACTATATCTAGGATCGTTAATTCTATATAGGGTCCATGCTTCTAGAAGTTACGCCTACTATATACAGCAGTCGTTTAGCCAACTATAACGTATAGATCTAGCATCTGGGCCATTAGAGAAACTAAGAAAGGCCCCCCTAAATTACTCCTTAAACCACTTTAAAAGGTCTAAACAGCCTATCTTTAGAGTATAATAGGCAGGTATAAACAAACGGCCACAGTACTACTTAAGAAGGAAGCTGGCATTCCTCCCCTATATCTATATATTAAAGCCGCTATAATATAAAGGGTGTAAAAGAAACGCAACTTTAATGTTATAAAGTATATTAAGATACGCTTAAGCAAACTATAGAGGGACCCTAGGGTGCCCCGCAGGAGAATAAACTAATAACCCTAAAGCAGGGAAGATATATTAGAAAAATAGGTAGAGAAAGCAGAAGAAGAATAGTATAGTATTAGGGCCTAGGCCTAGATAGAGGAGGAAGGGAGACGCGTAAGAGGCTAGTAAAGATAATAGTAAGGGAGAGAAAGGAGCCAAAGTAGAGTATAAAAGAATACTAGGAAACCATCTACCGCAATATAATACTGGCTAAACCAGCGCTAGAGAGATATATAGGAGTTAAAGGTCTAGAAGCTAACTTAGGCAAAAGGAACCTAAGCTATAGCATAGTTAACACTATAGGGGATAAATGCCTAAGGGCTCTAAGAAGGCCTAATAAAGGCAAAAAATATAATAGCAATACTCTTAAGGACAGGAATAATAGGGATAAAAGATTGGCTCTACTAGGTAGGTATCCTAGTAGGTAGCCTAAGGTGTGAATATAACTGGCTAAGACAGACACTAAAATACATAATACTATTATGCCCCTTACACACCAGCTAAAAAGTAATACTTTTAGCAGCTAGTACAGAGAACTATAATATACTACTCTTAACATAAAAAGGCCTAAAGGCGGCCACCTAGTGGCTTATTAGCTAAAGTATATTAGACCAGTTCCGGATTATAAAGAAAATAGAAATAAAAGGCAAAGGGGTAAGTAATAGGCGCCCCCTAATAGCTCTATAGTGGTAGAGCAAAGTGTATAATACTAGCGCGTCTATAGGCTTGTTACGGCAGCAGTGGTTCCTAAGGAGGTTAAAAAGTAAGGTAGAAAAGCACTATAGGTGACTCGCAGGCAACTTATAGGCAAGTCCCTAAAGGCGGGGAGATAGATTATAGGGTTTTCTCAAACAGAGCTTTCTCCCTACATGTATATAAGGAGTAGTCCGCGTGGGCTTAATAGGGATCCAAATCGGACGTTAAGTAATAAATAATAGTAGCAGGAGTGCCCTAAGAATACGTATCTATAATATATTAAGGAAAAGAAGTAAACTAAGTATTAGCCTAAGAAGGACTAAGTATAATTAGGATCTAGCAGCTAATAGTTAGGAAAAGGTAAGGCCCATAAAACTAAAGGGAGCTAATAGTAGAGCCTTAAACCCTTAAGGGAATTATAGGGTAATACCTAAACCTATAAGTTAACTAATAAGATTAAAAGTTTAAGGTACTAGTAGATAGTAGAGTAATAAGGAACTATATATTACTAGTAGTAGTAAAAAGGATAGAGTTACCATATAGGTAAAGGAACACTTATACCTATTAATAACAATTTTAGAAGATCTAATAGCTTATAGAGGATGCATTATAAATTTTAAAACTAGACCTATTTAGCTAAATATTAAAGGAAAACAAATTAAGATATTTTTTAATATCCTACTATTAGGAAAGGATAAGGCAATACTAGAAATGCCTTAGTTACAAAAATATAATCTAAAGATTAATTAGGTTATAGGTCAGGTTAATATTAAAGATATTTAATAACGTAAAATGTAATAAGCAACTAAAATAGTATAGTACTAAGTTAGCGATATACGAAGAGACTAAGTAAAGCTTAAGTTATATACTAAAGAGATACTATAAATATGGAAAAAAGCTATAGAGTCCAGAAAGTAAGAAGTTATTAGAGTATATAGTATAGGACTATAAGATAGAATTGGAATTAGAAATAAGTCTAAAGTTTTTTCTAATCTATAAGCTAATACAAAATAAGTTAAAAGCGCTTAAAGAGTTTATCTAAGAAAAATTATAAAAGCGATATATTAGACTATCGCAGTTATTAGCAGGATATTTAGTACTGTTTATACTAAAGAAGAATAGAAAACTTAGGCTATATATTAACTATAGACAGTTAAATAGCATTATAAGAAAGGATAGGTATTCTTTACCCTTAATTATTAAAATCTAAAATAGAATTAGTAATATATAAATCTTTATAAATATAGATCTAAAATAGGCGTACTATTAAATTGGGATTAAGAAAGGCAGTAAATAGAAAGCAGCCTTTAGGTTAAAGAAAGGACTATATAAGCCATTAGTTATATAATTTAAACTTATAAACGCATTAGCAATGTTCTAAAAACAAATTAATAGTGTATTAAGAAAATACCTTAATGGGTTTATTATAGCATACCTTAATAATATTATTATTTACTTAATAAGTAAGTGTTATAGGACACCTTTATAACACCTTACACACATCTACTTATTTTCACCAATATGGTAAGAAGAGACTAACTGCGAGACTATAACGGGACTAGCCCAGTTACAGTAGGAATGTCTTAGTGAAACACTTAATAGGTAACTGTCTGAGACTGTCTATGTTAGCGACTTAGTCAATTAAGGCACGAGCACGGCAAGAGGGACGCGCAAGCCTGTATAATTAGTAGTCTATAAACAAGGATCTAAAGCTAGAGAAAGGAAAGGGGAAGAACGGAAGCACCGCTTAAAGTTATATACAATTCTCTGGTTACGTAATGGCACTTTGCCATTACGTAACGGCAATTTGCGGTAATCTGCGGTAATGTGCTAGCGCCGTAATATTACCCCCCCTCCGAAAAAGCCTGCCCTTAGGCTTTGTATGTCCGTATTATGTCCGTGGGGTGTTCTTATCTATATATTTAATAGGTAGCTTATTATCTTTGCTATACTAGCACTCCATTTACTCGTCTAGATACTTTAGGGGTCCTAGCTTATTAGGGTATTAGTTATAGAACTCTTTAAGCTTCTAGGGGCAACCTATAAAGTTCCAGGTGGGGTACTAGGTTAGGTCTAGGTTATAACTTTTCCATTAGATACGGTATTTTAGCATTCCTTGTACTAGTTTATAGGCTAGCATTTTATTAACTTCCTATTTGTCGTCACCATTAACTTAAATCAGTAGTAGAGGCTTATTCTTTTGTCTAGGTAGTAGGTTATTTGTAGCTTTCCATAGCTTATCTGGTGAGAAAATAGGGTGGACTTTAATTAAGTCTAGGAGTTTAACCTTGTATAAGTTGCCTTCTTTATTAAGGATCTTATATAGTTCTGCTATCTTATAGTTTAGCTTACGGCTAGGCTATTCTGTCTTTTAGTTCTTTGTTATAACCTAGACCTTATTACCTATGGTAAAGTTGGGCTTGCGCCTATGCTTATTTGCCTGCTATTCTATTAATTTCTAGGCCTTCTCTAAGTTCTTATAGGCTACCGCCTATGCTTCCTTATAAGATAGTTTTTCGCACACGGTTTATAGTCCTTTTAATCTCTCCCAGTTAAAGCTTATATAGGGTAAGTATCCCATTTCTAGCTAAATAGGTGCAAACCCCGTAGAGTTATAGGGTAGGGTTGCCTGGGCGTAGTTTATTATAGGTAATAGTTTACCATAGTTGTTTTAAAAGTAGTTAATAAAGGGCCGGAGTCTTTGGTCTAAATATTAATTTATAATCTTTGTTTAACCGTCTATCTAAGGGTGGTATGCTATAGAGAGCTTTAGCCTAATACCTAGGATCTAGGTAAACTTATTCTAGAAGGCTAATATAAACTACGGCCTATGGTTGGATATAATAGTATCTAGTAGTCCGTAAATTCGGTAGATATAGTGGATATATAGTTAGGCCGCCTCTTTAGTATTAATATTTTTATAATAGGGGATTAAGAACGGGCGCTTGCTAAAGCGGTTAACTAGAATTATAACTATATTATATTTATTACAGTCTATAGGTAACTTATAGAAGTCTATAGAGATATGCTGCTAGGGGCGTTCTAGTATTAGGAGTGGCTTTAATAGCCCTAGGGTTTTATCTCGTGGAATTATAGACCTATAGTAGTTGTTGCAGTTCTATATATAGTGGTTAATATCTATAACTATTCTGGGCCAGTAGTAGCGGTTACTAATAATCTTATAGGTCTTATTTTTTCTAGGGTGGGCTATAGAGACCTAGGTATATACTTTAGTAATAAGCTGAGTCCATAGGTTCTATTTCTCTACTACTACTAGCCATTTTTAATGTTTAAGTAATCTATTTTTAAGGGACTATGGGCTGGTAATGTTCTTTACCTTTTTACAGTATTCCTGTAGGGAAGAGGCTATACAGTTTGCCTACAGTAATTTATTAATAAAGTTAAATCCTAAGGGGTTAATAGGATATATCTTAGTACCTAAGGAGTCTATACTTAGTTCTGCCTATATCTAGGGGTTAAGGTGCTCTGGTTGTAGTAGTATCTAGGTCTATAATAAGATTTTTGCAGCTGCCTGGTTACTTAGGTCCTATTTACGCTTTATAAGAGCATCCGTACAGTTTATAGCGCCTGGTCTATATATAATTAAGAAGTTAAACTAAGATAGGATATCCACCTAGCGTGCCTGCCAAGCCGTAAGGGCCTTAGTTATTATAAAGTATTCTAGGGCCTTGTAATCTGAAACTACCTTAATAGGCTTAGGGGTCCCCTCTAGCTATATATGCTAGTGCTAAAAGCTAGAGATAATAGCCAGCATTTCTTTGTTATGGATGTGGTAGTTTAGCTTGGCATCTATTATAGTCTTTAAATAGTATATAATAGGGTGCTATTCTCTGTCCAGTTGCTTCTAGGAGAAAACACTGGCTATTGCGCCGTCTAAGGTATTAGTTTCTAGTATTAAGGGCCGTTCTAGGTTAAAGCGGGCAAGTAGGGGAGCCGATACTAGCCGTTTTTTAAGCTTATTAAAGGCCTGTATATATATAGCGTTAAAGTGGAATGGCTAGTCTTTCCTAGTAAGGCGGTTAAGAGGTCAGGCGATTCTGCTGTAGTTCTTAATAAAGTGTTAGTAGAAGTTATAGAAACCTAAAAATAATTGCACCCCCTTTATAGTCTGTGGGGGTGTCTACTAGTTAATTACAGCCGTTTTTTCCAGGTCTGCCTTAATTCCGTCTATACTAATAATAAACTCTAGGTACTTAGTGCGCTTAATACTAAATTTTAACTTCCTAATATTGGCCTAGAGACCAGCTTCGCGGAGCTGTTATAGGACTTTATAGATATGCTCCTTATATTCTAGTTTATTCTTAGAGTAAATTATAATATTATCTAGGTAGGCTATGCAGAAGTTATTAAGGTAATTAAAGAGTACGTTATTTATATACCGTTGGTATATAGCCGGTCTATTAGTCAGTCTAAAAGGTAGTACTTTATATTTATATAATCTATAGCAGGTCTAAAATATAGTAAGATCTTTAGATTTAAGGTCTATTCTAATTTAGTAAAAGGCCTAGCGGATATTAAGCTTTATAAAGATCTTAGCCTTATTTATATGGGCTAGTGTTTCTTTAAGTAAGGGTAGTGGATATTGGTCTTTACGGGTTATATAATTTAGTTTATAGTAGTTAATATAGAAATAGAGTCCGCTGTTAGGCTTTTTTATAAAGAGAATAGGTGCGGTAAAGGGGGCTTGGCTAGGCTTAATAAAGCCCTTATTAAGGTTGTTAATAAGGTACTGCTTAGTAGCCTATAGTTTATTAGTAGATTGCTGGCGGAGGGAGCTATAGCTAAGGGTGTTTTCTTTATCTGGCTTAATCTTAATCTTATAGTTATACGGTTAGTAAGGCGGGAGTATATTAGATACTACCTTAGAGAATATATCCTTGAATTCCTAGTATTAGCGGAGTAGTTTCTGTTTTACTAGCTCCTTATCTATAAGCTTACTTTCCCTACTAAGCTAGTTATGGGCTAGAGCTTCCTTATCTTTAATAATCTAATTAATTTTATATAAGCTAGTTGTAAAGGCAACAGTATTAGGCCGTATTAAATTCTAGTAGAATCCTATAGCGCTAATATAGTAGATATTAACTGGTAGGAGGCCTGTAGGTTTCTTTACGGACGTTCCGCGGACCGTATTCTATAGCTAAGGGTTTATAACCCTCCTTAGCTCCTATTCTATCTTCTATAAGTTATCTTTCCGGTTTATATATTTAGTATAGCGTTTAATATTCCTTACTGTTCTTTATAGCTATATAGGGCCTAAGCCAGCTAGCTTATTACTAACTTCCTAGGTTTCTAGTGTTGGCGGCGCAATATTAGTAGTCTGAGGGCGGCGTAGTATATGGACCTATTGCGGATTAAGCTGTATATTTTTTTTAAAGGCCTAGTTTCTATATATAGCATTAGCCTAGTAAATAGTGTTTACCTATAGCCGTATAAGGTTTTCTATTATAATGCTGATTTCTTTTATAAAGGAAGGGGTTAGGGGTAGGGTTTTAGGCCAGATACGCCGTCTGCTCTATATATTAAGCTATAAGCCTAAATAGGCTAGCTATTTTCTTCCTAAAATTATATTATAGCTTCCTAGGTCCGTAATAAGTAAGGCGATATTATACTGCCTTTATCTGTTAATATAGAGGTGAATCCGCAAGATTGTTATAATAGGTAGCCCTATTTATCTGTTATACCCGTAAATAGGAATTAGTTTAGGCAGTTCTTTAAGGGGTATATTTAGAAAATTAGCCAGTTTTATAGCACACTAGGTATCTATTAAGGCAAAGGTATTTGCTCTAGAGTTAGCTAAAGCAGAGGTTAAAACTTAATATCTATTATGGAATAAAGTATAAGGGATAGTGCAGCTTCTTTTACTAACTAGTTAACCTAGATTAACATATAATATATTAATCCCTTTTAACCCTAGAGAGGAGTCTTCCTCTAGGGTTCCTTTTTTTCCAACTCTATACTATCCTCCTAGATTAATAAAACCTCGCCCACTTTTATATTTATTAGGTAATTCTTTATAATATAGCCCTTTTAGCTATAAGAAAAGCAAGCTCCCTAATTGCTAAGGGCCTATATATAGGGGTTGCTGTATATAGGCCGAGCATTCGCTGAACCTATAGCAGGACTAGCTGTATAACTAGCTGCTAAATTAGCGGCGGGCTATACGGCTAGTGCTATAGGGGTTACAGATCTTACTAGGGCGCTACGGCCTGTTTTGGTAGTACTTATATTTTAGTTGGCGGAGCTTCTAGTCTTATACCGCTTAGCACGTGCCTTAATTTAACGGAGGCCCTAGTTAATAGCTAGGCATTAGTCCGTAAGTTCCTTAAGCGTCTATATAGTAGTATAAACTAGCAGTATAGCGCGCTATAGGTCTAGGGTAAGCTTATTAAAGAGGTTTAGCATTAGATCTTCCTGGGGGATTTAAGCCTATTTAGCTAAGTATAGAAAGTGGGTCTAAAAGGCCAAAAAGGTCTCTATTATTTTTATATTTAGGCTTTTATAATTAAGCCGGGCATTCTATACTTTAAAGGGGTCCTTATAAATAGAAGATAGGTAGTTAACCATTTCTTTTTTGGAGAGGAAGGGGTCTACTAAGTCCTAGGCGTATTACGGACGTAGGTATATCTATATATTACCACCGGTACGGCTAAAGACATATGCCATTTTAGCTTAGATATTAGGAAAGTGGTCCGCATTAACTTTAAGCTTATCCTATAGTTAAAGCTTCTAGTTATTAAATATAGGGTTGGTTCCATCTATAAGCAATAGGGGGTCTATAACCTTCATAGATCGCGATAATGCTAATGCTGTATATTAGGCTAGGGCCTTAAGGACTGTAGTAAGCCTCTAGGTGTCTAATAATTTATTACTAGGCGTAAGGGTGTCTTTAGTTTTAAGCAGCTTTTAGAGCTGTTTAATTTTAGTATTAGCTGCTATAAGCTCTTCCTAGGGGGTTAAGACGGCAACTGTTTTACTATTAGAGGTATTTATAGGTCCTATAGCGGCTTTACTAGCTGCTATATTTCTTGGCATAGTAGTAGGGGTACTAGGTAATTTCTAGTATTTATTTATTTTCTAGGGTTCTAGTCTATATATATCCTATTCTTTAGGTTTTATATTCTATTTATATTCTTTTAATTTTAGTAATGTCCTTAGGGTTCTATTCTGTTTCCTTATTCTATTTATAGTTTTATAAATATATTTAAGTTTCTTCTTAGGAAGAGAGAGTGGTAACGAGCTTTAGATAATATTAGCGACTTAATTAATTAAGGTATAAGCATAGCAAGAAGGACGCGCAAGCCTATATAATTAGTAGTCTATAAACAAGAATCCAAAGTTAGAGAAAGGAAAGGGGAAGAACGAAAGCACCATTTGAAGTTATGTACAATTCTCTGGTTACGTAATGGCACTTTGCCATTACGTAACGGCAATTTGCGGCAATCTGCGGCAATGTGCCAGCGCCGTAACAGTCTGTAACAGTCTGCAACTATCTGCAACTGTCTATAACTGTCTGCAATTATCCGCCATAATCTACCGTTTTCTATCTGCGCTGTAACACCAAAGTCTGTTAAAGACCGCGTGCGTATATATATACGCACCAACCACTAAGACCCCTAACTGTTTAATTATATAATTCTCTTATTATCCCTTTCTCTTTTTTATATAATATCTTATACTCTATAAGAGCTATATACCCATAGATTTAGATAGAATTTATATTATTTCTTTAAATCTTCCCTAAAGCCTCTTCGCACCCTTATATTACGTTATGTTAAAATAACTACTATTAAAATGGCAAACGAACCCAAATCCCTTTTAATAACTATAAGTATTATAACCCTAGTTAGGGAACAGTTAACTATAATATAACAGTCCTTTATAGAAGCCTTAGCTTAGCAGTGGGCTATACTAGAAACCCAATACCAGTAATTAATGGAAGTACTCTATAAAGAACTCCGCAATATTAAGGCACCTATATTATAGACCCTAACAACAATACCTATAAACAAGATTAATATAATGGTATCTAAACCTAGCCCGTTAAATAAGAACATAGAACTGGTAATAATAGCTTAACCTATATATATAACAAACTAAATACCTATTATAAAATCTGAAAAGCTCCCTAATCCTCTAATGTTTAATAAAAACTAAAATAACCTATATCCCTTTATAACCAAGCTCCGTCTTAAACTCTTAATAAACTATAATTAATACCCTATTAAAGCTAGTAAGGTTAGCTATAGAATGTCCTAATTAAGCAAAGACGCTGTATAAACTATAGATCCATTCTTCCGTAATAGCACTTTTATTAATTTTAAAACCTTTATCTCTCTACTGGAATGAATATATGATAACGCTAGCTATAAATATACAGCTATTACTAAACTTAAAAACCTATAATAATGGAACTGAGATTTTACCAGCTTCTTTTTAAAAAATTTAGGCCTTATTAGAGAGCTAGATTGGAATAAAGCTACTAGAGTTACTGCTCTTTAATAAGCTATTTTGGATAAGATTAGAGCCTAGTTAGTAGGCAGGGAACTGCCGAAAAACCTATCTAAATTTACTATAATATATTAACAAATTAATGAGGACCTTTGATATAATAAACAGACTTATTCCCTAAAGTTAACTATACCTTATGTTTAAAACTCTATGAAACCGGTATATGCTCTAAAGCGCGATCCTTCTCTAAGACCTAAAAGCCCTATATATAACCCTATGGACCTCGACGCTACCCGATCCTATATACCCCTAGGAACCAATAAATAAAGAACTTAAGCCACAAATAGAAAATGCTTTAGATGCGGTAAAAAAGGACATATTTAAAAATATTGCTAAACTTACCCTTTTAAAAAGGTCCGCCAAAGTTCCTCCTAATTCTCAAATTATAACCATTCCTTAAGTTATAACCATTCTATAAATTATACTTGGACACCACAAAGTATCTTACTATTAGTTAACTTGGAAAACAAATCGTCTTAGGGCCAAGTCGCGCCTTAGGATAAAAAGTAGAAGAGTATAAGTGTCTAGGCTCTTCTAGCGCTAATACACAGCACAACTCCCTTAATATACTTAGCGAAATTTAAACACTTAAAAAATAGAAGGAGGTATAAATCTTAATAGACAGCGGAGCTACTAGCATGGGCTTTATTAATATAAACTATACAAAAACTTAACGCCTAAATTTAAAGAAACTTAATAAGCCTTAAGGCCTACAAGGCTTTAATGGCAAACCCTTAATATATAGCGAAATAACGTACTATACCCTAGTAAAAATGCGGATGGGTGAACACCTTAAATACATCTCCCTATTTGTTACACCCTTAAAGCAATATAAAGTTATACTTAGATATAGATGGCTAAAGTAACACAACCCCTTAATTAGTTGGGTTAAAGAAACACTAAAGTTCCATATAACTTACTACTAAAGTCATTATTTAAAACACTATGTGCCCTATAAACATGCATATAACTATTTAAATTTATTATAATATAAATTACCCTTACCATAAACCTTAAAATAAGATAATAAAGCTATAACTACCAATTATAGTAAAGAATATGAAGATGTTTTATTAAAACCCCTTAAAATTTATATGATACAAGCCGCACCCTTTATTTCGTTAGCAAAAAGATAAAATTATAAAATCTTTGCTGTAACTATAGAAGATATTAAGAAAGTACTAGAACTAAAATAGTATATTAATCCTTAACCTCTTATACCTAAAGAGTACTATAATCTAATTAACAAGTTTAAAAAACAATTTGCAGACTAACTAGCCCTATACTAAGATAAGCACGATTTTAAGATAGAACTTAAGCCTGGTATAATACTAAAGTTTGGTCCGCTATATAGTATATTATAAAAAGAACTGCTTATAATACAATAATACCTTAATAAGTATCTAGAAAAAGGATTTATTCGCCCTAGTTAATCTCTATTTGCCTTACCTATACTATTTATTAAAAAGCCAGGAGGAGGCTTAAGATTCTATATTAATTACCAAGCTCTAAATATAATTATAATTTAAACACAATATCTAATTCCCCTAATTTAAGAGACGCTTAACTATTTAGTAAAGGCGCAGTACTTTATAAAGCTTAATATAGTTATTGCCTTTAATAAAATCTGTATATATAAAGGAGATAAGAAGTGTATAGCTTTTCGTACCTAATGGGGACTCTTTAAATACCTAATAATGCTATTTAGCGTAAAAAACGGTCCTAGTACGTTTTAGTAATATATCAATAATACGCTTTATAAATTCCTTAATATATTTATTACCGCGTATATTAATAATATCTTAATCTACTTATCCTTGCTTTCTAAATATTAGAAATATATTAGAATGGTCCTTAAACGCCTATAAGATGCGGGCCTATAATATAATATTAAGAAATGCAAGTTCTACACGTCTAAGGTTATATACTTAGGCTTAATAATATCCTGCGATAGAATTAAAATAGACCCTAAAAAAGTTGCCGCAATTATAAACTAGGAAAGCCCTAGTAACATATAAGACATTTAAGGATTTTTAGGATTTGTAAATTTCTACTATTAATTTATTAACTACTTTTTAGAAACTACTTAGCCGTTAGTAAACCTAATAAGAAAGAATATAAAATTTAAATGGACTACTAAATGCGAATAGGCTTTTAATAACCTAAAATATTGTTTTATAACTGCTCTAATTCTTACCTACTTTAACCCTAACCTTAAATATATTGTTAAAACAAACTTATCCAATTACGCGCTAGGGGGAGTGTTGTCGCAATATAATAAGGACAGTAAGCTATATCTAGTAGCCTTTCTCTCTTAGAAACTCGCCCCTACTAAATTAAACTATAAGATATATAATAAGGAACTGCTTATAATTATTAGATGTTTTAAATAATGGCGTCCCAAGCTAGAAGAATTGTTGTTCCTAATATATATATTAACGGACTATAAGAACCTATAGTACTTTATAACTATAAAGCAATTAATATAGCGCTAAATTTATTAGGCCAAATACCTCTTATAATTTAACTTTAAGATTATATACTAACCGGGTAAACTTAATTAGAAGCCTAATATATTAATATAATAATTATAGGACCTATCTGTAAATGCTGTGGATAAATAGATTACAAATTAATTATAGATCTTATTACCTTCTAAATGTTTTAAAAAACTATATCCTATATTCTTAGACACGGAACTTAACAGAAATAAATTAGAAATTAATAAGCTAATAGAATACAAATATAAGAATAATATATAGATAATAGATGTAATAAAAGCAATTTAAATAGGAAAATAATAGTATAAAGATATTACACTTGCCAAATGTGAGATTTAAAATAACTGATTGTACTATTAACAGAAGACAGTAGTTCCAAATTCCAAACCTTTACAATTTAAGATACTTAAATTTATACATAACTCCCCTATAGTAGGGCATCCTGGCCGTGTAAAGACTTATAAAATTGTTTAATAAGTATACTACTGGCCTATAATGTACGACTACGTATAAAAATACGTTTAAGTATGCAGGATATGTGTGCATAGAAAGACCTCTTATGTAAAGAAGCAAGGAGTACTTTAACTGCTACTAATTCCAATGCAAAGATAGCGCAATATCTTAATTAACTTTATAGCTGACTTGCCTAACAGTAATAGGTTTATAAATATTATGGTAGTTATTAACCGCTTTATAAAAATGCGATATATAATTCCTATAGACTTAATTAATGCAATATTAGTAGCCAAATGTTTTGTTAAGCACGTCTTTAAGCTATATAGACTTCCTAACTTAATAATATCCAACCACAAAAGCTAGTTCGTTTTAGACTTCTGGCAGGCTCTATATAAACAATTAAGCATTTAAATACAACTCTTAACTGTATTTTATCTAGAGATAGATAGTTAAACCGAAATTGCGAATACAATTATGGAATAATATCTATGAATATACTGCTCCTACCTGCAAGATAATTAGGAAAAATGGCTGCCTTTAGCTAAGTTTACTGCAAATAATATAATAAATATATTAACGGGCGTAATGCCGTTCTATACAACCTATAAACAAGACCCTTAACTTAGATTTAAACTATAACCTAAAATTAACATAATAGGACCCACGATTAAACAGATCCAGTTAATTAATACTTATAACTTTACTAATTAAATAAAGTAATTAACGGAACTATTATAAAGTAAATTAATGTACGCTTAAATGGTATAGGAATAGCATGTAAATAAAGGATAAGCTTCTATATGGGACTTTAAGGAAGGTAATATGGTTTACTTAAATACACGAAATATAAAGACTTAACGGCCCTTAAAGAAACTTAATTAAAAATTTACGAGCCCATACTAAATTAAGAAGAAACTAAGCCTATACGCCTATAAGCTTAAACTGCTAACTAAGATAAAAATACACCCAATGTTTTATATAAGCTTATTATAACCTTTAAAAGATAATCCTATAACTTATAGAGTACCGCCACTACCTCCTATAATTGTTGATAACGGTAACGGTTCTTACTTTATTAACTTAATTAATAATATATAATGGAAAATATAATCTAAATAATTTAAACTTTTTGTTAAATAGGAAGGATATAAAACATAAACTTAGGAAACCTATAAACAGATTAAGGTTAACGCGCCTTCTCTAGTAAAAGAATTCTATAAAGACCATCCTTTACGGCCTACTCTAGCTGGATAGATATAATATAAAGGTAAATAACTGCCACCTAATATAAATATATAAAATGTGATAGTAGGAAACTTAAAGTTAAAAAGAACTTAAAATATATTATAACGTTTATAATACGGTTACGTAATACGCAAGATGTTAAGGAACTTTAACCGCCGGTTAAAGTTGTCTAATTAGTTAGATTTACCTTGCTAAAAATGCTACCTAATACAAAAATATAACACGCGATAAAATTATAAATTCTTAACTAAATTATTGTTTTAGACCTTTAGCTAAAAGGGGGGGTATTATAACGGGACTAGCCTAGTTATAGTAGGAATGTCTCGGTAAAACACTTAATAGGTAACTGTCTGAGACTGTCTATAACTGGCTACAACTGTCTACAACTGGCTACAACTGTCTGCAACTGTCTATAACTGTCTGCAATTATCTACTATAATCTACCGTTTTCTATCTGCGCTATAACACCAAAGTCCGTTAAAGACCGCGTGCGTATATATATACGCACCAACCACCAAGACCCCTGACTGTTTAATTATATAATTTTCTTATTATCCCTTTCTCTTCTTTACGTAATATCTTATACTCTGCAAGAGCTATATACCCATAGATTTAGATAGAATTTATATTGTTCCTTTAAATCTTCCCTAAAGCCTCTTCGCGCCCTTATAGAGACAACAATCTAATAGCAATATACCGGCAATCTATGGCAATCTGCCGCATTCTGCTATATTCTGCCAAGTCTACTAAATCCTACTAAGTTCTGCTAGGACCACTATTTAAATCTTACTCTACTCTATGCATATATTAACTAAGCAACTAAACTAATAATATATACCCTTTCTTTCCATTTCCTTACTTTTTTTCCTTATATAACGTCTTAACTTTATTACACAGTTTATATATATAGCTTAATAATATCTACTTCGCTATATATTATTATCCCTTATACTTACTCCGTAATACTATATTACGTTAACCCTATATACTATCCTCTAAAATATAAAATAACCCTAAAGCCCCTATAATAGCCGCTGGCATTATATCCGCACTTTAAAAATAACTAGTAGAAATATAGAAGTCCTTTATAAACGCCCTTATATAAAACTAAGCCACTTTAACTTAATAATAAGCCGAATAGGAAGTATAATACTAGTAAATAATTAAGGACCTTTAAGAAGAAATCTGTACCCTTAAAATATCTATACTAGGGCCCTAAGACTAAATACTATCTCTAGAGATAAATACGCGGAACGAGAGTCCCGAACCTATAGTAGTTATTTACCCTAAACTAACTACTATATTATAACAATCTAAACAACTACTAAACCCTTTAATATTTACTAGCAAATAATAAAAACTCTAATTATTTTTAAGCCAGCTTAAAAATAAACTAATTAGTAATACTAACTACTATTTAACTAAAGCTAACTAACTCTGCTACGCCCTAAGTAAACTAGGAGAAGATATAGCTAACCTTATTAAACCTCTATAACCAAACTTAGTATAAAGTCTAATTGTACTTCTTAAAGCTATATACGGTAACCTAAACTGCTAAGCTACTGCTTAGAGGAAGATAAATTATATAGCCTAAGGAATAAAAAGCTTCCTAGTATACTTCTCTAAATTTAACCGTTATGTAAAGGAAATAGGCTAGAACGACTCTATACTAATTAATAGTTTTATTAAATCCCTAAGCCCCAAACTAAAAACCTCCCTAATTGGCGTAGATCTACTAGAGGCCCTTAATACCTATATAAACGTTATTAATAAACGGTATAATAATATCCTACCCCTAATACTAAAGCCCACTTAATATAATATAACAGCCCTATAAACGTCTACTAAGTTATTATCTTAGCCCAAATACCCTAACACTATAGATATTAATACTAGAACCCTAGGATACGCACTACTAGGGTCCTTTAAATAAGAACGACGCACTAAGCTAGGCCTCTGCTTTAAATATAAAAGAAGCTCCTATCTCTCTAACTAATACTCCACCCCTTTCCAAAAAGATCTATAAATAGTTAACGCTACTAGCCGTTTACCGCACCGGTCCTCTAGTTACCGTCCCTAATCTTTACCTAGTTCTAGCCCCGTATTTAGTAAGTACCACCTATAAGGACGAAGTTATAACCAATATTCTATAGGAACCTTACGCTAATTACCTTTAAAAGGAAGGTTTTAGAGCTAAATTGCTCTCCAGGACAGCATTGCCTTAAAATCTTATTAAATGCTTTAAATGCTACAAATTCTAACTCTTAGAATTGTAATATAACCATTAACTGCCGTCTTTGGCAGAATAATTAATAGGTTAATACTTAAGTCCTAATTAATATAGGAGCTAGTAGTATAGGATTTATTAACAAGATCTTCGCGTAAGATAATAGTTTTACTCTAACCCCCCTTAACCGGGATATTAACGTCTTTAGATTTAATAGTAAACGCACTATCTTAGGCCGTATTACCTATATAGTATTCCTAAAACTCTAATACCTAAACCACAAAGAACTAATTAGGCTTTTTATTACTACCCTAGGTTACTTAGTAATCCTTAGACAATCCTGGATAAAGCTATATAAGGTAACTATTAATTAAGACAACCTTAAGCTTCTATTTACCGCCTCCCGTTACAAGTAGAAGTGCCTTATAACTTACTACTTAGACCTAGAACTAGAACCTAGAAAATTTACCAAAATCTACTAATTTAAATTTTTTACCAACATCTACCCTATACTTAAGAAATCTACCCAATTCTACTAACCTAAGAATTCTACTAAATTCCACTAATATAAGATTTCTACTAACATCTACTAAGAACCTAAAAATTATACTAAACTATATAAACTAATCCTAACTACTATACCGCCCCAAACTAAATAGAAGCTTAAGCTTAATATATAAAAGTACTAGAAGAACTGGTATTCTACTATAAAAAATATACTTAGAGAACCCAAACTTAAATCTAATACTTACTCCGTACCTAATACTAAACCTAAAACTAAATAAGAAACTATATAAGAAACTAAGAATAACCTAAGCTTGCTTAATACCTTAGATATCTATATAATTAGAGCTACCCTATTAGCATAACTCGCTAGGAAACCTAAATATACAATCTTTGCCGTTATAATGGCCGATATTAAAAAGGCCCTAGCACTAAAAAAGCACATTAACCCTGCTATAAAAGCACTAGTATACCACTATAAGCATCTTAAAGTATTTTTATAAAAGGAAGCTAATAAGTTAGTAAAATACTAACTATATAACTATAAGATTATACTTAAAGAAGGAAAACAGCTAGGATTTAGACCCTTATATAGAATGTCCGAAAACAAACTCTAAGTACCGCGGAAGCACTTAAACAAATACCTTAGTAAAGGATTTATTAGAGCAAGCTCTTCGCCTGTAGCTATACCTATAATCTTCATTAAGAAACCTAGCGGCGGTCTACGCTTTATATAGACTACCAAGCTCTTAAAGCTATTACTATTAAGAATTAATACCCGCTCCTATTAATTTAAAAGACACTAAACTAATTAAGTAAAGCTTGCTACTATACAAAACTCAACCTTATTTACGTATTTAACCGCCGTTATATCGCAAAAGGAGATAAATAGCTTACTATATTCCGCATCAGGTATAGACTATTTAAATATTTAATAACGCAGTTTGGCCTCGTAAATGCCCTAAGTTTATTCTAGCACTTTATAAATAATACCCTATGACTTTACCTGGACGTTTTCTATACTGCTTATATTAATAACATCTTGGTATATAGTAATAACCTAACTAAATATAAGAAATACGTTAACCTTATCCTAAAAGCTCTACGTAGAGCTGGCCTATAGTTAAATATAAATAAATGCGAATTCTATAAAATAGAAGCCCTATACCTCGGACTTATTATTTCTATAGATGGCATATAAATAGACCTAAAGAAGATTAAAGCAATTGTGAACTAGTAAGAACTTAAGAATGTTAAGGATATAAGAGCCTTTATAGGATTTGCTAACTTCTACTAACGGTTTATTAATAACTTCTCCGCTTTAGTTTTACCCCTTATAGCTCTAACCTAAAAGGATAAAGCCTTTATCTTTAATAAGGAATATAAGAAGGTCTTTACCTATCTAAAAGTTATATTTACTACTATACCTATACTCTAATACTTTAACCTAAACTAAAAGAGTATTATAGAAGCTGATTTATCCAACTATATTACTAAAGGTATTCTGTCTTAGTATAATAAGAAAGAAGTACTATACCCTATAGCATACTTCTTAAAATAACTATAAGATCTATAATAAGGAACTATTAGCCATTACTAGATATTTTAAATAATGGTAACCCGAACTGGAAGGTGCTAGATTCCTAATTAAGGTCCTTAGAAACTATAAGAATCTATAGTACTTTACAACTATAAAATAGCTAAGTTATTGTTAAGCCCGTTAGTTAGAATATCTATCTTATTTCTACTTCTTAATTATATACTGCCTAGGCGTTTAAGGTTAAAAACCTAATGTCCTAACCTAATGTTTATAAGATATACTAGTATAAAAAGAAGTGCGTACCTACCGTAATTAAACCCTACTTCGCCCTAAGCTATTTAACTCCCCCGTTAAAGATATTATAATATATATTTTTAAAATAACCAATTAATTAATTAAATAGATAATAGTTAATAAATACCTAAATAATAAGTTTATCTAAGAGACGCTTAAGTTAATCTAAGGTGGCATTAGATGCTTTAAAAGGATTTCTCTAAGTAAATGCGAAGCTTATAGAGACCGCTTATACTATAGGAACCGCTTAGTTATACCTAACCACGATAAACTTAAACTTAAGCTCCTTAAATATATATATAACCTATTAGTAGCCAGTTACCTAGGCCGAGGAAAAACCCTAAAACTACTCTAATAAGAATATTACTAGCCGAATATGTATAATATAATATAAAGGTATATCTTTAGCTACTATACCTGCTGACGAGCTAAAGCTTTATATAAGATATATAACGGCTTTTTAAAGCTACTGCCTATTCCAGACTAAAGATAGAAGGATATCTTAATTAACTTTGTTATTAAACTCCCCATAAGTAAAGGCTGTATAAACATTATAGTAGTTATAAACTAACTATCTAAGATAAGACACTTAATCGCCTGCCCTAATATATCAACACCTACTATTACTTAACTGTTTCTAGATTATATATAGAAACTCTATAGACTCCCTAAAACAATTATCTCTAATAAAGGTAGCTAGTTTTCTATATTTTAGAAAGAACTAACTACCTAACTCTGTATTAAAGCACTATTATCTATAGCATACTACTTAAAGACAGATAGTTAAATAAAATGTATAAATGCTATAATAGAAAGTATATTTGGATATATACGTTGTGACGGGCTCGTACAAATGCTTCTGAACCAAAGCTTGTAGATTGCTACCATACAAAAATACTAAGCTAAGGAGAAGAAGGAGAAGAAGACTGTTGGAGACTAATGAGATATAAGGGGTCGCTAAGGCGCTAGTAGCAAGCAAGCCAATGGCGATTTTCCATTCCGGGCATGGAAAATCCTAATTGGTTAGCTCTACGAGTAGCGCTAGTAGATTGCCTAGAAATGCGGCAAATTGCCCTAGAAACGGCAATGTAGCAGGTAACGCGCTCTAGCACTGTTACATCACCCCCTCCTCCTAAAAAAGCCTGCCCTTAGGCTTTGTCCAAGTTCTTTATTGTCGTTTAGATTATTATAGTTATCTAACCCTTCTTTTTAGCATTTAATCCAGCTATCTAATTTGCGTGGTAGTTTAGGGAGGTCTAGATAGGCTAGGTGGAAATCTTATAGCTTATAGGGAGAGTACTTAAAATTAGATGTGGGGTACTATTTTGGATCTTTGTTATAACCTACCTAGCTTATATGGTATTTTAAGGTACTACGGTCCTTTTTAACTGCTAAGATCTCTTTAACTTCCTATTCTTTGTCCTCTACAATCTAAATTGGTGGCGGGGGGTCGTTATACTGTCTAGGTAATGGGTCGTCCGTAGCCTTCCGTAGTTGGTTTAAAGAGAAGATAGGGTGGATCTTTATTAACTCTAGTAGCTTAACCTTAAAAGAGTGCCCTACCTTCTTAGGGATCTTATAGGGGCTAGCTATTTAGTGGTCTAGCTTGTGGCTCGGCCTCTAGGTCTTCTAGTTCTTTGTTAATACCTATACCTTATCTCCTATATAGAAGTCTACCTTGCAATAATATTAGATTACGTCAGCCTCTTTTTTCTCTTATACCTTTTTTATAATTACTTAGGCAGTCTCCTAGGCTCCATGCATTCTCTTAATAAATATCTAGGCCTCTTTATAGCTAAGGCGTTTGCGGGCCGTTATAGGTCCTATAGGTCTATCCTAATTAAAGGATGTTTATGGCTTATATCCATAGAGTAACTTAAATAGTAATATTCCTATACTATTATAAGGGAGTGTAAGCTGTGCGTAGTTTATTATAGATAGTAGTTCCAACTAGTTGTCCTAGTAGTAATTGATAAAGGGGCGAAGTCACTAGTTAAGGTATTAGTTTATAATCTTAGTTTAGCTGTTAGTCTAAGGGTGGAATATAGTAGAGAGTTTAATTTTAATCCCAAGAATACGGCAGAATTTGTCCTAGAAGTCTAATATAAATTAGGGTCCACGGTTAAAGATAATTAACTTAGAAGCGCTATAGATTTAGTAAATGTTGTTAACATATATATAGGCTATATCTTTTACAGTTATAGTTTTAAAGCAGGGGAGGGAAATAGCTTACTTATTTAGTTGGTTAACTACTATAAAGGCTATATTATAGCCATATTTGTCCTTTAGGAATAATTTAAAGTCTATTATAATATGCCTGCTAAGGGCGTTTGGGAACTGGCAGTGGTTATAACTATTTAGGGGTTTAATCCTAAGGGGTATCTACCTATTTATAAGCATAACAATTCCTAATAAATCGTTTTATGTTAGATAGGAGTCCTTACTAGTAGTAGCGAGGCGCTAGTAGTTGGTAGGTCTTGTTTTAACTAGGGTACGCCGTAGAGACTTAATAGTGGGCTTTACAGATTAGCTCTATTTATAGGTTATTAATGTCTAGAACTATAAGCCATTTTTTATATAAGAGTAGTCCGTTTTCCATTTCTAAATTAGGATTGCCTTCTATAGCTTAGTCATAGAGGGCTTTTAGGGATTTGGCTATGCGGTTTATAATTAGAATATAGTTAATTAGTTTTATTAGTTTATCTAGAATCTCTTCTTTTATAGGCGCTAGCTTATTCTATTTAGAGCTTAGTTCCTTAAGGATATATAGGTTAAGCTGTTTGGGACAGAGGAGGGTATGTATCTAGTACTAAGCCTTTAGCTTATCCTATAGTTCCACGTCTTATTCTCTCCGGGTAAGGGTATTAGCTTTAGAATTTTGCTTACTAGGGCGGTATATAATTATAAAGAAGAATTAGGAGAGTATTTTAGCCTACCTGGCCTATTAACTAGTAAGCTACTTTGTTGTTATAAAATACTTAAGGGCTTTATAATTAGTATAGACTTTAATTTAAGAGTCTATACTTCCAAGCTCTGCGCACCACTGGGATAATAATTATATAATAGCCAGTATTTCCTTATTATATACCTCGTAGTTATACTTAGCTAGGGCTATTGTCTTTAAAAAAAACGTAATAGGGTACCACTTACCACCTAGGTGTAACTGTAAGAGAACTCCCATTATTACTCTATTAGAGGCGTTTGTTTCTAGCATTAATTTAAGGTTTAGGTTATAGTAATAGAGAACTAGGAAGGAGGTAAGTTAGTCCTTTAACTCCTTAAAAGCTTTTATATAATTATTGTTAAAGATAAAAGGCGTGTTATTTTTTGTTAGTTATATAAGAGGCTTAGCTATAACCCTATAGTTATAGATAAACTAATAGTAGAAGTTACAGAAGCTGAGAAAGGACTAGATGCCCTTTATAGTATAAAGGGGTTTTTAGTTACGTATTACCTTAACCTTTTTAGGGTTAACTTTAATTTTTTTAATACTAATAATAAACCTAAGGTACTTTATTTATTTTACTCCAAATTTGCATTTTTTAATATTGATTTATAGGCCTATATTCCGCAGCCTCTTTAGGACCTTTTTAACGTAAACTTAGTGCTTAAGTTTATTGTCTAAGTATATAAGAATGTCGTCTAGGTATGCTATATAGAATTTATTAAGGTAGTTAAAAAGAATATTATTTATATACCGTTGGTATATAGCTGGCCTATTTATTAGTCTAAAAGGAAGAACTTTATATTTATAAGAACCGTAGTAGGTGTAGAACGTTATTAGATCCTCTAATATAGGGTCTATTTTAATTTAGTAGAAAGCTTAGCGGATATTAAGCTTAATAAAGATTTTAGCTTAGCTTAGACGTATAAGGGTCTCATTAATTAGGGGGAAAGGGTAATAATCTTTTTAAGTAATAGCGTTTAGTTTCTAATAGTTAATACAGAAGCGGAGGCCTTTATTAGGTTTCTTTATAAATAAAGTAGGGGAAGTAAAAAGGGCCTAACTTAGCTTAATAAACCCCTTATAGAGGTTATTAATTAAATACTGCTTAGTTACTTTTAGTTCCTCTATAGTTTACTAGTAAAGGGGGCTATAGCCTAGAGAGTTATTAGCCTCTAGTTAAATCTTATAATTATAGAGTTAGTAGGGGGGTAGTATATCCAAGGCTACTTTTAAGAACGCGTCTCTATAGTCTAAGAGGTATATAGGGAGGAGGCGCTTAACTAGCTTCTTGTTAGTTTCCTCTACTAGCCCTTTCTCCTTCTTGTTAATAATCCAGTTAGTTTTATATAAGCTGGTTATAAAAACCTTATTATTCTTCCAATATATATTAAAGTAGAAACCTATAGCGCTAATTACTATAATGTCTACTATAGGGGGGTTATATAATAGTAGGGGTGTCCGCGGCCTTAGGGGCCTTTAGTATATTAGTATTATCTTTACTCCTTTTAGCTCTTATTATATCTTTTAAAGGTTATCCTTTATGTCCTATTAGTATATCCTCTTCCCTATTAGCTAGATCTCTATAATTTAGAAGTCTTCTATATTACTGTCTATTTTACTTCTATAAGTAGAGTCCTTCTTAACTATAGTCCTTTAGGGGAGTATTCTTGTTAGTACAGAGTTCTTACTAGCCTCGCGGCGGGTATCTTCTTAAGTAAAGGCTAGGTTACGGTCCCTAACATCCTACTAGTAAATAGGGTCGGCCTTCACGGCTAGTGTTTTATAGTTAGTACGGATTTCTCTAATAAAGGAGGGTAACTTTGGTCTATTCTCCGGCTAGATAAACTATCTTTATTAGACGTTTAGCTAAATATTAAAGTAGGATATCTATTTTTGGCTGAGGATTATATTATAGGACCCTAGGTCTAGGATATAGAAGGGGATACTAAACTAGCGTCGTCTATTAATAGTGATATATAGCTTTAAGATATAGGTAACTGGCTTACCAGCTTAGCCATTATAGCCTTTTACTTAAACAGGCTTCTCTAGTTAGGTAGCATTTATATTTAAGAACTTAGCAACATTATTTATATAAGTAGTGTTTATAAAGGTAAAGCTATTTACTCTAGTGTTAATAAGGGCAGTTATATTAACTCTATATCCATTTTAAGATACTATATATAGAACTATAAAGTGTTTTCTACCTATTAGCTGACTTAGATTAATCTCTTTAAGATCAATAGGATACCCTAGGGGGGAGTCTTTCCCTAAGGTTCTTCTTTTCCTATCTTATTAGACGTTTCTTCTTCCTCTATCTCCTTAATATTACCTATATTTTTTTAGCTCTGGGCAGGATATAGTAAAGTAACTATCCTTTCCGTAATTAAAGCACGTAACTATAGTAGGGTTAATTAGGGTGTTACAACAAGCATTAGCTAAAGGCATAGTATATAGCAGTTTAGATAAGGTTTGCGGGTAGGTAGTTATAACCGCTTTTAGTATAAGGGTAGTTATGGTTTGTCTTCTAACGCTAGCTCTAGTTAGCGTAGCGGATAGGTTCTAGTTGCTACAGGACTTCTTTAGTTGGTTAAAACAAGCATTAATTTGTTTTAGTTCTAAATCTAGCAACAAATATTAGGCCGCGAGTCTTTAGTAGGTTGGTAGGTTATCTAAGGCTATCACGATCTTTTCTTATAGTTAAACCGTTAGCTTGTTATATAGGTCCAAATAGTAGTTCTTAGTAGGAACCTAGCCTTCGCCTGCTAGGTATAAGAATTGGGTCTAGAACTTAGCAAAGGATTAGTTTAATTTTACTATTAGGCGGTTATAGTTGTAATAGGCATCCTGTACTTTATTTGGATTAATATAAATAGTAGCTAAATACTATATTATCTCATTAACAGATATAAACCAAACAGGTAACTCGTCCTTAAACTTGGCCTAGAGGTGTCGCTAGGCATTCCCAATGGTTTGGCCGAAAAGGTAGAGTATTTTAGCTTCTTTAGAGGGGAAATGGTTATGGTTAACATAGAGCTTTCCTTATACTTAGATCCTCTAATTCTTAAAGGTAGAGTCTATCCCGTTAGATAGTGGTTAAGGGTTAGGGAGCTTAACGGACTTTAATTGCTTTATTATTATGTCTATACTCTCTGGTATATTACATTTGGTTAAATAAATGGGTTAACTAAGGCTTTATAAAGGGGAGGCTGGGCTGTTTTATAAGGCAGTAAGGCTTTTTAGGATCTCCTTTAGAGTCTCTTATATGCTTTAGGCTTAAAGACAATTAACCTTTTAATTGACTGTAAGGGCATAAATCTGCTTATATATATCTATAACGTCGTTATTATCTTTAATTTCTGATTCTAATTGGATCTCGTGTTCCTCTTAGGTAGAGGCAAGTCTTTTAGATAAGCTCGCTTTAGGTACCATCGTTAGCTTCCTAAGGTTTGTTAAAATCGTATAATTTGGTTTTAATTCTGGGGTTCTTTTAGGGGTGTAGGTTAAGTACAGTCTGGCCTATAAAAGTAGGATATTGTTAAGGCCTTTTTAGGCGTAGTAGTGTGGGTTTTTGGTGTCTGAGTATAACGCGTTAACGCGTTATTGCAGACAAAGGTCTTCTTTTAGGGTGGGATATTATTAAGGCCTTCCTAGGCAATATAGGGAGAGCTTAGTATAATGTAACGGGCTTATAGATTGCTACTATATAAAAATACTAAGCTAAGGAGAAAAAGGAAAAGAAGACTATTGGAGACTAATAAGATATAAGGGGTCGCCAAGGCGCTAGTAGCAAGCGAGCCAATGGCGATTTTCCATACCGGGCATAGAAAATCCTAATTGGTTAGCTCTACAAGTAGCGCTAGCAGATTGCCCAGAAATGTGGCAAATTGCCCTGGAAACGGCAATGTAGCAGGTAACGCGCTCCAGCACCGTCACACACGTTATATTTATAGGATAACTAAATAGACTAGCTTATATTCGCTAAGTTTACTATAAATAACTCCGTCTTAGAAATTACAAAGGTCTCTCCGTTTCTAGCTAACTATAGCTAATATTTATAAATAGGTTTTAAACCCTTTAGCAATGTTCCTTACCTAGCTTATTAGGCCTTATAAGTTATAGAAGTAAATAAATTTATAAAGAAGATAGAAGAACTATAATAGTTCCTTACTAACGAAATAATATAGGCCCAATCAGTCTATAAAGCTGTAGCAAATAAGAACTAAACCCTAGCACCGGCTTACTAAATAGGTAACTTTATCTGGCTAGATATAAGAAATCTAAACATAAAATAACCTACTAAGAAACTTAATTAGAAGAACGCTGGCCTTTATAAGGTTTAAAAGGCTATCTTTCCTTATACCTACTAACTAAAGCTCCCTAATATGGTTAAAATCCACCCCGTATTCTATACGTGAGTCCTCTACCTTACTATCCCTATATTGGACGCCCTACCTAAACAGATTTAGAACCCTCCTCTACTAGTTAAAGTGGATAGTAAGGATAAGCACCTCGTTAAAAGAGTTAATAATATTAAGTACGATAAACGGAAACGCAAATATATATATCTTATAAAATAGAGAGGCTTTACTAAGCCCTTATAGGAACCCGTTAACTCTATAGGACTTATATAAGCCGCAGAAAACTTTTACAAACTCTACCTAGAACTACTACAGCCCCATTTTACAGAAGGTCAAGTTTAAAGGGGGGGGGTACTGTTATAGGACACCTCCGTAACACCTTATATACATCTACCTGTTTCTACCAATATAGTAAAAAGAGACTAACCGCGAGACGATAATCTGATAGCAATATGCCGGCAATCTACGGTAATCTATCGCATTCTGCCATATTCTGCTAAGTCTATTAAATCCTACCAAGTTCTGCCAGGACTACTACTTAAATCCTACTCTGCTCTGTATATGTGTTAACTAAGTAACCAAACTAACAATATATACCCTTTCTTTCCTTATATAACGTCTTGACTTTATCACATAGTTTATATACATAGCTTAATAATATCTACTTCGCTACATATTATTATCGCTTATATTCACTCCGTGACAGTAAGGAGGAATATAAAGAATATATTAAGTAGGTCTTAAAGAGACTATAAGAAGAAAAGATGCTAGTAGCAATTAAGAAATACAAGTTCTTTACTAGGAAGACCAATTTTATTAGATTTATTATTAAACTAGGCAAGATCTAAATAAATCTAAAGAAAGTTAAAGCTATAGTAAGTTGGTAAGAACTAGAGAATATTATATAGTTAAGATCGTTTCTAAGGTTTATAACTACTATAGGAGGTTTATTATATAATAGTTAAAGAATATTAAACCCTTTATAAGACTTATAAACAAAGAGGAACTATAGATATAGGGTAATAAGTAAAAGAAGTTGTTTAAGGAACTTAAGGAATTGTTTACCCAGAATCCAATCCTTAAGATCTGTTAACTAAAATTAGACACAGTTATAGAAACGGATATATTAGACTTTATACTAGGAGTATACTTACTATAAAAGCACTAGGATACATAGCATCTAGTAACATACTATAGTTAAAAGATAATACTACTAGAATTAAACTATAATATCTATAATAAGGAGTTATTAGGTATAGTTACAGCACTTAAGAAGTAGAGAGCATTCTTATAAGGCATAGAAAAGCTATTTATAGTTAAGATAGACTATAAGAACCTAACGGGGTTATTAATAACAAAGGAGCTTAACTATAGACAAGTTAGATAGACAGAGCTTACAGAATATTATTTCAAAATTTAGCATACTAAGGGTACTAAAAATGCCAGAGTAGACGTACTTAGTAGAAAAGCAAAACTGCAAAATAATAAGAAGCTATTAGGCGCTATATTATAAAAAAAAAGACGGATTAATTAGGTATAATTATCCTAAAGTTATAGTAACCAAAAAAGGAAGGACCTATAAAATACTAGAGAGCGACTAATTATAAAAGATCTAAGATATATAAAGTAAGGATCTAAATTTAGAGCAGTATAAGTACTAAGAAGCTATATATATACTAAGAATAATCGCAGAAGAATTTATAAAAGAATTCTATAAGGGAATAACTTAGGGACATAACAGAGCTATAGGCTTAGTGCTAAGACTTTAAAAGAAATATATTATTTAAGGAATCTAGGGACATAACGGAGCTGTAGGCTTAGTATTAAGACTTTAAAAGGAATGTATTATTTAAGGATTCTAGGGACTAGCAAGGAAAGTTATAAAGGAATGTCTAGATTGCTAAAGAAATAAACTAATAAGATATAAGCTATACGGAGGGCTATAACCTATTAAAATACTAAAAAGACTATAGGAGGTTATATTATGGGACTTAATTATAAAGTTACTAAAGTTAAAGGACTCTATTACTAGATAGGATTATAATATAATCCTAGTACTAGTGTGGGAGGGTACGGTGTCTCTCCGATAGGAAGTCACGGTACTGTCAGTCAGTTAGTCAGTCAGTCGGTCGGTCGGTCGGTCGGTTGGTCGGTCGGTTAGTCGTAATTAGTCAGTATTAATCAGTAGAAAGCAGTCAGTAAGAAAGAAAGAAAAGAGTGTATTTCTGGTAACTAGTAGGGTGGTAATCAAGAAGGAGGGAAGCCGAAGGCTCCATAAATATAGGAAAATGCCAAGATAGTAGGCGACGTCCAATCTATACCACCATACTAGTAAATAAGTTAACCAAGTAGGGCTACTTTATAGTATGTATAAAAGAAATCTTAGCGAAGGATATAGCTAGAATCTATATTAAAAAAGTGTTTATAAGATATAGAGCACTAATAAAGATTATATTAGACAGAGATCTAAGATTTACAGTAGTATTTTAGGAGGTATTCTTAGCGGAATAAGGGGTTCGCGTAGTAATATTAATAGTATATTACCTATAAATAGACGGTTAAACAGAAAGACTAAACTAAATATTAAAACAGTATTTAAGGTATTATGTTAACTATATATAAAATAATTAGGTATTATTATTACTAGTTATATAGTTTATATATAATATAACACCATAGGAAGGGATAGGCATATTACCCTTTAAGGTTATTACGGAGTGAGTACAAGTGGTGATAATATATAGCGAAGTAGATATTGTTAAGCTATGTATATGAACTGTATGATGAAGTCAAGACGTTGCGTAAGGAGAGAAGGTAAGGAAACGGGAAGAAAGGGTATATATCGCTAGTTTGGTTACTTGGTCGACACATACACGAAGCAGAATAGGATTCGAGTAGCGGTCCTAGCAGAACTTGGCAGGATTTAGTGGACTTAGCAGAATATAGCAGAATGCGGCAGATTGCCGTTAGATTGCCATAGATTACCGTCAGATTGCTATTTTGTGGTCGGTCTCTTCTTATTACGTAGGTGGAAACAGGTGGAAATAGGTAGACGTGTGTAAGGTGTCACAGAGGAGTCCCATAATAGTACCCCCCCTTTAAACTCGAGCTTCTGCAAGATGGGGCTAAGGTAGTTCTGGGTAGAGTTTGTAAAAGTCTTCTGCGGCTTATGTAAGTCTTATAGAGTTAATGGGTTCCTATAAGGGCTCAGTAAAGCCTCTCCATTTTGTAAGGTATATATATTTGCGTTTCCATTTATTGTACTTAATGTCGTTAACTCTTTTAACAAGGTATTCATCCTCACCATCTACTTTAACTGGTGGGGAAGGGTCTTGGATCTATCTGGGCAGGGCGTCTAATATAGGGGTAGTAGGGCGGAGGACTGATATATAGAATATAGGGTGGATTTTAACCGTATTAGGGAGCTTTAGTTAGTAGGCATAAAGAGAGACAACTTTTTTAACCTTATAAGGGCCGGCGTTCTTCCAGTTAAGTTTCTTAGTAGGTTATTTTGTGTTCAGATTTCTTGCGTCTAGCCAGACAAAGTCACTAATTTAGTAAGCTGGTGCTAGGGTTTGGTTCTTATTTACTGCGGCTTTATAGACAGACTGGGCCCATGTTATTTTATTAGTAAGGAACTCTTATAGTTCTTCCATCTTCTTTACGAACTCATTTGCTTCTGCAACTTGTAAGGCTTAATAAGCTAGGTAAGGAATATTACTAAAGGGTTCAAAACCCATTTGTGGATACTGGCCGTAGTTAGCCAGGAATAGGGAGACCTTTGTAGTTTCTAAAACGGAGTTATTTGCAGTAAACTCGGCAAATATAAGCCAGTCCATCCAGTTATCCTGTAGATACGACGTGTATATCCAAATATATTATTCCATTATGGTATTTACACGTTCCATTTGACTATTCATTTCTAGGTGGTATGCCGTAGACAATAGTGCTTTAATGCGGAGTTGGGTAGTTAGTTTTTTCTAGAACATAAAGACGAACTAGCGGCCTTTATTAGAGATAATTGTTTTAGGGAGTCTATAGAGTTTCCACACATAATCTAGGAATAGTTGGGCGATAGTAGGTGTTGACATATTAGGATAGGTGATTAGGTGTCTTATTTTAGATAGTTAGTCTATAACTACTATAATATTTATACAGCCTTTACTTATAGGGAGGTTAACAATAAAGTTAATTAAAATATCCTTCCATCTTCGGTCCGGAATAGGTAGTGGCTTTAGGAAGCTATTATACGTCTTATACAAAGCTTTGGCTCGTCGGCAGGTATAGCAGCTAGAGACGTACTTTTGTATTATATTATGTATATTTGGCCAGTAGTACTCCTGTTAAAGTAGTTTTAGGGTTTTTCCTTAGCCTGGGTGGCCGGCTACTAGTAGGTTATATACGTGTTTAAAAAGCTTAAGCTTAAGTTCATCATGGTTAAGTATAACTAGGCGGTTCTGGTAGTATAAGCGGTCTCCGCGAGCTTTATATTTACTTAGAGAGACCTTTTTAGAGCGTCTAACACCATCTTAAATTAGTTTAAGTGTCTCTTAGATAAACTTATTATTTGGGTATTTGTTAATTATAATCTGTTTAATTAATCAATTAGTTATTTCAAGGACATATACTATAAGGTCTTTAATAAGGGGATTAAATAGCTTAGGACGGAGTAGAGTCTAATTATAGTAGGAACGCGCTTCTTCTTAAGCTAGTGCGTCTTGCGAACATTAGGTTAGAGCATTGGGCTTCTGGCCTTAAACGCCTAGGCGGTACATAATTGAGAATTGGAATTGAGACAGATATTCTAACTAGCGGGCTTAACGGTGGCTTAGCTATTTTATGGTTGTGAAGTACTATAGGTTCTTATAATCGCTAAGAACTTTAATTAAAAATCCAGTTCCTTCTAGTTCTGGTTGCCATTGCTTAAAGCATCTAATAATAGCCAGCAATTCCTTATCGTAGATTTCGTAATTGTATTTAGCTAGGCTTAGTCGTTTTAAGAAGTATGCTATAGGGTGCAATACTCCTTCCTTATTATATTGAGACAGAATGCCTCTAGTAACGTAATCGGATGAGTCAGCTTCTATAACACTTATTTGGTCTAGGTTGAAGTGTTGGAGCATAGGTGCAGTGGTAAATATAACCTTTAGATAAGCAAAGGCCTTCTTACATTCTTTATTAAAGATAAAGGCTTTGTCCTTTTAGGTTAAGGCCATAAGGGGTGAAACTAAGGCGGAGAAGTTATCAATAAACCGTTAGTAGAAGTTGGCGAAGCCTATAAAGGCCCTTACGTCCTTGACGTTCTTAGGTTCTTGCCAGTTTATAATTGCTTCAACTTTCTTAGGGTCTATTTATACGCCATTTATGGAAATAATAAGTCTAAGGTATAGGACTTCCGTTTTATGAAACTCGCATTTATCTATATCTAATTATAGGCCGGCTCCACGCAAGGCTTGCAAGACCAGTTTAACATGTTTTCGGTATTCAGCTAGATTATTACTGTATATTAAAATGTCGTCATATAAGCAGTATAAAAGACGTCCAGGTATGGACGCAGGGTGTTATTTACGAAGTGTTGGAATAAACTTGGGGCGTTTATAAGGCTAAATGGCATTACCAAGTATTCGAATAATCCGTATTAAGTACAAAATGCAGTAAGCCATTTGTCTCCTTTTGCGATACAGAGACGGTTGAATATATGGATAATATTAAGCTTTGTGTAGTAGCGAGCCTTACTTAATTAATTCAGTGTCTCTTAGATTAATAGGATTGGGTATTAGTTCTTAACAGTAACAGCGTTAAGAGCTTGGTAGTCTATATAGAAGCGTAGACCGCTGCTAGGTTTCTTAACAAAGATTACTAGTACAGCTATGGGTGAAGAACTTGCTCTAATAAATCCTTTGTCCAGATATTCGTCTAAGTACTTCCGTAATACCTGGAGTTCGTTTTGGGATATTCTATATAAGGGTCCAAATCCGGGATGTTTTCCTTCTTTAACTATAATCTTATAATTATATAGACGGCGTTCTGGTAGCTTATTAGCTTCCTTTTGTAAGAATATATCTAGATAATCATAGTATTCTACTGGTACTTTTATAGTGGGGTTAGTATGCTTTTTTAGTGCTAAGGCCTTCTTAATATCGGCCATTGTAACGGCAAAGATCGTGTGTTTAGGTTTCCTGGCGAGTTGTATTAATAGGGTAGCTCCAATTATGTAAATATCTAAGGTATTAAGCGGGCTTGGATTATCTTTAGTTTCTTATATGGTTTTGGGTTCGGTATCAGGTACGGAGTCGGTATTAGATTTGGGTTTAGGTTCTTTAAGTATCCTTTTTATAGTAGAATACCAGTTCTTCTGGTACCTTTGTATATTAAGCTTAAGCTTCTGCTTGGTTTAGGGTGCAGCGGTCGGAGTTGGTTTATATGGTTTGGTGTAATTTCCGGGTTCTTAGTAGACGTCAGTGGAATTCTTATATTAGTGGAATTCGGTGGAATTCTCAGGTTAGTGGAATTGGGTGGACTTTTTGGGTATAGGGTGGACGTCAGTGGAAATTTTAGACTGGTGGATCCTGGTGGATTTTTTAGATTTTGGTTTAGGGTCTAAGCAGCGAGTTATAAGGCACTTCTGCTTGCAATAGGAGGCGGTAAATAGAAGCTTAAGGTTGTCCCAATTAATAGTTACCTTATATAGCTTTATCTAGGGTTGTCTAAGGATTACTAGGTGACCTAGGGTAGTCATAAAAAGCTTAATTAATTCTTTATAGTTTAGGTATTAGAGTTTTAGGGCCGCTATATAAGTAATACGGCCCGAGATAGTTCGTTTGCCATTAAATCCAAATACGTTAATATACTGGTTAAGGGGTATTAGGGTAAACTTATTGTCTTATATAAAGGTCTTGTTAATAAATCCTATACCGCTAGCCCCTGTGTTAATTAGGACTTGAGTGTTAGCCTATTAACCTTTCTACCAAAGACGGCAGTTGACGGTTATACTATAATCCTAAAAGTTAGGGTTTATAACATCTAATACGTTTAACAAGATCCTGTAATATAGCTGTTCCGGAGAGCGACTTAACTCTAGAACGTACCTTTTAGTAGCAAATAGGAAGGGGTTCCTACAGAACGTCAGTTGTAACTTTGTCCTTATAAGTGGTGCTTACTAGATACAGGGCTGAAACTAGGTAAAGATTAGGGACGGTAACTAGGGGATTAATACAGTGAACGGTTGTTAGTGTTGGCCGTTTATAAGTCGTGTTGGGGTATAGGGACGGAGCAGTATCTTAAGATGTAATCTTTACTTCCGCATTTAAAGCAAAGGCCTAGCTTAATGCGTTGTTCTTATTTAGGGGACCCTAGCGGAGCGTATCCTAGGGTCCCTATGTCGATATCTATAGCGTTGGGGTGCTTAGGCTGGGATGATAACTTAATAGACGTTCGCGGAGCTATTATATTGTATTAAGGAGTGAACTTCGGTGTTAGGCGTAGTATATCATTATACCGTTTATTGATAACGTTTGCGTAGGCGTTAAGGGCTCCTAGTAGGTCTACACCTATTAGGGAGGTTTTTAGTTCAAAACTTAGGGATTTAATAAGGCTGTTAATTAGTGCGGAGTCGTTCCAGCCTATTTCTTTTACGTAACGGTTAAATTCGGAGAAGTATACTGGAAAGCTTTTTATTCCTTAAGTTATGTGGTTTATCTTTCTCTAAGTAGTAGCTTGGCGGTTTGGGTTACCATACATGGCTTTAAGAAGTACAATTAGGCTTAGTACTAAGTTCGGTTAAAGAGGTTTAATAAGGTCAGCTATATCTCCTCCTAGTTAACTTAAGGCATAACAAAGTCAGTTGGCTTTAGTTAGGTAGCGGTTGGTGTTACTAGTTAGCTTATTTTTAAGCCGGCTTAGGAATGATTAGAGTTCTTGTCGTTTACTAGTAAATATCGGGGGGTCTAGTAATCATTTAGATCGTTGCGGCGCAGTAGTTAGTTCTATTGGTAGGATAACTATTGCTGGTTTAGGGCTCGCGTTCCGCGTATTGGCTTCTAGTAATGGCGACCGGTCTTAAGGGCTTAGCGTGGGCGTCTTAAGGGTGCGGATTTCTTTTTAGAGGGCCTTAATTGTTTTCTGGTGCTATGCTTCTTGTTCAGCTTGCTATTAAGCTATAGCAGCTTAGTTTTATACAAGGGCGTCTATAAAGGACTTTTGTATATCTGCCAGTTGTTCTTAGAGTGCGGATATAATATCGGCGGCCGTTATAGGGGCTTTAAGGTCGTTCTGCATTTTAAACGGAGCGGGGCGGAGTATAGGGTTTAACGTAATGTAGTATCACGGAGTGAGTATAAGTGGTGATAATATATAGCAAAGTAGATATTGTTAAGCTATGTACATAAACTGTGTAATAAAGTCAAGACGTTGCGTAAGGAGAGAAGGTAAGGAAACGGGAAGAAAGGGTATATATCGCTAGTTTGGTTACTTGGTCGACACATACACAAAGCAGAATAGGATTCGAGTAGCGGTCCTAGCAGAACTTGGCAGGATTTGGTGGACTTGGCAGAATATAGCAGAATGCGGCAGATTGCCATCAGATTGCCGTAGATTACCGTCAGATTGCCATCTCGTGGTCAGTCTCTTCTTGTTGCGTAGGTGGAAACAGGTGGAAACAGGTAGACGTATATAAGGTGTCACAGAGGAGTCCTGTGACAAAGGTAAACTCTAGATATAAACTAAGAATATTATTATTACTATAATAAGTAAAGAAAATAAGTAGTATAGCTAAATAAAGAATAGAGAACTTAATAAATTTTTATATATACCTTAAGGAAATAGCTAAATTAGTATAGATAAGGATAAAAAGGTACTATAATGCTAAGAGATCTAAGGGACTAGATCTTAAGGAGGGGGGTAAAGTATGGCTACTATACAAAAATTTTAAGAGTTAATAACTAAGTGAGAAGTTAGACTATATTAGACTAGAACTATTTATAATTAAAGCAAAGATCTTAGAAGTTATATACGGACTTAACTTACTAGAGAAGATAAAAATCTACTCTATATAATATATCGCAACACTAGAGCTAGCACGCGGAAATATTAAGCCATTAGTTTATAAGACAAATATATATAGAGAATAAAAAGAAGATAAATGGGAGGATTTAAAGATTATTAGTTATAAGGACATTAATAATAAAATATAGTATAAGGTTAAGTAAATAGGCTATAATAAGACTACCTAGGAACTACTAAATAACCTAAAAAACGCTATAAGAAAGGCGCAGGAGTATTAAAGGAAATTAGGTTAGGTAATATTAATAAAAAAAGATTACTAAAGAATAAGTCACCTAAGGGGGACCCAAGAGAACTAACTGCTGAGGTATTTAGAGTTGTTTTCCTCTCTACTTAAGATAAATCATTTTTAGCCTCCTCTTATTTAAGCTTAAGAAGACCCTATTAAATAAGTTTCTACTCCTTTAAATAAACCTTCTTATAAACCTTTTTAAGACGGACTAGCTAAGCGTAAGCGTTTGCATAAGCTTTATAAATCCGGTTTTCTTTAGCTAGAATTTAGTCCTTTTTGGCATAAAAACAATAAATCTCTACTAGGGCATTTAAAGTTCACTATTAAGATAAGAGGCCTTAGATTAAATATAAGACCCTATAACAAATTTAGTAAGGTACTAAACGACTATAGAGACTAATAAGACGTGTATACTTAGCGTTAGAAATAGATCGAACGTTGCAAGAAGACCGCACGTTTAATTTCGTATACTTAGTATAGGAGAAAGGTTGGGCGCTAAGCGGGGTCGTAATCGCGATATATAGTTATGGGACAAAAGTCTCCGGTCGGAAGCGATTTCCCATCAAAACTCAGCTTCTTCGCAGCGTATCTTTATAATAAAAACCATTAAAAATTTAAGCTTTAAAAATTAATAATTATAAAAATTTACTTTCTAAATAAAATTATCTATTTAGATTTTACTAATAAAATATTATTATGAAGATAAATATACTCTAAAGTTTGGAGACTTAAATTTAAGCGATTTTTAAGCGATTTTATATAGAAAATTGAGATTTTTGATCTTTACCTAACTTTGCAGCTTCATAATAATTTTCTACATTATTATTATAAAATACTACTAATAAAAAGCTTTAATTAAAGTAAAAATCTACCAGTAGCTTTAATTTTAACTTAATAAAATATTGTGGTAGGTATAAAATCTAAAGGTATTTTAGGTAAGTTTACTTGCCTAAATAGTCTCTTTTAGCGTTCTTAATCTAAGTAGCTTTAGAGATAAGCTTTTCCTAAGAGGTAGGAATTTTGCCCTTTTCCTATATGGCCTATTAAATCTTAGGTTATAACTTGGCAAGTAGCTAGTAAAGTTATATAGCATTATCCTATAGGTCTAAGTAGGGTATATTGTCTTCTAGCTCTTCTAAGTAGTTTATAAACTAGACTATACTCTGGCCTTCTTACTATTTGGCGTTATAGTATTACTAGTTATAATCTATCCCTTAATTAGTAGGGTCTTAGATCTAATTAACCAACCAGGACTTAAGTTTGCTAAATTTAAGGGGTATAGTAAGTTTCTTCTTGTAGTATATCTATAAACTCTTAACAATGCCACGCAGGAAGGTAGAAGCAATTAGTGTCTAATTATACTCATTAGAGTAACGTTTTGGGTCTAGCTAAAACTTGGTTTTGCATTAACGGATAAAACAATTATAGTTCTGGAAACTATTACTATTATACTTATTAGGTTTCTTTATACGGAATTTAGGTTTTTCTAAAGTTATAGTGTAGTATAGCATTACCCCTTTAAGCCCGCTTTATATCTAGGGTATCTATACTTCTCCTAATTATCCTCACAATTGTCCTTAGTAGTCTTAATATGCTTATCTTAATTATATCTCTAACTTCTTAATTTTTTTTATAGGGTCTCGCGTAGCGACCGCTCTAATAACTCCCTAGCGGTGATTGTTTTTAAGGGTTTTAGAAGGTTAGATAGACCAGCCGTGGCTTTTTGGTCTACTCCTTTATAAGTAAAGGGGATACGCTCCTCTAGGGGGACTCTATTAGCCTCTTATAGTAAGGGCGTTATTTTAGGGGGTAAGGAGGCATGGCCCGTTATTATTAATTAATAGCCATACGTTCCTTCCGTAAAGGATTATAAGCAATTATAATGATAAAAGGCTAGTTTAACCGGAACGTATAATTATCTAATTAATAGTGTAGAATAAGAGTTATAGGTAAGTAGAAGGTAAGTTAAAGGTAAAACAAGCTTTATATATTAAAGGACAAATACTTTTTAACCTCTTTTATTTAGAGACTAATTGCTAGTTCTTCTCTAGAGGAGAACTAGCTCCCTTTATAATCCTTTTAAGACACTAGTAAAACCCTTTGCCCCTTATTTATCTAACTATGTCTTCTTTAGGATATTAGTGGGATATTAGTGAAACCTTTATCTATTTTATCTAATATATACCTTTTAGGAGCGCCCGTTACAGACAGCTATAGAATATAACCTTACTATTAACCCGCTAGTATACCCCCTAGCAATAATTAAGAGCTTTAATTAATAGCATACTTACTAGCTTTAAAGTCTACTTAGTCTAGAGCTAGAAGACTAAATTACCACCTTAAAGCATTTTATATTTTCTTAGCGGCGCCTATAGGTTAAGAATAAATAGGAGAGATAGTTAAGCATTAGCTTATACCTACGCTAGTAGGGGCGATATAGATATAGTAGACGGCTAAGTAGGCGGTGTGGATATTATAGACGGCTAAGTAGATAGTGCGGATATTATAAATAGCTAAGCGGACAGTGCGGATATTATAGACGGCTAAGTGTTATGGGATACCTACGTAATACCTTATATATATCTACCTATTTCCGCTAACGCAGTAAGAAGAGACCAACCATAAAACGGCAATATAATAGCAATCTGCTATATTTCACTATATTTTCCTATATTTTACTAAGTCTACTAAATTCATTTAAGTTCTACTAGGACCGCTACTTAAGTCCTATTCTACTCTATATATATATATTAACTAAGCAACTAAATTTATAATATATACCCTTTCTCCTTACCTTCTCCCCTTATATAACGTCTTAACTTTATTATATAGTTTATATATATAGCTTATAATATCTACTTTGCTATATATTTATAAGGGATATTATTGCGGTCACCTTAGGTTGCCCTTAGGACAACCCCCGGACACCCCTTAGACGTCTGTCGGTCACATACTAGAGGCACATGCCCATAGTATATAGTCTCCACGATCCCTAAGGCCTCACCTCCTTAAGGATTTGTCTCTCTCACCAATCTATCCTATTCCACAATCGTGTCCTTATAGCCCCCTGTCTACAAAGTCTCTTTATATTTAAATCCTTCCTACTCTATTTAGAAGGGCAGCTGGCTCTAAGGACCGGATTGTTTATTTATATCTTTTGTTTATATCTACTGTCCTCCCTTAAAATCTCGCAATAACCTAAACGGAAACTCCACAAACACCTTATAGAAAGCCGTTACGCTAAGGCAGGAAGGTCCCTCCAATAGTAAGAGATTGCGATAATATAAACCTCTAGGCAAAACGGCTAAATAAGCCCTAATACCTAGATACACCAAGAGCTTAAAGACTCTCGCATACCTACGGTTACTAGCAACGCTAAGGAAAACGTAGACACCCTCTATAATAGTTATAACACTGCTAAAAAGCAACCAGAACCCCTCTAGCCCCACTTAGGCTAATTAGAAGATTAAGCGCTAAAGGCAACTCTAAAATCTTCCCCTAAATTAAAAATGCCAGAGGAATACACTAACGCGCCTAATTAGGGACCCAACTGGAACCCTCCTAGAAGACCACCAGCCTATAATTAGCATAGTGGTAACGCACAGACTGCTTACAAGCTAAGTGGGCCTACCCCTTTAGGTAATCCAGCCTAACTACTAACTTAAGACTTAAGCCTTATAGGGAAACCCGTATTAGCTACTAGTACTAACACTACCTCTATAGCCGGAGCTTCCCCAGGCCTAAGGTTAGAAAGTTAAAAGCCCCACACCAATTTTCTCCAAGGAGGATATTGGGAAGCTGCCGTAAGGCTCTTAGAAGCCATATGGGAAGGAGCTACTAATAAACATATTAGAAACCTCTAGGGGCAGGTCTAGATTTAGTAAAGCTTAATCTAGGCTAGATAAAATCTTTTACAACCTAGCTAAGGCTAAGGGCCTCCTAGGGGCTACCTAGTACCTACCTAAGAAGGTATAGAAGACTTAGAGAGGTATCTACACAGTAAATAGAAAAAGGATATAGACCAACTAGCTAAGGCCTCTGGTAGTTTAGAACTCTGCCATAGACCTAACGCCTAATAGTTGGACAATTAGGTTCGTAAAATAGATAACTTCTTTAAGATGCTAATAATATAAGACAATACCAAAGAGCGTACTTAATAAATTATTAGTAAGATTAAAGATTAATCCCTAAACCAGATCACACTAAATTAGCTTAATAAAGAGCAAATTACTATATAGCCGCAGCTGCAAACCTTCCTAAAGAAATAGACTTAAGATCCGTATATTATATAATATAATAATGCAGACCTATTTTGGAATGGGATATAGCTCAACCGCCACAATTTCCGCCAGTTTATAAACTTTGTAGAAACTTATACTTAATTAATAGATCCAGAGCCCTTTAAAAATAAGGATAGTAGCATTTATAAGAAGGAGAAGATCAAATTTATCTAGGCTAGAATTAAGCTAGCAATTTGTAATAAAATAAAGCGCGTAGGAGCCCTATCGCGGATTATCATATATATAGATTTCAAATAAGCGGTTCTAAACGCTAAGAATACAGTAAGGAACCAAACCTCTTCTAGTAAGAAGCCGGGGGGTAACCAGAAGTGTGGGTACTTTAGTAGCAATATAGGGCAGACCCAAGCTTTAAAGAAGCCGTTCTTAAAGAGAAATCTAGAATAGTTAAAGTTAGGGACCTTAAGTAATAGGAAAGACTCCTAGGGCTAACCTAACACCTATCCAGTACCCTTATGGGAACACTCTAAAAAGTTAAGAGAAAACTTCTCCGGAGGTAAACCCAACTAGAAAAATAAGTAGGGCAATAGCCGCACTAATAATCCAAAAAAAGAAAAGCCCTAGTTATGGACCTCTCTTAGCTATAACTAGGGCAAGATACGGAAGGAAAGACTCTCTGTATTACTATTAAGCTAGAAATAGTACTCCCTATAGGCAAGGTACGTTAGTTCCAAGCACTATATAACAGCGGCGCTGAAATTAATCTTATATAATATAATTTAGTAAAAGAGCATAAGCTTATCCTATTACTAAGGTAACGGAAACCTATTGCAGGGTTTCTAAATAAGTATTAGATTAAACTACACAGTGCCCATAAGCTTACAGTATTAGTGGCTAATATATATAACTATACTAAGGTGGTTGGCCTGCAACCCTTCTAGGTAGCTAACTTTATAGGCTATAACCTTATTCTTAGATATCCTTAGCTTGCGGAAGTAGATCCTAAGATACGCTTTAAAACAGGAGCCTTTAAATAGTGGAACGATAAAGAATTAGAAGGGCATATTTTATTAATAAGCTTAAAAGATATCCTAGAAGATATAGCTCTAGGAGAAATAGTATACGCTCTATACCCAAAGGAGTATCGGATCCAACCCCTATTCTATAGCAAGATAGGTATAGAGCCTAGTATAGGTAATAACCCTTCCGTAACAAATACCCTATGGGGAACTACCGGACAGGTCGCAGAGATACTACAGGGAGGCGGCGATCTTAAAGATCTTATAAGATACTTCTACCGCCATAGGTTACTCTAGCTTAAGCAATATACAGAGAGTATACTATAATACCTTAAATGCTATATTAAAGAGTTCCCTACCCTCTACTAGCTACCGCATAAAACTGTTTAATATACAGTAGTAACTATATATAAACAGCCACTATAGCGCGCGACGCTGCCTATAAGCGTTTTAAGGGACCTCTAGGACCTACCTAATAATAACGCAGAGGACAAACACGACCTAGATTTGTTAAATATCCCAGTAGGCCTAAGGGACTTACTAAGGGTATTTTCGGATAGGTAAGCAAAAGTCCTTTAACAGAACTTGGAATACAATTATGCAATTAATCTAGAAGAAGGCAAATAACCGCTAAACCTTTTTATCTATAACCTCTCTTATAAAGAGCTTGAGATCCTACGGGAGTACTTTAACAGCTTACTAGAAAAGGGATAGATATAGCTTAGTAAGTTACCAGCAGGCGCGCTAATCCTCTTTATCCCAAAACTAGATAGAACCATAAGGCTATACGTAAACTATTACGGTCTTAATAAGATTACAATTAAGAACCGTTACCCACTACTACTAGTTAGTAAAATGCTGGATTAACTATCTAGGGCGAAAATCTTTACAAAGCTAGATCTATAAGACGCCTATTATAGGCTCCATATTAAAGAAGGGGATAAGTAGAAGACCGCTTTTAAGACCTAATACGGCCACTTTAAGTATCTGGTAATGCCCTTTAGGCTAGCTAATACGCCTATAACATTCCAATTATATATTTATAGAGCCTTAGGGGGACTAGTTAACCGCATATATATTATCTATTTAGATAATATTCTAATTTACTTAGAAGATAAGGATTAGTATAAGTAACACGTCCGCGAAGTACTGGAATGTTTAGATAATTAGGGCCTCTACGCCAAGGCATTAAAATATGTCTTTAATACTAAGCAGGTTAAGTTCCTAGGTATATTATAACGCCTATAGGTATAGTTATAGACCTAGTACGGGTATAAATAATCTAAGAGTGGCCGGGGCTAGAGAGCTATTAGAATGTCTAAGTGTTCCTAAGCTTTACCAATTTCTATAGGCGCTTTATTTATAACTACTTAGACGTTACCTAACACCTATTTAACTATATTACTAAAGCTTTCTAAGACCTAGCCTAGGAGGTAAAAAGCTTAAAGGTAGAAAGAAAGAAAACTAAAAAGGGATTAACTAAATAGTATAAACCATGGATATAACCCGGAAAGGTATAGGAAGCCTTTTAGGAACTACGTATAAAGTTTATAGAAGCTCTACTATTATGGTATTTTAACCTAGATTAGCCACTAATAATAGTTACTAATATATTAAATTTTGCCCTTATTAGTATCCTACTATAACCTAATAGGTATCCAGACGCTACCCAGCTCTACTAAAGACCAGTAGTATTTTACAGTAGAAAATTCTAGGGACCTAAAGTTAGGTATTATACCCATAATAAGAAACTGCTGGCCATAGTTAACTACTTTAAATAGTGGCAATACTACCTTAAGCACGCAAGCTATACCACTTATATACTTTTAGATTATTATAATCTACGCTACTTTATAACTATAAAGGAGCTTATACCTTAATAAGCTAGATAGGCAGAGGAGCTTATATGATTTAACTTTAAGATTAAATACAAGCTAGGGGAAAATAACCCTGCTAATAGACCGTTATAACAGCCAGACTATACCAAAGGCTTTAAAACGGGAGAAGAAAAACAGATAATAGATATCTTACTCCCTACATTGCAGAATAAGCTCTAGGTACGGGATGCTTAAGCACCTATAGCTCTAAGCACTAAGTCTTAGGCGGTATAAACCCTATTGGCTTCTATTAACATTCTAGTTAGTACCTAGTCTATGGCCAATAAGGGTCCAAAGATACCTAGACAGGACGTCCCTAACATAAGTTTAGAACCTAGTAATACACTACCCTTAATTACTAAGCTATCCCCTTAAACCAAAAGTAAAGCTATAAAGCAATTAGAACCTAAAGCCCTATAAAGACTAAAGGACTTTAACCTTATAGCGGCCTTTCTAATATATACGCACTAAGAAGTTATAAGATCTATAGTACTATCTAGTCTTGTACTTAGAGCAGTATAAGGCGAAACAGCTTTTACCTAAAAACTATCTAAAAGGTTAACAAATCTTATCCATAAGGTACAATGGAGGGACGCCTCCTATACTATCTTTAATGCAAAAGTAGACCGGAAATGTAACGGAAAGGAAGCTACTAGGTGTTACTATTGGGAACTAGACCCAATAGGCCTACTGCGTAGATATGGCAAGGTTTGGGTGCCATAAGAAGTAAATCTATAATAGAAGATCCTTATAAGAAATTATAATAATCCTCTAGGCGGCCACTATAGTTAAGCCAAGACAGTGGAATTACTTTAACATAACTACTACTAGCTAAAGCTTAAGCAGGAAGCAAAGAAGTATATTAGCCACTATAAGAAGTGTTAAGTATATAAAATCCAAAGGTATAAGCCATGGGGTTTACTTAAATTAGTTCCCCCTACCAGTAAGCCATAACAATATTACGCTATAGACTTTATTACGGATCTCCCGCCCTTAAAAGATAGGCAAGGATAAATATATAATTCAGTCCTGGTAATTACTAATAGGTTTTTAAAGTACGTCTAATACCTTCCTATTAACAAGACAATTAACGTATAAGCGCTTACCAGCCTAATTAAAAAGAAATGCTTTCTTAAAGTAGATTAGCCACACTCTATTATTACTAATAGGGGCAGCGTCTGTATAAGCCAGTACTGGTTAGATCTATGCTTTTATTTAAAGATAGACCACCGCTATAGTACAGCTTTCCATCTATAGATAAATAGGTAAACGGAACGTCAGAACCAGGAACTAGAGTCTTATCTATAAATATATTTAAACTACCAGTAAGATAATTAGTGTAAGCTACTTCTATACGCGGAGTACGCTTATAACTTAAAGCAATATTTATTATATTAGTTTGGACCAATCTAGATTACCTATGGCGTCTAACTATTAGGATTTAATGGTATACCCAATAATTACTAGCTAAGGCCGTATAATTAATTATAGGATCCTACCGGGAAGTCTAAGGACATCCACCAGAGAGTATAAGGATACCTTAAGGAATAGGAGGAGTAATGGAAGTATGCAAAGCAGAGCCTATAAGATGCCTAAGAGCAGCAGAGACTCTAGTATAACCACAAATACTAGAACAAGCATTTCAAAGTAGGTAACGAGGTTTTATTATATTTAACAAATATTAAAACCCGTTAACCATTAAAGAAGCTTAATGTAAGATACCTAGGTCCCTTTTAAGTTAAGAAACAAATTAGCAAGTTAGCCTACTATCTCTAGCTACCCCCATCTATAGCCTATATACATCCAGTATTTTACGTAAATCTACTAGAGCTATGGCATAGACCACTACTAGAAAAGAACTTCCGTATAGGCCTAATTAAACACCCTAAAGTAATAAGCAAGCGGTATAAGGTTAAAGCTATACTATACTATAAGTCTATTAAAAACAAACTTTAATATAAAGTTAAATAGCTAGGCTGGCCCGCTAAAAACTCTATATAGGAACCAGAGGATTACCTTAATTATTATAAAGATATTCTAAAAGAATATTAGGACCAAGGTCCGTAATCTATAAATTACAGAAAGCACTCTAATACTATAGTATTATCGCAACCTATAAAGAAAGCTTGTAGTAGGCCAAGAGAGGCCCTAAAGAGTAAATAGGTTAAATTAGATATGGAATGGACAAGCTCTAAAAACCATAAGGATTAATTAGGGCTACGGCCTAAGGTAGGACAGGTCCTTAGCCTTTTTATATACACAGTATAGAACTAATAGGGTATTTTACTAGAATTACATTCTTATTTATTAGTCTATATTAGGAATAGTATTCCTATACCTTTCTAAATGCCCTATAAGGCCTTCCCGAGCACTAATTAAGATCCTTAAGTGCTACTATATATAAGAACCAATCCCAAATTCTATAAATCTAAACCACAAATGCCTAATCTGAAAAGCCACTATACCTTATCTTTAGGAGCAGGATTAGTATCTATTAGCCCTCTAAGCAATAGCTAACAGGAATAAGATCCCTTTATATGTATATAAGTAGGCATAAAAATAAGGGTAGGATAATAAGGTATAGATAGAGCAGAGATTCTTAAACGCTTAACACTAATATTAGGTCTAAACCAATACCAATAAAGCTCTTAAGGCGTTAGCTTATAGTTAATAAAGACATGCTTAAGCCCAGAATGAATAGAGACGTTGGCTGGCTAATATAGTCCGGAACTACTAAGACCTTGCTATGGCAACTGTTAGTTACCTATCTACTAGGTACCCAGAGGGTAACCTACCTAATACCGCATTATATTATGCTCTTTTAAAACTTAACACGTATACGCGAACTCCTTCTTATAGTAGACGGCAACCTTCTTCTTATTACCTCTATCCTTTACCCTATCCTTAGTATACTAACCTTGCTCCCTTATTAGGCGTTGCTAACTAGCTTACTAGGAATTATAGGCGATATAGATGGCTATAGCATAGTCTTAAATTCAACCTAGATGCTTAGTATTAGCGCTAAAATAAGATAGAGCCTAGGCAATATAGTAGTTAAGGATATTAAAGAAACGTCGCCACTTAGGCCTAGGCTATTAAAGCTTAAAGTTAGCAATGGAAATCTATTAAGGATAGAAAAGCTTACCTTAACGCAACTACCGCTCTTAGTATGTATGCATTAATTATAAGTACTAAAGATGTTAGACCTTATACAGTAGGTCTTATTATAAGCGTCCAGAATTTTCTTATTAGATTTCTGGTCTTTTAAGGACGTGTATATAAAGTTATTTAGGCAGGACTAGTACTAGTTATAGGTTAGCAAAGGCTGGGGTTCTATATACAGCGGTAGGGCTAGAATGCGCTAAGGAATTAGCTTAGAAGAGTAGTTAGTAGGAGAACAAAGAGGCATATTAAATTAATAATAGGAAAAAAGAAAATCTTAATAATATATTAAAGATACGTCTAAAATTAGATAAAGGTTAATAATAGGAAGTAAGGTGTTAAAAAAGAGGAGCAGCTTAATAAGCAAGATGTCTCTATACTTTACCTTCCAATACCCTTTCAGTAAATAGCCATAACCTTGCCGATATAACTCCATTGCAATAGCGTAATTCAAAAGGAAGGAAATATGCGTATACGCTATTTAGCCATTACTTTCTTATAAAAACTAATTACGCGGCCAGGGAAGGCAATTAAGATGTCAATTATAAATACATATAGGTTAAAATTATACCTAAATAAGACAAGTCTCTTTGATTAACTAATTAATTACCTAACCGTATATAATAGCCTAAGGGCGAATATGGGAGTAATGCGTTAGTAACATAGGGGATTATAAAAACGGATTATAAGATTATAGATTATATCCTAATAGTTAACAACAACGGTAAGCCAAGGCCCTATATATTAAATCTTATACCAAAAGGTTCTATGGAACCATATTAGGAATACTAAATTGCCTATAATACTCGCGATTAATTACAGACTGGCATAAAGGCTTAGAAGTAGAGTTATATAAAAATTCTTGGGTTAGCTTAGATAGTTACCAGCATGCTTCTAGTAGGCTTCTAATGGGTCTCCTAGTAATCCTTATATCTTTTCTCTAGTTATGTTTTTTCCTTATTAAAGTTTTTAGGAGTTCAAAGTAGGGGTTAGATAGATAGATAATATATAATAGTATACCAATATCTCTCCGAACCCCTTCTGGGACAAGCCCTTATAATCTCCCTCTACCGTAAGGTAATGGCGATTAGGGGCCGACCGTAAGAAGGGGGGGGGGCAATGTAAGGGATATTATTGCGGTCACCTTAGGTTGCCTTTAGGACAACCCCCAGACACCCCTTAGACGTCTATCGGTTACGTACCAGAGGTACATGCCCGTAGTATATAGTCTCCACGATCCCTAAGGCCTTACCTCCTCAAGAATTCGTCTCTCTTACCAATCTATCCTGTTCCACAATCGTGTCCTTATAGCCCCCTGTCTACAAAGTCCCCTCACAATATTATTATCGCTTATACTTACTCCGTAACACTATATTACGTTAACCTTATATACTACCCTCTAAAATATAGAACAACCCTAAAGCCCCTATAATAGCCGCTAGTATTATATCCATACTTTAAGAATAATTAGTAGAGATATAGAAGTCCTTTATAGAAGCCCTTACATAGAACTAAACTATTTTAACTTAATAATAAGCTAAATAAGAAGCATAATACTAGTAAATAATTAAGGACCTCTAAGAAGAAATCCGTACCCTTAAGATGCCTATACTAGGGCCCTAAGACTAAATACTATCTCTAAAGATAAATACATGGGACAAAAGTCCTAAATCTATAGTAGCTATTTACCCCAAACTAACTACTATGCTATAATAATCCAAACAACTACTAGACCCTCTAATATTTACTAGTAAATAATAATAACTTTAATTATTTCTAAGCTAGCTTAAAAATAAGCTAACTAGTAATACTAACTACTACTTAACTAAAGCTAACTAACTTTACTATGCCCTAAGTTAACTAGGAGGAGATATAGCTAACCTTATTAAACCTCTTTAACCGAACTCTATATAAAGTCTAGTTATACTTCTTAAAGCTATATATAGTAACCTAAACCGCTAAGCTACTGCTTAGAGGAAGATAAACTATATAGCTTAAGAAATAAAAAGCTTCCTAGTATACTTCTCTAAATTTAATCGTTATATAAAAGAAACAGGCTGGAATAACTCCGCACTAATTAACAGCCTTATTAAGTCCCTAAGCACTAAACTAAAAACCTCCCTAATAGGCGTAAACCTACTAGGAGCCCTTAACGCCTACGCAAACATTATTAATAAATGGTATAATAATATACTACGCCTAATACTAAAGTTTGCTCCTTAATATAATATAATAACCCCATAAACGTCTACTAAGCTGTTATCTTAGCCTAAGTACCCTAACGCCATAGATATTAATATAGGGACCCTAGGATACGCCCCACTAGGGTCCCCTAAATAAAAACAATATATTAAGCTAGGCCTTTGCTTTAAATGCGGAAGTAAGGCTTATATCTTAAAAGAATACTCTATCCCTATGTCCTAATATAATTTATAAACGGCTAATACTAGTAACCGTTTACCGTATTAATCCTTTAGTTACTATCTCCAATCTTTACCTAGTTCTAGCCCTGTATTTAGTAAGTATTACTTATAAGGATAAAGTTATAACTAATATTCTGTAAGAACCCTACCCTAATTACCTCTAAAAGGAAGGTTTTAAAGCTAAGTTGCTTTCTAAAACAGCGCTGCCTTAGGATCTTGTTAAATACTTTGGATGTTATAAACTCTAATTCTTAGAATCGTAGTATAACCATTAACTATTATCTTTAGTAGAATAATTAGTAGGCTAGTGCTTAAGCCTTAATTAATATAGGAGTTAGTAGCATAGGATTTATTAATAAGATCTTTATATAAGATAATGGTTTTATTCTAGCCCCCCTTAACTAGCATATTAACACATTTAGATTTAATAGCAAATGTATTATTTTGGGCCGTATTACCTATATAGTATTTTTAAGACTTTAATACCTAAACTATAAAGAACTAATTAGGCTTTTTATAACTGTCCTAGGTTACCTAGTAATTCTTAAACAACCCTAGATAAAGCTATATAAGGTAACTATTAATTAAAACAACTTTAAGCTTCTATTTACCGCCTCCCGTTATAAGTAGAAGTGCCTTATAACTTACTACTTAGACCCTAAACTAAAATCTAAAAAATCTACTAAAATCTACTAGTCTAAAATTTCTACTAACGTCTACTCTATACCTAAAAAGTCTATCTAATTCTACTAACCTAAGAATTCTACCAAATTCTACTAATTTAAGATTTCCACTGACGTCTACTAAGAACCTAGAAATTACCCTAGATTATATAAACTAACTCTAACTGCTGCACCCCAAACTAAGTAGAAGCTTAAGCTTAATATATAAAAGTACTAAAAGAACTGGTATTCTATTATAAAAAGGATACTTAAAGAACCTAAACCTAAATCTAATACTAACTTTATACTTAATACCAAACCTAAAACTATATAAGAAACTATATAAGAAACTATATAAGAAACTAAGGATAACCTAAGCTTGCTTAATATCTTAGATATCTATATAATTAGAGCTACTCTATTAGTATAACTCGCTAGAAACCTAAATATATAATCTTTACCGTTATAATGGCCGATATTAAAAAGGCCCTAGTACTAAAGAAGTATACTAACCCTATTATAAAAGTACTAGTATGCCACTATAAATATCTAGAAGTATTTTTATAAAAGAAAGCTAATAAGTTAATAGAGTGCCAACTATATAACTATAAGATTATACTTGAAGAAGGAAAACAGCTAGGATTTAGACCCTTATATAAAATATTCTAAAATAAACTCTAAGTACTGCAGAAGTACTTAAATAAATACCTTAGTAAAGGATTTATTAGAGTAAGCTCTTTGCTTATAGCTATATTTCTTTATTAAAAAACCTAGCGGCGGTTTATACTTTTATATAGACTACCAAGCTCTTAATGCTATTACTATTAAGAATTAGTATCCACTCTTATTAATTTAAGAGATATTAAACCAATTAAATAAGGCTTACTACTATATGAAACTTAACCTTATCTATATATTTAACCGCCTCTATATTATAAAAGGAGATAAATAGCTTTCCGCATTCCGCACTAGATACGGACTATTTAAATATTTAGTGACGCTATTTGGCCTTATAAATACCTTAAGTTTATTCTAATACTTTATAAATAATACCCTATAACCTTACCTAGACGTTTTCTGTACTGCTTATATTAATAATATCCTAATATATAGTAATAACCTAGCTAAATATAAGAAATACGTTAACCTTATCTTAAAAGCCCTATATAGAGCTAGTCTATAATTAGATATAGATAAATGCAAGTTCTATAAAACAGAAGTTCTATACCTTGAACTTATTATTTTTATAAACAGCATATAAATGGACCTAAAGAAGATTAAAGTAATGGTAAGAACCTAAGAATGTTAAGGACATAAGAGCCTTTATAGAATTTGCTAACTTCTACTAATAGTATATTAATAACTTCTCCGCCCTAGTTTTACCCCTTATAGCTTTAACCTAAAAGGATAAAGCCTTTATCTTTAATAAGGAATATAAGAAGGTCTTTACTTACCTAAAAGTTATATTTACTATCGCACCTATACTTTAACACTTTAACCTAAACTAAAAGAGTATTATAGAAGCTAATTTATCTAACTATATTACTAGAGGTATTCTATTCTAGTATAACAAAGAAGAAGTACTATAGTGCCTAGATATTAGTTTCCCAACATTTCCAAAATTATACTAAAACTTACCCTTTTTAACCTTAATTTTCTCCACTACCACAATATAATAAATTATAAAATTTAATATATGTATAAATAAATACTATTTTTAAAGTAATTAAAAGTTATTTTTAAAAAAAAAATAAAGATATTAAAAAGTTATTTACACTGGAAGTTAAATAACTTTATTTTTTTAGGTTTTACTAAGAAATTTTTTAGTGAGAGGATAGAAAATCAAAGTTGTTTAACTTCCAGCTTAAATAACTTTTTAATTTCTTAAGTTTTTTTAAAAATAACTTTTAATTATTTTAAAGATAGTATTTATTTATACATAGATTAAATTTTATAATTTATTATAGTGTAGTGGTAGAGAAAATTAAAGTTAAAAAGGGTAAGTTTTGGTGTAATTTTGGAAATGTTGGGAAACTAATGTCTAGGCACTGTATACTTTTTAAAATAACTAAGTTTAGCTAAATATAACTATAAGATCCATAATAAGGAATTATTAGCCATTATTAGATATTTTAAATAATAGTAACCCAAACTAGAAGGCGCTGGGTTTCTAATTAAGGTCCTTATATAAGGGCGCGAAGAGGCTTTAGGGAAGATTTAAAGGAACAATATAAATTCTATCTAAATCTATGGGTATATAGCTCTTGCAGAGTATAAGACGTTGCGTAAAGAAGAGAAAGGAATATAGGAAACTTGTAACTAAATATTCGGGGTCTTGGCAGTAGATGCGTGGGCATAAGCCTACGCGGATTTTAACAGGTTTCGACCAAATTCCATTATATTAGTGGAATTTGGTGGAATTCGATCAAGAGTGGAATTTAGTGGAATTCGATCGAGTTGGCGGAACTTGGCAGAATTTGATCAAAGCGTTAGAATTTATCTATTGAGTGTTCTACCGAGACATTCCTACTGTAAATGGGCTAGTCCCATTACACCTTAGTAACTATAAAAATCTATAGTACTTTATAACTATAAAACAGCTAAGTTATTATTAAGCCTACTAGTTAGAATATCTGTTTTATTTCTAATTCTTAATTATATACTGCCTAGGCGTTTAAGGTTAAAAACCTAATGTCCTAACCTAATGTTTATAAGATATACTAGTATAAAAAGAAGTGCGTACCTACCGTAATTAAACCCTACTTCGCCCTAAGCTATTTAACTCCCCCGTTAAAGATATTATAATATATATTTTTAAAATAACCAATTAATTAATTAAATAGATAATAGTTAATAAATACCTAAATAATAAGTTTATCTAAGAGACGCTTAAGTTAATCTAAGGTGGCATTAGACGCTCTAAAAGGATTTCTTTAAGTAAATGCAAAGCTTATAGAGACTGTTTGTACTATAGGAACCACCTAGTTATACCTAGCCACAATAAACTTAAGCTTAAGCTCCTTAAATATATATATAACCTACTAGTAGCCAGTTACCTAGGCTAAGGAAAACCCCTAGAACTGCTATAATAAGAATATTACTAGCTAAATATATATAATATAATATAAAGGTATATCTCTAGCTGCTATACCTACTAATAAGCTAAAGCTTTATATAAGATATATAATATAAGAGGACTTTGTAGATAGGGGGCTATAAGGACACAATTATAGAATAAGATAGATTGGTAAGAGAGATAAATCCTTAAGGAGGTAAGGCCTCTAGGATTGTGGAGACTATATACTACGGGCATATACCTCTAGTACGTAACTAGCAACTATCTAAGGGGCGTCCGGAGGTTGTCCTAAGGGTAACCTAAAGTAACCGCAATAATATCCCTTATATTACCCCCCCCCCCTTCTTACAGTCGGCCCCTAATTACTATTACCTTACAGTAGGGAGATTTTAAGGGCTTGTCCTAGAAGGGGTTCGGAGACATATTGGGGAGATATTAGTATGCCACTATATATTATTTATCTATCTAACCCCTGCTTTAACTTCCTGAAAAACCTTAATAAGGAAAAAATATAACTAGAGAAAAGTTGTGAGGATTGCCAGGAGACCTATTAAAGGCCTACTAGAAGCATACTAGTAACTACCTAGGCTGACACAAAGATTTTTATACAACTCTATTTTTAAGCCTTTCTGCCAGTCTATAATTAATTATAAATATTATAGGCAATTTAGTGTTCTAGTATGGTTCCATAGAACCTTTTAGTATAGGATTTAATATATAGAGCCTTAGCTTGCCGTTGTCTTTAACTTTTAAGATATTAATTTATAATCCTTTCTTATTAGTCCTATACTATATATTTGGCGTAGCTGTACTACCTAGTAGGCAGAAGGGATACTTTGCAATAGCGCCTCTAGCTATTATATAGTTGTTAAGAACGTTTATAACGTTAATTATTTAGGTATAGTTTAACCTATATATGTCTATAATTAATATCTTAATTGCCTTCCCCGGCTATATAATTAGTTTTTTTTATAAGGAAGTAATAGCTAAATGGCGTATTTCCTTCCTTTTAAATTGCGCTATTATAATAGAGTTATATTGGTAAGGTTATAGCTATTCACTAGAAAGGTATTAGAAGGTAAAGTATAGAGACACCTTACTTCCCATTATTAACCTTCGTCCAAATTTGGATGTATCTTTAATATATTATTAAGATTTTCTTTTTTCCTATTATTAATTTAATATACCTCTTTGTTCTCCTACTAACTGCTCTTCTAAGCCAATTCCACAACATATTCTAGCCCTGCCGCTATATATAAAACCCTAACCTCCGCTAACCCGCAACTAATACTAGTCCTGCCTAAATGACTTTATATACACATCCTTAAAAGACCAGAAATCTAATAAGAAGATTCTAGATGCTTATAACAAGACCCACTATATAAGGTCTAATACTTTTTGTCTGTACAAGTAGAGGTTGTAAATAACGTTACGCGCAGAGCGTATGCGGCAGGGGCTGTATGCGTAGCGTAGGTTACCTAACTACCTACGGCCCGATAGATAGCCCGACCTTTATTACCCCTTTCTTTCTCTTTGGGTAGACTAAGAAAAAACACAAATAAATTAAGAACTAGTTACCTTATATTGCAATTGCAGTACCCCCCCGGGTGATACTGACACTAATTAGTGATATTACAGATCAGAGCCCGGTGTTATTACGAAGAGAGATAACACCCGATCGCTTCTACCAAGGCCCGTTAATCGTGTCGCGTTTGCTAAGGAGAACCCTTCCTACTAAGGCCCTGGGAACTTAAAGAACCGACTCCTACCAAGGCTTCGTTTGGTTCGCGTCTATCACGCAAATTAACACCTAGATAAGGAGAACCCTTCCTACCAAGGCCCTGGGAACTTAAAGAACTGGCTCCTACTAAGGCTTCGTCCGGTTCGCGTCCATCACGCATACCAATACCCAGTACGACCTCTTTACTGAGCCAGTACACCTAGCAGCGTCAGCAGCACCTAGTACTTACCTACAACCCCAACACCGTCTGCTACCTTGCAGATCTGCTACATTGAAAATCACGTTAATAACACGCCCAAACGCTAGCGTGCCCTTTTCCCTTTTATGGCCTTTGTAAGCCATAAACACTATAACCTACACCACAATCTACGCCAGTCAATTATATCCGACATAGGAATTTAACATCCGGACTGGGGCAATGGGATTACCCTAACTAATAAGACTACCGTAGAAGATCTTACTAACTACATTAACTTTAAAATTAATGAGTATACTAAGCGCAACTTTAAGGATAAAAGCTTATGGGAATTATACCAAGAGGACTTTAACAATTTCGAGGTACAGACATTTAAGGACGCTTATAGGTCCGCAATTAAGGAACTCAAACAACTACTCCAATGTAATGGAGTATGGGTCTTTGATAAAAAGAGCAAGTTAGTATTATAAGCACTATACAATGTCGCCCATGAGGACGACCCTACGGAATGGTTAGATGAAGAAATTAAGCTATATATCAACAATAAAGGACCCTTTAATTTGTATGTTATTAACCGCCGTTTTAAATCACGTTTATTAACCCCCTTAACGTCACCTACCCCAACCCTAGCTGTCTTAAATGACCTCCCTATGGCCGAGCCCCCCTTACCTACGAACGTCACGGCTCCCCTAACGAACGTCATGGCTCCCCCTATGAACGCCACGGCTCTCTCTACGAACGTTACGGCTTCCCCTATGAACGTCGCAGCTCCTTCTACAAAAGTTACAGCCACTATTAACTATGGCAGAGACTTAGCAACCCTGGTAAAGATATACACGGAGGAAAGTAAATATAGCGGAGAGGATGACAACTTTAACCGTAAGCTCACGATTTTCAACGACCTTTGTGACAGAGTTGGTATACCGCAAGAGGCAAAAATTAAAGGCTTTCCGATAATGCTATATGGTATTGCTCTTAACTTCTACTATAAGAATAAGGTAATCTATACCACCTTTAACAGCATCTGTAACGCTATACGCAACTACTTTAAAGGACTAGAATACAAGCGTGGAGTTCTAATAAAGTGGAACGCTATAACTCTTAAGACAGTGATGATAAAGAGCGAGGGTAAGTCTATAGAGGACTGCCTATAGCTACTGCTTAACGACCTCCGTTATTTATAGCATGGTCTTGACGCTAACCTCCGTAATGATGATTTCCTATATAACAAGCTCATCGTCGCTTGTTAAGACGTCGCTGCTTGCTAGGCAGCTTGCTCGAACCCGCCTGCCACACTCACTGGCCTTATGAACAGCCTACGATCATTAATTGTCACTTATGAGAAGATCTATGGTACTATAGGATAACCTGCCAATGTGTTCTTACAGCCTATAGAACAGCCTACGGACGTATTCTTTACTGACCGTTGCTACTACCGACCGACGTCTCGACCAAGTTTATTAAATAATTGTTACAGCAATAACGCCAGAACGTGCTTTGTGTGTAAAAAAGGAGACTGTTAGTTAACTAAGCACACTAAAGAAGAATGTGACGAAGTAAGAGAAAGATTTAAGAGACGTGTCCACCAGTACCTTACGGATAATGATATCGATGACGATTTTGACAAGGACATAACGGCCATGGCACTTAATATATCAACTCCGACTACTACTAGCGGCAATTTCTTCTACGACGACTATGGTATTGAGCACTTTATGACTTTAAATGGGCCAATACCAATTAAAACTGCTAAGAATATAGTCACGTCTATGAACAATGACGCCTTTACCTATAGCTTTACTGGTGGCGCAAAACCTAGTGGTATGGAACCTAGTACAGCAAGACGCGGTAATGATGGCAATAGGGGTAGCAACGATAAGGGCAAGAGTACTACCTACCTCTACGACAATAACCCTCCCGACCTTACCGTTGATATTGACTTCCTTGACTGCCACTTTGACGACAACGGGTAGGACTACGGATGCTTGGTTATTAGCTCTTCTTTCTTTTTATAAATGTCGCCAGTGTCTGTACAAGTAGAGGTTGTAAATAACGTTACGCGCAGAGCGTATGCGGCAGGGGCTGTATGCGTAGCGTAGGTTACCTGACTACCTACGGCCCGATAGATAGCCCGACCTTTATTACCCCTTTCTTTCTCTTTGGGTAGACTAAGAAAAAACACGAATAAATTAAGAACCAGTTACCTTATATTGCAATTGCAGTACCCCCCTGGGTGATACCGACACCTTTAGTCCTTATAATTAATATATACGTACTAAGAGCGGCAGTTGCGTTAAGGTAAGCTTTCCTATCCTTAATAGGTTTCTATTGCTAACTTTAGGCTTTAATATAGCCTGGGCCTAAGTAGCAACGATCCTTTAATGTCCTTAACTACTATATTGCCTAGGCTCTCTCTTATTTTAGCGCTAATACTAAACAGCTAAGTTAAATTTAAGACTATGCCATAGCTATCTATACCGCCTATAATTCCTAGCAAGCTAGCCAGTAACACCTAATAAGGGAGCAAGGTTAGTATACTAAGGATAGGGTAAAGGATGGGGGTAATAAGAAGAAGGTTGTTGTCTACTATAAGAAGGAGTTTACGTATACGCGTTAGGTTTTAAAAGAGCATAATATAATACAGTATTAGGTAGGTTACCCTTTGGGTACCTAGCGGATAGGTAACTAATAATTGCCATAGCAAGGTCTTAGTAGTTCTGGTCTTTACTAGCTAGCTAACATCTCTATTTATTCTAGGCTTAAGTGTGTCTTTATTGACTACAAGCTTACACCTTAAGAACTTTATTGGTACTGGTTTAGGCCTAATATTAGTATTAAGTGTTTAAGGATCTCTGCTCTATCTATACCTTATTAACCTACCCCTATTTTTATGCCTACCTATACTCCTACTAAGGGATCTAGATCTGGATCTTATTCCTATTAGCCATCACTTAGTAGGCTAATAGATACTGATCCTATACCTAGGGATAAAGCATAGTAGCTTTTATATATAGTGGCAATTGGAAAGGCCTTATAAGGCATTTAGAAAGGTATAGAAACGCTATTCCTAATATAGACTAATAAATAGGAATGCAATTCTAGCAAAATACCCTATTAATTCTATGCTATATATATAAAAAGGCTAAGGACCTGTCCTACCTTAGGCCATAGCCCTAATTAATCCTTATGGTTTCCGGAGCTTATCTGTTCTATATCTAATTTAACCTATTTACTCTTTAGGGCCTCTCTTGGCCTACTATAAGCTTTCTTTATAGGTTATGATAACACTGTAGTATTAGAGCGCTTTCTGTGATTTATAGATTGTGGACCTTGGTCCTAATATTCTTTTAGAATATCTTTATAATAATTAAGGTGATTCTCTGGTCCCTATATAGAGTCCTTAGTAGGCCATCCTAGCCATTTAACTTTATATTAAAGCTTGTTCTTGACAGACTTATGGCGTAGTATAGCTTTAACCTTATACCACTCGCCCACCACTTTAGGGTGTTTAATTAGGCCTAGATAGAAGTTCTTTTCTGGCGGTAGTCTATACTATAGCTCTAGTAAATTTACGTGAAATACTAGATGCATATAGGCCATGGATAGGGGTAGCTGGAGACAGTAGGCTAGCTTACTAATTCGTTTCTTAATTTAAAAGAGACCTAGGTATTTTATATTAAGCTTCTTTAATAGTTAACTGGTCTTAATATTTGTTAAATATAATAGAACCTTATCGCCTATGCCAAAATGCTTATTCTAGTGTTTGCAATTATACTAAAGTCTCTACTGCTCTTGCGCATCTTACAGGCTCTGCTTTACATACGTCCATTACTCCTCCCATTCCTTAAGATACCCTTATACTCTCTAGTAGATATCCTTAAACTTCCTAGTTAGGTCCTATAATTGATTATATGGCCTTAGCCAGTAATTATTAAGTACACTATTAAATCCGGATGGTTAAACGCCATAGGCAATCTAGATAGGTACATACTTATACAATAAGTATTGCTTTAAGTTATAAGCGTATTCCATATACGGAAGTAGCTCATACTAATTATCTTACTAGTAGTTTAAATATATTTATAGGTAAGACTCCAGTTCCTAATTCTGGCGCTCTATTTACCCATCTATCTATAGATAAAAAGCCGTACTATAATGGTGGTCTATCTTTAAATAAAAGCATAGATTTAACCAGTATTGGCTTATAAAGATGCTGCCCCTATTAGTAATAATAGAGTGTAGTTAATCTACTTTAAAAAAGTATTTCTCCTTAATTGGGTTTATAAGCGCTTATATGTTAATTATCTTATTAACAGGAAGGTATTAAATATACTTTAAAAACCTATTAATAAGTACAAGGACTAAATCATATATTTATTCTTACTTATCTTTTAATAATGGAAGATCCGTAATGAAATCTATAGTATAATATTGCTATAGTTTGCTAGTGGGAGGAACTAATTTAAGTAAACCCTATAGCTTGTGCCTTTAGATTTTATATACTTAACACTTCTTATAATAGCTAATATATTCCTTTGCTTTCTAATTAAGCTTTAGCTAATAGTATTTGCGTTAAAGTAATTCTACTATCTTAGCTTACCTATAGTGGCTGCCTAGAGGATCATTATAATTCTTTATAAGAATCTTCTGTTATAGATTTGCTTTTTATAGCACCTAAACCTTGCTATATCTATATAGTAGGCCCATTAGGTCTATTTCCTAATAGTGGCGCCTATTAGCTTCCTTTCTATTATATTTCTGGTCTACTTCTATATTAAAGATGGCATAGGAGGCATCCCTCTATTATACCTTATAGATGAGATCTGTTAACCTTTTAGATAGTTCCTGGGTGAAAGCTATTTTATCTTATACTGCTCTAAGTACGCGACTAGATAGTACTATAAATCTTATAACTTTTTAGTGCGTATGCGTTAGGAAGGCTGCTATAAGGTTAAAGTTCTTTAATCTTTATAAGGCTCTAAGTTCTAATTACTCTATAGCTCTACTTTTAGTTTAAGGAGATAGCTTAGTAATTAGAGGTAACGTATTACCAGGTTCTAAAAGTATATTAGGGATGTCCTGTCTAGGTATATTTAGACCCTTATTAGCAACAGACTAGGTACTAGCTAGAACATTAGTAGAAGCTAATAGGGTTTACACCACCTAAGACTTAGTGCTTAGAGCTATAGGCAGAGTGGGTAACAAGCAAGCAAGCCAAGCTGAGAGCCCTTAGCTTGCTGGCTTGCAATTTTAGGCACCTTGAGCTTGCTGGCTTGGCTTGCTTGATCGAAATCATTCGGCTTGCTTGCTTACTTAACCACTTGATTGACTTTGTGTAGAATTTTTGGTGTTATATATAAAATTAGGGCTATAAGCCACCTAAAAGTTCCTCCGCGGCCACGACTTGTAGTAATTATATGGTGTAGTTGCGCAGTGGTTATTATGAGGCTTAGCGTGGTATTGAGGACGGCTTTGAGGAACGCTTTGAGGGAGGCTTAGAGAAACGCTTTAAGGGAGGCTTTAAGGGAGGCTTTAAGGGAGGGTTTGAGCAAGGCTCTAAGTGAGGCTCTAAGGGAGGGTCTGAGTGAGGCTTTAAGAGAGGCTTTGGTAATAAGGACGCTATAGCTAAAGCATCTAGATGTTAGCTTTTTCCTATATAGATTATAGCAAACTTACTACTTATACTAGATCTTTTAAAGCCCATCTTTTTATAGCTGCGGCTACACTGCAAGGCAGTAATAATGTTAGGGCGAAGCCTTAAGCGACACGGCTTTAAAAGATCACTAGCTTTACTAAACGCTCGCTCGCAGTTATTGCTTGTGGCTGGTATAGTCAATATATCTAGAGCCATCTTTAAGAGCCTTGGCTGAGTTATTTGCTCCTGCCACTAATATAATATAGGATTGTGCGCAAGCGGATGATTATCTTTAAGAGGCTCTTGAGCCTTCCAAGTCTTGTATTTGTCGGCGTTAGTAAGGCTTTAAGAGCAACGAGTATTAGCATAAATGTAGTCGTCTTTACCTGACGCCGCGTGTGTTCGTTTCTGCGGCTGGGTTGGTGATGTAGTTAAAGGTTCTGAATGAGCTTTATATAGAAGCCAAAGGTTAAGGAAAGCTGCGTTGTTTTTAATTAGCCAATTAGGGCGATCTGCCTATGCGTGCTTGCAGAAGTTCTTATAGAGAGGATAAAGCAGAACAGCTGTATAGTAGATGGGAGTTGTATTAAGCTTCTTAAAATACTTATTAAGCTTTAACCAGCCACAGTTAAGGTTAATCGCGTAGTGGTCCTTAATTGGTTCTTAATCTGGATAGCTTTTTGCTATTGCTTTGGCTACTTAAGCCTTCCTTTCCTTAAAGAGCTTGAGCAGCTAATTGAATGTAGAAATAACCTCCCAAATTGCTCTATGCAGGCCCGACTTGCCTCTGGCTTTAAGCAGCTTAGTGGCTTCGCGAATTAGTAATAGAATGTTAATGTAGTTGATAATAACGTCCTAATTGTAAGAGTCTAAAGCTCTACCTACGATAACTGGGGGAGGTGGAGGCACCTTCTTTCCCTTGGCTATTAGAGGAGCCACTTCCTTCTTATACTTTGTAATTATATATTGCGCGATTGAATCGATTGCGCCGCGAAGAAGGACAGCTTGGGCGAAGGCGTTATAATAACTATTCTATCTAGTTTTAACTGGCTTTATTACCTGAAGGATTTTAACGCTGGCTGCTGGTAGATTGCTCTGCTCCAATTACTAGTAATCCTTAAAGATTTAATAAAGCTGAGGTGTAGTAATAGAATTAAGGATATTAATAAGAACGCTAAGAGGACCTTCCTTTTATTATTCTTTAAGGAAACGTTCTTTGTCCTGCTTAGTAGAAATTAGTAAGGGAGTAGGAAGTTAAGATTTATTAGTTAATATACTGGTATATTTATATCCTTATTCTTATAGGCGTCTTTATCTTTTCTAAATAAAATCGACTGGGCTATAAGATTGAGGGTATAAGCTGCGTACTAGATCTAGCAAGTCTCCTTTTTAAAGCCAAATTTAAGAGATAGATGATCTAGGCAGATACCGTTATTGGCGGCATTATTAGTAATAAAATAGCCAAGCCTCTCTTTACTAATGCCAAAATGGGTAAGAACGCTGCTTACTACTTCGGCGTAGTTAATTCCTATATAGCGGCCAAGTTGCTCTGGTAGAGTAATTAAGTAGTTAACTACCTTGCCTTTGCGATTAAGGTGGTGAACGCATACGCCAGTAAGGGAGTATTTGCTACTACGCGTAGTCTAGCCGTTAAATAAGAAATGAAGCTTTAAGCGGGCGTTCGCGAGCTTATTAATTATGGCTGGCTGGTAGGCCTTATAGTTCTGTATTACGTGAAGCCGAATTGATTGATGCGTTTTCTAAATCCATCTCTTAGCGTTAGGATTGGCAGCAGCTATTATAGTATAAAAGGAAGGCGTTTTGACTTCTTATAGAGGATAATTGTTCTTAATAATCCACTTAATTATAGCTTGCTGGAAGGTGTTCTTATTAAAGCCACTAATAAGATTATTCGCAAGGCCTTAAGAGATTTTGTGCTTTTTATTAAGAACTTTAAGTATTGTTGCCTTCCGCTTCTTCTTGAATTTAATTTCGCCCTGCTTATTGTAGCCATGGCCCTTCTTTTCCTCTGCAAGGTGTTGGGACGCAGAAGAGGTAGCAGCGGTAATGTTGAATCGGCCGCCCGGTATACCATGCTGATGACAATACTTGCATTCCTAGAACAGTCGCTTGCTACTATGATGTTGAAGCCAATATCTATACTTGTAGATAAAGCTCTGGCCCCTTTCTAAGGCTTTAAATGGCTTCTGGTATCACCTGAGTCGTTCCTAATTAATTCCATTGTAATTTATCTTGGGATCGCTATCATCTGATAGCGGGGAAGCATCTGGAGCGACAGCTTTGGAAAGTGCAATTATGGGCGTTAGGGTAGCTATCGCGTTTAGGTTGGCTTTAGTAAGGTCTTAGGGCATAACTGATAGTAGGGCTAGTATATAGCTCCTAGATTGGTCGTGTTTTAGGGGGGTGCAAGGGAGAGATCTCCCTAACTCTAGATCGCGACTTGTGCGCGAGGAGGTTT